>QLAH01000006.1_pt1 | contig 421908 bp, 371 predicted proteins | sample 4693081 | NCBI WGS metagenome assembly QLAH01 (sample SAMN09425401, study PRJNA476045) | Lake water metagenome, whole genome shotgun sequencing project. | reverse complement strand
CAACTCCTGGAGCACCACCGGTGTTAACAAGAGGTGAGGAAGAGGTGAAAGCACCAATTGAGAATGTTGCAGTAGCACCATTCAAAGTAGTGGCGTATCCAAACCCATTTGCGGATAGTTTTGTATTGGATATTCAAACTTCCAACGTAGCACCAATCAGTGTGGCAGTCTACGACATGGCGGGACGTTTATTAGAAACAAGAGACATCCAAGCAGATGATTTATCAACACAAAAAATCGGAGAGCGTTATCCTGCAGGAATATACAATGCAATTGTAACCCAAGGAGATGAAACCCGCCTAGTTCGTGTAGTAAAACGATAAAGAAAATAAAATAATAGATTAAAAAAATGCCTCTCTTCATTGAGAGGTATTTTTTAATTTGTAGATTTACTATTCAAATCAACAAAACTAGAAAAGATAGTATGTCACGGTAAGTGAATAAAAAAATCAATATGAAAAAAATAAAAATAATTGTCATCACAATTTTTACTCTTTCAATCCAATACAGTGTTCAAGCACAAGTTGGTATTGGTACTACTTCTCCAAATGCAGCATTGGATGTTGAATCAACGAATAATGGTTTACTCATTCCGAGAGTTTCATTAACAGCTACTAACGTTGCAACTGTAGTTACTCCAACGATTTCTGAATTGGTATACAATACAAATACTTCAGCAGTGGGACCAAATCAAGTAACTCCTGGTTATTATTATTGGGATGGGAGTTTATGGGTAAGACTTGCCACTGGAAACTCTAGTAATGATTGGTCAATCATTGGAAATGCAGGATTATCTAATACCACTAATTTTTTAGGAACAACAGATAATATAGATGTAGCTTTTAGAAGAAATAACTTGGCTGCAGGAAGAATTGGAGCTACAAGTACTTCCTTTGGTTTAGGTGCATTAACATCCGGAACTGCAACAAACAGTTCAGCATTTGGAAACAATGCTTTAGCTTTAAACACTACGGGAACTGGAAATGCCGCTTTTGGAACAGGTGCCTTGGCAACTAATTCTACATCGGCCAATAATACTGCAATAGGTTTTAACTCTTTGAATGCCAATACTGGTGCAGGAAATAGTGCATTTGGTGCTAGAGCGTTAATTGCAAATAGTATCGGGACAAATAATACTGCTATAGGTTTTAATGCAGGTGCAAATATAAATATTGGTAGCAACAATATAATGATTGGGTCTAATACCAATGCTCCAACAGCAGGTAATAGTGACCAATTAAATATAGGAAATACCATTTTTGGTAATATGCCTGGTGTTTTGACAGCCGGTGTAAATACTACAAGAACGATAGGTATCAATGTTACTGCTCCACAAGGAGCTTTGGATGTCTTCTCAAATACTGATGGTTTGTTAATACCGAGAGTAAATTTATTAGCCGGGTCTAACAGTGCATCTCCATTAACAACGCCAACTACTTCTGAAATAATATATAATACAGGAACAAGTGGAACCGCACCAAATAATGTTACTCCAGGATTTTATTTTTGGAATGGTACAAGCTGGGTTCGATTTAATACTGGTAATGTAAGCGGATGGTTAACTTCAGGAAATACTGTTGGAGCTTTAGGTAGTTTTATTGGAACTCTTGATAATTTTGATGTAGCTTTTAGAAGAAATAACATCGCTTCTGGTTTTATAGGAACTAGTTCTACTGCTTTTGGACTGAGAGCATTAGCAGTAAATACAGCAGCAAATAATACAGCCTTTGGAACTAATGCTCTAGCAGCAAACACAACCTCAGCAAACAATACTGCCTTTGGTTTTAATGCTTTAGCAATAAATACACCAAATGCTGATACTGGTGCATTGAACACTGCAATTGGTAGCGGTGCTTTAGCCAATTTAAATGGCGGTAACAATAACACAGCTGTTGGTTTTAATGCGTTAACTGCTATACCTGGAACCACCCGATTTAATACGGCTGTTGGAAGTAATTCATTGTCAGCAATAAATTCAAACGCCGCTATTAATAATGTGGCGGTTGGTGATAACACCATGACAGGTTCTGGTGTAATTACTAGATCAGTAGCAATTGGTTCTAATGCCCTTGTAAATGCAGGTAACAATTCGACTAGAAATACCGCAATAGGTGCTTTTGCTGGAAGTGCAACTACTTCGGGAAATGATAATGTTTTTATTGGCAATTCTGCAGGAAGTTCTGAAGCAGGAACTGGTAGTAATAAATTATATATTGAAAACACGGGTGCAGATGCCAGTAATGCTTTGATTTATGGAGAGTTTGACACAAACACACTGAGAGTCAACGGTACATTACAAATAAATAATCCGGCTGGTGTTAATGGATATGCATTACCCAATGTAAGAGGAAGCGTTGGTCAAGTCCTTCAAACAAATGGTGCCGGAGCCACAAATTGGGTTGCTGCCTCAACTTTTGAAACTGATCCACAAGTATCCTCTGCAATTGTTAATAGAATACCCAGATGGAATGGAACTACACTTGTTGATGGTATTATTACAGATAACGGAACGAGTGTAAACGTTGCCGGAAACACTACAACTACCTCTTTTCAAATGACTAATGGTGCTTCGGCAAATTTTATTTTACAAAGTGATGCTTCAGGAAATGCTTCTTGGGTTCAAAATCCGCTAAATACTTTATCTATGGTAAGGGTTAATTTAGGTGGTACAAATCAAGTTTTAACTGCTCCAGCTCCCCCTGGTACATGGGAAAAAATTAATTTTTCTACAGAAGTTTTTGATACCAGTTCAGAATTTGCTGGTGGAACATTTACAGCAACAAAAGCTGGTTTTTATCAAATCAATGCTGGTTTTCATACTAACGATCAAACCAATTTGCAGCAATATGCTATAGGTGTTTTTGTAAACGGAGCTCTATATCAAGAAACGTCGGGAAATCACACTAATTTGGGAGAGGTATCACGCAATATTAATTGTATAGTTAATTTAGCTATTGGGAATACTGTTGAAATTTTTGTTAAAAATTTCATTGCTGGTGTAGAAATTAATGGCTTTATCGGTAAGACCTTTTTTGAAGTACAACAAATAAGATAAATATACTCATTAAAAATAGTTTTAGTTAAATAGAAAATGACTGGGTAAAAATCTAGTCATTTTTTTTGTTTAATCAAATTTGCAAATAAGATTTATGTTATAAAAATAATGCACTTTGCTTTTAAACTCAATAAAAAGAACAAGAGCGACAACTCAACGTGGACTGCCGCTCTTGTCAACCTAACCAATAAATAAACAAACTTTATAAAAAACAACTAAAATTAGCTGATTATATATTTTTCAAATGCTCTTGTGTGAACACGTGCTTTTAAATCATGTAAAAGATTGTATAAGCCAAAAAATGTTCTGTTGATGTATAAAAAATGTTTCGAACCACGATTACCATTCATTTTTCGTAATTGGGTGTCTTTTGAGAACTCCTCTCCCATTTTGGCTATCTTTCCAAAAAATTCTTCATCCGAAAAATCAAAGAAATCGCCGTGAAACGGTTGTGTAAACAAACTCAACAACTGATGAAATAATTTTGTAAAATACTCTATTTCTTTAGGCGAATCATCTGTTCGTAAAATCTCTAATTCAAACAATTTTTCATTAAACAATTTTGGATTATTAATCACCTCCGGTTGTGCCAATTCAAAATAGGGTTTGTAAAAATTATCCGGAACTTGTTTGATACAACCAAAATCAATTGCAATCAAGTTCGCTTCTATATCTACCAAAAAGTTACCGGGATGAGGGTCTGCGTGTACCTGACGTAGTACATGCATTTGATACATGTAAAAATCCCACATGGCTTGCCCTAATTTATCTCCTTTTTCACGGTTTTCATTACGAGCAGTAAACTCAGACAAATGTTCACCTTCCATCCAATCCATCGTTAAAATTCGCTTAGACGATAGCTCCTCATAGTAATTAGGAAAACGTAAATTCGGAATTTTTGAACATTCATTCGCAATAAATTTTCCTTGTTTCAACTCCAACTCATAATCCGTTTCTTCTAATAGTTTATGTTCAACCTCCTTGAAATATTTCTCAGAATCTTTTCCTTGGAGGTTGAACATTTTAATAGCAAAAGGTTTTACAATTGCCAGGTCTGAACTAATACTTTCTGCTACGCCCGGATATTGAATTTTCACAGCAAGATTTTTCCCATCCTTTGCGGCTTTATGCACCTGACCGATGCTGGCCGCATTAATTGAATCAGGCGTAAACGAATCGTATAGTTGTTCAGGATATTTTCCCAAATAATTTTTAAATGTCTTTCTCACCAACGGAGCACTCAACGGCGGCACCGAAAATTGTGCCAGCGAAAACTTTTCTACATAAGCTTTCGGCATAATGTTTTTCTCCATGCTGAGCATTTGTGCCACTTTCAACGCACTTCCTTTCAGATTTTTGAGTCCATCATAGATATCTTCTGCATTATTCTCGTTCAATTTATCTTTAGTCAAACTCGGATTCACCACTTTTTCGCCATAATAAGCAATGTAGTTACCTCCTACTTTCAAACCGGTTTTCACCAATTGTCCCGCACGTTCAATTTTGTTGGTTGGTATTTTGTCTAATGTTTTCAATTTCCGTTAATTAAATTTTTCTTTCCAAACAAATTTTCCCAAATCCAATAAACTGTCCAATGGAGTGGTATCTAAGACATCAAAAGTAGCTTTCACTGCTTTTTCAATCATCACATCGGTTTTTTCAAATCCTTTGGAAGTATCGTCTAACCAAAATTTCAATATAAATAAAAACTCTACCCAAGCACCTTCAACATAAAGCGGTTTTGCAATCTTGTTGACTTTAAAATCTTCTTCAGAAGTTTGCGTGTTCATCATATCTACGATAAAACTTTTAAAGTGGTTTCGAAAAGTCTTCAATTGTTGCAAATTTTTCAACATTTTCTTTTCCTCTTTCAAAGCAAAGACAACATAGCTTCTATTTAATGTCAATATTTCAATCAATGAAAAATACAAGGTGAGCAATTTATTTTTGTTGGAGTAAGTGTCATAGTTCTCATCCGACTCCACCGTATTTTTTACATTTTCAAAAAATTTCAACCAAATGTCTTGTTTCAAAGCCTCCAACGAACCATAATAAGCATAAAAATCAGCTTCAGTAATTTTATTCTCTTGGCAAAACAAGTATACATTCTTCGGTTCAGCATTATTTTGTAATACCTGATCCATATATTTACTTATAATTTGATCGTCGGTAATTTGCTTTTTCTTGGAGGTTGCTTTTTTTGTTGTTGACATTATTGGTATTATTTAGTGTTGTAAAGATATTAATTTGTTTAACTTTTGTCAAAATTATTTAAACAAAATATTTGTTAAAGTTTTTTCAAAAAAAAAGACCATCAGTAAAGATGGTCTTAAATCGTGTGTCATAATGACTAGTTTTTCACTTCTTGTTCTGCTTCTTTAATCATTTTTTGGTTGGCAGTAATGGTAAACTCAACACGTCTGTTTTTGCTTCTTCCTTCAGGTGTATCGTTTGTTGCAATTGGATCGTTTGGTCCCATGCCTTTAGTTTTAAACCTTGAAGCATTTAACCCTTTACTTACTAAATACGCTCTAACTGAAGCCGCACGTTCTTCAGATAATTTTTGATTGAACTCCAAACGACCGGTACTATCTGTATATCCGTAAATAACAATATCGGTGTCCGCATAGCTTTGAAAAACCGGAATCAACTTATCCAAATTCGCTTTTGCTGTTGGGGTTAACACTGATTTAGAAATTTCAAAATTCACTGAATTTTCCCCTAAAATCATCACAATTCCTTCTTCTACTCGGTTTACTTCGGCACCTGGTAAAGCTTGTTCAATTTCTCTCGCTTGTTTATCCATTTTGTTGCCTATCACTCCACCAACTGTTCCTCCAACAACACCTCCAATTACTGCACCAACAGCAGTATTTCCGCCTTTTCCTAAATTATTTCCTAAAACTCCTCCAATTATTGCTCCGGCAGCAGCTCCTATTGCAGCTCCTCTTTGTGTTTTATTTGTATTTTTAGCTGCTTCACATCCGGATAAAATTGTTCCCATCGTAAATGAAAACAAAATTGATAATGTTATAATTTTTTTCATATTCTTTCTTTTTATGAATTAATTTGTTTTTTGAAATTGATATACCACATCAGCCATAGAACCTCCAACTGTAATTCTATCAACTAATTGAAAAGAATTTTCTGATTGATTGGCAAGCTTGAGCACATAACCTTCTCTTACTTTTTTTGCTTTTTCATCTGCATCAATTAATTTCATTACAAAATTACCTTCTTTGTTAACCAACCATGTAATCGAAGAACTAAAAGATGGACAACCTCCTTTTGTTAAAGCCATTTCACCTTTGTTATTGTTGGAAACAAACTTCCAAGTACTACCAACAAAACATTGTGAATCAGCAATATCAAACGAATTTACTTTGATATACTCTGTGCCGGGATAGGAAACCGAGACAATTACCCAATTCCCCTTCATGGCCACTTCGGCTTTGTTGTCTAGTTTTGTTGCCGTATTTGATTTACAGGACAAAATCAGCACTGATAAAAGACTTATAAATATTAATTTCTTCATATTAAACTAATTTAAAAGTTAGCTTTGCAAAGATAAAACCTATTGAGATGTGATGATGCGGAATTAACTTCTTTTTTTGTCAAAATTATTCTACGTCATTTTGTCATATTTTAAGAAATGGTATTGCTTTTGCATATAGAAAAACAATAATGTTTAACTTAAAATTCAAAATATGACAACCGGAAAAATTAATGTTTCTGTAGAAAACATCTTTCCTTTAATCAAAAAATTTCTATACAGTGATCACGAAATTTTTCTTCGTGAGTTGGTATCAAATGCAACGGATGCTACTTTAAAATTAAAACATCTTACTTCAATCGGTGAAGCCAAAGTAGAATATGGTAACCCAAAAATTGAAGTTAAAATTGACAAAGAGAACAAAAAACTACATATCATCGATCAAGGTTTGGGTATGACTGCTGAGGAAGTGGAAAAATACATCAACCAAGTGGCTTTTTCAGGTGCAGAAGAATTTTTGGAAAAATATAAAGATTCTGCCAAAGATTCAGGCATCATTGGTCATTTTGGCCTTGGATTTTACTCGGCATTTATGGTGGCTTCCAAAGTGGAAATAATTACCAAATCGTATAAAGACGAACCCGCTGCTCACTGGACGTGTGACGGAAGTCCGGAATTTACATTGGTTCCAAGCGATAAAACCGAAAGAGGAACAGAAATCATACTTCATATTGCTGAAGATTCTTTAGAATTTTTAGAAGAATTCAAAATCCGTGAATTGTTGAAAAAATACAACAAATTCATGCCAGTGCCCATTAAATTCGGAACTAAAAAAGAAACGCTTCCAAAACCGGAAGATGCTCCTGAAGATTATAAAGCAGAGGAAGTTGAAGTTGATAACATCATCAACAACCCCACTCCGGCATGGACAAAAGCTCCAACAGAATTAAAAGATGAAGATTACAAGGAATTTTACCGTGAATTGTATCCGATGCAATTTGAAGATCCGCTATTCAGCATTCACTTGAATGTGGATTATCCGTTTAATTTGACCGGAATTTTATATTTCCCTAAAATGTCGGCGGATTTGCAAATTCAAAAAGACAAAATTCAGTTATACCAAAATCAGGTTTATGTAACCGATAATGTAGAAGGAATCGTTCCTGAATTTTTGGTAATGCTTCGTGGTGTAATTGATTCACCGGATATTCCGTTGAATGTTTCGCGTTCCTATTTACAATCGGACGGTAATGTGAAAAAGATTTCTAATTACATTACCCGTAAAGTAGCGGATAAATTGAAATCATTATTCAACGAAAACCGTGAAGATTTTGAACAAAAATGGAACGACATTAAAATCGTGTTAGAATACGGAATGCTTTCTGAACCTAAATTCTATGAAAAAGCAGGCGATTTTGTGTTGTATCCAACCGTTGATGATAAATTTTTCACTTTAGTGGAATTAAAAGAAAAACTTGCAGCCAATCAAACGGACAAAAACGGAAAATTGGTGGTTTTATATGCCTCCAACAAAGAAGCTCAACACGGATACATCGACATTGCCAAAGAAAAAGGATATGAAGTGTTGTTGTTAGACAGTCCGATTGTTTCGCATTTGATTCAAAAATTGGAAGCTGATAATGAAAACTTGACTTTTGTTCGTGTCGATTCAGATCACATTGACAAATTGATTCAGAAAGATGACACGCAAATTTCAAAATTATCCGAAGAAGAATCAACCAAATTGAAAACAGTTTTAGAAGAATTGGTTCCAAAAGCGACGTATACCGTTCAACTAGAAGCAATGGACAGCAATGCTGCCCCGTTTATGATTACCCAACCGGAATTCATGAGACGCATGAAAGAAATGAGTCAAACCGGAGGTGGCGGAATGTTTGGCATGGGTAACTTTCCGGAAATGTATAATTTGGTAGTGAACACTAATTCTAATTTAGCCACAACAATTCTTTCCACAGAAGACAAATCGGCTCAAGAACATTTAGTAAAACAAGCGATGGACTTAGCTAAAATCTCGCAAGGCTTGTTGAAAGGTGAAGAATTGACGGCTTTTGTGAAGCGGAGTTTTGAGATGATTAAATAGTATTAAGATAGGAGTATTAAGTAGTAAGACTGAGCCTGTGAGTGGAAACTTGCAGGTTTTTTTATAATATTATTGTGATTTAAAATTTGTAATTTAGTGAACTAATTCAATTTCTTTGAAAGATAATTTATGATAAAGTACTATTTTATAATTTTGATATTATTTTGTTCTTGTTCACACAAAACAACAATACATTGTTATAACGAAGCTACAAAAAACATAATCTATAAAGGTGTCGTTAATCCCTTAAATATTTCATCAAATAAAAAAATAATATCGATTACTTCTGATTATGGAATTGTAGAAAAAGGTAGTACTAACGAAAAATACACTATAATTACCAATCAATCCGAAGCTCTATTTGTAGAAGTTAAGACAAAAAATAAATCCGAAAAATTTCATTTTAGAGTAAATGAAATTCCTGAACCCATTTTAAACTTTAACCGTCCTGTAGAAAATGATGAAATCAAAATTGATGATTTTAAAACAATAAAAAACATTACTTTCTATATTCCTGAGATTGCAATAGATGTTTCCATTAAAATTAGAAGTTTAGAAATTATTCGAATATCAAAAGATAATCTAGTTTCAAAAGAAGCATGTAAAATAATTGATTCAAAATTAATTCCATTAGCCGAAGTGGGAGACATTTATATTTTCAATAATGTTCAAATTGAAATTGGTGATAGTGAAAATGTAGTCGTAAAGAATGAAATTCTAAAAATTATTGAATAATGAATGAAGATTAACGAACTTTGAACCTGAAACTTGAAACCTGAAACAAAAGAAATGACCCTCACCATCGACACTCCCGCCCTACTTTTTTCGGCCACTTCGTTGATTTTATTGGCGTATACCAATCGATTTTTAACCATTGCACAAATTGTGCGTGGTCTAAAAAAGACGTACGACGAAAAAGAGAATAAAAGCATTCTAGTTGAAATAGCGAATTTAAATCTGCGGTTAACGTTGATTCGCTATATGCAATTGGCCGGGGTACTCAGCTTATTTCTTTCCGTTTTTGCTATGTTAATGCTCTTTTTTGAATACCAGTTACCGGGCATAATTCTTTTCGGAGGAAGTTTGCTGATGTTACTCATTTCACTTGGCATTTCATTTTGGGAAATTAGTATTTCTGTCAAAGCCCTACGTGTACATCTTAAAGATTTAGTGGATTAGAAAGCATTGATTACACCCAAATAAATAGGCATTCCTATAGTAATATTAAAAGGGAACGTAACTGCTAATGCCATAGGCACAAAAATACCGGGATTGGCTTTGGGAACAGCCATTTTCATGGCAGCCGGTACTGCAATATAAGAGGCACTTGCTGCTAAAACGGCAAACATAAACCGATCACCTACAGACTCGGTAACAAAGCCACTCAGAATTGCGACTAAAGTCCCATTTACCAAAGGAATAAGAATGGCAAACATAGCTGTAAACCATCCGCCTTTTAAAAAATCGCCTATTTTCTTCCCGCACACAATACCCATATCCAACAAGAAAATAGCTAAAAATCCTTTAAAAATATCAGTTGTAAAAGGTTTGATCCCCATTGCTTCTTTGTCACTGGCTAAAAATCCGATTATTAAACTCCCTAATATTAAAAAAACACTTCCATTGGTAAATGAATGCTTAACAATAGAACCCATTTTTCCACTACACGAATCTTTTGGTCCAAATAAACGGATGAGAATTACTCCAACAATAATTGCCGGAGCTTCCATCAAAGCCATAACCGCAACCATGTGTCCATCGAACGGAATGGATTGAATTTCTAAAAAAGAGACTGCGGTAACAAACGTTACAGCACTAACTGAACCATAAGCGGCCGCAATTGCCCCGGAATTTTCAACAGACAATTTTCGTTTTAGAATAAAAAAAGTATATACCGGTATCGCTACTGCTACAAAAATACCAAACAGTAAAGCCCAAAGAATCGAAAGATTAAGTTCGCTATGAACCAATTCTTGACCTCCTTTAAACCCAATAGAAAACAAAAGATACAGCGAAATAAACTTGGAAGAATTATTCGGAATTTCCAAATCGCTTTTCACCCGTACCGCAATTATCCCCAAAACAAAAAACAGTAAAGCCGGATTAGTGAGGTTTTCTAATAATAAATCTAAATTCATTCTGAAAAAATTTGTGTTGATGTGTAATTGACTTCACTCCAACATGCTCTTGAAAGTCGGTCATTAATTGATTTTCCAATACCGTTATCCGGAAATTTTTGTGCAATTATAAGTTCTAATCGCATATCATCCAACTGATGAAGATGGGCATATAAATTTTTGGCTGCCTCTTCAAAATCTCCTTTCTGAGAAAGATTTTTAACAATATATCCTCTATCATTAGATTCTTCTTTTCCAAAAGTTAGAAGACCAATTTTTGAGCTTAAAATTTTTGAGGCCGTCTCATAAGGATGTTGACTCATAATCATCTTAGTTGAGGGAGCATAGTGCTTAAGTAACATTCCGGGTGCTGTGGGTTGATTTTCCTCTTTATTCAAAACTGTTACATTACCTCCAACTACATTTTCAATCATTTCCTGAGAAATCACACCCAATCGATACAAGATAACTTTATCCTTTTCAAAACCAATAATTGTTGACTCTATTCCCTTTTCTGCTCTACCGCCATCTAAAATAACATTTAATTCTTTTTTAAAGTAATTTGAAACATGCTTTGCCGAAGTTGGACTAATCGAACCAAATGGATTAGCACTAGGAGCAGCTAGAGGAAATCCAGCTTGCTTAATCAGTTCTAAGGTCATTTTGTGGTTTGGCATTCGAACCGCTACCGTTTTTTTTCCTCCGGTAATCAAATCAGAAATGGAATCCTTTTTATCAAAAATCATCGTTAATGGTCCTGGCCAAAACTTTTCAGCTAAACGCCAAGCTTGATTAGGTATGTTTTGAGCAATGTCCGTTAGTTTATTTACAGAATCGATATGAACAATTAGAGGATTAAAATGAGGTCTTTGTTTAATTTCAAAAATCTTTTTTATTGCATTATCATTGTAAATATTGGCCGCTAAACCGTAAACCGTTTCAGTAGGAATAGCCACAACATCCCCTTTTTGAAGGTACCATATTGCTTTTTGAATAGAAGTGGTGATTAGTTTTCTGTCACTAAGGGTTGCAGAAGTTGCAATATTCAGGGGATTCATAATTTTTTCCATGTGGATATTCTTTTGTGGTTGAGTGAACACATCTTTTACATTCATATCGATAGGCCAAAGTAGAATTGGTAGGGGAATTACACCACTCGCAGGGTAGTCCTTTAATAACCTCTTTCACATCATAACCAGGAGTATTACAATTCGGACATTTAGAATTAATTGTTTTTATAAGTTTTTGAGCAGCTCTTTGAATGACTTGCATTCTTGTAGGATTTCGATGTGCTCTCATGTCTGTTTCAATGTAAACTTGACCATAATGACTTTTTAAAGCGAGAAAATACGTATTCAACTCCTCCCAAGTAGAAAAATCTTTTATAACTTTAGAGAAATTTGTCTCATTATCTTTTAAAATAAGACCGTGTGAGGGAAACATCGCTTTCTGAGCAAAATCATGCAAATCTTCCGTTGAAGAAAGTATTGAAGCATTAAAATTCGTTTCCAAGCTTAATTCTCGTACTGCAATTTCTAAATCGTTTTTTTTGTCAATCAATACAAGAAGCTCATCATCAGCATGTGAAAAAAAAATTGTTGGATGTGGTCCAAATGAACCTTCAGAAGCAATACCTAAATCAAAATCATATTGGTCCATTGCATCCAAACATTTTTGTTTTAGGGCATCATAAGCATTCTTTGTCCGACTTATTTCACCTGAAAAGGTACCAAACTTATCGGTATCAAAATCATTCGGAACAAAAACCTCAACACCAAGCTCATTTTCTAAAATTGGTTGTAGTACTTGTTCTTTTTGGTGTTTAGTTGCAATAACAATTTTTCTACCTTCAAACCACTTCATTCAGTTTGTTTTTTTTGATAGGTATGATGTCTACTTTAGCAGAAATTTTAAATTTAATGTCTTTATTTTCTAATGAATTGAAAAAAGTTTTCATTTCACCCAATGCTTCATTCAATTGTTGTATTCTTTTTTTGGAATGGGGGAGATCACTACCAAATCGTTCTGAAGCACTGAAAAGCTCTAGTTCGTGATAATTAATTTTGTTTTTAATTAAAGTCATCAAAATAGATTTTGCATCTTCAGGTAAAAAATCTCCATCTATCAAATCAAAAGAAAGTTCCTTTTTCATGTTAATTAATTTTTAAATTTAACTCTTTAAACAAAAAAAGTGAAAAAAAGACTGCCAAACCTGTGCTAATTGTGAGTAAGAGATTTACTTTATTAAACATCATTAAGCTAAAACTTCCCAATAACCAAATGAAGCTAAATATCAACCAAAATATGTAATATTTCTTAAACATTGTAAACATTTTTGCAAAGTTTGAAATTTAATTCTATATATTTTTATTTATATTTGTAATATGAATCATAAGAATTAATTATGAATTACACCTTACATCAATTGTTGATTTTTTTAAAAATTGTAGAAACCAAGAGCATAACAAAAGCATCAGAAGAATTACATTTAACGCAACCAGCAGTTTCCATTCAATTGAAAAAATTCCAAGATCAATTTGATATTCCACTCACAGAAGTTATTGGAAGACAGCTATATATAACTGATTTCGGCAAAGAAATTGCGATTACTGCTGAAAAAATCGTTCATCAAATCCAAGAAATTAATTACAAAACATTAGCCTACAAAGGACAGCTTTCAGGGAGGTTGAAAATTTCTGTAGTTTCGACAGGAAAATATGTAATTCCTTATTTCATTGCTAATTTTTTGAAAGAAAATAAGGCTGTTGAATTAGAACTTGATGTAACAAACAAAGCAAAAGTTATTGAAAGTTTACAAAACAATGAAGTTGATTTTGCTTTAGTCTCATTATTACCGGAAAATTTAGAGGTAGATAAAATTGATTTAATGGAAAATAAACTCTTTTTAGTTGGAAATAATGAATTTAATTTTTCTACAGAAAAAAATGACAAATCCATTCTTCAAGATATTCCAATTATTTATCGTGAGAAAGGATCCGGCACTCGCCAGGTAATGGAACGCTTTTTGGAACACAATAAACTTCAATTAACCAAGAAAATGGAATTAACTTCAAATGAAGCTGTCAAACAAGCATTAATAGCCGGATTAGGTTGTTCAATTATGCCGTTAATCGGGATTAAAAATGAATTAAACAATGGTGATTTGCATGTTATCCCTCTCAATGGATTACCTTTAAAATCAACTTGGCAAATCATTTGGATGAAACAAAAAAATCTTTCTCCGGTGGCAAAAGCATTTACAAATTATTTGACAACACATAAAAACCAAATCATTCTAGAAAAGTTTTCTTGGCTGTAATTATTCTAAAATCCACAAAAGTACTGGTGAAGTAGTTTTCTTTAATCTATCATCTAATACTTTCATAAATTCATCTGAAACGGCCGGACAACCCCAACTCAAAGGTGAATATCTCGGATAAATTTCTTCGTCAGAAACAGCTGACCATGAATGTAAAACTACTACTCTATTTACGGCATTATTGTTGGAATTTTCCAAACCATGTAACCAGTATTTGACATTTATGCCCCACGAACTATAATCTCGCTTACCTACTTTGAATTTTCCTTTCATGGAGCAATGGCTATTTGTCTTATTGTTGAATTTTGCCTTTTTATACTTTTTAGGATTCTCTTCAAAAACATCACATGCTCCATGTGTTACCAATTTTTGTTGGATGACTTTTTTTGTTTTGAAATCATATACAAAAAAGCGGTTTTTACCGGAATGAATTTTCATATCAATTAAAAAATAAAAATCTTCATTAAACTTGTTTTCTTGGCAAAAAGTGAGTGCTTCTTTGTGAGTGGAAGTATAATCTTTAATCTGCTCAATTGGCTTACTGTGATTACAGCAAACAAAGCTTAAAAAGATGAGCAAAGATAATTTTTTCATAGTTTTTTTTATTCAAACTAAAAATCATAAAAAAAAGTATAAAAAGAATAAAAAAACATGAAACTTGACTTGAGCCTGAAAGGCGACTGGCAAAGCAAACTTGAAACTTTCCTACTGCAACTAACAACTTTTCTCTATCTTTGCCGGCTTTTAAAAGTAAAATATGTTTGGAAATCGAGTATTAAAAGGAGTGTTTTTAGTTGGTTTAGGAGCAACGAGTTATGGTATGCTCGCTACGTTTGTTAAATTGGCATATCAGGAGAATTTCACCACTGCAGAAGTGACGACTGCTCAATTTGTATTAGGAATTTTAGGTGTTTTACTCATCAATTCATTTCAACGAATACAACATAAAAACACAGCTATAAAAGCAACCACCAAAAATATTTTTCAACTCATGCTTGCCGGGACTTCGCTGGGAATGACAAGTGTTTTTTATTATTTATGTGTCCGCTATATTGATGTTTCTATAGCCATTGTTCTATTAATGCAAACCGTTTGGATGGGCGTTTTGTTGGAAATGATTTTAGATAAAAAACTTCCTTCTACTCAAAAAATTATTGCTGTAATTATTGTTTTAATTGGGACTGCTTTGGCAACAAACCTATTGAAAAACGAAATAGAATTAGACTGGCGTGGCATTTTTTGGGGAATCTTGGCCGCAGCATCCTTCACAACAACAATGTTTACGGCTAATCGTGTGGCACTTGGGATTTCTTCCGCTCAACGTAGTTTATATATGTTATTGGGTGGAGCTTTGATTGTTTTTGGCTTTGCTTTAGCTACACAAAACACACCTTTTAATTTTGACATCTTCTTAAAATGGGGAATTGTTTTAGCACTATTTGGTACTATAATTCCACCCATGTTATTAAATGCCGGTTTTCCTTTAACCGGAATTGGACTTGGTAGTATTGTTTCTTCTTTAGAATTACCCATATCTGTTTTAATGGCCTATTTTTTATTAAATGAACAAGTAAATTCATGGCAATGGATGGGAATAATCTTGATTATTTTAGCTATCATCATTATGAACATTAATTTAAAAATGAAAAAATAATTAATAGAATTATTTCTACATTTTCAATTTATTAACATTTTTTTTTATAAATTCGTTGCAGTCATAACGATTGTTTTATGGATTTACCTTGGCATTTGTATTGTATGGCGGTTATCTACTTTATAGCCGGATGCAATCATTTTAGAAATCCTAAACTTTATATAAAAATCATTCCGGAATATTTTCCTAATCCAAAATTATTAAACAATCTATCCGGATTAATTGAAATTATTTTAGCGGTTTTATTGTGTATTCCCCAATTTACAAGCTATGCAGCTTGGGGAATCATTTTACTTTTACTTGCTGTTTTTCCCGCCAATCTTAATATGTATCAACATAAAAAAGCTTCACTTGGTTTGCCAAAGTGGGTTTTGCTTTTGCGTTTACCTTTTCAATTGTTATTGATTTTTTGGGCTTATCTATATACAACTATTCATTAATCTAACCTTACTATAACATGAAAAAACTATTTGCAGAATTTTTTGGAACCTATTGGTTGGTTTTTGGCGGATGCGGAAGTGCACTTTTTGCTGCCGGAATTCCCAATTTAGGAATTGGCTTTGCCGGAGTTTCATTAGCTTTCGGTTTGACTGTTTTAACAATGGCTTACGCTGTTGGTCATATTTCGGGTGGACATTTTAATCCGGCAGTTTCTTTTGGACTTTGGGCCGGCGGACGATTTGACGCTAAAGATTTGATTTCCTATATTATTTCTCAATGTATTGGTGCTTTGGCTGCTGCGGCAACACTTTACTTTATTTTAAATGGTCAAAATAATTTTCTGGGAATAGATAATACACAAGCCGGTGCTTTTGCCTCCAATGGATATGGTGCTTTTTCTCCTTCCGGCTATTCGATGGGTGCAGCTTTTGTTGCCGAATTTGTTTTAACCTTGTTCTTTCTTTTAGTAATTTTAGGGGCTACCGATAAATTCGCTAACGGAAAATTTGCCGGAATTGCCATTGGATTAGCTTTAACCTTGATTCATCTCATCAGTATTCCCATTACGAATACATCTGTAAATCCTGCACGTTCAACGTCGCAAGCTATTTTTACAGGTGGAGAACCGTTAATGCAGCTTTGGCTATTTTGGGCTGCTCCTATATTGGGTGCTATTGCAGCCGGAATTATTTATAAAAAAGTATTACAAAACCACGAAAACGAATAAATTTCAACCATAAGTTTTCTTAAAAGCGATGGATTTTTCTATCGCTTTTTTTTTAAATTTACAAAATGAACACACTTTTTTCAAAAGAAATTCTTTATTTCAATCTTCCTGATGCTGATATAACTTATTATCCAGGATTTTTTGATTTGGAAAAAGCAAACGAATTGTTTTTCAAACTCAAAACAGAAATTCCTTGGCAACAAGATGATATTACCGTTTTCGGAAAAACCTATGCTCAACCGAGATTAACCGCTTTGTTTGGCAATGAAGGAAAACCATATTCCTATTCAAACATCGTCATGCATCCACACAAATGGAATCCATTGTTGATGTTTATAAAAAATGAAGTGGAAGAAATTTGCCAAGAACAATTTACTACCGTTTTATTAAATTTATACCGCAACGGAAAAGACAGTAACGGTTGGCACGCTGATAACGAAAAAGAATTAGGACAAAATCCGGTCATTGCATCGGTAAGTTTTGGTGCGGAACGAAGTTTTCATTTACAACATAATACCCACAAAGAAGCTAAACTTAAAATTAACTTAGAACACGGAAGTTTATTGGTAATGAAAGGGAAAACGCAACATTTTTGGAAACATCAAATTCCGAAAACAGCAAAACCAATTGGAGAACGAATCAATCTAACTTTTCGAATTATAAAATAAAATGGCAAATAATACGTCGCAACACATTTTAGGAACAGCAGCAAATCTTCTCGGATTTTGCCTTTTTGTCATAACTTCGCTTCATATTTCTGATAAGATTGAATCAAAATTAATAAACCAACTCACTGCCATTATTGCCATTGTGTTGACCGTTTCTTGTATTTTTTCATTTATGTCTATACGTTCAAAAAAAGAAAAACTTGAAGAAAAACTTGAAACAATAGCCAATTATTTATTTTTATGTTCACTAATTGGTATTCTAATTATAATCCTATTAATCACCCTAAACCTTATAAACTAAAATTATGAGTAAAGATATTTCTAACCTTCTAGATGCAGAAGAAGCACAATTAAAAAAACTGCAAAAAATAGTTCAAAAGTCAATTGAAGATGAAAATTTAATTCTCGAAAACCTTCTGCATCCTCCAACTGAAATCTTAAGTAAAGGCCAAAAAATTTCTGACAAAGTTGCTAATTTTGGAGGAAGTTGGATTTTCATTATTTCATTTATGAGCTTTTTAATGATTTGGATTATTATTAATTATTTCTTACCTGAAAAAGACAAATTTGATCCGTTTCCATTTATTTTGATGAATCTTATTTTATCTTGTATCGCAGCACTTCAAGCACCAATTATCATGATGAGCCAAAATAGAGTGGAAGAAAAAGATAGAAAAAGAAGTGAAAATGATTATATGATTAACTTAAAATCAGAAATTGAAGTTCGTGCTTTACATGATAAAATTGATTTACTTTTGGAAGAACAAATTAAATTACTTTTTGAAAGTCAAGCTAAACAATTAGAAATGTTAACGTCAATAGAGCAAAAATTAAATTCAAAATAAATATTAAATTAACATCAAATTTTGGAAACAATTATCAATTATTTTGAAAATATTCCTCCTCTTCACCGCGGGTTAATATTAGTAGGCGGAATTACTCTTTTTTGGCTAATCGAAAATGCCTTTCCGCTTTTCAAATTCAATTACAGTAAAATTCACCATGCAGGAATCAATATTTTTTTCACTATAACTACAATTATAGTCAACTTTGCTATGGCATTTATCTTATTGTTGGCCGCCGATTTTTCTATTCAACAAAATTTTGGTTTACTGCAATGGTTACCGCAAATGAACATTTGGGTTTATACACTTGTCGGATTGTTGCTTTTGGATTTAATTGGGGCGTATTTGGTTCATTTAGTAGAACATAAAGTGAAATTCTTATGGCGATTTCACCTCATTCACCATACTGATACTTGGATTGATACCACTTCTGCTAACAGGCATCATCCTGGCGAAAGTGTCATTCGATTCCTTTTTACTGTTCTTGGGGTTTTGATTGTGGGAAGCCCAATGTGGATGGTTTTTCTTTATCAATCCTTATCCGTAGTGTTTTCACAATTTAATCATGCTAATATTCCATTGCCCAAAAAACTAGATAAATTTTTGAGTTATTTTATCATTTCGCCAGATATGCATAAGGTTCATCACCATTACAAACTTCCCTATACCGATAGTAATTACGGAAATATTTTTTCGATTTGGGATAGAATTTTTGGCACCTATTCTTATTTAGATAGAGAAAAAATCGTTTATGGAGTGGATACGCACATGGATACAAAAGATAACAATATACTATCTAATTTGCTAAAAATTCCCTTCCAAAAATATCGTTCTCCGGAAAATGAATAAAAATTTTTAAGGCAATGAAAAAGTAATTTATTTTTTTAGTAATATTGATTAAAAATCTGAAAAACGTATCATAAATTAATTTGTGCTTTTGAACTAATGAAAAAAAGTAAAAGAGTAGAACTGACCAGCGAAGAAATCGATCGCGTTGTCAGTATGGCTCAAGAGGAAAGAAAACCTTTTGAGTTACTAAAAGTGGAATTCGGTATTTCTGAAAATGAAGTGACCGAAATAATGCGAAAAAGGCTTTCCAAAGATAATTTTGAACTTTGGAAAAAGAAAGTAACGGCAAGCAAACCCAAGCCTAAACCGATTGTAGATGATTTTGATGATGATTTAGACAGTAAATATTACATCAAAAATAAATTTGATTAAGTTTAATTTAACTCTTGTTCAGCAAGAGTTTTTTTATTTTATAATTTACTTTGTTTCAAATTTTTAGTATGAAGAACTTTTCTGAAGAAGCGATTGACCGAATCATAGAAATGGCGTGGGAAGACCGAACTCCGTTTGAAGCCATTGCCTTTCAGTTCCAACTATCTGAACAGGAAACAATTGAACTCATGCGGCGAGAAATGAAGCCTTCCAGTTTCAGAATGTGGCGAGAACGAGTGCAAGGCAGAAAAACCAAACATTCCAAACTAAGAGAAGATGAAGTAGGTCGTTTCAAATGTTCACTACAAAGACAAATTACTCACAATAAAATTTCAAAAAGAAGATAAATTCCCCCTCTTTTTAGGTTGATATTTTGTATATTTCGTCAAAATTTATAGCAACCTTTTTCATGAAAATATTTTATTCTTTTGTTCTTTTTTTCGCTACTATCCTTTCCTATTCGCAAGATATTACCGGTGATTGGTATGGAAATCTATCAGCCATGGGAAGCGAAATAGGTTTTGTTTTTCAAATCACCAAAAACGGAGACACATTTAGTGGAACGATGAGTGTACCCCAACAAAATGCGAATGGAATTCCACTATCTTTAGTAACGTTTAATGATAATACATTAACTATAAAATTTGATCCTGCGGGATTAAATTATAGTGGAAAACTTAACAATCGTCAAATTGAAGGAACATTTTCTCAAAACGGCATAACCTTTCCTATGGTTTTGACCCGAGAAAAACCGGAAGCAAAAAAAATCAATCGACCACAAGAGCCTCAAACACCTTTTCCCTATGAATCGGAAGAGGTAACATTTGAAAACAGTGTAGAAAAAATTACGCTTGCCGGTACATTCACCTATCCAAAAACAAAAAACTTTCCCGTAGTAATTCTAATTTCCGGTAGTGGTCAACAAGATCGAAATGCAGAAATTTTTGGTCACAAACCCTTTTGGGTAATTGCCGATTATTTGACCAGAAACGGAATCGGGGTGTTGCGATTAGATGATCGTGGAGTCGGAAAATCCGGTGGCGATCCGAGTACCTCAACTAGTTTAAACTTCGCCTCTGATATTGAAGCGGCTTTTCAGTTTTTGAAAAAAAATCCAATAGTTAATGCGAAGAAAATTGGTTTAATCGGACATAGCGAAGGAGGAATGATAGCTCCAATTGTTGCTACCAAAAATCCTTCATTTCAATTTATAGTTTTATTAGCAGCTCCGGGCATTCCATGCGATGAATTACTGTTAGAACAATCTTATCTTATCGGAAAATCATCCGGAATGAACGAAACTGATTTATTGGAAACCAAAAAAATCAATCAACAAATTTACACCGTTGTAAAAAGTGAAAAAAGTAATGAAGCTGTTTTAGCAGAATTAGAAAGCATCTTCTTTGAAATGTATAAAAATGATACTGCTTTTAAAACATTAGAAGAGAAAGACAAAAAAACAGTAGTTCAACAACAAATTAGTCCCCTACTCACACCATGGTATCGTTATTTTATTCGATATCGACCTGAGGTAAATTTGGAAAAAATCACCTGTCCGGTTTTGGTTTTAAATGGCGAAAAAGATCTGCAAGTTCCACCGCAAGCCAATGTTGAAGGCATAAAAAAAGCGTTGTTAAAAGCCAAAAACAAATCGGTTACCACAAAAGTTTATCCCAATTTAAATCATTTATTTCAAGAATGTAAAACAGGAAGCGTTGAAGAATATGCAACAATTGAACAAACTTTTTCGCCTCAAGTTTTACTAGACATTAAAGACTGGATTATAAAACTTCAATAACTAAAATCATATTGATTTCTTAAAACACTTTTTTATAAGGTGTTTTTTTTTGTTATTTGTAACAAAATAAAGTATAAGCTACTAATACAGCAAAAATTAATTCATGAAAAAAACATTTTTCGCCCTAGTTCTTTCGAGCACCTTCTTCTTGATTGGAAATACTGACGCTACTGCTCAAAATAAAAAAAACGAAGTTAAAGTTAGTTTAGATTTAGTCAACATTAATAATGATCGAGTACCCGTGACGGTAATTCCGCCGGTTATTAAAACGAATGAAACCGTATTCTTTTTGCCCAAAATTATTCCGGGAACGTATTCAGAAGACGATTACGGTAGATATATTGATAATTTAAAAGCTTATGATGCTAAAGGAAATGAATTGACCGTTGCAAAAATGGATGAAAATTCATGGTTAATTAAAGATTCGAAAAAATTAGCAAAAGTGACCTATTTAGTCAATGATACGTATGATTCAGAATCAGGGACTCAATTTGGTCAAGGCGATATCTTTTCTCCAGCCGGAACAAACATTGCTGAGAATGACAATTTTGTCATAAATACGCATGCATTTATTGGTTATTTTAAAGACTTAAAAGAATTACCTTATCAATTAACGATTTCAAAACCGGCAAATTTGTATGGTGCCTCGGCAATGAATGATTTGGATAGTAGCAATACGGTAGATGTATTTACAGCTTCGCGTTATGCTGAAATAGTGGACAATCCAATTTTATACAGCAAAACACCAAGTGCTTCTTTTATGGTTGAAGACATGGAAGTAATTATTATTGTACATTCTCCATCCGGACAATACAAAGCAGAAGATTTCAAGCCTATGATGGAAACAATGATGGCTGCTCAAAAGAAATTTTTAGGAAAAATCAATGCAAACAAAAAATATGCAATTCTATTATATCTTTCAGATTACGAAAAACAAGATGCAAAAGGATTTGGAGCGTTAGAACACAATACGTCAACAGTGGTTGTTTTTCCGGAAGCAATGCCAGCTGAACAATTGTCACAAAGCATGGTTGATGTGGTTTCACACGAATTTTTTCACATTGTTACACCATTGAGTATTCATTCAAAAGAAATTCACTTTTTTGACTTTAATTCACCTAAGATGTCGCAACATTTATGGATGTATGAAGGAATCACAGAATATTTTGCCAATTTATTTCAAGTAAATCAAGGACTTATTGATGAAGATGAGTTTTTTGAAAGAATGGCTGGTAAAATCACCAATTCAAAACGATATGATGATACTATGCCGTTTACAAAAATGAGTGCTGAAGTACTAAAAAAAGAATACAAAGATGCTTATTTGAACGTATATGAAAAAGGTGCTTTAATTGGCATGTGTTTAGATATTGAATTGCGTAAACTTAGCAATGGTAAATCTGGTATTTTGGATTTAATGGGTAAACTTTCAAAAGAATATGGTAGTTCAAAACCTTTTGAAGACAGTGAATTATTTGCAAAAATTGTAAGTTTAACCCATCCGGAAATTAAAACGTTTTTAGATACTTATGTTGCCGGAAATACTCCTTTAAATTATGAAGATTATTTTGCCATTATGGGAGTAAGCAAAACCAAGAAACAAATTCCCGGAAATGTATTCTTAAAAGGGCAGTCACCCTACATTACTGTGAATCCTACAACCAAGGAAATAATCATTTTACCCGGAATTGAACTAAATGGATTTATGAAATCAATGCAGCTTCAAGGTGGTGATATTATTGTATCCATTAATGATACCAAATATAATTTGGACAATATATATGACATGATTGTAGGAAGTATGTCATGGCAAGAAAACGACCCGGTAACTTTTGTTGTAAAAAGAGAGAACCAAGAAGTGACGCTAAAAGGAAAAGTGACTATTCCGATGGATGAAGTTGATGGTTACCAATCTACTGATGATACTAAAAAAGCATTACGTGATGCTTGGTTGAAAGGATAAAAAAGCAAAAACTTCAATACGAATCCCTGAATCAAAAAGTTCAGGGATTTTTTTTGATGAACACAGATTTACAAAATATAAGAAATAATCAGAAATAATGAATTTTACAAATTTCTACAATCTGTGTTCTCCCAGTTCAATTTGAAATTTTATGGTTTCATTTTAGCAAACTAACCAAAAAAAACAAGCTGAAATTTTCAAAAAATTCCTATTTTGCAGCCAAATTGAAAAACATGAAGCAAGCACCTTATTTTACTGATGATACCATCGTTTTTGGATTATTACTATTTTTATTGGCATTTGTATTTTATACTGCCTCTATAAAAGAGGGTTTTTGGAAAAAGTTTTATGTTATTTTTCCGTCATTGTTAATGTGCTATTTGTTGCCTTCTATTTTCAGTTCATTGAATATTATTTCACCTGAGTGGATAGAAATTGGTGAAAATGGAGAAGAAATAACAAAAAAATCTTCAGTTTATTTTGTATCCAGTCGTTTTTTATTACCGGCAGCTTTGGTTTTAATGACCTTAAGTATTGATTTAAAAGCCATGTTCAAATTGGGACCAAAAGCATTAATTATGTTTTTTACCGGAACCATTGGGGTAATTATAGGTGGACCAATTGCAATTTTAATAGTTTCTATCTTTTCCCCGGAAACAGTTGGAGGAGCTGGTTTTGATGCCGTTTGGAGAGGACTTTCTACCATTGCCGGAAGCTGGATTGGTGGTGGAGCCAATCAAGCAGCCTTATTGGAAGTTTTTAAATATAACCAAGAGAAATATGGTGCAATGGTTTTAGTTGATATTGTTGTGGCCAATATTTGGATGGCCTTTTTACTTTTTGGAATCGGACGGAAAGAAAAAATTGATCATTGGTTAAAAGCCGATAATAGTTCAATTGAAGAATTAAAAACAAAAGTTTCCAATTACGCTTCAAGTGTTACTCGTAATCCAAGTTTAACTGATTTAATGATTATTTTAGGAATTGCCTTCACGGCGGTTGGCCTTTCACATTGGGGTAGTAATTCAATTTCTGATACATTGAAAGCTAATTTTGAGGCAGTAAATGATCCTACATCATTTGTATCCACTTTTGGTGACCGTTTCTTTTGGATGGTTACTTTTGCAACAGTTATCGGAATTGTACTTTCCTTTACAAAACTAAAAGAATATGAAGGAGCCGGTGCGAGTAAAATTGGAAGTGTGCTTATATACATTTTGGTCGCTTCTATAGGAATGAAAATGGACTTGGGTTCCGTATTGAGCAATCCTGGATTATTGATTGTCGGACTTATATGGATGGCCGTTCATGTTCTTTTGATGGTAATTGTAGCCAAAATAATCAAAGCTCCCTTTTTCTTCTTAGCTGTAGGAAGTAAAGCCAATATTGGTGGAGCTGCTTCTGCCCCAATTGTTGCCAGTGCATTTCATCCCTCTTTAGCTAGTGTTGGCGTTTTATTAGCCGTATTTGGCTATGTAATTGGAACGTATGGAGCATTATTATCCGCTTATTTAATGGAAATTGTTGCACCTTAAAACTTTAGAATTTATAAATTAACATGAAAAAATTAGTTGTATTACTCTCTGCAGTAGGAATTTTATTGGCCTGTCAAAACAAAGAAAACAAAGAAGGAAATTTACATCTTTCCGGAAATATCAAAGGATTAAAACAAGGAAAACTTTACATTCAAAAACTTCAAGATACAATTTTAACCGTTATTGATACGATTCAATTTGATGGAAAATCAACCTTTGAAAGTCATTTAACAATCGATTCTCCGGAAATGTTATTTTTATTTTTAGATAAAGGTCAAACGAATTCAATTGACAATAACCTAAGTATTTTTGCTGAACCCGGAAAAATGACCATCGATACAGATTTAGAATCTTTTTTTGCAAATGCAAAAATAAAAGGATCAAAGAATCATGAACTTTACGAGCAATTCAAAAGCATAAATTCTAAGTTTTCTTCACAGCAATTAGAATTAATTAAGCTGGAGTTAGACGCACAAAAAAACAATAATATTAATCAAATGGATAGCATTCAAAAAGAAAAAGATAAAATTCTTAAACGAAAATATTTATACGCCATCAATTTCGCTCTGACACAAAAAGACTATGAAGTGAGTCCGTATATTGCCCTTTCAGAATTTTATGATGCTCAATTAAAATATTTGGATACGATTCAAAAATCGGTTTCGCCAAAAGTAGCGAAATCCAAATATGGCAAAATGTTAGAGGATTTTATTGCAGAACGAAAAAAATCAGAATAATTGAAATATATTCATTCTATAGAAGAGAAAGCGATTTGTTTTCTCTTTTTTTATTTTCAAAACCTGAAACTTGAAACCTGAAACTTCAAATTGGAACTCGGATTAAACGGATTTGCTCCGCAAAACACAGATTTTCGCCGATTTTGATAGCTTCGCAATAATGGATTAAAACGGATTCGTTTGGTGAACATTTTCTTTTGAACAATTCACAATCCGATACTAGTAACCTTTTAAACGTTTAAACTAATTTATTGGGCGTGCCCCTCCGACAAGCTACGTGTCGGGCTATTCGCTGCAAGTCCTCGTTCGTCGTGCCTCCTCTCTGTGGGCTTTCCGCTGCTATCCCTCACGCAATTTTGTATCAATCCGATTTACAAGGAATAATTCAAATGAATTCCTAAACGATAATTTGCTTCAACCCTACCTCCTGTTAGGTTTTGGTTTAATGGTAGCATTGCGTTTATTCCGGTTGAAAACTTGCGATAACCTACTTCGACACCAATTTTACTAAAAAAAATATCTCCTTTGGTAAACGGTATGTCTTGATTAAATTCTTGATTTGCTTGAAATGTTTCACCAGCCACGCCAACTTGCGGAACGACAATCACTTTTTTAATCATTGTACTGTAAAACAATGTACTACCATAATTAAATTGGTTGCCAAATTTATAGTTTTTGTCATTTTCTGTTTTTATAATATAATTCAAAGCGTTATTGAGTCCCCAATTTCCTTTTCGTATGATGTTTTCAGTTGTCAAAGAATAATCCCAACTTCCGGTTCCAACCTGAAAACTCGGGTTTACACTGCCGTTGTTAGCACTATCAAACTTTCCTATTGGAGCTTTAATCCCTCCTCCAACTAATATCCGATATTTAAAACCCGAGAGTGTATCTTTGGTTTGAAAAATACGATACAAAACCATCAGCGTAATATCGCCCAAACCATCAACATTTTGTGTCCCCGAAGATTTCACTCGTCTGTGAAAATGATAGGGAACCAAAACCGTGACTTCCAGTTTATTTGTTATGGGAATTCGACCCCAAATTTGTACCGTATTGAAGTTTTCATCTATCCACGGCGAATCATTAAAAACCCCATCACGACTCTGATAACTTTGATGAAAATAACGAATCCCAATAAAATTATCGCTTAACATGGAACTAAAACCCATACTTCCGCCATTGGCTGAGCATCCGCAAGCATCACATTCCTCCAAGAGTGAAAAATACTGTTTTGTACTAAACGGAGTAGTTTTTGGATTGTTACAAGAAAAAACTAAGTTCGAAAAAAGCACTACTAAACCAAATAATATTCTATTCATTGTCATTATGTTTGATGATAAAACTCAGGGTTAGTAATGAATTTTTCGTCTGTTAAAGTTTTTAAGAAGGCGATGATTGCCTCTTTTTGTTCTTGTGTGAGTGGAATCCCTAACGTTCCGTGTTGTTGTAGTAATGGATCTAAATTTTGAGTATTTTGGACACCTGTTGAATAAAAATTCAAAACAGATTGCAACGAACCAAAACGTCCGTCGTGCATATAAGGTGCAGTTAATTCAATATTTCGTAAACTCGGCACTTTAAATTTGTAGCGGTCATAATCAAAACCGGTCACTGTTTCTCTTCCCAAATCATTCAGACTTGGATTGATTGGTAAACCATTATTTCGAAAAGAACTATCCGTAAAAACATCGGTAGCATGGCAACTGGCACAGTTGGTCTGAAACAAACTCAACCCTTGCAATTCTTGCGTGGTTAAATTTCCACCCTGTTCGTTGCGAACGTATTTATCATACTTTGAATCGGCAGAAATCATGACTGTCATAAACTGAGCTAATGCATTTAAAATATTGGATGAAGAAACTTGACCGTTTTCAAAAGCAGCTTCAAACATTCTTACATACTGTGGATCTTGTTTCAGTTTTTCAACAATTCCCGGTAGTGACTCATCCATTTCTACCGGATTATGAATCGGAACTATGGAAAGCATTTGAATGCTGTTGGAAGCACCATCATAAAAAAATTCACTCTGAAAAGCCATGTTTTGAACAGATGGAGCGTTTCGGTTACCAATTAAATTGTTAATACCGTGACTAAAATCGTGACCGTGATGTGTGAAAGCAGATGATTGCTCGTGACAAAAAGCACAGGAAATAGTGTTGTCTCGTGATAATTTTGGTTCATAAAACAATTTTCTCCCCAAAGCCACTCCGTTTTTGGTGGGATAATTCAAAGAAATATCCTGTGCCATCTCCGGAAAATTTGACGGAATAACAAAATCATAAGGACTATCTTGATCGATGCTTTTATATTCATCTTCCTCACTACACGAAACGAAAACTACTAAAAAAAAACTTATAACCAAATGGCTAAATTGTCTGAAAAATAAATTCATGTTGTTTGTCTTTATGGTTAATCAATTTTACTAAAAGAAATAAATGAGAAAAGCCCGGCTTTAGAAAATACAAAGCCGGTTCACTTTTCATCAAATAGCTGTCATAAATTTAGTCGTGGTGATCACCCGAACCATTGTGTACATGATCAACAGTAAACATATTTAATGTATTGCCTGCCACGGTAATCAAATTTGGACCACCCATTATGCTGGCGTTTGTTCCGGCTGGGTTTAAGTTGTCATGTAAAACAATTTTAGTTGTTCCGTCAATAATTTCATTAGCATCGGCTATGAAATGAATATTTGGCATTTCATTTTGTCTTACTCTTGCATTCGTTGGTAAATTCAACGTTACCACTCTATAATTGTCTGTAGACGAATTACTTCCTTGGTGAATTTGGAAATTCAACGGATCTGCATTATGTGAAGAAGTAAATGTTCCCTCAAAATTGATAAAACGGTATCCTGTACTCCATGTCCAAACCATATTGTTAGCAGAGGCGTGGTCCCAGAAATCTTGTTGAGCAGTTTCTCCTTCAAGGTAACGTTGTTGGTCTACCCCAATTCCAAATTTAATTTGTTTATAATCGCCAGCAGGAATATTTTCTAAAACTAAGGTAACTTGATCGGCTTCTTCACTGATTACGAAGTAACTGTCATTTTTTGGATAAGTATATTCTGTACCATCTTCTTTTACCAATATAAAGTTACTCACGATATAATTGAAACGGTTGATGGTTAATGTTTCACCATTAGAGTTCGTGTATGAATTGCCTAAAATCAAAGCATCACCATTTACACCGTTGTCAAAGAATAATTCAACATCGCCAAAGGTGCCGTCAAGATTTTCAGCCGTATCATCGTCGCTACTACAAGCGGAAAAAAAGATAGAAAAAGTTAAGAATAATGCTAAATATTTAAAGTTTGTTTTCATTTTTATTTTAATTAATTTATAGGTATACGAAAATTGTTTTATCAAGGTAACTTCTTGACAAAAAAAGTGTTAAGCAAAAGATGCTTAACTGTAAATTACTATGAACGAATTAAAAAATGGGAGGTCTGAAAATAGAATGTAAATACAATTGTTTAGCCATAAAGTCCTCACCAGAACCTATTTTGGCTTTGTAAATTTGTTCAGTTATTATGTTGAAAAAATCATCACTTAATAGTTGGCAAAAAACAGGTCCAACTTCAACGGAAAAAAACTTTTTGTTGCCATTATTAGACTCGGAATCGTTGGCATTGGCCATTTCTTTGGCGAGGTGACATTTACCGTTACATTCCATCTCCGGTTTATCACGGTTTACACACAACTCATTTTGAATATAGTCATAAAAAACAACATACTCCAGTAAGGGAAGAACCGGCTTAAAGAGCATAAAAAGGGCAAGTATGACCGTAATTTTTTTCACATTGCAAAGTTCACGAGTTTTTTGTATGTTACCAAACAAAATGGAGAATTTATTTTTTGGCCTTGAAGTTAAATTTGAAGACACGAGAGAACCTCATATCTTCAAGAAAAAAGTGAAAAAACATACTTCTTCTCTTTCTATAAAAAAAGGATAACCCTAAAGTTATCCTTTCAAAAATTGAGCCGATAGAGGGACTCGAACCCACGACCTGCTGATTACAAATCAGCTGCTCTAGCCAGCTGAGCTACACCGGCGTCTCAATGTGAGTGCAAATATAATTTTGAAAATGAATATTCCAAAACAAAAAAGCACTTTTTTTATCAAAAAATTCGATTAAAGTGCGTTAACTTTTTCAACTAATTGAATTGCAGCCGCTTCTAAATCTTTCTCTACTTGTTTTAAATGAGCTTTTCTGTTTTCTACTTTTTTATCGTTTACTTTTACGATTAATGAATCAAAAGTAGCAATAGCTTCATCAATTAACGCATTTGATTGTTCCGTTGGCTTTCCGGTTGTTGTCATCTCATGGATATAAACTGCCTCAATAATATCTCCCATCACAAAGTTGATGTCCTTTTTCAAATTTTTAATACTTGCCATTTTTTATTTAATTTTAATTGCGGTGCAAAATTACTTAAAAATTTTATTAATTGCCACTAAATACAAGAATTAGCATGAATTTTATACTTTACAAATTCGTGATAATAGTGAAATTCTTGGCGAAAAAGCAATAATCAATATGATACTAAACCGTGACTTCTAATAGTGTAGCAGTTCCTTTTAAGACGAAAGTAGAAAGTATAGCCGGAAGTAAAATCGTATCACCGGTTTGATACGTATATTTTTCATCGTTCAAAAACAACTCAAAACAACCCTCTGTGCACATGAATACCATAAATGAATCATCGTTTTTTTCAATCAACAATTCACCATTGAGCGGAATAATATTGGTTTTAAAGAATGGGCAATCTACTAGTGAAGTGCTTTTGTTTTCAGTTGACTTGTATTCTTTTTTAGCAAAAGTTGTTTTATAATTGATTGCATCCAACGCCAATTCAGTATGCAATTCGCGTTCGTTTCCATTAGCATCTACCCTATCCCAATCATAAATTCGATACGTAACATCGCTAGTTTGTTGAATTTCGGCAATCAGGATTCCGGCACCAATGGCATGAATGGTTCCGGTTTCTAAAAAGAAAACATCTCCTTTTTTGACAGGAACTTCATTCAATAGTGAAATGAGCTTTTTATTTTCAATATGATGCAAATATTCCTCTCGAGAAGAATCTTCTTTAAAACCAACAATCAAACGGGCATTTTCATCCGCTTGCATGACATACCACATTTCGGTTTTACCAAACGAATTATGACGAGCTTTTGCCAATTCATCATTCGGATGCAATTGAATCGACAAATCCTCACGAGCATCCAAATATTTAAACAGTAAAGGAAATTGTTTTCCAAAACGAGCAAAAACCGATTTGCCAAGCATTTCTTCTGGATACAAATCAATCAATTCATTGAGATTTTTACCTTTGAAAAGACCATTTTTTACAACACTAACATCAGATGGAACAGTTGACAGTTCCCAACTTTCTCCTGTAATTTCAGAAGTAATCGGTTTGTTTAAATAATTTTTTAATTTGGTTCCGCCCCAAATGCGTTCTTTTAGAATGGGTTCAAATTGAAAAGGATATAAATTCATTTGTATTATTTTGAGGCAAAAATAAATTTAATTGTGTTGTAATTGCTTTTTTATTTTATGAATTGCAAATTTATGTCGGTAAAGTACCTTAATCTTTGGATTAATTGAAAGACTATCTTTTTTTCAGCATTTCTAAAGCTTTTGTAATATGTGCTTTGGCCGTCACACTATCAAATATCATTTTTATAATTCCTTGCTCATTGATAACATAAGTTGATCTACCGGGTAATAACCCAAAAAAATCATTTGGAACTCCAAAAAGATTTCTAATTTTTTTATTCGTATCAGAAAGCAAAATAAAAGGCAAATTAAATTTCTTTTTAAAACTCAAGTGAGACGCACTGCTGTCAGAGCTTACACCTATAACTTCTGCCCCAAGTTCTTTAAAATCTTGATAACTATCCCTAAAACCACATGCTTGTGCGGTACATCCGGGTGTGTCATCTTTTGGATAAAAATACAATACTATCCATTGTTTGCCAAGGTAATCCTGACTTTTAAACTCGTTGCCGTTTGTATCAACTGAGGTGAAATTTGGTACTTTATCCCCTACTTTCAATGCCATCTTAAATTCCTTTATAGGTTACAAAATTTCGCGGAGTTTCATATAAAACAATTTCTAAATCAAGAGAATCTTTGATGTGAATACGCAATTTATTCCATATTACTACCGCAATATTTTCCGCGGTAGGATTCAAATCTGCAAAATCCGGAACATCTAAATTCAGGTTTTTATGGTCAAACGCATTTTCTATATGTTCCTTGATTAAATCGGACAGAATTTTTACATCCATCACAAAACCGGTTTCTTGGTCAATTTCGCCGGTTACACTTACAATCAATTCATAATTGTGTCCGTGATAGTTGGGATTGTTACATTTCCCAAAAACTAAATCGTTTTTTTCCATGGACCAGTCCTTTCTATACAATCGGTGAGCGGCATTAAAGTGTGCTTTTCGGGAAACTGTAACTCTCATTTTATTGAAATTTGAAATTGAATTTTGTTATTGATATTTTACAGTTTATGATCTTCTAGATAATGGTAAAACTCATCAAAAATGATTTTAAACCAAACAGTATAATTTTCAGATTGCGTTTGAATATCATCTCTGATGGCTTCTATACTCATCCACTTCCAACTTTCTACCTCATCGGGATTTATTTTTGGTGCTTCATTATAATACCCTATCATCACGTGATCGAGTTCATGTTCAGTTAAACCATTATCAAACGGAGCTTTATAGATAAAGTGAAACAACTCTTTTAATTCTGTAGTAAAACCCATTTCTTCATATAATCTACGTGATCCGGCTTGAATATTGGTTTCTCCTTCTCGTTGATGACTGCAACACGTATTGGTCCACAACAAAGGTGAATGGTATTTGTGATGAGCTCGTTGTTGCAACATCACTTCATTTTTATCATTCAATACAAAAACAGAAAAAGCACGATGAAGCACTGCTTTTTCATGAGCTTCGAGTTTTTCCATCAACCCAATTGGCTCGTCGTTTTCGTTTACTAAAATTACTTTTTCTTCTGTCATAGCTGATTTATAGCTCATCAAAGGTAAGAAAAAGTTCGTTTTTATTTTGTTTTATATGGAATTGTGAAAAGTTTAACGGGTGTTGAATCAATTTTAGTAATTCAAACTCTCCATAATTTTTAACGCACATTTTTCGCCATCAATGGCAGCAGAAACAATTCCGCCTGCAAACCCTGCTCCTTCTCCACAAGGATACAAGCCTTTAATTTGAAGATGTTCTAAGGTTTGAGCATCTCTCGGAATGCGAACCGGTGAAGACGTTCTACTTTCCGGAGCATGCAAAATAGCTTCGTTGGTTAAATAACCTTTCATTGATTTTCCGAATTGCAAAAATCCTTCTCGCATGATTTGCGTTAAAAATCCGGGAAAAACTTGTCCCATTTCTACTGAAATTGTTCCGGGAACATACGACGTTTTTGGAATGGATGAAGAAATTTTATTCTGTGTAAAATCAATCATGCGTTGAGCAGGAACTTTTTGTGTTTGGCCAGCCAAATGCCAAGCTTTTTGTTCAATGGCTTTTTGAAATTCCATTCCGGCTAAGGGTCCGAATTTGGCAAACGGTTTGAAGTCTTCTAATTTCAATTCTACTACAATACCGGAATTGGCGGTGGCTTGATCTCTTTTGGAAGGCGACCAACCGTTGGTTACCACTTCACCCAGACTGGTTGCACAGGGAGCAATTACGCCGCCGGGACACATACAAAAGGAATACATGCCGCGACCATTTACTTGTTTCACGATAGAATATGGAGCCGGGGGCAAATAATCCCCACGAAAGTCACAACTGTATTGAATGCTGTCAATTAAAGATTGCGGATGTTCCGCACGAACGCCTAACGCAAAAGGTTTGGCTTCGATAAGGATTTTTTTTCTATCTAATAATTCAAAAATATCCCGTGCGGAATGTCCGGTGGCCAAAATGACTTTATTCGCCGAAATCGTATCACCTTTTTGGGTAACGATGCCTTGCATTTCATTATTTTTAACAATAAAATCGGTCACACGGGTTTCAAACAAAACTTGTCCGCCACATTCGATGATTTTCTCCCGAATATCTTGAATAATTTGTGGTAACTTATTGGTTCCGATATGTGGATGAGCTTCGACTAGAATATCCGGAGAAGCTCCGAAACCAACCAATAATTGCAAAATTCTATCCACATCACCTCGTTTTTTAGAACGCGTGTAGAGTTTTCCATCAGAATAGGTTCCAGCACCACCTTCTCCAAAACAATAGTTAGAATCTTCGTTAACGATGTGATCAACGTTGATGGCTTTTAAATCACGACGACGACCACGAACATCTTTGCCACGTTCGATAACGATGGGTTTCAAACCTAGTTCGATGAGTTGAAGAGCGGCAAAAAGTCCGGCCGGACCGGCACCAATGACAATTACTTCTTTTTGATTGGTAACATTCAGATAATTGGGTAATTCTATTTTTTGTTCAGTGAAAGATTCTCCTTGAAAGAAAATCATCAACTTTAAATTGATTTTGATTGCCTTTTGACGAGCATCAATCGAACGTTTAAGAATGGAAATATGCTGCATTTCATTAACAGAAACCCGAATCATTTTTGCCACATGATCTTTGAGTAAAAAATCATTAGCAGCTACTTCGGGTGATACTTGTATGAGCAGTTCTTTGGGCATTTTGAAATTTTATGGGAAAAGTTTATAGATATCTTCTCGCTTTGCAAATCTAGCAAATTGAATTATTTCTCCATCATAATAAAAACCCAAACGGTATTTTCCAATTCGTAAACGATAAGCCTCTGAATGTCCTCTCAATTTTTTCACTTGTAAAATATCTTCTAAACTGTCCGCTTTTTTAAAACTAGAAATTTGATGCAATATTTCGTTTTTAACTTTCGCTTCATTTAATTTCTGAATGTCTTTTAAAAATTGTTTCAAATAAACAACTTCCATTATTGTAATGCTTTAAAAATCTCTTCCTCTGATACAATATCCTCACGATCTGCTTCTTGCATTAATAACAATAATCCTAAATCTTCTTTCTCTTCATCTGACAATTTTGAAAAGCGTTCCAATTCTTTGTTTTGAATATACGTTTGAATAGCTTTTTCCATTAATGCTTTTACACTAATGTCTTCAAAAACAGATAAAAATTTCAATTTTGTTAATGTTTTTTGGTCTAAATCGATAAGTTTTCTCATGCTATATTTTTTTTTACAAATATATATAATATATACTTAAATAATTATTCTTTTTCCTCAAAAGCTTTTAACGCAAACGAAGCCAACCAATGTTCGCCTTCATAATTTCCATCGACTACAGATGGAAGTGAAAAATTGAGGTGTTTATCGGCTAATGTCTTTAAGTGAGAAAATTGATTTGGATATAACTTAATTAAATGATAAAAATTCCAAGCTCGACTGAAATTTAGTCCGTCTAAATGCACCAAATGACCGTCTGCTCTATCTGAAACTCGGGCAACTTCCCAGTTAAAATCTTTTTTAAATATGCTTTTATTAAACCTTTTTAACCACGATAAAAAATCCTTTTCGGGTAAAATTCTACTCATTATTCCGATTTCTTCCATGCATGGAGAGAGAAAATCAGTGCCGCTGGGCTCCCAATATAATGGACAATTTTCATCGGATAAAAATAATCGTTTGGCGTTTTCGGTTATCAAATTTTGAAAATTTTTATTGTTGGAATAGATTGCATAATCCCATGCAAATGTGAGTCCGAATGCTGTGTTATTGTGCGTTCCTGCTCGAACAGGATATAAAAGTTTTGGTAAAAATTCAGCATATCGAGAAATAATCAAATCAGACAATGGCTTGAGATTTTGTGCCAATTCTTTAGCAAAAGGCTCTTTGCTGATTTCTAATTCTAATTGCAGTTTTAATAACCAATTCCAACCATAGGTTCGTTCAAAAGATTTTTCGTGATTTTTAGAAAAATAGGCCACTTCAACTTGAATGTTTTCTTTTGACAAATTGGTTTTTAACTTTTGAATAATCTCATTTTTATTGGCTAAATCTGGAAAGTGGTTCAACAAATATACTAAACTCCAATGCCCATGCACAGACGAATGCCAATCGAAGCATCCATAAAAAGCAGGATGCAATTGTTTAGGCGAAAGAATTTCCGTTGAATCCAACAATAGCTGATTTAATTTATTGGGGAATTCTTGTTGTAAACATTTTACAGGTAATGAAGCCAAATGGTTGGCTTGTTCAGTTGAAAGTTTTTGAGCCTTCATTCCAACCGAAAATAAAAGTAAAGCAAATAAGAAGTTTTTCATAAAATGCATTTAATTTTGCAGTAAAAAAATGTCCAGAAAGATAAAATTAATTTGGGACTTTAGAGGTCCGGTTTCAGCCAAAACGGCGGAGCATCATGAAATTCATTTAAAAGAATTTATCCATGCAGAAAATCTTCCTTTAAACATTACCGGTTTTGAAGTATACAACGAATTGCATGCCATTGCTTATATGGTGGTAACCGATGAAAACATGATAGCTGTTCGCGATGCTTTGAAACCTCATAGAGGAGAATTGTATGAATAGTTTACAGTCGCAGTCTCAGTCACAGATTACAATGACTGTAAACTGAGACTGAGACTGAGACTGAACACTAATTTGCTACTTCGCTAATGAATTTGATTCGCATCAACCGCAATTCTTCAATATCATAATCGCCATCAAATTCTTTTAGAGCGTCTTCAATTTTATCGGTTTCGGAATCCATAAAATATTCTTGGATTTCATCTTGTTGATCATCGTCTAAGATTTCATCTATCCAATACTTGATGTTCAATTTAGTTCCGGAATACACAATTTGCTCCATTTCTTTTAAAAGAGCATCCATTGTTAACCCTTTTGCTTTGGCAATATCTTCAAGTGAAAGTTTTCTATCAATATTTTGAATGATATACAATTTATTGGCAGAATTTGCTCCGGTAGATTTTACGACCAAATCATCTGGTCGAATAATATCATTTTCTTCGACATATCGAGCAATTAATTCAACAAATGGTTTACCATATTTCTTAGCTTTTCCTTCTCCAACACCATGCACATTACTTAATTCATCGAGAGAAATTGGATATTTCAAGGCCATATCTTCAAGTGAAGGATCTTGAAAAACCACAAATGGAGGAACTCCAATTTTTTTCGCTTCTTTTTTACGTAAATCTTTGAGCATGGCCATTAATGCTTCATCAGCCGTTCCGGAAGATTTTGAAGCCGTGATAATAGCATCATCCTCATCATCACTATATTCATGGTCTTCAGTAACCATAAAAGAAGTTGGATTTTTTAAATAAGCGGCACCTTCATCCGCTAATTTTAAAATTCCATACGTTTCAATATCTTTTTTCAATAATCCGGCCACCAATACCTGACGAATTAACGCCATCCAATAACGTTCGTCTTTGTCGTTACCGCAACCAAAAAAATCTTGTGTATCAGTACGATGAGCTTTTATAACCGCATTGATTTTCCCCATCAAGGTGAATACAATTTCCTTTGATTTATATAAATGTTTAGTATCTCTGACTACTTGCAACACTTTTACTACATTATCTTTGGCTTCTGATTTTGGTTTTGGATTTCGAACATTATCGTCCATATCACCACCCTCGCCGGTTTCATTATCAAATTCTTCTCCGAAATAATGCAATAAAAATTTTCGTCTTGACATTGAAGTTTCGGCATAAGCTACAACTTCTTGCAACAATGCAAAACCAATTTCTTGTTCTGCTACTGGTTTACCAGACATAAATTTTTCTAATTTTTCTACGTCTTTATAAGAATAATAAGCTAAACAATGGCCTTCTCCTCCATCTCTACCGGCACGACCGGTTTCTTGATAATAACTTTCGAGTGATTTAGGGATATCATGATGAATCACAAAACGAACATCCGGTTTATCAATTCCCATTCCAAAAGCAATTGTAGCTACAACCACTTCTACATCTTCCATTAGGAACATATCTTGGTGTTTGGCTCTAGTTTTGGCATCTAATCCGGCATGATAAGGAACAGCACTAATTCCGTTTACTTGCAATACTTGGGCAATTTCCTCAACTTTTTTTCGGCTTAAGCAATAAATAATTCCTGATTTCCCTTTATTTTGTTTGATAAATTTAATGATATCCGTTTCAATATTTTTAGTTTTCGGGCGTACTTCATAAAACAAATTTGGGCGATTGAATGACGCTTTGAAAGTTTTAGCATCAGACATATCAAGATTTTTCAATATATCTTCTTGTACTTTTGGAGTTGCTGTTGCTGTTAAACCAATAACCGGAACATTCCCTAAATGTTTAATTATATTTTTTAAATTTCTATATTCCGGTCGAAAATCATGTCCCCACTCTGATATACAATGAGCTTCGTCGATTGCTATAAAAGAAATTGAAACAGTTTTGAGAAAATCTACATAATCTTCTTTAGCAAGTGATTCAGGAGCTACATATAACAATTTTGTAATTCCTGAAGTAATATCTTTTTTAACTTGATTAATTTCTGTTTTGGTAAGCGAAGAATTCAAAACATGAGCAATTCCATCTTCAGATGAAACACTTCTAATTGCATCCACTTGATTTTTCATCAAAGCAATTAAAGGAGATACAACAATTGCCGTTCCATCTTGAATTAAAGCCGGAAGTTGGTAACACATTGATTTTCCACCACCAGTCGGCATGATTACAAATGTGTTTTCTTTATTTAAAATACTGGTAATTACCTTTTCTTGGAGACCTTTGAACTGATCAAAGCCAAAATACTTTTTTAATTCCTTATGAATATCAATTTCGTTGGGATTCATTCTTATGTATGGGTATTTTATTTTAAATTTGCATCCATAAAGATACAACTTTCTTTTATTCGTACAAATTTAAATTTATTCTGTTTTGATAAACAACGAAAAAATTTTATCCATTGCTAAAGAAACTATTTTAACAGAGAGTAAGGCTATCTCACAAATGGCTGATTTGTTAACCGATGATTTTGCAAAATGTGTTCAATTGATTCATCATTCAAAAGGTCGGTTAGTTGTTACCGGAATTGGAAAAAGTGCCATTATTGCTCAAAAAATTGTTGCTACTTTAAACTCTACCGGGACTCCATCCTTATTTTTGCACGCATCTGAAGCAGTTCATGGTGATTTAGGCATGGTTCAACCGGATGATGTAGTAATTTGCATTTCAAAAAGTGGTAATAGTCCAGAGATTAAAATTTTAGTTCCAATTTTAAATACATTTGGAAATACATTAATTGCCATGACCGGAAACTTAACTTCCTTTTTAGCAAAAAATGCTCAATTTATATTGGATACAACGGTTGAAAAAGAAGCTTGTCCGAATAATCTAGCTCCAACTAACAGCACAACGGCACAGTTGGTTATGGGGGATTGTTTAGCGGTTTGTTTGATGGAATTAAAAGCATTTAAAAGTGAAGATTTTGCAAAATATCATCCGGGTGGTGCTTTGGGTAAAAAATTATTACTTCGTGTAAAAGACATGTTAGATGAAACAAAAAAACCAAGTGTTTCTCCGGAAAACAACATTCAGTCCGTAATTTTTGAAATTTCAGAAAAGCGTTTAGGAGTAACTGCTGTTGTTGAAAACAATCAAATTATTGGTATCATAACCGATGGTGATATTAGAAGAATGTTAAGTAAAACGGAAACAATTTCCGGAATAACCGCCAAAGACATAATGACTAAAAATCCGAAAATGGTTAAACCGAATAGCATGGTGGTTGAAGCTTTAAATATAATGGAAGATTTTTCCATAACACAGTTGATTGTATCTGAAAACAATGATTATAAAGGTGTAATTCATTTGCATGACATTTTAAAAGAAGGCATTGTATAATGGCAAAAAACAATTTAAAAGAAATGTCATTTTTAGACCATCTGGAAGAACTGAGATGGTTATTAGTGAGAAGTACAATTGCCATTTTAGTATTGGCCTTAGGTTCTTTTTTTATTAGTGACTTTATTTTTGAAAAAATATTATTTGGTCCTAAAAATCCAGATTTTATTACCTATCGTTTTTTTTGCGAAGTAACACAGTTTTTTGGTTTTCAAGACAATGATATTTGTAAAGTGGAAATGCCCTTTATCATTCAAAATACGGATATGGGCGGTCAAATTTCCTTTTTAATTTGGACCTGTATCACCACAGGATTCATACTTGGATTCCCATTTATCATCTGGGAAGTTTGGAAATTCATCAGTCCGGCATTGTATGATAATGAAAAAAAATACGCCAAACTATTTATATTTGTTTCTTCCTTACTCTTCTTTTTAGGAGTTCTATTTGGCTATTATATTATTACCCCATTATCAGTTTACTTTTTTGGTTCTTTTAGTGCTAGTGCTGAAATTGTTAATGAGTTTAATTTGGAATCTTATACCGGAATGATAAAAACATCTGTAATTGCATGTGGGTTACTTTTTGAATTACCAATTATTATTTATTTTCTAAGTAAATTAGGATTAATAACACCCACTTTTATGCGTAAATACAGAAAAATTGCTTTGGTAATTGTATTGATTTTATCTGCTATTATTACTCCGCCTGATGTTATAAGTCAAGTTATAGTTGCTATTCCAATTATGATGTTATACGAAATAAGCATATTCATTAGTGCATTTGTGACCAAAAGAGAAACTTTAAAAATTAAAACATAAAATTTCATGTCAAATTTAGTACAAGAATTTAATGATTATCGTTCAAAAATGAACGAAAAACTACTGGCCGACAACAACTTAGTCATCAAACGTATATTTAATTTAGATACAAATGCCTATTCAGAAGGGGCTTTAGATGTAAAAACAAAAGAACTTTTAGGTTTAGTAGCCTCAACAGTATTAAGATGCGATGATTGTATAAAATATCATTTGGAAACCAGTTATAAAGAAGGCATAACCAAAGAGGAAATGATGGAGGCAATGGGAATTGCCACTTTAGTTGGAGGCACCATAGTGATTCCGCATTTGCGAAGAGCGTATGAATTTTGGGAAGCTTTAGAAAACCAAAAATAAGATAATCTATTGTTAATATTAATATTTAAAAGGTCTAAATTTGTTTATTTGCAGTCAATTATAAACTCAGAACCTTAGTAACTTAGCTACTCAGCATCTAAAAAATGAAATTAAGAGCCGAAAATATCGTTAAAACCTATAAAGGCAGAAGTGTTGTAAAAGGTGTATCTGTAGAGGTAAATCAGGGAGAAATTGTGGGATTACTTGGTCCAAACGGAGCCGGTAAAACCACTTCTTTTTACATGATTGTAGGTTTAGTAAAACCAAATAGTGGTAAGATTTATTTGGATGATATGGAAATTACCGATTTTCCTATGTACAAAAGAGCTCAAAATGGAATTGGTTATTTGGCTCAAGAGGCTTCTGTATTTAGAAAATTGAGTATTGAGGATAATATATTAAGTGTTTTGCAATTGACCAAACTCTCTAAAGAAGAGCAAATTGCTAAAATGGAAAGTTTAATTGAAGAATTTAGTTTAGAACATATTCGAACCAATCGAGGCGATTTACTTTCAGGAGGTGAAAGACGTAGAACTGAAATTGCTAGAGCCCTTGCTACTGACCCAAAATTTATATTGTTAGACGAGCCGTTTGCCGGTGTTGACCCTGTTGCGGTTGAAGACATTCAACGTATTGTGGCTCAATTGAAAAATAAAAACATTGGCATCTTAATCACCGACCACAATGTGCAAGAAACCTTGGCTATTACCGACAAAACTTATTTAATGTTTGAAGGGGGTATCTTAAAAGCCGGAATTCCTGAAGAACTTGCTGAAGATGAAATGGTAAGAAAGGTATATTTAGGACAAAACTTCGAATTAAGAAAAAAGAAATTGGAGTTTTAGTATTTATTGAATCCGCAAATAATTCATCATTTTGGGTGTTCCATTGTAGATATTTAAATCTACATTTCCATTGATTCCGGGAACGGAGCCTTTTTCAGTAAATTGCCAAAACGTCCAATGGTCTTTGCAATCCTCTACAAAAAAATTGTAATTGGCAATCCAAAAAGTATAGCCTTTAAATTCATCCTCAAGAAAATCATTAAAATATTTTTCTCCGGAATAAATAATTGGTTTTATTTTGTAATGGTTTTCAACTTTTGTTAGCCATCGTTTTAAACCCACTTTTAAACTATCCATAGATTGCACTTTAGGTAAATTTTCGATATCTAAAACAGGTGGAAAATCACCTTTCTTTAGACGAACATGCTTAATAAAATTCTCCGCTTGAAGAAGTGAATTTTCATTCGGACGATAATAATGATAGGCCCCACAAATAAAATCAGCCGCTTTTGCATTTTTCCAATTTTCATGAAAACGGGAATCTAGTTTGTCTTTTCCGGCAGTTGCTCTAATGAAAACAAATTGCAATTGAAAGGTATCTTCTACTATTTTTGCTTTTTCCCATTCAATTTGACCTTGATATTGAGAGACATCCAAGCCATAAACCATGTTTTCATGCCGTTTTAACACTTGAAAAATTCTAGCTTCTTCTAATTTTGTAGCATTAGAATTTTCAATTTTATGTTTTGAGCGAAAACTAAAATAATAGGCCAAAGCATCACGATAATGATATGTAGTAATTCCGATAAATGATAAAATTAATACTGTTATCAAAAGACCAATCATTTTACTGGAAAAAAAAATCTTTTTCTTTGCCGGTCTTCGCTTACTTGTCGGTTTACGTTTTACTTGTTTTGCCATAATACATGTAAAAGCAAAACGTTTAAGAATTCATTTTATTTTGGATAACCGACAATACAACATAACACATAATGATTATCGGTAAAGCAATTATTTTTAAGAAAATCAGTAAAAAAACTGAAATAATCAGAAATATAAATTGAAACTTATTGCTTTGCCATGAAAAGTTTTTCATTTTAAGAGAAAACAAAGGAATATTGGCATTCATTATGTAAACGCTCAAAAAAGACAATAGCATCAAAACATAAGCATTGCTGAGAAAATCTTTTAAGAAAACAAATTGGGTCGTATCAATAATCAAAGGTAAACTTAAGATAAACAATGCGTTTGCAGGTGTTGGAAGTCCAATAAAAGAATTAGTTTGTCTGGAATCTATATTAAATTTAGCAAGCCTATAACATGCTCCTAATGTAATACTAAAACCCAATATGGGCAATACATGATTAATCGGAAAAAAATCATCTAATATAGAAATGCCTTGATTCTGATATTTGAATATCATTTTAAACATAACATAACCGGGAACTAATCCACTTGTTACCATATCAGCTAACGAATCTAATTGAACCCCTAATGGACTTTGAACTTTAAAAATCCTTGCCAAAAATCCGTCAAAAAAATCAAATAAGATGCCTAAACTTACAAATATAAAAGTCAAGAGATATTGATCAGATGCGGCAAACACCATTGCAATGCAACCGGATAGTAAATTGAGTAACGTTATAAAATTTGGAATTTTTGATTTAATGCTCATAAAATATCTTTGAATGCAAATTTAATACAATAACGATTAAAGTAATGCGTTTGTTAATTGATATTTTAAAAGGGAGGGAAAGAAGTTATTTATTTAAAATTCATAGAAAAAAAGAAATGAAAAATCCCTACTTTTGAAAAAAAAAGTGACCTATTGCTGATTGATAATAAAAAATTGCTTTGATAAAACCTATTATTTTTTTGTTTTTACTGATTTTCAGTTTGGCATCCGGTCAAGCAGTTAGGAAATATTCCAATGAATTTATGAATATTGGAGTGGATGCTGCAGCTTTGGGAATGGCCAATGCTGTTACTGCAAGTACAAACGATGTAAATTCCGGATATTGGAATCCGGCCGGATTGATGGGTTTAGAAGATAGTCAAGGTGCTTTAATGCACGCCAGTTATTTTGCCAATATTGCTCAATATGATTATGCTTCCTTTGCTAAACCAATTGATGACAGAAGTGCTTGGGGAATTTCACTTATTCGATTCGGAGTTGATGACATTTTGAATACTACACAACTAATAGACAGCGAAGGAAATATTGATTATAATCGAATTAGCAAATTTTCTACAGCCGATTATGGTGTCACTTTTTCGTATGCAAGAAGTTTACAAGTACCAGGATGGCAATATGGTGTAAATGCAAAAGTGATAAGAAGGGTAATCGGAGAGTTTGCCAATTCTTGGGGTTTCGGTTTTGATGCCGGAATTCAATTTGAGAGAAATGATTGGAAAGTTGGGTTAATGGTTAGAGATATTACTACAACTTATAATATTTGGAATATTGATGAAGAGGAATTTGAAAAAATTTCAAGTGCTATTCCGGGAGAAAATCAAGATTTGCCTGAAAGTACTGAAATTACCTTACCTAAGGCTCAATTGGGTGTGTCAAGAAAATTTGAATACCGATATGATTATTCCATTTTAGCCGCTTTTAATCTGAACATGCAATTTGCCCAAACAAATGACATTATTTCTACCTCAGCTGTGAGTATTGATCCCGCTTTAGGTTTTGAATTTGGCTATACCGATATGGTTTTTTTAAGAGCCGGAGTTGGAAATTTTCAACAAGTCAGACAATTGGACGATTCTGAAAGAATTGGTTTTCAACCTAACATTGGAGTAGGTTTTAAATATAGGGGCATTCAAGTAGATTATGCCTTAACGGATATTGGAGACCAAAGTGTTGCGTTATATTCCAATATATTTTCTGTTAAAGTTGATTTAGGTATTTTTAGATAATCCCATGAAAACAAAAATACTTCTCCTCTTTTTTATGATGATTTCTTTGGTATCCAAAAGCCAAAATTATCCTTTATCAGAGCAATCCAAAATTAGTATAATTACATGCGATAAAGGAGATGAACTTCATTCACTTTTTGGTCATACCGGCATTCGTATTCAAGATCCGATTAGAAATATTGACACCGTTTTTAATTTTGGAATGTTTGATTTTAGCACGCCTAATTTTTACTTGAAATTTGTAAAAGGTGACCTTCAATATTATGTTGACCAAGCTCCTTTTGAACATTTCTTGTATGCCTATCGCCTTGAAAATAGAAGCGTTTATGAACAAGAGCTAACTTTATCACTTGAACAAAAACAACAACTTTTTGATCAATTAACCAAATCATTGTATTCTGATGATAAATTTTATACCTATAAATTTATTGATAAGAACTGTACCACTATGGTTGTAGATCACCTCAATGTAATATATAAAGAAGATATTATTCAAAAGACCGATGAAAAAAACAGCAGTTATAGAAAAGTATTAAACCCATATATGGATAATTTATACTTTGAAAAACTAGGTATTAACATTATATTCGGTTACCGAACAGATGAAGCTGCAGAGCAACTATTTCTTCCTATAGAATTGTTTAACAGTTTACAAAAAACTACCTTTCAAGGTAAAAAATTAGTTGGCAAAGAAATCACACACTTCACGAGAGATTCTTCCATAAAAACACAAAGTTGGTGGAACAAATCGATACTATTATATTTTATTCTTGGCTTACTTTTGCTATTAAGAAGTAAATGGTTTTTCTATGTTTATTTAACTATTGCCGGTTTGTTGGGAATATTTTTATTAACTGTAGGATTTTATTCAGAGCATAGAGAAGTTTTGATGAACTACAATGTCTTACTATTTAATCCCTTTCTACTTTTTCTGATTTATTTCTATCGAAAAAAGAATAAAAAATGGCTTGAAATAACGGAAAAAATTCTGGTTTTCTGTCTTTTTACCTACTTACTGTTAATGCTAAATAAAGCTCATTTAAATTTAATGGCTCCTTTTATCATAACGCATATTCTAATTTTTGTATTCTTTCACAGACGTTTTAGAAAATTATTGACCACGAAAAAAAAGTACAGTACTTAAGGTTTTTATCAAAATATTGAGGTCTAAAAAAATACTTCTGTGTTTGATGTAGTATAAATCGTATTGTAATTTGATAAGACTATCATCAATAGAATCGCCATAACTGTAATTTACTTGTGCCCAACCCGTTAGTCCTGGTTTAACCACATGACGTGTTTGGTAAAACGGCATAACTTCTGCTATTTTATTTACAAATACGGGTCTTTCGGGTCTTGGACCAATTACTCCCATGTCACCTTTTAAAATATTATAAAATTGAGGGAATTCGTCAAGTCTTGATTTTCTTAGAAATTTTCCAAATGGTGTAATTCTTGCATCATTTGTGGTTGCGAAAACAGCACCTTCTAATTCTGCATTTTTAACCATAGTTCTAAATTTGAAAATTGAGAATTCTTGCCCATTTTTACCTACTCGAACTTGAGTATAAAACATTTTTCCTCTGTTTCCACATAAATTTCCAACAAAAATTAAAGGAAAAATAAAAATTCCGACACTCAAACCGAAAAGAGCGATTATAATTTCAAAAAAACGAGTAGAGAGTAAATATAATTTGTTTTGGTTACTTCTACTAAAAGGAAAATATTTATAGAAATCTCTAGACACAAATTGAACCGGTATACGTTGTGTTAATGATTCATATACTTGAGTATATTCTCGAATCACAAAACCATTTTCAAGTAAGTATAATAACTCATTATAAAGAGAAACCGTAATTTCATCTGTATTTTGGGTAGCAATAACAATTTCAGAAACAGAAACTTTAAGCATAAATTTTCGCAGATTATCTAATGGTATAACTTTAACTGCTTTATTTTGTAACTTATATTCTTTTGTTTCATTTGGATTAACTACTGCAATTATTGAATAATGTGGATCTATACTTTTCAAACCATCTATCAACTCATCTGCTTGTTGATTATCACAAATCAAAATCACTTTTTTTTCAAATCTATTTGAAGCAAGAAACTTTTGATATAATATTCTCCAAATAAACAATGCTAAAAAAATTGCAAGAAAAAAATATAAAATTTGAATACGATTATTAGGAAGAGCGGGTGTAAAATAAGGAGTTAATAAATAAGCTAAAACGGTAGTAACGGTTGTCAATACAATACTTCTGATAATTTGAAACTGATTACTTGCTATTTGCAAATTATACATTTCAAAAATAGTTCCAATAAAAACAATATAAATACCAAGTAGTATAGTCCAGTAAAAATTAGAAGATGTTATGTAAAAATAATCGAAGTTAAACACCTCACCAACAATATATAATGAAAAGACAACAAAAAGTACGTCAAAAACTCTTAAAAGAATTTTTCGTTCTGAAACTTCGAAGTGAATTTTCTTTTTACTTTGCATGTTGTTTTATTGGCAGTTAATTTAAGCATGCAATTTAGTAATTTTAAAAAAAACGATTACATTATTTTAAAATTTCTTTCCATTGGTTTTTAACAATTTGCCAATCAAATTGTTCAACCTTTTTTCTTGCATTGAGAGATAAATGTATCCCAATGCTTGGATTCTCTATAATATTTACTATGGAATCAACCATGTGTTTTATATCATTACTTTCTACTAATAAAGCATCAATTTTATCTTCAAGTAAATATGGTATTCCTCCAACATTTGTGCTTATTACGGGTAAACCTAGTGCCATAGCTTCCATTACACTTATTGGTGTATTATCAATAAATGTTGTATTTATAAATATATCATAATTGGTAGCCTTTAATAACCAATCTCTTTTTTTTAAAGCACCTGTAATTTCAACTTCTACTTTATGTTTTTTACATAAATCTCTGATGCTTTGTTCAGAAATTCCTTTAAATGGGCCAATCATACAAAAAGATGCATCTGAATATTTATCTTTAATTTCTGAAAAAACTTTAATAGCCATTTCTGGATTATAAATTTTATCAAATGCTCTAACCCACAAGATTTTTGGTGAAAAAAATTCTCTTTTTTTGAACGCATATAAATTAATATCCAAATTATTTGGGATATAAGTTAATTTTGTAACTCCAGCATTCTCTAGAGTAGTAAATAAATATTTGGAAGGAACACAATTATATAATGAATTGTTTAAAATAAAATTCATTGAATTTGGATTTGAAGACATTCGTTTAGGCAAATTACCACCTCTTAAAATTAATATATACTTTACATTTAATACTTTAGATAAAAATGCAATTATTACAGTATACCAGAAGGCAGAAGTACTGTAAGTATCAATCAGTACAAAATCAATTTTTTTATGATTTTTTATTAAAGTTAAAATCATATCGATGATTCTGAAAAAAATATTTTTGATTGTGGAAGAATAAATAAGTTTAAAATTTAAACTTTCTAACAAAGGACCTAAAGTTTCTATAGAAGTTACATTTAATCCATGCTTAGATAACTTATTTCCTATATAAAGAATTTTTATCATTACTAATTATTTTTAATAAAGCTAATGAATAAATGAAAGCAGGAGAAGCAGTTCGCATTGCAGCATGATTTAAAGTAAAAAACCAAAAAACTAAAAAACAAACTAAAAAAATATGATTTTTGTTGTCAATATATAAAATTAAGGGAGTAAACAACAATAATAAAAGTGCAATAATTCCTAAAGATCCATGTTCTCCTATCATTCTGGTTATTTCATTATGAGATGCTATTGCTGCACCATGAATTTCTTTACGTAGAATTGTTCCTGAACCTACTCCTCCACCCAAAAAAGGATTCTCTAAAAAAATAGATAATTCACTTAGTGAAATTTTTTCTCTACCAGATAAAACAGAAGCTTTCTCTCTTCCCAATGCATCTTGATTTAGATATCTTTTTTCAATAAAACCTGATGTTGTTGCTATTGAGTAAAACCAAACCGACAATAATCCAGCAAGTAATACAAAAACAAAATTATATAACTTGAATCTTCCTTTTCCATTAAGATTTATCAATAAAATTGAAATCAAAATAAAAATCATAATAAATCCCGTAATTAATCCACCCCTAGAAAAAGTAATTAAACAACGATAAGCCAATAAAAAAGTTAAAAACAAATTAAATAATAATTGTAATTTGGATTTTGAATTTAAAACAACTCTTGATAAAAAAATAAACATTCCTAACCCAAGAATTGTTGCCACTTGATTTGGTCCAAATCCTCCAGAGGTAGCAAATTGTGAACCTGTATGTTTGAAGTAATCTTTTAAATCAGGAGTAAATAAAATTATATAAATTAAAGCACTTATTATTGGTAACCCAATTGATAACAAAATTTCATATACTTTATTTAGTGTAATCTTATGATTAAAACAATATAGAGATGAAACAATTAGACATAGGGGTCCTGATAAATTGAATAAAACTAATTGCCTGAATCTTGGGTCATGCCCTATGCTTATCATTCCAACGAAAAGAGCAGGAAATAGTAGCAAAGTAAACACCCAAATTGGAGCAGCATTTTTTGCAAATCCTTTAAAATAAATTCCTAACAATAAAATTAAAATTACAGAATATTTTGTATGTTCATAAAATACATAACCATAAGTCATTCTAACTAATATTTCTGAACCGACAAAATATGCAGCTGTAATTAATGCTTCATCATTTAAATTTTTATTCCTGAAAACCCAAAAAAAACCAATAACTATGCTTCCAAAACTATACAATTTTGACAAAACAGGAAAATAATAAAGAATAATTCCAATCAATATATGAAGAAATAATAGTTGGAAATAAAATTTATTACTCATTCGTATTTACCTTATTTTATTTATGAAATGTTGATTTTTTCCGCATTAACATAGTTAAATGCATACAAGAAAACATCTTATTAACATTATGTGCAGATTTTTCCCAATCATTATTATGCCAAGACTTACCAATATTTAGTTTCTTTTTATTGCTTATGGGTAATAATTTTACCAAAAAAAACCATTTTAAATTTCCAATGACACCTCTCTTTTCAATTATATCAAAAGAATTATTAAATGTATTAAAAGTTTTACGAGTAAATGGCCATTCCCAATCTTTGTCAGATTGAAAAGGTCTATAAATCCATCTAATTAATTTTACAGGTAAACTGGTTTCAAGAGGATCATAGCTTATAATTAATCCTCCTTCAACTAATTTTTGATTCAATCTTTCTATCAAAACATTAACATTTTGAAAATGATGTAAAACCCCATATGCGTAAATAATATCAAAATCTTTATCAGGAAAGTCAACGTCTGATAAAAAATCAACTGCTAACGCTTTAGCATTTGGTAGATGAATTAGTTTGTTTTTTAATTTTTCAATTGCAATGTCACTTAAATCTATACCCACATATTCTTTAGCATTTTCTGCTATATATTTTGACAAGTAATTGCCTGAATAACATCCTAAATCAAGAACTCTTTTTGACGACAAATCTCCCAACCAATCTTTATGTTTATTGTAAACCATTTCTTGTACACCGACTTCTTTGCGTATTGAAGATAACAATCCACTTCTAAAAAAAGACCAAACCTTTGTAGGGAAATTTTTCTTTTTAGAATTGTAAAATTCTTTCTGATTTAAATTTATATCTAAAATTTCCTCTTTTGTTTTCATGTTAAATTAAACTAATTTATATTCTTATTTAAAATATTTTCATTAAGCTTTTCCAAATATCTGTCAAATGTAAACTTTTCAGCCAATAAGAGTATTTCTTTTGACATAATATTTAATTCTTCTTGATCTGACTGTAATGCTTTTTGTAAAATTTCGGTAAATCCTATGTTTGAATTAATTTCCCATAAAAATCCATTATTATTATTAACATAGTGCGAAATACTACCGGCATTTGAAACAACAGGAATAACACCAAAACATGCAGCTTCAGCTACAACTTTTGGAAACCCTTCTAAATCAGAAGGCAATAATATAAAATCCGTTTTTTTCAATAAAAAATGTATACTGGTATTATCTAAAAAACCATGAAAAATAACTTTATCGCCTAAAAAACTTAATTCTTTTTTGTAATATTCCATGTTCTTGCCATTTCCTATAAAATGGACATCATTAATTAAATTGTTAGGAATACACTTTAAAGCTTCAATTATTCTTGGGACACCTTTTACATCTTCTAATCTTCCAATAAAACTTAATGTATATGGTGGATTAAACTTTCTAACAGATGCAACTCCTTTACCTTCAATAATATTTACTTTTGTTAGACAAGGATTTTCAAACGAAAAACAATGAGAATGTTGATTTTCCCAAAATCCATTAATAGTAACTTTAGTGTGTTTTGCTCTCTTTAAAATCCATCTTTGAAACCCATATGATAAAGAAGGTTTTTTTTGAGACCAGTCTCCCGCATATTTATTCCACCATACTTTATCTTTATAAAAAAAAGAAATAAGAATCGAGATTAAAGCAGGATGTGATGGTGCTCTTGAATGAATAACATGAGAATTTTTTATTTCTTTTTTAATAATAAAAAAAATCTTTGGATAGTACATTAAAATTTCAAGAAATGATTTTATATTCTTGCCACCAATGTTTTTTAACAAAATAAATTTAATTTTATTGTTTTGAATTTTTTGCATGGACAAATCATTTATCCTGTCATTTCTTTCAAATCCTATCCAAACAATTTCGTCGAACATATGTTCAATAAATTGAATTTCTTTAACTACAGGTCCAAAACCATAGTAATCGTTTTTTATACAATACAGAGCAGTATCCGAAATAATTGTTAACTTTTTTGAACCCATTTGTAAATTAAAATTAATTTTGAATAAAAATCATTTTCACCAAAATTTTGAGTAACTATTTCTTTTAATTTATTTTTATCATATTCAGCAGAAATAATATCTTTAACTTTCTCTTTCCAAATATTTTTATCAAAACTGTCCACAAAAAAATCAGGAATGTCTTCTTTTAAAATTTTTGAAATTTCTCCCGTTTCATATGCCAAGAATGGAATTCCAGAATATAGATACTCAAGTAAAACAATTGGACCAGTTTCTCTATATGAAACTAACAAACCTAATTTACACTTATTTAAAATGTTAGAAACATCATCAATATCTTCTCTAATCTCAATAAAATTTGAGGTATTTATTTTATTTTTTAAGTTTTGGTAATAGTAATTGTCTTGATTTTTTCCAACTATTAAAAGTCTCATATTTAGCTCTTGAGCTAATTCAACTGCAAAAATATTGTTTTTATTCTCCTTTACATTACCAATCAAAACTAAGTCATATTGCTTTTCATGGTATGTTTTATTATCTTTTAAAGTGATTATATTGTAAAGCAAAAAAATATTAGTATCATTAATCTTTATTTTTGTCTTAAACAATTCTTTTGATGTTTTATCTACAACAATAATGTTTTTTGGTTTAAAAAGATATTTCAACAATATAATTTCTCTAAAACTTAAACTTTTAGAACTATGGTTGTGTAAAATTACTTTACAATTTAATTTAAATATAGTACAAACTAGCTGTATGTATAAATATACATGTTTTAAATGACAATGAATTATATCAAACTTTTTTAAAATATTTCTGCAAACAAATAATTTGGTTACATTCCATTTACTATATCTCTCTAGTTCATAAATTGGAATTTCAGAATTTATTTCTTGTTTCAGCTTACCTCCTTTTACAAGAAATAAACAGTTTACATCTAAATGGTTTTTATAAAGTAAATTACAAATTGTAACAAAAACTTTTTCAGCACCACCAACATTTAACTCATCTATTACATGAAGTATTTTCATCTTTTCTTGCAATTAAAATTAATTTTGTAATTTATCTGTTGATAATTTCCAAGATTTTAAAACTTGAAAAAATACAAGTGGAATAATGATAGGTAGCAAAAAATAAATTAATACTTTTAATGTTCTATTCTTTTTTAATTTATATGGAACCAATGAAGGTAAAATAGATTTAATTATATAAAATATACTTAATCTATTTCCAAAATATTTTCTACTTAAATATAAAACACTTGGAACTGGTCTTGGTCCCAGTAGTTTTTTTGGTCTCCATCCATCCCAACTACCCATTTGTCTTAAGCCACCTTCTGAAACTTTTAAATGAATACGTTTAGCATTAGGGTTCGAAATATTTTTATATCCTTTTAAGTAAGCTCTCAAACCAAATTCTCCATCACCCATTCGTTGTTTTTCAAACTTCAAATCAAAATAACCAATTTCTTCAAAAATAGTTTTTTTCAACAATACATTACCAGTATCTAATTGATCTCCCCATCTAAAATAATTGTAGTGTTCGGGAATTTCTGCACCAACCGTACTTAAAGAAACACCTGAAGAAATATCGGCTTTAAAATAATCTAATCCTTTAATATGTTCAGAAATCCAATTTTTTTCTACCCGTGAATCATCATCATATAACAAAATATAATCGCCTTTTGCAACTTTAATAGCTTCATTTCTTGCTTTCCAGAGAGCTTTTTCAGGTTGATACCAATATTTCAAATTTAAGTTCCAATCTTTATAAAACTCTTCACGAAAAGGGTCGGTTTGATCTACAATTATCACTTCAAAGTTTTTGTAATCTTGATTTTCTAAATCTTTTAAGACATCGAATAGGTAAGAATATCTGTTTAATGTTGGAATAATTACAGAAATAAATGGTGTTGAATTTATTAATTCACTCTTGAACAATTCAAAATCATTAAACTCAAAAGGTTTTTTACTATAACTTATCCTATTTATACCAATTGATTTTATAAATCCAATAAATTCTTTAATAGGATTATTAAAAGTGAATATTCGAAGAATAAATACGTAAATAACCCAAGCATAATGAAAATTTTTTCTTAAAAAAATATATTCATCTATAACTGGTATATCAACTTTTTTCCAAATATCTATGCCAGATTTATAGTCCTTATTAATAAAGCCTGATTGAAAAGCTGTAAAAGCTAAGTCTCTAGCTTTACTATCATCAGATAAATATCTATTATCAACAGAAAAGTTATGACCAATTTGCTCAGCTGTTGGAAAATAACCCCAGTCTTTTTCACTTTTTAGATTAAAGTACCAAATTGGTTTGATGTATTTTAAATAATTAAAAAGCATTTGAAATTTTATCTAAATAATAAGAAGTGGTTAATTTTTCTTTCCAAATTTTGCGATTAGATTGTTGCAATAAAATAAAATCTTCGTTAGATATTTTTTTATGAAAATCAATTACAATTTCAGCAATTTTATGTCTTTCTTTCCATTCGACCCAAACAACCTGTTTTTTCCAGTCAATTTCATCCTCCAATGGTAATAAACAATCTGTATTTACAAATATAGGGATTTTGCCCATCATTAAGGCCTCATAAAATCGTACTGAAAAATTTCCAGCACCTCTTACACATAAAACATAATCTGTTTTCAATAAATTATCATAGTATTCTAAAGTTGTCTTTTCTCTTTCTTGATTTGTTTTTGCCCCACCACGATAATTTTTTCTGTAAATAAATTGACAATCTAAAAAAGTAGATTTTTCCAATGCATTTAATAACTTTCTTCTTGCATAAGCAGAGGCAAATAAAGGTTCCCAATCTTTCCTCAAAGGATTTTCAATAAATCTTTTCACATTTTCAAAACTACATTTTACTAATTCTTTAATTCTTTTACTAAAATCTTTGGAAGCATGTCCACAAAATCCAATTTTTGGATATTCGGTTTTGATAGTAGGTTTAGGATCATTAGTTCTGTATAATCTTTGAAAATGATCAGATAAAGGTACCGGAAAACCGCTATTCTTGGGTGTCAACTGAGATTTAAATCCTCCCATTCTGTAATAAAAAAAATTTGAAAATTCAGGATAAGCTCTCCCAAAATCACCTGAAATAATTGCATACACTTTTTTATTTAATTGCTTACATTCGGCATTTATTTTTTCTAATTCAATCTGCTTATTGTTTTTATAATACCAATTTATCGGAAGTGGTAGAATTACAAAATTTGCTTCTTTAATTGAAGATGTATATTCATAAGATGATTTGATACCCCATTTTTCTTTTAAATTATTATCATTTATCCATCCAGTAGAAATAAAAAATGGTCTAGTTAATACAAAAAGAGAAACTTGATTAATCTTTTCAAAATTAATTTTAGGTATGTAGATTTTCCAATTCATAATTATTTGTAAATTGTTTATAATTCATAAAATTCAAAAAATTTCAATAACTGATTTTCTAAATTAAAATTATTTTCTACCCTTTCTCTTGCTTGTTTCTTAATTATTTCCTTTTCATCACTCGATAAACTTATTATATCAATTAGCTTTTTAGCTAATTCTTTTGAATTTCTTTTTGGAATTACCCATCCTGTTTTACCATCATCAACATTTTCTACTAATCCGTCTGCATCACTAACAACGCACAATAATCCCATTGCCTGGGCTTCTAATGCTGCATTACAAAAACCTTCTTGATGACTGTATTGAACAAAAAAATCATTCATTATCAATACTTTAACCAGTTCATCATGATCAACTTTCCCATAAAAAGTAATACTATCAGAAATCCCTAATTGATATGCTTGAAAAAGAAGTCTTTCTTTTTCAGTACCTTCACCTATAATTGAATATTTGATGTTTAAACCTTCTCTTTTTAGTAGTGCAATTGCCTCTAAAATATAGTTATATCCTTTTATCCAGTGAAGTCTTCCAACAGAGATTAGCTTAATTTCACTATTACTTTTTAAATAAGTATCATTGTTATTTTGGAATCTAAATACATCAATTGAAGGTGAAATAACAACAATCTTTTTTTCTTCTATTCCATGGTGAATCAAATCTAATTTCATTCGATTAGAAAGGACATGATATTTTACTTCTTTCTTATATAATTTTTGATAACAATCGATATTCTTTAAAGGATAAACATACCAATCAAACCCTCTAAAACTAACCGCCATTTTTGCATGAATTGCGTTGGCTACATTTTCACGTCCTAACGCCGTAGTTCCGAATCCAAAATGCAACCAATCCAACTTTTGATTCAAAAAATAGCGATTCAAAAAAAGATTTCTGATGTTTTGATTCCAACTCATTTTATCTTTTCTATTTAAAGATAAAAGTGAAACTACTTTTTTAAATTGTGAAAAAAATATATATATAAAAATAAATAACTCTTTTACAAAACCGAATAAGCTAAGTTTTGTTTTTAAATAAATAACTGGACATAATTTAAATCCTTTATTTTTGGGTGCGTTAGTAAATAATACAACCTCAATCCCTTTTTTTTGTAAGCCTTTTATTTTTGAAACAAAAAAAGTTTCTGAATAGGAAGGATGATTCGATAATACGAGTCCGATTCGTTTTTTATTACTCATTTATAATTTCTTTATAAAAATTAGAAAATGAATGTATCATCTTTTCAGCAGAGTGTTGATTTTCAATGGCATTTCTCGCATTTTCAACCATTTTTCCGTGCTTTTCTTCGTTAAGATTTATCGCATATTGAATTTTATCTGCCATCTGTTCAATATTTCTAACCATAAAAATAAAACCATTTTCATTATCCTTTATCACTTCATTCATTCCTCCACAATCAGATGAAACAACAATTGTCCCCAATGTCATTGCTTCTAATGCTACATTTGCAATCCCTTCTTCAACACTTGGTAAAAGTAAAATATTGGAAGCTTGAATTTTTAGTTTTACTGATTCAAATTCCATTTTTTTTAAAAAAGTTACTTCTTTTTCTAATCCTAATTGTTTTCGTTGAAATAATAGCTCTTCGTTTTCTTCAATACCAACAATAGTGTAATGAAATAAAATATTTTTTTCTTTTAAAATTTTTAGTGCATCAAGAGCGTAATCATACCCTTTTTTCCAATGAGCCCGACCAATAGAAATTATTTGAAAAATAGTATTATTCTTTTTCTCCGTTTTATAAGAAAAATTACTTAAATCTAAACCACTGTAAATTACTTTGGTTTTATGATCGGTCAATCCATATACTTTGGCTTCAGATTTTATTGCATTTGAAACAGCATGAAAACCATCAACCAAAGGAAAACATTTTTGATAAATTTCAGCATATTCCGGATTAGTAATAGGAGTATAATTAACATGAGCACCTCTTAGACTCACCACTAACTTAATATCTAATTTTTTAACCCAAGTCCAATCCGAAATTGATTTTACCCATTGTAAATGGACAGCAGCCGGACGTTGATAAAGAATCGGATAAAATTTTAAACGAGCATTAAATGGGCTCATCTTTTTCTTTTTAATCCAATTGTCTAACACTTTTTTGTCCTTTGGTCGTTGAAGCCATAACAAAAATGTGTAGAGCAATACTATAAAAATTTGACTTATTTTTCCTGAATAAGTCAACACAGAAATTTGTTTTGGATAATGTAAATCTCCTTTTTTTCTACCGGAAATGTAAAACTTATAATTTTCTTTTGCTAATCCAACAATCAAACGGTCAATAAAGGTAGGAGGTGGAAGTTCACCACAATAAATTACAATTTTTTTTAACCGCTTCATTCTGAAATTTTAGTAAACAAAGATAATGTTAGCAAGGTACTGATTACATGTGAATAACTCAAATGATTTTCATTTTTAAAACCATTATAGAATTCTTTAACTATTTCAGGGTCTAAAAATGATTTAAATTTTTGGTTTTCAAACAACCATTTTTTTAATTCAACATCATTTTCTTTTCCTAGAAATTGATTTTCGTAATTATTTCTAACTTTATTCTTTACAATAAAATCCTTTTTTATTTTTTGAGATACTCTGTAGGGAAAATTCCAAGGAAAATGATTCCATTTATAATTATACAAATTAAATGGGCGTTGTTCTTGCCATGTTATTTTGGCTAATTCGGGATTTCTTTTTTTTAAGTAGGCAATTTGAATTTGTCGTTTTGCTAAATATTTTTCGGGAACAGTACAAATAAATTGACACATTCGCTCGTCATAATAAGGTAAAGTTATAGGTTTTGCTTTTTCAAAAAAACTCAAATTACTTCCTGTCCACCTCGAAGCCCAATACAAACTTTTAAATGCTCTGGTTTGGGCATTAGCTTCATCCGAAATGGCGACTTCCTGCAACAATTTTTTTATTCGTTGACGAAAATATGTCTTAAAATCACCTTCTAAACTCCATGATTTCCACAATTTTTCTGCTAATTCAATCCCTCGTTTCTTAATGACTTTTTTAATCATTATATCAACTTGTTCCTCTAAAGAAAGTTGAGAGGGAAATTCCATATTATCAAACAAAACATCACCCCAATGGCCTAAACTAATCACATCACCCAAACTTACTAACTTTTCTAAAATTGCAGCTTGTCTTGGGTGTGTAAACTCTGTATAACATTGATTTAAAGAAGCTATTTCTTCAATTTTATCCCATAAATATCCTTTTGGGATAGACCATTTTTCAAAAGGAAAACCACACACTTTGGCAATTTCTTTTGCGTACTTGGTCTCATTGTGTCCATTTTCAAATTGGTAACTATAAGCATGCACTTTTTTATTCAAATGCTTTAAAGCAGCGGCCTGAGTTCTACTATCCAAACCTCCTGAAAGTGGTAGAATAACATTTTTGTCCTTCACTTGTTCATCAATTATTGTTTCGAATAAACTGGTAAATTCATCAACAATTTGATCAAAAGGTCGTTCAATTGGGGTATAATGCCATTTGAAATAGGTTTCTTCTTTTACAATAGAATTATTATCATCAGAGAGCGTATAATTAGTAGCGGGTCGTAATGCTTTTTGACCAACAAAATAGGTGTCATCATCTAGAAAAAAACCAGTGGCTGCAAAAATACAAATGGCTTTTCGGTCAATGCTATCTTTTTTCCCTATGAAGTGAAGTACAAAAGGTATTATATCTGTTTTTATCGATTTCATAAACTTGAATAAGCTAATTTAAAATAAAGTTCTTCATGCTGCTTTACAAATTTTTGAATTGAAAAATGTTCTACACAATAACTTCTTAATTCTTGTCCTAACTGAGCTCTTTGAGTTTCAGACATAGCATAAATTTGGTTAATCTTCATTGCCAATTCAATTTCATTACCTTCTTCAAACATTAACATCGAAAAATCCTTTAAAACTTCATTTATTCCGGGGATTTTAGAACCTAAAACAGGTATACCTAAACTCATAGCTTCAAGTAAAGCAACTGGCATACCTTCCATCTTACTGGAAATAACATATAAACTTGCATTTTTAGTAAAAGAACGAATATCTGTTTGTTTTCCTATAAATCGAATTTGTTTTTCCAGTTTTAAATCAATTACAAGTTGCATTAACTCTTTTGAGTAAGCAGTTGTATTATCACCAATGATTTCAAATTCTATATTTGGATTATTTAGATGATTTAAAGCATTAATTATTGTCTCAATCTTTTTTACTGGAACTAAATTTGCGACTGTTATTATAGTAAATTTATTTTGTATGCTTTTAAAATTATTCGAATCTGATTTAAAAAAATCTGTATTAACACCAAAAGGAATCAATTTTATCTTTTTTCTGAATGGAAAAAAACGTTTCATTTGAACATTCGTAATTATGATATAATCTGAAAGAAAGCTTCTTATTTTCCAATGAATATTTCCCCATGTCATAGCCTTCTTTGTGTAAATGAATTTTGATCCAGCTAATTTTGCTGCTAACACTTCTGTCCAATCACTACTCCAATGCCAAGAATGCACAATTGAAAATTGATTTTCTTTAATAAATGATTTGTAAAATCTAATTCTTTTTAAAAGTGAGATATAAGGACGGTAGGGTTTTGTAAATTCAATAATATGGATTGGTACTCCCAATGATTCTACTTCTTTAAAAAAGTCACCTTTTGAATTTGAACAAACAATAGTCACTACAAACTTTGACTTATCAAGATATTTTACTAAATCATAAACCACCTTTCCACTTCCCGCAGTATCAAAATTTGGAATAGTATATAAAACATTAATCTTTTTCATATTATTAAGAACCGATAAACATATTTAATATAAATAAAGCACCTTTAAAAATCATCTTTTTTAAGAAAAGAACAATATTTTAAATTGTTCTACTTTTTTTATAAGAGAAGCAATATTAAATACTGAAAATTAAAAAATAAATACCACTTTTATTAAATTGGTTTTAAAATGAAAACTTAACTAAAAATCACCACATTATTTTTTGTAAACAGCAATAATGGAACTACTAAAAAATTTTGAAGGATGTTTTTTAATAAATGGGTTTAGTCTTTTAAAAATAAACTTCACAACCCTTTTGAAAATATCTTGAATAAAATTTAGTTTTTGATGAACCGCATATTGAAATTCTCCAAAATAAGTTAATTTTATTTCTTTTAAATTATTTCTTTTAGCAAAATCATTAAACGTTTTAAAATTCATACATTTTAAGTTATGAGCCTTTAAATTATCGTAATCTACTAAATACCCATACCATTTTCTCAACCACCGCTTATTTGGAACCATTATTAAAAGTGTTCCGCCAGTTTTTAAATACTCACAATGCTTATCCATAACTTGGTTGTAATCTGTAAAGTGTTCAATAAAACCTAAAGAAATTACAATATCATATTGCTTATCAATTTGGTGATTAAAAATATCTGTTTGAATCAATTCATACTCTTTCACTCCAAAAACATTCATACATTCTTCAATTTTAGTTGTGTCAGAATTGTAATCTAAACAAGTAGGTACAAGTTTGTATTTATCTCCTAAATAAGCCAAAAATCTTCCCGGATAACCGCCAATTTCTAGAATTGATTTAGGCGGATTTTCATTATTCTCAGAAATTAAAATATCCCAAAGTTGATCATATTCAGAAGCAATTTTGCTTATTTTAACTTTAGATGTTTGTGTCTTTTTATAATACTCTTCCCAGTACTCTCGCGAGGTTAATTTAATATCCATTTAAGTAATTTTATTAAATGCTAAAACTCAAATTAATTTTTTTATATCCATTAAAATTGATTGATACTTAGCATTACTTAATAATCTAAAATACAAAAATACTGAAAGTAGAAAAAGGAAAGACAATATTAACTTTAAAAAAAAGTAATCCGGTAATAATATTGATAAAGTTGAGAATAAAACAGACAACAATATAAGAACTATAATATCTTTAAATTCGTTGTAATTATTGATGTTAATAAGTTTTAAAGCATCTCTCATTAATATTAAACTACCTACCATTCTAACAACAACAAGAATCAAAGTAAAAATAATTAAAGATTTAAATTGAGCTCCAATTAAAATTGCTATCAAAAAAATCGGGACAAAAATTCTTAAAAAAAGTAGACTTTTCTTAGGCTGCCCCATAGCATTAAAAAGTCCGTTAGTTGGACTTGTTATTGACTTTATCATTACAAAAAAAGCTAAAATTTGAAAAATAACTACTGCGTCTAACCATTTTTCACCATAAATAAAGTGAATCAAAAATTGTGCATTTATTAACATTAGTGTCATAACAGGTATAGTAACAATAGAAATTAAATCAATCATTTTTGTATAATGATTTCTAACTACATTGATATTACTGTTGTTTTTAGAGAAAAGTGGTAAGGTTATATTATTAACAATTGGTTGAAAATAACCATTAAACAAATTTGAAAACTGATATGCAAGATTATACACTCCTAATGAAGACATTCCAAAAAATTTACCCACGATAAAGGTATCTCCTTCATTAACCAATTTTCCCATAACCCTTTGACCAATAACATATTTTGTATAATTAAAAATTTGTGTCCAATATTTTCTTCCAAAGTCTTTGGTGGGTCTAAAACCCGATTTGTAAATTAACATTACTGCTAAAAAAGGGGACAAAACTGCATTTGGTAAAACTAAACTGTAAATTCCAAATCCAAAATAAGCTAAAAGAACTTGACCAAGATTATTAAATGTCCCAAACAAAGTCTGAATAAATATCATTGGTTTGTAATTTAGTTCCTTTCGGTAAATTCCATTTGGTATGGAAGCTACCATATTAAAAAAGAAATTGAAAACTAATAAAATAACAATGTAAACAATTCTTTCATCATTATAAAAACTTGCCCAAATCGGTGATAAAAGTAAAATAACAATACTTACTATAAAACTTAAAAATATATTTAGCCAAAAAGCTGCATTTATTATTTTACTTCTATTGTCTTTATTGTAAAATATAACATATTCACTTATTCCGCTTATTGCTAAAATTTGTATAAAACTTAATAAAACAGCTGAAATTGCTACAATTCCAAAATCTTCTTTACTTAATGTCCGAGCCAAATAAGCCATTACAGAGAAAGACACAATTGCTCCCCAAACCCGTCGGATTAACATTAATTTGGCAGCTGTTCCAGCTTTTTTGGCTAAAGTCATAAAGAATGAATACTAGAATAAACCATCAAAAATAGTAATTAAATGCTCGCCTAATCTTTTTGAATCAAAACGCTCTTTTACAAACTCATGTCCATTTTCACCCATTGATAACCTTAAGTTTTGATTATCAATTAACAAACAAATGTTTTTCACAAATAAATTAATATCATTTTGTTCTATTAAAAATCCTGTTTCTTGATTTAATAATCCAAATGGAATCCCTCCAATATTCGAAACAACCACCGGTAATTTAAAAAATTGAGCTTCTTGAATTACTAATCCTTGTGTTTCCGCTCTAAGCGTTTCTTTTTCTACTGTTGCAGGTAAAATAAAAATTGAAGAATAAGCCATAATTTCAAAAACTTTATTTTGAGATAAAAAGCCATGAAAAGTGATGTGATTTTGTAAATTAAATGTTTCAACCATTTCTACTAATTCTTTTTTCATCGGGCCATCACCAATTAAATCAAGATGAACATTATGATTACTTTTAACCAATTCATTCAGAATTACTATTGCTTTATCCGGACCTTTTATAGGAATAAGTCTTCCACAAAAAACAATGTGTTTAGGATTTGTTTTTTTTTCAGTAACTAGCGTTTTTTCTAAATACTCCTTTCTAAATCCAACCGGCAGTATATGTAAATTGACAATTTCAGGGTGAATTTTTCTTAAAATAGATTCTAAATAAGGTGAATTTACCGTAAAAGCATTAAAAAATCTAAAAACATCTTTATAAAATATTTTATACTCCTCAATTAAACTCGGGGTTAAATCAGACCCATGAAAAGTTAAAACACATTTTTCATCTTTTATTATATTTAATTTTTTTAGATGAGCTATTTTTTTTCCGTTAAATCCAAAATGACAATGTATAATATCATATTTATCTTTCAGTAAAAAAATGGGTAAGTCATACAAAGCCTTCCATTTTTGTTGTGAAAAGGTAAGTTTTGAAAAATCAATTTTGAAAATATTAAATAGAATAAACTTTAAAAAATGAAAAAAACCTTTAAGTTTACTAACTTCATTTTTAAAATGATAAAACGTTTTCTCTTTTAAATTGTATTCTGTAAAAAGTGGATGTTTGATATCTTCATTTGGTTGGTTGTAAGAAAAAATAGTAACATCGTATTCGCGATCAATTAAATCCGTAATCTGATTCAGAATAAATGTTTCTGAAACAGATGGAAATGTGGTAACAATCACCAGTATTTTATTTCTTATTTGATGCATCCTAATATAAAAATCGCTCTCCTTTTTTTAAATATTTGTACAAGAATGTACCAATTATGATTTTAAAAATTTTCAATATATGAAAAAGTTCCCATTCAATCTTTAGTATTTTTTTCAAAAAAAAGAAGTAATCTCCACTTTTACTTCTTAAAGTTAATCGTAAATAATGTTTATAAAAATTATTGATGTGACCAAGATATATATTTTTGAACCCTAATCCATAATTAGTTATTAACGCTAAATGTTTACATCTAGCTCTGAAAGCAGAATCAATTTCACTTAAATTGAGTTTATTCAATTCTTGTTTTAAAGAGAATTCATGTTGAAAATAATGAATTAACACTTCCTCTAAAAATTTAATCTTAGGCTGATTATAAAGCATTCTTAAATTAAAATCCCAATCATCTAAATTGGATATTTCTTCATCAAAAAGTTGCGTTTGTTTATCTAAAAAAGATTTTTTCCACATTGGTCCACATACATAAAACGAGACAATACCTGTAAAATAATCTTCAATTATATTTTCTGATTGAATTGTATTTATTGAGATGGTTTTTTTTGAGTTGTAATCAACTTTTTCCAGTCTGGCTATTACTGCATCGTATTCATTTTCAAAATTCGAAATATAGGTTTCAAAAGCAAAAGGCATTAAAATATCATCACTATCAAAAAAATATACATAGTCACCCGTTGCAAGATTAAATCCAAAATTCCGGGATGGATTAGGCCCTTTATTTAAATTTACCGGTAAAACATGATATTGGAAACGATTATCAGACTTAAAATAGTATGGAATTTTAATTTCGCTTTGGTCTGTAGAGCCGTCATCAACAATTATACACTCCCAATTGGTATACGTTTGATTTCGAATACTTTCTATCGTGTCTTTTATAATTTCAGCTCGATTAAAAGTTGGAATTATTATTGAAACTCGTTTATTCATTCCAATTAAAATTAAAATTTTTCCATCGTTTTTGAAAAATATAACTTGGAAATTTAATAGCTACTAAAAAATTTCCAATGTAAATCATTTCTAAACTTTTTATTTTTCCATATTTTAATAAAGTAGAAAAATTGGTTTTAATTATTTTTTTTGCTAAAAATGAATCGTTATTTTGAATACATAAAAAAAATAAATTGATGATTTTTCTATTTAAAAAATCTAATAAAACGTCAGATTTAATTTGCTCAGCTCTTTTAAAATTTTCAGTCAATATATATAAACTTGATTTTTTAAATTCACAATTATAGCTACTATTTTCGAAGGTAATTGAATCAGAATGTTGCCGATATAAAAATAGAAATTTAGAAACTATTTTAAATTTTGATATTTCTAAATTGAAGAAAATTCGTGATAAAAATTCGGCCTCTTGTCCCCTTTTGATTGATGTGTCAAACAATTTTTTTCCAATCAAAAAGCTTTTTCGAAATAATACTGATGGTGTTAAAACTTTGATTTTCCACTGAACAAAATTTTCAAACAAATGAATATCTGAATTGAATAATTCAATTGCTTCTTTTGTTTCTTTTTCACTATTCCAAATATAACCGGACGTAATAACCAATTCTAAATCATTTGTGAACTGATTTATTTTTGTGCTTAAAAAATCTTCTAACATAATATCATCACTATCAAACCATTGTATAAAATCGCCAGAAGCTTTTTCAAATCCATAATTACGACACGAGTTTGCTCCTTTTGGTAAATTTTCAGGTCGTACAAAAAATTTAAACCGATTATCATTAATGACATATTTTTTAATTATATCAAGAGTATTATCAGTTGAACCATCATCTACAATAATACACTCCCAATTTGTATAGGTTTGGTGCAATACACTATCTAAGGTTTGCTTAATCAGATTTTCTCTGTTAAAAACTGGGATGATAATTGAAATCAAAATCGATGAAAATTATAGTGCAAAAAGAATTATATTGTAGTTAAAAATCGATAATCGGAACTTACAAGCATCCAGACTTTTTTTATCCCTTCAAATGAAGAAGTATAAGTATTAATCTGCTTTTTTTGAAATAAATCAACCAAAGCTTGTGCTGTTTCCTGCTCTCCAACTCTATCATAATCATCAATGAGAATAATAAATTGATGATCATGAGAAAGTCGCTCAGCCATTTTTAAAATATCATATCGTGAGAAATGTGAACTACCTAAAGGGCCATCTACTAAATAAAAATCAAAAGTTCCAGATATATTATTTTCTAAACCATCGTAGCAATTTACTTCAAAATTATTTATTTGCTTTTTTATTAAGGGACAAATTGTGATTTTTGAGGCTTCTGTTAATTCGAACCTAAGTTGAAAATGCTTTGACCAGTCTTCACTCTGCTCTATTATTTGGTGATTGGCATTTGGAATTTCATGTTTAATACATGTAGAAATAAATTTTGATGATTCTCCTAAACCAAATTCTAAAATATTCTTTGGTTTAACATCAGACATAATGCGATTTAGTATATAAAAAAAAGCATAATTCCCTGCCCAACGACCGATATTCAATGATAAATTCTGCAAATGCTGCTTTCCTCTTATACTATCATGATAAATATTTGCCCATTCCAACTCTATATTTTGACGAATAATAAGTTGTTGATTATCTCTATTCTCACGAACTATAGCTTTAATTTTACGTATCATAAATAGTTTACTTTAAAATCTAATAAGATTTTACTTTGGTTGGTTGGTGTTGTTCTACCGGAACCATAATAATCTCCTCCCGCAACTTCAAACGAAAAAGCGTTTTGAATCCAATCACTCACTTGGTTATCCACTTTAATGTGTGTTGTTACATAATATAATCCGTCATTAAGATTCAATTTGGGTATATAAAATTGGATTCTTGAACTAATCGTTGATTCTTTATTTTTCAATACACCATCACTTAACCAAGCAATACGTTGACCCATATGATCATCAATTCGCAAATCAAATGTTATAGCATTTGTTTTTATTGAATTAGTATTTTCTAAAATAAAATCCATATGAAAAGGTTTGCCGGATTGAGGCAATATCCCTTCTGAGATTCCAAATACTTTTACATCTTTCAAAGTAACTAAACCGGAACCTTTTCTATCTTGAATTTCATTTAATAATTGGTGTTTTGTGCTCTCGTTTAAGTAATATTGAATGGCATCTTCTACTTCACCGTTATAAGAAATCATTCCTTTGTTTATTACAATTGCTTTTGAACACAAACTCTGAACCGCGGCCATATTGTGACTTACAAATAAAACTGTCTTTCCCTCAGTTTTAGAAATATCTTGCATTTTTCCGATTGCTTTCTTTTGAAATTCTGCATCGCCAACAGCTAAAACCTCATCTACAACCAAAATCTCAGGTTCTAAATGTGCTGCCACTGCAAAAGCCAATCGAACAGTCATGCCGCTACTGTATCTTTTTACAGGAGTATCAATATATCGCTCACATCCAGAAAATTCGATAATTTCATCAATTTTAGAAGAAATTTCTTTTTTCGTCATTCCTAAAATGGCACCGTTCAGATAAATATTTTCTCTTCCAGTCATTTCGGGATGAAATCCTGTTCCTACTTCTAATAAACTAGCTATTCTACCTTTTGCCTTTATAGATCCGATTGTTGGGGATGTAACGCGAGATAAAATCTTTAACAAAGTAGATTTTCCGGCACCATTCTTTCCTATAATTCCTAGAACTTCTCCTCTTCTAACTTCGAAATTGATTTCTTTTAAAACCCAAACATACTGACTTTCTCCTTTTGAACTTCTTTCGTTTATTTCTCCTATCTTAAGATAAGGATCCTCTTTTCCTCTAATAAGGTGCCACCAACGATTTAGATCATGACTCAAGGTGCCTGTACCTATTTTGCCTAATCTATATTGTTTTGAGAGATTTTCAACTTTTAAAATAACGTCATCCATTTTTCCTAAATCGCATTAAATAATATCAATAAAGCTCTTTTCAGTTTTATTAAAAACCAATACTCCCAAAACAAAAATCACAAAACTAAATACAAACGAGTAAACTAAATTTAAAACATCAAACGAACCGGAACCTAAAAAAGCAAATTTAAAGAAATCCAAAAATCCTGTTAAGGGATTTAAATATATTAAAAAATGAAATTTTGGATCGATTTTTTCTAAAACGAGTGAGGTTGGATATACAATTGGAGTTACATACATAAACAGTGATATACCAAAAGTAATTACAAAATTTAAATCTCTATATTTTACAGTTAATGATGAAATTAACATTCCTATTCCCATAGATAAAAAAGCTATAAATGTAAGTATCAATGGTAAAAATAGGACATATAATGTCGGATTGATGTTGTATCCTGTATAAACATAATATAACATTACCATCAAAAAGAATAAAAATTGTATTCCAAACTTTAGTAAATTAGAAAACACCACTTTTAGAGGCATAATAATTCTCGGAAAATAAACCTTCCCGAAAATATTTTGATTTGCTGTAAATGTTTCTGATATAGATTTTAATGAATCTGAAAAATAAAACCAAATGATATTACCGGCTAGTACAAATAAAAAATAAGGAACACCGTCTGAGGGAATAGCTGCAATTTTACTAAATATAACAAATTGAATAACAGAAGTCAATAAAGGTTGAATAATAAACCAAAGCGGACCTAAAATAGTTTGCTTGTAAAAAGTAATTATATCTCTTTTCACAAATAAAAATAGAAGATCTCTATAACGCCATATTTCTTTGACGTTAAAATTAAAAAATGATTTTTTGGGAGTTATCTCAAATAACCACACATCTTTTTCTAAAGATTTCATTCTACTTTTTTTCAAAAGTATCGTTTTTTATGAAAAAAAGCTATAAAAACTTATTCACTTTTTGTGTAGATAACAAAAAAACCTTTGTTTGCACAAAGGTTTTTTTCGGGTTTCGAATAACTGATTGTTTAGTTTTTTGACGGAAACTAAACAGTTGCGTTTACATAACCATCCGCTTTTTTTAAGATAGAACGAATTAAAATTGTTTTTGTAGAAAAACCTGATTTTAAGTATTGCTCTTTTTTAGAAATTAAAGCAGAACGGTTTTGAGTGGTTGACTCATTTGATTTTGTCAAATTAACTTCTTGTTTTGCCCCAATGAACCAATTTGATATTTCAGCTGAAGAAACATTTTCTTCAGAATTTTTAATTAACTCCATAGCTTCTGATTCGTTTACTAACTCATTTGTTGAAGTTGTTTGAGCAGAAGCTCCAATAATACCGATGAACATTAAAAAGATAACTACTAAAAAATTTCTGTTAACTGCTGAATTCATTTTTATTAATTGGTTTTTGTTTTAATTCTGATGTAAAACTACCATGATGGCTACCAAGAATATCAATTTTTCGATAAGTAACCTGAAAATTCGATTAAAATACATCAACGTGAATTTAAAGAGAAGATAAGTGCATTTCATCGACCATCACTTTGATAGTAAAAGGTTGAAAAGCATATAAATAAAAAAACTCCTTAATTTCTTAAGGAGTTTTTTATGATTATACTTGACTATGCTTGCCCTGTTGGCCCAAAATTCAATGGTACTTGAGGTTGATCAGTGTCCTTTATTTCACCATGAGCTAACTCATAACGGTGAATATTTTCACCAATTGCTTTTAACAGTCGCTTAGCATGCTGTGGAGTTAAAATAATTCTTGATTTTACTTTTGCCTTTGGCACTCCCGGCATAAGCGTAACAAAATCAAGCACAAACTCAGAAGCTGAATGGTTGATTATCGCCAAATTAGAATAAATTCCTTCAGCTGTTTTTTCATCCAATTCAATATTGATTTGTCCGGGTTGTTGATTATTATCACTCATACTATTAATAATTATATTCTTCTTTTGCAGCCATCAATTCATTATAATCTTCTTTGGAACCTACAATGATGTTGTCATATTCTCTCATACCAGTACCGGCAGGAATTCTATGACCCACAATTACATTCTCTTTTAGACCTTCCAAATCATCAACTTTTCCTGCAACAGCAGCTTCATTTAATACTTTAGTTGTTTCTTGGAACGATGCCGCAGATATAAATGATTTCGTTTGTAAAGATGCTCTAGTAATCCCTTGAAGAACAGGAGTTGCAGTAGCAGTAATTACATCACGAGCAACAACAAGATTTTTATCCTCACGTTTTAACAATGAGTTTTCATCTCTCAATTCTCTTGGTGTAATCATTTGACCTGGTTTAAGATTTTGAGAATCTCCGGCATCTTCTACTACTTTCATACCAAATAATTTATCATTTTCAATAATAAAATCTTTAGTATGAACCATTTGCTCTTCTAAGAATAACGTATCACCCGGATCTTCTACTCTTACCTTACGCATCATTTGACGAATAACAACCTCAAAATGCTTATCATTGATTTTTACCCCTTGTAAACGGTAAACCTCTTGAATTTCATTTACTAGATATTGTTGAACGGCCGATGGTCCTTGAATTCTCAAGATATCTTCAGGAGTAATGGCTCCATCTGATAAAGACATACCCGCTTTAACGAAGTCATTTTCTTGAACTAAAATTTGGTTAGATAATTTAACTAAATATTTCTTCACCTCTCCAAACTTAGATTCAATAATGATTTCACGATTACCTCGTTTAATTTTACCAAAAGTAACTACTCCATCAATTTCTGATACAACAGCAGGATTAGAAGGATTACGTGCTTCTAAAAGCTCTGTAATTCTTGGAAGTCCTCCTGTAATATCCCCTGCTTTTGAAGAACGTCTTGGGATTTTAACTAAAATTTTTCCTGCTTTAATTTTCTCACCATCATCTACCATTAAGTGTGCACCAACAGGTAAATTATAGGAACGAATCAATTCTCCGTCCTTACCGTAAATCAATAAAGTAGGAATTAATTTTTTGTTTCTTCCTTCAGAGATAACTTTCTCTTGGAAACCGGTTTGCTCATCAATTTCTACTTGGAACGATTGTCCTTGTTCTAAATCTTCATAAGCAATTTTTCCGGTAAACTCAGAAATAATTACCCCATTATATGGATCCCATTTACAGATGGTTGTTCCTTTATCAACTACTTGACCATCTTTAACATAAATTGTAGAACCATAAGGAATGTTATGTGTATTTAATACAATTCCTGTATTTTCATCTACTAATTTTAATTCTGTAGAACGAGAAATAACGATATCAATAGCATTTCCTTCTGCATCTTCACCTTTAACTGTTTTAAGATCATCAATTTCTAATCTACCTTTGAAACGCGTTACAATACTTGATTCTTCTGACATACCACCAGCAACCCCTCCAACGTGGAATGTTCTTAAGGTTAACTGTGTTCCTGGTTCACCAATTGATTGTGCGGCAATTACACCAACTGCTTCACCTTTTTGAGTCATCCTTCCGGTAGCTAAATTTCTACCATAACATTTTGCACAAATTCCTTTTGCTGCTTCACATGTTAACGGAGATCTTACTTCTACTTTTTCTAATGGTGAAGCCTCAATAGCTTTTACAATTGATTCTGTAATCTCTTGACCTGCATGAACTAAAACTTCTAGATTCAATGGGTTGATTACATCCTGAAGTGCTACACGTCCTAGTATTCTTTCTCCTAATGTTTCAACAACTTCTTCATTCTTTTTCAAGGCAGAAACTTCAATACCTCTTAACGTACCACAATCTTCAGTATTTACAATAACATCTTGAGAAACGTCATGTAACCTTCTGGTCAAATATCCTGCATCTGCCGTTTTTAAAGCCGTATCGGCAAGACCTTTACGAGCACCGTGAGTAGAAATAAAGTATTCTAAAATCGATAAACCTTCTTTAAAGTTAGAAAGAATTGGATTTTCGATAATTTCACCACCACCCGCAGTTGATTTTTTTGGCTTAGCCATCAAACCACGCATACCGGTTAACTGACGAATCTGCTCTTTAGATCCCCTTGCTCCAGAATCAAGCATCATATATACCGAGTTAAATCCTTGTTGATCTTCACGGATATTTTTCATGGCCAATTCTGTTAGCAACGCATTTTTAGATGTCCATACGTCAATAACTTGATTATATCGCTCATTGTTGGTAATCAATCCCATGTTATAATTCATGGTAATTGCTTCCACTTCTTCTCTTGCATCTGCAATTAATTCATCTTTTTGATGAGGAATAATAATATCACCTAAGCTGAAAGATAATCCACCACGGAAAGCAAACTTGTATCCCATGTCTTTCATGTTATCCAAGAAAGCAGCAGTAGTTGGAACATTGGTTACAGATAAAATTTTACCAATAATATCTCTCAATGATTTTTTAGTTAAAACCTCATTGATATAACCCGCAGCTTCCGGAACTACTTCATTAAATAATACTCTTCCTGCGGTAGTTTGAATTAATTTATACACTAACTCACCATTTTCATTGAAATCTTTTGCTCTGATTTTCACTCGGGCATTCAATTCAAGTCTTCCTTCATTCAAAGCAATATTTACTTCTTCAGCAGAATAGAAGGTTAATCCTTCACCTAAAATTTTGTGCTCAGGAGTTGACAAACGTTCTTTGGTCATATAATAAAGACCCAAAACCATGTCTTGAGAAGGAACCGTAATTGGTGCACCATTTGCAGGATTCAAAATATTATGAGAAGCCAACATCAATAATTGTGCTTCCAAAATAGCTTCTGGTCCTAATGGTAAATGAACAGCCATCTGGTCACCATCAAAATCCGCATTAAATGCCGTACATGTTAACGGGTGTAATTGAATTGCTTTTCCTTCAATTAATTTAGGTTGAAAAGCTTGAATACCTAAACGGTGAAGAGTAGGAGCACGATTCAACAATACTGGATGTCCTTTAATTACATTTTCTAAAATATCCCAAACAACCGGTTCTTTTTTATCAATAATTTTCTTAGCTGATTTCACCGTTTTAACGATACCACGCTCAATTAATTTACGGATAACGAACGGCTTATACAATTCTGCAGCCATGTCTTTAGGTAAACCACACTCATACATCTTCAATTCCGGTCCAACGACAATTACCGAACGAGCAGAATAATCCACACGTTTTCCTAATAAGTTTTGACGGAAACGTCCTTGTTTACCTTTTAATGAATCCGATAATGATTTTAACGGACGGTTTGATTCTGTTTTTACAGCAGAAGCTTTTCGCGTGTTGTCAAACAATGAATCAACCGCTTCTTGCAACATACGCTTTTCGTTACGTAAGATAACTTCAGGAGCTTTAATCTCCATTAATCTTTTCAAACGGTTATTACGGATGATTACACGACGGTATAAATCATTCAAATCCGAAGTAGCAAAACGTCCACCATCAAGCGGCACCAAAGGACGTAATTCTGGTGGGATAACCGGAATTACTTTCAAAATCATCCATTCCGGACGATTTTCTCTGTTTTCATTTGCTTCACGGAAAGATTCTACAACTTGAAGACGTTTTAATGCTTCTGTTTTTCTTTGTTTTGATGTTTCATTATTAGCTGCATGACGCAATTCAAATGATAATTCATCTAAGTTAGTGCGGGCTAATAAATCCATAATACACTCAGCACCCATTTTGGCGATGAATTTATTTGGATCATTATCATCTAAATATTGATTTTCCATTGGAAGCGTATCTAAAATATTTAAATACTCTTCTTCTGTTAAAAAGTCTAATCTTTCTAAAGGCTCACCTTCAGCATTTTTAGCAATACCGGCTTGAATTACTACATATCTTTCGTAGTAAATAATCATATCTAATTTCTTAGAAGGTAAACCTAAAATGTAACCAATTTTGTTAGGTAAAGAACGGAAATACCAAATGTGAGCAATCGGCACTACCAAATTGATGTGTCCAACTCTATCACGACGTACTTTCTTTTCTGTTACTTCAACACCACAACGGTCACAAACAATACCTTTGTATCGGATACGTTTATATTTTCCACAAGCACATTCATAATCCTTAACCGGACCAAAAATTCGCTCACAGAATAATCCATCACGTTCTGGTTTGTGGGTTCTATAATTGATTGTTTCCGGTTTTAAAACTTCACCTCTTGATTCAGCCAACATTGATTCAGGTGAGGCTAAACCAATGGTAATTTTGTTGAATCTTTTAACCGTATTTTTATCTTTATTATTTCTATTATTCATCATAGTCAATAAAATTTGTTTGTTTTGTTTCAACTTTTAAGTTTCAGGCAACCAAACGGAAACCTGAAACTTGAAACAATACTATTATTCCTCTAAACGGATATCTAAACCAAGACCTTTTAATTCGTGCATTAAAACGTTGAATGACTCCGGTAAACCTGGTTCCGGCATCGGCTCTCCTTTTACAATAGCTTCATACGTTTTAGCTCTACCGATTACATCATCTGATTTAACCGTTAAAATTTCTCTCAAGGTACTTGAAGCACCATAAGCCTCAAGAGCCCAAACCTCCATCTCTCCAAAACGCTGACCTCCAAATTGAGCTTTACCACCCAATGGTTGTTGTGTAATAAGTGAGTAAGGACCAATTGAACGTGCATGCATTTTATCATCAATCATGTGACCTAATTTAAGCATGTAAATTACCCCAACAGTAGCCGGTTGGTGGAAACGTTCTCCGGTTCCTCCGTCATATAAATAAGTATGTCCGAATCTTGGAATTCCTGCTTTATCTGTTAGCTCATTTATTTGATCAATGGTAGCACCATCAAAAATTGGAGTGGCATATTTTTGGCCTAAATTCATACCAGCCCATCCTAATACGGTCTCATAAATCTGACCGATATTCATACGAGAAGGTACCCCAAGAGGATTCAACACGATATCTACAGGCGTTCCGTCTTCTAAGAAAGGCATATCCTCATCTCTTACGATACGAGCAACAATACCTTTGTTTCCGTGACGACCAGCCATTTTATCACCCACTTTCAATTTACGTTTCTTAGCAATGTAAACTTTGGCTAATTTTAAAATTCCGGCTGGTAATTCATCTCCAACTGTAATGGTAAATTTCTCTCTTCTCAAAGCTCCTTGTAAGTCATTTAATTTGATTTTATAATTATGAATCAAATCATTAACTAACACATTGGTTTCTTCATCAGCAACCCACTGACCTTTTGTTAAATGAGCAAAATCTTCTACAGCATTTAACATTTTTTGAGTATATTTTTTACCTTTTGGTAAAACTTCCTCTCCAAGATCATTCATTACTCCTTGAGAAGTTTTTCCGTTCACGATGTTGAATAATTTATCAACTAATTTATCTTTCAACTCATTGAACTTCACTTCAAATTCCATTTCTAATGAAGCCAAATCATCTTTATCTTTTGTACGCTTACGTTTATCTTTTACCGCTCTTGCAAATAATTTTTTATCCAAAACAACACCGTGTAATGATGGTGAAGCTTTTAACGAAGCATCTTTTACATCACCGGCTTTGTCACCAAAGATAGCACGCAATAGTTTTTCTTCCGGAGTTGGATCTGATTCTCCTTTTGGCGTAATCTTTCCGATTAGTATGTCGCCAGGTTTTACTTCAGCTCCAATTCTGATCATTCCGTTTTCATCCAAATCTTTAGTTGCTTCTTCGGAAACGTTTGGAATATCATTGGTTAATTCTTCGTTACCTAATTTTGTATCCCGAACTTCCAATGAATAATCATCAATGTGAATTGACGTGAAAATATCATCACGAACTACTTTTTCAGATATAACAATCGCATCCTCAAAATTATAACCTTTCCATGGCATAAACGCCACTTTAAGGTTTCTTCCGATAGCTAATTCTCCTTTTTGAGTTGCATAACCTTCACAAAGCACCTGACCTTTTGTAACTCTATCCCCTTTTCTAACAATTGGTTTTAGGTTGATACAAGTACTTTGATTTGTTTTTTGGAATTTGATTAATTGATATGTTTTCTCATCAGAATCAAAACTTACCATTCGCTCTTGTTCCGTTCTATCATATTTTATGGTAATTTTATCTGCATCAACATATTCAACCACTCCATTTCCTTCAGCATTAATTAAAACCCTAGAATCAGATGCTACTTGACGCTCTAAACCTGTACCAACAATTGGAGACTCAGGACGTAATAATGGTACGGCCTGACGCATCATGTTAGAACCCATCAAAGCACGGTTCGCATCATCATGTTCCAAGAAAGGAATTAACGATGCAGAAATCGATGCAATTTGGTTTGGTGCAACGTCTGTGTAATGAACAACGTTTGGTTCAACTACAGGGAAATCACCTTCTTCACGAGCAATTACTTTATCAGAAAGAATTTTACCGTTTGCATCCATTTCAATGTTTGCCTGAGCAATCATTTTTCCTTCCTCTTCCTCTGCACTTAAGTAAATTGGTTCTGATTTTAAGTCTACAACACCGTTTGTAACCTTACGGTAAGGTGTTTCGATGAATCCCATTCCATTTACTTTAGCATAAACACCAAGCGAAGAAATCAAACCAATGTTTGGTCCCTCGGGCGTTTCAATCGGACAAAGACGACCATAATGAGTATAGTGAACGTCACGCACCTCGAATCCGGCTCTCTCTCTCGAAAGACCACCTGGTCCTAGTGCTGACAATCTTCTTTTATGTGTAATTTCAGCCAATGGATTAGTTTGATCCATAAACTGAGATAACTGGTTGGTTCCGAAGAAAGAGTTGATAACCGATGATAATGTTTTAGCATTAATCAAATCGATTGGTGTAAACACCTCGTTATCTCTAACGTTCATTCTTTCACGGATAGTTCTGGCCATACGAGCAAGACCTACACCAAATTGTGCAGAAAGTTGTTCACCAACAGTTCTAACACGACGGTTTGATAAGTGATCAATATCATCAATCTCAGCTTTAGAGTTGATTAATTCTATCAAATATTTCACGATGGTGATAATATCCTCTTTGGTCAACACTTGTTTTTCCATTGGGATATCCAAACCTAATTTTTTGTTCATTCTATAACGACCAACTTCACCTAGGTTGTAACGTTGATCGGAGAAGAACAATTTATCGATAATACCACGAGCAGTTTCCTCATCAGGCGGTTCTGCATTACGCAACTGACGGTAAATGTGCTCAACGGCTTCTTTTTCTGAGTTAGTTGGATCTTTTTGTAACGTGTTATGGATAATAGCGTAATCAGCTTGATTATTATCCTCTTTGTGTAACAAAATGGATTTTACGTTAGAATCTATGATTTCTTCTACATTATCTTTATCGATAATGGTATCACGATCTAAGATGATTTCGTTTCTTTCGATAGAAACTACTTCTCCTGTATCTTCATCAACGAAATCTTCGTGCCATGTGTTTAACACACGAGCCGCTAATTTACGTCCGATGTATTTTTTCAATCCTGTTTTAGATACTTTAATTTCCTCTGCAAGGTCAAAGATTTCAAGAATATCTTTATCTCTTTCAAAACCAATTGCACGGAATAAAGTAGTTACAGGTAATTTTTTCTTTCTATCGATATAGGCATACATCACGTTGTTGATATCGGTAGCAAATTCTATCCAAGATCCTTTAAAAGGAATTACACGGGCAGAATATAATTTGGTTCCATTTGCATGGAAAGACTGTCCAAAGAATACACCAGGCGAACGGTGTAATTGTGAAACAACAACTCTTTCTGCACCATTAATTACGAAAGTTCCACTTGGAGTCATATATGGAATGGTTCCAAGGTAAACATCTTGTACAATTGTTTCAAAATCTTCGTGCTCCGGATCGGTACAATATAGTTTCAATCTAGCTTTAAGCGGAACACTGTAGGTCAAACCTCTTTCGATACATTCTGATATGGAGTAACGAGGAGGATCTACAAAATAATCTAAAAATTCGAGTACGAAATTGTTTCTGGTATCGGTAATTGGAAAATTTTCCATGAAGGTGTTGTATAGACCTTCGTTGCCTCTTTCATCTGATTTGGTTTCCAATTGGAAAAAATCTTGGAATGATTTCACCTGAATATCAAGAAAATCCGGATATTGAGGAATGTTTTTAGTAGAGGCAAAATTCAATCTTTCAGTCTGATTTGTTATCATCAATGGACAAAATTTTGATTAAAAAAAAGTAATTTTTTGTGTGATTACACTGTTTAAGTTATACTTTCTTTTTTAAAACCGATACATCTCTAAAAGCAAATTTCTTTACATTTTTTTCTTCGTATCGATCAAAAATCTTTTCGTATATTAAACTAATATGATAATAAAACTTGATTATATTTTATTATACGAAAAATGGTTTAGGTCGTTGGAGGTTAATCCAAGACCTAAACCTAGTTTTTAAAACCTAAGTTAGCTTATTTAAGCTCAACTACAGCTCCAGCTTCTTCTAATGATTTTTTAAGACCTTCAGCCTCATCTTTAGAAACACCTTCTTTAACATTTGATGGAGCAGCATCAACTAAATCTTTAGCTTCTTTTAAACCTAAACCTGTTAATTCTTTAACAGCTTTAACTACAGCTAATTTAGAAGCACCAGCATCTTTTAATACCACTGTAAATTCAGTCTGCTCTTCTACAGCAGCAGTTTCACCACCACCTACAGCAGGACCAGCAACTACTGCAGCAGCAGCAGGCTCGATACCATACTCATCTTTTAAAATTGTTGCTAATTCGTTAACTTCTTTAACAGTTAAGTTAACTAATTGTTCTGCGAATTGTTTCAAATCTGCCATTTTTTCTATCGATTTAAATAGTTTGTAAAATATAATTTATTAAGTGCGTTCTCGCGGGTTTCTTATCTTTCTGATAAGGTTTTAACAATTCCTGCAATTTTACCTCCACCTGATTTAAGTGCAGATACAACATTTTTAGCAGGAGATTGAAGAATACCGATGATTTCTCCGATAACTTCTTCTTTTGATTTTAAAGCAACAAGTGCATCTAATTGGTTATCTCCAATAAATACAGCTTGATGAATATAAGCTCCTTTTAAGATTGGTTTATCCGATTTTTTACGGAATTCTTTAATGATTTTTGCAGGAGCGTTTCCGTTCTCTGCAATCATTATTGAAGTATTCCCTTTTAATATTGAAGGTAAATCTCCATAATCATTAGAAGAAGCTTCCATTGCTTTTTCCAATAAAGTGTTTTTAACAACATTTAATTGGATACCGGCTTTGAAACAAGCTCTTCTTAAATTAGAAGTGGTTTCAGCATTAAGATTGGAAATATCTGCAATGTAAACTACATTACTATCAGCCAACTGTGCAGTTAAATCTTCAATAACTCTTGATTTTTCTTCTCTAGTCATAATATACTTGTTTAACTACCAATTAAACTGCTTTAGGATCTAAAGCAATTGCAGGACTCATAGTACTTGACAAGTGAATAGACTTGATATAAGTACCTTTGGCTGCAGTTGGTTTCATTTTGATTAATGTTTGAATAATTTCGTGAGCATTATCTACGATTTTGTCAGCGTCGAAAGAAACTCTTCCTATACCTGCGTGAACAATACCGGTTTTGTCAACTTTAAAGTCAATTTTACCAGCTTTCACTTCTTGAACAGCTTTTGCAACATCCATCGTTACCGTACCTGTTTTAGGGTTTGGCATTAAACCTCTAGGACCTAATACACGACCTAATGGACCTAATTTACCCATTACAGCAGGCATAGTGATAATTACATCAACATCTGTCCAACCATCTTTAATTTTTTGTAGATAATCATCTAAACCTACGTGGTCTGCACCAGCAGCTTTAGCTTCAGCTTCTTTATCTGGAGTAACAAGAGCTAGAACTCTAACATCTTTTCCAGTACCATGTGGTAAAGCTACCACACCTCTAACCATTTGATTCGCTTTTCTAGGATCAACTCCTAATTTTACTGCGATATCAACAGACTCATCAAATTTTGCAGAAGCCACTTCTTTTAATAATGCAGAAGCATCCTTTAAAGAGTATAATTTATTCTTCTCAATTTTTGCAGCAGCCTCTTTTTGCTTTTTTGTCAATTTTGCCATGTCTTTCTCTTAATTAAAAAGGAGCAGCTCCTGTTACAGTTATACCCATAGAACGTGCAGTACCGGCTATCATACTCATAGCAGACTCAATAGTAAATGCATTTAAATCTACCATTTTGTCTTCGGCAATTGTTCTAATTTGATCCCAAGTAACGCTAGCTACTTTTTTACGATTTGGTTGACCTGAACCTGACTTTAGCTTTGTTGCATCCAATAATTGGATAGCAGCTGGTGGAGTTTTTACAACAAAGTCAAATGATTTGTCTTTGTAAACAGTAATTTGTACTGGTAAAACTTTGCCGGGTTTATCTTGGGTTCTAGCATTAAATTGCTTACAGAATTCCATGATGTTAACCCCAGCAGCTCCCAAAGCAGGTCCAACCGGTGGCGAAGGATTCGCGGCACCTCCCTTAACTTGTAGTTTAACTACTTTACTAACTTCTTTAGCCATTGTGTTTTAAAAAATTTAGCACATCTCAATTGGAAGCAAGATGCGGTTTATAATAATGTAACAAATTATACTTTTTCAACTTGCACAAACCCTAATTCTAATGGAGTTTTTCTTCCGAAAATCTTAACCATAACTTCAAGTTTACGCTTTTCTTCATTGATTTTTTCAACAGTTCCATTGAATCCGTTGAAAGGTCCATCAATTACCTTGATTGTTTCACCAACAGTGAAAGGAATATTTTGGTTATCTGATGTAATTGCTAATTCATCAACCTTTCCTAACATTCTGTTTACTTCAGATGCTCTTAACGGCACAGGATCGCCTCCTTTTACTTCACCTAAAAACCCAATTACTCCTGTTATTGATTTAATAATATGAGGAATTTCACCCATCAAATTAGCTTCAATCATAACATAACCGGGAAAGTAAACTTTTTCTTTTGAAATTTTTTTTCCTTCTCTTACCTGAACTACTTTTTCAGTTGGAACAAGAACTTGAGCAATATAATCACCCAAATGAAGACGATTTATTTCAGTTTCTATATAAGACTTCACCTTATTTTCCTGACCACTTACAGCTCTTACGACATACCACTTTTTTAAACTACTATCAGCCATAACCGGTTTATCCTTTAATCAAATTAAAAAATCCTGATATAGCTTTTCTAAAAACTTCATCTACTCCCCAAGTAGCTAATGCAAATACAACTGTAAAAACAGCTACAATAATTGTCAAACGTTGCACTTCTGACCAAGGAGACCATGTAACATTTGATTTTAATTCTTCGAAAGCTTCTGTTATGTAATTAACAACTTTTGTCATTATGATTTCATTTTGCACGGATGGAGAGATTCGAACTCCCATCAACGGTTTTGGAGACCGCTATTCTACCCTTGAACTACACCCGTTTGTTAAAAGCCAGCGATATTACAAAATAACGACTGGCTTTTTAAATATTTAAATTATTCTACAATTTCAGTAACCTGACCAGCACCAACTGTTCTACCACCTTCACGGATAGCAAAACGTAATCCGATGTTAAGGGCGATTGGGCTTAATAAAGTTACATCAATAGTTAAGTTATCACCTGGCATAACCATTTCAACTCCAGCTGGTAAAGAAATAGTACCAGTTACGTCAGTTGTTCTTACATAGAACTGTGGACGGTAGTTGTTGTGGAATGGTGTGTGACGACCACCTTCTTCTTTTTTCAAGATGTACACCTCAGCTTTGAATTTAGCATGTGGTTTTACTGAACCTGGCTTACAAATTACCATACCTCTACGGATATCAGCTTTGTCAATACCTCTCAATAAAAGACCTACGTTATCTCCAGCCTCACCTCTATCAAGGATTTTACGGAACATTTCAACCCCTGTAATTGTAGAAGTTAATTTATCTGCACCCATACCGATGATCTCAACCGGATCTCCAGTATTAGCAACACCAGTTTCGATACGACCTGTAGCAACAGTTCCACGACCAGTAATTGTAAATACATCTTCAACAGGCATCAAGAATGGTTTAGCATTATCACGCACTGGCTCTTCGATCCAAGCATCAACAGCTTCCATTAATTCCATGATTTTTTCAACCCATTTAGCATCTCCATTTAATCCTCCTAATGCAGAACCTTGGATTACTGGACCATTATCTCCATCATATTCATAGAACGATAATAAATCTCTGATTTCCATTTCAACTAACTCTAAAAGCTCAGCATCATCAACCATATCTACTTTGTTCATGAAAACAACGATTCTAGGAATACCTACCTGACGTCCTAAAAGAATGTGCTCACGAGTTTGTGGCATTGGACCATCTGTAGCAGCAACCACTAAGATAGCACCGTCCATTTGAGCAGCACCAGTAACCATGTTCTTAACGTAATCCGCGTGACCTGGACAGTCAACGTGCGCATAGTGACGGTTAGCTGTTTCATACTCAACGTGTGAGGTATTGATTGTAATACCTCTTTCTTTCTCCTCAGGAGCGTTATCAATTTGATCAAACGATTTTGCTTGACAATAACCTTTTTCAGACAATACTTTAGTGATTGCTGCAGTTAAAGTAGTTTTACCGTGATCCACGTGTCCAATTGTACCAATATTTAAGTGCGGTTTGGAACGATTAAAATTTTCTTTTGCCATTTTACTTAATTTTTAATCTTAGTTATATAATAGTGTTTAAAATCTTACAATTTTGAGCCAATGACGGGATTTGAACCCGTGACCTCTTCCTTACCAAGGAAGCACTCTACCCCTGAGCTACACCGGCAGTAAATTTTAATTCATTTGTTTAAAATGTGGGGAGAGCAGGATTCGAACCTGCGAAGGTTTCCCAACGGATTTACAGTCCGTCCTCGTTGGCCGCTTGAGTATCTCCCCTCAGTTTTTTAAACTTTTAATGAACATGGATGTTTTATAGAAATTAATTCCTACAAAACATTTTCAATAAATACTTTTTTTTGAGCCGATAGAGGGACTCGAACCCACGACCTGCTGATTACAAATCAGCTGCTCTAGCCAGCTGAGCTACACCGGCGTTACTCAACAAAAAAAGTCCGCTATTTCTAACGGACTGCAAATGTATAGATTTTATTTGTCAATCAAAACATTTTTGAAAAAAAAAATTAAATTACAAATGTGTTCTGATTTTTTCTTTTCTTTTTAATAGTAACCGCTCTAACGATTCAGCAGAGGAATCAACTGCTTCCTCAAATGATTTACACTGTTTTTTAACCATAAAATCATCACCGGGAACATGCATTTTTATCTCAACAATTTTATTTTCTTTTTCACTGGTAGATTCTACTTTTAAATAAACATCAGCCACAACAACCTTATCATAATATTTTTCTAATTTATCTAGTCTTATTTGAATAAAATCAATCAATTTTTTATCCACATTAAAGTTAACTGCATTTACATTTACCTTCATAATTTAATTTTTAAGTTAAACAAAGTGAATTATTTTGAATTTCGAGGATGAGCTTCTAAATATACTTTTTTTAACTCTGTAAGGTTACTGTGGGTGTATACCTGAGTAGAAGCTAAGCTTGAATGTCCTAACAATTCTTTTACTGAATTCAAATCGGCTCCGTTGTTTAATAGATGCGTTGCAAACGTGTGACGCAATATATGAGGGCTTTTTTTAACCTTCTCGGAGACATTACTAAAGTAGTGATTTATTAGTCGATATACAAATGTATCATTCAATTTAACACCATTTTGTGTGATAAAAAGTGCTTGTTCTGTGTTAATTAATTGAATTTTATTACGTTGTATAATATAACTTTCTAATTGATTTTTAATAATTGGCAACAATGGAACTATTCTTTCTTTATTTCTTTTCCCAATTACCTTTAACAAAGACTGTGAAAAATCTACTGACTGAACAGTTAAACTTATTAATTCTGCTCTTCTGATACCGGTTGTGTAAAATAAATCAATAATTAATTTATCACGATGTCCTTCAAAACCATCTGGATAATTTATTTGATTAAGCACTAAATCTACTTCTTTTTCTGAAAAAGGAATTTGCACTTTCTTTGGCGTTTTTAATACTTTATGTTTAAGAAGTGGACTTTTTTCAATGGCCTTAACACGTAACAAAAATTTATAATACGATTTTAGGGAAGAAATTTTTCGATTTACTGAAGTAGTTGACAAATTGTTATCAATTAAAGAAACTATCCAACTTCTAATTTGTGGATAATCTACAAAATCTATCGAATCTTGTTGAAAATGAAGTTGATTAAACGCTTCAAAGTCTTCCAAATCTTTCATATAAGCTTTTACAGTATGCAAAGAATAGTATTTCTGCATTTGTAAATAATCCTGAAAAGCTTTTAAATTTGATTGCATAAAAAAAACGTTAGCATCAAAGTTACAAAACTTATCGAACTAACGTTTTAAATTGTATAAAAAAAACTACCTACATTTCAACACTGTCTCTCAATGTTTGAATATATTGTGCTTTTTGAATTTCAGCTCTTCTAACAACAGATGGTTTAATGAAAGCTTGACGTGCTCTTAACTGACGAACAGTTCCTGTTTTGTCAAATTTTCTTTTGTAACGTTTTAACGCTCTGTCGATATTTTCTCCGTCTTTAATTGGTATAATTAGCATAATCTAGACACCTCCTCTCATTTAGTGGGGGCAAAAGTAATATTATTTTTTGATAATAAATTATAAAAACTCAATTATTTTACGGCAGGTTTATAATTTTGATTGTCGATGATCATCTTGGACAAAATCTCTTTTAATATTTCAGATGTCCCTCCTCCAATAGGTCCTAATCGGCTATCTCTAAGCAAACGTGCCAATGGATATTCTTCCATATAACCATAACCGCCAAGCATTTGAAGACAACTATAAATGGTTTCATCTGCTACTTTTGTAGACTTTAACTTTGCCATTGTGGCCTCTTTTACAACATATTCACCTCGATTAAGACGATCAACAGCAGCATAATTAAAAATCTTGCAGTGTTCAACTTCAGTTGCGTGCTCAACTAATGTATGTCGTAAAGCCTGAAACTTACTGATTTTTGAACCAAATGCTTCTCTTTGATCCATATATTCTATAGTATAATCGAGTGCGTATTCTGCTCTTGCATGAGCATTAACCGCCATAATCAATCGTTCCCAAGCAAAATGTTGCATAATATAAGGAAAACCTTTTCCTTCTTCTCCCATTAAATTTTCTAATGGAATTTCAACATTGTCAAATGAAATTTCTGCCGTATCGGATGCTCTCCATCCTAATTTATCAAGCTTAGTTGCGGCAATTCCGGGGGTTTTAGTATCCACTAAAAAAATACTTATTCCTTTATTACCCATCTCAGGTTGTGTTTTTGCTGCTACCACATAGTAATCTGCATACACTCCATTAGTAATAAAGGTTTTTGATCCATTTAAAATATATTTATTATCCTTTTTTACTGCGGTTGTTCTCATACCGGCAACATCACTTCCTCCAAAAGGTTCAGTGATGCAAAGTGCACCAATTTTATCACCGGAAATACTGGCTGATAAATATTCTTGTTTAATGCGTTCGTCTCCTTCAGCATTTAAATGTGTCATAGCTAAATATGCATGGGCCCACATGGCTGCTGCAAAACCGGAAGATTTTATTTTTTGTAATTCTTCAAGAAAGATTACCGTATAGAATAAATCCAAATTCATACCGCCATACGCTTCAGGATAAACTAAACCAAAAAAGCCCATATCGCCGAATTTTTTCCAAATAAAACGCTCGATGGTTCCTGTTTTTTCCCATTTTTCAATGTGAGGAACAACTTCTTTTTGCAAAAAGTCTCTGAATGTAGCTCTGAATAAATGATGTTCTTCTGTAAAGTAATTTGAATTCATATTAAAAATTGGTTCTTAAAACAATTGTTTTTTTAGAATTCCAAATATAGGGCAATAAATTTTAATTTTTCAACAGGAAAACCGTTAATTTTTGTTAAATCCTCAATATTTTGAATATCGCCTTTCATGCTTCTATATGTAACAATCTCTTTAGCGATTGTATAATTAAAATAAGGAAACTTACTTAATTCTTTTATTGACAATTCGTTAATTTTAATTTTCTTAATTCCGGAAGTGGAAACTACAGCAAAACTTTTGTTTACATTTTCAATAACATCAGGATTTAAACCCCAAACAAAACCTAATTGTTCTATTGAAGCAAAAGCACCTAAAACCTCTCTTTGTTTTAGAATTCTTTCAGAAAGTGCCGGACCAATACCGTAAACTTTAATTAAATCTTCTTGAGTAGCTAGATTGATATCAATTCTTGCTTTGGTTTTAGATTCAAAATTTTTATTTTCAAATTTCTTAAATTCTTTTTTAGACTGATTCACCCAATTAGGAAACTTAAAATAAGGTGAAATTGTTGCCAACAAACTATCCGAAACTCCGGTTACTGTTTGAAACTCTTCAGCTGAATTAACATACTTATTAAGTTTTCTGAAAGCAAATAAACGATTCAATTCTTCAACTGACATTCCCAAGCGATACCCTTTAACATCGGTTATAAAATTAGGATTAAAAGGATAAATCGTCGGTTTATATTCCTCTTTTACTTGTTTTAAACTATCAACATAGGATTGAAGAGCTAACCATTGATAATCTTCTTTATCTTTTTGAGATGTAGTATTTGAACTCCAAAAGTAATAAATAGCTTGCGTGAATATAATCACTAAAAGCAACAAAAAAATCCCTTTTCTTTGATTAGACGTATAAAGATAAAGGAATTTATTTTTCATTATTTTGCAATAAAATTATTCGTATTTTTTAATTTCTCCCGATTTTAAACGTTTGAAATAATCTTTCAAATCATTTTTTACTTCAGAAGACATAAAATATAATCCTAAAATATTAGGAAACGCCATACCTAAAATCATCATATCAGAAAAATCAATCACTGCACCTAAACTTGCGGAGGAACCAACTACAACAAAAGCAAGAAAAAGGATTTTATATAAATTCTCCATTTTTTTGGTATTTCCAAAAAGATAGGTCCAAGCTTTCATACCATAGTAAGACCAGGAAATCATCGTTGAAAATGCAAACAATACAATTGCAATTAAAAGAATGTATTTAAACCAAGGTAAAACACTACTAAATGCAGCTGAAGTTAATGCTGAACCGGTCATTCCTTGAGTGTCTTGAGCGTATCCGGTAAATATTAAAACTAAAGCTGTCATTGTACAAACAATTATTGTATCAACAAAAGGCTCTAATAGAGCCACAATTCCTTCACTAATTGGCTCATCCGTTTTTACCGCTGAGTGTGCAATTGCTGCAGAACCAACTCCCGCTTCATTTGAAAAAGCTGCACGTTGAAATCCAACCACTAAAACACCTATTACCCCTCCGGTAATTCCATCAGCGGTAAAAGCACCGGAAAAAATCTGAGAAAATGCATCACCAATATGAGCAATATTAGCAAAAATAATAATCAATGAAGTTAACACATATAACCCAACCATAAAAGGTACTATTTTATCTGTAACACTTGCAATCTTTTTAATACCTCCAATTATTACAAACCCAACTAACAGTGCAATAATTAATCCATAAAAGAAACCTTTACCTTCAAAGAATGGAAAAACATTAGCTAATTGAGCAAATGATTGATTGGCTTGAAACATATTTCCACCACCAAAAGAACCACCAACAGCTAAAATTGCAAAAAGGACTGCTAATACTTTACCCAAACCGGCATACCCTTTTCTACTTAATCCTTCTGAAAGGTAGTACATTGGTCCTCCAGAAACTTCACCTAAATCATTTAGTTTTCTATATTTTACTCCTAATGTACACTCTACAAACTTGGATGACATTCCTAAAAATCCTGCTAAAATCATCCAAAATGTTGCTCCTGCTCCACCTATTGAAATGGCCACGGCTACACCAGCAATATTACCTAAACCAACTGTTCCAGATAAAGCAGTTACTAGAGCTTGAAAATGAGAAACCTCTCCTTCATCTCCAGGTTTGTCAAAATCACCACGAATCAATTGAACAGCATGTTTTAGACCTTTTAAATTGATAAACCCCATATAAAGTGTAAAAAAAGTTGCTCCAATTACCAGCCAAAGTACAACCAACGGCATATCAAAACCCATAGATTCAAATGGCTTATAAAAAAACACACTTGCCATTGCGTCAACGGCAGGTTTTATGATATCATTGATTTTTTCATCCAAACCTTTCTCTTGACTGAATGATAATAATGGAATAAAAATAGCTAGCAAGGAAAATAACTTTTTCATGAAGTTAAATTAAAAATTAATATTTGAATGGGCAAGATGCAAAAAAAAAGAATGTAAAAAAAGTTTACACTCTATTTTATTTATAAATCGTATACGGAACTTCGTTTTGTATGAATCATGTCTTTCAATTTCAACCAAAAAGCAAGTGTGAGATACACTCCAAACCATAATCCAACAGTTACAAATGAAATATAAATAAAGAACAACCTTACTTGTGTCGCCCTCATTCCTAATCGATCGGCCAATCGAGAAGAAACATGAAAGCCTCGGAGTTCAAAAAAATGACGAATTTTGTGAATCATATTCACTAATTAACTTGTTGTTTAGATTTTAAAAATGGTGATGATTCTTCTTCAACATCTACTATAAAATAAGGTGAATCCCCCCACCAAGGAAATGCTTTATACCTTTCAATATATTGAAGTTTTACATATCTACCTTGCAATTCTTCCAACTTTCGTAAAACGTCTCCTTTTTTTGGCGATACCGAAAAAGAGAAAATTTGAGCTCCTGATATACCTTGACTCAATTCTCCTTCCCATGTTTTGAAAATCATTCCTTTTTTACTGAATTTAATCAATTCACCTGAGCGATGCCCCTCAGAATAGGGCACAAAAAATATAAACACAAAATAACCAAAAAATAGAACTAATAATAAAATTGCTGACTTTTGAAAAAAACGTTTCATCCTTTCAAAAAAAGAAGATTTATTTTTTTGTGTTTCCATTTTGAATCATTTTGAGGTAAAGTTAATTAATTTTTGTCCAATTGCACATTGTAAACATTCATTTGAATTACAATATTCTTTTTTTAATTGAAGAACAGCTTGAGATTGAAAACTATTTTTTACTGATAATCCAAATAAATTGAATTTTTCTACAATACTGTTTTTCTCTGTTGGAATTTCAGATGCTAAAGCAATAAAATCGTCTGGAATAACATTTCCATTAACTTGATAATAGGTAAATTGCAAAGGCAAAATACAATTTATAATCAATAAATCTTTAAACGCTTTACTGATTTTTTTTGCTTTATTAGGATGAGGCTTATCAAATACATAATGTGTTTGCCAGTAATCAGAAATAGAGCAATCAAAAAAAGCATACATATCTCTAACCGATTTTAACTTTAACATCGATTGAAAAAAATGTGTATGAATAAATACTAATTTTGCCAATTGAGCTAATCTAATAGTTGGAAAATTATCAGGTCGATGTTTAAAAAATTGAACCGACTGATAAAAAGGAATATCAAATTGGTATTTGTGTTTCAAATAATGCCATCTTTTTTTTAAATCATTAAAGTAAAAATCTTCATTATCCTCCTCTAAAAGTCCGGTTGCTCCTAAAAAAAGAGCTTCAATATTTTCTAGTTCATAACGCTCCTTTTTTATGATTGAATAAGGAATTTTTATAGCCATTGTCAAAAATGCTTCTCCATTGGTATTCAATCCGAAACTTTTGGCTAATAATTGGAAGAAAGTTGCCTCCCAATCAAAAACATTTTTTTGAAGAAGAAGTTCAACTTCATTTGATTTTTTTTCTAGTCGTTCAAAAAATAATCTTTCCATCCAATTCTGTTTAGTAAATTCATCTATAAACCGAATTTCGTTTTCACAATTAATCCATGATTTAGGTTGTAACAATTGATGATACTGTTGAACAACATGACTTGGAATATATTGTTTGAGTTCTAAAACCGGAATTGAAGCATTATTTTTTCTAAAAACCTCCATGTCGTGTTCCCAAACAACATGAAGAATCACATTGTCATACTTATTATCATTTTCATGATGATGCAAATACCAATCAGAAGATTTTAGATGGATTTCAATATTTCCAGCCCATTTTTGGCCATCAATAATGAGTTGAGCATTAAAAAAATCAGGGCCTTCTCGCTGTGTATAATAACCGGAATGTTGAATGAAAATTTCTAAACCGCAAGTAGTTAGGAGTTGGTTAAAATCAAATTTTTTGTATAACCAAACATAATGAAGGAATTGTTCTTTCATGGCGAATAAAATTGAAAATGGCTTATAACGAAAGGCTAAGATAAAAAAAATCCTTAACTTTTCAGTTAAGGATTCATTTTAATTTATGTTACTAATAATATCGTGTTTGGTAATAATGTGGTGTTTCCCGTTTTCTAATTCGACTAACACCGCATGATTGTCTTTAGTAATCAATTTTGAAACTTCTTCAACCGGCGTAGAAGATTTTACAATAGGGTAAGGTTTTGCCATTACTGTTTTGATTGGTTTATCAGCGATATTCTTATCTTCTAAATAACTTCTAAACAAATCAGACTCATCGACTGAACCCACAAATCCAGTGGTATCAATAACCGGGATTTGAGATATATTGTATTTTTTCATTCGATCAATAGCATGTGAAACCAATTCTTCTGTTCTAACAATAACCAATGATTTATCTTTATGACTTTTTATTAAATCTATGGCTTTTGTAATCTCTTCATCTAAGAATCCTCGTTCTCTCATCCAATCATCATTGAACATTTTACCTACATAACGACTTCCTGAGTCATGAAATAAAACTACAACAACGTCTTCGGGTTTGAAATGCTCCTTCAATTGCAATACTCCTTTAATAGCTGAACCGGCTGAGTTCCCTACAAAAATACCTTCTTCCAAAGCTAATTTTCTTGTATAAACGGCAGCATCTTTATCAGTTACTTTTGTAAAACCATCAATAAGCGAAAAATCAACATTTTTTGGTAAAATATCTTCTCCAATTCCTTCAGTGATATAGGGATAAATTTCATTTTCATCGAAAATTCCGGTTTCATGGTATTTTTTAAATACTGAACCATAGGTATCAACCCCCCAAATTTTCACATCTGGATTGTGCTCTTTTAAATATTTTGCTACTCCTGAAATAGTACCACCAGTACCTACACCTACAACAAAATGGGTAACTTTTCCTTGTGTTTGTTCCCAAATCTCAGGCCCGGTTTGCTCATAATGAGCAATGGCATTTGAAGGATTATCATACTGATTAACATACCAAGAATTAGGAATTTCAGTTCCTAATCGTTTAGAAACAGAATAATATGAACGAGGATCATCCGGTTCAACATCGGTTGGACAAACAATTACCTTTGCTCCCACCGCACGTAGAATGTCCATCTTCTCTTTGGATTGCTTATCGGTTATTACGCAAATTAACTTGTAGCCTTTTACAATTGCTCCTAATGCGAGTCCCATTCCGGTATTTCCAGAAGTTCCTTCGATGATAGTTCCTCCAGGTTTTAGACGTCCGTCTGCCTCTGCATCTTCAATCATTTTAATGGCCATTCTATCTTTTACGGAATTTCCGGGATTAAACGTTTCTACTTTTGCCAAGACCAAACAGTTAAGATCGGCGGTAAGTTTATTTATTTTAACCAAAGGTGTATTACCAATTGTTTCAAGTATATTTTTTGCAAATTTCATGTTATATATTTTCTATTACAAAGATAGTAAGTTTAGTGTTATTGAAAAAAATTCCATATTAGTCCGAATCGAATCATAAAATCCCTGTAAGGATAACTGGGTGCAGTAAAAAAATCAAAACCTGTCATGGCAGAATTAAAATGTTCTGCTTTTAAGTAAACTTGAGCTTGTTTAATTTTTGCATTTACAAAAAAATCAACCATTGGAAAATCCCCAATCTGTGTTTCATTTTGCACATAGAAACTGGAAATTAAAGGATTATAGTCATCTGCATTATATTTTGTAAAATAATTGAAAACAAATCCGGTTTGAAGAAAAAGTGCTTTCTTAAAAAAATGGTCAGAGATATAGAATGAATGGCGTAAAGTTAATTCTGGCACATTTAGAATGGATTCATTTTGATCAACTCTTTGATATAAAATTGTATTATCTAACGCTAGTTTCCACCATTTAAATTCTTTTTGTACTTTAATTCCCATATAGTTTATGGTTGAATTATATTGTTTAGGTGTAACGAGTAATTGTTCCCCATTTTCACTATCATTACTAAAATATAAATAGTCATTGATGGTATTTAAATTTAGTGACAAACTCACCCATTTTGTGTTTAAAGTACCTTCAATAGTATTGATTTTCTCATTTTTAAAATTATTAAACCAATTGTAGTTTTCAAAATTACTTTGAAAAAGGGTAAACGTATGGTCAGGAATACGATTTAAATTTTGGAAACGAACATAAATAGTATTTTTATCATTGATTCTGTAATCAAGTTTTATTTCTAATTCTGAAATATTTTGATCAGTAATTGATTTTTTATATTGTGCTTTACCATTCCATTTCTTTTTTTGGAAAAGATATACTGCTCCAAAAGAAAAAATTTCATCATTAATCCTATTTGGAATTACATTATCATTATCAATAATTACTCGATTGTAAAAATAATTAAATCGAAAATCTTCAATAAATAAACTTAATTGACCCAACACTTTATTTTCATATTGAATACCAAGCGTGTTAAAAAGTCTATTGTAACGTAGTTGATCATTAATATTATTTGAAACATAGGCATTACCAAAACGTTGAATAAATAAAGTTTCTTCAGGTGTAACGATTTCAGTAGCTACAGTGGCTTGATTATACTCATAAAATTTGTGCTCAAAGTTAAATTGATGATGAATAAACAAATTGTTCTTAGAATCTTCTTTGTCAATTCTATATCGATGATCAATAAAATATCGATTACCTTTTAAAAATGTTTTTGCGTCATTTAGAAATACTTGTAAACGTGGGCGATTTCTAAATTCCTCATTCCCACTTGTAAAATCTTCAACATTAACTAAACCACCATTTTCTCCATTTAAAATATCTTGAGCTGTAAAATGAGCTTTCAACTCGTACTGCTTTTGTTTAGTCTGATAATTAGTAGTAAATCTGAAATTACCGGAACTTGTTAATTGATTGACATATTTACCAAGCGAACGAAGACCTTTGTACGCCAATGAAAAATTTAATCGCTCACTTGTATTTATGGTAATAAAAGCATCCAAATTTTGACCTTGCTCCATCACTGTTTTAAAATACAATTCTGTATGAGGAGTTGGCACATGATAATACTTAATATTGTTCACATTTAAAAAATTAAAATGCTTTCCTTTCAGACCAATTTCTGGATATGATTGAAACTCATTCAGACTAAAATCTAAAGTAGTATAAGTTTGGCCTTCATTAGCAAAAGGTAACAATCCAAAAATATCTTTTCGTAACAAATTAAATTGATATTCTTTTTGGATAGTTAATGATGTATCAACAATCAGGGTATCCCTTTCTATTGTAACTATTTTGTATTGATCAATTTTAGCTTTTGGTGCATTTTTATTTGAAGTGGATTTTGAATCAGAAGTTTGACCATCTGATGAATTTGTTTGTTGACCTGTTCGAATGGGTGCATTTCGAATTATCTTTTCTTCTCGTATCTGTGAAAAAAGAGTGCCAGTGAAAAACAGAAATGCAAGTAAATATTTCATACCGTTAAATAGGAGGCAAAAGTATAAAAAATAAATAATAAAAGAAGCCCGCTTTATACGGGCTTCTTAAAATATTCAATAAAAAAAGATTATTGTTTTTCTAAACGAATAGTTGTTTGTTGACCAGCACTACAAGAACCTGGTCCTCCAGAAGAATCTTCATGGAATGTGATTTCAATTACTGAATCATCATTAGGATCAAAAGTTGAAGGAGTACCATTTGTAGGTCCAACTTCGATACTTCCACCACAACCTATTCCTGATGGAGATGAATTACCAATCATGTTAACATTACCACATGATAATTCAAATACAACAGGTACATTTGATGGATTTCCTAAACCTAAACTTGGATAAAATTTAACTTGAAATTGTCTTTCTAATTCAGTTGAACCAGCAGTTACATTTACAGTAATATTATTACCAAATACCGGAGCTCCAGCGGCAGGACCGTATCCAGGAGTTGTTTGAGTTAACGTATAAGCACCTGTAAAACTAGCATTCAACGGGCACAATCTGATAATAGTTAAATTAAATGTATCTCTAGTTCCTAAAATGGAATCTTCCACATTTAACAGTTTAATTCTTAAAATTTCACCAGTTAGTGAGGTATTAGCAAAATTACCGGTTACTGTAAAAGAACCTACAATACTATTCGCAGGAATTGTAAGTACACCAGATTGAATAGTGTATGAAGCAGGATTTGCATTAGAAGTTGGTAAAACCTCAATTTCAAAAGTACGTGCTACACTTTTAGCCTCTGAAACACCAACTTTAACTTCAAATACAGAAGGTGCATCTTCTCTCACAAATAAAGTACCTGCAGAACCTGGTACAAAATAAGCTACAGAAGTTCTGTCATTTAAATAGACAGAATCATCCTCCTTAGAACTACATGCAACTAAAAATAGTGCAAGAACAAAAGCGAAACTTTTTAATATATTTTTCATTTAATAAAAATTAAAGTTATTATTGTGGAGTGTATACAGATACTCCGTTTTCTCCGTAACCTACACAAAACCAAGAAATGGTAATAACACCTGTTTCAGAATCTACAGAATTAACTCCATTCATGTTGATGGCTCCCCAAGGATCGGATTGACCTGTCCAAGTTATGTTTCCACAAATGTCAGAGAAAACAAGGGAATTATCAGCAGCTCCAGTTCCATAAGCTGTAGCATAAGGACCTGTACTGTAAAGACCTCCAGAGAAATCAGCTACTGAATATACATTTCCACCTTCGCTTGAAATAACTACACCTTCAATTGTGTTTGTACTGTAGTTTGGCAAGAAATCATGGAAACCATATGTTGTGGTTACGTTGTAAACACCAGCTAAATCAGATTCACATAATTTGAAAACATCAAGACTATACGTATTTTTAAAACCAGCAGCCTTTGCTGATGCATCCTCTAAACGCAAACTTAGTCTAGTACCAGCTTCAACAGCAGCATCAAAATTACCATTTACAGTAATATTTCCAAAATACTGACCCGCAGGGATTGTAACTGTTGTAGAGGCTAAAACTGCTTCATTACCCGCAGGTTCTGGTGCTGCTGCAGAAGTGTCTTCAAAAACAACCACATTATACGTTTTATCCGTATTTGACAAAGTAGTCGTTAAAATTCTGATTTGAAAAGATGGGTTATCATCAGTTACCAAAAAGGTACCAGATGCAGTGTCAAAATAGGCTATGTCGTCGCCATTGTAAATTAATCTGTCATCTTCAGTATCACAACTGATTAAAGAAAATACAGATAAAACTGTTAATAAAAGAATTTTTTTCATAGCTATATATTAATAAAATGAACAATCATTTTGGGTTATGTTTGGATTTATGTTTAATTCCAACTGTGGAATTGGCATATTAAATCTACAATCACCAGCAGGTAAAAGTGGTTCAAAAGGCAATAAACCGGTACCATCAGCAAAATCTCCAAAAGGTCCTCTTTGAACTGGAAGGTTTTGACGCTTTAAATCAAAAAATCTATGACCTTCGAAAGCTAACTCTAATCTTCTTTCTAATTGGATTGCAGCTTTTAGAGCTTGACCAGTTTCACCTCCTGAAACAAAAGGTAAATAACGGTTTTGTCTTAGTTCATCTAATGCAGCTAAAGCTTGTGCATCTTGATTAAGATTGGCTAACGCCTCTGCTTTGTTTAATAATACCTCCGCTTTACGTAATACTTTAACATTCACACGACCAGTAGCAGTATTATTTACACTTGATAACCATTTTCTAATGTGGTTATACTGATTACCATCAAAAGGAGCTGTAGTAATGTAAGCAGATTTACGAATATCAGAGTTTTGATACAATTGGAATAATTGGAAAGAACACACATATTCAGAACGAATACCCGCAGGTAGCGTTTGATTATAAGCTACTCCTGGAGTTTCTCCGTTAACTTGGTTTAATTTGATATCAAAAATAATGTCTGATGTATTTGAATCATTCCAAATACCGGTAAAGTCAGCTCTAGAACCGGTTGGTGTTGTAACCGCATCAGCAGCATTCACAGCATCTTGCCAACGACCCATATAGAGATATAAACGTGATAACAATGCATTTACACCATTTTTATTTAATCTTCCGGGACCGTTATTAGCATTAATAAGTGGTAATGCTGTAGTTAAATCATTAACCAAATTATCATAAAACTCACCTACTGGAATTCTAGAAGGTAATTGATTAATATCAGAATCTGTTACATATGGTAATGCAGGTTCTTGATTAGCATTTGGACTTGATGAAGGAATAGCAGCAAAAGTTTTTACCGCATCAAAATGAGCTAGAGCACGAGTAGCTAAAGTTTCACCTATAATGTTATTTTTGAAGTCACCATCTTGTAAAACATCAATATTTTCTAATATAATGTTTGACTGTTGAATGATTCTGTAAGCAGTACCAAGTAATCCTCCTTGAGTAGAATTACTATTGTATCGCCATTCGTGTGCAACACGTTGAGTTTGTCTACCAGCTTCTTTGAAAGTAAGGTTATCAGATTGTACATCCGGGAATGAAATTAAATTACCAGAATAATACGCTTCTGCACGAAAACGAGTATACTGCCCTTTTACAGCATTTTCAAAGTCATTGGGATTGGACAAACCTCCATTAATTGGTACTTGTGTCAGCGGCTCAAGATTTAACCTTTCATCACATGAAGAGGTAAATACTACTAATGAACCAACTAAAATTAATTTTAAATATTTTTTCATAATCATTTTATTTATTAAAATTTAATGTCTATTCCAAATGAAACATTAGAAGTAGTTGGATAACTGTATAAGTTAAACTCTCCAGGAATAACGCCTCCGGTTTGTGATTCACCGGAACCAATACCAACCTCTGGATCACCTTTGAAATAAGGAGCAAACGTCCATAAATTTGTTCCTGATAAATACATTCTTACATGTTGTAAAGGAGTTTTTTCTAAGAATTTTTTAGGTAATGTATATCCTATTTGTAAGTTTCTTAAACGAATATAAGAAGCATCTTGTAAAAATCTGTCAGATGTTTGGTTTGCATTACTGTTTGGTCTTGGTAACACATTCACATCACCAGGTTCTCTCCAATAGTTAAATGCATCCAATCGTTGATTAGAATTTACTGCATTTTCTCCATCGCTAAGCATATTTTGCTCAATTGTATTGTATGTGTAGTTACCATATTTGAAATAAAAGTTAGCTGTTACATCAAACCCTTTGTATTCAAACTCGGTACCAAAATTTCCATCAAAATCAGCAAAAGGAGATTTACCACTTAACGTAACTTCATTACCATCTGCAACATTTGTTACATTTCCTTCAGCATCAAAATACAAAGCCTCTCCATTAGCAGGATTTACACCCGCATAACGTGGTAAAAAAAACGTATTTACTTCTTCTCCAACTTCTAGTACAGTATAATTATTTGATGCTCTAAATAATTGGTCACTACCATCAAGTGCATCAACAACGTTCTCATAAAGATTCAAATTTCCACGTAATGTCCATCTTAAATTTTCATTACGAATAACATCATAAGCCAATTCAAATTCAAAACCTTTATTAGTCATTGCACCTATGTTACCTGTTACCGGCCATACACCAACAAAATTTGATTTTTGTGCACCTAACAAAAGATCTGAAGTTTCTCTGACATAGTAATCGAAAACCCCACGCAATCTACTGTCAAAAGCAGCAAATTCTATTCCGATACCATAATTAAAATTCTTCTCCCAAGACAAATTAGGATCTCCAAAATTACCGGTTAACATAGAAGTTTCAGCATTATAGGGACCAAATGCAAAAGTCGATCTTGAAGGATAAAAACCAATCTGATCGTTTCCTGATGTACCGGCTGCTGCTCTAATTTTTAAATCATTGATTTTGCTATTAGCCATAAAGTTTTCTTTAGCAACGTTCCATGCTAAACTTCCTGAAAAGAAATATCCGAATTGAGTATTATAACCAAAACGCGAACTTCCATCACGTCTTGCGGTAGCAGTTGCAATATATTTACCATCATAGCTGTAATCAACGTTGGCTGCAAGAGAAAAAGTAGATGCTTGCAATAAATTACCACCTACATCATTAGGCTCATTAGCATTGTCTAACAAATTTGGTTTACCGGGACCTGGTAAAAAACCACCGATTCCATTTGCCAAATAAGAATAAATATTTCTTTCAATGAATTCAGATAATACAAACGCTTGTAATTTGTGTTTCTCAGCAAATGTAGTTTGATAAGTTAATTTGTTGATAAAGTTATAAGAGAAATCGAATGAACCAGCATCTGTTCTAGAACCAGTTGGCTCACCACCATTAACAATCAAATCTAAAGTAGAACCTGATTCTAAATAAGTCTCTCTTCTTGACTGGTCATAAACACTTGCAAAAGTGGTGTTGAATGAGAAACTTTTAGACAATTTAATGTCAGCATACAAATTACTGATAAAACGGTTTTGGAATCTCGTAGTACGGTTGTATAGGATTTCATCTTTAACCGGATATCCAGCAGAAGTAGGATTATATCTTGGACGACCAAAATCGTCAAATACTTGATTCCCGTCTGCATCAAATAAAAATAAAGTTTGATAAGGTAAGTAATCATACATCGCTCTGAAAGGGTTTTGTACGTTATTTCTATCCCTTGCATCCTCTTGAATAACATTAGAATAATTGATACTTGTTCCAACTGTTAACCATTTTTTCACATCATAGTCCACGTTTAACCTTGCAGAAATACGCTTATATTCATTCAAATCACGGATAATACCGGTATCACCATCATAACCTAAAGAGAAAAAGTATCTCGTTTTAGTATCTCCACCAGAGAAAGACAATGTATTAGACTGTACAAAGCTGTCTTCTAACAAGTCATCTTCCCATCTGTGATCAAGAGACACTAAACGATCCCACTCTTGTTGCGATGAAACTGAAGCTCCAATTCCAACACCCAATTCTCTTTCGTATTGTAATTTTTGTTCCGCATTCATCATTGTAAAGTTATCTCTAACTCTTCTGTTAAAACCTACTCTAGAGTTAAATGTAATTACAGCATCTCTGTCTTTAATACCTCTTTTGGTAGTCACTAAAACAACCCCATTCGAACCACGTGCACCATAAATAGCCGTTGTAGCCGCATCTTTTAACACACTGATAGAGGCAATATCATTTGGGTTAATAGCATTTAAGTCATTTTCACTAATTTGAGCTCCATCTACAATGTATAACGGCTCATTACCTGCGGCAATAGAACTGATACCACGTACTCTAATGAAAGCAACCTGTCCGGGTTTACCATTTTGAGCTGTTACTTGAACCCCTGCTGCCTGACCTTGCAACATGTTGTCAATTGTTACAGAGGGAGCAATTCTTGTTAATTGTTCAGCAGTTACAGTAGAAACGGCAGATGTTAAATCTGATCTCTTTTTAGTACCATAACCTACTACAACAACTTCTTCAAGATTGGAATCTGACTCCATAGTTACATCAACGGTGGAAGAAGCACCTACAGTAACCGATTTTGTTTTCATACCAACGTAAGAAAATTCTAGTACATCACCTGCTTTTGCTTGGATAGAATATTTTCCATCAAAATCAGTTGAAACACCTTTGCTCGTTCCTTTCACAAGAACGGTTGCTCCTGGTAACGGTAAGCCACTTTCAGTAACTGTACCACTGATCGTTTTCTCTTGAGCGAAAGAAAACTGCATTGAAAACGCTAGTAGAAGCGTAAAAATCCATTTGAACTTTGATCTCATATTAAATTTATTTGAGTTAGTTATTCCGCAAACTTCATAATAATTTCTTAAATAAACAAATATTATACAAGAATTATATGGATATTTTAATGTTAAAAAAATATTCAAACCTTGAATAAAAAAGGATTAACATATAATAGATGCACAAAAACAAAAAAGGTTGCTTTGATAATAAAAAAAATCCGATGTTAATATTTCATTAACATCGGATTTAAATGGGAAAGTAAAAAAACTACTTCTTAATCACTTTTACCGTTCTTATATTGTTCTGTACATTAAATTTTAGATAATACACACCTTGTTCAAGATTTGTTAAATTAACAGCATTTTGAATAGCATTTGGATTGTAAATATCATTTAGAATGAGCCTTCCGTTTATATCATAAAGACTTAAAGCAACATTATCGGTCACTGATTGATCGAAACGAATAAATAACAAATCGTTTGTAGGATTTGGATAAACAGAAAAATTCAACCTTTCATTGTTGTTAAGATTCAAAGATTCATCAACACCGGAAACCAAAAGAGAATAATTTTGATTGCCGCCTTGTAAAGTTCCCTTGTGCGTTACAGTAATTGTGTATGTACCTGCTGCACCAGGAACCTGAACTTTTTCTACATTATCAACTGAATTATCTCCTTTTGTAGCAGCACTAGCAAAAGCAGTTGCACTTAATTTCCATGGAAGAAACTCTTCTCCGCTTTTTGTAATTCTTAAATCTAAATCATTGACTAAAACCGGTGTTTGGATGTCAACTGTACCAGTGTTAACCACATTTCCTGCAGGATCTGTCCAACAAATAGTAGCAATTAATTCATTTACTCCATCACTAACCACATCAAAGCTGTAAGTTTGTCCTTGAGCTAAACTTCTCTCCTCAATTATAGAAGTATTTCCATTACCAGCAATCATCAATGCAGCAGCTCTTACATCCATTAATCCCCAACCAAAAGCAGCGTCTGGACCAGGTTGAAGACCAGCTTCACGGGCAGTATGAATGACAAGACCTCTAGCGGTGGCGGCTCTCATAAAATTACCATTCACCTCATTATAATATTGTTGTAATAGTAATACTCCACTTGCAGCACTTGGAGAGGACATTGAAGTTCCGTCTTTCGTAACTGTAGCAGTATTGCTAAATGAACTGGTTGATAACACTCCAACACCTTTAGCAACTATATCCGGTTTTACACGACCATCATCTGCAGGTCCATAACTACTAAAATTACTCATTACAACTGACGAGGGGCCTAAATAATTATTTACTTGTTCAACCGCTCCAACAGTCAATACATTTTTGGATAAACTTGCGGCTGTTAACAAATCATATCCTCCTTTTCCTGAATATGAAGGATTAGTTCTATCGTTACCGGCAGATTTAACAATTTGTAGAAAAGGTGCATTAAAAGCAACTTGATCAAAAAAACGTGAAGTTGAATTGTAAGCTCCAAATTGCCAAGCACTTAAAAAATCTGCATTTGGCCCGTATGAATGATTAGAAACCAAAAGACCTTCGGCTGCTTGACTTGCTAATTCAGGCAAATCGGAATCCCAATCATTACCCCACACATTTCCTTGAAAAGCTGCACCCTTAACATTTATATTTATTCCTGCAGCAATAATAGTTCCTGCAACGTGAGTACCATGGTCACTATTATCGTTGTAAGTAGTGAAAGAAACACCATCTTTATTGATGGCTCGACCTTGAAATTCTTGATGAGTAGTTCGTATAGCATCACCATCCCAAACACCTGCAGTCATGTTTTGCCCATTTATATTTAAGCCAAGAGAACCAGATGTATTAATATGATGTGCATTGATGGTTCTGGTTGCACCTCTGTTATCCGTTTGATAATAAATTGGATTACCAAATTCATCTACACCTTGCAGCTCAGAAAAAGATCCGTCTTTAGATTTAAACTGTAAAGGCCAATTATTTTGGATAGCCAATTCATATGCTCTACTCTTATTTTGTTGATAAGTAGTTTCTGCTTCAATTGCTAATTGATTTAAAGTGTTTAAATCATAACTAGAAATTATTTTCGCTCTTTGTTCCGGAGTCTGAGCAAACGCTACAGTAGAGGAAAAAAGAATAAAATAAAAAAGTGTAAGTATATTATTTTTCATAAAACATTTTTTTGTAAAAATAATTAATTTAGATTAATTTTAAAATTAAACTTTTTTGTTTTAACAAATTTTTAAAAATTGTTACAAAACTAATAAATTTATTTATGTTTTACTATTTTAATTATCTTAGCTAAAAAATTTAAGATTGCTTTTATCAAATCTTTCTAATTTCAACATTGAAGCGGGTACAGATGAAGCCGGAAGAGGCTGTTTAGCCGGTCCTGTAACTGCTGCTGCTGTTATTTTGCCAAACGACTTTTTTTTGAAAGAATTAAATGACTCCAAACAACTATCAGAAAAAACAAGAGAAAAAATAAGACCTATTATTGAAACAGAAGCTATTGCTTTTCATTTTGAACACATTGAACCGGAAATTATTGACAAAATAAATATTTTAAATGCTTCCATTTTTGCCATGCAAGAAAGCATCAAAAAATTAAATCCTATACCTGAATACATTATTGTTGATGGTAATCGATTTAAACCAGTGTTGGATATTCCATTTCAATGTATTATTAAAGGTGATAGTAAATATAAAAGTATTGCCGCAGCCTCTATTTTAGCTAAAACTTATCGTGATGATTATATGAATAAAATTCATGAAGAATTTCCAATGTATCAGTGGAATAAAAATAAAGGCTACCCAACAAAAGCACACCGTGAAGCTATCGCAAAATTTGGCGTAACAAAATACCACCGTATCAGTTTTCGTTTATTGCCAGATCAATATACTTTAGATTTATGATCTTGCTTGAAAAGTGGCTTCAAACAATTGTTCAAAATAAAATTGAATTTTTTCTTTCACTTTATTTTCATCTACGTGTTGTACTCCTAATTCATTTCGAAGTGTTGTAACTGCTTTCCCTTTTATGCCACAGGGAATGATATAATCAAAGTAAGACAAATCAACATTCACATTCAATGCAAATCCATGCATCGTAACCCATCTTGAGGCTTTAACACCCATAGCACATATTTTTCTGGCAAATGGAGTTCCAACATCAAACCACACACCGGTTTCTCCGGGACTTCTTTCCGCTTTTAATCCATAATCAGCCAAAGTGAGAATGATGACTTCTTCAAGTAAACGCAAATACTTATGGATATCAGTAAAAAAATTTTCTAAATCTAAAATGGGGTAACCGACTATTTGTCCGGGACCATGATAGGTAATATCTCCCCCTCTATTTATTTTAAAAAACTGAGCTCCTTTTTCAGTAAGCTGTTTTTCATTAATTAATAAATTTGAAAAATCTCCACTTTTACCCAAAGTATACACATGTGGATGTTCAACAAATAAAAAATAATTCGGTGTTTGTAAATAGATGTTTTCTCTTCTGTTTCGAATTTTTATATCCACAATTTCCTGAAACAACTTTTCTTGTAAATCCCAAGTTGTTTGATATGCTTTTTGATGCAAATCTTCAAGAATAATAGTTTTGTTCATATCCAACTTTTAAAAAAAACAAAGATACAATTTAAAGGGTATACATATTAAGGTGTAATTTTGAAAATGATCAAGTAAAAATCTATTGAAATTGATTCAAATTTTGACTTTGACACATAATCAAATTATACCTATCTTTGCCAGCTCAAATTTTGGACATTATGCAACTTTCGGAACAAGAAATTATTCGTAGAGAAAAATTAGACCTTTTAAGACAAATGAATATTAATCCCTATCCAGCGGATTTATTTTCGGTTGATCATACTTCAAAAGAAATTAAAACCCATTTTGAAGAAGGTAAAAAGGTAATTGTTGCAGGTAGAATAATGAGTTCCAGAATTCAAGGCAAAGCATCTTTTGCTTCTTTGCAAGATAGCGAAGGACGAATTCAATTGTATGTAAACAGAGACGAGCTTTGTCCTGGTGAAGACAAAAATTTATACAATGAAGTTTTTAAAAAAATAATTGATTTAGGTGATTTTATAGGTGTTGAAGGTACTCTTTTCACCACGCAAGTTGGCGAAAAAACTGTAAAAGTTACAGATTTAAAACTATTGAGTAAAACCTTAAAGCCATTACCATTACCAAAAACTGATACTGAAGGAAACATATATGATGCATTTACAGATCCTGAACTCAGATATCGAATGCGATATGTTGATTTGGTTGTGAATCCTCATGTAAAAGAAGTTTTCGTAAAAAGAACTAAATTGTTCAATGCCATGCGTAATTTCTTTAATGATAAAGGATATTTTGAAGTGGAAACCCCCATCCTACAGTCTATTCCTGGGGGAGCTGCTGCTAGACCTTTTATCACACATCATAACAGTTTAGATATTCCTTTGTACATGCGAATAGCCAACGAACTTTATTTAAAAAGACTAATTGTTGGTGGTTTTGATGGCGTTTATGAATTTTCAAAAAATTTCAGAAACGAAGGAATGGACAGAACCCATAATCCTGAATTTACGGCCATGGAAATTTATGTGGCCTATAAAGATTATAATTGGATGATGGAATTCACTGAAAATCTTTTGGAATATTGTGCTGTTCAAGTAAATGGGACAACTGAGGCTACTTTTGGAGAGCATAAAGTAAATTTCAAAGCTCCATATCCCAGAGTAACAATGACTGATGCCATAAAACAATTTACCGGTTTTGATATTACCGGAAAAACGGAAGAAGAAATCAGAAAAGCAGCAATAGAAATGGAAATTCCTGTAGATGATTCTATGGGAAAAGGAAAGTTAATTGATGAAATTTTTGGTGCGAAATGTGAAGGAAATTTTATCCTACCTACATTTATCACCGATTATCCTAAAGAAATGAGTCCGTTATGTAAAGAACACCGTTCAAATCCTGATTTAACAGAACGATTTGAATTAATGATTTGCGGTAAAGAGGTAGCGAATGCTTATTCTGAATTAAATGATCCAATTGATCAAAGAGAACGTTTTGAAAATCAATTAAAATTGGCTGATCGTGGTGATGACGAAGCTATGTTCATTGACAACGATTTTTTAAGAGCATTAGAATACGGCATGCCACCAACCTCTGGTCTAGGAATTGGAATGGACCGATTAGTTATGTTTTTAACGAATAATCAATCCATCCAAGAAGTGTTATTTTTCCCTCAGATGCGTCCGGAGAAAAAACAAGTTGAGTTGACCGAAGATGAAAAAATAATTATCAATCTACTCAAAGAAAACAACAGCATAGTTTTATCTGAACTAAAAGAAAAAGCTGCTTTAAGTGGAAAAAAATGGGATGCAGCAATGAAAGGTTTATCTAAACATAACCTAATTAAAGTATCAGTTGAAGGTGAATCAAAAACTGTAGAACTTAAATAAAAAGAACTCAAAATCCCGAATATTCGGGATTTTTTGTTAATTATTACTTAAGAATTAAACCTTATCTAAAGTATCGAGTCTTAACTTCAAAATCTTAAAATTTAATCATCATGAAAAATGTAGTTTTAACAACAGTATTATTACTTAACTTAGTTTGTTTTGCACAAGTTGAAAAACCTAATATGGAGGAAAGAAAAGCAAAAATGGAAAAGTTAGAATCCTTTACTCCTGAACAACAAGCAGAACTTCAATTAAAAAAAATGACTCTTGATTTAAGCTTGGATACTAAACAAAAAGAACAATTAAAAAAAGTATTGTTAAATCAAGCCAAAAAAAGAGAAGCAACTCGAAATGAAATCAAATCAAAAAAAGAAAAAGGTGAAAATCTTTCTAAAGATGAACGTTTTGCTATGCAAAGTAAAATGCTTGATGAAAAATTAGCTTTTAAAGAAGAAATGAAAAAAATTCTTACTGCTGACCAATTTAAAAAATGGGAAGAAAATATTGAAAAACGGGAGGAAAGAAAAGACAAATTTATGTCAAAAAGACAAAATACAAAAAACAAGCAATAATAATTTTTGAATTAAAATTTTGTTTGTATTTCATTTTAACTTATATTCGCTCATTAACTAATAAAAAAGAGATAAATAGTATGAAAAAATTTGTTTCCATCTGTATATGTTTGTTTGCATTTTCTTTGACTTCAAAAGCACAAAGCACATTAAAACCCGCTGTTGTAAAACAAGAAAAGGTGTCTGCTGAAGACATGAAAAATGCTAATATGAAAATAATCAGCGAAATTACATCAGTAATCAAAATCGATGAAAGTTTTAAAAATGATTTAATGACTTTGTTTAGCATGCGTGATGAAGCTCTTTTGAATGCTGCTAACGACAATGATAGAGCTATGATATACCAAAGATTTGGAGAAAAGTTATTAGCCGGTTTATCAGAAGAACAAAGAAATACTTTAAAACAAAAAACTGAATTGTATCAAAAAATAACTGAATACAAACCAATTAGATAAAAAAACAAATACGAAAATGCCCCAAAAAGTTATATACTATTTGGGGCATTTTTTTTACTTCATTTCTAAAGAAATTTTATTTATTGCTTTTATAGTAAAATCTAAATCTTCATAAGTCAAAGCATCTGTTATAAACCATGTTTCATACGCTGAAGGAGCAATATAAATACCTTCTTTCAACAGGCCATGAAAAAATGCTTTAAACAAATGATTATCCCCTTTTTTTGCTGATTCAAAATCAATTACCGGTGCTGCATCAAAGTGAACAGAAATCATTGATCCTACTCTATTTATGGTGAATTCAATTTTGTTTTTTGTCAAAACCTCATGAATTCCTTTTTCAAGATAAGCAGTTTTTTCTTCTAACCTTTTAAAAATTGATGCATCTTGATTTAACGAAGTCAACATGGCTAAACCAGCTGCCATCGCTAATGGATTGCCTGATAAAGTTCCTGCTTGATATACAGGCCCAAGCGGTGCTAGATAATTCATGATTTCATTTCTGGCAGCAAAAGCACCTACCGGTAATCCGCCACCAATAACTTTACCAAAACAAACAATATCTGCATTTATGGAATATAACTCTTGAGCTCCGCCTTTTGCTAATCGAAAACCGGTCATTACTTCATCAAAAATCAGCAAAGCATTATGTTGAGAACACAGTTCTTTTAATCCTTCTAAAAATCCTACTTGAGGTGGTACGCATCCCATGTTTCCTGCAACGGGCTCAATAATCACAGCCGCAATTTCATTTGAATTACTTGAAAAAAGATTTTTTACGCTTTCCAAATCATTATATGTTGCTAGTAAAGTATCTTTTGCAGTGCCTTGTGTCACGCCCGGACTATTTGGTATTCCAAAAGTACTTGCTCCACTTCCCGCTTGAATCAAAAAAGAATCAGAATGACCATGATAGCAACCCGCAAATTTGATAATTTTATCTTTTTTTGTAAAACCTCTTGCTAATCTAATGGCACTCATACAAGCTTCTGTACCGGAATTGACAAATCGAATTTTATCAATACCAGGCACCATTGAAATCGCCAACTCCGCAATTTTTGTTTCTAATTCTGTTGGCATGCCAAACGAAGTCCCTAACTTAGCTCTTTCTGTAATAGCTTTTATAACAGGCTCATACGCGTGACCTAAAATCATCGGTCCCCAAGAATTGATATAATCAATCAAACGGTTATCGTCTTCATCGTAAAGATAAGCTCCTTTTGCTTTTTTTACAAAAATTGGAGTCCCACCTACTCCTTTAAATGCCCTTACAGGCGAATTTACTCCGCCAGGAATCACTTTTTCTGCATCCGCAAAAAGCTGACTACTTCTTTGGTAATTCATGCTAATTTTATTTTAATATTAATTGTTGTCCGATTGATAGTGAATCCGACTTAAGATTATTCTTTTTTCGAATTTCATCAACTGATAAATTGAATTTTTTGGAAAGAGAATACAAGGTATCGCCTTGAACAACTATGTATGATTTTTCTTTTGAAACAGAAACAACTTCTCTTTTTTCTCTCTGATTATATTTTCCGGTTACCTCTTCATCATATTGATGTAAATTATAGCGATCTATCAATCCAATCAATTTATCCGGGTATTTTGGATCTGTTGCATAACCCGCTGCTTTTAAACCTTTTGCCCAAGCTACATAATCCCCCGCAGGCAAGGTAAACAAAGATGCATATCTACTTCTGCTTGTTAAAAATAATGAATGATCTCTATACGATTCACTCGGATGTTGATATTTTCTAAAACATTCTTGTTCAGCATCATCGTCATGTGAAACACTAGGTCCATTCCATTCTTTATGGCATTTAATTCCGAAATGATTATTGGCTTGTTGACTAAGACGTCCTAATCCGGCACCGGATTCTAATATTCCTTGAGCTAAGGTAATACTAGCCGGAATTCCATGCTGACGCATATTATCCTTTGCGATTTCCTTAAAATCATCAATGTACTTTAAGACTACTTCGGTTGTAACTTTGACATTTGAAGTAGCTTCTAGTGTCTGACTCTGTCGATTTGTGCTTTCTTTTGATGTAGTTGAATGTGAAGTTGAATTACGTGTAGATGAAGATTTTACAGGTGTATTCTTGACTGTAGCATTTTTCTTAGGGACAGATTTTGTTGTTCTTACCGTTGGTTTTGATGTTGAACAGGCAACAATAAACAAACTAAGCAATAAGAAAATTATTTTTTTAAACATTTGTTCTAATTTTAGGCAAATTTAATCTTTCTAATTTTTGATTCATTCCTTCAATTCCTTGAATACCTCCGGAATGAATGGCTAATATTTTTGAATTAGTTGTAAAATATCCTTTTTCAATTAAATCATATATTCCATATATCATTTTACCGGTATATACGGGATCTAACAATACAGTTGTTTGCACAAAAAAATCATTCATAAACTCAACCAATTCCCTATTAATTTTTGCATAACCACCAAAATGATACGTATGATTCAACTCCCAATTATCCTTTGTAACCCATTTTTGTATTTCTTCTTTTAAAAAATTGCCTTTTAAAGAAGGAAAACCAATTACCTTTTGATTTTCGAGAGAAGAATTGATGATTCCGGAAATGGTTCCACCGGTTCCAACACAGCAACAAATATAATCGAATTCAGCGTCATTTACTGTTAAAATTTCCTTACAACCTTTAACTGCTAAAGCATTCGTTCCGCCTTCAGGTATGAGATAAAAATAACCAAACATCTCTCGTAAGGTTTCAATATATTCTAACTCATACCTTTTTCTGTAGTTTTCTCGTGATTCAAAAACAAATTGCATACCATTTTGTTGAGCAAATGTCAACGTTGGATTCTCATTTATTTTTGACATTAACTCTTCTCCTCTTATAACACCAATTGTTTGAAATCCGTACTTATTTCCGGCAAATGCAACTGCAGCAATATGATTGGAATATGCTCCACCAAAGGTCAATAAAGTAGCATAATTATCCTCTTTGGCTTTTGATAAATTGTAAAATAACTTTCTGAACTTATTTCCGGATATAAAAGGATGAATTAAATCTTCTCGTTTTATATATAATCGAATATTATTTTTAAACTTTCCTACAAATTGATTTTCTGTTATCCTTTCCATATGACAAAAATAACATAAAAAAAACAGTCTTTTCAGACTGCTTTGATTAACAACTATTTCAATTTTTTATCTTTCTTGAAAAATGGATATTTTTTTGTTTAATTCATTTTTGTCAGCAGTAATTACTTTCACAATATAAATACTTTCACTCAAGCCGGATGTTGAAAATTGATAATTTTCATTTGAACCCAATTTAGTTTTTCTGAAAATTCTTTTACCGGTCAAATCATAAAGACTAACTTCTTTAATATCTTGAGCATTTGGATTGTGAATAATCAAGTTTTGAGCAGTATTGTTTTGAACCACATCAAGTGAATTACCGTCGAATTTAGGATTGGATAAAGTTTCAGCCAAGAAAGTAATCTCATATCGTTCATTATGAACGCCTGGTTCTATCTGAAATTGATATTCGGCATTTTTTATATCATGATATATGTTTGTATTTTTATCGTATAAATACACATTTTCGGTTTCATTAAAATTCACAAAGTCAGCCACTGCAACTCTAAATGTTGAAGAAGTGTTATTTTTAAATCCAACCGGAAATCGTTTGGTAATATCAAAACTAGTAGCAGATTGAACAAATTCTTTATTGTCCAAAACAAAATACATATCAAATGGTAAATTACCGCCATCGTCGGCTGACTTTGCATCTGCCTTGTCGATTCCATCAGTTGCATTAGGTAAAAAAGCTAATGCCAATTGACGAACAGCTTGATTGTTTAGTGAAGCATTTACTAAAATATGTGGAGCCGGAAGTTTACTCACTTGAGTGTAATCAATTCCTGCTACATTTGGAATATGTTCATAAAATTCACCCTCTTCCTCGTAATTAGCTAGGGAATTGCGTTCAAACTGAGATTGATTGGCAACACCTTCTCTTCTGAATACTCTGTACGTGTTTCGCATAAAAACTGAGCCATTTGCAACACCACGAACAAGAAATCCTTGTCCTACAGGTGAGAATCTTCTTTGGTACATATTCAAAGGAAAAGTAGGAAAACCTACTTGATTACCAGCTCCATCATAGTTATTAAATGGAGCTGGTGTATAGATACTAGTTGAGCCATTATAAACACCATAACCACCTCTGTAATCTGCAATCTGATGAGAATTTACTGTTTTATCATGTTCCCAAAAAAGAGCATTCCCATCTATAGCATTGTTTAAAGGATCCGTTAAAAAAGAATTCAAATCAATTGCTGAAGGATAAGGATTACCTGTTAGTGTTGATTTTGCATTCATGACAAAAATCTCAATATTTCCATCATTTGGCTTTCCTCTAAAATCATAGCGTTGAGCACTTCCTGCATTGTTTTGAACACCGAAAAGTGTTAGTGAATTATCGGTACCGGATGTTCCTTTCATGGTAAATCCCTCTCCGGCATTTATAGGATTTGTTCTGGTTAATATCCAGTCAGTATAAAATTCATTATTTAAAAAACGAAATACCCATCTAGGTGCAATAGACAAAGGATTAGCAATCCCATCAAGAGCAGAATTTGGTAAAATAACCGCAGGATTGCTATTGACTAAACTTGTAGGTCTGTGAAATTGATTGATAGTGAAAGTTGAATTACCCGCAGTAGCTGTTGCAGCTCCAACAGGTGAACACCAATAATTATACTGAAAATTATTTACCGTTCCTTCTTGAAAAACAGATAAGTTTCCTAAACCAATATTATTTGATGTAGTAGTTCTTCTTTGCAAAATCTGACTTTCATCTCTTAAAAAAATATTGCCATTAGAAGCAAGATTAATTTCTTCTGTTACCGTAACATATTGATTTTGAACGTAAACATAACTTCCTGAACTAACAAAAAGTTGTGCATTTACCTCTACAACAGACAGCATAAAGCAGACAACCACGATAAAAAAAGCTAATTTTCTCATAACTAAATATTTGAACAAGAACAAATGTAAATAAAAAATGAAAGTTAAGCCTAAAAAATAGGAGATAATTTTTTAACAAATTTCATCTTCTACAACAAAAAAACAAAACAATTATGTTATTTTTTTCTTACATTTTTAATATTTTTATGCATTTCATCGATTTTATTACTCACTTTATCGATTTTAACATACATTTGAAACGTCAAAAATTAGTAAGAAAACCTAATTAAAAAATTTAGTCATGAAAAAAATGATTACTTTACCAAAAAACCTAAACAAAAACAGTAAACACAAATTTGTGTCATTCATGTTATTGCTATTAATGTTTAATGTGGGAACTTCACAAACAGTTCATATAAACCCTGCGGCAGAGGGAGGTTTTGAATCCGGAACTACATTTGCTGCTAATGGTTGGTCTGTTACAACTGGTGCTGCAACAGAAAATCAATGGACATGTTCAACAGGTGCAACAGCTGGTTTTTCCGGTACAAGATGTGCATACATTACTAACAATACAGGTAGCACACCACCACCACATAATTATACTTTAACTGCTGCTAGAAGAACACATTTGTATAGAGATATTACTATTCCAGCTGGTCAAACCACTATTCATTTGTCATTCAGCTGGATAGGAAGAGGAGAAGGAACTAACGACAGAATGAGAGTATGGTTAACACCTACTACAACTCCCCTTAATTATGGAATTGCAATCGGAGCAACAGGAGCTGCTCCTACAGGAAGAGTATTATTAGGAAATTACAGCAATCAGTCAAGTTGGACTAATACTAATTTAACAATACCCGCTAGTTATGCCGGAACTTCATTCCGATTAATTTTTGAATGGGTCAATAATGCAAGTTTGGGTACACAACCACCGGCAGCTATTGATAATGTTTCATTAATTTCAAGTGCCGACAATTGTGCAAATGCAATCCCTTTAACAGTAAACTCATCAACTATCTGTAGTAATACCACTATTGGTACAACCATTGGAGCATCTCAATCATTTTCGGGATGTTCTGGTACCGCTGATGATGATGTTTGGTTTAGTTTTGTAGCAACTGCTACCAGTCATGTAGTAACAGTTACACCAGGAACTTTAAATGATGCTGTATTACAAATATATAGTGGGACATGTGGTGCGTTAACAAGTCTTGCTTGTATTGATGGAACTGTTGGTTCTAGCCCTGAAGTAGCTTCAGTAGCGGGCTTAACTTCTGGACAAATATATTATGTAAGGGTGTATAGTTTCAATAATGGTTCAGGAAATGGTACGTTTACAATGTGTGTAACAACACCCTTAGTAGTTAATACTTCTACAACATCTCACACAGTAAATCAATTAGTAAGAGAAATATTATTTGAAAATAGTTGTGTTAGTATATCCAATATTAATTCTTCTACAGGTACAAACTTTGGTGATGCAAATGGAATAGGGTACTTTAATAGAAATGGAGCTACTTTTCCTTTTGATGATGGAATCGTTTTAACCTCCGGTAATGCAAACTTTGCTGCTGGTCCGATAAATAACGCTACTAACTCTGTTGGAGGTAATGGCTGGTTGGGTGATGCAGATGTCCAAACTGTAATGTCTGCGGTATCCGGTTCACCGCAAACTGCTAGAAATGCCAGTTTCATCCAATTTGATTTTGTCCCATTTCAAAACACCATTAGTTTTGACTTTTTATTTGCGTCAAATGAATATGGCTTTTATCAATGTGATTTCTCAGATACTTTCATATTTTTATTAACAAATTTAAACACAGGTGTAACTTCAAACATTGCAATTGTACCTTCTACCTCTACTCCAATATCTGTTATAAGTATAAGAGACCAATTATACAATGGTGGTTGTAGTTCAGTTAATCAAAGTTATTTTGGCAATTATTACTTGAGTAATCCTACTACTGCTCCAATTAACTTTTATGGAGCAACTGTACCAATGACTGCAATAGGAAGTGTAGTTCCCGGGCAGGCTTATAGAATAAAATTAGCGATTGCAGATCGATTGGATACACTGCTTGATTCTGCTGTTTTTATTAATGGAAATAGTTTCTCCATTGGAGATATCGCTTTGGGAGATGACTTATTTATTAATAACAATACTGCTCTTTGTTATGGGGAAAGTGTATTATTAAACCCAGGATTAGACGCTTCAATATTTGATTTTCAATGGTATCAAGATAGTGTTGCAATTCCTGGAGCTACAGGATCAACTTATAATGTAACAGAATGGGGAGACTATAGGGTAAGAGCTTCAATCAAAGGAAATCCCGGATGTTTTACAGAAGATGAAGTTAGAATTGAAATATTCCCAGAAATAGCACCAAGAAACCCTAGAAATATCATCAAGTGTAATTTCGGAGAACCTTTTGATTTAACTGAAAATAATGCACGCCTACTTTCTCTTTATCCTGCTCCAACTTATGGTGTTAGCTATTTTACAAGTTTAAGTGATGCACAAAATAATGTCAACCCTATTGTGAATCCGGAGAGTTTTACTGAAACTTCAAATCCACAAATGATTTATGCGAGAGTATTTAATATTGAAAGAGGATGTTATGGATTACGTTCCTTCCATGTAAGAAGACCAAAAACATGGAATGGTTCAGTTAATACTGATTGGAATACGCCAAACAATTGGACACCTGTTGGTGTGCCAACTGATGAAGATTGTATTATTGTTCATGCAACCGCAAATAATCCAATAATAAGTGGAACAAACTATGTTGGATATGGTTATAATATTGACGTTAGAGACAATGCCACTTTGACCATTCAAGCCGGAAATCATTTAAAAATTGTTGATCAAGTTGTTGTTAGACCAACCGGAACTATGAATTTTCATAATAATGCAAGCTTGGTTCAGGTAAATGAAGTTACCAATACTGGAAACATTCGCTACAATAGAAATACTTCAATCAGAAGAAATGACTATGTATATTGGTCATCGCCAGTTCAAAATTTTCATCTCAATAATTTATCACCCGGTACTCCTTCATCTGTAAGATTCATGTGGAATCCTACAATAGCAAACTCGAACGGTGGATTTGGAAATTGGGTAAATGCAAATGAAACTATGGTGGCTTCAAAAGGTTATATTGTAAGAGGTCCAAGTTCATTTAATAACACTACTGCTCAAACATTTACAGCAACATTTACAGGTGTTCCTAATAATGGCACGATTACTATCCCTGTTTCTAGAGGAAATTATACAGGTGTCGATTATCCTGGAACAAACGGAGTAATGATTACAAATATGGATGATAATTTCAATCTTATTGGAAACCCCTATCCATCTGCAATACGATTTACTGATTTTATGGCAGCTAATCCTGATTTAGAGGGTTCTATAAGAGTTTGGACTCATGGAACATTACCAAGTAATGCCAATGGAAATCCATTTTATGGTAGTTTTGTATACAATTATTCATCAAACGATTATATTATTCATAATGGTACCGGAACAATAAGTGGACCAGCTACATATGACGGTTTTATTCCTGCTGGACAAAGTTTCTTTGTAGCCATGTTAGATGGACCGGCAACTACTGTTGATGTAACATTCAGAAATAGTATGAGAGTGGAAGGTAATAATACACAATTTTTTAAAAACAGTTCAACCTCTACTCCTAAATTAGTAAATGATAAAAACAGAATTTGGTTAGATCTTGTTGCGACCAATGGAAGTGTGAGCAGAACTTTAGTAGGTTATATCTTTGGTGCTACTAATGGAAAAGATAGAATGTTTGATGCTTACACAAAAGTTGATAATGCATTAGTTCTTTATTCTATAATTGAAAATGAAAAAGCTTGTATTCAAGGTCGAAAATGGCCATTTGATGTGAATGATGCTATTCCTTTAGGTTATAAAGTTTCCTCTGTTGGTAATTATACCTTAGCAATAGCTTCTGTAGATGGATTCTTTAAAAACAATGGTCAAATCATTTACTTAAAAGACAATTTCACCAATCAAATTCATAATTTAAATGAAGCTCCATATACATTCTCATCAAATATAGGAACCTTTGACAATCGCTTTGAAATTGTATTTAACAGTCAAGACTCAAGTTTTGCCTCAATAAGCGAAAATTCGCAAAAGGTTAATGTTAAAACAAATGACAAAGTAGAAGTGGAAAGTAAAAATGATGAGATTAAAACACTTTTGGTGTATGACATTTATGGTAGAACAATCAAAAAATATGAAAATGTAAATTCAAAAAGTATTGATTTAAAAGGAATTGAAAAAATTAACCGTACACTTTTATTAAAAATCGAATTAAAAGACGGAACAATTACTACGAAAAAAGTTATTTTTTAAGGTATAATATCTAATCAAAAAAGGGGTGTGAAAAACATCCCTTTTTTTGTGTTTTAATTTTTTTCTTACATCATGTGTGAAAATTTAAACATTTTATTAACATTTTAGCAATAATCAGTAGTTTTCTAAAAAAGTTAATCTATTTTAGTAAATTAAATACTAAAACTATTAAAATGAAAAAAAGATATTGGGGGATCTTTTTTCCACTAAATTATATTGCATTACTATTTTTTATACTAATCAATTTTCAAGTAAGTTACGCACAATGTACAGCTTACACTTTAAACACGCATTGTACAACTGCTGCACCTACTGTCGTTGGAAATAGCATTACTTGTACTCCTCCAACAAATAATGCCGGCAGAAGAAATTTTTTAGTTACTAATATGGTAGCAGGAAATATTTACAGAGTATCAAATTGTGGTTCAGGTTTTGATACTCAATTAACAATATTTAATGCTGCCGGAACAGCTTCAGTAGCTTATAACGATGATAATGGTCCGGGTTGTGTTGGCTCAGCCGCCTCTATTGATTTTATTCCACCTACAACAGGTGATTATCGTATGCAATTAAATCGATTTAATTGTAACAGTATAACCGATCAAACACACGGAACGATAACGGTTACCTTAATTGGAGCTGCTCCTCCAGCACCCGCAAATGATTTATGCTCCAATGCTACTCCTTTACCATGCGGTACAACAAATCTAGCCGGAACAACTGTAAATACTACAAATATTGCCAATGTGTCCGGCTGTTCAATGTCCAACTATGGTGTTTGGTACACTTTTGTTGGTAATGGTCAACAAACTACAATCACTACAAATCCTTCCTTTGATATTAAACTATCCGTTTCAACAGGAACTTGTGGTTCAATGACCAATATTGTTTGTACAGATGCTGCTCCAGAAACTGCAACTTTTACAACTGTAAACGGAGTAACCTATTATGTTTATGTGGCCCATTGGTCAGCAGGAAGTACAACAACCGGTACGTTTACCATCAGTAGAAGTTGTACTGCAGCTCCAACACCTCCGGTTAATGACTTATGTTCAAATGCTACTGCTTTACCATGCGGAACAACAAATCTAGCCGGAACTACTGTAAATACGACAAATATTGCCAATGTTTCAGGTTGTTCGATGTCAAACTATGGTGTTTGGTACACTTTTGTTGGTGATGGTCAACAAACTACAATCACTACAAATCCTGCCTTTGATATTAAACTATCCGTTTCAACAGGAACTTGTGGTTCATTGACCAATATTGCTTGTACAGATGCTGCTCCAGAAACTGCAACTTTTACAACTGTAAATGGTGTTACCTATTATGTTTATGTAGCTCATTGGTTAGCTGGAAGCACAACTACGGGTACATTTACCATCAGTAGAACTTGTACTGCAGCACCTCCTCCACTTTCTAATGACAACTGTGCAACAGCAATAAATGTTGCCGTAAATTCAAATTTGAGTTGTACTTCCACAACAAGCGGAACTACTGTTGGTGCAACTCAATCTCAAACCGGTTGTTTAGGTACCGCAGATGATGATGTATGGTATAGTTTTGTAGCGACATCAACTATTCATAGTGTTACAGTAACACCTGGTACTCTTTCTGATGCAGTTTTACAAGTATTTAGCGGACCTTGTAGTTCACTATCAAGTATGGCATGTGTTGACAATACAATTTCTACAGCTGAAACAGCAACTTTATCAGGTTTAACAATTGGAAACACTTACTATTTTAGAGTATACAGTTACTCCAATGGAACCGGCCAAGGAACGTTTACTGCTTGTATAACAACTCCGGTTGATCCTTGTTCTGCTATCACAACTGTAGCATCTTGTGGCTTACAAATTAATGTAAATTTTGCATCTGGTTCTGGTTCATATCCAACTTCAGCATGCGGTTGGTCTACCCCCGGTAATGAAGTGCTTTTTAGCTTCACTCCCACCACAACAGGAATATATTCTATTCAACAAATATCTTCATTTGGAACGATAAATTATCAATACAAAACTGCTTCAACTGGATGTAATAATACCGGATGGACATGTTTAAGTCAAGTTTCTGGTTCTTCAGCCCCTTATAACCTTACTTTGAATGCTGGTATTGAATATTATTTTCTATTAGACCCCGAATCAACAACAGGTGGCAATGTAAGTTTTATTATTAATTGTCCGTGTAATTTTGGTAATGGAACCGGAACAACTTCATTAGCTTGCCCGGATGTAATTAGTGGAGGATTAGGTTTAAATGGTGCAGACCCTTTTCCGATTGATTGTAATACCACATCAAGTTGTGTTGATATTGAAGCCATTTATACTCCTATAGCACAAACAACATCCTATAGTGTTTCAAGTATTCCATACTCGCCACCATATCAAATTGGTTGTTTACAAAATCCCGTGAGTGTTAACGTTGATGATGTTTGGTCTCCTGTTGTGAACCTTCCTTTTGACTTTTGTTTTTATGGCAATAACTTTAATCAATGTTTAATTGGATCAAATGGGGTTTTAACCTTTGATTTAACAAATAATACACCCGGGGGATATTCTACCTGGTCATTTAATAATAATTTACCAAACAATACGCTATTTATGAACACTATTTTTGGTGTTTATCATGATATTGATCCAAGCAAAGGTGGAAGTGTTGGATATGAATTAATCACACTAAACACCGGATGTAGAGCTTTAGTAGTTTCATGGCATAAAGTTCCTATGTTTTCTAGTACCTGTAACTCAATTCTTTATTCCGGAATGATGGTACTTTATGAGAATACAAATGTGATTGAAATTTATATCCAAGAAAAAAATGTTTGTTCGAGCTGGAATAGTGGAAATGCAATCGTTGGTCTTCAAAACGGAAACGGATCACAAGCAATTGTTGCTCCCGGTAGAAACGGATTAGATACTGATTGGACAGTTGTTAATGAAGCCTGGAGATTTACTCCAACAGGAGCTCCTCTTACAACAGTAACTTGGTTTGAAGGATCAGGCACCTCAGGGCCTATTGTTGGGAATACTGATGTTATTTCAGTTTGCCCAACATCAACTACTGTTTATACTGCTCAAGTTATTTATCAACTTTGTACTGGAAACACACTAATTGAAACTGCTGAAACAACTGTAACAGTTCTTGGCGATAAAACATGGAATGGTTCAATTGATACCGATTGGGATAAACCAAATAACTGGACACCTGCCGGAATTCCGTATTTGACAGATTGTGTCATTATCCCTGTAACTCCTAATGACCCCATCATTTCCGGCACCAACTACCACGGAATGGCAGGAACTTTAACCATTTATAATGGAGCTACGCTTACAGTCAACTCTAATAATATGATAACCGTAACAGATTGGGTAAATGTTAATACAGGTGGCACATTTATTATAAACAATAATTCAAGTTTGGTACAAGTAAATAATGTAACCAATACCGGAAATATTATTTACAGAAGAAATACAAACATCAGAAGATTAGACTACGTGTATTGGTCATCACCTGTTGCTGGTTTCATTGTGAATAACATTTCAAGTCCAATTGCTCCCGGGCCAATTTATACTTGGCATCCAACAGTGGCTAATCCAAATGGTGGTCAAGGAAACTGGCAAGCAGCTGGAGGTAGCACAATGCTTCCCGGAAGGGGTTACATCGTTAGGGGTCCAAATTCATTTACTAATACTCCGGCCACTTTATTTGGTAGTTTTACTGGTGTACCAAATAATGGCCCTTATACCGTTCCAATTTCAAGAGGTAGTATTCAGACATCATTTACAGGTGCAAATGGCACATCAATTACGAATTTAAGCGACAATAACAATCTTTTAGGAAATCCATATCCTTCTTCCATTCGAGCCAGTCAGTTTTTATTTGACAATAGAACGAAAATTGAAGGAAATGTAAAATTATGGACGCATGGCAACCTTCCTGCCATTATTTCTAGTCCTTTTTATGATACATATACTTACAATTATTCCCCTGGTGATTACTTAACATACAATTTTACAGGAACAAGTTGTTGTCCTACAATGGGAGCAGACCTTTTCATAGGTGCTGGTCAAGGATTTTTTATCCAAATGTTAGACGGCCCAGCTGCATCAGATGTAATTTCATTTGGCAATCACTTGAGAAGTGCATCTTATGATAATAGTTTGTTTTATCGTCATGCAAATCAAGAAACCAGTGTAGAGCAATTAATCCCATCTGAAAAAAGTAGATTTTGGCTTGACATCATAAATGTTCAAAATACATCAGATAGAACATTAGTGGGCTATGTAGAAGGTGCAACAATGGAAAAAGACAACTTTTTTGATAGCTCCATAGCGATTACAAACAATTTATCTGTTTTTTCGATTATTGATGATTTGAAATTAAACATTCAAGGTAGAGCTTTACCTTTTAACACTTTAGATGAAGTTCCAATTGGTTTCCACGCACCATCTGCAGGAAATTATACGATTGCAATAGCTGCTGTAGATGGGTTATTCATTGATCAAGATATTTTGTTAGAAGACCTCTATTTAAATAGTGTTCATGATCTAAAACAATCACCATATACCTTCCAAACGATTAACGGAACGTTTATTGACCGATTTAAAATTATCTATGAAACATCTTCAACTTTAAGCAATCCTACATTTTCAATTGAAAATATTATAAGGGTTATCACTAATGAAAATGTAGTTGTTTCTTCAAGTATTGAAAACATTGAGTCTATTCAAGTCTTTAATGTTTTAGGACAAATGATTCATCAATCAAGAAATATAAATTCAAAACTAGTTGAACTTAGTCAACTTCAAAGAAATAACACAACTTTATTATTGAAAATAAAATTAACTGATGGAACTACTTCCATCGAAAAAGTAATTTATTAAAGATAATTCATAAAACGCCAAAAAGACCTTTGCTTTACATAGTGAAGGTTTTTTTCGTTTTGATAAGCTTCTCGCTCAAACGAAATATTTCTGTAAGCTAAATTTCTATCATTAAATTGAATCAAGCGGACCAAATATTCCAAACTATACCAAACATAAAAAGGCACAACCAACAGTTCAATTTGTTGCCGAATATGAATGCGTTCGTGGTTCAATAACACAACATTTTCTTTGTCCGATTTGTCTTTTAAAAACACAAACGGATATAAAGTGAGTCCTCGAAAACCTTTCGGGGTTAAATATTTAATAACTAATACAAACATTTGTAGCAAAGTTGCTAATTTTGTAGTTATGAATACACCAAATCCTGAAAATAAATTAATCGAGGGCGAAGATTTTTATTATACGCCAGAAGGTTATAAATGTTTTACAGAAAAATACCATTTAAAAAGAGGCTATTGCTGCAAAAGCGGATGCCGACATTGCCCGTATGGTTTTGATAAAAAAACAGGACAGATAAAACCAAAAAAATAAACATGGAAGCAATACATACCAAGTCATTCAAAGAACAAATTTCAGAAGGAATTCCAACCGAATTACCTTCTCCAAAAACATATGAAATTGATATAAATCACGCTCCAAAGCGAAAAGAAATTCTTTCGGATGAAGAAAAAAAGTTAGCTCTTCGCAATGCGTTACGCTACTTTGAACCCAATCACCATGCTACTCTCCTACCGGAATTCAGAGAAGAATTGGAAAAATACGGACGCATTTACATGTATCGTCTTCGTCCGGATTACCGAATGTATGCCCGACCAATTTCGGAATATCCCGGAAAAAGTGAGCAAGCTAAAGCCATCATGCTAATGATTCAAAATAATTTGGATTATGCTGTGGCTCAACATCCACACGAATTGATTACGTATGGAGGAAATGGAGCGGTTTTTCAAAATTGGGCTCAATATCGCTTAACCATGAAATACCTTTCGGAAATGACGGATGAGCAAACTTTGGTGATGTATTCCGGTCATCCGATGGGATTATTTCCCTCTCACAAAGATGCACCTAGAGTTGTGGTTACGAACGGAATGGTTATTCCAAATTATTCCAAACCCGATGATTGGGAAAAAATGAATGCGTTAGGCGTATCGCAATACGGTCAAATGACAGCCGGAAGTTATATGTACATTGGTCCGCAAGGAATTGTTCACGGTACTACTATAACCGTTTTAAATGGCTTTAGAAAAATTAAAAAAGATCCAGTCGGTGCATTGTTTGTTACTTCAGGTTTGGGCGGAATGAGTGGTGCTCAACCCAAAGCCGGAAACATTGCCGGTTGTGTGACCGTTTGTGCCGAAGTGAATCCGAAAATAACACATATTCGTCATTCTCAAGGTTGGATTAATGAAGTGATTGAAAATGTAGATGATTTAGTAATTCGTGTACGAAAAGCTCAAGCTGAAAAAGAAGTAGTTTCTATTGCTTATCTCGGCAATATCGTTGATGTTTGGGAACGATTTGATGCGGAAAATATTCATATTGATTTAGGTTCAGATCAGACTTCCTTGCACAATCCCTGGGCAGGAGGTTATTATCCGGTTGGACTTTCTTTTGAAGAATCGAATGAATTAATGGCCAATAATCCCGAACTTTTTAAAACCAAAGTGAAAGAAACGTTAGTTCGTCATGCAGCAGCTGTAAATAAACATACGGCCAAAGGAACCTATTTCTTTGATTACGGAAATGCCTTTTTATTAGAGGCTTCTCGTGCCGGTGCTGATGTAATGGCGATTGACGGCATCCATTTTAAATACCCGAGTTATGTGCAAGATATTATGGGTCCGATGTGTTTTGATTATGGATTTGGTCCGTTCCGATGGGTTTGTGCTAGCGGAAAACCGGAAGATTTAGCCAAAACCGATCAAATTGCTTGTGATGTTTTAGAAGAAATGGCAAAAACCGCTCCTATTGAAATCCAACAGCAAATGCAGGATAATATTAAGTGGATTAAAGAAGCTCAGAAAAATAAATTAGTCGTGGGTTCGCAAGCTCGCATTTTATATGCCGACGCTGAAGGAAGAATGAAAATTGCCGAAGCATTCAACAAAGCCATTGCTAAAAACGAAATTGGTTATGTCATTTTAGGTCGCGACCACCACGATGTTTCCGGAACCGATTCTCCTTATCGTGAGACGTCTAACATTTATGATGGTTCGAGTTTTACAGCTGATATGGCAATTCACAATGTGATTGGCGACAGTTTCCGTGGAGCAACTTGGGTATCCATCCATAATGGCGGAGGAGTTGGCTGGGGCGAGGTAATTAATGGCGGATTTGGTATGGTTCTTGATGGAACAGAAGACAGCGACAGACGACTAAAATCGATGTTGTTTTGGGATGTAAATAATGGAATTGCCCGAAGAAATTGGGCCCGTAATGAAGGAGCGATTTTTGCGATAAAAAGAGCGATGGAGACGCAACCTTTATTGAAAGTTACCATCCCTAATATAGTAGATGATGATTTACTTTAATTGATATAAATTTATTAGTTAAAAGAGAACACAGATTAGAGAAATTTTTAAAATTTTTAAAATTTCTTTTATCTGTGTTCAAAAAAATAGTTGAAAATTGTCTCTTAATTAAATAAAGCTATGAAAACACTCAAATTCCTACCCGTACTTCTACTCTTTCTGCTTGCTGCATGCAGTTCAGTAAGAGTTTATTCTGATTATGATAAAAGTGTTGATTTTACGCAATACCGAACGTATGCCTATCAAAAAAGCGGCATCGATAAAGTCGAAATTTCCGATTTAGATAAGAAAAGAATCCTTCGTGCTATTGACGAACAAATGACTGCCAAAGGCTTTAGCAAAAGTGAAAATCCTGATTTGTTGGTTAATATTTTCACTAAAGAACGTGAACAAGTTGACGTAAACCAATTCAACGCCGGTTGGGGTTGGGGATGGGGATGGGGATGGGGATGGAATCCTTGGATGTGGGGTGGCATGAACACCAGCGTTTCCTCTTATGTTGAAGGAACCTTATTCATTGATTTAATTGACAATAGAAAAAAAGAACTCATTTGGCAAGGCGAAGGCATTGGGGTTTTAACCCGAAACATTGATAAAAAAGACGAACGTATTAATGAATTTGTGGCAAAGATTTTAGCTCAATATCCTCCTAAGAAGAAGTAAACAGTTTGCAGTAAACAGATAGAACCGGAGTATAGATGCTTCGGTTTTTTTTGTGTTATTTTCTTTTGAAATGCAACTACCCTAGCCCAGATTGCAATGAAAAGCCCGCAAAGGAAAAACAAATTAATTTTCTTGCTACAAAAAAGCGACCAATCCCGAAAGCTTTCGGGAGCTCTTTTTGTAGTGTAGAAAATTTTTGTTTTTCCTGCGGACTTGAAATGGAAAGCGGGAATGGCTTCTGAAAAAAGTCTTCAGTCGCAGTTTTCAGTAACCGGTTGTTGAATCCTAAATAAGCATTACTCCCTAATGTTATGAGATTCCTCCTGCGTCGGAATGACAAGATTGTGGAGACACTGCGACTGAACACTGTGACTGTGACTGAAACTGTAAACTGTGACTGAGACTGAGACTGAAAACTGTGACTGAAAACTAATAATTCAACAACTCCTCCATCTTCGCCCTCACTTTATCCACATTTGGAATCATCGTAGATTCTAACGTGCTGTTCAATGGAATCGCCGGCATATTTTCGGATCCGATGACCATCACGGGAGCATCGAGGTGTTTGAAACATTTTTCCTGAATGAGTCCGGCTAGGCTGCGTGCAAACGAATTATTGGTGGGTTCTTCTGTAACAATCAAACACTTTTTAGCTTTTTTGACGGATTTGAAAATGGCTTCTTCATCCAACGGATACAACGTTCGCAAATCGATGATTTCAACTTGGTTTTTGATGTCTGATGAAGCATTCAATGCCCAATGAACACCCATTCCGTATGTAATAACAGTCATTGTTTCAGCCGTTTCTTGTTCCCAGATTTCTTGAACGATATTCGCTTTTCCGAACGGTAACATATAGTCTTCGCTTGGTTCGTTTACGCGGGCAAAATCGGTTCCTTTGACTTTACTCCAATACAAACCTTTGTGCTCCAAAATCACCACCGGATTGGGGTCGTAATAAGCGGCTTTCATCAACCCTTTTAAATCGGCTCCGTTACTTGGATACGCAATTTTGATACCGCGAATGTTGGTCAACACACTTTCTACGGATGATGAATGATACGGACCGCCACTTCCGTAAGCACCAATTGGCACACGCAAAATCATACTCACCGGCCATTTTCCGTTGGATAAATAACACGAACGGCTGACTTCAGTGAATAATTGGTTCAATCCCGGCCAAATGTAATCGGCAAACTGAACCTCAACAATTGGTTTTAAACCAACGGCTGACATTCCAACCGTTGAACCGACGATAAATGCTTCCTGAATGGGCGTGTTAAAAACTCTTTCGTCACCAAATTTCTGAGCTAACGTAGCTGCTTCACGGAAAACACCTCCTAGTCGTCCGCCCACGTCTTGTCCGTACAACAAACATTCGGAGTGTTTTTTCATTAATTCTTCAACGGCAAACAAGGCACAATCGACCATCACAACTTTTTCTTCACGGGATGGATTTCGCTCGCCTACTTCTTCTTTGATGGACGTTGGTGCAAAATCGTGTGTGAATAAATCTTCAGGTTTTGGGTCTTCGGCTTGTTGGGCTTTGATAAAATCCTCTTGGACAGTAGCTGAAGCCACCGCCAATTGATTTTCAATTTCTTCATTTGAAAATCCGGCATCGAGTAGTTGTTGAATCAAAACCGGATACGGATCGCTGGATTTTGCTTCTTCCAAATCATCTCGATACCATTCCATCCGAACGCCGGAAGTATGGTGATTTAACAACGGAACTTTAGCATGAACCAAAAACGGACGACGTTCTTCACGAATGGTTTTGACCACTTTTTCAAGAGCCAAATAACTTTCGGTGAAGTTTGCTCCGTCTATCGAAATGGCTTCGATTCCATGAAATCCTTTGGCATATTCAAAAGCATTTTGAGCTCTGGTTTCGGCCGCATTTGCAGAAATATCCCAGCCATTATCTTGGACTAAATATAATATTGGTAATTGCTTTAAAGCAGCCATTTGAAAGGCTTCGGCAATTTCACCTTCGGTTACAGATGCATCGCCCAAGGAGCAAACGACAATGGGTTTTAACTCATTGACATCTTGAATACCTATATTTTCTTTATACCAAAATCCCATCGCTGCTCCGGTCGCAGGAATGGCTTGCATGCCGGTGGCAGAGGATTGATGAGGAATTTTCGGTTTATCAACATCTTTTAAACTTGGATGGCAATAATAGGTTCGACCTCCTGAAAAAGGATCGTCTTTTTTCGCCATCAATTGCAACATTAAATCATACGGACGCATTCCGATTCCGAGCAGCATTGCATCGTCACGGTAATAAGGAAAAGCATAATCTTGTGGCAATAATTGCATCGCCATCGCAATTTGAATGGCTTCGTGACCGCGTGATGTGGCGTGAACGTATTTGGAAACAATTTTGAAATTATCTTCATACAATTCCGCCATCGTTTTGGCGGTTGCCATGATGGAAAAGGCTTTTTTCAGGATATTTTTGTCTAACATAATTACGTTTTGAAAATCTATTTCTTTAGGAACACAGATTTAAGAAATTCTAAAAATTTTTAAAATTTCTTAGATTTCTTAAATCTGTGTTCACAAAAATTTTACTTTGCTTCTACGATCCAACCAAATGGATCTTCTTCTTTTTGGAGTTTAATAGCATTTAGTGTATCATTTACCATAACAGAAACTGGATTGTTTTCAGGTAATTTAATTGTAAAATCGTTATTCCCAATTTCGTCAATCATTGCAATTCCTACTGCTGTTCCGGTTCCGAAAGCTTCTTCTAATGTTCCGTTTTTGGATGCTTCAATGATATCGGAAATTTTAATTGGTTTTTCAATGACTTCAAAACCTTTTGAACGCAACAAATCAATGACACTCATTCGGGTAATACCTGATAAGATAGAACCGCTTAAATCTGGGGTGATGAACTTCCCATCAATTTTAAAGAAAATATTCATCGTTCCCACTTCTTGGATGTATTCAAAATCGTGAGCATCTAACCACAATACTTGATCATATGATTTTGCTTTGGCATATTCGGTTGGACGAATCGCTGCGGCGTAATTCCCTGCTGCTTTGGCTTCTCCTGTTCCACCATTCACGGCACGAACATATTTTTTTTCGGCATACAATTTAATTTTTCTACTGAAAAAAGGTCCGGCTGGTGAAGCAATCACCATAAATTTAAAACTGGTTGCAGCACGCATTCCGATAAACGGCTCATCGGCATACATAAACGGACGCAAGTACAAAGCACTTCCTTCTTTAGTAGGAATCCATTGTTTTTCTAACGCGGTGAATTGTTTTAATGCTTCTACGAACATTTCCTCCGGAAAAGTAGGCATTCCCATTCGGTTAGCACTAAAATTTAATCGCTTTGCATTTTCATAAGGACGGAATAACAAAGGTGTTCCATCTTTTCCCAGCGTGGCTTTCATTCCTTCAAAAATCGCCTGACCATAGTGCAAAGCCATGGCAGCAGGATGTGTCGGAATAAGCTGTAAAGGTTCAATTCGCGGATTTATCCACTCGCCGTTTTGATAATCGCAAACAAACATATGATCGGTGAACTTGAATCCCATCACGATATTGTTTAAATCGACTTCTCCAACGGTGGAATGTGCTACTTTTGTTACTTTAATTGCTGTCATTACTTCTTGCATTGTGTTTATGTTTGCTCTCAATTCAAATTACGAAAAGAGAAAATTATATTTTTGTATTACTGTCAAACTGTTCTAAATAATCACCCACTCGTTTTAAGAATGATCCTCCTAAAAATCCATCCACTACCCTATGATCGAAGGATAAGGATAAAAACATCATACTTCTAATGGCGATTTCGTCTCCTTTTTCTGTGGTAATTACTTCCGGTCTTTTTTTGATGATTCCTAAGGCTAAAATGGCTACTTCCGGTTGATTGATGATTGGTGTTCCCATTAAACTTCCAAATGTTCCGACGTTGGAAATGGTGAATGTGCTTCCTTGGATGTCTTCCGGTTTCAATTTATTATTTCGGGCACTTTCGGCTAAGTAATTGACTTCTTTAGCAATCGAAATCATGTCTTTTTCATTCGCTTTTTTGACTACTGAAACAATCAAATTTCCGGTTGGTAGAGCGGTTGCCATTCCGATATTGATGTCATTGTGAACAATGATTTTGTTCTCATCAACGGAAACATTAATCATTGGAAAGTCTTGAATGGCTTTTGCTACAGCATCGATAAAAATGGGTGTAAACGTTAATTTTTCACCGTATTTCTCTTGAAATGTATCTTTATTTTCATTTCGCCAATTCACCAAATTTGTAACATCGACTTCTAAATAGGAAGTTACGTGTGGCGAAGTCTGCTTAGAATATACCATGTGATCTGCAATCATTTTTCGCATACGATCCATTTCCACAATTCGGTCTTTTCCTTCTACAAAATTGATTTTAGGTTTTGGAAAGGTTGTTGGTTGTCGGTTGTCTGTTATCGGTTTTGATTGTAAAGGATATTTTCTGTTTTTTAAATAATTGAAAACATCACTTTTTTGAATTCTTCCATCAATTCCTGAACCCGGAATACTTTGCACTTCTTCCAAGGAAAGATTTTCTTTTTGAGCTATTGAAATGATTAATGGTGAAAGAAAAGCATCAACGTTGCGGGTTGAGGGTTTCGGGTTGCGAGTTTCCGTTTTTTGACTTAAAACTACTTCATCTTTTTTAACTTCAACATTTTGACTTCCAGCTCCAGGCTTCTGACTTCCAGCCTTTTCATTTATTAACGCCAAAACAGTCCCCACTTCCACCACATCATCCTTTTGAAAACGAATTTCAGTAATTGTTCCTGAAACAGGTGAAGGTACTTCACTATCGACTTTGTCGGTAGCGACTTCCAGCAGGGTTTCTTCCGCTTCGATATAATCACCAACGTTTTTGGTCCAACTGATGATGGTGGCTTCGGATATGCTTTCGCCCATTTTGGGCATTTTGAATTCTGTTATCATGTTTTAGTCTTCAGTTGCAGTCGCAGTCGCAGTTCCAATTATATCTGAAAACTGGGACTGAGACTGTCTACTTATTTTTAAATTCTTCTAATGTTTTATAAAACGCTTCTTGTGTTGGGCGATTTTTAGGTATCTCTCTCAATGGCTCAACCGCTTTCAACGTTTCATAACATTCTGCCGGTAATTGTTGATACAAAGCCGTTCCTTTCGTTTTCCAATCAATCATTTCATCAGAAACGTCTTTTATAATTGTGGCCGGGTTTCCAACGACCATTTTTCTATTTGGAATTTGCATTCCGGCTTTTATAAATGCTAAAGCTCCGACGATACATTCGTCTCCCACATTCACATCATCCATGATGACGGCATTCATGCCAACCAAACAATTTCTACCAATATTGGCCCCGTGAATGATAGCTCCGTGACCAATATGTGCTCCTTCTTTTAAAATCATTGACTTACCCGGAAACATATGAATAGTACAATTTTCCTGCACATTGCAACCGTCTTCAATGATGATTTCACCCCAATCGCCTCGAATAGCTGCTCCGGGACCGACATACACATTTTTGCCAATGATCACATTACCAGTTACCGCTGCTTGCGGATGGATAAAACTGCTTTCGTGTATGACGGGAATGAACCCTTTGAATTCGTAGATCATAATTTTTTTTTAGATAAAAGAGAATAGAATATAGAAAATAGATATTTGGTTTTGTCTATTCTCTATCTTCTATTTTCTATATTCTTTATTTAAATTTCTTCAACGTTTCTTTCGTAAAATCCGATAAAACTAAACGTCCGCTAATGGCGGCTCTTTCAGCTAATAGATTATCCCAATCGTCGGTGCCTCGCCAGAAAATCTTTTTCATTTCCAACATGGCTTCCGGATTATAGGTGCAAAGGTGTTCTGCAAATTTTTGAACGGATTCGTCTAATTCTTCGATGGTTTCAAAAATGGAAGCATACAATCCTTTTTCTCTTGCCCAATTGGCTTCATAAAAGGTGTTGGCATCAATGGCGATTTGTGACATAGCTGACACACCCATTTTGCGTTCAATGGCAGGTGAAACCACAAAGGGTCCGATTCCGACATTGAGTTCACTTAGTTTGATTGATGCAAATTTTGTAGCCATACAATAATCGGTTGCAGAAGCGATTCCTACGCCACCACCAACCGTTTTCCCTTGAATTCTTCCGATGATGAATTTTGGACATTTACGCATGGCATTGATAACATTGGCAAATCCGGAGAAAAACACTTTCCCGGTTTCGGCATCGTTGATGGCAATTAACTCTTTAAAACTGGCTCCGGCACAAAACGTACGGTCACCACCACTTTTGAGGATGATGACTTTTACTTGGTCATTTTTTCCGGCTTCAGTGATGGTGTTGGATAATTTTTTTAAAACATCACTGGGTAAAGAATTTTGTTCAGGATGAAAAAATTCGATGGTGGCGATGTAATTGTTTATTTCTATTTTAACGTATGCTTCCATATTGATTTATTTGATTGAAGATTAACGATTTTAGAATTTCAATTCAGTATTCAAAAATAGTTAATCTTCAATCGTTAATTATAGTATTCCAAATTGTTCAAAATGATGGTTCAAATGTTTTCGTTCGAGCAAATACGATTCATATTTATTCAAATGTCCGAACACCATGTTCTTTAATTTAGCTTCAGGATTTTCTTTGAAAAATGTTTTATATGCTTCTCTGGCTTCGAAAAATTTTGCTTTGGCGGTTTCAAAATCAGGATGAATCAAATCTTCCAATTCTCCTTTTTTCATCGTTGGAAAAGCAGTCCCTTTTGGGAATTTATCGTAATTGTACAATGAATTGTGCACTTTATCCAAAATCTTTTCAGGCGTTGCAATTTCGAAATCTTGAATTTCTCCAGACATGATTCTGTAACCGTTTTCTAAATGTTCCAAAAGGTGTTGCGGCGTTAAAATTCCCCATTGAGGCTTGGTGTCCGGTTTGAGTTTATTGATGCACTCGGCTACTTTCTCATCGGTCATTTCAACAAAAACTTCTTGTTTTTTCTGAACCATGGTTAAAATAGTAGCTACAGCAACCAATTCGTTTTCGGCATCGAACACTTCCACAAACCATTTTACAATTCCGCTTGGATGCTCGGCAGAAGCTACATCACGTTCAATTTTTTGTTTGCACGTTAGGCGAACATAAATCGTATCGTTATGGTAAATCGGACGTAAAAAGCGACATTCTTCTAATCCGTAATTCGCAGCAACTGGACCTTTATTTGGATATACAAATAATCCAGCGGCGGCGGCTAAAATGAAATAGCCGTGAGCAGTGCGTTTTTCAAAAATGCTTCCGTCTAACGAAGTGATGTCGGTGTGAGCATAAAAATGATCCCACGTTAAATTGGCAAAATTAATGATGTCGGTATCGGTGACGGTACGTTTATGTGTTTTGAGTGACATTCCGGGTTGAATATCTTCCCAATGGTATTGAAACGGATGCTGTGTAATTTCTTTGTACGCCGAATTCGGTTGATAAATTCCGGTAATTTCCGTTAATGTAGTTGGCGAACCTTGAATGGCACAGCGTTGCATATAATGTTTTATTCCGCGAACTCCACCCATTTCTTCTCCTCCTCCTGCACGACCGGGTCCACCGTGAATTAATAAGGGAAGTGGCGAACCATGACCGGTGCTTTGCTTAGAATTTTCACGATTTAAAACCAATATTCTTCCGTGGTGAGAAGCGGCATTAACTACATATTCTTTAGCAATTTCGTCAGAATTGGTTACGATGGATGAAACTAATGAACCTTTACCCATCTGTGCTAATTCGATTGCTTCGTCTAAATTTTTATATGGTATTATCGAAGAAACGGGGCCGAATGCTTCTGTCTCATGCACCGATAAATTTTGAAAAGGTTTGTCTTCTCTTAATACAATCGGACTCACGAAAGCTCCTTTTTCATTGGCACCGATGATGTTTAATTTATCGAAATCTCCGTAAACTACTAAAGCCGTTTTGGATAATTCATTTACTCTGTTTTTCAACACATCCGCTTGGGCTTTGCTGACTAAAGCTCCCATGCGAACTTCTTTCAATCTTGGGTCACCAATAGTTACTTTATCTAATGATTTTGCGAGAGCGATTTGAACGTCATCGATTAATTTTTCGGGGACAATCATTCGACGGATGGCGGTACATTTTTGTCCGCATTTCACAGTAATTTCGCTTCTCGCTTGGTTAATAAATAAATCAAATTCGGGTGTTCCGGGAACGGCATCTTCTCCCAAAATGGAAGCATTTAAAGAATCAGCTTCCATGGTAAACGGGACAGATTCTTGAATAATTCTGGGATGAGCTTTTAATATTCTTCCGGTTGCCGCTGAACCTGTGAAGGTGATGACATCCTGACTTTCTACCGTATCAAATATATTTTTAGCTGTTCCGCTGATGAGTTGTAATGCTCCTTCGGGAAGAATGTTTGAGGCGATGATTTCTTGAACGACTGCTTCAGTTAAATAAGCGGTTACCGGAGCAGGCAAAACTACTGCCGGCATTCCGGCCATCCAGTTCACGGCACATTTTTCTAACATTCCCCAAATTGGGAAATTAAAAGCATTGATGTGAATAGCAACTCCTTTTTTCGGTACTAAAATATGATGAGCCATGAATCGACCGCCTTTTGACAAATCGATGGGATCGCCTTCTACGTGATAGGGTTGGTTGGGAAATAATTTTCGTAAGGATGCGTTGGCAAATAAATTTCCGAAACCTCCTTCGATATCAATCCACGAATCTACTCGGGTAGCTCCTGTTCGGTAACTGATTTCGTAGAATTGTTCTTTGCGTTTGGTTAAATACATTGCCAAACTTTTGATCATATTTCCACGCTCTTGAAAGGTCATTTTGCGGAGTTTTTCTCCACCTTTTGTTCTTCCGTAATGCAAAATAGCAGGAATATCTAGGCCTTCTACAGTTGTGGAAGCGATGAATTCTCCCGTAACGGCATCGAATGAGGGAATTCCTTCACCGGTTCCGGTGGTCCATTTTCCGAGGACGTAATGTTGTGTTTTGTTCATATTTTCAACATTTATTTTTTTTTGAACCATTAAGTAATTAAGGTTCATTAAGTTTTAAGCTCTTTCTATGATGGCTGCATAACCTTGACCGACACCAATACACATTGTGATTAAGGCATATCGTTTTCCCGTTAGTTGCAATTCTAAAGCGGCGGAATAAGCAATTCTCGCTCCTGTTACGCCAAGCGGATGTCCTATGGCTATTGAACCTCCGTTTGGATTTAATCGGGGGTCGTTGTCGGCAATTCCCCAAGCTCTAGTGCAAGCTAATACTTGAGCAGCAAAGGCTTCGTTTAGTTCGATAATATCCATATCGGCTAAGGTTAAACCGGCTTTTGCTAATGCTTTATTGGTTGCTTCAACAGGACCAATTCCCATTATTCTTGGTTCTACTCCAACCACAGCCGAGCTAACGATTCGAGCTAATGGTTTGAGGTTATATTTTTTTACGGCTTCTTCAGATGCGATGATGGTTGCGGCTGCTCCGTCGTTTAATCCGGATGCATTTCCGGCTGTTACGCTTCCATCTTTTCTGAATGCCGGACGAAGTTTTGAAAGACCTTCTAAAGTTGTAGATGGTTTTACGAACTCATCTTGAGAAAATACAATTGGGTCACCTTTGCGTTGTGGAATTTCAACTGCTACAATTTCTTTTGCAAATCGTCCGGATTGTTGAGCCTTTGCAGCTTTCATTTGACTATTAAAAGCAAATGCATCCTGATCTTCTCTTGAAATGGTATATTTATCAGCTAAATTTTCTGCAGTTTCGCCCATCGCATCCGTTCCATATTGTTGGTGCATTTTAGGATTGATAAATCGCCAGCCAAAACTGGAATCGTACATTTTACTATCGGTTCCAAAAGCGGCAGATGGTTTGGAGACCACTAATGGTCCGCGAGTCATATTTTCGATTCCGCCTGCAATAAAGAGGTGGCCGTCTCCGGATTTGATGGCACGGTTGGCATGAATGATAGCTGATAATCCTGAACTGCACAAACGGTTTACAGTTTCACCTGGAACTGAATATGGCAAACCAGCTAAAAGCAATGACATTCTGGCTACATTTCGGTTGTCCTCTCCGGCTTGGTTTGCACAACCCATTATGACATCGTCGTAGGCTTCTTTTGGGATATTAGGATTTTTTTCTACTACTGATTTGATGACCAAAGCCCCTAAATCATCCGGGCGAACAGCTGATAAGGTTCCTTGGTAACTTCCGATGGGAGTGCGAACTCCGTCAATGATGTATGCTTCCATATTGATTTATTTGATTGCTGATTTTCGATTGCTGATTTTTGAAGTTCTAAAAACTGCAATCATTATTCTTCAATCGTTAATTATTCCCACTCTTTTTCACTTCGGAACACGGTTCCTTTGAAGAGTGCGACTGTTTTTTCTTCTTTTTTTATTTCAATGGTATAAAACCCAAATTTATTTTTTAAAGCATTTTCGGTGGCTATAGCAATAATCTTATCCCCTTCTTTCAATGCTTCAATATGGTTGATTGAAGTATCGATACTAACGGATTGACGACCATGTGAATTAGCGGCAAAAGCCAAAGCACTATCGGCTATTGAATACGTGATTCCACCATGAGCAATGCCAAAACCATTAGTCATTTCTTTGCGGATGGTCATGGATAAAACGCATTTTCCTTCTGAAATTTCTTCTACGGCAATGCCGAGCCATTGGCTAAAGGCGTCGTTTTGGAACATTTTATTTACAATTTCAGAAGGATTCATTATTTGTAAAAAGTTAAACTTTCACGATTCATTTTTCTTAAAATCGGACTGCAACGGTAGCGATCTTCGTGATATTCATTGTATAGTTCGTCCATTCTTTCGACACACCAATTGATTCCTTTTTCGTCTGCCCAAGCGAGTAAACCTTTTGGATAATTGACTCCTTTGGTCATAGCATTGTCGATGTCTTTTACTGAAGCAATATTTAAAAAGAAAGCTTCAGCCGCTTCGTTGATGAGCATCACTAAAATTCTATCTACAATATATTGTCCCAATTGAATATCTTCAGTTGGTTTTGGTAATTCTGAATTGTAATTATAAAATCCTCTTCCTGATTTTCTACCAAAAAAACCGGCTTCTGAAAGTCGTTTTTGGGTTAAGGAAGGCTTGTATCTTGGGTCGAAATAAAAAGCGGTAAAAACAGTTTCGGTGACGGTGTAATTGACATCATTTCCGATGAAATCCATTAATTCAAATGGTCCCATTCGGAATCCGCCAATGGTTTTCATGGCCCAATCGATGGTAGCGAAATCTGCTTTTCCTTCTTCATAAATACGTAATGCTTCACTGTAAAATGGACGAGCTACTCGATTCACAATAAATCCGGGTGTATCTTTTGCAATGGCGACGACTTTTTTCCAATCGGTGATGGTTTGAACAGTTTTTTCTAAAACCTCATCACTAGTTTGAATGGCGGGAATCACCTCAACCAACTGCATTAAAGGAGCCGGATTAAAGAAATGAATTCCGATTACACGTTCCGGTTTTTGACAAGATGCGGCAATGGAAGCGATGGATAAAGAAGATGTATTAGAGGCTAAAATGGTTTCTGGTGAAACATAATTTTCTAATTCTGAAAATAGTTTTCTTTTGATATCTAAATTTTCAATAATGGCTTCGATGACTAAATCGGAATGTGATAACTCGGCAAATGAAGTTGCATAGGAAATATTATTGATAATTCTGTTTTTTTCAGTTTCATCAATTTTTGCTTTTTCGACTAACTTTGCTAAGGAATTTTCAAGATTGATTTTACTCTTTTCTAATACGGTGTGATTGGTATCGTAAAGATGAACTTTGCAACCTGCTGTAGCGGCTACTTGAGCAATACCGCTTCCCATAGTTCCTGAACCGATTATAGCAATTTTGATTAACGATTGCTGATTGTTGAATTTTGAATTTTGAACTTTTGGATCCATCTAAATTTGATTATTTTTTTGAGGATGCTGTTTTAATACTAGCTACAAAAATTGAAATTAACTCATCATTTTCTCTTATTAATTTATCCAATAATTCAACATCTAAAATTAAACCAGCACCTTTTTGAATTTTCATGTTTATTAGACTTTCTCTTAATTCTTTTAAACAAATTTTCATTTTATGTAAAAAATCATTAGTTGATTCTCCACTTCTGGCTTCTCCATAATTAAGTGCAGAAGAAGTTGCAGACCTTATTAGTTGTTTAGCTAAATGCTCAGATGCAAATGATTTGTCTATTTTTTTACAAGCAAGAATTATATGTATTGCAAATTGTATTAATCGTTCTTCTAAATGATTTGGTTTCATATTTTTAGGCTCTTTTACTTCAAAAAATCAAAAATCGTTAATCTTAAATCGTTAATCAATTCCCATTAAATGTTGGTTTTCTTTTTTCAACAAAAGCCATTACGCCTTCTTTATAATCGTTGGAAGAACTGGCTTCAATTTGTAAATCAGATTCTAATGCCAATTGATTTTCTAAATTATTTGTCATGGACTGATTTAGTAATCGCTTTGTTAAACCGATGGCTTTGGTTGGCATTTCTGCTAGCGTTTCTGCTATTTTTGTTACTTCTTCTAAAAATGATTCAGCAGAAATTACTTTGTAAACCATTCCTAATTGTTCAGCTTCAACTGCGGAAACTTTGTCGCCTAACATCATTAAAGCAGATGCTTTTTGAAAGCCAATTAATCGTGGCAGAAAGAATGTTCCGGCACTATCGGGAATTAATCCAATTTTACTGAACGCTTGAATGAAAGATGCATTTTCGGAAGCTAACACAATATCACAAGCTAAAGCAATATTGGCTCCTGCACCTGCCGCAACGCCATTCACAGCTGCAATGATTGGTTTTTCAATCGTTCGTATTTTTTGTATAATCGGATTGTAATGTTCTTCCAAAATTTTTCTGAAACCGGGATTCAAATCCGGATCAGTAACTTCTTTTAAATCTTGTCCGGCACAAAAAGCTTTTCCGTTTCCGATAATCACAATAGCTCGAACAGAAGTATCTGTTGCACAATTATCTAAAATATTTTGCAAAGACAAAGCCATTTCACGGTTGAAACTATTGAAAACATCCGGTCTGTTCAATGAAATGAAGGCTACTTTATTGTTTATCTTTAATTCGATGGAATTGGTCATATTATTTATTTAAGATTGATGATTAACGATTTTTGATGATTAGAACTCTTTCAACTTCTAAAAATCAAAAATCAACATTCTACAATCGTTAATCTAATTACTTTAAACATTTAAAATAGTCAAAAGGTTCCAAGCAATCGTCGCATTGAAATAATGCTTTACAAGCTGTTGAACCGAATTGACTCACTAATTTAGTATTCAATGAACCACATTGTGGACATTTAACTACTTTTTTATTACCTAATAATGCTTCTTTGTCAGCAGTTTCATTTAAAGGAGCTGCAATACCGTATTTCTCTAACGCTAATCGTCCTTTAGGAGTAATCCAATCGGTGGTCCAAGCTGGTGAGAGAACGAGTTCAACTTTTGCTTCTAATCCTTTTTCTCGAAAGGCCTTTTTAATATCATCTCCAATTACATCCATAGCCGGACAACCACTGTAGGTTGGTGTGATTTTAACTTGCACTATACCATTTTCAAGTTGAGCAGATCGCACCACACCCATTTCCATAATCGATAAGACCGGAATTTCCGGATCGGAAACTGTTTCGAGAATTTCGAAAAGTTGATGGTCGATATATGGGATTTGTTCTGTCATAAAGATTCATTTGATTGTAGAATAACGATTTTTGATTTATGAACTTTTAAAATCTAAAATCAACATTCGTTAATCATTAATCACTACCACGTCATATTAGGGTATGTGCGTTGCATATATTGTAAATCAGACAACAAATACCCCATGTGTTCACTGTGAATACCTAACTTACCTCCTTTTTGAAAATACTCAACTTGTGGAATTTCAAGCGTAGCTTCTTCTAAAATGGAATTTATCTTTTTGTAATAATCTTCTTTTAACAAGGTTACATCAATACCAATTCCTTGCTTTACCATTTCTTTATCCGCATCCGTTTGATGGAATAATTCATCGGTAAAAATCCACAAATCATTGATTGCGGTTTGGATTTTTTGATGACTTTCTTCTGTTCCATCGCCTAGTCGTTTTATCCAATCAGAAGAAAACCGAACATGATAGGAAACTTCTTTGATACTCTTATTAGCAATCGCTTTAAGCATATCATCCTTACTGTTTTGTAATTCAGTTAACAAAGCCAAATGAAAAACATCAAACAAAAACTGTCTGGCAATAGAATAAGCAAAATCGGTATTGGGCTGTTCCACTAACAACACATTTTTGTATTCTCTTTCTAAACGCAAAAATGCAACGGTGTCTTCTGATGCATCACCACCTTGTAATTTGGCTACATACTGATAATAACTTCGGGTTTGCCCTAATAAATCGAGTGAAATATTGGTTAGAGCAATATCGGTTTCCAAACTTGGGCCGTGACCACAAAGTTCACCAAGACGTTGACCTAAAATTAGGCAGTTATCAGCAACTCCGAAGATGTATTGAATTAAATTGTTACTCATATTTTTTATTTTACCATTCTAAGACTTGAAAATTTTAAAACCATATAAGTCATTTAAGCTCATATAAGTTCATATACTTCTAAACTTACATGTGTTTTAATTCGTCCGGAAGTTCATAAAAAGTAGGATGACGATAGGCTTTGTCTATTGCCGGTTCAAATGTTTCTCCGTTTAATTCCGGATTGGAAGCGGTAATTTGAGTTGAAGGTACGACCCAAATGCTCACGCCTTCCATTCTTCTGGTGTAAACGTCGCGTGCATTTTGCAGAGCCATTTGAGCATCTGCGGCATGCAACGAACCACAATGACGGTGTTCTAATCCGTTTTTACTTCTGATAAATACTTCCCAAAGAGGCCAGTTTTTCATATTTATAAAGTTTGCAGTCGCAGTCGCAGTTGACAGTCTGAATACTGAAAACCGTGACTGCTAACTATTTAAATTGCTTTTTTCAATTCTCTATCTTCTTGTTTTTCGGCATATGCAACAGCCGCATCACGCACCCATGCTCCTTTTTCCCAAGCCGATTTTCTGGCTTCTAAACGTTGTTTATTACATGGTCCGTGTCCTTTAACCACTTGCCAAAACTCATCCCAATCTAAATCACCGAAGTCGTAATGCTTGCGTTCTTCGTTCCATTTTAAATTAGGGTCGGGAATGGTTAATCCTAAAATATTGGCTTGCGGAACAGTTTGATCTACAAATTGTTGACGTAATTCATCATTGGTTTTACGTTTCAATTTCCATTTAACGGATTGTTCGGTATTAGGAGATTCGGCATCTTTTGGTCCAAACATCATTAACGACGGCCACCACCAACGATTCAAGGCATCTTGTGCCATTGCTTTTTGTTCCGGTGTTCCATTGCATAAGGTCAGTAAAATTTCATACCCCTGACGTTGGTGAAAACTTTCTTCTTTACAAATGCGAACCATTGCTCTTGCATACGGTCCGTAAGAAGTTCCCATTAATGCCACTTGGTTCATGATGGCCGCACCATCAACCAACCAACCCACAGCACCCATATCCGCCCAAGTTACGGCAGGATAGTTGAAAATACTGGAATATTTTGCCTTTCCGGAATGCAATTGCTCGTACATTTCTTCTCTTGAAATTCCCAATGTTTCAGCTGCACTATATAAATACAATCCGTGACCGCCTTCATCTTGAATTTTTGCCAATAAAGCCACTTTTCTGCGTAAAGAAGGTGCACGTGTAATCCAATTCGCTTCAGGTAACATTCCCACAATTTCAGAATGAGCATGTTGCGAAATCTGACGAATATGCGTTTGACGGTATTTTTCCGGCATCCACTCTTTCGGTTCAATTTTTTCGTCCCGATCGATGCGGGCTTGAAATAAATCTTCTAAACTTTTTAATTCTTTTTCAGACATTTTTTTTAATTTTTTAAGGATTAAATACCAAAATCAATGACTACTTTTTTAGATAACGGAACGGCCTGACAACTCAATACGTAGTTTTTGGCCAATTCATCTTCTTCTAACGAATAATTTAATTTCATTTCAACATCGCCTTCTACCACTTGACAACGGCATGTACTACAAACACCACCTTTGCAAGCATAAGGTAAATCGGCACCGGCTGCGATGGCTCCGTCTAACAAATTATCAAAATCCTCTCCCATCACAAAGTGAAATTCTTTTCCACCATCGATAATCGTTACTTCTGTGCCTTCTACTTTTTTCTCTAAAATTTGAGAAATGCGTTTTTTATCATCTTCTGACATCCCCGAAGTAAACAGTTCGTAATGGATATTTTCTTTTGGTAAACCGGCAGCTTGCAATTCATCACGCAGTAAAAAAATCATTTCTTCCGGTCCACAAATAAAACAAGCATCTGTAGAGGAAACATCAATAATTTTATCGGTCAGTATATTTATTTTTTCTTTAGTAAATCTACCGTTGAACAATTCTGCAGAACGATGTTCTTTGGTTAAAAAATGAAAAATTTCAAAACGATTGAAATAAACATTCTTTAATTGCTCAATTTCTTCTTTAAAGATAATGGATTTTACACTTCGATTTAAATAAAACAACTTAAACGTTGCGTTTGGTTCTGCGGCTAAATGTGTTTTGATAATGGACAAAATCGGTGTAATTCCGCTACCGGCCGCAAATGCGATGTAATTTTTTGCTTTTTGAGGTTCAATTTGTGTGTGAAACGTTCCGTTAGGTGGCATCACTTCTACTACATCTCCTTTTCTTAATTTTTCATTTACAAAAGAAGAAAACAACCCTCCATTTATTTTTTTAACAGCCACTTGCCATTTATTTTCAAGCGGACTCGAACATAAGGAATAAGAACGCCTTACATCTTCACCGTTAATATCTTTTTTTAGTGTTAAATGTTGCCCTTGTTGAAACTGAAAAAGGGGTTTCAATTCCTCCGGAACATCAAACGTTATAACGGAACAATCCTTGGTTTCCTTGTAAATGTCCGCAACAGTAAGGTTATAAAAATTTGCCATAAATCGTAATAATCAAAACTAACAATTGTTAGTTTAATAGGCAAATTTACTGATTTTTTTTGAAATACGAAAACGTTTGAAAATTTAACAATTGTTAATTACCAGCAATCATTTCATTTTCCAAACCTTTAAAATAGAGCGAGGTAAAGGATTTTAATAATGTTTTTTCATCCAACCCTTTTGATTTGGAATGCCAAAGATACATGGTTCGCAAAGAGGAAAGAATGGCATAAACCATGACATCTTGGTTTGATTTTTTAAGTTGACCGTTTTGAATTCCTTCTTGAATAATTTTTCTGAAATTTTGTTCGTAGTCTTCCCGCATTTTAATGAAATACGACAGTTGATCATCCGTAAGGTGCATCCAATCGTTATTTAAACAGGCTAAAGCGTCAGAATTTCGTAATGTAATTGTGATATGTAATTGAATTACTCTTTCAATTTTTTTTAAGGTTGAAAGGTTGGAAGAAACTATTTCGTTCATCACCAATGTAAATTCTTCTGCAATTTCAATGATGATGAGCACTAAAATTTCTTGTTTGGATTGAATGTGATTATACAGACTTGCGGCTTTGATATCCATTGCTTGGGCAATGTCACGCATGGTTACGGCACTGTATCCTTTTTCTTTGAACAAGCGAGCCGCTACGGCAATAATCTCAGTTTTTCTATCGGAAATTTTCATACGATTCAAAGATAGAGAGTTTTTTTTGAGTTCGGTAACTTTTGTTACGGAATGGTTTTGAGGAAGTTGTTACTTTTGTTTCAAATTAAAATATCAAAAAAATCTAAAGAATTGAAAAATCAAAAAGATGAGCTTTTCATTTGAACACAGATTGAAGAAATTTTAGAAATTTAAAAAATTATTGAACCCTTAAGTAATTGATATTCATTAAGTTAAAAAAATAATTAAAAAAAATAAAGATGGGATTATTAAGTATATTAGGCATTGGAGGAAAATCTGAAAGTGTAAAAGAATTCATGGACAAAGGTGCGGTCATTATTGATGTAAGAACTGCCGGAGAATATAGAGAAGGACACATCAAAGGTTCAAAAAATATTCCGTTGGACACCATTTTTTCAAAAGCAGCAGAGATTAAAAAATTAAACAAACCGGTTATTGTGTGTTGTCGCTCCGGTATGCGAAGCGGTCAAGCGGCTTCTATTCTAAAAAACAGTGGTGTGGAAGTAATGAATGGTGGTGGATGGGAAAGTTTAGTAAATAAGATTTAATTAAGTTTTAATTTTTTTGGATAAACCGTTTTGTGTCATTACGGTTTCTCCATTGTATTCTAATTTCCAACCCATCGTATTCGTCAAAATCAAAATTTTAGACAATTCGCTAATCAATCGGTTTTCGGCGTTTGTTTTCAATTTTGATTTTTCCATTTTTTTGGCAATTTCAGCTTTTACTTTTTTGTTGATTTTATTGTAATCGGCTGTGCCAAATGGATTAAACGTACTTTCATCGATACTGTAAAAATGAATATCGGGGTTGATTTTCATTTCCGCTTCCGGAATATTCGTGATGGAAATGGTTTTGGTCGTTTCGTTGATGTCGTATTTAATCTTGGTTAAATCATACGAAACGGTAACATCGGCATTGACCACCATTAGTGCTTTCTTTTCAAAAGAAACCAAATCCATAAAGTATTTTTTCTGGTCTTTATAGGTCATTACTTGCGAATAATGACCTTCGGTTACCACCAATTTCGAAACATTTTTCAGTTGTTTTTCAATTAAAGCGGAATTATATTCGAGTGTAGAAGTACTTTTTTCTCTTGTAAAGAATTGATAACCAAGATATAGTAAAACACCGATTAAGATAATGTAAATCAATTTTCCTGATTGTCCAATGGCTTGAATAATTGGAACTAATGCATTTTTAACTTGGGTTTCTGTAGATTGATTTCTGCGAGTAGCCATCACCTTTAAATTTATACGAAGATAAAAATTTAAATCAACTTATTTGATTTGGCTTTTTGAATGGCTTCCAATTTATTATGCACTTGCAATTTGGTATAAATATTTTCAATATGTTTTCGAACGGTGGAAGGGGAAAGAATCAAATTATCGGCAATTTGGTTGTAATTTAGTCCTTTTGAAAGTTGTTCCAACACTTCAATTTCACGCGTAGAAAGTTTGATTTCTTCTTCTTCCGTTTTCGCATCAAAGTCGATTGGATTTCGTAATAATTTCAACGTTTTTAAGGCAATAGAAGGATTCATCGCCGCACCGCCATTGAGTGTTTCAATTATACCTTGGTGCAAATCGGTTGGGTTGACTTCTTTGAGCAAATAACCATCGGCTCCGGCTTTGATGGCGTTGAAAATATTTTCATCATTGTCAAAAGCCGTGAGCATAATCACTTTAATGTGCGGATATTTTTGTTTGACAATCGCAGTTGCTTCAATTCCGTTTAACACCGGCATTTCGATGTCCATTAAAAGAACATCTAAATTGTGATTTTCATCCAATTTCGTTAACAACTCTGCTCCGTTTAAAGCGGTAAATTTGATTTGAATAGCCTCAAAAAAAGACAATTTTTCCCGAATGGCTTTAATCAGAAAACTATTGTCATCTATAATAGCGAGTTTGATGTTCATTTTTTTAAAAATTAGTTTTACTGAAAAGATGTAAAAATTCCAATTTCAATTGAATGGCGGTTAATTGTTGCTGCGTGTTTTCCTCCAATTCAGCTAAATTATTTATGGAATCATTCATTTTGTCTTTTTTATTTTTTTCTAAAACCAGTTGATCTTGTATACAAAAAACACGGTAAAGATGCTCTTTTGTATTCTCACTATTTTTTCGTTTGAAATATAAAATCAAAAACAAGTTAATGAAAATAAATACGATTAAAAGCGAATAATTCATGATAATTACATTTTTTGACAACATTCAAATGTAGTGAAACGCAAAACTGAAATCCATACGGCAATTGCCTTATTCTATACAATATCTTTAGCAATCGAAACCATCGTTCCTTTTCCTTTTTCTGCTTCAATTTTCAATTCAGCTTTTAACTCTAAGGCTCTTTTTTTCATGTTATTCAAACCATTTCCTAATTCAATTTCAGTTTCTGAAAAACCAATTCCGTTATCGCTAATGGTGAAAATCATTTTATTGTTTTCTTGTTGCAATAGAATTTTAATTTGAGAAGCGTTGGCGTATTTAATCGCATTATTGACCGCTTCTTGAATAATTCGGTAAATATTCATTCCTTCAATAGATGAAAATTCATGTGAGGCGTTCACGTTCTTTTCAATAGCAAAATCAAACGAAATTCCCTGAGTCGCTAATTTAGCTTGATCAATAAAATTGGTGATTCGAATTTGCAAATCTTCAATAGAAATGGCGTTTTTATTCATGGCCCAAATGGTATCACGCAATTCGGTAATCGTGTTTTTAGTGAAGCCACTGATGTTATCAAATTTGGAAACTAACTTTTCTTTGGCGATGTCAAAATATTTCAAATTATCAATTGAGGATATGATAAAAGTGAGTTGCGAACCAATATTATCGTGTAAATCTCTGGAAATCTGTAACCGCTGTTCTTGCAATTTATTTTGAGTTTCAATTTTAACGAGAGCTTCTTTGAGTTCGGCTTCTTTGATAAGTTGATTATTTTTAATTTTTTGTTGATTATATAAAAGATAACCCAACAATCCCAGTACAAAAGCAAAACCTAACGAACCAAAAATTATTGTGTTTTTCTTTTTCAATTTCAATTCTTTTTCGGCTAAATCGGCTCTGTTTTTAGCAATTTCTGTATCTTTTTTGGCGGTTTGGTATTTTGTTTCCAGCTCTTGAAGTTGCTTTACATTGGACAATTTTTGGATACTATCATGAAAAACTCCTTTCTTTTTATAAAATTCACTTGCTTTTTTATAGTCATTTTTGGCTTCATACAATAAAGCATAATAATTTAATGTGTTTTCTATATCAAAAGCTGATTTGGATTTTTTGGCATAAATAAAGGCACTGTCAAAACATTTTTTTGCAGCATTATAGTCCTGTTTATACAAATGAACATCACCAATATTATTATAAGAAGACGCTAATCCGGCAAAATTTTGAATGGAATACTCCGTTTTTAAAGCTTTATTAAAATATATAAAAGCTGAATCTGTTTGCTCCAAATAATAATAAACACCACCAACATTATTTAATGATTCGGCAATTCCTCTTTTGTCATTAAGTTGTATTTCAAAATCAAGTGATTTTTTAAAATATTCTAATGCTTGTTCTAAGCTATTTTCTTCCGCATATACTATTGCCAGATTATTATACGCTTCCGAAAGCCCTTTTTTATGATTTAGTTTTTGATAAGCTTCAATGGCCTTTTGATGATACGTTTTGGCCTTTTCAATCACTCCAAGTGATTTATAAACCAAACCCAAATTGTTATTAATGATGGCTTGATTTAAAAAATCTTTTTTGCCATCATAAATTTTTAAAGCTTTAAGAAATGATTTTAGTGAAGCTTCGTATAAACCCATATTTCGCAGACAAGCTCCGATATTGTTGTGTGAAGAGGCAACGATTATTTCATCTTTTGTTAAGGATAACGCTTTTTTTGAATAATCAATTGCTTTAGGATAATCACCAATCACACGAGTCACAATACCAAAATTATTATAAGTATAAGCTAGAGAAAGTTTTAGATTTTTAGACTTGGCCATTTTTTCAGCTTTTTCTAATAAATCTATTGCTTGACTGGAATTGGAAGGATATACTTTTAATGCTTTTACATTTAAATCATCAATTGCTTTATCTTCCTTTACTTGTGCAAAAGTAAAGATATTGAATAAGAGAAAGTAATATAAAATTCTAAATTGAGTCATATTATAGCTATTTTGTAGTCTATTCAAATTTAAGTGTTTTATGCCAAATTTCACAAATAATAAACTTTTCTATATTGATTTATTATCCGGAATTTTATTTCAACACCACAATTAAATTGAGTAGTAAAACTAAAAATACCATAAAATAAAGGAGCAGCACGATACGTAATGATTTGATTGTTTTCATTTTTTTGAATGTTGGGATAAAGCAAATTTCGGTTAATGAATCTTACCAAACAATACGTCAAATGCCTTATAAAAACTTCCCAACCGAAGCAGATTTTCGATTGGGAAGAACAATTTTAATGTCAATCTTATTTTTTGCTCTTGGCATATTCTGCCAAATTAAAAGCATAGGCATCAAGTGTTTTTTTCATGGCTTCTATGAATAAATCTCTGTCAACGGTTACCGTATAAAGCATTAACCCCTGTTGTTCTTTATAAATCATATCACCACTTGGAGAACCTTTTTTTATTGCCTTAACATAATCATTTGATGATTGATACTTTATTTTGCTTTTACCAATGTAAGCCATAGGATCAAAAGACAAAGCACCCCAGTTTGGTGACACTATATTCATTGGCAAATCATACGTAAATAGGTTTGAAAAATGACTAACTTGGGCAATAGGATCAAATGAAAATGTATGTTTATATTCTTCAGAATCATAGAATTTTGAAACAAATTTTTTATCCCAATTTACTAAAAATGGCTCCAATAATACAGAAAGGTTAACCATGATTGCATCATTTTTGGAGGCTAATTTGGTGTGTGCACCCATTGCCATCTTTGGATATTTAAAAATGGGTTTTTTACCGGCTGCAAATGTTATAGCAGCACCCCATTCTTGACCGGCTGCCATTTGACTAAAAAATTCACCTGTATTTACACTAGTTTCTTTTGCAAGTAACTTTTTATATTCATCTTGATTTTCAACTGTTGACGGATCAACAATTGTGTAGCCAATTTTAGAAAAATGGAGTTCTAAAGTTGATTTAAAATAATCTGCCAACTCTTGAACATCATCATATGAAATTCCATCAATAATTGAAGCAAAACGATCGATATGGTCTCCGCTCATTTTGTTAAGAGAGCCTTTTCTCTGATACTCCATTGTTTTTAAAGTAACATTTGCTCCAATGAAACAAATTTTATCAGACTTTCCAAAAGGATTCTTACTATCCATTTGGATATAATTTTTAGAAAAATCTTTTGTCGTGAACTCTTGTCCTTTCACTGTAAAAGAAAACACAAAACAGATTAAAATACTTATAATTACTTTCATATTTATCTAAATTAAATTTAACTGAGGATAATTAAACTTCCCAACCGAAGCAGATTTTCGATTGGGAAGAACAAAACCACTAATTATCTTTTTTTATAATTCAATATTAAACGAACCCTCTGTAATTTCTTTAGTGCTGTTATCACTATTATTTTTGGCCGTAAAAAAGAAAGTTCCTTTTACATTTGTATCCGTAACTTCAGAAATTTTAATTTCGCCCACTTTTTCACCACCTTCAAAGGGAGCACTCCATGTTTTAATATCTGGTGCAGTTGGATTAGATAAGTCAACTGTTGTTTCAACATAACTAACATTAGCTTGACCTAAACCGGTTGAACCTCCACCGATATCATAAGTACCAACACCATCAAAAGTTGTAATATTCATTACAAATGCTTTACTAGAAGTGCCACCGGAATTACCTTGAATTTGTAAAATAGGTCCAACTTGTGTTGCAAATGTGGTGATATCTAACGTTGTTACATTGGAGCCGTTTACTTTAGCCTTAATGGTTCCTAAAGCTGCTGTTCCGCCACCTCCGCCATCATCGTCACTTGAACAAGAAGAGATGAACATTGAACTTGTTACCAAAAGGCACGCACAGATAAATTTAATTGTTTTCATAATTGTTAAAATTTAAATTGGTTATTGTAAGGAACAAAGTTGTGCCAAAAACCAATTGTCATCAATAAGGCAAATGCCGTATTTTAACAATTAAACGCTAAAAATGAATAAACTATTGACTATGTCAATTGTAAAAAAGGATATTTTTCTTGGAGTTGTTCAATACGCTCATGCAGTTTTTGAACAAACATAAGATGTTGCTCCGTATTTGGATTAAACGGACGATGATTTAAACCTCTATGAATGCTTTCTAATTCCGTCATAATAGGAAATACATGATACGAAATATATGATTCCACAAAATGCTTCCAAATATAATCCACCGCCGTTTGATTCGGATGCAACATATCTTCAGCATAGAAACGGTAATCGCGAAGATCATCCATCATCATTTCATAACTTGGAAAGTAGCTGGAAGATGGAAGCTGGGAGATGGAAGAATGTAATGCAGAAATTAAATGGGACTTACTTAATTGGTTTTCTACAAAACCGTCTTTTAAATGGCGAACGGGTGAAACCGTGAAAATGAACTTTATTTCAGGATTAAATTCGGTTAATTTAGTTTGGATGTTGTTTAACGAAGTAATAATTTCTTCAACTGTCAACAATTCTTTTGTGAAATTGCTTTGCGGGATTTTATGACAATTGGCCACTCTTTTCTGAGTATGCGAAAACCGATACGTCCATGCCGTTCCTAAAGTAATAATTAAATGTGAACACGTTTGAAGTTGTCCGTTCAGATACGTTAGAATACCATTCAAATTGACAAGCATGTCGGCTTTGTCCGGATTATTCAACTCGGAATGTACTTCAAAACAATGCCATAATTCATTGTCAAAAAATAAATCAGTTTCGGTAAACAACCTTAATTCGATAGCTCTAAGCAAGATGTTTTCAATGGCATCCGGTTGAAAAAGAATACCAAACGGATTGTTATAGTGCTGAAATTTATAATATTCAAATTTCGCACTGATATTTTCTGAAAAACACGAACCTATCGTCACCACCTTCGAATAATAATCGATGGGATGATTGCTTTTTGGAATGGTGATTGGGGTTCGGAAGTTCATTGAAAGTTATTTAATAAAATCAACCGCTTTCTCCAACGCCTCTTTAATCCCCTCTACATTTTTACCACCGGCTGTTGCAAAAAACGGTTGTCCGCCACCACCACCTTGGATATATTTTCCTAATTCACGAACGACTTGTCCGGCATTCAAATTATGTGAAGCAACCAGTTCTTTGGAGATATAACACGTTAACATTGGTTTATTTTCCTCAGCTGTGGCCAACACTAAAAATAAATTATCTCCTAAGTTACCTAATTCATACGCCAAATCTTTTACTCCTTCCGGATTCAAATCGACTTGTTTGGCTAAGAATTGTATACCATTAATTTCTTGTAATTTTGAAGCTAATTCTCCTTTTAAGTTTTTTGCCTTTTCACGCAATAATTGCTCAATTTGTTTTTTCAATTTGACATTATCGTCTTGTAACGAAGCAACTGATTTTAAAATATCTTGTGGATTTTTTAATGTTTCTCTAAGTTCAGCTAAGGTATTTTCTTGGTTTTTATAATAATCTTTCACCGCATCTCCGGTAATCGCTTCCACTCTTCGAATTCCGGCTGCCACAGCTCCTTCTGAAATGATTTTAAAATGCCAAATGTCGGCTGTATTTTTCACATGAATTCCACCACATAATTCTTTGCTGTCACCAAATTCAATCATTCGAACGGAATCGCCATATTTTTCGCCAAACAAAGCCATCGCACCTTGTGCCATCGCTTGCTGAATCGGAATATTTCGGTGTTCAACCAGTTGTAATTGCTCTTCAATTCGTTGGTTAACAAAATCTTCTACTTGCTTAATTTCATCATCCGAAACTTTTGAAAAATGCGAAAAGTCAAAACGCAAATAATTCGGATGCACCAACGAACCTTTTTGTTCCACGTGCGTTCCTAAAATCGTTCGCAAAGCTAAATGCATCAAATGTGTAGCCGAGTGATTTTTGGAAGTTGACGTTCTTAAATCGGTATTGACTTTAGCCACAAAAGCAGCAGTAAGATTTTCAGGAAGTTGTTTCGCAAAGTGCAAAATCAAGTTATTTTCTTTTTTGGTGTCGATAATTTCAATGGATTCGTTGGCTGAAACTAGAGTTCCTTTATCACCCACTTGTCCACCACCTTCAGGATAAAACGGTGTGTTATCTAAAACAATTTGATATAAAACACCATCTTTTTTGGAATCTACTTTGCGGATGCGGGTGATTTTTACTTCATTCTCCGTTTGGTCATAACCCACGAAAGTTTCTACATTTCCATCAATCAAGATTTTCCAATCATCCGTGGTTACTTCCGAAGCAGCACGTGAACGGGCTTTTTGCTTTTGCAATTCTGTTTCAAAATCGGCTTCATTGAATGTAAATCCTTTTTCTTTTAAAATCAATGCCGTCAAATCTTTTGGAAAACCAAACGTATCATACAATTCGAATACTTTTGCACCTGAAACTTCATTTCCTTTGGTTTCAGATACTACATTTTCCAACAACTGTAAACCTTGCTCCAACGTTCTCAAAAAGGAAGCTTCTTCTTCACGAATTACATTCGTAACCAACTGTTGTTGCGATTTAATCTCAGGAAAAAACTCACCCATTTGATTCGCCAAAACAGCGACCAATTGATAAATAAAAGGTTCTTTAGTATTCAAAAACGTAAATCCATAACGAATCGCTCGACGTAAAATTCTACGAATCACGTAACCAGCACCTGTGTTCGAAGGCAATTGACCATCGGCAATCGCAAAAGCAACGGCTCTGATATGGTCGACAATTACTCGAATGGCAATATTAATTTTATTTTGTTCTTCTGTTATGTTTTTTACTTCGTTGGAAGTATATTTCAAACCCGTAATTTGTTCTACTTTTTCAATCAATGGAGTAAAAACATCCGTATCATAATTGGAAGTTTTTCCTTGTAACGCCATACACAAACGTTCAAAACCCATTCCGGTATCTACGTGTTGAGCGGGTAATTTTTCTAAAGAACCATCGGCTTTACGGTTGAATTCCATGAATACGTTGTTCCAAATTTCAACTACTTGCGGATGATCATTGTTCACCAAACTTTTTCCGGAAACGTTCGCTTTTTCATCTTCTGAACGCAAATCAACGTGAATTTCAGAACAAGGTCCACACGGTCCTTGATCGCCCATTTCCCAGAAATTATCTTTTTTATTTCCTAATATGATTCGGTCTTCATCGATTAATTCTTTCCAAATATCCCATGCTTCTTGGTCAAACGGCACATTTTCATCGGGATTTCCTTCAAAAACGGACACATATAAATTTTCCTTCGGAATTTTATAGACATCAGTCAACAATTCCCAAGCCCAATTAATGGCATCTCTTTTAAAATAATCACCAAATGACCAGTTTCCGAGCATTTCAAACATCGTGTGATGATAGGTGTCAAACCCAACATCTTCCAAATCATTGTGCTTTCCGGAAACGCGTAAACATTTTTGCGTATCAGCAATTCGCTTGCTTTTGGGTTCGGCATTTCCTAAAAAATATTCTTTAAACTGAGCCATTCCCGAGTTGTTGAACATTAAGGTTGGATCATCTTTTAAAACAATAGGAGCCGAAGGAACGATTAAATGTCCTTTACTTTCAAAAAACTGCAAAAACTGCTTGCGAATATCGTGTGATTTCATTGTAAAAAATTGTTCGGTGTTTAATTTCCAAATAGTTAAACAATATTTAAGTTGAAATATGGCTTTTATGGTCTAAAAATGCATACTTTCAATAAAAATTAAATTAGCTTTAGAATGAAACATTTCTTAAATTTGTTCGTCTAATCTATTTTGAAAGCACAAAAATAGTATAATTTAAGAAATGTCGAAGAAAGTAAAGTATTATTACGATACAGAAAGTTTAGCATACAAAAAAATCAGCCCAAAAAAAGGGAGGAAGTTTGGTTATGCCGCTTTATTTCTACTTTCGTCAGCTTTATTTGGGTTTTTATGTTTTGTGATTTTATTGAATACACCTTATTTTGAAACGCCAAAAGACCGTTTACAAGCAAGAGAAATTGAGAATTTAAAGTTGCGATACGAAATTCTAAATAAAAAAATGGATCAATTGGATGAAGTTTTGGTTAGTTTAGAAGAGAGAGACAACAACCTGTATCGGGTTTATTTTAACTCCTCTCCCATTCCAACCGAACAACGAAAAGCCGGATTTGGAGGAGTAAATCGATACAAAGAATTAGAAGGATATGACAATTCAGAATTGGTAATTAATACCACCAAAAGGGTGGATATGATTTCAAAACAATTAGCCATACAATCCAAATCATTAGACGAAATTTTAATTTTAGCAAAAGGAAAAGAAAAATTATTAGCCGCCATTCCGGCGATTCAACCGGTTAAAAATGAGGACTTGAAACAAATGGCTTCCGGTTTTGGGTATCGAAATGACCCGTTTACCAAAATCAGAAAATTTCACTATGGTATGGATTTTTCTGCAAAAACGGGTACACCTGTTTATGCTTCCGGTGATGGTGTTGTGTATAAGGCAGATAATTCAATGTCAGGATATGGGAATTTAATCATAATTAAGCATGGTTTTGGATATGAAACCTTTTATGCCCATTTGAGTAAATACAAAGTCAGAGCCGGTCAAAAAGTAAAACGTGGTGACATTATCGGGTTTGTGGGAAGCACAGGTCGAAGTGAAGCTCCGCATCTCCACTACGAAGTACATAAAGACGGTGAACCGATTAACCCAATTAATTTCTATTACGGTAGCATTTCTGCCGAAGAATATATTGCGATTTCAAAATTAGCTAACCAAGAAAACCAAGCACTCGACTAATGCATTTAAACTTACCAGAAAAACGATATTATAGCATTGGAGAATTAGCCAAGGCATTTGATGTGAATGCCTCTTTAATCAGGTTTTGGGATAAAGAATTCGATATTCTGAAACCTAAAAAGAATGCAAAAGGCAACCGAATGTTTACACCCGAAGATGTAAAAAATCTTCAATTGATTTATCATTTGGTTAAAGAACGTGGATTTACATTGGATGGAGCCAAAACCCATTTGAAAGAAGGACAGAAGAAAACGTTGGATAAATTTGAAATCATCAGCAAATTAGAAGGAATAAAAGCTCAACTACAGCAGATTAAAGAAGGATTGTAAAAGAATAAAATTAAAATTTAGAAATTAAAAGAATAAAAAAACTCAGTAACTCAGCAACTCAGTAACTTAGAACCTTAAAAACAAATAATATGAGAAAATGGTTATTACCCGTAGGGATTATAGTAGGACTAATTTTAGTCATCGGATTTTACGTTGTGGGAATTCAAAACACGGCAATTACAAAAAGTCAAGCCGTAAATAAGTCATGGGGAGATGTGCAAACGTCTTACCAACGCAGAAATGATTTAATTGGAAATTTAGTGAATACCGTAAAAGGTGCCGCTGATTTTGAAAAAAGCACCTTAGAAGCAGTGATTTCTGCCAGAGCGAAAGCTACACAAACTACCATTGACCCCACCAATGTAACATCGGAACAATTGGCTCAATTTAATCAAGCACAAAGCGGTGTTTCTTCTGCTTTGTCAAGATTATTGGTAACGGTTGAAGCTTATCCGGAATTAAAGGCGAACCAAAATTTCTTGAAATTACAAGATGAATTGGCCAGTACAGAAAATACGATTCAAACCGCTCGTGTTCGTTTTAATGAAACGATAGAAGTATATAACAATCATATCTTGAAATTCCCAAACAATTTGTTTTTAGGGAAATACAAAGAAAAACCATTCTTTGATGCGGAACCGGGTGCAGAAAAAGCTCCAGAAGTAAAATTCTAAACCATGTCTAGTACAGAAAATTTTCTGAATGCGGCAGATGAACAAGAAATTGTTCAGGCGATTGCTTTAGCTGAAAAAAACACTTCAGGTGAAATTCGTGTGCACATTGAAAAACATTCTGATACTCCACCCATTGCACGTGCAAGAGAAGTGTTTGATGAATTAAAAATGTACAAAACCGATGCACGCAACGGAGTGCTTTTTTATGTGGGTGTGGATGATCATACTTTTGCCATTATTGGTGATAAAGGGATTGATGATGTAGTGGAAAGTGATTTTTGGGAATGTACTAAAGATATTGTAATTGATTACTTTAAAAACAAACAATTCAAAGAAGGTTTGGTTAAAGGCATAGAAAGAGCCGGCGAACGCTTAAAAGAATTTTTTCCATATGAAACAGATGATAGTAATGAACTTTCTAACGAAATATCCAGAAGCTAAATGAAAGTAATCATACGATATTTGTTGATTGTATTCGGATTGTTTTTATCGATTCATTCGGTAATGGCTCAGTTTACTATTCCTGAAAAACCCAATTTTCAAACCAGCGTTTATGATTATGCCAAGGTGTTATCTGATGTTGAAAAGAAAACATTAGAAGAAAAGTTAATTCGTTATTCGGATACCACCACAACCCAAATTGTCATCATCACCATTGAGGATTTAAAAGGCGAAAATATTGGATTATTAGCCCCAAGATGGGGACAAGAATGGGGAATTGGCGGAAGTCAAGATAAAGACAACGGAGTAGTAATTTTATTGTCTAAAAACGACCGTCGTATTCATATTTCACCTGGATATGGTGTAGAAGACCGACTTACTGCGGGAATTACGGGTGAATTAGTCCGAAATGTAATTCTTCCTGAGTTTAAATCAGGTAGCTATTACCGTGGTTTAGACAAAGGTACAGACGCTATTTTTGAAGTTTTAAAAGGCACCTACAAAGGCAGTCGAAAGTCAGACAAAGGTGGAGCCATTCCAATGCTGATGGTACTGGTATTTATCATTATCTTTTTAATTATAGCATCAAAAGGCAACAAAAATAACCGCAATGGAGGTTCCGGACGTTTTTCCGGACCGGATTTAATGGACATTATTATCTTAAGCAGTCTCGGAAGAAGCGGCGGCGGAAGTTTCGGTGGCGGTTCATCCGGTGGTGGATTCGGCGGAGGTTTCGGTGGCGGAGGCTTTAGTGGCGGTGGTGCCGGAGGAAGCTGGTAAAATCAAAAAAAACTATAAACAAAAAGCGACCTGAATTATCAAGTCGCTTTTTGTTTAATCTATAAAGAACATTCCTCCTTCATTGTCCTTCTTCCCTCCAAATTTATCGAGTTTATAGGTCAATGAAAACATTACATATTGTTGTAAAACGATATTTTCTGCATCGGTTATGGCGGTTGGCGTGATGGTTCTTCGTACGCCCACATTTTGATTCAACACATCATACACCTTAACTTTGGCCAGCAATCGGTCTTTGTAAAAATTATATCCTAAACTGGTATTCCACAAATAAAAATCTTTTTGAAAACCATCGGCTATATTCGAATTATAAGTGTACCCAAAATCATTTCCAAATACTACTTTCTTGGGCCAATAGCTTGTAAATTCCATTTTGAATCGGTGAACAAAATTATTGGCATTTTCAATAACATAATTGGTAAAATCAGTTGAATTAAATGTGTAATTATAAGAGGGGGCTATCGTAATTAAATCTTCAATAGTCCAATTTAAACTTACTCTTGGTTCCATTCGCCAACCTCTCGCTTCATAAAGTTCTGCATTCGTTAAACCTTGATTAAGGATATAACCGCCATCTACTCCAACACTCAATCGTAAACTTCGTTTTTCTTTTTTAAACGTCTTACTCCATGAAGCACCCAGATAACTGTTAATCCCCTTATCTACATTTTCATAAGTAGTTTGAGCACGGAAACTTTCATCAAAAACAGTAGACGAAACAATTTGGTCTTTATATATATTCATACCACCGTAGAAGAAAAAACCACTTCTCGATTGCCAATCATAATTGTTGAAGTTCATATACATATTGTGCTGTTGAGTCGGATTTAAATTTTCATTTCCAACAATCGTGTTCAAAGGATTCGATAAATTAATGACCGGCAAAATTTGATTGGCTAATGGCAATTCCATTCTGAAATTATAATTCATGTAAATGGATTTGCTTTTTGTAAGTGAATAATACAAGTTAGCATTAGCCCGCGGAAAAACAAAATTTTTGTTCAATTGGGTTTGTTCACCTAAATAATCGGACTCATTTTTAAAGGTCACAAACTCAGGACCGAAGTTAATTCGAGCATTCATTTTCTTCTTATTCCAACTTAACCCGGCAGACGGATAAATTTTTACTACATTTGAATTGATTTCATTGGATAACAACGCATTAAAGTTATCAAAACTACCTGAGAGTTCATCAAAATCAAAAGTAGTTTCTTTATCTTTTGAACCATAATAATCTATTTCTGTTGCCATGCTTAATTTTACAGAATCAGCCAAAGGTTCTCCATATCGAATTTCAGAAGTTATTTTATTAAATGTATTGTCACGAAATAAATTCTGATTACGAATATCATCCGGTTCAGGTGTCAAATAATAAAAAGTGGAAGAATTTATAGTTGAAAAACTAGAAGAGTTTCTATGCTCATTTTGCAATGAAATACTCCATCCTCTGTTTTTTTTCTTTTTCGATTGTTTGTAATACAACATATAGTTTTCAAATGAAGTATTATCCACTTCTGAAAACGTATTATTATTGGTTTCATTTGATAATACATCAGCTTGATTACGAGTTTCCTGATTGCTCTCAAAACGATCTTTGTTTATGCTTTTTACCAACTTTGGCTCAATGTAAATACTTGTCAAAGTATCTAATTTTACTTCAAAATTTAAACTTAAATTATGTGAATTACCTAACCGATTAGAACTTGATATGGATTCTGTAAAAGTTGTTTCTGTAGGTAATAAATTTGTTCGTGAACTCCGAGTGACATTTTCAGATTCAGTATTGGTAAAAAAATAATTACTATTTACATCTACTTTTTTAAACCATTTATCGGCATAATTTACGCCTACTAAATTGGAAGTAGTGAGACCATTACTACCGCCAAAAGTCATCCCATTTATTCCAAATGAACCATCTTCATCGTTTGAATATACTGAGACATTTCTACCGCCACCCATATTATCAAAAATCTCATTCATCGAAAATCCAACTGAATTAATATTATTTGCTGAGGCCAAAACACTAATTTTTTGATCTCCCTTGAACCAATTGAGTAACAAACTGGACTCGTACCGTTCATCTGAACCATAACCGCCCATAATTTTACCAAAATAACCTTGGTTTTTATCTTCTTGAATAGTCAAATTAATTGTTTTTTCCTCACCGGAGGCCGTATCTCCCGAGAGTTCCTCTGCTTTAGTTTTAGTATCTACTACTTGTATTTTCTCAATAATTTCAGCTGGTAAATTTTGGGTAGCGATTTTGCCGTCTTTGCCAAAAAAAGGCTTTCCGTTGACTAAGATTTGATTTACTTCCTTCCCATTAACAGTAATTTTACCTTCCGGAGAAATTTCAACCCCCGGTAACTGTCGCAATAGTTTTTCAACGTTTGCATCGGCTCCCACTTTAAAAGAAGCTGCATCAAACTCTAGCGTGTCATTTTTAATACGAACCGGAGGTGCTTCTCCTTTTACCACAACTTCTCCAAGGGTTGTCCCGGACTCCGTTAACGTGAGAAAACCTATTTCCGTATCGGCAATCAATTGTGATAATTCCTGACTTTTGGTGGCATATCCAATAAAAGAAGCTTTTAATTGTAATGGATTGGTACTTTTAGGTGCTTTTAATATAAAATTCCCGTTTTTTTCTGAAATAGAATACGCAATAACCGTTGAATCTTTTTTAGATGTCAGATAAATGGTAGCGGATTCAAGTGGAAGTTTGGTTTGTTCATCAATAACCTTCCCTTTGATGGAAACTAAACTTTGAGCGTTTAACGAAGAAACAAAAAACAAAATAAAAACGGCAAATAGTGGTTTAAACATAATGCTAATTTAACTGTGAGAAAATTCTATAACAGCGAAATAACAATTTTAGTATCAAACGTTAAAATTTCTTACAGAATATTTAACATTTAAATCCTGTTGATTGTTAAAGTCGTCCTTTGTATTATATAAAATAAAGATGGATTTCAAATCCCATTTTTTTGAAAATTGCTGTATATTTGTAACATAAAATGCTGCTATTATGACAACTATAACCTTAAACATCAACGAAAAAACTGAAAAAGGAAAAGCGTTACTTGCTTTTTTGAAAGCTTTTTATGAAGAAAAAGAAGTTGTTCATATTGTTGAGGAACCTAAAAGCCCATACAATAAAGAATTTGTTGCTAAAATTGAAAAAGCAAGAAAGGAAAAAGGAAAAGAAATTTTACCTAGTGATAATCTATGGGAAATTATAGAATAATCGTTAAAGAAACAGCCGAAAAAGATTTTGCAAAACATAAAAAATCAGGCAACAAAAAAATCTTAATTAAAATTTCTAAAATCTTTGATGAACTTCGAATTCATCCCTACACTGGCACAGGAAAACCTGAACCTTTAAAACATGAATTTCAAGGCCTTTGGTCGAGAAGAATTAATCAAAAAGACCGATTAATTTATGAAGTGCATGAAAATGTTGTAACCGTTTATGTGCTCTCTGCAATGGGGCATTATGATGACAAGTAATTTTCTAAAAAGTTACAATACTAAATTAAAAACCATTAAGAAATTAAGGTTCATTAAGCAATCAATCCCTTAATGAACCTTAATTTCTTAATGGTTTAATATAAACCTAATGTTTACTTCTCCCGAATATAAATATCAATCGGAACCCCTGAAAAATCCCAGTTTTCACGGATTTTATTTTCTAAGAATCGTTTATATGGATCTTTTACATACTGTGGTAAATTAGCAAAAAACACAAACTGTGGGGTTGGTGTAGGCAATTGCATACAGTATTTAATTTTTACATATTTTCCTTTTAAAGCCGGCGGTGGAAAGGCTTCAATCAATTTCAACATGTATTCGTTGAATTTTGAAGTGGAGATACGTTGCTTTCTGTTTTCAAAAACTTTTACCGTTTCTTCCAACGCTTTAAGCAAACGTTGCTTCGTTAGAGCGGAAACAAACAATATTTTCACATCCGTAAAGGGTTCAATCTCTTTTCTGATTTTAGCTTCATAATCACGGGTGGACATGGTGTCTTTTTCTACCAAATCCCATTTGTTCACTAATATGATAATTCCTTTGCGGTTTTTGGCGGCTAACCAAAAGATGCTTTGGTCTTGTCCTTCAAATCCACGTGTGGCATCAATCATTAAAATACATACATCAGCATGTTCAATTGCCCGAACAGAACGCATAACTGAATAGAATTCTAAATCTTCTTTTACTTTTGCTTTTCTTCGGATTCCGGCAGTATCTACTAAGTTAAACTCAAATCCAAAACGGTTGTATCGAGTGTCGATCGCATCTCTGGTGGTTCCGGCAATATCCGTTACGATATACCGATCTTCACCAATTAACGCATTGATAAAACTCGATTTTCCGGCATTCGGACGTCCAACCACAGCAAAACGAGGTAACTCAACTTCTTCTTGAACCGGTTCCGGTTTTTCCGGAAAAACAGCAATCATTTGATCCAACAAATCGCCCGTTCCACTACCGGAAGTACCGGAAATCGTATAATAATCGCCTAAACCTAAATTATAAAATTCAAGAGCGTCTTTTTCCCGCATGGCATTATCCACCTTGTTTACCACCAATAAGACCGGTTTAGTGACTTTACGCAATAGCTTAGCTACTTCATCATCCATCGGTGTAATGCCTTCTTCAACATCAACCACAAACAAAATAACATCGGCTTCATCGATGGCTAACTCAACTTGCTTGCGAATTTCTCCTTCAAAAATATCTTCAGAACCTTTGATGTATCCTCCGGTATCAATTACAGAAAACTCTTTACCGTTCCATTCACTTTTTCCATAATTTCGGTCGCGGGTAACACCACTCACAGCATCAACAATGGCCTCTCTTCGTTTGATTAATCGATTAAAAAGGGTTGATTTTCCTACGTTTGGTCTTCCAACTATGGCTACAATATTATTCATGATCATTTAAAATATGGTGCAAAGGTAGTATTAATGAATACAATATCAATTTTTTTATTAACTTAGTACGTTAAACTAAATTTCCGTATCAGCATGGAAAAATCATCTAGCATCCCCTTACGTCCCCGATTTCAAATTGATGTAGAGGAAAATATTGATTCTGTAAGACAAAAATTTGTGGAGCATAAATCGAGTGTTAGTACCGGAATTTTTATGAAAATTAGAAATTATCACATACAATATACTTTTTCCGGTGAACGACAAAAATATTGGTCACCTCATTTGTCTATAGATTTAGAGGAAAAAGAAGGAAATGAAAAAAATGCAACGCATATTAGAGGAATGTATGGTCCGGCTCAAACCTTATGGACATTTTTTATGTTTTTACATTTTATTATTGCCGGAGTTTTTATTTTGTTTATGATGTTTGCCATTTCAAATGCCATGATCCATAAACCCTTTACAAATGATGTAATAGTGATGACACTAATGGTTTTTTGCTGGTTTTTACTTTATTTCATCGCCCGACAAATTCGATCAAATGGTTATGACCAAATGAGGGAACTTGAAGAAGAATTTAATAAAGTTATCCCGTAACTACTTTTGATTATACCCCAACCTTCGCAATTGAAACGCATTGCTTCGCCAATCTTTACTCACTTTTACAAAAAGTTGAATGTGAATTTGTTTACCAAAAAACTTCTCTAATTCTTCCCTGGCTTGAATGCCTACTTTTTTTAAAGCCGCACCTTTGTGACCGATGATAATTCCTTTTTGTGTATCGCGTTCTACCATAATAATGGCTCGTATGCGGATAATATCCTCGTCTTCTAAAAACTCTTCAGTTTCCACTTCTACTGCGTAAGGTATTTCTTTTTCGTAATTCAATAAGATCTTTTCACGCACGATTTCATTCACAAAAAAACGTTCCGGTTTATCGGTTAACGCATCTTTTGGATAATAAGGAGGACATTCCGGTAATAAAGCAATGATACGGTCGAAGACTTCCTTTACATTAAAATTTTCTAACGCTGAAATGGCAAAAATCTCAGCATTCGGCACTTTTTCTTTCCATAAAGTTACTTGCTCCTCTAATTGCTCTTGATTGGATTTATCAATTTTATTCAATAAAAGTAAAACCGGTATTTCACTGTGAATAATTCGATTAAAAAAGGCTTCGTCTTTCAATTCTTTCTCACCTATTTCAACCATGTAAATCAACACATCTGCATCTTCAAAAGCCGATTTTACAAACTGCATCATCGATTCCTGCATTTCATACGCCGGTTTAATGATTCCGGGTGTATCAGAAAAAACAACTTGAAAATCATCACTGTTGACAATTCCTAAAATACGATGACGGGTAGTTTGAGCTTTTGAAGTGATAATCGATAAGCGTTCTCCCACCATTGCATTCATGAGAGTTGATTTTCCAACGTTTGGATTACCGATAATATTGACAAATCCTGCTTTGTGAGCCATATACATAATTTTGGCAAATATACGGTTTCTTTTTGCTTAAGGCTACCATTATTAATGCTGATTATATATTACAGTTATCCAAATTATAAAAATATATTTTTAATTTTTCCTACGCACAGAGTCGCGTTAATTATCAAAAAAGCCTCTTTTTCCAGATTAAATGATTAAAATTTAAGTAACAATTAAATAATCATTCCATTTTAAAAAATGATAAATCTTATATTACCTTTGCCCTTATTTTATTGAATTGAAAAAACTGCTCTTTATCTTAGTCTTTTGGCTATTTTACTATCAAAATACAACTGCTCAGTGTTTTGAAATAGAAGCCATTTATGTGGACGCATGCGGTGGCCAAGAAGGATACAACGAAATGGTTCGTTTTAAAGTTGGCTCTGCTCCTATTAACACTTCAACCCTTACTGTAACATGGCCAAGTAACGCTTGGCAAGGTCTTATTCAAAACGCAACTACTGCTAATGTGGTTGCAGCTTTAAATGCTGATGTTTTGGCTAATGGGGGTTGTGGACAAATTCTTCAACCCACCGGAGGAGTATTACCGGCAAACGCACTGGTTTATCTTGTTACCGGTGAAAATTACGATACTACCCTAAATTCATTTGGGGCTTTAATGGATACAGTTTACATTTTATTTCAAAATAATACAACCGTTACTGGTGGTCATTTTGGGAATGCAGGTACAGGTTTTAGAACGCTAATAATGTCTTTTGGAGCATGTACAGACCAAGTGACCTACGATCGATCCTTGTTAGTAGACCCATTTGGTGCGAACATAGCTGCTGATGGAGCTACGGTATTATTCACTCCCTCGGGACAAGCTACTTATACCAATTTAGGATGTGTTGCTCCCATCAATCCATTTTATGCTATAGCAAATCCAGATACTATTACCGCTTGTGCCGGTAGCACAATTAACCTTACCGGTTCAGTTGCCGGTCAACAATCCTTTCAATGGAGTGCTCCAGTAGGTTCGCTTTCAAATGTTAATTCATTAGCCACATCCTACACTATTCCTGCAACAGCAACAGGTACAATTACAGTCACATTAACAGCAACAAATAGTTGTGGGCTAACCACAACCGATCAAGTAATCATCACTGTCACTTCGGCAGTCACTCCTGATTACGCAACATCAGCCACCTATTGCACCGGAAGTACAATCCCGGCTTTAGTCAATACTTCTCCCAACGGTATCACCGGAACGTGGAGTCCCGCATCAGTAAGCAATACCGCTTCGGGTTCTTATGTGTTCACACCGAATCCCAATCAATGTGCCACACCGGTAATGTTAAATGTAACAATCACCAATTCGATTGTACCCAATTTTGCGACTTCGGCAACTTATTGTACAGGAAGTTCAATACCGGCTTTAGTCAACACTTCACCCAACGGCATCACCGGAACGTGGAGTCCGGCAACGGTGAGCAATACCGCTTCGGGTTCTTATGTGTTCACACCGAATCCGAATCAATGTGCCACACCGGTAACCTTGAACGTGACAATCACCAATTCAATTGTACCCAATTTCGCTACTTCAGCCACCTATTGCACCGGAAGTACTATCCCGGCTTTAGTTAATACGTCACCCAATGGCATCACCGGAACGTGGAGTCCGGCAACGGTGAGCAATACCGCTTCGGGTTCTTATGTGTTCACACCCAATCCGAATCAATGTGCTACACCGGTAACGTTGAATGTAACGATTACCAATTCAATTGTTCCTAGTTTTGCTACCTCAGCTACCTATTGTACAGGAAGTACTATCCCGGCTTTAGTTAATACATCACCCAACGGCATCACCGGAACGTGGAATCCGGCTACGGTGAGCAATACCGCTTCGGGTTCTTATGTGTTCACACCCAATCCGAATCAATGTGCTACACCGGTAACGTTGAATGTAACGATTACCAATTCAATTGTTCCTAATTTTACTACCTCAGCTACCTATTGTACAGGAAGTACTATCCCGGCTTTAGTCAATACTTCACCCAACGGTATCACCGGAACGTGGAGTCCGGCAACGGTGAACAATACCACTTCGGGTAGTTATGTGTTCACTCCGAATCCGAATCAATGTGCCACACCGGTAACCTTGAACGTGACAATCACCAATTCCATTGTACCCAATTTCGCTACTTCAGCCACCTATTGCACCGGAAGTACAATTCCTGCTTTAGTCAATACTTCACCCAACGGTATCACCGGAACATGGAGTCCGGCAACGGTGAACAATACCGCTTCGAGTAGTTATGTGTTCACTCCGAATCCGAATCAATGTGCAACGCCAATAACGCTAAACGTGACTATAGATGGAATTTCCGGAACTATTTCAGGTCCCTCCTCACTTTGTGCTCAAGAAGTGGATACTTTTACTGTTTCCGTTAGTGGTGGAACATGGCAAAGTAACGATACTTCTATTGCTACGATTGACCAAAATGGAATGGTTACCGCTATCGCAGCAGGAACAGTTACTATCATTTATTCCATACCTGGAAGCTGTACATCCATAATCAGTTCCAACTTGACAGTATTTCCATTACCGCAACCCATTTTAGAATCAGCATTTATTTGTGTTGACCCAACAACCGGAATTACACTTGAACCGGCAGTCCTAAATTGTGGATTATCAGCTTCAACCCATTCGTTTAGTTGGACATTGGATGGAAATCTTTTACCTACAACAACTCCAACTCATTTAGCAACAACAACAGGAGTGTATCAAGTAGTAGCAACACATCTAGTTACCGGATGTTCTAATACAATTTCAACAACTGTTACCAACTCATCAAGTGCACTAGCCACTGCCATAATTGCCGTAGATTTCGCGTTACAACAAACCATCACTATAACAATTACCGGGGGCTCAGGGAATTATATTTATCAATTAAATGACGGACCATGGCAAACACAACCCGTATTTACAGGTGTACCGGAAGGGGAAAATAACATCGGTATTCAGGACTTGAACGGATGTGGTATCATTTATGTGACGGTTTATTCCCTAAATTATCCTCGCTTCTTTACCCCCAACGGAGATGGTTTTAATGACACTTGGAACATTTCCGGTATAACGGAACAACCCAATGCTCTCATCGCTATTTTTGATCGCTATGGCAAATTACTCAAAACCATAAAAGCATCAGAAGGCAGAGGTTGGGACGGCACCTATAATGGTGAACCATTACCCGCCACCGATTATTGGTTTTCATTGGAGTATGTGAATCGAAATGGAATAGCTAATACATTCAAAGCTCACTTTAGTTTAAAGCGTTAGATGATTATTTCAAGCGAAAAGTAGTTATTATACGTTTCATTAATTGAACTCAAGCACTTTTACTTTGCACAATCACAATCGGGTAGCTTACTTTTGTTGTAGATAAAATGAGTAGGCGAAATAGCAACCATCTCATTTTCCAACGCTTTTAATTCAATTATTTTGGATAAATAATGGTCAAATGTCAACCGTTCGTCAAAGTTGACATAAATCAATATTCGTTTTCCATTGCTTGAAAAGGAAGTATATTCTTTTAAAAACGTAAATAATTCACTCATTTCTACGTCATTCCCATCAACAGAAACTTTGTTTTTAGGTTTAAAATTAACTGCAAAAGTTTGAAAATGGACATGATAATCAGGATTTTCTTTTACATACAAAGTCGAAAAATAAGTGTTATACGTATAATTCACTTCTTTAAACGGCATAAAAGCCAAGGTCTTTTGCACACTATCCATGTAGGAAAAATAATTTCCCGCCGCTTCGTTTTTGTGAAATTGAGCCTTTTCTCTTTTTTCTTTTAGCTTGATAATCTCCGGAATAACTACTTTTAATGGTAATCTTTTATCAACATTAAACACCCAATTGGTGGTACCAATCGTATTTTTTCGGTTCACCTCAGCGATAGTATCTTTTCCCTTGGTATCCAGAAAAATATAGACCGGAGAATGGTCCACCAAAGTGGAATCAATCGTATGGTTGGCTTGTGCCAATTGTACTTCTTTCTGACAAGAAATCACTAAAAAAACAACACTTAAAAACAGTACTTTTTTCATCCTATAAATTCATTAATGAAAACAATTTTACACACTCCACCGCTTCTTTTACATCGTGAACCCTCAAAATGGAGGCTCCTTTGGTCAACGCAATCATATTGAGAGCCGTTGTGCCATTCAACGCATGATCAGGTGAAGATTCCAGTGGTTTATAAATCATCGATTTTCTGGAAACACCTGCCAAAATGGGCAATTCCAATACTTGAAATAACTGTAATTTTTGCAGTACTTCATAATTCTGCTCTGTAGTTTTGGCAAAACCAAAACCGGGATCAATAATCAAATCATGGATGCCCAATTGTCTGGCTTGGGCCACTTTTTCAGAAAAATAAAACAGCATTTCTTTGACGATATCCTCATATTGAACCTGCTGCATCATGGTTTGCGGTGTGCCTTTCATGTGCATCATAATATAAGGCACTTGAAGCTGAGCAACAGTTTCCATCATTTTTTCATCTAAACTGCCGGCTGAAATATCATTCACTATGGCGGCACCGTGTTCTATTGCTGCTTTGGCAACTCCACTTCTAAAGGTATCTACTGAAATGATGGTGGAAGGAAATGTTTGCAAAACTGCATTTACAACCGGAAGCAAACGCTGCATTTCTTCTTGTTCCGTCACCAATTCTGCATTAGGTTTACTGGAATAGGCTCCAATATCAATAAAATCGGCTCCTTCATCCAACATTACCTCTACCCTTTTGAGAATTTCCTTTTCGTGTTGGTACTTTCCGCCATCGTAAAAAGAATTGGGGGTTACATTTAAAATCCCCATTACCTTGGGTTTTGTCAAGTCCATTAAATTCCCTAAACAGTTTATTAACATGTCGTTTGTAAAAAAGGAGTTAAAAAGTAGTTTCTACTTCTATTGAAAATTGTATTTTTGAAAATCATTACAAATATAAGTCAATAATGAATAGCACCTCACAACAATATGATAAAGTCATTGCCATTTGCAGACAATTATATTGCAATAAAATGAAAGATTATGGAAGTGCGTGGAGAATACTCCGTTTGCCTTCCCTCACCGACCAAATCTTTATCAAAGCCCAACGCATCAGAAGTTTACAGGAAAATGCGGTTAGAAAAGTGCAAGAAGACGAAACAGGAGAATTTATCGGTATCATCAACTATGCTATTATGGCGTTAATCCAATTGGAAAAAGGAGTTGCTGACCAACCGGACTTAGGATTAGAGGAAGCCACCTGCTTATACGATGAAAAAATTGCCGAAACCAAATCGTTAATGGAAAATAAAAACCATGATTATGGCGAAGCATGGCGAGAAATGAGAGTGAGCTCCTTAACCGATTTGATTCTACAAAAATTATTACGCGTAAAACAAATTGAAGACAACAAAGGAAAAACCCTGGTATCAGAAGGAATTGATGCCAACTACCAAGACATGATTAATTATGCTGTTTTTGCGTTAATTCATCTTGGCTTCTACGAAAAATAACCAATTGACTAATTGACACCTTATCCAAATGAAAATCATCACCCATATTTCCAGAATACTTGTAGGCTGTTTATTTATCCTATCTGGCTTAATCAAATTGAATGACCCCGTTGGTTTTTCATTCAAATTAGAAGAATACTTTACAGAAGGCGTTTTGAATTTACCTTTTTTAATACCTTATGCCCTGATGCTAGCCGTTTTATTGGTTATTTTTGAAGTGGTTTTAGGCATCATGTTACTCATCGGATTCAAACCTAAATTTACCATTTGGAGTTTATTCCTGATGATTGTATTTTTTACCTTCCTTACCTTCTACTCAGCCTATTTTAATAAAGTAACGGACTGTGGATGTTTTGGTGATGCCATCAAACTTACTCCTTGGGAATCGTTTACCAAAGATGTGATTCTGTTGGTCTTGATTGTGATATTGTTGTTACAGATTAAACATGTTCGTCCGCTGTTTGGAAAACTAGGTCAAAATGCTATTGTGTTTATGGCCTATACCTTATGCCTTTTTATGGCCTATTATGTTTTAATGCACTTACCCATCATCGATTTCAGAGCGTATGCAGTAGGCACCAATATTCAAAAAGGAATGGAAATTCCGGCCGGTGCTCCTCTATCAGAATATGAAATGATTTTTATTTATAAAGTAAATGGCGTGGATACTGAATTCTCTCAAGCGGATGTGATGGCGAACAAAGTGCCGGAAACGGCTGAGTTTGTAGACCGAAAAGACAAACTCATCAAACAAGGATATGTACCGCCCATTCACGATTTTACGATTGAATTGGAAGGAAGTGATTATACGGAAGACCTGTTGAAGGAACCAAAATTAATCCTGCTTATTTCCTATAATCTTGACAAAGCAGAAGCTGATGGATTAGACCAACTGGAAGCTTTTTACCAAAAAGCAACCAAAAAAGGCTACAAAGTGATTGGTATGACTTCTTCTGATGCAACCGTTATCGAACGCATTAAAAAAGCTCATCAATTGAGTTTTGATTACTATTTCTGTGATGCTACCACTTTAAAAACCATCGAAAGAGCCAATCCGAGTATTGTGGTGTTGGAAAAAGGAACCATCGTAGAAAAGAAACATTTTAACGATATTGACCAAGTAACGTTAAAATAAGTTGATTCGCTATCTCTTACATAAAATTGGATATGCTTTGCTCACCCTTTTTGGCGTGATTACGGTTATTTTTATTTTGTTTACCATCCTTCCGGGTGACCCTGCCAGAATGATGTTAGATCAAAATGAAAACTCAGAACAGTTGGCTTTGGTCAAAAAGAAATATGGCTTTGACAAACCCCTTTCCACCCAATATGTATATTATTTAAACGATTTATCGCCGTTGTCGTTCCATAGTAATAACAAAGAAGATTACACGTTTTTAGCCGATGGAAAATACAATGGTTTTACCTTATTGCATATGGGAAATACTACTGTTTTTTTGAAGACTCCCTATTTGCGGGAAAGTTTTCAAAAAAGCGGTAAAAAAGTGTCTGATGTCATCGGGAATACATTGCCCAACACCTTTATTCTTGCCTTATTTGCCATTGTCATTGCCATTGTCATTGGGATTTTTTTAGGCATACTTTCCGCAGTTTACAAAGACACTTTTTTAGACCGAATGATTGCGTTAATCAGCACACTAGGGATGAGCATTCCTTCCTTTTTTAGTGCGATTCTTTTTGCTTGGTTGTTTGGCTTTGTTTGGCATCACATCACCGGACTCAACATGACCGGTAGCCTTTATGAAGTAGATGATTTTGGTGAGGGAAGTTTCATCCAATGGAAAAACATTTTATTACCTGGTATCGTCTTGGGAATTCGTCCGCTAGGTGTAGTAATTCAATTGATGCGAAATTCATTATTGGAAACGTTGGGCCAAGACTACATTCGAACCGCTAAAGCAAAAGGACTTTCCTCCTATCAAATCATTATAAACCATGCCTTAAAAAACTCACTAAATCCGGTGGTGACGGCCATTTCGGGTTGGTTTGCTTCGATGTTGGCCGGTGCAGTTTTTGTGGAATATATTTTTGGTTGGAACGGCTTAGGAAAAGAAATCGTAGAGGCCTTGAACAATTTAGATTTACCCGTTATCATGGGCTCTGTGATTGTGATTGCCACCACTTTTGTTGTGATTAATATTTTAGTGGATTTGGTTTATGCTTATTTAGACCCTAAAATCAGGTTAAGCTAAATCGTTTTCGGTTTTATTTAAGACATTTTTGGGGATACTTTGCGTTTGAAATGATAAATTTGTATATCAATAATAAATAATATGAAAAATATATTGCTTTCTTTTTTAATGATTTTTGGATTGATTTCGTGTACCAATGCCCAAAAAAAAGAGTTTTCTACCGAAGCGTTAAATGAAAAAATGCTAAGCTTAGACGGAAAAGAAATGACCTTAAAAGAAATCATTACCCAGAATATGGGTCGAACCGTAGTAATTGATGTATGGGCATCGTGGTGTCCGGATTGCATTAAAAGCATGCCAAAAACGGAACAATTGCAACAGGATTTTCCGGAGACACAATTTGTGTATTTATCGTATGACAAAACCAAAGAAAGTTGGCAAAAAGGAATTGAAAAATACAATTTAAAAGGACAACACTACCTTATTCAATCGAGTTGGAAAGACGGTGCGTTCAAAAAATCAGCGGATATTGATTGGATTCCACGATATATCGTATTGGATAAAACAGGAAATATAGCGTTGTATCGTGCCATTGAAGCCGACGATGAAAAACTAATAGAAATTTTAAAATCCGTATATTAAAATGAGACAAAAAATTGTAGCCGGTAACTGGAAAATGCATAAAAATGCGGAAGAAACCGAAGATTTATTAAACGAGTTAATCGATAAAATCCCTACCGATTTAGACCAAAGAGTGATAGTAGCTCCCACGTTTGTGAACCTTTCTGCGGCAGCTGATCATTTGGAATTTACCCCTATTGAAGTAGCCGCTCAAAACATGCATCAAGCAGAAGGCGGAGCGTTTACCGGAGAAATTTCTGCCGGCATGTTGGAAAGTGTGGGCGTAAGAATTGTGATTCTCGGCCATTCTGAACGCAGAGCTTATTTTCATGAAACCGATGCATTATTGGCGGCTAAAGTAGATACTGCTTTAAAACATGAAATGGAAGTCATTTTCTGTTTTGGTGAGGAATTAAAAGACCGTCAGGCCGGACAACATTTTAATGTCGTAGAAAACCAATTAAAAGACGGATTGTTTCATTTAGAAGCGTCGGCTTGGAAAAATATTATTTTAGCGTACGAACCGGTTTGGGCAATTGGCACCGGTGAAACGGCTTCCCCGGAACAAGCTCAGGAAATGCATGAATTCATCCGTGAAATCATTCGTAAAAACTACGGCAATACCGTGGCAGAAGACGTTTCTATTTTATATGGTGGTAGCGTTAAACCTGAAAATGCAGCTGAAATCTTCTCTAAACCTGATGTAGATGGCGGATTAATTGGTGGAGCAGCCTTAAATAGCGATGATTTTACTAAAATTGTACTGGCTATTTAACCAAATCATAGTATAACAAAAAAGTCGTCTTTGAATCTTCTGAGACGACTTTTTTTATGTTGCAATTTTCGTTTAATCATTCATTGAAATCAAAAACTCTTCGTTATTTCTGGTTTTCTTGAAGCGGTCATTGATGAAATCCATGGCTTCAACAGGGTTCATGTCGGCAAGGTATTTACGCATAATCCACATGCGGTGAATGGTGTTTTCGTCCAATAACAAATCATCTCTTCGCGTACTGGATGATGTTAAATCGATAGCTGGGAAAATACGTTTGTTCGCAATTTTTCTGTCCAACTGAAGCTCCATATTTCCGGTTCCTTTGAACTCTTCAAAAATCACCTCATCCATTTTTGAACCGGTATCGGTTAAGGCGGTGGCAATGATACTCAAGGAACCTCCGTTTTCAATGTTACGGGCGGCTCCAAAGAAGCGTTTTGGTTTTTGTAACGCATTGGCATCTACTCCACCACTCAATACTTTTCCTGAAGCGGGTTGTACGGTGTTGTATGCTCTGGCTAAACGCGTAATCGAATCCAATAGAATCACCACATCGTGTCCACATTCTACTAATCGTTTTGCTTTTTCCAACACAATGTTGGCTACTTTCACATGGCGGTCTGCCGGTTCGTCAAAGGTAGAAGCAATCACTTCCCCACGCACGTTGCGTTGCATGTCGGTTACCTCTTCCGGACGTTCGTCAATTAACAACACAATCAAATAGACTTCCGGGTGGTTGGCAGCAATGGAATTGGCAATATCTTTCAACAAGACCGTTTTACCGGTTTTAGGTTGAGCCACAATCATTCCACGTTGTCCTTTTCCGATTGGGGAGAATAAATCAATGATTCGGGTAGAAACACTCGATTGCTTTTCAGCCAATTTAAATTTTTCATCCGGGAAAATGGGCGTTAAATGCTCAAATGAAACACGATCACGCACCACTTGCGGATCATGTCCGTTAATCTTCAACACTTTTACCAACGGGAAGAATTTTTCACCTTCCTTCGGTGGACGAACGACACCTTTTACCGTATCACCGGTTTTTAAACCAAACAATCTGATTTGTGAAGTAGAAAGGTAAATATCATCAGGTGAAGCCAAATAATTATAATCGGATGAACGCAAGAAACCATAGCCGTCGGCCATCATTTCTAATACGCCTTCGCTTTCAATTATCCCGTCAAATTCATAATCGGCATCGCGGTAATTTTGTTTTTTATGCTTGAAATTAGGATTGTTATGATGACCGTTTCCGTTCCCGTTTCCATTTCCATTGTTTTGCTTCGCAAATGGTTGATTGTTTTGGGCTTTTGAAGGCGTTTGTTCAGCTGCACCTTCCTCAGAAACGGTTGGTGCTTCGGTGCTGTTTTCTGTATTTTCTGAAGCTACCGGAGTAGGTTGAGCTTCATAGTTTTTCTTTTTCTCGAATTTATTCTTTTTAAAAGGAAGCTTTTTGTCTTTGGCTGGAGCTGTTGTAGTTTCCTCCGCTTTTGGTTCTTCTACTTTTAGCTGTTCTATTTGAACAGTAGGTTCTTCAGCAAACAAACCTGGTTGTGTTTTCTCTTCTGATTTTGATTTCGCCACAATCCTAGCTCTTTTGGGTTTATCAGCTTCAGCCGATTCCTTTTGAACGGGTGTTGCAACCGATTGGGTTTGCGTTTCTAAAATCTTTTGGATTAAATCGTCTTTTTTAACGCCGTTAAATTTGATGGTTTTAGCCGCTTTGGCAATCTCTTGAAGCTCAGAAAGCTTCATTTCTTTGAGTACAGAAATTTCAAACATGAATGTTCTTTCGTATTAAATTTAAATCAGAAAATCGTGATGAGGTAACAATTTAGTTGGTCTGTTAGATGAAGTAAAAACAGAATTATAATGCAATAATACAACTTATTTTTTAGCTAACAAATAGTAATTATTAAAAAAGAAAATATATTTTTGCCATTATAATCATTAACGATGCTACAAAGGGTTCAAACATTATATCTATTAGGGGCGGTAATTTGTACCGGAGTGTTACCATTTTTGTTGCCACTTTGGTATGACCGAAACAAATTTCCGGTCTATTTTCAATCGGATTTATTTATTTTTTTTCTCTTTGGAATTAGTAGTCTGTTATCAATTTTAACCATTAATTCTTACAAAAAAAGACAACAACAATTTGTGATCAGCAGATTGAATATCATATTAAATGTAATTTTATTGTTATTATTTATCTTGTATGCCCCAACTTTATCTGGAGACCCGCAAGTGTCTAAGAAGGGTATTGGGCTTGTTCTTCCTATTCTTGCCATTATTTTGTTGGCTTTTGCCAATAAAGCTATCAAAAAGGACGAAAAGCTCGTAAAATCGTCGGGCAGACTGCGTAAATAATACTGTAAACTTAGTTTATTTTAGTGCGTTAAAAATCCGAACTCTGTTCGGATTTTTTTTATTTCAATAAATAGTTCGGATAAATAAATTATTTTTATAATTTTAACATACATTACACAGCATTATAAATAGACCATGCCAAAAAAAATAAGAATTTACCTTGCCGACGATCATCAAGTATTAATTGACGGAATTTTGGCCGTTTTAAAGACCAATCCTAAATTTGAAGTAGTAGGTTATTCCCTTAACGGGATGAACCTCGTAGATACCGTTGAGCAAAAAAAAGCAGATATTTTGATCATGGATATCAATATGCCGCAAAAGGACGGAATTGAAGTTTTAAAAGAGTTTTCTGAAAAAGGATTTTCATGTAAAGTAATTGTGCTTTCCAGTTATGATGATTTCAAACTCATCAAAGAAGTGCTAAAATTAGGTGCCAGTGGGTATTTATCTAAACAATGTGCCGGAGACAGCATTATGGAAGCCATCGAATCGGTAGCGGCGGGTCAAGATTATTTCTCTAAAAATATTCAGGAAAAAATATTCAGCTCGCTTGCGGGTAATTCCAGTTCTTCTGAAAATTATGAATTGAGCAACACATTGCTCACCGATCGAGAGTTAGAAATTCTAAAACTCATTTCAATGGAATACAGCGGAAAAGAAATCAGTGAAGAGTTATTTATTAGTACCTACACAGTAGAAACGCACCGTAAAAATTTAATTAAAAAACTCAATGTAAAAAATACGATTGGTTTGGTTAAATATGCTTTAAAAAACAAACTCATCAATAATTAAAAAAAAATATGGAAGAATTATTAGGAAGCTACTCTATAACACGCCTCACTATAGAAGAGTACAAAGTAACTTTTGAAATACCGGACAACTGCACTTATAAGGTAATTGACAATGATGGGATATATATTGTGTTTATTGAATTGATGGAAAATGAAACTCAACCCTCTCAACAGTTTAATATCTTTTCATTTTTAACCCAAGCTTTTGCAGGATACATTCATGTTGAATTTAATCAAAAAATTGGTTTAGATGGTTTGGCTTCCGCTAATAAACCTAGAATTAGAATTTTAGTAAATGAATAGAATTTTAGGCTATAGTATTGTATTCTTTTTTGTTGCTTTATTCAACTCTAAGGCACAAAATAATGTGGATTCTTTAGATTTCTATCTCGAAAAAAAAGAATTGATAAAGGCGTTAAATTATGCTAAGAAAAAGTCTGAGCAATTTCTAACACAAAAAAAATACAAAGAATTTTGTAAAATCAGTGTCCGAAAAGCTAAACTTTACGGAAGACTAAATGACCATGATAAATCATTGACCACACTTTACAATGCTATAACCGTTGCCGAAAAATACAATATCAATTGCAAATCGGAAATCATTGAACAAATTGGCACTCGTTACAGTATTTTAAATGATACTGTCCGTTCATTGAAGAATTATTACAAAGCCAAAAAAATCGCTTTTATTGAAAAAGATACCGCTACTTTAATTCACGTGTATCACAACTTGTTTCGATTGCATACTGAAAAAAATCTTGACAGTTCCTATTACTATCTTCAAAAAAAATTTAAGTTAGACAAACTAACTAATTCCCTTTCAGGTTTATCCTTTACGTATAATAATTTCTTTGCTTATTATAGTCTTAGAAATGATTTTGAAATGGCAAAAAAATATATAGATACTGCCTATACAACGGCAATCAAATACAATGACAAAAAGACCTTGAATGCTGTATTAAGTAATTATGGTTATTATTATATGGTATATGAAAATAACTTTAAAAAAGGAGCTGAAATGTATCTTCGGATACTTGAAGAGTTTAAAGGCGATTTGACTACAATTGAATTGAAGGAAATCTATTTGAATTTGGTATACGCCTATGAACAACTTGGCGATTACAAACGAGCTAACTACTATAACACATTAGTGTTGGAAGCTACTCAAAAAATAAACAATGAAAACTTAAGCGATAAAATTAGGGAAATTGAAACGAAATATGCCATCGATAAAGTTGAAAATGAATACAAAGAAAAAGCCAAGCTTTTAGAAGACCGCCAAAGTCGAAACAAAAAAATTATCATCATTTTTATTGCTCTTTTTGGGTTTAGCCTCATATTATTTTACTTTTATTTTCAGAACTTACAGCTGAAACAACGCAACAAAATCAAAGAAATTGACAGCGAAATTCAGGAAAACATCATCAATGCCTCCATTGATGGGCAAGAATTAGAACGCAAGAAATTAGCCGAGGTATTACACGATAACATCAGTGCGTTACTTTCTTCTGCCGGACTGCATTTATCGGCCTATTTGGTTGGACAAAAAGACAACATTCCGGAGGAAATCATCAAAGCCCGTTCACTTTTAAAAGATGCTCATGACAAAGTACGGGATTTATCACATGAGTTGATTCCTCCTGTTTTGGCTAAGTTAGGTTTGTATCTTGCTATTCAGGATTTATGTGAAAAAAACACCAATTCCATTATCCAATTTACATTACATCACAATGGTTCAAACCTAAAACGTTACCACGACGATTTTGAGCTCAAAGTTTTTTATATTGTGACCGAATTGTTCAATAATATTCTCAAACATAGTGACGCCACCAACGGCGAAATTTTTGTTGAAGAGAAGAACAACCAGATGTTGATTAAAATTATGGATAACGGCAAAGGATTTGATACTTCTAAATCCTTTCAGAATGATGGCTTCGGATTAACGCAAATCAAAGCCCGAGTGAAGAATCTTAAAGGTAAAATTTATATACAATCTGAACTCAATGTGGGTACTACCATCAAAATTAACCTCCCGATTGTAAATCGATAATTTTTTTGGGGAACTCGATGATTTCTAATTGCTTGATTTCTTTCCCGTCAATCACAAACCGCAACATGGTGCGAACCTGATGAAATCCGTGTATTCCGGCTGCACCGGGATTCATGTGCAATAGGTTCAAGGATCTATCAAACTGCACTTTTAAAATATGGGAATGTCCGCAAATGAAGAGTTGTGGCGGACGGGTCATCAACTCTTGACGAATGGCTTGGTTATATTTTCCGGGATAACCACCAATGTGTGTTATTAACACTTCAACCTCTTCACACCAAAACCGCAGATGTAAAGGAAACTCCATTCTGGCTTTTGCATCGTCTATGTTGCCATAAACGGCTCGCAAAGGTTTTACTTTTTTGAGGGTATCGGTTACGTGTAAATCGCCAATATCACCGGCATGCCACACTTCATCCGCTTGTTGAACATATTTCAGGATTTTCTCGTCAATATGACTGTGGGTGTCGGAAAGGAGGAGTATTTTTTTCAAGGGGTTATTTTGAGCAAAAATAAGTTTTTTTTGTTGTTCATTGTTCTGCTATCGTTAATCGTTGTTTTTCATTTGTTGTTATATGTTTCAATGGAACACGGATGATGCGGATGGAATGGATGAACACTGATTTTTTTGATTCGCTTTGGAAAAGGGATGAACACCGATTCGTTTGGGTTATCATTTTCTTTTATTTCAACTGCTCTCTTCCCCGGCTGTGTCATGTCGACGGTAGGAGACATCTCATCAATCAATGGGGCAATTTGGCAATGTGTCAATTCGACAATTCGGCAATTCGGCAATGGGGCAATGGAACACGGATTATGCGGTTGGAATAGATGAACACAGATTTTTTTATGGATTTGCTTCGCAAAGGCGGATGAACACCGATTCGTTTGGGTTATCATTTTCTCTTATTTCAACTGCTCTCTTCCCCGGCTGTGTCATGTCGACGGTAGGAGACATCTCATCAATCAATGGGGCAATTCAGTAATTCGGCAATGGGCAATGGAAAACGAATGATTCCTCACCCCCTCCCGATAATTATCGGGACTCTCCAATGAGGAAAGGTGAAGATTCTGTTGAAAATTTACTAAAAAGAGCGTTTTTAAACACTGAATTAGTTAAACCGGCATACAAAAAAGGTGTCTGTTACGACACCTTTCAACTTTGTTAATGCTGATTATTCTGCTGCAACCAATTTATTGGCACTACGGTATAAAAACGCATGATAAACATGTCTTCTGGCAAAACGAGCCGGTGATTCTGCATTGATCATTTTGATATAGGTCACTTTGGGTACTCCAAAATATTCAAATTTATTTCCATCCAAAAAATGAATGTTTAACACTCCATCTTCATAATAAAATTCCATAATACCGGAAGTAGTGGTTGTTTTTAAATATTCCTCTTTTACTTTTTCTTGGGTTTCCGGGGCAATACTCACCAAAAAATGGTAGGCTTCAATGATGTTTTTACTTCGTTCTTCCGCTAATAATCGCAATTGTTCATCGGCAATCGTATCCGGATGATCTTCTTTCATACTGTTGCGATAGATTGTTTTTAACTCTTTAAGGGTTACGTTTTTATCTACTTGGAGTAATTTGCGGTATTCGGCAATTTTTTTTGAGTTCATATTGTAGGTAGTAAACAAGTAAATCTTGTTTTTTAAATTTTTGCAAAACTAAGGTTTTTTTATGACAAGTCACTACGCTTGTTTGGTTGGTTTTTCCATTAAGAAATGTAAGTACAAAAATATTTAAATAATTGGCGAATTTGTGGTGAACAGGACTTACTTTAATAAAGAACGCTTTTTTAACCACAAAGGTCGCCAAGGAGGCACAAAGAACGCTAAGATGCTTTGCTTTGTCGTAACAATTTCTCTAATTTCAACTGCTCTCTTCCCCTGCTGTGTCATGTCGACGGTAGGAGACATCTCATTAATCAATGGGGCAATGTGTCAATGTGTCAATTCGACAATTCGGCAATGGGGCAATGGAACACGGATGATGCGGATGGAATGGATGAACACAGATTTTTTTATGGATTTGCTTTGCAAAGGCGGTTGGAAACAGATTCGTTTGTGCTGACATTTTCTCCTATTTCAACTGCTCTCTTCCCCTGCTTTGTCATTCCGACGCAGGAGGAATCTCATTACGGTTGTGGATTTTTTTATAAGACGCTTCGCTTGTTTTGGTTTCTCGCAGAGACGCTGAGATGCAAAGACGCTTCGCTTTTGTTTTTTACCATTAAGGGATTAAGGAACATTAAGGCAATGGAACACGGATTATGCGGATGGAATGGATGTACACAGATTTTTTTATGGATTTGCTTCGCAAAGGCAGTTGGAAACGGTTTCATTAGTGCTGGATTAAAAGTAAATTTCTCATCATAGCAAACGGAACTTTTAAACTCTTAAACTTCTAAACTTCTAAACCCTTAAACCCTTAAACCTATTTTTCTAATTTCTCAAATTTTATTCATCTGTGTTCTTTTTATATTATCTAACAGAACACATTCCAATTCAATGTCTCTTTCTATTTCCCTTTATTTCAATTAAAAGCTTACTTTTGTACTAAAATTGAATCATTTAGCTCTTTCCAATATGAAAAAAATAGCGTTTTTGATGGTCTTTCTTCCTTGTCTTGTCATCGCTCAAGTAGGAATGCAGCAGCATGTTGTCATCGACAGTACGTTTGGAACTCCTAATCCTCAAAAAGTGGCCGTGGGTGACATTGACGGCGATACTTTCCCTGATATATTAGTGGGTGGTGCTGGGAAATTGGCATGGCACAAAAACAATGACGGCTTTGGAAATTTCAGCGGTACAAATACAGTTGAACCCAACTTGTTCTCCTTTAACTCGGTAGCCATTGCCGATATGGATAATGATTCCTATCCGGATGTGGTATACAGTACTTGGAGCGGTAATCAAGCCAGAGTGTCTTGGCAAAAAAACCTCGATGGTTTAGGAACGTTTGGCCCGGCAACGCAAATCAACACTAATACCAACTACCTCATGAAATTAGAGGTAATGGACTTTGATAATGACGGAGACAATGACATTGTACTCAATTCATTTACGAATATTATTCTTTTAAGAAACAATGGAACCGGGACTTTTACCACTTCCAATATTTTTGGGGCTTGCACTAGTTTCCATGTGACCGATGTTAATGGTGATAACCTAATGGATGTGATTTATGTGACAACCTATGATTTATTTGCCTTTAAACAAAATACGAATGGTACCTTCACGTTGTTAGAAAACATGGATGGTTTTGCTCAAACCACCCGCATTTACAGTGGCGATGTAGATGGTGATGGCGATACCGACATCCTTACCATTTTTGAAAACGGAGGCAGCCAACGTCGTGTAAAGTGGTATCAAAACACTAACGGTTTGGGTGTTTTTGCAGCCAATCAAGTGTTAGTTAATTTACCCAATTTATCGGTAACTTCCAACATTGATACAAAAATGTTGCAACTCACTGATTTAGATGGAGACGGAAGAAAAGACATCCTTTTTTCTGAATCCAATACCAACAAAATTGCTTGGTACAAAAACTTGTCCAATACCACTTTTGGAACTGAACAAGTAATGACTACCAATTCCTTAAACGTGAGAGAAATAGTTGGAGAAGACATGAATGGCGACAATACAAAAGACATTGTTTCTGTATCCTATGACGATGGAAATGTGGCTTGGTACCAAAATATCAGTGGCATTGGCACGTTTAGTCCGGCTAAAATGGTTTCCTATTATGCCCATTTTGTTAACCATATCGATGTGGGGGATATCAATGGTGATGGTACGCCCGATATTCTTTCTACTTCGCATGCGGATAGAAAAGTAGCGTGGTATAACAATACCAATGGGTTAGGCGATTTTTCGCAACCGCAACAATTGATTTCTAATACAACCAATGGCACTCGAAACGCGTATTTGAGAGACATGGATGGCGATGGCGACTTAGACGCATTATATACTTATTTTCTAGATGAAAACGTTGATGTGTTTAACATTCGATGGAGAGCCAACAACGGGAATGGAGTGTTTACGACAGAAACAACTATCTTTTCAGGGGCTGTTGATTTATTCCGCATCGTTCCTTGTGATATTGATAATGACAACGACACCGATATTGTAACGGTTTTAAATACGACCACTTTACTACTTCTTAAAAACAACGGTAACGGTACTTTTGCTCCGCAACAACTTTTTACGTTCCCGGTTGGAAACTTAGGGTTTATTGTGGTTGAAGATGTAGATGGTGATGGCGATGTAGATGTGATTAGCTCCGGAAGTAATAAATTCGCATGGTACGAAAACACTAACGGTCAGGGTGATTTGAGTGTGGAACGCCTTATCCCGCTAACCAACCAAAGTTCAAGAATATTAAATACTGCTGATCTTGATGGCGATGGCGATAAAGATATACTGTTTATTAACCGTACACCAAACCGAATTGGTTGGTTTGAAAACACCGATGGAAACGGCACCTTTGGACCGGAAATCATTTTGGCAACGGTAACCAAACCGCTTTCTATCCTTGCCTTTGATATTGACAACGATGGCGACCAAGATATTGTGTGCGATGCTGAACAAGGTATTCGATTGCGATGGTTGGAAAACAATGGCAATACTACCTTTACCAATACGTATGAAATCACCAATACCATAGGGCGTGTAGGCCGAATGATCACCCGTGATATGGATGCCGACGGCGATTTAGATTTGGTAACCTGCTCCTCAGATGATGATAAAGTAGCTTGGTTTGAAAACTTAGGTGTTTTTAGAAACGTGATTCAAGGAACGGTAAGGCTGGATTTAAATGCTAATGGATGTACAACTGCAGATGAGGGTGTGCAAAATGTGTTGGTGACAACCTCTGATGGTTCACATACTTTTTCTACGTTTACCAATGAAAATGGGGAGTATACCTTGTACGCCGATGAAGGTACCTATACCACTTCTATTACCACTCCTTTGGTCAATTATGCTTCCAATCCCTTGGAACAAACGATTACTTTTACGGCTCAAAATCAAACAGAAATCATTGATTTTTGTTTAGAACCGTCAACACTGTTTGACGATGTAGAAGTGAGCATGGCTCCGTTAAACGATGCCCGTCCCGGATTTGAAGCGAAGTATCGTCTTCACGTGAAAAACAATGGAACCAATCCCATTAACAGCGAATTAGTGTTTACCTATAATGCTGCTAAATTTAGTTTCTTAAATGCTTCTTCTCCTACGAGTAGTCAAACGACCAATAGCTTACACTTTAGCCTTGACAATTTGCTGGCTTTTGAAACCAAAATAGTGGATGTTACTTTTGAAGTGGCCACCATTCCTACTACTACGTTAGGGGAAACTGTGACCTTTACGGCTGCTGTGGAGAACATTGACGACACTACGCCTGCAAACAATACCATTACGTTCAACCAAATCATTGTTGGAGCGTATGACCCTAATGACATTCGGGTGCTGGAAGGACCACAAATTGCGATTGAGGATGCCGATGAATATTTGCATTACATCATTCGTTTTCAAAATACCGGTAATTATTTTGCTCAAAATGTAAAAATTACCAATACACTGGATGACAAACTGGATTGGACTACCTTTCAACCGGAGAGTTCCAGTCATGACAATCGAATTGAAATTGTAGATGGTTCCAACGTGAATTTTGTTTTTAATGCCATTTATCTTCCTGCTATTACGCAAGACGAAGCGGCATCACAAGGTTTCATTAGCTATAAAATAAAACCAAAAGCAGATGTGGTAATTGGCGACATCATCAGCAATGATGCGGCCATTTATTTTGACTTTAACCCTCCTATTTTTACCAATACGGTCACTACAGAAATTGTAGAGTTTGTGTTGAGTCAACCTACCTTTGCTGTAAAGGAATTGACACTTTATCCGAACCCCACCCAAAATCGTTTTACCGTCTCTTCAACTGAGCCAATGGAAAAAGTAGAAGTGTATAATCAACTCGGACAATTGGTATTGATCCAAAAAGCAACTAACACAATCGATATTTCCGGTTTAGGCAAAGGTGTGTATATGGTTCGCCTGTATGACGCACAAAATCAATTCACGGTAAAGAAAATCATTAAAGAATAATTGCATCACGCTTCGGTGGTAAAATCAAAAAGGAAGTTACAATGTAACTTCCTTTTCTTTTAAACAATCTGCAGCTGTTGGTTTAACTGCAATTAAAAACCCATCACCTTCCTTCTGCTCATTACCTATTTTAATTTATCAATATAGTTGCTATACATATCTTTGAACTGAAACCCCTCTCCCATTCTGTCTTTGCTTAGTTTATTAAATTCTACCAGTCCCCATAAAAGCAATTCTTTTAGAAAATACGTATCCCGTTGTGGGAAACCGGGTTGGTATTTTTCAATCAGTTCTGTCAATGGCGGAATGGCATCCAGTTGCTGTTGGTAAGCTGTATCAGTAGCGTCATCCAACAATTCAAAACCGGTTTCGGTAAAAAACCATTCCAGTAGTTTGGCATACGGTCCAACGGTAGGGTCGCGTTCTAACTTTTCTATTTTTGGAAAATACGCCGGGAAAAAGGAACGAACAGCAGCCGTAATCAAGTGGTTGGCTACCACCGCGGCTCCTTCTTGTTCGCCTTCATACACCAATTCTACTTTTCCGGTAATCGCCGGAATAATACCCATAAAATCACTTAAGCGAACGGTTGTAGTGTCATTACCGTTTTGTAACGCTCTTCGCTCTGCAGTGCTGATTAAGTTCTCATACGCCGTGATGCTCATTCTTGCACTTACCCCACTTTTTGCATCAATAAACTCGCTTTCGCGGGCTTCAAAACCAATTTGTTCCAACAAATCTTTCGCAATGGAAGGAACATACACCGCTTCTGTTTGCTCCGCATTGAGCTTTGCTTCCTGTTCAGTAATGGTACGGGCGATGGCCAATGATTCAGGATAATGCGTTAAGATTTGCGAACCGATTCGGTCTTTTAACGGGGTTACAATGCTACCGCGATTGGTATAATCTTCGGGGTTGGCGGTGAACACAAATTGCATGTCTAACGGCAAACGCACCTTGAACCCTCTGATTTGAATATCGCCTTCCTGTAAGATATTGAACAAGGCCACCTGAATACGGGCCTGCAAATCGGGTAACTCATTGATGACAAAAATACAACGATTCGCTCTCGGAATCATCCCGAAATGAATGACACGGTCATCCGCATACGAAAGTTTTAAATTCGCTGCCTTAATCGGGTCAACATCGCCAATTAAATCGGCTACAGTTACATCGGGTGTGGCTAGTTTTTCGGCAAAACGTTCGCTTCGGTGCAACCATTCTATCGGGGTCTCCTCCCCTTTTTCCGCAATCAACTGTTGAGCATAACGGGAAATGGGTTGAAAAGGGTCGTCGTTGATTTCTGAACCGGCCACAACGGGAATGTATTCATCCAATAATTCAATCATTTTTCGGGCCAAACGGGTTTTGGCTTGCCCACGAAGTCCCAACAAATTGATGTTATGACGGGATAAAATGGCACGTTCCAACTCCGGTACAACGGTGTGTTCAAATCCGTGTACCCCTTCAAAAATAGGCACTCCGGCTTTTATCTTCGTCCGTAAATTATCGCGTAATTCGTCTTTAATGCTTTTGGTTTGGTAACCGGCTGCTTTTAATTGACCTAATGTTTGTATCTGTTTCATTTTCTGTTGTCGGTTGGCGGTTTTCTGTTGGCGGTTATCTATTCTCTATTTTCTATTTTCTATTTTCTATTTTCTATTTTCTATTCACTAAGGACTAATCACTATTTCACCCTCTTCTTCCTATTCCTCTCATAATCCTCAAAAATCATTTCACCCAATCCTTTCAGTCCGGTGTAAAAGGCTTTTCCTTGATTGGCTTCGGTAAAATGGTTCACAAATTGTTGCAAATACGGGTCGTTGGCAATCATAAACGTGGTAATCGGAATGTGTAATTTGCGGGCTTGTGTGGCGTGGTTATAACACTGTTCCACGATGTATTCGTCTAACCCGTTGCTGTTCATGTAGTAGGCTCCGTCTTTTTCTCGCACACAACTCGGCTTTCCATCCGTAATCATAAAAATCTGCTTGTTGGTGTTTCGTTTTCGGCGAAGCATATCCATCGCCAATTGCAAACCTGCTACGGTATTGGTATGATAGGGACCTACTTTTAGATAGGGCAATTCCTGAATGGAAATAGGCCACGCATCATTCCCAAACACTAAAATATCGAGTGTGTCTTTGGGGTAACGAGTAGTGATTAACTCTGCCAATGCCATGGCTACTTTCTTGGCGGGTGTAATACGGTCTTCGCCATACAAGATCATGCTGTGACTGATGTCAATCATCAAAACGGTACTCATTTGGGCTTTGTACTGGGCATCTTCCACCACCAAGTCGTTTTCGGTGAGGTGAAATTCGCCAATGCCATTGTTGATTTGTGCATTCCGCAGGCTTTCCGTGAGCGAAATACGATCCAGTCCGTCCCCAAAATGATAGGCTCTGAACTCGCCGGTTTGTTCGTCGCCGGGTCCGGCATATTTGGTGGTATGGTTGCCTCGTCCGTTTTTTTTGAGGTTGCCAAAGATTTGTTCCAGTGCTCGTTGTCGGAGGGCTTGTTCGGTTTTGGGTGTGATGGCTCGTTCTGTTGAACCATCGTCTTTGATTTCTTCGCGGAGGTAGCCTTTTTTCTTTAAATCTTCTACAAAATCATCAAGGGTATAGTTGTCGTCGGTGAGTTGATATTCCATGTCCAATTGACGGAGCCAGTCAATGGCTTCTTCCACATCGCCTGCTGTATGGGTGATTAACTCTTTGAAAATGTCAAACAGTTTATCAAAGGGCGATACGAATGGTGCTTCGTACTGCTTAAAATAAAATCCTTTTTTACTGATTTTTTCCATGACGTTTAAAAGTACTGATTTTGAGGGGAGTTTGTTCTATAACGAGTATTAATATTTCGTTAAAGTGAGGGGGATGGGCAATGATTAATCCTCACCCCCAGCCCCTCTCCAAAGGAGAGGGGTGACGGAGCCGTTGAAAGGAGTGCCAAATGAGTCGTTTTTTTGTATATAGTGACTTTTACTTACTTCAACTGCTCTCTTCCCCTGCTGTGTCATGTCGACGGTAGGAGACATCTCATTACGGTTGAGGATTTTTTATGACGCTTCGCTTTTGTTTTTTACCATTAAGGAATTAAGGGGCATGTAGGTAGGGTGTGAAAGAGAGGACAGAAGTAGGTGAAGAATTCCGTTGTTTTTCTCTTTTTTCAACCGCACTCTTCCTCTGCTGTGTCATGTCGACGGTAGGAGACATCTCATTACGATTGAGGATTATTTATGACGCTTCGCTTTTGTTTTTTACCATTAAGGAATTAAGGGGCATTAAGGTAATGGAACACGGATGTAGCGGATGGAATGGATGCACACGGATTTTTTATGGATTTGCTTCGCAAAGGCGGATGAACACCGATTCGTTTGTGCTAATATTTTCTGTTATTTCAACAGCTCTCTTCCTCGACTGTGTCATGTCGACTCAATGAGGCAATGATTAATCCTCACCCCCAGCCCCTCTCCAAAGGAGAGGGGTGACGGAGCCGTTGAAATGAGTGCCAAATGAGTCGTTTTTTTGTATATAGTGACTTTTACTTATTTCAACAGCTCTCTTCTCCGGCTGTGTCATATCGATGGTAGGAGACATCTCATTACGATTGAGGAATTTTTATGACGCTTCGCTTTTGTTTTTTACCATTAAGGGGTATTAAGGCAATGATTCAATGTGGTAATTGACCATTTTTATGTACTAAAACAACCCTGCTAAGGGTGAATTATCAATACCAATTGTGGTGGGATTGAAATTGAATTTGTTCTTGAGCAATGCCGCATACACACTTCTAAAATCAATCTCATGAATTAAATCACCTTTATCTAAGTTAGCTAAATCGGGATTTTTACCGATAATGGCACCTTTGTTTTGTCCACCAATTACTATCATTGGTCCTGCCGTTCCATGGTCGGTGCCGGAACCGTTTTCTGTTACACGTCGTCCAAATTCTGAAAAAATAACTACGGTGACTTTATTCAGTAAATTGTTTTTTTTCATGTCGGTGTAAAAAGAATAAACCGCATCGTTCAAAAGAGTGAGTTGTTTTTGATGTAAAGCAGACTGATTGCGGTGCGTATCAAATCCGTTTAAAGAAGTATAGTATACTTTTGACTGTAAATTCCCTTTGATTAATTTTCCTATCCATTGCAGATTTTTAGCTAATTCATTCTGACGATATGTTACGTCTTGAACCGGTGCGTTTTTGATGGCTTTTTGAATTTCATCCATTCCTTCTAATGAGGCAAATTGCAATTTTCGAACAAAATCCAATTGTGGATTATCCGATAAAGTGACTTCTTTTTCCTCCCCGGAATAGTTTTTTAACTTGCTAAAATCTTTCACCGTAACCGTATTCAGTAAAGAAGATTTAAAAGCTAAATTATCAATACTATCCACATTGAGTCCTGCTACTTTCTCCTCTTTGCATTGTATTTCCAAAAACCTACCCAGCCAACCATCGTTTAAGTATTGGTGACTGTTCGAAGCGGTTTGCCATATTTCAATACTCCTGAAATGGGAACGATTGGGTTCAGGATAGCCCACATTTTGAATGATACTTAAGTTCCCTTCTTGTGAAATGGTAGCCAAATCTTTCAATGCCGGATGAAAACCCATTCCATTAATGGCATTGATGATGGTTGCTTTACTGACACCTAGGGTAGGTCGATGGGCATAATACAACGGATTATCAAACGGTATGAACGTATTTAAACCATCATTACCCCCATTGAGCTGAATGAATACTACAATATTATCGGATGACATCCCTTTATCGGATGTCCACAGCGATTGTGCGGTTAAAAAATTAGGCAACAATAAAAGTCCACCTGTTCCTGTGGCTGTTAACTGCAAAAAGGTTCTTCTTTTCATGGCTAAATGAGTTGAAATTCAGGTGTTTTAGCTAAATATTGATAGACATTTAAGATGTTTTTCGAAGCATTTTCGGCCATGACATCAAAATCGTATTTGAGCAATTGATTCAGCTCTGCCCACATATCATCATTCGTTGCAAACACCATTCTATCGGTAAGTTCTTCTAATATGGATTTTGCATTTTTGGGGTTGGCAAGTGCTAAACGCGGTTGAAAAGATAGCTTCCCAATTTCCAATTTTTCCAATCGCTTACTGAGTCTTTCAGCAAATATAGGATTACCACTAATGATAAAATCAATCAACTGATTTCTATCGGCATAAATTTGGGCAGTGAGCCAATCTTTGCCTCCTTTCCACCCTTTTACATTGGGTTGATCAAAGATATCCATGCCTTGGTTTTTCAACCAAAAGACCATTAATCGATAATTGGGCTCCAGATTTAAATCATGGTACACTTGAAACAAGTACACCATTGGGTTTTTCAATTGTGTGCCGCCTTTATCCGATTGACATTCGTTTTCAAAAAGGGACTGAAAAAAAGGTTTTAACTCGAATTTTTGTAGTTTTAAATAATCGCCATACCGTTTAACTTTGGATGGACTTGGATTATCTTCAAAAAACCATTTCAACACTTTTTCCGTTATAAAATAAGCCGTATTAGGTTGTTCAAAAATAAGGTCAATTACGTCATCAATTGTAAAGTTTCCGCTAACTCCCAAAATGGTTTTAATGGAATTGTCTTTCAACATCGGACGATACATTCCTTTTTCCTCACCAAAGGTTAAACCGGTTAAGGCAAGAGCGGTATTTTTGATGTCGCTTTCATTGTAATTGCCCTCACCCAATGTAAAAAGCTCCAGTAGTTCCCTAGCCAAGTTTTCATTGGTTGCTCCTTTTCGGTTTTGATGATTATCTAAATACATCATCATGGCATTGGAATACACCATTTCCTTTACTAAGGTTTTGTAGTTTCCTAAAGCATAGTGATTGATGGTTTTATAGTACGTGTAGGTCCAATATGGCATTTTTACTCCTTTGAGGGTGGTTACAAAATGATTTTGGAAAAACAAATTGATTTTTTCCCGTAACGGTGTGGTAGTTTCAAAACATCTGTTCAAGATAAACACTTTCCAATCCAGGTTTTTTTTAATGATTTCTTTCGCCAAGGCTTGCTCATCTCCTTGATTAGCCATTTCTTTTCGAAAAGCTCGAAAATCTTTTATGGTTTTGGGAGCGTCTTTTAAAAATTCAGGCTCAGGTACGGAAACAGTGGTATTTAATTGACCTGCAATATAGGCAGACAAGCCAAGTTGTTTTACTATTGAGGCTTGACGGGTAGAAAACCCTAATCGTAGAGCAATTAAATGATGCTGTTCCATGGGTGAATGGCTTTGAGGATTAGACTTAGGTTTTAGGGAAAGGTTTAATGTGTAATGTTTCAATTTGACAATTCGGTAATGGGGTAATGGAACACGGATGTAGCGGATGGAATGGATGAAGGCGGATTCTTTTTTTGGATTTGCTTTGCAAAGGCGGATGGAAACAGATTCGTTTGTGCTATCATTTTCTCTTATTTCAACTGCTCTCTTCCCTGGCTTTGTCATTGCTTCGCCAGTTCGAGCAAGGCTCTCGTGTCCGACGCAGGAGGAATCTCATTACGATTAAGGATTTTTTATGACGCTTCGCTTTTGTTTTTTACCGTTAAGGGATTAAGGGGCATTAAGGTGGAGTGTGAAAGGGAGGAAAAAAGTAGGTGAAGAATACCTTTGTTTTTAGTTACTTTACTGCTTAATTATTTTCTTAAAATAATTTCGTTTTCCGTTGTAAAGCCAAAAAAAGAAGGTTAATAATCTGATTATCAATACCTTTTATTTTAATTTTTCAAGTAAGAATTTCCTTATTGGTTGTTAAAAAGTATGCCCAATTGTGAATAAGTTTCACTTTCATTTACCATTTAGATTTATAAAATTTGTGAATGTTATTCTTGTTAAGAAGGATAAAAACCATAAACTAATTAAAAATGAAAAAAATGAAAACAGTTAGAGTAAGTATTCAATTAAATTGGGATTATGATCAAAGAAGAACAAGACATCGAGCAGCAGGAACTTAATAACGAAAATGGTGCTGCTCCAGAGAAAAAGCAACGCAAACAAAGAGCAAAAAAACCTGAAAAGTTAGAGCGTGAACTCACTATTTTGTTTGATAGTTCTGATGCAATGAAAATGCTACACATTAGTGAAAGTACACTTTATCGATTAAGGAAAAATAAAGAAATACCGTTTAAAAAAATAGGCAAAAAATATTTTTATCCTGACTACTATTTTAAAAATATTAATCTAGATAAAGTATAAAATAAAAGCTCAATAGACCTAAGTTAGACCCCAATAAACCTACTACGTCTGTTCATTTTAGCCTGACATTATCTTTCGCGAGAGATTTTTCTACTCCCGCTACCCTTTTATCCCCTCAAAAAATCCATTTTTTTACATTTTCCGATTTCCATACTCTAACGGCAAAGACTTCTTTTGTAATTTTTTACCTATAAAAAATGTAATTTTATAGGGGTTTCATTTGGGATTTGTTCGGTAGTTCTTCGGAAATCCTTCGGAAAACACCCCCTTTTTCCGAAGAGCGTTCGAACAAATGTGCTATTTAACCCGAAGAAAATACCTGTATTTTTAGAGCTTCTCTTCAATCAACGTCAAAACACGTCAAAACCCGTCAGGGACTGTTTTCAACGTCAATACCCTTCAATTGTATTTTTTTACCTTACAAGCTCTTTATGAAAAGTCTTTCCACTTAGTTTGTTAGTGAAAGTTTGCACTATAAGTTACCCGTTGTTACTTGACTTTTTTAAACGTCATTCAATTGATAATCAAGCACTTGAATTGTTATTTCAATTCCATTTTCTATCTTTGAACCGTTGGAATGAGATGGCCATCGAAACAACAAAAATCAATTGTTTAACCCATTAAAAAAAGTAATGAGATGGGAACATACAACAAGGGCATATTAGGTGCCTTTTATGGAAAGGTTGGAACTGTAGTAGGTTCAACTTGGCGAGGAAAAGACGTGATGCGTAGTTTACCTCGTCGATCAAATCGAGCAGCGACGTTGCTCCAACAACAACAGCGTGACAAGTTCACATTAGTCACTAATTTCCTTTTACCGATTTCGAGCATACCGGGGCGGTACTTTGGAACAAAAGGTGGGTTAAAGACCCAACGGAACCAGGCGATGTCTTACTTGATGAAGCAAGCCGCCTTACACAACGGCACAGAAGCCTATTGGGATTTCCCAAAGATTCTGTTGACCCGTGGCGATTTATTGGGTTTAGCCACCCTTACGGCTACACCGGACACCAACCAAGCGGTAACGGTGAACTGGGTGAACAACAGCGGACAAGGCAATGCCGATGCTACGGATACCGTTTTGGCGGTTGCGTATGAGGAAACCTCCGGATTGATTTGGTCAGCTGAGATGATTGCCACCCGCGACACGGAAACGGTGACCTTACCACTTCCCACCTACTGGAGTGGTTTGGCGGTACATGTTTGGATTGCAGTGGTTGCCGCAGACGGCAAGAAGTATGCCACCAGCCAGTACCTGAACACCATTACGTTGGATTAATGGGTTGGGGTAAAAACCCTTTCTCCTCAAATCACTGTGTATGGTACCTACATAGGTAAAAACAATATTCTAGATTTCTTGTTTTTTTCCCTTGCTATGGCAGGGGATTTTTTTTGGAGTGGCTGAGGGGCTGAGGTACTGAGTGGCTGAGGAACTGAGTAGCTGAGTTTGGTTCGCGGTTATTTTGTTTTCAGTTGGGATTTTTTTACTGATTTTGTTTGCCACGGCACAAAGGGGTGTAAAATAGCTGATTTTGTTTGCCCAGGCTCTAAAGGGAGCAAAATAGCTGATTTTGTTTGCCCCGACCCTAAAGGGAGCAAAATCAGTTTATTGGTTTTCAGGAGACAATTTGTTCTTAATACTTTTTTTTTCTGGCTATGCTGATTTTGTTTACCCCGACCCTAAAGGGAGCAAAATCAGTTTATTGGTTTTCATTAGTCAATTTGTTCTTAATACTTTTTTTTTCTGGCTATGCTGATTTTGTTTGCCCCGACCCTAAAGGGAGCAAAATCAGTTTATTGGTTTTCATTAGTCAATTTGTTCTTAATACTTTTTTTTTCTGGCTATGCTGATTTTGTTTACCCCGACCCTAAAGGGAGCAAAATCAGTTTATTGGTTTTCATTAGTCAATATGTTCAATGCATGGTTTTTTTCCGCCCATTAAGGTTGGGGAAAGAAAAAAACAAACAAGTATTATTTTTTTTTAATTTGTGCATGTAATTCTATTGTATGAAAAAAGATAAGAAAAACGACAATCAACTGGATGATTCCATGTGGAAGGGAGCTCCAGCAGAAATATTTTTGAAAGCCAAAGAACTTCGTGACAGTATGACTACTGCTGAACAAATATTATGGGAAGCAGTAAAAGGAAATAAATTGAACGGTCTAAAGTTTAGAAGACAACATCCAATTGGTCTTTATATTGTAGATTTTTACAATCATAAAAATAAATTAGTTATTGAACTTGATGGTGGTTATCATGAAAATGAAGAACAAAAAATTAAAGATATTGAACGAGAAAAGAATTTAAATTTTAATGGTTTAAAAGTTATTCGTTTTAAAAATGAATTAGTCATAAATAATTTGCCATTCGTTTTAGAAAAAATAAATGAAGAATTATTAATTAAATAAATTGATTTTGATTGTTGGATATTAAAGCTTTTGTAAGGCTGATTTTTTTTGTCCTGGCTCTAAAGGGAGCAAAATCAGTTAATGCGTTTTCAGTAGATTATTTGTTGTAAATACGTTTTTTTTTATGCTTTTACTGATTTTGTTTGCCCCGACCCTAAAGGGAGCAAAATCAGTTAATGCGTTTTCAGTAGATAATTTGTTCGAAGCATGGTTTTTTCCGCCCTTTAGGGTTGGGGAAAGAAAAAAACAATGGTAAAAAGTGGTTATAATTAGAAGTTCTTTTCTTTTTCCCTTGCTATGGCAGGGGATTTTTTTTTGGAGTGGCTGAGGAGCTGAGTAGCTGATTTTGTTTGCCCCGACCCTAAAGGGAGCAAAATCAGTTAATGCGTTTTCAGTAGATAATTTGTTCGAAGCATGGTTTTTTTCCGCCCTTTAGGGTTGGGGAAAGAAAAAAACAATGGTAAAAAGTGGTTATAATTAGAAGTTCTTTTCTTTTTCCTTGCTATGGCAGGGGATTTTTTTTTGGAGTGGCTGAGGAGCTGAGTAGCTGATTTTGTTTGCCCCGACCCTAAAGGGAGCAAAATCAGTTTATATCTTGTCCTAAAATAGCTTTACATAAAAAAAAGGTTATATTTTTTTTATTTTTCTTATGTTTGAAAAACTAATTGTTTGACTTAACACTTGTGAGATGACAGAGGCACAAATTTTAATTTGCAAAAAGTGTTTGAATCGGAAAAAGGGGGATTTTGCTCCTCATGATATTTGTAATTTAAGGGGTCATACTTTGGAGCCCGATACTTCTTGTCGGTATTATGCTAAAGACTCAACTGTTGTGACGAATGTTAGTGAGCAGCAGTTGTTATTGCGACCCAATGCACAACGGGCGAAGTTGGCTATGTTTATGCTTGGGGTAATGTTATTATTGGATGCCGTTTCTGGATTTTCCTCTTATTTGCAATTGGGTATGTTGAATGATTTTAAAGAGGGTTTTTATGTGTCGGATGAGGCTATTGCTGCCAATGATACCCGTGAGCAGTTGATTGGTGTGGTGTATTTGATTTTCTTGATTGTGAGTGCAGTGTTTTTTATTCAGTGGTTTAGAAGGGCTTATTACAATTTACAGGTTCGAACAGGTAGATGTGAACACAGTGAAGGCTGGGCTGCAGGGAGTTGGTTTGTACCGATTATTTCTTTGTATAGGCCTTTTCATATTATGAAGGAAATGGATCATAAAACAAGTCAGTTGATTACCAAGCTTTCCGGAAAGGAAGTTACTACCAACAGTATACTGATTGGCTTTTGGTGGACGTTGTGGATTATTACGAATTATTTAGGTAATTATGTGCTTAAAATGGGGTTTAAAGAGGAAACGCTAGACAATTTTATTTCTTCGACTAAAATAGAAATGATAAATTCTTTTTTGGGTATTCCGTTGGCTGTATTGGCTTATTTAGTGGTGCAGAATTATGCTCAAAAAGAGGCTGACTTGGTTGAGCTTGAAGCTAGATAATGGGTTGGCGGTTGTAGGTTGTAGGTTGTCTGTTGTAGGTTGTCTGTTGTCTGTTTTCTGCTGGCGGTTGGCGGAAGTTTGGTTGGCAGTTGGGGACTATTAGGACTTAGGGCTGATCTTTCGGGTTCTTTTTTAAAGAAGGAAAACTATGGACTATGGACTATTCACTAAGGACTAAGGACTATGAACTATTCACTAAGGACTAAGGACTATCCACTAAGGACTAATTTCTACTCCTCTATTTTCTTTTCTCGACTTTTTTTCTATCTTAGCGATTCCAAAAACAAAAACCTGCCGGGTGGTGGGTGAACTCCTTTGAATTTTTTTAGAGAATGCGGGAATCCGTAAAAAAGTTGCCGGAATAGGTGGTTTTTTTGTGGAATTATTTGTGGTGTGGGATTGATAATGTGGGTAAAAATTGGTAGGTTTGAATAATTAATAAATAATTGATATATGCCAAAAATATACGATAATATAAATAATCATTTAACAGTTGGACTGAATGAAACACTTGATGTTTCAGAAAGAACCGATTTTTGTGTTGGTTATTTTAATTTAAGAGGATGGAAAGAAATTGCTGAAAAAATTGATAGCCTTTCGGGTCAAACTATCATTGAAAACAATAATGATGTTCATAGAGTTTGCAGACTTTTAGTTGGGATGCAAAAATTACCTATTGATATTTTGAGAGAATATTTTAGCCATGATGAAGAACATATCATTGACCAAGCTGAAGTATTAAAGCTGAAAAAAAGATTAGCCCAAGACTTTAAAGACCAATTAACAATTGGGACACCAACAGAAGAAGATGAAAAAGCTTTACAGAAACTAAGCCAACAAATGAAAGATGGTAAAGTTTTGGTTAAACTTCATTTACGTTATACGCTGCATGCAAAATTATATTTAGCTTACAGTAATGACAAACGTGTTCCTGTTGTTGGCTTTTTAGGTAGTAGTAATTTAACTCTGGCTGGTCTTGCAAAACAAGGTGAACTAAATATAGATGTCATGGATCAAGATGCAGCTGATAAACTTGCATTATGGTTTGATGACAGATGGAAAGACAGATGGTGTATTGATATTACAAGTGAACTTATTGAAATTATTGATAATAGCTGGGCAGCTGACAAACTAAATTTACCTTATCATATTTATTTGAAAATTGCTTACCATCTATCTAGAGAAGCAAGGTCAGGTATCAATGAATTTAAACTACCTAAAGTATTTCAAACGGAGCTACTTGAATTTCAACAAAAAGCTGTTCTAGTCGCAGCACATCATCTCCACAAAAGAGACGGTGTAATGATTGGTGATGTAGTTGGATTAGGAAAAACTATCACAGCTACAGCACTTGCGAAAATGTTTGAGGATGATTTCTTTCTTGAAACCCTCATAATTTGTCCAAAAAACTTGGTTGAAATGTGGGAAGATTATAAGGACAAATATGGATTGAGAGCAAAGGTAATACCTCAAAGTCAAGTTCAAAAAAGGCTACCTAATTTGAGACGATATAGATTAGTAATTATTGATGAAAGCCACAATTTACGAAACGACCAAGGAAGCAGATACAGAGCAATTAAATCTTATTTAGAAGAAAATGACAGTAAAGTAATTTTATTATCTGCCACGCCATATAACAAGTCATATCTAGATTTATCTAATCAACTAAGATTGTTTATTTCAGATGACAAAGATTTAGGAATAAGCCCTGAAAGATATATTGAAGCAATTGGTGGTCAAATACAATTTAGTGCTGAACATACCGAAACATTTATCAGAAGCATTAAAGCTTTCGAAAAAAGCTCATTTTCTGATGATTGGAGTGAATTAATGCGTTTATTTTTAGTCAGAAGAACAAGAAGTTTTATTAAAAACAATTATGCTGAAACAGACCCATCAAACAACAGAAAATTTTTAACTTTTTCGGATGGCTCTCGTTCTTATTTTCCTGAAAGAATACCTCAAAGAGTCCTATATGAATTTAATCCAAAAGATAAGAAGGATGTTTATGCAAATTTGTATTCGAAAAACGTTGTTGATATTATCAATGGACTTGAATTACCAAGATACGGATTACAACAGTATTTAAATGGAAGACCTCTTATAAAACCTACCAAAGAAGAAGAACTAATAATGCAAAACCTTTCTAGGGCAGGTAGACGTTTGATGGGTTTTTGTAGAACAAATTTGTTCAAGCGTTTAGAAAGTAGCGGTTATTCATTTTTACTATCATTAAGTAGGCATGTTTTACGAAATTATGTTTATATCTATGCACTTCAAAACCACCTACCAATTCCAATCGGGAAAAATTTAGTAACTAATTTAGATGATTATTTAGAGGATGAAGATTTAGACGGTGATGGAGATGAAAACACTTTAAGCTTGTTGCTAAATGAAGAAATTTATTTAGCAAATGCACAAAAAATTTATAATTTATTTGAGCTAAAATATAAAAAGCGTTTTGAATGGATAAGAAGTGAGTTTTTTTCAAATGCTTTACAAAAAGAATTAATTGATGATTCTAAAGCTATCATAAATGTTATAAAGCTAGGACAAAATTGGAACCCAAAAGAAGATAGACAACTAAATGCTTTGTATGACTTAATGACTATTAAGCACCCTAATGAAAAAATATTAATTTTCACTCAATTTGCTGACACAGCTTATTATCTAAATAAGGAATTAAGAAAAAGAGGTGTGTCTAAAGTTGAATGTGTGACAGGAGACAATGAAAACCCTACTGCATTTGCTCATCGATTTAGTCCAGGAAGCAATAATAAACCTGAAATAGTTAAATCAAATCATGATTTAAGGGTACTGATTACCACCGATGTTTTATCTGAAGGACAAAACCTTCAAGATGCTCATATTATTCTAAACTATGATTTACCTTGGGCTATTATTAGATTAATACAACGTGCAGGACGCGTTGACAGGATTGGTCAAAAAGCGGAGAAAATTTTATGTTATTCTTTCTTACCGGAAGATGGAATTGAAGAAATCATCAATTTACGAAGAAGATTAACCCAACGTATACAAGAGAATGCTGAAGTGGTAGGAAGTGATGAAACTTTCTTTGATGGTGACCCCATTAATATTACAGATTTATACAATGAAAAGTCGGGCATTCTAGATGGTGAAAATGAAGATGAAATGGACGTAGATTTAGCGTCTTATGCATATCAAATTTGGAAAAATGCTACTGATGCAAATCCTGAATTGAATAAAATAATTCCAGATTTACCCAACGTGATTTATGCTACCAAAAAAAACACAGACGAAAAAGAAAAGGAAGGTGTAATTGTTTACACCAAAACATCAGAAGAAAATGATGTGTTAGCTTGGGTTGACAATAAAGGCAAAATAATTACACAATCGCAATATACTATTCTTAAAGCTGCACAATGCTCTATTGATACAAAGCCAGAATATAAAATTGAAAATCATCACGAGTTAGTTAAAAAAGGAATGGACTTTATACGTGAAGAAGAAAAAAATACTGGTGGCTCATTAGGTAAAAAAACAGGTGTAAAATATCGAGTTTATATGCGTTTAGATAGGTATTGCAAAGATTTTGAAAATACACTATTTGTAAATGACCAACTCAAAAAAGCAGTAGATGACATTTATAAATACCCATTAAAAGAATTTGCTCGGGAAACCTTAAACAGACAATTAAAGTCCGGCATATCGGATGACCATTTGGCATCATTGGTTGTTTCATTAAGAGAGGAAGATAAATTAGCTATTAATAACGAAGACGAACAAGTAATTAGAGAACCTCAAATTATTTGCTCTTTAGGTTTAATTAACCCATAAAATGAGTTTAACAAAAAAAGAATTTTCAAGTTACATTAAGCAATTCCAATTCCGTGAACTATTTAACGAAATGGGATGGAATAATGATAAAACAACACAACCGATTGTTGTTGATACTACCACATATATTATTCAAGCCGTTGGAGAAAAAAGTGGATTTAAAATTTTAGTTTGTCAACCTCATACGGATGGTTCGCTTCCTGATAGTGTTACAAGAAAAAAAATTGAACATAAAGTTACCAAACTATTTCAAGAACATCTGATTATTTTTCATGATGCAAAAAAAACAGAGCAAGTTTGGCAATTAGTTGTTAGACAAACCGGAAAGCCAACAAAAGTTACAGAAACCAGATACAATGTTAACCAAGACCCTGAACTACTTTTTCAAAGAGCATCTGGTATTTTCTTTGAATTAGATGAAGAAGAAAACATTACCATTGTTGATGTTACTAAGAAAATAGCGGCTAATTTTCATCAAAACAATGAAAAAGTCACCAAACAATTTTATGAAAAATTTAAAAAAGAACATACTTCATTTTTAAACTTTATTACAGGTATAGATGATAAACTTAATAAGGATTGGTATGCTTCTTTAATGCTTAATCGCTTAATGTTTTGTTACTTCATTCAAAAAAGAGGTTTTCTTGATAATAATAAAGATTACTTACGCTCAAAACTAAAAGCTTCTCAAGAAAAAAGAGGAAAAGATAAATTTTATTCTTTTTACAGAAACTTTCTGTTATCCTTATTCCATCAAGGTTTAGGAGCCCCTAATCATAGTGAGGAACTTAAAAAAGAGATTGGAAAAATTCCTTATCTCAATGGTGGATTGTTTGACGAACATGAGTTAGAAGTAACTTATGAGGACATTAACATTGATGACAAAGCCTTTGAAAAACTATTTGACTTTTTTGACCAATACGAATGGCATTTAGATACCAATATTACTTCTTCCGGTAAAGACATCAACCCTGATGTTATAGGCTATATTTTTGAAAAATATATTAATGATAGAGCCAATATGGGTGCTTACTATACCAAAGAAGATATAACAGATTATATCAGTAAGAATTGTATCTTGCCTTTCCTTTTTGATGAAACCAAAAGAAATCACCCCAAAGCTTTTGACGCCAATGGTGAAATATGGACTATAGTAAAAAATAACAGCGATGATTATATTTATGATGCCATTAAAAAAGGAGTTGAATTAGAACTGCCTGAAGAAATAGCTATTGGAATTAACGATGTCAGTAAAAGAACCGAATGGAACAAACCAGCCACAATTAATTACGCTTTGCCAACCGAAATTTGGAGAGAAGTGGTTGACAGAAGAAACCGCTACCATGAAATAAAATCTAAAATTGAAGCAGGTCAAGTTACTGCTATAAATGATTTTATAACTTATAACTTAAACATTCGTGAATTTGTTCAGGATGTGATACTAGAAACATCGGATGCCGATTTCTTAAAGCATTTTTACAAAGCCTTAAATAGTGTGACAATTATTGACCCAACTTGTGGCTCTGGTGCATTTCTATTTGCTGCCATGAATATTCTAGAACCGTTATATGAAAGTTGTATACAACGCATGGGAAACTTTGTTGCGGAAGCTCCAAAAGGAAAACACAAGTTTTTTGAAGAAACTATTGCTTATGTAAAAAGTCCAGATCATCCCAACTTACAATATTTCATTTATAAAAGCATCATTTTAAGAAATTTGTATGGTGTTGACATTATGAAAGAAGCGGTGGAAATTGCCAAACTCCGTTTGTTTTTAAAATTGGTAGCTACTGTTGAAGCCGATTATAGAAAACCTAATCTAGGATTAGAACCTTTGCCCGATGTAGATTTTAACATTCGTGCCGGAAATACATTGGTTGGTTTTGCTACAGAGACTGAACTTAAAAACGGTTTGGATTATACCTTTGATGGCGTAACTGCAAAACCTATAATTGAAGAAAAATGTGATATTGTTGCCAAAGCATTTACTCGGTATAAAGAAATACAATTGAGTTATGGTGATGACTTTAAAAGCTTTAAAAAAGCTAAAGAAGAACTCAACAAAAGACTAAAAGAGTTAAACCATGAACTCAACCAACTACTACATAAACAAGCCCAAGCCATACCCTATGATAAATGGTTAGCAAGCCACCAACCGTTTCATTGGTTTGCCGAATATTATGAAATAATTCATGACAAAGGTGGTTTTGATGTTGTAATTGGAAATCCTCCTTATGTAGAATATTCAACAACAAAATTTTCATACAAGATTAAGGAATCAGACTATAAAACATATTTAAGTAGAAATTTATACTCCTATGTTTTTGAAAGATCAAAGCAATTATTGAAAAATGATTCTAGAATTGGAATGATTATCCAAATAAGCTCTGTTTCTACACCAAGTATGGAAACTATGACAAAGGAAATTAAGAGAAATATAAAAAACAATTGGATATCAAATTATGCAACAAGACCAGCTTATCTTTTTGAGGGAGTTACAATGAATTTAACAATAATTCTATCTGAAATTCAAAACAAAATTAATCAAAAAGATTCTAATAATTTTGTTACAAAATATATGAGATGGAAACCGGAAAGCCGTGATGTACTATTTCATAATATTAAACTAAATTTAGTTGAAAATGATAAATTAATTTTTGAATATTCAATTCCAAAACTTCAATCTATAAATGAAAATATAATTTTAGATAAGCTAATAAAAGAGAAAAAAACAATTAAAACTTATTTAGAAACTACAAAAAAAGCAACTAATCAAGAGTTATTCTATCGCACAGCAGGAGGAAGGTATTTTAAAATTTTTATTGACAAAGATTTTGGTTCAGATAGCAAAAGTAATAAGAGTAAATATTTTCAAAACAAATATAATGTTTACGTTATAATCTCAATTTTAAGTTCAGATATTTGGTGGTGGTATTATACTCTGCATTTTGATATGTATAATTGTAAAGATTATATGATGTATAATTTTCCTTTTGATTATGAACGTTGTAATTATTTAAATGAGCTTGAGATTTTAGGAAAAAAATTATCAAATGATTTAATTCAAAATGCAGAAAGTAAATCTCAATCTTATGCAACTACTGGAGAAAGAAAGCAACTAATATTCAATCCATCTTTATCAAAACCAATTATTGAAGAAATTGATGATATATTAGGAAAGCATTTTGATTTAGATGAAGAACAATTAGAATTTATTAAATCATATGACTGCAAATACAGATTAAGCAGAGAACAAGAAAACGTTGAATGATGAATGCTACAGATGCTTTACAAATAGTTTCATCTTTTAAAGGAACTGATTTAAAACAGGAACTAAACAAATTGCGTGGTAGTCTACTTCATAAAGGTAAAAATGACATAAAAGAGCCAAAACTTTTGTTTGAAGCAGCTCTTGAAGTAAAGCGTATTAGTGCTCAAATAGATGAAATGGTTCATGCAAGTGGTATCATAAAATGTTTGCCTTACATTCTTGAAGAAGATGAAATTTTAGAAAATTTATCGTTGGCTTCAGGAGCTGTTGGAGATGGTTTCGATCTAGTTACTAATAAAAGAATTGCAGAATTTAAGTTTTCAGTTTGGCAAATCGGTAAAGCAAACGGAATGCGAAAAAGACAGGTTTTTGGAGACTTAGTACAATTGTATATCAATGATTCTTCAAAAAAGAAAGAAGTTTACGTAGTGAGTTATGCTATGGTTTTGAAATTTTTGAACGGAAAATCAAAGTGGGAAAATGTATTGTCAAAGAGTGGAGTTTTAAAGAATAAGTTAGGTGATTATCTTACTGAAAAAAAACTAAGCTCAATAACTGTTAATGATATTTACTCCATTTCGGGAGTTGAAGTGAAAGATATAGAACAAATTATAAGCCTTAAAAATGATAACAATAGGAAACAATGAACTGCTCCAATTAAAGAAAACAGCTTTTTTGTGTAGTAGAAAAATACCCGCAGCAACAGTATTAAAATGTTATGATTGGGCAATTCAACAAAGAGAAAAAGGAAATTGTATTATAAGTGGTTTTCATAGTCCAATAGAAAAAGATGTTTTGCATTATTTATTAAAAGGAAATCAACCTATAATAGTAGTATTAGCAAGAGGATTAAAGAAAAAATTGGAAAAGGAATTTATTGAGCCACTTGAAAAAGGTAGATTACTCATTGTTACTCCTTTCGAAAATAATGTGAAAAGAGTAACTGAAAAAACTGCTGAAAAGAGAAACAAAATAATGATTGAATTGGCAGATGAAATTGTGGTAGGGCATTTAAATACTGGGGGTAAGTTAGAGAACGTTTTGAACGTTGCAACAAAAAAAATTATACGAATAACTTAATTTTATAGAATTATGAAATTTCCAATTGAAGGAATTATAAAAATAAAAGATAATGATACATTTCAAGCTAGAATTGAAGATTTAAAAAATCTGAAAAACTATCAGGTAGACTTTAACCTTTTTTATAATGTAATTTTAAATTTAAGAAATGGTTGTAGTGTTAATTCAAGACCTAATGAGTGGAATACATTCACTCTTGAAGAATGGTGTGAATTTCTTAATAAGCATAAAATTGAAATAAAGCCAAATCAGATTGATTTGATTTTTAATTATTTAACATATTATCATATGGGAATAATAACTCTTGAAACTAATAATAAATTTAGAGCAAATTTTAATTATCATAATTCAGATGAAAATTATGTTTTTGAGATGATTGCTTTAAATATGTAATTTATTTTTATGAAATTTACAAATCAAACAATTTTAGGTTTTTTTGATAGCTCTCAAAAAAAATATGTAATCCCTGTTTATCAAAGAGCATATTCATGGGATAAAGACAATTGGTCAACACTTTTAGAAGATTTAAAAGAGCAAACTACAGGTGGAAATAATTATTTCTTTGGTAATATTCTAATGGAAACAATTTCTGAGGATAAAGAATATGAAATTATAGATGGGCAACAACGATTGACAACTTTAACTATTCTTATAAGATCATTATTAGATGTATTAAAATTAAGAGCAAAGCAAGAAGTTATTGACATAGATATAAATTCTAAAGAAAGTTTATATTTCAAAAATGGAGGTAATAAAAAAATAAGACCTGTTGAGTACGATAGAGCATGTTATGACAACCTAATAATTGAGGGTAATTCATCATTTGAAACATCAACTACATCTCAAAGAAAAATTAAAGAAGCTAAAGTATATTTTTTTAAAGAATTCGGGAATTTGTCAACTGAAGTTTTAATTCAAATAATAAACAAAATTGAATCTTCTCAAATGACAAGTATAGCATTAGAACAAAAAAAAGATGCCGCTTTAATGTTTGAATTACAGAATAATAGAGGTAAGGATTTAACCAATATGGAAAAATTAAAATCTTACTTTATGTATCAAATGTACGTTAATAGTAATCCAGATGAGACAAATTCAAATATAGAGTCGATCTCAAATGTTTTTAAATCCATATATATTTTAATAAATGATATTAATTTAAATGAGGACAGTGTTCTAATTTATCATTGTAATGCTTACACAAAAAAAGGTTACGGTTATAGAACTATTGAAGATATTAAAGAGGAATTTAAAAAATCAAGTAATAAAATTGAATGGATTACTAAATTTACGAATGAGTTGCATGCTACTTTTTCCAATATTAAAAAGTTAGAAAATTCTAATAATCATTATTATAAAAAATTAAAACAATTAAAACTTCCTGCTTTTGTATATCCATTTTTTATAAAAGGTTATAAGTTCTTTGGAAATGAAACAGCCAAAATGAATAAGCTTTTTCATTGTATGGAAATTTTAGTTTTTAGGTATAATTTAATAAATAGCAGAGCTGATTTAATAGCAAGGCTTAATGAAGTATTAAATAGTTTTAAAGGAGATATTGATTTGCTAATTTTTAATTTAAAAAACAAGTTAAATGAAAGTTGGTATTGGGGTGATGAAAGAGTTAAAATATATTTGAATGAATGGATGTACGAAAACTCTGTTCTAAACTATTTACTATGGGAATATGAATCAAGTATTCAAAATAAAGGGTATGTTTTAGTTCAAATGACTTTAACAAGGGAGCAAATAGAACATATATCGCCAAGAACACCTCCAAATAATGAAAAAATAGCATCTGGTTATGAGGTTGATGAAGAAAATAATTATACCGATGAATTTAAAAATAAATATTTAAATTGTTTAGGGAACTTAATGCTAATATCCGGTTCTCACAATTCTTCAATTGGTAATAAACCATTTATAGAAAAATTAAATTCTTATAATTTGAATCCATTATTGAATCAACAAGGTGAAATAAAAACATTTAGTAGTGGAGATATTACTAATCCTATTTGGGACAATAAATCAATAACTAAACGCCACCAAGCAATTAACGAGTTTGCCGTTAAAAAATGGAGTTTTGAATCAATAATTTAAAATCATGTTAGATAATTACATCAAAAAAAAAGTAGATTTAATCTCTTATTCACAAGCTGAATTAATTAAAATATCCAATACATTATCTAATTTAAAAAACATTGTTAATAATCAACCTGAATTCAGGGAACCATTTTTAGGAGGTTCATACAAAAGAGCAACGATGGTCAAGGGAGTTAGTGATGTAGATGTTTATTTTAAATATGTGGGTAATGGTAATCCACAATCCGCCTTGTCTGTTTTAAAAAATGGATTAATAAGAAGTTATCCCACAACTACAATAAAACAAGATAAACCTTCAATTTTGGTTGACTTTCAAAAAATACCTATTAATATTACACCATATAGAGAAGATTATATGGGAAACTTGAGTATACCTGATAAGAATTTAATAAATTGGCAAACTATGAATTTTGGTCAATTAGAGAGAGATATTATTGAACTTAGAAGGCAAAATTCAAAATTTATTGACTTAATTAAAATTCTAAAACTTTGGAATTATAATTATAATAGAGGTATTAAAAATTATGAAATTGAGATCAGAGTTTGTAAATTATTTTTAGGTAATCACTTTTTTCAATTTAATATGGCTCAAATGATGATTTATTTTTTTAACAATAATGGTTTTAATGAGGATGCAAGAAAATTAGATTTTATTAGAATTAATATTCATTCTAATGTAAATTATTACTGGCTAAACTTTATTGAAAACAGAAAAACACTCTATTAATGGATGTAAATGGATTAGAATTATTAAAAAGACTTGGAGAAGAAACAATCTATTCCGCCAAAGGTCACTTTAAAGCTTGTGACTTGAGGAGACAATTGATAACTTATACTATTTGGGGGTGTGCTGTATTAAATATTGTTGGGATAATTGGGATAAATAGTTCTATAGATAAATGGTTATCAGCAATTGGACTTTTTGGCACTATTACCTTATTATTGTGGAATGAAGGTGAAGGAAAAAATTACAGAGCAAATCACAAAGAAATTGCAGAAAAATATTTGGCACTACACAAAGAAATTAGAGAGTGCTACTTTTTAAAAAACTCATCTATTGAAGAAATAAAAAAAATAAGTGATAAAGTAATTGCGTTAGACAAAAGTGAAAAACCTGAAATCCCAAGTTATGCTAGAAAGCTAGCTAAAAAAGCAATTGAAAGTAAAGACCCTGAAACGGATAATTGGTTTAAAAAATAAATTATGAGGATTGAGGATTGGGAAACAGTACAATTTTTATGGAATTGCTTAGCCAAACATGAAGGCGATGAAACTAATGCCATACAAGATGTGAAAAGTAAATATTTTGAGGATTTTGCCAAAACAAAAGACTTGCATTTCTTTTAGGCACCTCTGATCTATTTCATTACACTTCACATAATCCATTTATGATCATTGGAACCTTTCAGCCAAAAATTACAACACAACTCAATTTATTTGGATAAAAATGAAAGCAATAAATCAATTACTACAGAGGAACTTTAACATAAAGTCGGAAAAATCATTATTTAATTTAATTTCAAAAAAACCTGAGGCATTTTTTGAACTCAATTTTTTCATGAATAAAGATTCATATCTACAAAACATAAAAAAATTAATTGATGATATTAAACAAAACGCTGATTCGTTGAGTGATTTGAAAGAAATGGCTTCTCCCGGTTCAATTTTAGGTTCTTATGGAAGTAGAGAATATGGAGCTGTTATGTCTGCATATCTACTAAAACGAAAAGTATTAATTAATCATGTTGCTTTTTTTAAAAAGAAAATAAATTAATGTTTAAACGCTTGGAAAAAATATAAATAGGTTTAAATTGTATTTAAATTTTTGGAGATAAAGCAAATTTTAAAATTGGTATATGAGAATATAAAACACAGAATGTAGTTTCAAAATATCATAAATAGATGAAAAAAAATCTTCAAAGTAACACATCTCAATTTATAGAAAAATCAAAAAAAATACATGGAGATGAATATGATTATTCTAAAGTAGAATATGTAAACTCAAAAACAAAAGTTTGCATAATTTGTAACAATACTGATAAAATCATAGGGGAAAAACATAATGAATTTTGGCAAGTACCTTATGGCCATCTTAGCGGGTCAGGTTGTCCAAAATGCTCAAAACATTACATGAATAATGATATTTTCATAAAAAGAGCAAAAGTACTTCACAATAACAAATATGATTATTCAAAAGTTGAATATAAAGCTTCAAAAGAAAAAGTTTGTATAATATGTAACGAGCATGGTGAATTCTTTCAAACTCCTGATAGCCATTTAAACGGTCAAGGATGTTCCAAATGCAGTAAAGTTCACAGATACAATACTAATGAATGGATTGAGAAATCAAAAAAAATTCATAATAATAGGTATGATTATTCTAAGGTAGAATATATTAATAACAGTTCTAAAATTTGCATTATTTGTACTGAACATGGTGAATTTTGGCAAACACCAGCAAACCACATAAAGGGTAAAAATTGCCCCAAATGTTCTGGCCATTTTTTAGATAAAGACTTTTTTTTAAAAAAAGCTAAAGATATATATAAAGATCAAAATGGTAATCCCTTATATGATTATTCATTAGTTGATTATAAAGATTCATCTACTTATGTTACAATAATTTGTCGAAAAAAAGACTCCATATCAGCTAAAGAACATGGTGAATTTTCAAAAACACCAAATAAGCATTTGGGTGGACAAGGATGTCCATTATGTGGCAATGAATCAGGTGGCTTAAAAAACCGTCTAAGTAATGAAGAATTTCTTAAAAAAGCTTTTACTAACGAATATGAATATTTAACAGAATATGTAACTGCTAAATCCAAAATACATATTCAATGTAAAAAATGTGGTCATAAATTTTGGCAAGAGGCATTTAGTCATTTAAGTGGTTGTGGTTGTCCGATTTGTAATGAAAGTAAGTTGGAAAAAGCAGTTACGAATTTTTTGATTATACATGGTGTAAGACATGAAAAGCAAAAAAAATTTGATTGGTTAGGGAAACAAAGTTTAGATTTTTATTTACCTGAATACAATATAGCTATTGAATGTCAAGGAGTTCAACACTTTGAACCTCGTGATTTTTTTGGAGGAGAAAATGCATTAGCTGAAATTATAAAACGAGATAATATAAAACTCCAAAAATGTTTGAGCCAAAATATAAAAATGATTTATGTTGTAGACAATGAAATATATTTAGATAATAAATATCACATTGATAATGAAAAACCGTTTTCAGGAAATGTAAGCTATGAAATAATGCACTTAAATCATTTTGAAAGTTACATTAACCGTTTAGTTGAAATATTACCCTTTTTGTGATAATAAATGATGAAAAACAAAAGAATTTAATATTATAAGTACGTTTTATAGTATTATCCCTCCAAAAAATCACATCATTTAGATACTGCCCCCCCGCATAAGTCTCTTACTTTGCCTTAAAAGAATTGCTCCAATATTCATTTTATAAACCTCACATCACAAACTTCTCCTTCCCATGCCAACGCAAATTATGCACCGAAGGATAGTGTTTTACTTCTCGGGGTAGCTCAATAGGTTTACCTTCAAACTGTCTAATGCCATAAGGGCTTTGGGTTTCTCTTACGGTGGGTGAAACACGAACGATATAGTCTTCTGTAATGGTGAGTAAACCCCTGTCATACGCCCGATGCAACGTAGGTGATAAACAAATACCGTTGCTGATGGTGTCGTCATTGGATAGGCTAAACGGTATGATGTGGCAGGCATCCACCAACTGAGCATTGATGGTCGTTTCGATTTTCATTTCAGAAATACAACATTGGTAGCCATACAATCGCGGTATTTCTTTTTTAAAAATACCGCTTCGAATGAATCGTTCTTCCTCCCACTCTTCTTCGGTGAGTTGACTTTCGAGTTGTTTGATTTTTATTTGATAGGCTTCTCCGGTTTCTTCTACGATTTGTTGTTTAATTTCCAATTCTAAAGCGTATTGTTTTTCGGTTGTTTCTATTCTGTAATGGAAGGTGGCATTCGGGAAATAGGTTTCCAGCAGTAATTGTTCTAAAAAAGCGTTGGTTACTTCATCGGTCATTAATACAAATAGTTCTTGGTCGATTGCTGCGAAAGCCACATTGTCTTTTAAACTGTTTAGGGTGCTAATGCTTTTTAAAGAGGCCGCTCCTTTTGACAGAAAGGTTAGTTTCCAAAATGGTTCTGATTTGGCATGAAAGAAAGGCAGAGCAAAATTGCACGTGTGTAACGTCGTGACCAAGGTTTGCCAATTACTTTTGAATGCCAAAACCAACTCAGGTGTAATGTCAATTCGATTGGAAAGAATTTCCCCTTTTCGAATCAGCTGTAAAACCGATAGCAGTAAAATTGGTTTATGGGGTGCTTTTCCCAATTCTCTGTGCGAAGAACGGTTCAACTTTTTGAAATAATGGCTGTATTTGTGTAAAGTTGTGGAAGTGGTCATGTGGTTTGTATGGTGGGATAAAAGTAAACGTTTTCTTTTTGATTTGAAAGTGAAGTGTTGTTTTTGGATGATTAAAGAGATGCTTCCTGCGTTAGCATGACAAAGGGGGTGGATATTAACCCTCGAAGGGTTTGGAACCCTTCGAGGGTTGGGTTGTGCTGTGGAAGAGCGTTGGTTTTTTAATGATTGAAGAACTAATTAAAGAGATGCTTCCTGCGTCAGCATGACAAAGGGGGTGGATATTAACCCTCGAAGGGTTTGGAAGGCTTCGGGGGTTGGGTTGTGCTGAGGAAGAGCGTTGGTTTTTTAATGATTGAAGAACAAATTAAAGAGATGCTTCCTGCGTCAGCATGACAAAGGGGGGTGGATATTAACCCTCGAAGGGTTTGGAAGTCTTCGAGGGTTGGGTTGTTAGGTTAACTCCTCGCTTCCTCATACCCATCAAACAACGTTTGTTGATAGACATCGCCGTTGAATTTGTTGATTAATTCGCGGATAAACTCGTAGTGTTTGACATATTGGTTGGGGATGAAGAGCAATTGAATTTGTTTTCTTTTCAATAGCTCCATTTTAAGAGCATCGGATTTCATGGTTTTTTTGTGGTGGTAATGCTCCGGTCCGTTCAATTCAAAAACTACTTTGGGTTCATTGTTTTGAAAGAGCACGCCATCCAATTCCTTTTTATTCACCAACGGATTGTTTTTTTCCTCCGGAAATAAGTCCACCACTTTTACATTTCGCCTAAAACGGGTATCCTTGAGCGAACAATAATGCTGCATGGTTTTGTAAAATTCATCTTCAAACTTTGAATTGTTAGAAAAACCAATGGTTAGTTTATTCACGGTACTTTGCGTAACGTGAGTAGTTCCGTTCTTAGCGGCATAGTCAATCAAGGCATACAAGTCATCATCTTTACGGGATAAGACATCAATGGCTTTTAAATCGGTTACTACAATCAAGTTTTCTTTGGCCCGGGTGATGCCCACGTTAATCAATTGGCTGTTGTTCTTGATCCAGTCGTAGGTTTTTCGGCTGGTCTTGGTGGAAAGAGCGGTAGAAATGATAATGGTCTTGTTTTCCTGCCCTTGCACTTTGTGAATGGTTCCGCAACTTACGGAATCAGCAATCACGCCGGCAGCTTTGGCTTGAGAAACATAATGCTGAAGTACTTCTTCTTGGTTCCTAAAGGGTGTGAGAATGAATACATCGGTCAATTTGTTGTTTTTGATGTATTTGACAATTTCAACAGCTTCTTCCAGTTGTGCGTTTTTATGCTTTTGGTTGGCATTGGTCACCGAAATCAATTGAATGCTTCCATTTTCTTTAATAGCCGAGAGGTTCAACCGTTGCTCATAAAAACGCTTGTTGGAGTACTCGATAATTTTTTTCCCACAGCGGTAATGATAGCTCAATAAAATTTCCCTCGAAATGCTGTCCATCTTTTTATAAGCCGACAAAATGGAGTGATGGTAGTAACTGTAATCTGCATCGATGTTCAGCTGCTTCATCAGTTTATCATTCTTGAACTCATCAAACAGGATAATGGGTTGCAGTTGGTTGGTATCGCCTATCAACACCATGTTTTTACATTTAGAAATGGGCACTAAACTGGTGGGAATATCACATTGTCCGGCTTCGTCGATGGTCAATAAATCAAATTTGAACTTTTGTCCCAAACGGCGGCTGGAGAGATTAGTGGTTAAAATAATCGGAAATACTTTGGTGAACTTTTCGAGGTTTTTATCGTCGCTCAACCAGGTATTAAATGCTTTGATTTGCTCATTTTCTTCCTCGATGTGGAGAATTTCAATTAATTCTATATAGTCTTTCGTTTTTAATCGCTTGATGTACTTTAACGATTCAAAGTAGAAAAACTGAAGCAATTTAAAATTCCCGTCAATGATTTCAAAAATGCCTTTGACATCTTCGTCTTTCGTTTCCGGAATGGAATGTACTTTCTTTTCCAGTTTTTCTTTTTCCAATTTCAATAGATAATAATCTCCTCTAGACAACAATCCATTGATAAATTCTAAATTCTGTTGTAAATCGGTCCGTTCTTCATACTGCTGTAACTTTTCGACCAATCGTTTGTTTCGCTCTTTTGAATTTTCTTTCAGATTCAGCAAAAGCGATTCTTTGGGCACATCAGTCGTTTCAAATTCATACAGTTTTTTGATGGTTTGAAGGGCTTCCAATGTACATTCCTTGTTTCCTAACCGAATGAAGGGGAGAATAATCGCTTTGTCGCGGTATTTTCCCAGCGTTAATTTTTCTTTGATGCCATCAATCGGAACATTGTTGTTGGAAGAAATCAATAACGTTTTATTATTGGTAAGGCAATTGACGACAATGTTTAAAATGGTTTGTGTTTTTCCGGTTCCGGGAGGACCTTGCACATACGTAATCGGATATTTGAGTGAATTATAGATGGTCCGCAACTGGTCGATGTTCACGTTTTTATCGTACAACACGATGTGCGGTTCTTTTCTGTTTTTGCGGTCTAATAACGACGCACTTTTAAAGAACGCTTTTAACGGAATTTGCATTTCCTTGTTTTGTTGTTCAGCATTGATGCGATCGAACACGGGAGCAATATCAATTTTGGAATAACCTAACACCACTACTTCGGGTCGCGTATTGGGCAACTCTCCTACTCTAAAGTTTTCACTCAACCATTCAATCGTCTTTGCCGGGTCGGTTAAGTAGAAATCTTCAAAATCTGCCGTACTCATATCCGTATAATACGACAACGAATACTTTACATCTTTGATATAAAAATGGGGATTAAAGTGCGTGTATTTACTGATGAGAAGTGTCTTCTTCACCGGATCATAGGTCAACTCCCGATACGCAACAACAAATTTACCTTTAGAGCCCATGTCGATGGAAAACTCACTAAGAGCCAATTTATACTCCTGAAACTTGTTGTATTCATTGTGGTAAATTTCTTTGAGCAGGTACTGTTGCTGTGCCAACGACAATTGAAACGGACTATGTTGCAACAGCTCAGTCAAGTCAATTTCGGGCAGTAAATAGGCTTGGTGTAAAAAAGGGTCGCTATTGGCTTTGTAACATTCTAAGTAATAATTCAAAATGGCATTGTCGTACCGTTCAAATTCATACACGTGTAAACTTTCGTCTTCCTGTAATTTTTTGATTAATTGCTCCGGTACATCATAATGAGAAAACTTCAATATCTCTGCCGATTGAATGGCAGCAAGGTAAAGTGTGGTTTGTAAAATAGGTTCATCTTTGTTGACATTGAACATATCCACCACCATTTGCCCCCTGTTGTTTAGATCCAAAATGCAAATCCAAAAATGCTTTATTTCCTCTTGTTTGTTTTTGTAGTAGATGCTCAGGTACTTCCCTCCTCTGATGGCTTCTCCTATTTTGTGGATGACTTTTTTGTTGATTTCCATTCTACTTGCTTTGTATATTGCGGTTTGAAAGGGTAGCAAATGTTAAGTATGTTCAAATGTAGGGATTTTTTTTGATGCTTGAAGGGGTTGGTTAAAGAGATGCTTCCTGCGTCAGCATGACAAATGGGGTGGATAAGGGTTTAAACGTTTAAAGGTTTAAAAGTTTAAGAGTTGGGTTGTGCTGGGGAAGAGTGTTGGGTTTTTAATGATTGAAGAATTAGTCAATGAGATGCTTCCTGCGTCAGCATGACAAAGGAGGTGGAAATTAACCCTCGAAGGGGTTGGAAGGCTTCGAGGGTTTTTCTAATACCAATGTGTAAAAAATTTATAGTAAATTTAAAACCTAAAACTAATGCATTTGAAAGCCTCTAAACGCTATTCCATCCATTCTAACACTTTAGAATTGTATGTAAAAAAATCACCGCTACCGGTTCGTGGCACTTTTTTAGTATTGGCGATACTGTGTATTGCGTTACCGTTGTTGGGTATTGGGATGAATATGGCAGCGAGAAATGATTTTCATATTCGTTATGTGATTCTTTTAGGTGTCTTCTCGTTGATTGGTTTCTTTTTTATTCGTTTATATCTTTGGAATACATATGGGAAAGAAGTGATTGTGATGGAAGATACTAAGGTTTCTTATTATGCGGATTATCGATATTTTAAAGGTAATCAACAACAAATTGCCTATGAAACGCTAACGTTTGATTTTACTCCCATCGGTTTTCAAGATGAAGCGTTAGGTAATTTACTAATTATTGCATCTGATACTAAATTTATTCAATCGGGGGTAAATATACCTATTGCGGATTTGACAGAGCTAATTCAAACTTTGGAAAATATAAGGGATGCTGAAATAAATTTAGCCTAACAGAGATTTAACTCTCGAAGGGTTTGGACCCTCTTGAGGGTTGTTTAGAGAGAGGAAAAGGGAATATTTTGGGTTGTAGTGGGATAAAAGATAGATTTTGAAAATTTTAATTAATAGGTAATGATGGAAAATGATAAAACATTAGCAGTCTTTGAAAATAAACAAATTCGAAGATATTTTGATAATGAAAAAGAGATTTGGTATTTTTCGTTGGTAGATATTGTTGAAGCATTAACCGAAAGTAGCAACCCAACAGATTATCTAAAGAAACTAAGGAAAAGAGATATTGAGCTTAACACCTACATAGGGACAAACTGTCCCCAGGTAGCGATGCTTTCAAATGGTAAAAATCGTAAAATATTGGCCGGTAATGCACAGCATATATTTCGACTTATCCAATCTATCCCCAGTCCAAAAGCAGAACCATTCAAACAATGGTTAGCGAAAGTGGGGTATGAACGTTTACAAGAAATACAAGACCCCAGTTTGAGTATGGACAGAGCCCGAGAAAATTGGCAAAAAATGGGACGTTCTGAAAAGTGGATTCAACAACGCATGACTGGGCAGGAGACCCGAAATAAACTTACCGACTACTGGAAAGAGAGTGGTGTGACAAAACAAGATGAATTTGCTTTTTTAACCAATATTATTCATCAAGAATGGTCAGGTTTAAGCGTAAAAAAACATAAAGAAATTAAAGGACTAAAGTCTCAAAATTTACGCGACCACATGAACGAAGCAGAACTGCTTTTTACTGCATTAGCCGAACTTTCTACTAGGCAAATCGCAGAAGTTGAAGAAGCGAAAGGCGTCACAGATAATGCCAAAGCTGGAAAAAAAGGAGGTGCTATTGCTAAAAATGCTCGAAAAGAATTGGAGGCTAAAACAGGAAAAAGTGTTGTAACAAGTGAGAATTTTTTAAAACCAAAAAAGAAAAAATAGTACTAATTCTTTATTTTAGTTTGTTTTTTTATGGCTAAAAAACCGAAATATTATGTAGTTTGGAAAGGAAGAGCAACGGGAGTTTTTTCCTTAAAAAACAAAAGCCAAACGTAATGTTTGGCTTCTGCTCGACCGGGGACTCCACAATCCTTTTATCTTTGATTTTGTGTATCAATTTGATGATTTAAATATATTAAAATATTTTTTAATTTCAATATTAAGCGAGAAAAACTAAGGATTTATAAAAGTAACGCTATAAGGGTTGGACAAAGAGATGCTTCCTGCGTCAGCATGACAAAGGGGGTGGATAAGGGTTTAAAAGTTTAAAGGTTTATAAGTTTAGGAGTTGGGTGGTGCTGGGGAAGAGCGTTGGTTTTTTAATGATTGAAGAACTAATTAAAGAGATGCTTCCTGCGTCAGCATGACAAAGGGGGTGGAAATCAACCCTCGAAGGGTTTGGAAGGCTTCGGGGGTTGGGTTGTGCTGGGGAAGAGCGTTGGTTTTTTTATGATTGACGAACTAATTAATGAGATGCTTCCTGCGTCAGCATGACAAAGGGGGTGGATATTAACCCTCGAAGGGTTTGGAAGTCTTCGAGGGTTGGGTTGTGCTGGGGAAGAGTGTTGGTTTTTTAATGATTGACGAACTAATTAAAGAGATGCTTCCTGCGTCAGCATGACAAAGGGGGTGGAAATCAACCCTCGAAGGGTTTGGAAGGCTTCGAGGGTTGGGTGGTGCTGGGGAAGAGTGTTGGTTTTTTAATGATTGACGAACAAATTAAAGAGATGCTTCCTGTGTCAGCATGACAAAGGGGGTGGAAATCAACCCTCGAAAAGGTTTGGAAGGCTTCGGAGGTTGGGTTGTGCTGGGGAAGAGTGTTGGTTTTTTAATGATTGACGAACTAATTAAAGAGATGCTTCCTGCGTCAGCATGACAAAGGGGGTGGAAATTAACCCTCGAAGGGTTTGGAACGCTTCGAGGGTTAAGAGGCGTAACATTTTTCAACAGTGTACGACTAATACTGATGAAAGCGAAATAAAAGAGCTACAGCCACTACCATGACAAGTCATTTGTATCAAGATGAATGGCAAAATGCCGTTAGAATATCGGACTTTGAACAGTTTGAAGGAGAAACCACTTTTCAGCATGTGGCGGCTAAGTTTGTGGTAAGTGGTGAGGAAACCTATCTCATCAACGGTAAAAAATTTCATGTCAATACCGGAGAATACCTGATTGGCAACAACAATCTGCTGTCGGAAGTCATCATCAAAAACAAAACCAAAGGCTTGTGCATAGACATTTCCACCGACATCATCACGGAAATCATCCAAACCAAATTTGATAATGCCGATTTGGCTGAATTTATTTGCACCGATAAGTTTTTGGTCAATAAATACTATGCCGAACACACGCATTTGGGGCATAGCCTGTTTCAAGTCACCGAAGCCCTTCATCAACATCCCACAGACCGTTTGTTTTCCAGTGAATTGTTTTACAGCATTGGTGAACATATCGTAATTGACCAATCGCTCATCTTTGAGCAGTTTTCGAAACTCAACTATAAAAAACCGGAAGTCAACGAAGAAGTCTTCCGCAACTTGCTCAACAGCAAGCAATATATGGATGCTTATTTCCTCGACCCTATTGGTTTGGAAGAATTGGTGAATGTGGCGTTCATGTCTAAGTATGCCTACATTCGGTTGTTTAAACATACTTTTGGCGTAACGCCTTATCAATATTTGCTTCAAAAGCGTTTGCAGCACGCCAAAACACTGGTAATGAAAGGCGAAAAAATCACTGAAGTGGCCTTGAAAACCGGTTTTGCCGACACGCCTACGTTCAGCAAAGCCTTTAAACACTTTTTTGGCCACTCCCCCACACACTACTGCAAATAAGCAATTTTTGACAACGCATTTCTACATTCCTTTGGTGAACTTTGTTCTCAAAAAAAAGTAGAAATGAAAAACACCAAATTGATCGTGCTCGTATGGTTGTGTATGCAAGCGGTCACGGCTCAAACGTTGACCCGAAAAGCTGCTTTAGGAGCACAATTGGAACCCACGGAAAAAGGCATTAAAGTAGTCAAAGTAATCGATGGAACGGCCGTTCAACTCCAATTGGCGGAAGGCGACATTATTCAATCCGTCAACCAAGTGGCCCTAACGGATTACCAAAGTTTAGTGTCCCAAATCAGTAGCAAACGAGCAGGTGACAAAGCGGAAATAGAGGTACTCCGTAAGGGTAAAACCATTCGTTTGAAAGGAAAGTTCTTGGGGCGTCCATTAGAGACCTCTTCTATTTCTTCTGTATTGTATGATCAGGCTGACTATAAACAAGGGCAACTACGGGTAATCATTAACCGACCCCACAAAGAAGGGAAACTGCCTGCCATGCTATTCATCCCCGGATATACATGCAGTTCTATTGATAACCTGCCTGATTTTCATCCGTATAAACGCATTATTGATGCCTATGTAGGGGCAGGTTTTGTCACCCTACGCATTGAGAAAAGCGGTTTAGGCGACAGTCAAAACACCCCACCCTGTGAATCCTGTGACTTAAAAGATGAGATAGAAAACTTTGCCGTTGGGTTGCAAAAGTTACGTTCCCTGCCTTATGTGGACACCACTAAAATCATTATTGTAGGCCATTCCATGGGCGGCATTGTTGCACCGGCACTCAGTGCTCAATATCCGGTTGCCGGCGTAGTGGTATATGGCACTACCGCAAAATCATGGTTTGAATACCAATTGGAAATGTATCGGGTACAAAATGAATTAGCCGGAATGGAGCCGTTGGAATACGAACAATCCATCCGGGACCAATATGAATTGAATTATCGCTTTTTTGTAGAAAAAGCCTCTTTGGCGGAATTGGCAAAAGACCCGAAAAAAGAAGCGGTGTTAACAACCCAATGGATGTATGACGGAGTAGATAAAATATATGGTCGCAATATGGAATACTGGCGACAAATTCAAGACATGCCTCATTTAGAGCATTGGAAAAAAACAACTGCTAAAGTATTGGTACAATTTGGTGAATCCGACTTTCAAGCCTTTTCCAAAGCTGACCATGAGCAAATTGTTCGGACGGTGAACTATTATCGCCCCGGAACGGCAACGTTAGCAGTTTTTCCGCAAACCGATCATTATTATGCCAAATCCGGCACGATGAAAGAAGCCTATGATTTATTCAATCAACAACGGTACAAAGAACTGTTTGATGCTTTCAATCCTGACGTATCGCGGTCGGCGGTGGAATGGAGTTTACAAGTGATTAACGGTGCAAAAGAAACGGCTTCCACTCCAAAAAAATGGACCAAATTAACCACCGAACCTTATCCGGGTAAGCAAGACGACATTTATTTTATCAATGAAAAAACCGGTTGGTACATCAACGGATATGGAGCCTTATACCACACGAACAACAGCGGAGAAACATGGGAAAAACGCTATGAAAAGAAAGGCTCCTTCTTCCGTACCCTTGCTTTTTTAGATGAAAACAACGGTTTTATGGGAACAGTGGGCACGGAATACTTTCCGAATGTTACCGATACGATTCCGTTGTACCGAACAGTAGATGGCGGTAAATCGTGGACACCGGTAGCGTATAAAGGTCCGTATGTAAAAGGACTGTGTGCGATTGACGTGGTAAAAGAACCCTTTATCAACCATGGAAAAACGGATTACAAGTACCATATTTATGCTGTGGGTAGAGTGGGCAGTCCGGCTAATCTTATGGTTTCACATGATGGTGGAGAAACTTGGGTCTCACAAAGCATGAATGATGATTGTAAGATGTTATTTGATATTAAAATGTTTGATAAAAACAACGGTATCGTTTGTGCGGCTACCTCAGCTGATATTGCTCAATCCAATGCCTTATTATTAAAAACAAGTGACGGAGGCAAAACATGGCGAAAAGTATATCAATCCAATCGACCGTATGAAACCACTTGGAAAGTTTCTTTTCCAACGGAAAAAGTAGGCTATGCTACGATACAATCCTATCATCCGGACCCGAATGTAAAACAACAACGGGTAGTAAAAACGACGGATGGCGGAGTAACCTGGACAGAGCTCAACTTAGTAGAAGATGCCGGAGCGAGAGAATTTGGTATAGGGTTTTTAACCGCCGACCATGGATTTGTAGGCACGATGAACAGCGGTTATGAAACGTTGGACGGAGGAACAACTTGGCAAAAAATCGATTTAGGTAGAGCGTGCAACAAAATAAGAATTTACCATGATGCCAACAAGCAACCCTATGGTTTTGCTATTGGTGTGAATGTATTTCGATTAGAATAAAAAAAAGATGAAAGAAGAAAAAGCAAAAACGATTCCGGTAGTCTATTCCAGAATAGGTTATGGAGTCTTTGTTGTACTTGGATTATACCATGTAGTGGTGAACCATGATCTTATTGAAGGAGCCGGCAGTATGGCTATCGGTTTGATTTTTGATCCATTTAATGACCAAATTCCTTGGAATGAGCGTCCGAGATGGCAAAAGATTTGGCTGGTTGCTCATTTGGGTATTGCGGCGGGCTTGTTGGGATATGGGATGGCGGTGAAGTAAAACGGATAAAGTTAGTGCATGCTGAACTATCTGATGTGAAGTGCTTTGCTACTTTCAAAATTCAACTAGTCTATTGATGCATTGCATTTTGAATCGTTAATTTATAAATGAGGTAATAAACTATAAAATAGAAGGAAAATGATAAATGTTTTTGTTAAAGTGATTCTTCTCGTATCGCTTTTCTTGATTTCATTACTATAATTTTTATCCTTTGCGGGTGCGGAACATTATTCTTCTTGATGAGAAAGATGCTTCCTGCGTCAGCATGACAAAAGGGGTGGAAAGGTTTAAGGGTTTAATGGTTTAAAAGTTTAAGAGTTGGATGGTGCTGGGGAAGAGCGTTTGGTTTTTAATGATTGAAAAACTAGTCAATGAGATGCTTCCTGCGTCAGCATGACAAAAGGGGTGGAAAGGTTTAAGGGTTTAATGGTTTAAGAGTTGGGATGTGCTGGGGAAGAGTGTTGGGTTTTTAATGATTGAAGAATTAGTCAATGAGATGCTTCCTGCGTCAGCATGACAAAGGAGGTGGAAAGGTTTAAAGGTTTAATGGTTTAAAAGTTTAAGAGTTGGGTTGTGCTGGGGAAGAGAGTGTTGGTACCATTACTCCTCTTCATCTTCCTCGCCAAAATCCTCAAAAAAATCATCAAGGTTAATGGGGTCTTGATAGGCATTGGGGTCCGGTGGGATGGCTCCGGGTGGGTTGAATAATTCCCATTCGTCCCAATAGTGGTTGCTTTTATCAAAGCCGGCTACCCAAGCAATAAAAAGTTGTCTGAATTGCTCGATTTCGCTTCGAATGAGGGTGACAAATTCTTTGTCTTTAAAATTTTCATGAAAGCGAAGACTGCCCACTTGCACATACAAATGCATGGCATGTTCACGAATGATGGCAGCGTTTTGCATCCGAATCGTATATTCATCTCCTCCCTCTGCTCCGGCTATCTTGGCACAAATAAGGGAAATATCATCCCGCATCATGTATTTGGTATGGTTCAAATATTCATCCTCTTCGGGTAAATTAACCAATAGTCCGTTGATGAGCTTAAGTATTTCTTCCGCTTTTTGGTAAATGGGCAATGATTCGAGTTGGTCACGTCTGTTCATAAGAATGGCTTTTTACAAAGTAACGAAGAATTTTTTAACCCTCGAAGGGTTTTGAACCCTTCGAGGGTTGATTTGGGTTAAAAATCACTTCTTCCCCACTACATATTTATGCACAATATAGTGGCTTACCGGTCGCAAAGCCTTCCCGGTTTCAGGATGAAAACCATTTCCATTGGAGGTAAAAAAATCGATTCGGTACGCATTCACTTTACTATACCAGACCAAAGGCCTCCCATCAGAAGCAAAAAATAATGTGCTCTCATCTACCATTATTTTTCTGAAATCAGTCAACCTTTTATCAGCTGGAATGATGGTTGATGCCATTAATGAATGTTGTTCTCCCTCACAGGGCACAGATACATAGTGATCAACTTGCCATTGCATACAATCCTCTTTAGAGAATAAAAAAGCTAACAATCCAAATACACTAACGGCTAAAAACAATATACCCAATAAAAATGGCAATTTGTTTTTTTTCAATCCTACTAACAACCGATTTGATTTTGCAAGTGGTTGTGGTGTAGCCACCAAATCCTCTTTTTTTGTGGAAGGGAGCTGAACATCAGGAGTTTCTATATCGGTTGCAACCTCAACTTGCTGTACCAAGTTTGAAAACACTACATAAGGTCTAGCTTCAAAATCTACAAGAATAGCAGCAAGTTCAACTCGGGTGGAGTTATCCGTGTCTTTACTTCCCTTTAAAAAAGAAATGACGGTTTTAAACTTATCAATATTGACACGGTCAATAGCTTTTTTTAAGGCTTCCCCTTCTCTTCGCTCAAAAAACAATCCAAAAACCTCCTCATCTTTTTTACGCAAACCTTTATCACACAAGAGCATACAAAAATGGCGTAATTGTGCAGGAGTAGGATGGGCTAAAATCCCACTGGCATCTTTGACTTTTGACTGTTCATACTGCTCCTTGATAGCAACTTTATAATCTTTAAATGTATTTTTTTTCATAAGTAAAGAAAACGGTATTTCGGAATTGTTTGGAATAATTCAGAACAACCGGAATTCATCGGAATCATCGGAAATCCTTATCAATTCAACCACTAAATCAGTTTTCCTTTGCCTCAGAATTAATGATTGTACAAAATGTTAGCAAAACAAATGTACGAAACTGATTCAAAAAAGTGCTGCTGAACAGAACTGAAATTTATCAGGGAAGTATAAAACAGATGTTCTGTTTCGGCTCACTTCACTTCCCAAAAAAACAAGAGTACTCTTTTGCTCTATCGAGTAAATCTCGATAACGGAATTCGATGAAAAATCACCGAACCGGAAAACTGATGTGTAACATTTAATGATTCAAAAATGAAAAAAATACTTTTAATTGCCGTGGGATGCATCTCAATTGGGCTTGTGCAATCCTGTTCAGCAGACGACCAAACGGAGTCGATTCAAACTATATCGGCTGAAGATACCGGTGGGCAACATGGTATACCAAAACCGCCTCCGCCTCCGCCACCACCTCCACCACTCAAACCTTGATTAACCCAACCCTCGAAGGGTTTTGAACCCTTCGAGGGTTATTAATCTTCTGAGTGTGTAGAAAAATTTAAATTTATTGCTATCTTCGGGAAATGAAAACAAAAAATTTTCATTTCCCGTTGTTTTTTTTAAGCTTCCTTGTGGTCATAATGGGCTGTCAACATCAAAATAAAGCAGTACCTGAACCGCATAATCCATACATGGAATGGATTCAAAAAGGAGAACAGCTGGAGCATAATTTTCAAGTGGATAGTGCGTATTATTGCTATAACAAAGCCAAATCGAATGTACTCCCCAATACAGAACAAGGAGCATACATCGCCTTAAAAATCGCAACATTGCAACAGTATATTGGAGATTATTACGGTTGCGAAGAAACAATTACGGATGCATTACACCAAAATGAACAATCTACTTATCGCCCTTATCTTTATAACCTATTGGCAATTTGTTATCACAAACAAAACAACATAGAGAATGCGTTACGGTATTACAATAAGGCCCTGAGCCAAACCAAAGAACCTTTGGACAAAATCATGTATCTAAACAACATTGGTTTGTTGCTCTTGGAAAAAAAAGAGTATGCAAAAGCCATTGACAAATACAAAAAGTTACTTAAAAATCCAACGCTGCTCCAAAATCCGCTTGAAGGAGCAAGGGTAATGGACAATTACGGGTACACCCTCTTTAAAGCCAAAAAACCGGATGCCTTCAACTACCTTAAAAAAGCATTCCATACAAGAGATAGCCTGCAAGATAATTACGGATTAATCGCTTCAAACATGCACTTATCCGAATATTATCAGATGACCAATGCATCATTGGCAAAAGAATTTGCCGAAAATGCATTACAAGCGGCCACAAAAGCAAAAAGTCCTGATGATCAATTGGAAGCCCTTAATTGGCTCACTCAATTGAGCTCGCCTCAGGAAGCAAAAAAGTATTTTGAAAAGTATATTACTATAAATGATAGCCTAATCAAAGCAAGAAGCAAAGCCAAAAATCAATTTGCGAAAGTAAAATACGATGCCAAAAAAGCAACACAAGAAGTCATCAAATACAAAAATCAAAAATCGATTCTGATAGTCATTATTGGATTAATAGTAATAATTGCCTTATTACTGTATCGTTTGTACCAAAACAGAAACAAACGAAGACTACAACTGGCAACCTATTCAACGGAAACACGAATTTCCAAACGCATCCATGATGAATTAGCGAATGATGTATTCAATGCCATGACGTTTACGCAAACTCAAAATTTGGAAAATCCGGTTGCAAAAGAGGCATTACTCGACAATTTGGAACTTATTTACCAACGCACACGAGATATTTCTAAAGAAAACAGCGACATTCGAACCGATGAAAAGTATGAACCGGATTTGTTTCAAATGATTGACGGTTACAGTGACCCTAATTTAAATGTAATCCGAAAAATTAGTGAGCCTATTCATTGGCAAAAAATAACCCCTGAGAAAAAAATCACCTTACAACGGGTCATTCAAGAATTTTTAGTCAACACCAAAAAACACAGCCATGCAACGCTGGTAATCATTGACTTTTCTGAAGATAAGCATAACATAAGCGTGACGTACATTGATAATGGAATTGGAATAAAAGACACTCAAAAACGCAAATCCGGACTCCAAAATGCGGAAACCCGTATTTTAGCAATAAAAGGAAGTCTTACTTTTGATACGACCATCCAAAAAGGATGTAAAATAACAGTAGTCATTCCTAAATAAGTGCGTATGTTCAAAAAGATTTTAATTGCTGAAGACCTCGATTCAATTAGCTTAGCGGTGCAACATGTGTTGAACGAACTACAACTCCATCTATACTTACACGACAAATATTGCGAAGGTGCATTACTAAAAATAAAAAAGGCGATAATGGACAATGAACCTTTTGACCTTCTGATTACCGATTTGTCTTTTAAAGAAGATGGTCGGGAGAGCAAATTAGCTTCCGGAGAGGATTTAATTGAAGCCGTTAAAGCCATTCAACCCAACATCAAAGTGATTGTGTATTCGGTAGAAGAAAAAGAATACCGTATCAAATCTTTATTTGAAAAATTAGCCATCGATGGATTTGTGTTGAAAGGAAGAGAAAGTTTGTACCAGCTTAAAACTGCCATCAAAACCGTAGCTCAAAACAAAACCTACATTTCACCGGAGGTCCATCACGTGTTGCAAAACAAAACCGGTTCACAAATTGATGAATTTGACATCAACCTCCTTAAACATCTTTCGTACGGAATCTCCCAAGAAGACATGGAAAACGTATTCAAAGAAAAAGGTATCAAACCCAGTAGCAAAAGTACCATTGAAAAACGATTAGGAAAACTAAAAATCCTTTTCAAAGCAAATAATCCGGTGCATTTGGTGGCAATTGCGAAGGATTTGGGGATTATTTAAAATCAAAATTCGTTATTTAAAATTCTTTAATTATTTACGACTAAATTCCCATCAAGACTGACCAATAAACAAAATTATATCATTTTTTAAAATCGTATTGGTTTTTTACTAACTTAGTGCTACCAAAAACAATTTTTACCACACGGTAAAAAATCTCCCTATTTATTTTTTTTGCTTTACGGGAATCCGTAAAATATAAATCATGAACCATAATATGTTTGTGACAAATCAATTTTACATGAAAAATCTAATACTCAGTCTAATGTTAATTTCATTCATTTTTGAAATGAAATCTCAAAACTGTAATGAAATGATTGATTTAATTAAATCAAAAGGCAATGGTAGTACATATACAAGTTATAACAGCGATGCTATATCAAAAGTCACATTTTTTGAGATCTTTATTGAGTATAAAACATATTATTTTGCTATTGTCTGTTTTAAACAAAAATATTCTTATAGTTGTTCGGAATATCTATATCAAGTTGCGTCAAATACAAAGTTTAACTATTCAATGAATTATCATGATAGTGCCGGGAAAGCCTTTTGGAAATATATTCAACCCTACAATGAAGTTCTTAAATGTGCTCCGGAATTTGATTAAAATACTAAATTTTTCTCTACTATTTTACAACACTAAAATATAACAATTGAATAAAAAGTCCACTCAACAAATTACACTCACAAAAGCACTGTTCATGAAGCAATTTTACTTTACCTTTTTTCTTTCATTCTTTTGTTCTCTTGCTTTTGCTAAAGAAACTAAAGGCACATTAGCATTAACCGCTACTATTTCAGGAGGTGCAACTGTATGTCAAAATGCATCAAGTCCTGTCATTACTTTCACAGGTGCCGGAGGAACAGCACCTTATACATTTGGTTATCAAATAAATGGAGGGGCTACTTTATTTGTTAGTACTACGGGTAATAATAATTCTGTTACAGTTAGTGTTAATACCTCTATTGCTGGAACATTTAATTATGTTTTAATAAATGTGGAAGATAGTGCAACACCGCCAGTTACAGCTGGTGCATCAGGTAGTGCGGTTATTATAATAAACCCACAACCAAATGCAAATATGGGAGGAACAAATGGAGGTTCAACTTTTAATGGTTTTGATGTATTTAGAGTATGTAGTAATATTTCTTCAACTTTGAATTTCACTAATACTTCAACAACAACAGCTACAAATACAAATTATACAATAAATTGGGGAGATGGATCTCCAAATTTTAGTAATACTACTTGGTCAACTTTATCACATACATATCCAGTTGGATTATGGTACTTAACTTATACAATATTAGGAAGTAATGGTTGTTCAATTACAAAAACTTATATTGTTTTTGTGGGATCTAATCCAGCTGTATCATTGGGTAATCCGGGTAATACCGATATTTGCAATGCTAATTCTTTAACTTTTCCAATAACTGGTACTACAAATAACCCGGCTGGAACTACATATACTGTAACATTTAATGATGGCTCTACTCCCCAAGTTTTTAATCATCCTCCTCCATCATCTGTAACGCATACTTTCGTTACTTCTTCATGTGGAACAACAAGTTCAGATGGAAGTAATAGTTATCCTAATTCATTTTCTGCTAATATTGTGGCAACTAATCCATGTAGTACTTCATCTGTTGGTGTTGTCCCGATTTATGTTTCAGCTAATCCACAAGCTGATTTTACTATTCCACCGGCTGCTTGTACAAATACTCAAGTTTGTATGGAAAATACTTCTCTTGGAAACCAAGTTATTAATAATACATGTTCAAGTCCATCAATCGTATGGTCAATTAGTCCTTCTACAGGATTCTCTTTAGGAACAGGAAGTAGTTTAGGAAATGATTTTTCTTCGACTGATCCTAGTCTTTGGCTTTCTGGATCCCAGACTTTATGTGTAATTTTTAATATTGCTGGAACATACACTATAACAATCAAAACTGGAAATAAATGTGGAATTGACACCGAATCAAAAACAATTTGTGTACAACCACCTTTAACACCATTGTTCACATTAAATACAGATTCAGGTTGTGCACCTCTAGCCATTACTGCAACAAATAATACAAATTTATCCAATCAATGTACTCCTCCAACCTATCTTTGGTCAGTTACTTATGCTCCGGCCTATTGTGGAACATCTATAACTCCTATTCCGAATCAAACTACTGCAAACGCTTCCTATAATTTTACAGAACCCGGGATTTACACGATTACTTTAACAACAACAAATTCATGTGGAAGTACAACCACAACCAAAACAGTTACAGTCAAAAAACCTCCTACAGTTTCAATTTTACCGATTAGCAATTTTTGTGGTACTGCTAATATCAATCCAACGGCCAACATCAACAGTTGTGCACCTGCCTCTAGTGTATTAAGTTATGCGTGGAGCTTCCCCGGTGGAACTCCTTCTTCTTCTAATCTAGCCAATCCAGGCACTATCAACTACGCAACACCAGGCAATTATACTATCTCGCTTGTTGTGACAAATGAATGTGGAGCTTCTACAAATGCTTCACAAAATTTTACAATAAATGTAGCACCTACTATTACAAATACTGATTTAAGCCAAACCATTTGTTCAGGAAATCAAACTACATTAGTTACATTAAATGCAAACCCAACTGGCACAACATTCACTTGGTCAGCAACTGCAACTGCCGGAATTTCAGGCTTTTTAACATCCGGTACGAATACAATACCGGTTCAGACGATTGTTACAACTAATCCTAATCCGGGTACTGTTACGTATGTGATTACTCCGAGCTTTAATGGTTGTGTTGGCACTTCTGTAAATTATGTAATAAATGTAAATCCAGCACCATTACTAACAACGCAACCTACATCTAGTTCTGTTTGCCTTAATGGTAACCCCACTTTGCTTACTGTTAACCTAAATAATTCCTCAGGTTCTCCATCATATCAATGGTATGTGAATTCAAATAATTCTACAACGGGAGGTACATTGATTAGCGGTGCTACCAATAACACTTATCAACCTCCTGCTGATGTTATAGGTACGTTTTACTATTATTGTGAGATTTCATTAACTTCCGGTGGTTGTTCTTCTTTAACTTCAAATATAGCAACTGTAGTAGTAAATCCTCAACCTACAATTTCAACTCAACCTACAGTAACTCAAAATGGATGTGTTGGTTTTACTATTACAAGTCCGCTATCAGTTAGCTATAGTGGTGGAGTTGGAACAGCCAGCTATCAATGGTACTCAAATACATCGAATTCAAACGTTGGTGGTTCCATAATTTCAGCTGCTACAAACACAACTTATCTTCCTCCAACTTATACTACTTCCGGTAATTTTTACTATTACGTTATTATTTCTTTGAATGGTAATGGTTGTAATAGTGTTTCCAGTAATGTTGCAGAAGTAATTATTTTTGATGATCCAACAATAACTACTCAACCGATTCCTTCTCAAACCTTGTGTCAAGGAGCAACAGCAACAATATTAGAAGTAAATGCAAATGGTGGAAATGGTTCTTTTAATTATCAATGGTATAGTAATACTGCTGATAATACTTCAACGGGAACATTAATTACAGGAGCAACTTCAAACACGTTCACCCCACCTACAACTTCAGTTGGAACAGTGTATTATTATTGTATAATTACGCAATCTACTCCTGGCTGTAGCGTTACGAGTACTACTGCATCTGTAACGATAAATGTATCCCCATCTATCAATAATCAACCGACTTCAAGTGTGGTTTGTTTAAATGGCACACCATCAACACTTCAATTCTCGTTCACTAATGGTGCAGGAACAGCAACCTATCAATGGTATGTAAATACAACAAATAATTCAACAACCGGAACGGCTATTGTAGGGGCAACAAACGCAACATATACACCACCTACAGATTCAATTGGTATATTATATTATTATTGTTTAGTCTCCTTTTCTGGGATAAATGGTAGTTGCTCTACCATTGCAACAAATGTTGCTACAGTTGAAGTGATTCCGGGTGCTACTATTGACCAGAATCCTCTCCCCACACAAAATGTTTGTGTTGGGGGAATAATCAACAATTTATTATCTGTAACCTTCACAGGAGGAACAGGAACTCCTTCATACCAATGGTTTTCAAATACAATCAATTCTAATAGTGGCGGAATACTTATTGGAGGAGCAACCGGCTCTACTTATTTACCTCCTGTTTTTACGTCCGCAGGAAGCTATTTTTATTATGTAGAAATTAATTTTTCAGGAAGTGGTTGTGGAGCAATAACAAGCGATGTAGCAGAAATTGTGGTTGTACAAGATCCGATCATTACTTCTCAGCCAATACCAAATCAAATCCTATGTCAAAATGCAATAGCAAATATATTATCAGTAATTGTTTCTGGAGGAATAATTGATAGTTATAATTATCAATGGTATGTTTCTACAACTAATTCTACTGCTTCTGGAATTGCCATCTCAGGAGAAACGAACGTCACTTTTTTACCCCCAACCACAACAGAAGGAACTTTTTATTATTATTGTATTGTTTCTCAACCGAATGGTGCAGATTGTATCGTTACTAGTGAAATAGCAACAATTGTTGTTAATTTATCTCCTGCAATAAATAATCAACCGATTTCAAATACAATTTGTTTAGGAGAGTCAACTCCGGCTTTGTCATTTACATTTATTAATGGTATTGGCACTCCAAATTATCAGTGGTTTTTTAATACTATTAATGCAAATACAGGTGGAACATTAATTACCGGTGCAACTAATGCAACTTACAGTCCAAATGTTTCAACAGTAGGAACGATTTATTTTTATTGCGTAGTAACTTTCCCAGGTATTTCAGGAGGATGTGAAATAATTACTTCTGATGCTATTCCAATTACTGTTAATCAAACTCCTGTAATTAATGCTGAAAACACTACTATTTGTAGTGGCACAACTTTTACGATTATCCCTTTAAATTCGGGGAGCAATATCATTCCTTTAGGAACTACCTACACTTGGACAACACCAATAGTAAATCCTCCCGGAACAATTACCGGTGCAACAGCACAAAATATTCCACAGACAGAAATCAGTCAGAATTTAATTAACCTAACATCAAATGTTGCTACAGTCACCTATACTGTTATTCCTCTTTCAGGAAACTGCTTGGGTGATCCATTTACGGTGACTGTAACAGTTAACCCATCCATAAATCCAAATATCACTTCAAATAACATCACTTGTTTTCAAGCAAATAATGGATCTATAACCACAAATATAACAGGAGGTATTCCTCCTTACACCATAACGTGGACTGGACCGAATGGTTTTAATGCTTCATCGTCTTCTATTTCTAATTTAGAACCAGGCACTTATACATTATTAATTGAAGATACAGGTGATTGTCCATATTCAGAAAGTTTTGTGATAACAGAACCCAATGATATTTCTATATCACTTATTCAATTATCAAATATAACTTGCTTTAATGAAAATAATGGAAGTATTGAAATTGATGTAAATGGAGGTTCAAATAATTATATCTACAACTGGACGAAGGATTCCGTATTCTTCTCAAACAGTCAAAATATTTCCAATCTTGAACCCGGCATCTATGAAATTACAGTCGTTGATTCTAACAATTGTGGTCCAAAAACTGCAACTTTTACAATTACAGAACCACCTTTATTGCAAGTTTCACTCGTAAATCAAACGAATATTGAATGTTTTGGTAACGCAACCGGTGCAATTCAAGTTGTGAGTGTTGGTGGAACAATAGTTTCTAATTATAATTTCTTATGGACGGGTCCAAATGGTTATACAAGCACGGATCAAAATATTTCAAATCTAATTGCAGGTAGTTATAATTTAACCGTAACGGATGATAATGGTTGTTCCGTTCAAATAAATGTAACCTTAACACAATCACCCGAAATAATTATTAGCTATACTACTACACCAATTAGTTGTTATGGTGCTAATGATGCTTCAGTTTCAGTAACTCTTTCGGGCGGAATTCCTCCTTATCAATTCAGTTGGAATAACTTATCTACCGCTTTAAGTCTAAACAATCTTTCAGCTGGTGATTATATAATAACCGTTACAGATAATTTAGGCTGTAGTAAAACAGAGACTATAAATATACCTGAAGCACCTATATTTACTACTAATCCTACAGTAACACAAATTTCATGTAGTGGTGCAAATAATGGAAGTATAAATCTTAATTTAACCGGCGGAATTGCTCCCGTAACATTACAATGGAGTGATGGTAGTAGTGCCGGTTTAATTAGAAATAATCTACCGCCTGGAATATATACAGCAACAATTGTAGATGGTACACCATGTACAATTACTCAAACATTTACAATTATTGAACCTCAACCATTAGTCATTTCAGCAGTATTAACACAACCAATCAATTGTACTGATGCTGCTAGCGGGGGGATAAATTTAATCGTTTCAGGAGGGACTCCGCCATTTACTTATTCATGGTCAAACGGATCATCTACAGAGGATTTATCTTCTATTGTAGCCGGAAATTATGCCATTACTGTACTTGATGCAAATGGTTGTTCAGCATCTAATCAATTTACTTTAATAAGACCTAATCCTTTAACTATTAATGTTAATACCACTACCAATGCAAATTGTGAAACCCGTGAAGTCACTCAATTTTTTGTAGCTGATGCTACTGGAGGTGTACCGCCTTATACTTTTCAATGGTCAAGCGGAACTATCAGTGGCAACAACAATCAAATTATGCAAACAGATATAGAAGGAACTGTCATTGTAACGGTTACAGATAATATTGGATGTTCAACAAATTTTACAGTTAATGTAGATAATCCTGAAATTGGCAATCCAGCTATCAATTTAGAGTCTGTTGCCTTTTTAACCTATGGAATATATTCGGTGAATGATCCAATTCAATTCTTTAGTAATGCAACCGGAGATTATGAAAATATTGTTTGGGATTTTGGTGACGGTACATTTTCAAACGAGGAAAATCCAATTCATACTTATGCTATCGAAAAGGAATATATTGTAAAATTAACTGTAACCTATCCCTTTGGTTGTGTTTATGTGTTAACCATTTCACTTTTGGTTGAAAAAGGGTACTTATTGTTAATTCCTTCTGCTTTTACGCCTAATAATGATGGAGTAAATGATACATTTAGACCAGTGACAAAATATTTAAAAAAGGTACAAATGGATGTTTATGATTCATGGGGATCTATGATTTATTCTGAAACAGGAGAGGTTTTAGTAGGATGGAATGGAAAGTTAAATGGAATAAACGCTGAAAATGGTAATTACTATAGTGTTATTACGGCAGAAACTTTTTATGGAAAAACTGTACAACAAAATCAAACTTTTGTTCTAATCAAATAATATTCACTATGCTACAAAAGTTTATTGTATCAATTACACTATTTATGAGCCTTTTAGCAAATGCTCAAGATCCAATTTTTACTCAATTTTATTTAATCCCCGAAACCATCAATCCGGCTTTCACCGGTGTATCAAATGCATGGAGTGCAGGAGTTATGCACAGAAGACAATGGCCAAATGGAAATACTAAAATAGATACACAATTTGCCTATCTGAATAATTTGGTTACCGATGAAATTGGATTAGGATTGACGGTTCAAAATCACAATGAAGTGTTTACAAATTATAATTATTTTAAAGTAAACGGTACTTTTTCCTATATTGTTGAGTTAAGTTCAGAGTGGAGATTGAGACTTGGTGCAGAAGCTGGTTATGGTAGGAAAGATTTTAATTTTTCTAATCTACTTCTTGAAGATCAAATTGATGTAAACACGGGAACCATTGGTCAAGGCAGTATTGATCCAGGGGTATTGAACAATAACAATAATATTAATTTTTTTGATGCAACTGCCGGATTTGCTTTTGACTCTGAAAAAACTTGGATAGGTGTCGCAATTAGACATTTGAATAGACCCGATATATCATTCAGAGAAAATGGAAATGTACCTTTAAACATGTTTTTATCCATTCATGGAGGGCAATATATTGAATTTAATAATTCTCCTTCCAGCTTAATTCCGGAAGGTTCAAGTTTACTTCTGACTGCGAATTATATGCGGCAATCACAATACAACAGATTAGACATAGGCACTATTTTTGAAACGAACACAATAGGTATAGGTGTTTTATTTGCTACCAATCCTGAACGAAGAAGTGATAATGGTCACCTCTTAACATCAATTAACCCAATTATGTCTGTAAAAGTTGGTGAATTTATTTTTGGATATTCACATGACTTTAATACCTCAAAATTCAGAAGAAATCAAGGCATTCATGAATTTTCATTAATTTGGCAATTTGGTCGTGACTGTAGTAGATGTAACAACTATAAAGTAAAATTTAGAAAAGGTGGTGGAGGTTACCAAAAAACGTGGGGATAATCTCTATTTAAATTGATGCTAAATTTTTAAAAAAGTTTCCGATATAGTAATCTCAGAGCTTCTTAGTTCTAGTATATTATTCAAAATCAAAGGACACTATCCAACCTATATCTATACATAAAATGATTCCACGCTTCTAATCACGCAATGTCACCCCCCCAACTTTCGTAGTGGGTCGGTTTTCGGACAAACTCAACAAATCACAACATAATAATCGGTAAAATATCATGTGATATAATCAATAAAATTTCTACTTTTGTAAAAATATAACTATTGATAATCAAGATGTAGGATTATAATGGCACTATATTTGAGCCATATTAAATCATGAAAAACAAAGTAAACATAGCAACAATTTTCCCCAAACATCTTTTTTGGGATATGGATTTTGATAAGTTAAATCTTGAAAAAGATAAAGCAATCATTATTCCAAGAGCTATGTATGCTACAACACCGGATACTTTTGAACAAGATATTAAGCGATTAGAGCAATTATATACTCCAAGAGTTATTGTAAAATACCTTAAAAACACTAAAGAAAACATCAGTAATAAAGTATGTGTTAGTGTAGCAAAAAGATATAAAGTAGCACCTTTTCTGCGTTATTCGCTTTAAAATGAATGCGGTTTCTCCGGCAATAGTCAAAACAATTCTTCAATTACAAAGTTTACCTTCGTTAACTAATTTCAGTTTAGCAGGTGGTACAAACTTGGCGTTACAGTATAACCATAGAATTTCAGATGATATTGATTTATTCTGTTCGGAAATAATTGGCTTAGATGGCTTTAATACAATTCAAAATGAAGTAAAAGCTCATTTCGGTAAAAATGCCGGAAATTTTGACAACCCATGTGATATAAATGATCAATTCACTTTTTTAAGATTTTATATTCATACCAAAGATGGAACAATCGTAAAAGTTGATGTTTTACAAAACATGAAACACCTTTTCAAAATTGAAACAATCAGTGGCATTCGATTATTCAGTAATGCTGATATTGGTTTATACAAACTAGTTAGTTTGTCAAATCGTTCTACCAAAAAAGATATTTATGATTTAGATTTTATTACTGATGAAATCAAATTAAGTTCGCTATTTGTATGTTTAAAAGAGAAAACTGAAAAATTCAATAAAACAGAACATAAAACAATTTTTGATTTAGATAAAAATCAAACCGTTTTAGATAATCTTGAACTTCTTATTGGTTTTGACAACATAAAAGCATCTTCAAAATTCCCAACACATTCACACGATAAAATAAAAATTACTGAAGGCAGTAAAACTTGGGTAGAAGCAAGAATAAGTTGGCGTTCGAAAGTAAGAGAATTATATCATCATCTAGGTATTGATTTTCCAAAGCCGAATGGGATTGATATTCCTTAAACATTATTGCATTCTTTCATTAAAATTCATCTAAAATGTTCCATTCCGTCTAAGACTGCTTTCTATTTCTTTGATTTTGGCTGAGTTTAGACCTTAAAATTAATCTACCCTTCAATTTACATTACGCTTCCAATTCTTTAGTAGTAAGACGTGGAAAAGGTAGCAAATTCCTCAAATTACGGATTCCCGTAAAATACCTCTTTCCTATCGGCTTATTTTTGGAAAAATTTAACCCAAACCCCAACAAATGCCACAATTTGTGATACAACAATCGGAATCAAATAAATGGTTCTATGAATTTCTATCGGAAGACGGAAGTATTCTACTCACCGGAACCAAGCACGAAATCAAACAAGTTTGCTTGGGAGAAATCGTTTCCGTGAAAATGAATGCCGTGTATGAAGAAAATTTCGAAATACGAAAAACACCCGGCAATGACTATTTCTTTATCCTCCGTTCCATGGGAAACCACCAAATCATTGGGATAAGCGAAATGTACAGCAACAAAGAAACCTGCGAAAAAATCATCTCCCAAACAAGAAAATACATCGAAAAGCTAAAAAAATAAGGGGATTACGGGAATCCGTAAAATAAATGTTGACAAAAGTGATAGGTTTAACGATATACATTCGAATTATAAAATACTACCGTATCATGTTCTTTTGAGTATTCTGATCACTTATGATTTAAAAAAGTTCAAGTAATATTGAAACAAACTAATTCAAAGTGAAGGTAAACTATTTATTTAATACCTTTTTCACATTAAAAAGCATTTACTAAACAACCGAAATTTTGGTTTTAAATGTGTAATAAATTAAGTATATTTGTAAAACAAATGTATGTACTACAATTGAATGCACTATGTCAAAAATAATTTTTAGAAAAGATGTGCCACAGACTAAGGCATTGGAAAAAGCAGCACGTATTTCTGCAAAGAGAGCGTTTAGTGGCTCTAAAGCATTAGGCTTAACAATTACCTACATTAAAGACGGTGTGGTTTATGAAGAAAATGAAAATGGAACCGTAGTGGCTACAAAGCAAATTGAAAAGGCCAACGATGTGCCTTTTGAATTTAAAAAAGGGCAAATTCTACATGCCAAGTAATAAAAAAATAAGGGTTTTTGCCGGACCAAATGGATCAGGTAAAAGCACGCTTTTTAACGAATTTTCCAAAAATTACAACACCGGTTTTTTTATAAACGCCGATCTTTTAGAGAAAAAATTATCTGAAACAGGTTTGATCGACTTACAAGAAATTGGACTTGTTGCTTCTCAAACAGACTTGGATAATTTCAAAGAAATAGAATCGTCTCAATCGCTATACCAAAAAGCTTTGAAAGAAGGTCACCCCATTGATATAGTTATAAAAGAAAACTTTATTGTAGATGCCTCAAAGGAAACGCATAGCTATGAAGGAGCTTTTATTGCTTCTTTCATAAGGCATTTACTCATTACGCAAAATAAGTCTTTTAGTTTTGAAACAGTGATGAGTCATCCATCAAAAATAGATGAAATTACAAAAGTAGTTGCTTTAGGCTACAATGCTTACTTATATTTTGTTTGCATTGATAGCCCGGACGTTAATGTAACTCGAGTGAATAACCGTGTGGAAAAAGGAGGTCACGAAGTCCCCGAACATAAAATTATTGAGCGTTATTACAAAACACTTTATAACTTGCATTTAGCCTTACCGCATTGCTATCGTGCTTATTTATTTGATAACTCCGGCAAAGAACAACTTTTGATTGCTGAAGTATATAAAGGCACGATGGAATTAAAAACAGAAAAATTACCAAATTGGTTTATTGAATATGTTCTTCCTTATTACACCAATTAAAATTATGAAAACCATAAATTGTCAATGCGATATGGTATATTAATTTTCAATATAATTTCTCGTAAAAAATAAAAAATCACATTTTTAATCTGTTTGTAAGTGGTTAGTGAAGTGGTTTATACTTTTATGAATTTTGAAAAAACCTTTTCAAAGTTTCGTTCAATCAAGTTGTGGCATATCCAATGGCAACTATTTCATAATAGTAAATGCAAAAGTTGAATGAATTACTAAATAGCATTTAATAGTCCAATCAAAAGAAATACACCCAACTTTAAAACATTAAAAAATGAATGAAAAGAATAAATTTTGGTTTTACGGGAATCCGTATTCTAAAATGGAAAGAGTAAATTAGTTTTAAAGAAAATTAGTATATGGAAAAATTGATAATTGTAATATTCTTTTATGTTAACTATAGCTTAGCCCAACCCTCCCTCCTCACCTGGAACCTTTCCGATTTTGGATCTTCCAAATCGGATTCAACCTTGCTATTTATCGCCACACAAATCAAAAACTACGATATTGTTGCCTTACAAGAAATAGTTGCCAATGATAGCGGAGCTCTAACCGTAGCCAAACTAGCAGACGAACTCAACCGGAAAGGAACAAAATGGGCGTATGCAGTCAGTGAGCCAACCTCCAGCAGTGCCTACAAAACTGAACGTTACGCATTTTTATGGAAAACGAATACCGTTCAACTAATCGGTAAACCTTGGCTGGAAAAAAAATACAACATGGAAATCGACCGAGAACCGTTTTATGCCACTTTTCAGTACCAAAACAAACCATTTACAGTAGTCAATTTTCACGCCATCACCAAAAAAAGACAACCTGAAACCGAAATCAAATACTTCAAGTTTTTACCGGAACAATACCCCAACCTTACTTTACTATTTGTTGGTGATTTCAATTGTCCCGAGACACATACGGTATTCAATCCTTTGAAAAAAATGGGCTATACCTCAGCCTTTGAAAACCAAAAAACAACCTTGCGTACTTCTTGCCTTGAAAAGGATTGCTTGGCATCCCCTTTTGACAACATTTACTATCCCAAACAAAAAATAACCATTCTACAAAAAGGAATCATCCCCTTTTATGAACAATTTCAAAACCTCAAGGAAGCACGAAAAATATCCGACCATGTACCCATTTGGATTCAGTTTACAATTGAAAATTAATGTAAATGATATTTACGATGCGTTATAACTGGCAAAAACCTTAATGAACCTTAACCCCTTAATGGTTCAAAAAAAAATCGTATTGTTTTAATTTTACCATATCAAAAAAGAACAACAAAATGAATAAATCAATACTACTTTATTGCCTCCTTCTTTTCCTGCACATCGGTTGCAGAAAAGAAAAAACGGTAGAACTTCCAAAAGAAGAAATTAAACCATTCTATGCTCCATCCACGGTTTTAGAAAACCCGGAAAAAGAGCCAACTTACAAAGAAGACACAATAACCTTGTACGAATACCGCATAGGAAAGTCCGGCGATTATACCTATAATTACGATGTTATCGGTAAAGACAAAGAAGAAAATGTCGTAGAAGGAAACATCACCATAAAAGATAAATACGGAAATGGCAAACTAACCGACTCAAACGGAAAAACGTTTGTTGTTACTGTAGAATGGATTGAGTATGGAAAACTTTTAGCCAAAGACGAAAAAGAAAACGAATACATTCTATTAGTGAAATAAAGAATTATAATTTGAAAAAACTTCAATTTTACTTTTCCTTCCCTTTTTATACTCTAGTTCAACCGAAAATGTAGTATATATATGCAATAGCAAAAACGCCACCAAATTCCATTTTAATATATTTTGCCGTGGCTTGAGTGCCTGTAAAAAAGAAACCAAAACGGTGACTCTTAAAGAAGCGAAAGAAAGAGGTTTTACACTTTGCGGCTGGGAAGAGTAAAGCAGTAAATAAATTTTAATTTTTACTATTGTATAGCAGCAGTAGGATTTATGTAATAACCTGTATAGTTATTTTAGGACGGGTCAGACAACAAACAACAATATAGATAGTGTATGGATGGTGTATGGATGGTGTATAGATAGTGTATGAATACTATGCAGAAACATGACCATCAAAGTAATAGCCGTTTTAGGTTTGGTAATTGAGTAGAAAAGTAAAATTATCTTGATTATACTTGCTTTTTAGAATAATCGTTGTATATTTGCACTCACAAATCGCGGGATAGAGCAGTAGGCAGCTCGTCGGGCTCATAACCCGAAGGTCACAGGTTCGAGTCCTGTTCCCGCTACTAGGTAACCCTTTCAGAAATGAGAGGGTTTTTTGTTTTTAACCCTCGAAGGGTTTTGAACCCTTCGAGGGTTGATTATCTCAATCAATACAGAACAAATATAACATAAACGCAAAACACCCTGGTAACGTGCCAAGGTGTCTTCCAAATTCAACTAAATACTTGTAATATGATGAAAACTCATTACAATTCAAACCAACCAACTTTAACTGCTATGGAGCAAAAGGGGATAAATGTGTTACATTCATCGAGTACAAAAATAAGTCGCTTCTTTATTTTTGTGTGTAGTACTTGATTGGAAGTAGTGTAGAAATGATGCTACAAAATTAGTGTGCGTGGTAGTAGGTAAACACTTCTATTAACGCAGCAAGATGGTCGATTTGTAACTTTTCATAAATGCGTTTTTTATAGGTGCTTACAGTCGTTTTTTGCAGTTGCAGAACATTGGAGATTTCCAAATTCCCCAAGCCTTTCACCATCAATCGGGCTACTTCCAGTTCGCGTTCTGATAAATGGTCTATTGGATTGAGGGGTTTCCCTTTTACATAAGAGGTAAAAATAAGTTCTTTAGCCAAATCACTCAAATAACGCCCCTCTGTTACCAAACCGATTAACGCTTTGCGAATGATTTCTTCATCACTGAGTTTATTGAGATAAGCATTTGCTCCTGCATTATAAAAATGAAGGGCATGTACCTCTTCTTCCAACGCAGAAAATATCATCACCTTACATTCCGGTTGGAGCTTTTTAACTTCGGGTAATAACATCAAACTGTTCCCCTCCGGAAAACTTACATCTAAAATCAACACATCTACTTGCTGCTCTTGTAGCAACTGCTTCACTTTTGTAAACGTATCTGCTTGCCGTATCTGAGCATTCGGAAAAAGTTCACGAACCAAAAAAGCCATCCCTTGACGCACCACTAAATGGTCGTCTGCCAATATAAATTGATACGGTTGTTGCATTACATTGCTCATAGGCTATACTTCTTTATCAATCACCAAAGAAAAAGCAACCGTTGTTCCTTGGTTCACTTCACTGCTTATAGAAAAACTTCCTTGGTACAAGGTAATGATTTCCCGGCACAATAACAACCCCAATCCGGTACTTACTTCCTCTAAACGAACGGTTTCTTTTCCGTGAACCACCGCATCCATGATCTTCTCTAAATCCTGAGGAGGAATTCCTTTGCCGTTATCTTTGATTTCCACCATCATTCTCCAGTAGTGTTCGCCTTGAGGTTGCAAAGCCATCGCAATACGAATCGTGCCTTTTTGCGTAAACCGATTGGCATTTCCAATCAAATTATAAAACAATTGTTGAATTTTCACCATATCGGCATTGGCCTTTAACGTATTTGGCAACTCTTCTGGAATTACTAGCGTATTACCACTTTCATGTACCAAATTTCGCAAAGCGGAAAACAACAACATTAACTCTTCACGCAAATCAATACTTGTTTTTTTCAACTTCAACCGATGGTTTTCTCGCTTAGAAAAATCCAACACTTGGTTAACCAAAACCAATAAAGAGTGAGTGGTGTACTGTAAAGAATCAAACACTTCCTTGGTTTCGTTATCCGAAAATCGTTTGCTTAAATGTTTGCTGAATACGCCAATCAAACTAAGGGGCGAACGGATTTCATGACTTAACATGCCGATGATTTTTGTTTTGAAAACCAAATGCTTTTGAATCGTTGCGTTGGCATCTGTCAATTGTTCTTCTTTTTGAAAGGCCAATCGCGTGACCATCCATAAAAATAAAGTAAGTAAAACCAAACCGAAAATCAACATAAACAATGAAAAGGCACGAATGGTATGAACGGTTGCTGTTTGCTCCGCCTCCGCTTTTTCACTTTCCCGATACAGCTGATTTGATATACTGTTAAACTCTTCCAACAGTAGATGACTTTCATTCACTAATGCTTCATTCAAAGCCATCAAAGCGGTATCTTCCGTTTTTAAACCATAAAATCGATTTTGTAATTGTGTAAATTGTTCTTTATAATGTTTCGCCGCTTGTTCCAACAACCGTTTCATTTGTTGTTCAACTGTTCCGGAAGTTGCTGTTTTACCGTATTTCATTTTCACGGTATTTTCTACAATCTCTTTTTGGATTTCCACCTTACCGGAAAAGGCAGCCATCAATCGGGAAAAAAGTCCTTTTTTGGAAACTGAATCTGCTTTAATACGGGTTTCAACTTCTACATTTTCCAATACTTCTTCTACAGGAAAAGGTTGAAAAGTTTTTGATGCATCATTGATAAAAGTGGAATCTGACAAATACTGTTGCATTACACTATCCAATTCCTTTTTTAGGGTCAGAAACTTTTGTTCTTTTTGTTGCTTTTTGAGCATCAATTCCTTCCAACGGTTGTGTTGGGAAGTCATTCCATGCAAAGTATCCATGCGAGCCAATACACCCCTCATTAAAGTAAAATAGCGGTCTAGGTAAGCGGGTTCACGTTTTAAAAAAAAGTTTTGCAGTTGCCATTGTGCATCTAAATAATCACTTCTGGTTTTATCAGACAACTGCCGAACAGTATCTGCAAATCGACGCTCTTTTTGCAATTCGTTAACCTTGCTTTGATTTACCCACTCGTTATACAGCGTAAGTCCTAAAAAGAATTGCAACACAATTAACGCTCCCAAAAGCGTATAATGTATTATTTTTCTATTTTTAGCCGTGATAAAATCCTTTCGGGAAAAGTCTAAAAACTTCCGAATCTTTTCTTGATATGCTGACATTGTATTACCCCAAATTTACAAGTCCAATTACTACTTTATTGATGAGACAAAACCCCTTTTGCACTCCACAGAATAACGATTCAAAAGTAAAGAGAATGCTACAAAGTTGAGTAGAACAAACCGTATTATTTTTGTCGAATTTGTTCTACATTTCAATTGAAGTCATCACTTTTTTTTCGCTTTTTCTTTTTCCTTTTCCAACTTTTTGAAATAACCCCGCAAAAGGAAATTGTGTTTTAATGCCTCCAAATCTTCATTCAATTTGATACTGGCTTTGTTTAAATTGGTCATGGTTGAATCGATTTGTTGTACTAATTTCGGGTCATTAGACAAGTAATTGATTGCCCCTTTGCCCTCTTTTAAATTTGTGATGGTGCTGTTTAGGTTGGTAATGACCTTTTCCATTTCTTGACCTGATTGGTCTAAGCGATGAACTATCCTTTTAATGTTCCCCGCCACGGCTGTGTCTTTTAATACCCCAATTACATTGTTACGGTCATCCAGAGAGACGATCATTTTATTGAGATTTTTTACCGATTCTGAAGTTCCTTTAGTTGTTACTTTTAAATAATGCATGGTTTGTCGCAGTTCATTGGCCATTACAGTATCATTGATTAATAGTCCGACTGTACCTTTTCCTTGTGTAATTTCTTTGGTAATTTTTAGCAAATCTGCAGTAAGCAAAGCCGCATTTTCGTTTGTTACATTAAGGGTTTCCAAAATATCATCGGTTCTTATACGGCTGTAAGTGCTAATTTCATCATTGAATTGAACAGGAAGTGCCTCACCTTTGCCGGGAATAATGTTAATGATCATATTACCAACTAATCCATCTGAAGTAATTGTTGCAATGGCATTCTTTTTTATGTGCGATACTATTTTATCTTCTATCACCATAGTCACCCGAATCATGGTATCGTTAATCATCTGAATTTCTCGTACTGTACCGGCATTGATTCCGGAATACCGAACATTATTCCCGATTTGAAGACCATTCACATTATTGAAAACAGCATTAATTTGGGTAGTTTTTCCAAACATACTTTGTTTGTTTCCGATAAAGTAAATTGCTGTAATAAATAAGGCTAATCCCACAATTACAAATAGTCCGAGTTGTATTTTTTGATTGGTTGTTTTTTCCATATTCCAATAATTTATTTAAAGAAAGCCGATACTTTTTCATCTTTCATGGCGGTCAATTCCTGAAAGGTTCCTTCGGCATAATTTATGCCATCAACTAATAAAATCATGCGGTTAGAAATTACTCTGGCACAGTCAACATCATGGGTAATGATGATAGATGATGTTTTGTACTGTTTTTGAATCGAATTCATTAAAAGAATGATTTCTTTTGCAGTGATAGGATCCAATCCGGTAGTAGGCTCGTCGTACAAAATAATTTTAGGCTGTAAAATTAACGTCCTTGCCAAGGCCACCCTACGTTTCATTCCTCCCGATAGTTCGCCGGGCATTAAATCAATGGCGTGGGCTAAACCTACATTTTCCAGAGCTTTGATGACCATTGGAGTAGTATCTTCAATGATACCAAACTTTTTGGTATGTCGCCGCAACGGAAATTCTAAATTTTCCCGCACAGACATGGAATCGTATAGAGCACTTCCTTGAAACAAGAAGCCAATCTCTGTACGAAGTTCATCTAACGCTTCATGAGATAAAGAACTGATTTCATTTCCCATGATGGAAATAGTGCCACTATCAGGTTCTTCTAATCCTATCAAACATTTTATCATAACTGATTTTCCCGAACCTGATTTACCCATGACAACAAGGTTTTCCCCTTCGTATAAGTTTAAATTAAATCCGTTTAAAACGGTATTCGTCCCATAGGATTTATAGAGGTCCTTGATTTCAACGACGGGTATGTTTTTATTGGCTTCCATAACTTATAAATCGAAAAAAATATCCGTTAAAAATACTGCTATAAAATCAATAATAAAAAGTAACATTGACGTATACACCACCGCAGAATTGGCTGCCAACCCTACCCCTACCGTTCCTTTTTTGCAATTGTATCCTTTAAAGCAACCCACTAAGCCAATGGCAAAACCAAAAAAGAACGACTTAATGGTCGCCGGAATAAGATCACCAAATTCTAAATGCTTAAATACTTCATTAAAATACAACAAAAATGAAACCCCTCCTTTGATATTTTCAACCAAAAAAGAACCGTATATAGCAATGGCATCACCAAAAAAAATCAAAATGGGTAACATAATCGTAGTGGCCAAAATTCGGGTAACCACTAAATATTTAAACGGATTAGTACCCGATACTTCCATGGCATCAATTTGTTCAGTTACCCGCATTGAGCCGAGTTCTGCACCAATCCCTGAACCAATTTTACCTGCACAAATCAGAGCCGTAATAATAGGCCCTATTTCACGAATAATCGATATCCCAACCATAGAAGGAATCCAAGAAACAGCACCAAATTGTTGTAAAGTCGGACGCGATTGAAGCGTAAAAACCAACCCTATGATGAAGCCCGTAACACCTACCAACAATAATGATTGATTACCCATGTTGTAGCATTGCCGCAAAAACTCTTTCCATTCAAAAGGACGTTTAAACGTTTCTCTAAAAAAACGTCCGGTAAAATAGGCTAACTCTCCGGTTTCTTCCAGAAAAACAGTAAACGATTGTTGCAGTTTTTTAATCACAATGATTACGAATTAAAAGTTAACCTATCTTATGCTTATCAAAGTTAACTCATTTTATTCATTTATAAACTGCTATTTATCATATTCCTAAACGAGTTAAATATAAAACAACACTTTTGATGTTTATTTATAAAGAAGCTCTAACAATGAGTTGACTTTTGTTCTCGATTTGCTTTTTTTGGTTGGCAAAAATCATTTCTATCAAACAAGTTCCCATTGCTTTAAAATCGGTTGAAATAGTGGTAATACCATTTTCAACCACTTTTTTTAAAGGGGTATCATTATACGAAATAATTCCATATTCTACCCCCAGTTTGAATCCTTGTTTTTTGGCTTGTTCAATCACCTTAACCAAATGACGGTCGTTAGGAATGATATAAACATCCCCTTTTTGAATCATACAATTATCAAAATCGGGTAGCACTTCCTGTTGAAAAGAAAATTGATGACAAAATTGTAAAAATCCATCTACCATTCCCAGCGGTTCTTTGAATCCGGGGAAAATCAATATTAACTTTGCATACTTATTCAAATGTTCTTTTGCTTCAACCAAGGCTTGGAACATATCATTAATAAAGTTTTGATAAACAGCAGGATAATCACTTAATTCCGCATTAGTTTGATCTAAAATGTATACATCATTTGAAGGTAATGTTTTAATCAAACCGGCCGCTTCAGCCAAATTGGTGGGCATGATGATGTATTTAGAATAGTTGCCATTGCTTTCGTTAATTAATTTTTGAAACATACTTATATTAAAGTGGTGAAAGAAAATGTCAATCTGAGCCCGATTATCAACCGCCTCTAAAATGGACGTATATAAATCTTCTTTAAATGCATTTAATTCATCAAACAAGACAAAAAATCGTTGTTCAAAACTAAATTCAACACTCTTGACATAATACCCTTTGCCAAGGATTGCAAAGACAATTCCTCGTTTTTTCAATTCATCATAGGCTAACAAAACCGTATCACGCGAAAGCGAAAATTCTAAACTGACTTTGTTTACTGATGGTAATCGATCGCCTTTTAAAAGCCGTTTCTCCGCTATAGCAATCTCAACTGATTGCACGATTTGCTTGTATTTTGGCAAACCGGATTGGTTGTCCACTTGAATGATCTTCATAACAAAATTTTAAAAACCGGTGGGAAGATACATAAAAACCGGTAGGTACCGGTATGGATGGAAAAATATATTTTCTACATTTGATGAAAGATTCATAAAAAAATGTCTGAAAAAAAACATATTTCTTCATTTGCGACCGCTGAAACAACGAAATCATTCGGTTTTTTGTCCAGTGGAGAAGAAGTTTTCCTGCATACGCTTACCAATAAAAACGGCATGGAATTGACTGTAATGGACTATGGAGCTACCATTGTATCGTTAAAAGTTCCTAATGCCAACCGACAACTTGTAGATGTTGTTTTGGGATTTGATCAACCGGAAGACTATTTGACTTCCTATCAATTGCCAAATGCTCCTTACTTTGGATGCGTAGTTGGTCGATTTGCCGGAAGAATTAAAAATGCTTCATTTGAACTGAACGGAAAAACAATTTCGCTACCTAAAAATCATGGCATCCATCATTTACATGGTGGGAATAAAGGATTTGGTCAACAACTTTGGACGGTAAAAAAAATAGAAAAGGGCGATTCTCCTTCCATTACTTTGGAATATGCTTCACCCAATGGTGAAGAACAATTTCCGGGTGTTTTGATTACGGAGGTTACCTACATATTAACGGAATCCAATTCATTAATCATAAAATTTAACGCTTACAGCACTGAGGATACGATTGTAAATCTCACTCAACATACTTATTTCAATTTAGATGGTCATTCCGGCTCAATCGAACATCAGAAGTTATTTGTAAATTCAACAAAAATATTGGAAATTGACGATGAATGCCTTCCAACCGGTTTGTTTATGAATGTATCCAATTGTCCTTTTGATTTTACGGAAGAAAAAAAATGTCCACATTCCATTGATAACACTTTTGTACTACAAGAAAAAAACAGAATTGCAGCTTCGCTTTACAGTCCGAAAAATCAATTGAAAATGAGTGTTTTTACTAATCAGCCAGCTGTACATATTTATGTTGGTGGAAATTGTTTTGGTCAACTTCCCGGTAAAGAGGAGGCTGCATACCATACAAAAAGTGGTATTTGCTTTGAAACACAACATTTTCCTGACAGTCCAAATCATGCTCATTTTCCTTCAACACTTTTAAAAAAAGGAGAGCAATATGAGCATCAAACCTTGTTTGTATTTGAAACTATTTAACTATTATGCTATGAAAAAAATAATCTTACTACTGCCTTTTTTGTTTTTTATGTTGAATTGTTCTGATGATTCTACCTCAACCAATGATGATGACGGTCCGATAGTTCCTGTTGATACCTACATTCGTGCTGCTGATATGTCCTTTTTGCCTCTAATTGAAAGTGAAGGAACTGTTTATTTTAATGCTAATAACCAACCGGAGAATGCCTTAACAACGCTAAAAAATGCAGGTTGCAATACCATTCGTATTCGTTTGTGGAAAAACCCAGTAGATGGTCAATCCGGATTTACGCAAGTAAAAGCTTTTGCACAACGCGTGAAGCAAGCCGGTATGAAAGTCTGGTTGACTGTTCATTATTCTGATACTTGGGCCGACCCCGGGCAACAAACTACCCCTGAAACTTGGAGTGGATTATCATTTGCCAATTTAAAAAATGAAATGGTAGCTTATACCGAAACCATTATGACCGAAATACAACCGGAAATTATTCAAATTGGTAATGAAATCAACAGTGGATTTTTGTGGCCACAAGGTCATTTGATTAATAATGAATCGCAATGTTTGGAATTACTTTCTGCTGCCATTACCGCTATAAGAGCAAAATCACAAACCACTAAAATCATGCTTCATTATGCCGGAATTGGTTCGGGAGCAACATGGTTTTTCGGAAAAATGAATACGATGAATTATGATTATATAGGACTATCCTACTATCCTATTTGGCATGGAAAAAACCTGTCTGAGCTCACTTCTACAATAAATTCTTTAGGGCAAACACACAACAAAAAAGTAATCGTAGCCGAAACAGCATATCCATTTACATTGGGATGGGAAGATTGGACCAATAACATTATGGGGTTAGAAAATCAATTAATACCAGCTTATCCGGCCACTCCTGAAGGACAAAAAAATTATTTATTAGCTATAAAAAACATCGTAGAACAATCTGAATACGGTTTAGGTTTTGCATATTGGGGAAGTGAATGGATAGCCTTTCGAGGAAATCAATCAACCAATGGTTCTTCTTGGGAAAATCAAGCTCTTTGGGATTTTGAAAACAAAGCATTACCGGTAATGAGCATATTTAATCAAAGTGAATAATGAGAAAAACAATTTTACATTTTATTTTCGGAATCGTATTTTGCCTTCCCGTTTTTTCACAAGAATTTGCCAAAGGTGCCGATGTAACTTGGTTACCACAAATGGAAGCCACCGGTTATCAATTTTATGATACCGACGGTACCAAAAAAGACGCCTTACAATTACTAAAAGACCGCGGGATGAACACCGTTCGTTTGCGTGTTTTTGTGAATCCGTCTGACGACCCTCGGAGTGGTCATTGCAGCAAAGAGGAAACCGTTGCTTTTGCTTTGAGAGCACAAAAGATGGGGTTTCGCATAATGATTGATTTTCATTACAGTGACTCTTGGGCTGATCCCGGCAAACAAAACAAACCGGCAGCTTGGAAAGACCTTCCGTTCAATCAACTAGCTCAAGCCCTTTACGACCATACCTTTGACGTGATGACTGCTCTGCAAAAAGCCAACGTAAAAACGGAATGGGTGCAAATTGGCAATGAAATTCCGGGTGGTATGTTGTGGCCGGATGGAAGCACGTCGAATTGGAAACAATTGGGCATTTTGTTAAACAAAGGCTATGATGCGGTAAAAGCCGTTGACCAATCCATCAAAGTCATTGTGCATTTAGACGAAGGGGATAACATTGAAAAATACAGAACTTTTTATGACAATGCTACGGCTCAAAACGTTCGTTATGATGTAATTGGACTTTCGTATTATCCGTTCTGGGTAAAGAAAGATTACACGGAAACCATTGCCAACTTAGAATTCAACCTCAACGATTTGGTCAAACGTTACAACAAAGAAGTAATGGTAGTGGAAGTGGGTGGCGAATATGACAAAGTAGAAAACACCAAAGCTTTATTGGAAGCCACCATCAAAGCGGTAAGAAATGTACCCAACCAAAAAGGGTTAGGCGTTTTATATTGGGAACCACAAGGCGAAAAAAGTTGGAGCGGTTACAGCTTGAGTGCTTGGCTTGCTGATGGAAAACCCTCACCGGCTTTGGATGCGTTTAAAGAGTAATAAACTCTTTTTTAGCCACGATTTAGACGAATGGCACGAATTTTAAAAATAAGAAAATTAGAATTTGTGTTATAAAAAATAAACAAATGAAACAGTACATTTTACTTGGATTTATAGCTTTACTTCTCTTTTCCTGTAGCAAAGAAGTGACCGACTATACTCGCACCAAAACCAATTTTGGTTCCGATTGGAAGTTTACCAAAGATTCGACTTCGTTGAATTGGGAAAAAATTACCATTCCTAACACGGCACAAATCGAACCATTGGTAGTGAACAACCAATGGCAAGGCAATTGCTGGTACCAAAAGAAATTCGATGTAGAAAGAGTAGAAAACGAAAAAGTATTTCTCTATTTTGAAGGTGTCATGCATGAAGCTTGGGTTTGGATCAATGGAAAATTGGTCACCCATCACCAAGGCGGCTACTTACCATTCACCGTAGATGCAACGGATTGGTTGAAAGAAAAGAACAATACCATCATTGTGAAAGTCAATAACGAAGACAATCCGCAAATCCCACCCGGAAAAACCTTAAAAACACTGGATTTCAATTACTATGGTGGAATTTATCGGAATGTGTATCTACTAAAAACCAACGCCGTTTATATTACGGATGCTGTTCATGCGAATCAAACCAATGGGGGTGGTATTTTAGTTCACTTTGATGAAATTTCGAAAGAAAAAGCCAAAGGAATTGTAAAAGTTCACGTAAAAAATGAAAGTGATACCCCAAAAAATATCAAATTGGATATTACATTTTCAAACCAAAACAATACAACCACATTTACTTCAAAAGAAGTATTAATTGGTTCGAAAGCAGATGCATACATATTGGAAACAATTGAAATTTTGAATCCCGAACTTTGGGGAATTGACCAACCGAATTTGTATGATGTGGAAGTCAAAGTGCTATCAGAAAACAGCCTATTGGATAGTCAAACCCTCAAAACCGGTATCCGAAAAGCAGAATTAAAAGCAGATGGTTTCTATTTGAATGATCAAAAAGTATTCATCAACGGAACCAATCGCCATCAAGAGTATCCTTATATTGGTTATGCACTCTCAGATGAAGCTAATTACCGTGATGCCGTAAAAATTAAAAATGCCGGATTTGATTTTGTTCGCTTGTCACATTATCCACAAACAGAAGCATTTTTAAAGGCTTGTGACGAAGTAGGTTTATTGGTGATGAATTGTATTTCGGGCTGGCAATTTGTAGGTGATGAAAAATTCATCGAAAACTCTTACCAAGAAATTCGTGACTTTTCAAGAAGAGACAGAAATCATCCCAGCATTATTTTTTGGGAAGTATCGCTAAACGAAAGCGACATCAAAGAACCCTACATGCAAAAAGCCAATCAAATTTTAAAAGCTGAATTGCCTTACGCACACATTTATACCGCCGGTTGGATAGACAATCCAAATTATGATATTTATATCCCTGCCCGTCAGCACGGCAAAGCTCCTGACTATTGGAATAACTACGAAAAAGGGAACCGAAAAATTTTCATTGCCGAATATGGTGATTGGGAATACTATGCTCAAAATGCCGGTTTTAATCAAACCGCTTATGCTAATTTGAAAGAGGAAGAACGCACGAGCAGACAATTGCGTGGTTTTGGTGAAAAACGTTTATTGCAACAAGCGTTCAATTATCAGGAAGCATTCAATTCCAACTTAAAAGGAAAACACACCATCGGTCAAGCCAATTGGTTAATGTTTGATTACAACCGCGGTTATGCCGATGATATTGAAAGTTCGGGCATCAGTGATATTTTCAGAATACCCAAATTTGCTCATTATTTTTATCAAAGTCAACGTTCGCCTAATGTAAAACTTTCTGAAAAACTAGTTTCCGGTCCGATGGTTTACATTGCCAATTATTGGAATGAAAAATCGAGTTTAGACGTGACCGTTTTTAGCAATTGTGATGAAGTAGCTTTGTATTTAAATGAGGAACTGATTGCAAAACAAAAACCTTTACGAAACGCCTTTTCTGAACAATTGCCACATCCCCCATTTGTATTTACACTACCTTCTTTTCAAAAAGGCTATTTACGTGCAGAAGGATTTATTAAAGGTAAAAAAGTTTCAGAACATATAGTCAAATCAGCGGAACAAGCAAGTTCTGTTCACTTACATTTTGATGAATCAACTGTAAAAATTAACCCGGATTATCCCGATGTTGTTTTTGTTTATGCGTCAGTGGTGGATGCAAATGGAACTATTGTTTCTGATGCAACCCTTTTAGTTGAATTTTCCCTAGAAGGTGAAAATGCAACGTTAATTGGCCAAAATCCGATTGCAGCAGAAGCGGGTATTGCGACGATTTTAGTTCGCACCAAAAACCTTAAAAAACCTATTAAAATCAGAGCGAAATCAACCAACTTAAAAGAAGCCACATTGGAAATAAAATAAAATGAAGAAAAAATTAATAGCCACCACTTCGGAACATTTTAATGCCGTTTTCCAACACAAACCGGAAGCTGTTTTTCTTTCACCGGGGAGAATAAATATCATTGGTGAACATGTGGATTACAACGATGGATTTGTATTACCGGCTGCCATCAATAAATACATTTGCTTTGCCGTTTCCGTTTCCGAAACGGATGAATGTACTCTAGTAGCCAAAGATTTAAATGAAACCTATCGGTTCAATTGGCGAGACGAAACACAACCCGTAGATAAAATGTGGGTCAACTATATGTTAGGCGTTTTACATCAACTTAAAGAACGTAACTTTTCTTTAAAAGGAATTAACATAGTATTTAGCAGCACCATTCCTATGGGAGCAGGGCTTTCCTCTTCGGCGGCTTTAGAATGTGGATTTGGGTATGTGTTGAATAAATTGTTCCATTTGGGTTTATCCCGTGAAGAAATTGCCTTGATTGGTCAACAAGCGGAACACACTTTTGTGGGGGTGAAATGTGGAATCATGGACCAATTTGCCAGCGTGTTTGGCAAAAAAAACAAAGTCATCAAATTGGATTGCAACACGTTAGAACACGAGTATCATGTTGCTGATTTTAAAAACTACTCTTTACTTTTAATCGACAGTAATGTAAAACACACGCACTTGACATCCGGCTACAACACCCGAAGAAAAGAGGTTGAAGCAGGATTAGCGATAATACAGCATCGATTTCACAGTGTCAAAACATTTAGAGATTGTGTTGAAGAACAATTGATTGAACTACAAGAAGAACTAGGTGAAACCTTATTCAAACGCTGTCATTTTGTGGTGAATGAAATCCGAAGAGTGAATGAAGCAGTTTTTGCTCTGAATCGAAATAATTTTGAAGCTCTCGGCAAGTTAATGTTTGAAACCCACGAAGGCTTGTCAAAAGAATATGCCGTAAGTTGTGAAGAAGTAGATTTTTTAGTGGATTTTGTCAAAAACGAAAAACAAGTCATTGGTTCACGTATGATGGGAGGTGGTTTTGGCGGTTGCTCAATTAACTTGGTGGAAAAAGGAAGTGAAAAAGCTCTTTTTGAATCAATTTCGAAAGCTTACCGGGAGCAATTTGGAATTACTTTATCGTATTACAAAGTAAAAATTTCGAAAGGCACTTCAAAAGTGAAAAAGAAAATAAAAAATTAAGGCAAAACGAGTTAGGATAAATTTTCAAATCAGAAAATTAAACCTGATAGATTTAATAATAATTATCTTGTTTAAACCGACAGGTTTTTGAAACCTGTCAGGTTTAACGTCAATCAAAAATAAACGAGGTTTCTCGAAAATAAAATATGCAACAATTCAACACTAACGAACATCCGCACCGCCGTTATAATCCGTTACTAGACGAATGGATTTTGGTTTCTCCCCATCGTACCAAACGGCCGTGGCAAGGGCAAAAGGAGAGTAATTCCACCGAACCGCTTCCCGAATATGACCCTACCTGTTATTTGTGCCCGGGTAACGAACGTTCAAACGGTACAAAAAATCCCAAGTACACGGATTGTTATGTGTTTGAAAATGACTTTTCGGCTTTACTAAATGAAGAAGTGGAGTTAAATAGTCTTACTTCCTCTCCCCTTTTTAAACTCAAACCGGAACGAGGAATCAATAAAGTGGTATGTTTTTCACCTAAACATCATTTGACTTTACCGGAAATGGAAATAAGTGATATTGAAAAAGTCATTCAAACGTGGGCAGCACAATATATTGAATTGGGCAATCATGATTTTATCAATTACGTTCAGATTTTTGAAAACAAAGGAGCGGTAATGGGTTGTAGCAATCCACATCCACACGGACAAATTTGGGCTCAATCTTCGTTGCCAACTCAGGTGGAAAAAACACAAAAAAACCTTCAAAAATATTTTGAACAACATAAAGTAAGTCTTCTAAAGGCTTATTTGGATGAAGAATTGAAATCCAAAGAACGACTAGTATATGAAAATGAACATTTTGCTGTAGTGGTTCCATTTTGGGCCACATGGCCGTATGAAACCATGATTATTAGTAAACGCCATTTTGGGACTATTATCGCTATGAGCAAAGAAGAAACCTTAGCTTTTGCGGATAGTATCAAAATGATTACAGTGAAATACGACAATCTGTTTGAAACCTCTTTTCCCTACTCTTCCGGCATCCATCAAGCACCCACAGATCGTTTGGCTCATCCGGAGTGGCATTTTCACATGCATTTTTATCCACCCTTACTTCGGAGTGCAACCGTAAAAAAATTCATGGTTGGTTATGAAATGTTGGGAGAAGCCCAACGTGACATTTCACCGGAAAAGAGTGCGGCAATTTTGAGAGACTTGCCTATCTTGCATTATAAATTGAAAAACTAATCTAACCAAGACTTTATGAAAAACGGATTTGAACTTATTGATTATATTGTATTTACAGGCTATGCTCTACTGATTTTAGGTGTTGGCTTATGGATGTCACGCACCAAAAAAGGGGAACAAAAAAATGCAGAAGATTATTTTTTAGCCAGTAAATCCTTGCCTTGGTGGGCCATTGGTACTTCTTTAATTGCCGCCAATATTTCAGCTGAACAATTCATAGGAATGTCCGGTTCCGGTTTTGCGGTAGGTTTGGCGATATCCTCTTATGAATGGATGGCTGCCATTACGTTAATCATCGTTGGAAAATATTTTCTACCTATTTTTATTGAAAAAGGAATCTACACCATTCCGGAATTTGTTGAAAAGCGATTTTCCACCAACTTAAAGACCATATTAGCAGTCTTTTGGGTAGGATTGTATGTTTTTGTCAATATAACCTCGGTACTTTATTTAGGAGCTTTAGCGATGAATACCATTATGGGTGTTGATATGATGTGGGCAATAATCGGTTTATCTTTATTTGCTGCCGCTTATTCTATTTATGGTGGGTTAGCGTCAATTGCATGGACGGATGCTATACAAGTGGTTTTCTTATTATTTGGTGGATTGGCTACCACTTATTTGGCCTTAAATACGGTATCAGACGGACAAGGTCTTATGGAAGGTTTAGGTATTATTTATGAGAAAGCCCCAGAAAAGTTTTCTATGATATTGGATGAGTCTAATCCTGAATATATGAATCTACCAGGTATTGGTGTTTTACTTGGCGGAATGTGGGTTGCCAATTTATATTATTGGGGATTCAATCAATACATTATTCAACGTGCATTGGCAGCTAAGTCTCTAAAAGAAGCTCAAAAAGGTATTTTATTGGCTGCCTTTTTAAAATTATTAATTCCGTTTATTGTAGTTGTTCCCGGAATAGCCGCATATGTGATTGTTAATGACCCGGAAATGTTATCTCGTTTAGGGGCTGAAGGGTTACTAAACATTCCGAGTGATGGAGCGGCAGACAAAGCCTATCCTTGGTTGATTCAATTTTTACCGGCAGGATTAAAAGGATTAGCATTTGTTGCTTTGACGGCAGCAATTGTTTCTTCTTTGGCTTCGATGTTAAACTCTACTTCTACCATTTTTACCATGGATATTTATAAACAATATATCGATAAAAATGCGGATGACCGCAAAACAGTAACGGTTGGTAGAATTACCTCTGCTATAGCATTACTCATTGGAGCAATTGTGGCACCGCTTTTGGGCGGAATCAATCAGGCATTTCAATTTATACAAGAATATACCGGAGTGGTGAGTCCGGGAATATTAGCCATTTTTATTTTAGGATTATTTTGGAAAAAAACTACCAACAAAGCGGCCATTTGGGGAGCATTATTATCCATACCGATTGCCATGTTTTTCAAAGTGGGACCGAAAGGTTGGGCATCAGGAGGTTCTTTCGAAGGCTTATTCCCTAATTTACCATTTTTAGACCAAATGGGTTATACAACATTGCTTACGATGGGAATAATTGCTGCCATTAGTTGGACACAAAACAAAGGTGCGGATGATGAAAAAGGTTTTGCTATCCAAAAAGAAACCTTTTCAACCAGTACTTCTTTCACGATTAGTGCTTTTGCAGTGATGATTGTGTTGGCGTTTTTATATGCTTTCTTTTGGTAGTTTTCAATTGTCACATCGCTCTAATAGAACACGGATGTATAAGGATTAAGTGGATTAACTGTAATTTCATTCGCTTTGCGAAAATAGATTTACACGGATTACATTATGATTATTAATCACTATTGAAGAATTAATCTTCCAATGCATCTTGCTTACTTGAAAGTTAGATTTTAATTGTCCAATTGACACATTTTCAAATTGACACATAAAAAAAAACTTGTCGATTGGGGCGGCAAGTTTTTTGTTGGGGTTGGTATTTGTATTGGAAATTAATCCGGAGTACCTACTACTCCAGTATTGTCAGTAAGCAACGGTAAACGAACCGCTACTCCTTTATCGTTTAACATAGTCATTTGGAAAGTATCCTTTTTAGCTAAAGCATACGATATTAATCCATTAAATTGGTTGTATGAAATATTTAATTCATTCAAATTTTTCAATTTTTCTAATTCAAAAGGCACTTGCCCAATAAAATTATTTTCAAATAAACTTAAGTTTTGTAAAGAAGTTAAATTTTCAACTTCATACGATAATTTACCTGTAAAATTATTACTGTTTAACATCAACACTTTTAAACTTTTAAGTGTGTATAATGTTGATGGTAATTCACCTGATAATTGATTGTTAAATAAAGATAAATTTTCTAAATTAGATAATTTACCAATTTCTTTTGGTAATTTTCCGGTTAGCGAATTCATATACAATTCAAGAACTTTTAATGATTTAGCATTGCAAAGCGAAACAGGAATTGCACCATTTAATCGGTTAAAAGAAATGTTTAATGTATGTAACATTTGTAAGTCACCTAAAGAAGAAGGAATGTTTCCTGTTAATTCGTTTTTGAACAAATCAATTATTTCGATTGATTTTAATTGTCCAAGCTCAGAAGGAAGCGTTCCTTTTAAATTATTGTTGGGAAGGGAAAGACCTACTACTTTATCATTTTTAATTTGAACACCATACCATTTAGTAGGTGAAGTAGTGAGATCCCACTTTATTTTCCATTGGTTTCCGTTTGTTGACGAATGGAATTTTACCAAAGCTGATTTTTCAGCCGATGAAATTTCAGCATATGAAAAAACTGACACCAAGAAAAGTAATAAGGAGTAAGTAAAAGTTTTCATGTTTATTAAATTTGGGGTTTGATGGTGTAAATATAAAGCAGTTTGCCGACAATAAGCAAATAAAATCGATAAAATGCATATTTTAGCTATTAAATAAACTAAATTCTTACATATTATTTTGAAACACTCAAATGAATAACTTATAAAATTTAATCAATGTTCGTTACAAAAGTTTACATTTTATTCAAAAAATGTTAGATTTCTATTTTAAATGTTAAATAAACACTAACCTAAAAAGTTACTTCTTATCAAAACCCTAATTTTGTAGATTCTTCATTACGAATTTTTACATTGTCTTATGAAATTAAAAAACTTAATTCTTTTTTTAACTATTGGTGGACTTCTAGCTTTAATCATCTATCGGGTTATCAACAATCAGGAAAAGTCGAAAAATAATGCCCCTAATATGAATGGCCCAAAACCTTCTTTAAATGTTTCAGGAATTATTTTAAAAACAGAACCTTTTACAAATGAACTTCAAGTTTCCGGTACGATAGATGCCAATGAGCAAATAGAGTTACGTAGTGAAGTTTCGGGTGTAATTCAATCCATCAATTTTACCGAAGGAGGATATGTTTCTAAAGGACAAATATTGATTAAAGTGAATGATGCTGAATTAAGAGCTCAACTTATTCAAGCCAACTCAAAACAAAGTTTAGCGTCTGAAAATGAAAGAAGAGCCAAATTACTTCTTCAAAAAGAAGCCATTAGTCAAGAAGAATACGATATTACTTTTGCAGAATTAGCTTCTGCCAAAGCACAAACTCAATTTATTCAATCACAAATTTCCAGAACATCAATTGTTGCTCCTTTTTCTGGAAAAATTGGTTTGCGTTCTGTTTCACCCGGAGCTTATGTGACACCTACTTCGCTAATTGCAAAATTGGTTAACAATGAAAAAGTAAAAATTACCTTTTCAATCCCTGAAAAATATGCCAGTTCTATTAAAAAAGGCGGAATATTGAATTTTTCCGTATCCGGAAATGAAGAAATTTTTTCTGCAAAAATTTATGCTTTAGAACCGGCTGTTGAACAATCTACACGAACTATACAAATTAGAGCCATTGCCGAAAATTCAAAAGGCAATTTATTACCCGGAATATTTGCCAATATATCCTTGCCTTTGGAAGAAATTAAAGATGCGATCCTAATTCCGACAGAAGCCATTATTCCAATTCAAAATGGAAAAAAAGTTTTTATAGTTGAAAATGGAAAAGCCAAAGAAGTCATCATCGAAACAGCTGTTCGAACTGAAAAAAACATATTGGTAACTTCCGGTTTAAAACCTGGTGATACGCTTATTACCACCGGAATAATGGCTTTGAAACCTGATGCATCCGTTCAACCAAAAATCATTCAAAACTAAATCGCTTCACATGAGTTTATCTACCATAAGCATCAAACGACCGGTTTTAGCCATTGTAATGAACCTCATGATTGTGTTGTTCGGGATTATCGGCTATATGTATTTAGGTGTTCGAGAATTCCCATCGATTGACCCGGCACAAATTACAGTACAAACCAGTTACACCGGAGCGAATGCTGATATTATTGAATCTCAAATTACTGAGCCTTTAGAAAAAGCCATCAATTCTATTGACGGAATTCGGAATATTTCTTCTACGAGTGCTCAAGGTTCTAGTGTGATTAACATTGAATTTAACTTAGATAAAAATTTAGAGGAAGCGGCTAATGATGTTAGAGATAAAGTTTCACAAGCCGTTAGAAATTTACCTCAAGATTTAACCGCACCACCGGTTGTTTCAAAAGCAGATGCTAACTCTGACCCCATTTTGACCATGACCATGAAAAGTGACAACAAAAATGTGTTGGAACTCACTGATTATGCCGAAAATGTCATTTTACAGCGTTTACAAACTATTCCTGGTGTAAGTAGCGTTCAAATTTGGGGACAGCGAAAATATGCCATGCGGTTATGGATTGATCCGGTGAAATTAGCTGCTTATGGTTGCACGGCTTCTGATGTTTTATCGGCTCTTAATAAACAAAATGTTGAGCTTCCATCAGGAAAACTAACGGGAGATAATACTGAATTAAGTGTAAAAACGGTTGGAAATTTAAGTACAGAGGAAGAATTCAATAGTATAATTGTGAAGTCAGAAGGTGAAAAAATTGTTCGCCTACAAGATGTAGCAAAAGCCAGTTTAGAAGCAGAAAATTTAGAAACTCGATTAAGTGATTCCGGTCAAACAATGATTGGTTTGGCTATTACCCCTCAACCGGGCACTAATTACTTAGATATTTCTGAAGAATTTTATAAACAATATGAATTACTAAAAAAAGATTTACCGAAAGAATTTGAATTAAATGTTGCTATTGATACGACCATTTTTATCAAAAAAGCAATTTTAGAAGTAGCAGAAACGCTTTTAATTGCCTTATTATTGGTTACGTTGGTTATTTATTTATTCTTTAGAGATTGGGCCATTGCGTTTCGCCCTTTAATTGATATTCCTGTATCCTTAATTGCTACTTTTTTCATCATGTACATTTGTGGGTTTTCTATTAATGTACTAACGCTTTTAGCGATTGTTTTGGCTACCGGTTTGGTGGTGGATGACGGAATTGTTGTCACCGAAAATATTTTCAAAAAAGTAGAAGAAGGTATGTCTCCTATTGAGGCAGCCGTAAAAGGTTCAAACGAAATCTTTTTTGCGGTTATTTCTATTTCCGTCACTTTAGCAGCCGTTTTTCTTCCGATTATCTTTTTGGAAGGATTTGTTGGGCGACTCTTTCGAGAATTTGGAGTTGTCATCGGTGCTGCGGTGCTTATCTCGGCATTTGTATCATTGAGTTTAACTCCAATGCTTAACGCCTATTTAATGAAAGGCGGAAAACAAAAACGTTCTAAATTTTATGAAATGACAGAGCCTTTTTATGAAAATCTCAACAAAGGATATGCTCGTTCGTTAGAAAATTTCATGAAAAGAAAATGGCTGAGTTTCCCAATATTGATTATTTGTTTAGGCTTATCTGTTTTGTTTTACAACATCTTACAAAAAGAAACGGCTCCGTATGATGACAGAAGTATGATTTTGATGAATGTAACCGGACCCGAAGGAGCCACTTATGACTACATGGATCGATTTATGCAGGATTTATCAGAAATGATTACTGATTCTGTACCCGAGAAAAAAGTGAGTTTGATTGTTACTTCACCAGGATTTATAGCCGGTTCTGTAAATCGTGGATTTGCCAGAATTTCGTTGATTGATCCTTCTGAAAGAGAACGTTCACAAAAAGAAATTACAGAAAAACTAACCGGTTATAGTAAAAAATACAACGACATAAAAATTTCTGTTTCAGAACAGCCAACTATTTCTGTCAATCGACGAGGTGGATTACCGGTACAATTTATCATTCAAGCCAAAAATTTTGACATGCTGGAAAAAAAGATTCCCGAATTTATGGAAGAAGCATCAAAAGACCCAACCTTTTCTATAACGGATGTCAATTTAAAATTCAACAAACCGGAGATTTATATTACCATTAATAGAGAAAAAGCAGAATCCATGGGTGTGTCGGTTTTGGATGTAGCCCAAACCATTCAACTTTCACTGAGTGGTCAACGATTTGGTTATTTTTTGATGAACGGCAAACAATATCAAGTTATTGGTCAATTTGATAAAAAGGATCGCGACCAACCACTGGATTTAGGTTCTATATTTGTGAGGAGTTCAAATGGTGAATTGGTTCAGTTGGATAATTTGGTTACAATGGAAGAACAAAGTAGTCCCCCACAACTGTTTCACAATAATCGTTATATGTCGGCTACCGTTTCTGCAGGATTAGCTCCCGGAAAAAGTATTGGTGATGGAATTGAAGCCATGGAACGCATCAAAGAGAAAGTCTTAGACGATTCATTTACGACCGATTTAGGAGGAGAATCTAGAGATTTTGCAGAAAGTAATTCAAATACAATGTTTGCCTTTGGATTGGCTTTATTGTTGATTTTCCTCATTTTAGCCGGACAATTCGAAAGTTTTGTTGATCCTTTTATCATTATTCTAACGGTACCGATGGCAGTTGCAGGTGCTTTGTTTTCGCTTTGGTTGTTTGGTCAAACGTGGAATATTTTTAGTCAAATTGGAACGGTAATGTTGATTGGATTAGTGACCAAAAACGGAATTTTGATTGTAGAATTTGCCAATCAATTACGAGAACAAGGAAAATCAAAATATGACGCCGTTATAGAAGCTTCTGAATCCAGATTACGTCCGATTTTAATGACGAGTTTAACGTTGGCGTTGGGTGCGATGCCTATTGCAGTATCCATAGGTGCTGCCTCTCAAAGCCGAATGGGAATGGGAATAGTTATTGTTGGCGGAACAATATTTTCATTAATCTTAACTTTATATGTCATTCCGGCTGTCTATTTAATGTGGTCAAGAGAGAAAAAACACCGTCCGGAATTTGACAATTTATAACTTTTTAAGCCATGAAAAATTCTCTATTTCTTATACTATACTTTTTTTGTTTTTCTGTATGGAGTCAAAACAAGCCAATTTTAACTTTAGAAGAGGCGATTTCAAAAACACTTTCTAATAATTACGACATTCGAATTGCAAAAAATGATTTGAAGATTGATGAAATGAATGTTTCAGCAGGTAATGCAGGTATGCTTCCAAGAGTATCCGGTACCGTATTAAATAACAATACCATTTTAAATCAAACACAAACACAAGCAAGTGGAAATGAAATTGAAGTTGATGGAGCTAGAAATTTAAATATCAATTATGGTGTTGGTTTAGATTGGATCATTTTTGACGGATTTAGAATGTTTGCTCGTCATAACCAATTAAAAGAATTACAAAATTTAGGGGCCACTGAGTTAAAAGTATCCATATTGGGCAGAGTAAGTGCTGTTTATCAAACCTATTTTAATATGGTAACGCAACAACATCAATTGAAAGCTTTCGATAGCATAATTGCTGTTTCAGAATTTCGATTAAAAACGGCTAAAAATCGATTTACCATTGGAAAAGCATCAAAATTAGAAGTGCTGAATGCTGAAGTTGATTTAAACACTGATTTATCTGCAAAAATTCAACTTTTAGAGCAATACAATCTTTTAAAAGTTGGGTTAAATGAACTTATTGCCCAACCATTGGACACCGATTTTGAAGTTACGGATGCTATTGTTGTAGATGATAAATTATTACTTTCAGAATTAATACCTCAGGCAGAAAAACAAAATCCACAACTCCAATTACAATTTATTCAGAAAAAAATTCAAGAGTATGAATTAAAACAAGTCAAAGCCAATCGATTACCAACATTGAGTATACAAGGTGGTTATAATCTAATTCGATCACAATCACCTTTTGGCTTTATCACAGAATCAACCGGTCGAAACTTTACCTATGGATTTTCTGCTTCTTTGAACATTTTTGATGGATTTAATCAAAACCGAAATGAAAAAGTAGCTAAAGTTCAATTGGAAAACACACAACTTCAGATTGAACGACAAACTCAATTGGTCAAATCGCAATTAACCTCTTTATACCAAAGTTATATCTCAAATTTATCCTTATTGGAATTAGAGAAAAAAAACGAAACGTTAGCCAAACAAAATCTAAATATTACTTTAGAAAAGTTTAAAATAGGTTCAGTTGCTCCAATTGAATTTAGAACAGCTCAAGAAAATTATGCCAATGCAATCATTCGATTAACTTCTGCAGAGTTCAATTGCAAGCAATCTGAAATCAGTTTAAAAGAAATCGCCGGCAATTTATCGTTTTAAGTTCAAAAAAGTTTGAACAAGTTATCGATTTTAATCTTAACTTTGATTTACTAATCAATAACTTACATCAAATGGAAATTAACTTTTTAGCACTTTTTGTAGCTGCTTTATCTACATTAGTAGTTGGATCTGTATGGTACGGGCCTCTTTTCGGGAAGGTTTGGATGAAAGAAAATGGATTTTCAGAGGAAGAATTAAAACAAGGAAGTATGGTCAAAATCTTCGGATTAACTTTTGTCTTTTCTTTGTTCTTAGCTTTAATGATGCATTTTCTTTGCATTCACCAATTTGGTCCTCTTGGAATGATTGGCGGTCCGGATTTTATTGAAACCGCAAAACCGTCTTATGCAGCTTTTATGACAGATTACGGTGATGCATACCGTACATATCAGCATGGAGCCTTACATGGTTTTATGTCGGGATTGTTTTTAGCTTTACCATTAGTAGGCATCAACGGTTTATTCGAACGAAAATCATGGAAATACATTTTTGTACATTCCGGTTATTGGACCGTTGTCATGACGATTATGGGAGCTATTGTTTGTGGTTGGGTTTAATTTCTCAACAACCTATCAATTTCAAATGCTAATTCAAAGTCTTTGTCTGTTACTCCACCTTGGTCATGTGTGGTTAAACGGATAAAGACTTTGTTATATCTATTTGTCCAATCCGGATGATGATTTTGTTTTTCGGCTATCATACCCACTTGAACCATAAACGCCAATGCTTCAGAAAAATTAGTAAAAACAAATGTTTTACAAATACAATTTTCTTGAAATGTCCAATTTTTCAAGTTTTCTAATTTTTGTTTTGCCGAAATTTCAGAATAAGTTATCATTTAATTTTTTATTTATATAAAGTTAAATATACTTGTAATTCGTGAACAAACTTTAACTTTAACCCTTCAATTTACAAATTTAAATATTCCTTTGGAAAGCCCCCATCATTATAAAATTCATACTTCAACTCAAGATATTCATGTGAATTGGAATGAATTAGCCAAATCAAATCTTTTTTTAAGTAAAGATTACTTGCTTACTTTAGAGAAAAGTGCTCCTCAAAACATGAATTGTTATTATATAAGCTTGTTTGAAAATAACAAGTTAGTAGGAATTGCACTCGCTCAGTTTTTAGATTTGAATAAACTTTCGTCTTTTGGAGAACGTGATAAATGCATTAAAAAATCAATTCGAAATGTAGTTTTCAGGAATTTTTGCTCTCATGTTTTGTTCATAGGAAACAATATGCTAACGGGGCAAAATGCTTTTCAATTTCATGCTTCTTTAGATGCTAAAATAGGAGTTGAACTTTTGCAGGCAGCCGCCGAAGAAATCAAAAAAACACTAAAGAAAAAAGGTATAAAAGTACACATTACTACTTTTAAAGATTTCAACAAAACTGAATCAACTCCATTTTCTATTCCAGTATTTCAAACCTATTATCGTTTTTCTACTCAGCCCAATATGGTTTTTAAAGTTAACCCAAACTGGCATACTTTTGATGATTATGTTTCGGCTCTTTCCAAAAAATATAGAGATCAATATAAGCGTAGCAGAAAAAAAGCAGAAGGCATTCACAAACAAAAAATGAATTTAGACGACATTATAGCACATGAAGAAACAATTTATACTTTGTATTTTCATGTGGCTCAAAATGCACCTTTCAACACGTTCTTTTTGCCAAAAAACCATTTTAGTGAGTTGAAAAAAAATCTAAAAGATTTGTTTTTATTTTATGGTTATTTTGAAGATGATAAACTAATAGGCTTCAATACGTTGATAAAAAACGGCAACCAAATGGACACCTATTTTTTAGGCTACGACGAAACCATTCAGCGGGAAAAAATGTTGTATTTAAATATGTTATATGACATGATTGCCTATTCAATTAACAATGGCTTTAAGGAAATAATTTTCGCTCGAACCGCATTAGAAATTAAAAGTTCAGTAGGAGCAAAACCGGAAGAAATGTTTGGATTTATTCAACATTCGAATGCTTTAATCAATTCAAAAATGGATAAGCTATTTTGCTATTTAGAACCGAAAACAGAATGGCAAGAGCGAAATCCGTTTAAGTAGAATGAGTATGTTTTTGGTACTGATAAAAAGCAAAAAATCCAAGAATAGCTTCCCCAAAAAAACCATAGAAAAACAAATCAGAAGATTTTCCATCAATTAATAAACTAAGTAATCTTCCTATAGCAATTCCGCTCATAAATAATCCATTGGATAGTGTAGCTGCATTCCAAAAATTTGGCTTTGCGATACCTAAAATCCAGAGTAAACTAAACGAAAGATATAATCCCATTATTGCTCGAAATACACTTTTTAAATCAGTCGTTTTTACTTCAAAATCAAAAAAAGAAGGCAAAAAATGTTCCGGATTCCTACCATAAAAGAAAGCGGCCGGAATCACTATAGCTACTGACAATAACAAATGTAAGTTCTTTTGATTCACTTTAATAATGATTATAGAGAATCTATTTCAAGTTGAACTGTTTCCCAGTCTTCTAACAATTTATCGAGTTCTTGTTTTTTCTTGTTATAAGCTACAAAGAAATTGGCATCTTCAATGTGTTTATCGTAATTTGAAGCCAAAGCTTTATCGTCGTTTTGAATATCAATCTCAAGTTGTTTGATTTGACTTTCAATTTTACTCAAACGATTTTGAAGGGATTTGGCTTTCTTTTGGTCTTCATACGTTACTGATTTATTTTCTTTTGAAGCGGAAGCAGTAACAACGTCTTTTTTCTCAATTTCACGCATGTTCATTGCGTTACGTTGCTCTAAGAAAAAATTAATGTCGCCTAAATACTCTCTAATTTTTTGGTCTTTAAATTCATACACCACATTGGCCATTCCTTGCAAGAAATCACGGTCATGTGACACAAGAAGTAACGTTCCTTCATATTTTTGAAGTGCAGCTTTCAATACATTTTTAGATTTAATATCCAAATGATTCGTTGGCTCATCCATCAACAGAACATTGATAGGTTGTAACAACAATTTACATAACGCCAAACGATTTCTTTCACCTCCGGAAAGCACTTTTACTTTTTTCTCTACATCATCACCACGGAATAAAAAAGCACCGAGCATGTCGCGAACTTTAGAACGATTCGTATCGGTAGCTGCATTAATCATAGTTTCTAGTAGAGTAATTTCTCCATCCAAATATTCCGCTTGGTTTTGGGCAAAATATCCCAATTGTACGTTATGTCCGAGTTTAATCGTTCCATCATATTTGAATTCGTTTACGATGGCTTTGATAAAAGTAGATTTTCCTTGACCGTTTTGCCCAACAAAAGCAATTTTACTTCCTCGTTCAACCAATAAAGAAATGTCTTTTAGAATGGTTTTATTACCATAAGCTTTGGTGACATGTTCTACTTCAATAACGACTCTTCCCGGGGTTTGAGAAACCGGAAAAGAAATATTCATCACAGAATTATCGTCTTCATCTACTTCAATACGTTCTACTTTATCTAGTTTTTTAATCAAGGATTGAGCCATAGAGGCTTTGGAAGCTTTGGCACGAAATTTTTCGATTAATTTTTCCGTTTCTTCAATTTTCTTTTGCTGATTTTTTTGAGTAGCCAATTGCTTTTCGCGAATTTCTTCTCTTAAAACCAAATATTGAGAATACGGTTTATTAAAATCGTAAGCTTTTCCGAGGGATATTTCAATGGTTCGATTCGTTACATTATCCAAAAACATTTTATCGTGAGATACAATCACCACTACTCCGGGAAAATTACGTAAGAAACTTTCCAACCAAATGATACTTTCAATATCTAAGTGATTGGTAGGCTCATCGAGTAACAAAATATCATTGGATTGCAAGAGTAATTTAGCCAATTCAATCCGCATTCGCCAACCACCCGAAAAAGTTTCGGTTGCATTATTGAACTCCTCTCGTTTGAAACCCAAACCTAATAAGATTTTTTCAGTATCACCCACATAATTATAGCCGCCTAACACTTCATAATGATGAGTAACATCACTTAATTCATCAATTAATTCAGAATAGGACTGACTTTCATAATCGGTACGTGTAGCCAATTCATGATTGATTTGTTCTATTCTTTTTTCGGTACGTTTTATTTCTTCAAACGCTTGATAAGCCTCTTCTAAAACTGTTCGACCTTGTTCAAAATCGATATCTTGACGAAGAAAACCCATTTTGATTTCCTTTTCTGTGGCAATACTTCCGGAATCCGGTTTCAAATCACCGGACAAGATTTTGAGCATAGTAGATTTACCGGCACCGTTTTTACCTACCAACCCTACTCTATCGCCGGCTCCAAGACGAAAAGTAACTTCTTCAAATAAATAGGTACCTCCAAAGGAAACCGACAAATTGTGTATATTCAGCATAATTTTGTGACAAAAGTTACATATGGTATTCCCAGAATAGGATACCTTTGTGTAAAATTTTTGCAAATGTTAAAAAAAGGATCCAAACTAAATAGTATTTTAACAGGAAGTTGTCCAAAATGCCAAGAAGAAAGCATGTATAAAGAAAAAAATCCTTACAAAATGGGAAAAGTTTTTGATATGCATGAAACGTGTAGCCATTGTGGTACCCTTTACAAAATGGAACCTTCCTTTTTTTATGGAGCAATGTATGTGAGTTATGGTGTGAGTATTGCCTTTGCTGTGGCGGCCTTTATTATTTCGAATGTCTTTATTGGATTAGGCTTAATTCATTCCTTTATTACTATTGTAGTAACATTAATCATCACTTTCCCAGTCATTTTACGTTTGTCCCGCAACATTTGGATCAATATGTTCATGCATTTTGACAAAAATTGGAAAGAGCATAAACATTAATCCCAATTTACTTTTTTAAACCGTTTAATATCGATTTCTTTTGGTAAAGGCGTTTGATATTCAATATGTTCAAACAAAGCTTTTGCCATTGCCGGAGCTAACATCACACCGCGTGTTCCCAAACCATTTAGCACATGAAGGTTTTTGAATTTGGGATGCGATCCTACCATTGGACGACGGTCTTTAACTGTTGGTCTTACACCTGCTAAATGTTCAACAATTTCAAAATCAAGCTCTAAAATTGTCTCCAGATTGGTTAGTAATTCTTGCTTACCCTCATCAGTTGGTGTTGCGGATTTATCTTCCCAATTATACGTAGCACCAACTTTGTATAAATCATTTCCTAAAGGGAGAATAAATACTGAAGATTTTATAATTACATCCAAGTTTAAATTAGGACATTTAATAATTAACAATTCTCCTTTTGTTCCATCCAATGGCAATTGATTAAAAAATGGATTAGCAAGCAATCCAAAGCCTTCTGCAAAGATGATGTTTTTATATTGAAGGTTATCATATTCAAGATAGTTTTCATCAATTTTCAATTGTTGATAATCAAATGTTGAAGAAATAAAAATATTTTTAGACTTTAGAAAAGTTTGAAAACTCTTCACTAATAATCCTGTATCAACATACCCGGATTGAAGTACTTCACCAAATCCATAAGGTGAATGAACACCCAGATAATTTCTATAATGAAGATCGGTAGAAAGAAATGGAGCCAAAAGTGGTTTATCGGCAGCAACAAACCAGTTATTTTGTTCTTCTACAGAAAACAGCTTTCTATAAATGGGTAATTTAAAATCTAATTTAATGTTTAATTGTTGTTCAAAAGATTGATAAACAACATCTGCTAAAGTCAATTGTTCTTGAGCTTGCCAAACTTCACTAAAACGTTTTAAAATAACAGGATTATATAAGCCCCCGGCTATGATAGAAGAATTTTGAGAATAATTTTCAATTACTCTAATGGATTTATTATTTTTTAAAGCTGCATCTGCAAAACAAATACCAGCCAATCCGGAACCAACTATTAAAAAATCTATCATATCACAAAAATAAAAAACTCTTACCGGATGGGTAAGAGTTTTTTGTATTTAATTTCATGTGATTAGTAATTCCACATGTCTTGTTCAAAATTTCTAATTTTTTCTTTTACTCTTTCAGATTCTAACAACTGATTTAGAGCATTATCTTTCATGTACTCTTGAATTTGACGGTCACCATATACATTTTCTTCTTTATAAATCACACCGCTAAAACGACGCGAATTTAATAAGTGGTCAAACGTAATTGGCATAGCTGAATTTACATTATTGAAAGCTGTCCATTCATGTAAGACATCTCTAGTTGCCGGAAAATAAATCCAAAACAATTCAATTACATCAGGATTTTCAGCACCTACCTCACGAGCTTCAGGAGCAACAGGACAAATTCCAAGTAAACGATATTTCATTTCACCTTGACGTTTGTCAAAATACCAATAGCCTTTAATTTTATATCCTGTTACATCAATTGCACCTAGTTCTCTTTTGTCAATATACTGAGCATCTAATACTTTTTTACCTGATTTATAATCATCATAATAAGTATTAATTTCTTCTCTACCAGCGTTAGTTGTATCAATAAAAGTAAAAGAAGATTTCATATCTTTTAATGATTTCTTTGAATTAAAGTAATCATCATAATATACTTCAGTAATTTTTCCTGACTTTATTTCTTTAATTAAAACATCAAATAATGATCTTCTGTCTTTACCAATATTTGCTGTATCTACAGGAAAATATAAAGGAAAATTAACTCTTTCATCTAGGTCAATTATTTCCCAAACCATTTTACCCATTAATACATCTCTGTCATGAACATAACCATACATTAAGGGTTTGTCATTATCAGACTCCATTTGAGCGGCAGTTTTAATACCAATTTGATCTGGTGTTTTGGCATTAAGCAAATTTGATTGAGCTTTAGCTCCAAAAGTAATGCTTAAAACTGCTATTCCAAAAACTATTGCTTTTAACTTCATGATATTATTTGTAGGTTTTATTTAGAATAAACGATATTCTTTTAAAATTATTGTATTTCGAATACTACAGGGGCTGTTTTAGGCAACATAATATTTGAACCTTCTAATTTTACTTTGATGTCAGTAATTGTAATTGCATCACCTCTTGATGCTCTAGCCATTGCAGCTTCACACTGAGAGTTAACTCTATTACCACTCACAATAACAGCTGCTTGTCCAGGAGCTTTAAAAGTAAAACCTGTAACTGTTAAATTAACATCAAAATCAAAATCAGGTAATTTAGCACCTATTTGTGATACTGCTAATCTCGATTTTTGACCTTTTGCACCATACATTTCACCTCCAATTGTTCCAACAGGAGCAGGAATACCTTTTATACGGAATACTTTTTTAGAATTAGCAGACTTTCCTCCTGGTAATTTAGCTGTAACATTAATTACTGCTTCAGTTCCTTGACCAGGACTCATGTTATATTTACCTGGACCAGAACCTTTTGTTAAACCGGGTGCAGAAGCTGAAACATCAGTATCAGAAACACCTGCAAATGAAATTGTCATTGGGTTAACTACACCACGGTACACAACATTCATTTTATCTGCAGAAATGGTAGCTTCTTTAGGTTGTGGAACAACCACATATTTACCTTCAAATTTCAATGGAATTTCTTTACCGTCTTCAAGGAAAATAAATTGTCCATTAATATTTTGTTCTCCTACTGAACCAGCAGTTAGCGAAATGACTGCTTGACCATTTTCAATTTTACCTGGACCAACAAACTTAGATGGTGTAGTATTTTCATCATAACGACCCAATACAACTTTACCTTTTACATTTTCACCTTGAAAATACGCATTCTTTTCAAGAACAACAATTGCTTGATATTTACTGTAAGAAGCGGTTGCTTCAGCAGCATTTCCTAATGAAACATTATAAACATTTGTTTCTGCCTTTTTAACATCATTTTGCCAAGCTGATAATTTTGCCAAAGAAGAAATAGAAGGAAATCCTTTAAAATGATAATCTAAAAATTTAATTTTTATACCATCTTTGTTAGTTACATCTTGTAAATCAAACTTTTGTTCAATCTCTTTAACAATTGAAGCATATTTTTTGTTGCTACCTAAAGCAGCTTTCATATCTGCTTTATATTTTTCAATTGTTTTGATGATTTCATCACCTTTTGCAGTGTATTTATCACCTTGGAACCACAACTCATCTATTTGATCACCTTTATCCATTGACTCATAAGGTAACTTTCCTGTTGATTCATCTACTTCAGTTCCTTTCAATACATCAGCTTTAAGATTGCCAACATATTCATAGAACCCTTTAGTAATTTTTTCAACTGCATGTGCAGTTTTAGCTGCATCAGCGAATTCTCCTCCAGCTTCAGCAGCTTTTGCGTCTAAACTCGCTAACATTTGAGCATTGGATTGAACGGCAGTTTTATTTGACTCTTCAAATCTTTCGTTCATGATACCAAATGCAGATAATACTTCTTTTGACATGTTTAATGCCAACATTGCGATGAAAACCAAGTACATCAGGTTAATCATCTTCTGTCTAGGGGTTAATTTTCCTCCTGCCATTTTTAATTAGTTTTTTTTAATTTTTATTTTAATTTGATAAAACTAATTATCCTCTATTTCCCATTGCAGACAACATTCCACCGTACACATTGTTTAATGATGCGATGTTAGAAGTCATAGCTTGCATTTGTTCTTTTAATTTTGCAGCATTATCAGCAATTTCTTTATTTGCCTCAGCATTTCTAGAAGCACTTTCTAATTGAACTTTATACAAACTGTTTAAAGATTCCATTTGAGCAGCAGCCATAGACAATTCCTCGCTATATTTTTTCTGACCTGCAATTGAATCAACTGTTGGAGCAATTCCTTTGGCAGCAGATTCGAAATTTTTGATACTATTTCCTAAGCTAGCCATTAATTCACCATCTACTTTGGCTTCTTTAAGCATAGCATCTAATTTTTGTGACAATAATCCTTGTGCATCTTTTGGCTCTTCTTTTTTCTTTTCTTTTGCTTGACCACCTGCTAATTCAGGATAAACTAATGACCAATCTAATTCGTGATCAACCGGTTCAAAAGCAGAAAGTGCAAAAATGAAAGCTTCAGTTCCTAAACCTGCAATAAGCATCGCACTTGCTCCTGGCCAGTGCATCAATTTGAATAATGCTCCGATGATTACAACTGCTGCTCCAAGACCATAGGCCATGTTCATTACTTTTTTTGGTAGTGCCATAATAATAAAAATTTTAGTTAGTTAAGTTAATTAATATAAAGTTGGTTAAAAATTTAAATGTTAAAAATTATTTTGCTCTTCCTCTACTGTTAGCGTTACCAGTCACTTGTGTTCCCATGTAATCTTGTACAGTTCTGAAACCAATGTAACTTCTTGCAGAATCTGCATATTCATAATCTCTAGTACTCACTTGTAAAAAATAAGCAACATCTTTCCAAGAACCTCCGCGTATCACTTTACGTTTGTTTTTCAAATCTCCCACAGTTGGGTTCATGGTAGATACGTATTCATAAGCCGCTGCATCATAAGATGAATCTGTCCACTCTGATACGTTTCCAGCCATGTTATACAAATTATAGTTGTTAGGCTCATACGATTTTGCCTCTACTGTATATAAAGCTCCGTCAGCTGCATAATCCCCACGATTAGGTTTAAAATTTGCTAAATAACAAGCTCTATCGTTTTTAGCATAGTGACTACCCCATGGATATGTTGCAGACTCCAGACCACCTCGAGCAGCATATTCCCACTCAGCTTCAGTTGGAAGACGGAAAGTGTTAATCAAATCTCTTTTCTTTTTCTTTGATTTGATATACGAATTTTTATTTAGTGTTCTCCAAGCACAAAATGCTTTTGCTTGTTTCCATGATACTCCTACTACAGGATAATCACTGTAGGCTTGATGCCAGAAATAGTCATTGTGCATTGGTTCATTATACGAATAAGCAAAATCCTTGATCCAAGAAGTAGTATCTGGATATACTTTTACTTTTTCTTTTCTTATAAAATCTGAACGCTTACCGGTTTTAGCTTTTGCAGCAGCTTGAATATCCATCCAAGTATAACTAAATTCTAATTTATCAACATTAATAGTTCTCAAACCATTAAACGATTCAGCAGCTGGAAGGTACAATGAATCCATCACTTCTACATAATGCTCATCCGGATATTTAGATGTATCTGTAATTAATTTTACTTTTCTATTTAATTTTCTACCTGCAAACGGATCATCATCAGTTCCAATACTGTAATAATTCTCATACATATATTTGTCGTATGGAGTCATTTTTTCAGGGTCTGCGTCTTTAAACGCATAATCTCCTATACTTCCTCCGCCTTTTTTACCACTTCCTCCTTCTGAACCGGCTGATTGTCCTAATTCATCCGCAAGGATTGCCAGTCGCATACGCATAGTTGAATCTTTAACCCACTCGATGAATTGACGATATTCACTATTTGTAATTTCTGTTTCATCCATGTAGAATGAACGAACAGTAACTGTTTTGGTGGGTGCATCTTGCATATTTGCAGGATCATCGTCAGATTTACCCATAATAAAAGCTCCTCCAGGAATTAGAGACATTCCATAAGGCTTCTCAGGATGCCATTTTCTTCCTTGAACACCTACAAGCTCACCTTTGTCACTGGATCCACATCCAACTAAAGTGATTAAAATTGTTGATAATGCGATAAACTTCTTCATATAAATTTGGGTTATCATGTACTCGAATTTTTAAGGCCGTAAACCTATTTATTATTTTTCAAAAAAGCAATTATTTGATGTAAAATTTATTTTCTGTGTCAAAACTAATCAAAACACAAATACAAAAAAAGAAAAACATCGATAAAATACGTATTTAATCGACAAAATGCATGTTTTTTTTATTTTTGTAAGATTTTTTTAACAATTATATAATATTTTTTCTTTGTGCCTTCCACCATCTTTCAGGTATTTCCTGGTCGCAAGCTCGTAAATAATCTTCATGCGTACACGGTAACAACGTGTTTTTTATTAATTTATTATTAACATTATCAAAAAAAGGTAATTCAATCCACCATCTTTGAGAAATCGGACTCTTATAAAATGTAAGTTCAATATCATCAACCGGTACAATATATTTTATAAATCCAGATTTGTCAGTAACAGGATACTCTTTTGATCTAAAATTAAAACCTTCAATGAAATACCAAATCATTTGAGCCATCAAAACAAATTCACCCATTCCATTGGAATGATTGAAAATTCCGAAAGAAGAGACTTTATCACTGATACCGGAATAACGTGACAACGCACAAATTTCTTTTCCATTAAAACCATTAGGCATAAAGTGTGACATACAATTGGAATCGGAAGATTTCACAGCTCCTAAATCTATTGAAACCATATCTGCATCTCTAAATACAGGTTCTGATATAGAAATATCAGCAGAAACATCCCCTAAACGATAGGCATCAAAATATAATTTCTCAATTAAATCAATTTCTTCTTGTGAATTAAAGTAGGTTTGGTAACCGATATTACTGAAATTAAATAAATTATTGGGTTCATTTAGAATCATTTTTGACAAATAAGAATCCTCGGTATGATTTGATTCATCTTTACCAAAATCAAATTTATAATCAACTGAAACTAAATTTACCATTTGATCAAGCTTATCATATGCTCTATACATAGCATACGATATATCTTGAGAACCACCTACTATAATAGGTACAATTCCTTTTTTAATTAATTCAGCATTTATTCTTGTTACTGCATAGTATGTATCTTCCTGTGTAGCTCCTTGTTCGATATCACCTAAGTCAGCAATGCTTGATACCCAATTACCCGGAAATAATTGATACAATTGTTTTCTTAATTCATCCAAACAAACTTCACCGGATAAATGTTTACTTCCTCTAGAGTCTAAAACACCAATTATTGCAATCGTAATTTTATTTAAATCAGGAAAATCAACTTGTGAATGAAAAACCACTTTTTTCCCCAACGTTTGAACATTAAGTTGGTCAACAAATGCTATAACTTCATCGCTAACTGGAGTTAAAAAATCAAATGCCATAGCTTATTTCTTTTTTGCCGTTGTTTTTTTTGTAGCTTTTTTAGTAGTATTTTTTTTGGCTGGTGCTTTTTTGGCTGGAGCTTTTTTTTCTATCAGTTCTTGAACTTGTGCTAAAGTAAGTTGCTCTGCATCTACATCTTTATTTAGCTCTATTTTTAACTTTCCTTTAAAAATAATTGACCTCCCCCATCTGGCTTTTTCAACACGTATTCCTTCTGCCTTCCAATCATGAATAACTTTGTCGATTTCTTTTTGTTGTTTTTCTTCAATCAACTCATTTAAATCTGATTGTGATAGTTTATCAAAATTGTATTTCTTACTTACATTGATAAACATGCCATTCCATTTGATAAATGGTCCAAATCGCCCAACTCCTTTTTGAATAGGTAATCCATCATATGTTCCAATTGGAGCATCAGCTTGGTTCTTTTCATCAATCAATTCTTGAGCTCTTTCCATAGAAACATCCAACGGATCTTCACCCTTTGGCAACGAAATAAATGTTTTCCCAAAACGAACATACGGACCAAATCGACCGTTATTCACTTCTACTTCTTCTCCTTTATAGGTACCCAAATTTTTAGGTAATAAAAACAAGTTTAGAGCTTCTTCTAATGTAATGGTTCCAATATTTTGATCGGTTCCCAAACTCGCAAACTGTTTATTCTCATCATCAATATCACCAATTTGAGCCATAGGGCCAAATTTCCCTAAACGAACCGAAACCGGCTTCCCGGTTTTAGGGTCTTTCCCTAAAATACGTTCACCACTTTCTCTGTCGGCATTTTCTTCAACATTTTTAACCACCGGATGAAAATGATTATAAAAATCACGCATCATTTTAGTCCAATCTTCGTTTCCTTCTGCAATTTCATCAAAATCTTGTTCTACTTTGGCCGTGAAATTGTAATCTAATATGGTAGAAAAGTTTTTTACCAAAAAGTCATTTACAATTATTCCTATATCAGTTGGTACTAATTTTCCTTTGTCAGAACCGGCATTTTCAGTCAATACAACTGATTTAATATTATTACCTTTTAAAGTCAGTTGATTGTATTTACGCTCTTGCCCTTCAAAACTTCCCTTTTCAACATAATTTCTATTTATAATTGTTGAAATGGTTGGTGCATACGTAGACGGCCTTCCAATTCCTAATTCTTCTAATTTTTTCACTAGAGAAGCTTCGGTGTATCGACTTGCCGGTCTTGAAAAACGTTCAGTTGCAGTAATATAATTGTTAGCCAAACGTTCGTTGATTTTCATCGCAGGCAACATACCTTCTTGTTCTTCTTCATCTTCATCATTTCCTTCCAAATATACTTTTAGAAAACCTTCAAATTTGATAACTTCTCCCGATGCGGCAAAATGTTCGCTATGATTGTTCGCTTCAATTTTTACATTTGTGCGTTCTAATTCGGCATCACTCATTTGCGAAGCCAAGGTTCTTTTCCAAATCAAATCATACAATCGGGCTTGATCTCTATCAATATTTAAGGTATGCTTTGACATATCTGTTGGGCGTATGGCTTCGTGAGCTTCTTGAGCCCCTTTGGCTTTGCTGGTAAAATTTCTAGGTTTACTAAATTCTTTACCATACGATCGTGTGATTTCTGCTTGTGCAGCCGCCATAGCTTCTTGCGAAAGATTCACGCTATCCGTTCTCATATAAGTAATATGCCCGGCTTCATACAATCGTTGAGCAATTTGCATCGTGATTCCTACCGGAAGATATAACTTTCGAGCTGCCTCTTGTTGTAATGTAGAAGTTGTAAACGGAGCGGCTGGCGATTTTTTTGTTGGTTTCGTTTCTAAATCGGCTACTTTATATGTTGAACCAATATTTTGTTGCAGAAAATCTTCGGCTTCTTTTTGGCTAGAAAAATTCTTTGGCAATTTAGCTTTGAATGTTTTACCGGCTTCGTTGGAGAATTCGGCTATAACTGAATAAGAGGCTTGTGGTTTAAAATCCTGAATTTCTCTTTCTCTTTCTACAATCAATCGAACAGAAACGGATTGTACGCGTCCGGCAGATAAACCTCCTTTTACTTTTTTCCACAAAACCGGAGATAATTCATAGCCTACCAATCGGTCTAAAACTCTTCTGGCTTGTTGGGCATTTACTAAATTATAGTCAATTCCGCGTGGATTTTCAATTGCTTTTTGAATGGCGGACTTAGTGATTTCATGAAAAACAATACGTTTAGTTTTTTTTGGATCTAATTTTAATTCTTCGGCCAAATGCCAAGAAATTGCTTCTCCTTCACGATCCTCATCACTTGCTAACCAAACCATTTCGGCATTTTTAGATAACGTTTTGAGTTTGCTCACCAAAGCTTTTTTATCCGAAGAAACTTCATATTTGGGTTTGAAATCTCTTTCTACATCCACCCCGATTTCTTTGGAAGGTAAATCGGCAATATGACCGTAACTAGACTCTACCTGATAATCGCTTCCTAAAAATTTTTCGATGGTTTTTGCTTTTGCAGGTGACTCAACGATAACTAAATTCTTTGCCATGTAAGTTTTTGTTTGGCAACAAAAGTATGGTTTTTTTTTAATTTTTAATTTTTGTAAACTAAATTCGAATAAATAAGCATTGCTTTCAATCAATATTTTGTTAAACAACTACTGCCATCTTGTCATATTTTCAATTTTAGTATTATCTTTGCAGACTGATTTCAGATAAAATCGATTATGGAGAAGATCATAGAAGAAAACAAGCAAGGAACCAGCTTGGTTTTAGCACAAAAAGAAGGCAATACAAAAAAGCTATTTATAGAAAGTTATGGCTGTCAGATGAATTTTTCGGACAGTGAAATTGTAGCTTCTATTTTGCATGAGCAAGGTTATAACACAACTCAAAACTTAGAAGAAGCCGATTTGGTTTTGGTGAACACCTGTTCCATTCGAGACAAAGCCGAGCAAACGGTTCGCAAGCGTTTGGAAAAATATAATGCCGTAAAAAAAATCAATCCAACTATGAAAGTAGGTGTTTTGGGTTGTATGGCTGAGCGTTTGAAAAGTCAGTTTTTAGAAGAAGAAAAAATTGTAGATATGGTTGTAGGACCAGATGCCTACAAAGACATCCCAAACTTATTAAAAGAAGTAGAAGAAGGTCGCGACGCCATCAACGTGATTTTATCTAAAGAAGAAACTTATGGTGATATTTCTCCGGTTCGATTGAATAGCAATGGAGTAAATGCATTTGTTTCCATCACACGCGGATGTGATAACATGTGTACGTTTTGTGTGGTTCCGTTCACTCGCGGTCGCGAAAGAAGTCGTGAACCCCAAAGTATTTTGGAAGAAATAAAAGATTTATACGATAGAGGTTTCAAAGAGGTAACTCTTTTAGGTCAAAACGTAGATAGTTATTTATGGTATGGCGGCGGTTTGAAAAAAGATTTTGACAAAGCCACCGAAATGCAAAAAGCCACCGCAGTTGATTTTGCTCAATTGCTTGAAATGTGTGCGGTGCAATTTCCGAAAATGCGTTTTCGTTTTTCTACTTCCAATCCGCAAGATATGCATGTGGAAGTAATTGAAATCATGGCTAAATACCATAATATTTGTAACTATATTCATTTGCCTGTACAAAGTGGCAGCACAAGAATTTTGAAAGAAATGAACCGTCAACACACGCGAGAAGAATACATGGCATTGGTAGATAAAATATATGAAATCATTCCTGATATTTCGCTTTCTCAAGATATGATTTCGGGTTTCCCAACTGAAACTGAAGAAGACCATCAAGATACGTTAAGTTTGATGGAATACGTGAAATATGATTTTGGATTTATGTTTGCCTATTCGGAACGACCCGGAACATTAGCTGCAAGAAAAATGGTTGATGACGTGCCGGAAGAAGTAAAGAAAAGACGATTAAATGAAATCATCGACTTGCAGCAAAAATTAGGTTTGGAGAGAACCAAACGCTTTTTAGGTCAAGAGGTGGAAGTGTTAATTGAAAAAGAATCGAAACGTTCCAACGAACATTGGAGCGGAAGAAACTCACAAAACACCGTGGTAGTTTTTCCAAAAGAAAATTACAAAGTGGGTGATTTTGTAATGGTAAAAATCAATGATTGTACTGCTGCCACTTTGATTGGAGAAGCAATTGGATATTCTGAGATGATGAATTAATTTTTGTTTCAGGTTTCAAGTTTCAGGTTAACGCCTCAACTTGAAACCTGAAACTTGAAACCTGAAACAAAACATGGAATCCGTTCAAAACATAAAACAACGATTTGAAATCATCGGAAATGACCCAAAACTCAATCGTGCGATAGAAAAAGCCATTCAGGTGGCTCCAACCGATATTTCGGTTTTGGTAACCGGTGAAAGTGGTGTGGGAAAAGAAAGTATTCCGAAAATCATTCATTCGCTTTCGCACCGAAAGCATGGAAAATACATCGCTGTAAACTGTGGAGCAATTCCGGAAGGTACTATTGACAGCGAATTATTTGGTCACGAAAAAGGTTCATTTACCGGAGCAACGGGAGCACGTGAAGGATATTTTGAAGTAGCCGATGGCGGAACTATTTTTTTGGATGAAGTGGGTGAATTACCTTTAACCACTCAAGTTCGCTTACTTCGTGTGTTAGAAAATGGAGAATTTATTAAAGTAGGTTCATCGCAAGTACAGAAAACAAATGTACGCATTGTGGCTGCTACCAACGTAAATATGTTTGATGCCATTGAAAAAGGAAAATTTCGTGAAGATTTGTATTATCGTTTGAGTACCGTTGAAATTTTGCTTCCTCCTTTAAGAGAAAGAAAGGATGATATTCATTTGTTATTTAGAAAATTCGCTGCCGATTTTAGTCAGAAATACAAAATGCCACCCATCAAATTAGATGATAACGCAGTAGATTTATTATTGAAATACCGATGGAGTGGTAATATTCGTCAGTTGCGAAACATAGCTGAACAAATTTCGGTTTTAGAAACCCATCGAAACATTTCATACCAAACATTATTCAGTTATTTACCACAAGAAGGCTCAAATCTTCCTGCGGTTATTAAGGATAAAAAAAATGAAAGTGATTTTAGCAACGAGCGAGAAATCCTATACAAAGTGCTTTTTGACATGAAAAGTGATTTGAATGATTTAAAGAAACTTACGCTTGAATTAATGCAGAATGGAAGTGCAAAAGTTCAAGAGACGAACAAAAATTTGATTCAAAAAATATACGGCAATAAAGAAGAAACTGAAAATCCGTTTGAGGAACCTCGAATGAATGCCATTCCGGCACAACCAATTTCAGATCAAGAAGAATTTGATGACGATGACGATGATCAAGACTATCTTGTTGCCGAAACGGTTGAAGAAGAAGAAACATTGCGTTTGGATGCCAAAGAAATTGAACTCATCAAAAAGGCATTAGAGCGTAATAAAGGAAAACGTAAAGCTGCCGCCGATGAGTTAGGTATTTCGGAGCGTACTTTATATCGAAAAATTAAACAATTTGATTTGTAAACCATGAAGAGAATCTTAATAATTACTTTAATACTAGCAACAACATTTCTCTTAAATAGTTGCAAATACTATAATTTCACCGGAACCGGAAAAATAGACGCAAAAACATTTCAGGTGAATTATTTTCAGAACAATGCCGAATTAATTGAGCCCGGAATTGAGCGTGATTTTACAATTGCCTTGCAAGAATTAATTCAAAATCAAACCAACTTAAGTTTAACAAATACTGGAGCAGATTTGATATACGAAGGAGAAATTACCGGTTTCAGAATTTCTCCAATGACGGCTACAGCAGACCAAAGAACGGCTCAAAACCGATTAACATTTACCGTAAATGTGCGATTTATTAATAACAAAAAAGAAGAAGACAATTTTGAAAAATCGTTTTCTTTCTTTTATGACTATCCAGCTGACCGTCAACTGGTTGGAGAAACACTCAATTTAGCAAAATTGGAAATTTTTGACCGAATAACACAAGATATTTTTAATGCTTCTTTAGCTAAATGGTAGTTTTTAAAAATTTTTTACATAAATATTATTTTTATTACATTTGATAAATCATTCCATTCACCATTTTGAATCTATCTGAATATACTTTCCTTTTGAACAATCCAAATGCTTTCAATGAAAAGCAAGCTCAGGAATTGGAGAAAGTAGTAGATAATTTTCCCTATTTTCAAAGTGCGAGAGCCCTATATCTAAAAGGATTATACAACCAAGATAGCTACAAATACAATTTTGCTTTAAAAAAAACTGCTGCATACACAACTGACAGAAGTGTGTTATTTGATTTTATCACCTCCTCAGATTTTGTAATTTTGGAAAAAGACCATTATGAACAAAAACTTGCTCAATTATTGGAAATAGAAGTAATCGAAATGGAGCATGTTGAAGGTGAAAAAGCAGAAACAATTGGAGAAATCAGTGCAATTTCTGTTAAACCTACTGTAGAATTTGAATCAATTGATGTTGATTTTGTAAAAATTGAAAATAAGGAAGAAGAAACTGCTCTTTTGAATGAAGTTGAATCTAATTCAAATTCAGAAGAAATTTCTATTCAATTGGAAGATTCAATTACTACAAAAATAAATAGTGAAGAACACACTGAGGAAATTAAAATAGTTGATGTGTCTGAAGTTAATGAAGTAATTGAAACAGAGCGACCAATTGAACAAGTTGATATAGCAGAAAAACTTGAAATCGGAAAACCCATTTCGTTTGCGGTAAACGAAAAACATTCTTTTCAGGAATGGTTACAATTGACTTCTTTTAAGCCAATCAATAGAATTGAAGAAACAAAAAAAACAGAAATATCGACTGAAAAAGTTGAAAATGACATCAAAACGGCACCAGAAAAATTAAAAAAATTAGCCATTATTGATAAATTTATTGAGACCAATCCAAAAATTACACCTGCAAAGGATGTAATCGAAACTCCTTCAAAACCCATTGAAATAAGTGATACTTCCCATTTAATGACTGAAACGTTAGCTAGGGTTTACTTAGAACAAAAAAAATATAGCAAAGCAATTCAAGCTTATGAAATATTAATTTTGAAATATCCGGAAAAAAGTATTTTCTTTGCAGACCGAATTAAGGACATAAAAATTTTACAACAAAATAATCAATAGCATGGGATTTTCAGTTTTTTTAGTATTAATAACAATAGTTTGTTTTTTACTTATCGTCGTAATCATGGTTCAAAACCCTAAAGGGGGAGGTTTATCGTCTACTTTTGGAAACTCTCAACAAATTGGTGGCGTTCAAAAAACAACAGACTTTTTAGATAAAAGTACATGGACTTTAGGAATCATTTTGATAGCTTTAATTATGTTATCTTCATTGGCATTCAATAGTAATTCTGAAGCAATCACTATCGAGAAAAGTGATGTAGTTCCTGCCAAAACTGAAGCTACAACACCTTCAATGGAAGCTCCTGCTACAGAAAAACCGGCCGAAAAAGCTCCAAATACAGAAGAACAAAAATAATAGTACACTTTTCAATAGAAATCCCGAGCAATCGGGATTTTTTTTTGATTTGACTGAAAAAATGTCAGTTTCGTTCGATTGGCATAATTTCTGACTAATCGAAAGCGTCAAACTTAATTTAATAAAACAAAATAATTATGTCAGTAAACATTAAACCCCTTTCAGACCGCGTTTTAGTAGAACCGGCTCCTGCCGAAACTACCACAGCTTCAGGAATCATTATCCCTGACACAGCAAAAGAAAAACCACAAAGAGGAACTGTTGTTGCCGTAGGAAACGGAAAAAAAGACCACACCATGACCGTAAAAGTGGGTGACACGGTTTTATACGGAAAATATGCCGGAACAGAATTAAAATTAGACGGCAAAGATTACCTTATCATGAGAGAAGACGATATTTTAGCTATCGTATAATGACAAACTGAAGATTCAAATTATTTAAAATTTAAAAAAATGGCAAAAGATATTAAATTCGACATTGAAGCACGTGATGGTTTAAAACGTGGAGTTGATGCATTAGCAAACGCAGTAAAAGTAACGTTAGGTCCAAAAGGAAGAAACGTAACAATTAGTAAATCATTTGGTGGACCTACAGTAACAAAAGATGGTGTAACTGTTGCCAAAGAAGTTGAATTAAAAGATCCATTGGAAAATATGGGTGCTCAAATGGTAAAAGAAGTTGCATCTAAAACCAATGATTTAGCCGGAGACGGAACAACAACTGCAACAGTTTTAGCTCAAGCAATCGTGAAAGAAGGTTTGAAAAACGTTGCTGCCGGAGCTAATCCTATGGATTTAAAAAGAGGAATTGATAAAGCCGTAGAAGCAATTGTTACTGATTTAGGTAAACAAGCCAAAGAAGTAGGAAGTTCAACTGAAAAAATCAAACAAGTAGCTTCAATTTCTGCAAATAATGATGAAGTGATTGGAGAGTTAATTGCCACTGCTTTCGGAAAAGTTGGTAAAGAAGGTGTTATCACTGTAGAGGAAGCTAAAGGAACGGATACTTACGTAGATGTTGTAGAAGGAATGCAATTTGACAGAGGGTATTTATCGCCTTATTTTGTAACCAATCCTGAAAAAATGAATGTAGAATTAGAAAATCCATTCATTTTATTATATGATAAAAAAGTTTCTTCTTTAAAAGAATTGTTACCTGTTTTAGAACCGGTAGCTCAATCCGGAAAACCATTATTGATTATTGCTGAAGATGTGGATGGAGAAGCTCTTTCTACTTTAGTAGTAAACAAATTACGTGGAGCCTTAAAAATTGCTGCAGTGAAAGCCCCTGGTTTTGGCGACAGAAGAAAAGCGATGTTAGAAGATATTGCCATTTTAACCGGAGGAACTGTAATTGCAGAAGAAAGTGGTTATACTTTAGAAAATGCTACTTTACAAATGTTGGGAACAGCAGAAAAAGTAGCAATCGATAAAGACAATACAACCATTGTAAACGGAGCCGGAAATGGTGATTTGATTAAAAATCGTGTAAACCAAATCAAAGCTCAAATGGAAACCACGACTTCTGATTATGACCGTGAGAAATTGCAAGAGCGTTTGGCAAAATTAGCCGGAGGTGTTGCGGTTCTTTATGTTGGTGCTGCATCAGAAGTGGAAATGAAAGAGAAAAAAGACCGTGTGGATGATGCTTTACACGCAACCAGAGCAGCAGTAGAAGAAGGAATTGTTGCCGGTGGCGGTGTAGCTTTATTAAGAGCTAAAAACGTTTTATCTTCTTTAAAATCAGATAATGCTGATGAAGCAACCGGAATTCAAATTGTTTCTCGTGCAGTAGAAGCTCCATTGCGAACCATTGTTGAAAATGCCGGTTTAGAAGGTTCTGTTGTGGTAGCAAAAGTTGCCGAAGGAAAAGGAGATTTTGGATACAATGCCAAAACTGATGAATATGTTGATATGCTAAAAGCTGGAATCATCGACCCTAAAAAAGTAACTCGTGTGGCTTTAGAAAACGCTGCTTCTGTTGCCGGAATGATTTTAACAACTGAATGTGCTTTGGTTGAAATTAAAGAAGAAAATGCCGGAGGTGGAATGCCAATGGGTGGCGGAATGCCGGGGATGATGTAATTTAGTAGTAAGACTTTAGTATTAAGTATTAAGACTTAAAACACATAAAAAAATCCGTCTCGAAGAGATTCTTGACGGATTTTGTTTTTGATGATGAAAACGAAATTATTTTCGCCAATCAAAATTAGTTACATAACTCAATCGAACAGTCGGATTATCTTCTTGAAGTGTATTGGCAAAATTCCAAATATGTTGCTGAATATAGCAAAGTTGTAGTTGATGATTTTTATCAAAATTATACCCAAAACCAGCAATAATGCGGTTTTGATTTAATAAAGTTTTACCGGCATTGGATCCTAAATTTAAAAAGACCTCATCACCTAAAATACCAAATAATTGAGTTTCATTTGCTTTCTTTAGCAATGGATAATTGAATAAAAGCATATACCGTAATCGGTTGCGGTATTCGTAATGATCTATTTCAAAATCTCCATTAGTTTGTTGTTTTGCAATGCCAACATAACGAAATTCATCACGTAAACGATACGTCGTTTTAAGGTTTCCGTTTTGATGAACAAATGTTCCTTGAATCCAAAAATGGTCTTCGGGAGTATTTATTCTATTCAAAGACGGTTTTCCATATACATACGTGTTGTAATGACTATACCCGACACTTCCGGAGAAGCTTTTTGTAATTTGATAATCAAAAGAAGGGCGAATAAAATATTGTTGCTTTTCAGAAAATCCATTGGCATAACGCATGGTTGCTTCAAATGAAAAAGATAATTTTTCAGTTAACTTATTTCTCCCAAAATAATGCAACCATACATTTTTATGGGATGTTTTCACCTGTGCGTAACTTGTTGTGTATAAAAACCCAAAAAGTAGCAAAATACATCTATATACTACTTCTCTCTGTTTCATGCTCTTTGACCATTTTGTTTTTTCTGGATGACAACGGATGATTGGATAACGATTGATGATTTTCCAAGCCTCTTATCACCACTGTTCCTCCATTCGCTTCATAATCATGTTTGAAATGTTCTAAATTTTCCATTACAGAATGATCTACTAGTTTAGTTTTTTTAAGGTCAATTGTCACATTAAATCCGTATGGAATAGCTTCTAATTTGCTTTTAACTCCCAAAAAGTTAGTAAAAATAGCGGCTTTATTTATCTCAACCAAATAATTATCCCCTTCAAATGACACGATGGTTGGAGCTTTAAATAAGGATGAAATTGGTGTCCCGTTTATCAAGTGAATGATAATTTTCAATACCATTCCGGCAGCAATTCCTACTAATAAATCTTCAAATAAGGTAAAGAAGATGGTCACTAAGAAAATAGCCAATTGTTCCTTGCCGATTTTAAATGTATGAATGAATTCTTTCGGATGTGCCAATTTAATACCTACTGTAATTAACATAGCAGCCAGAGCAGCATTGGGAATCATTTCTAATATTGGTGTTGCCAACAATACAAATAGCAAGATGAAAAAGCCGTGAAAAAAGTTAGCCCAACGGGTTTTTGCTCCGTTATTTACATTGGATGACGAACGTGCCACTTCTGAAATCATGGGTAATCCCCCTAAAAACGCAGCAATTGTGTTCCCTATTCCAACAGCAATCAAATCTTTGTTCATGTTTGATTTTCGTTTAAAGGGATCCATTAAATCTATCGCCTTTACAGTGAGTAAAGACTCCAATGTACCAACCAAAGCAAACATGAAGACATATTTTATAAAAAATCCGGTTTGTGAAATCCCGGCAAAACTGGCATTAATATTTAAATTATCAACCAAACTGCCAATTTTTACTAAAGCATAAGGGGGTTTGGTATGAGCAAAATCCATAAACAATTCACAAGGAATGGCAAATAAAAGTACAACCAATGGTGCCGGAATCATTTTTATGGTTTTGTTTTTAATATAAGGCCATCCCATCATAATTGCTAAACTCACTATACCAATAATTGAAGCTTTTGCGTCTAGATTCATTATAAATTTTGGTATATTCATTAATAATTCAATTGGGCCTAAACCTTTTGCTAAAGCCGGATTATCATTCAGCAAAACCGGAATTTGTTTGGCAATAATGATAATTCCAATAGCTGCTAACATCCCATGAATGGCTGAAAGTGGAAAAAAGTCGGCTAGTTTACCCAATTTTAATATTCCGAATAAAATTTGAATTACTCCTGCAACGACCATGGCTCCTAAAGCAAGTTTCCAACCCAATTGATTGTCACCTTGACCAAACTCAGCAACAGCACCGGCAACAATTACAATTAGACCGGCAGCAGGACCTTTGATGGTCAAACGTGATCCCATAAAAAAAGACACAACGATGCCCCCAATTATGGCTGTAATTAAACCCATTATAGGAGGAAAATCAGAAGCTTTAGCAATACCTAAACTTAAAGGTAAAGCCAATAAAAATACAATAAAACCGGAAATAGCGTCGGTTTTAAAATTTTCTTTTAATCCTGCCAATCCATCAGCAGGAACATATTTATTTATAGTTGATTTCATGTTTATTTTAAAAAATTAAGAGGAACGATAAGGTAATTCATGATAGGTTTTCACGTGAGGACCTAAAAATAAGCGAGCATAGATTCGGATGCCGGAAATACCGGAAACTACGAAACTAGAAGCAGCAAAAAAGGCTAAGAAAAGTTGATGGCTATCAATATGACTGAAAATCAAATCTTCACCTATAAATGTGGATGTAATTGGAAATCCGGTGATGCCGAGTGTGGCCAATAAAAAGAAAAAAGCAAATTTTGGATGTTCATAAACATGTCCCAAATATTGACTTATCAAGATTCTTCTTTCTAATTTTCTCAACTGAAGTAATGCTATATATCCAATTATTCCGGCAACTACAACACCCGCCAAATAATAAACAATTTCGCTTACACTCACTTTATCATTAAATACGATGGCCAAAGCAATCCAAAAATGATTCATGACAATCAGTATCCATGCTAGAAAAGGACTTTTACGTTCTGAAAACGATTTGAAAACAAAAACCAATCCGATGAATGCAAAAATTTCCGGAAGTATGTTGGCTATTTGACTGGGTAACTCAACTCTGAATTTATACATTAAAAATCCAATCAAATAAAGCGAAATAAAGAATAAATAGATCCGCTTGATATTTAAAAAATCTAACGATTTGCCAATAATCTTTAATGGTCGCCAAAGCACCATATTCAAAAATCCTTCTAAATTGAATTCTTTTAAAGCCAAAATATACAAGGTATATTCTATTTTTTTGGGATACGAATCCTCAATGACCTTCTCTTTAGGTTTATAATGATAAAACTGATCGCGAATCAAGTAACTAACTACTGAAGGAGAAACCAATAATTGATAGGTGCGTAAAAAAGCATTTCCGGCAAAGTGAATCAAAGCTAATGTTTCAAAACCTAAAGTGATTTCAATAAAAATAATCCCAATTTGTCCAATTGAACTATACGCCACTTGACTTTTTACGGATGATTGAACACGTGCCATTAATGAAGCCATTAAACTTGTGGTTAAGCCCATCAAACCAATTGCTATTCGAATGACTGTTTGATGTTCCCAAAAAGGAAATGTTCGCAACATGAGAAAAACACCTAAATGAACAGACAATGAACCATAAAAAATGGCACTCGAAGGCGTTGGCCCTTCCATAGCTCGAGGTAACCACGACGAAAAAGGGATTTGAGCCGATTTTGCAGCCGCAGCACAAGCCAAACAAAGTGCAATGAATAGTCCGATAATTGAATGATTTTGCAAATGCTCGCTCACCATTTCATAATTATTCAATTTCATGAAGGTTATGTTTTCATGAAACAAATGATGACTTGCCCACATGGCTAACAACAATCCCACATCGCCAATCCGATAAATCGAAAATACTTTAAAGGCGTTTTTAACCGGAAGATAACGTTCTCTATAAAAAGCGATTAATAAAAAGGAAGAAATACCGATGATTTCCCAACCAATGAATAACGTTTCAAAGTTTCCGGATAATATCGCTAAATTATATCCGAAAAAGAAAAACAAAACGGTATTAAAAAAACGTTTGTATCCTTTTTCGCGATGCAAATAATACCGACTATAAGTGGTAATCATTGAGGTTAGTAAAGCTCCAATAAACAAATAAACGGCCGAAACTTTATCAAAATAAAAATCTATAAAAAACTCATAATGAGCGGTTTTTAAAACGGAAAGTTCCACCAAATTTAAATCGGAGGTTCCCTCAAACAACCACCAAATAATAAAGGCGGTAATTCCGATTAGCTGTATAAAAACAGTACCAAAAGCTATCCAGGAGATGGTTTTTTCTTTGGCTTCGGGTAAAAACAAACTAATGATAAAACCCAAAAACGGAAATAAAATAAAAAATTGCAAAAACTCATTCATGGCTCAAAACATTAGAAAGGATACTTACCGGAAGATTTTCTTTGGTAGATTCTGCCAGTTTTAATTCGTCAGCAATGAAATGGGGTTGCTGAATGGGTTCATACAATTCAAATTTTTCATTTGTAAATACATACGATTTTTTGGTTTCCGGATGAACCGCCACCAGTTTTACCCAATCGTTTTGAAACCATTCATACGTGGTCGGATTTTTGGTAATGGCATACATTACTTTTTCCGGAAAATGTTCGGCTATCACTAACAATCGTAAAGGGTCATGCACTTCAATCATTTGACTGGGCAAACCAGGACGTAAATCGCCATCAATTCCGTTGGCTACCCCAATTAATCCCATCACATTGTGCGGTAATTTAGAGCCGGCTCCTAACTTTTGGTTATCAACTCTGGAAAAATAATATTCCAAATTGATGCCACCTCCTACCGGAGCAACCGCACCCAGTATCACGGCTAAATAATCACCTGATGGATCGACTTGATAATCATAGGAATTCAAAAACGAACGGCGGTCTAAAAAAAGCTGTTTAGACAAATTTCGCCTCCCAACAATGCACATTGCATTCGTAGCATGATTTAACTCCGGACGAGGTTCAAATAGGGAAACCGAGCGTAATTTTACTTTTTCATGCACTTTTCCCGGCGATGCATTGGTATCAATGGTATCAAAACGTCTGGATCGCTCTTTGGCATTATTTTGTAAGGCTTTTGCAAACGTGATTTTATTTTGCTCATGTAATGCCTTATTTTCTTGACTCAAAATATCTTCGTCATAAAAAGCAATTTCATCGCGTGTCGTATCATGCAGAGCCGGTAAAAACTGAGTTGAATCCGGAATTACAATTCCACGATCTTTCAGAATAGCCCTCACTTTTGGATGGTTTGCCGCAAAGCAGGCCACTTTTGCATTTACAGAACTAGGTCTGCCCGAACAAGCTCCACAATCGTAACCCGCATAATGCGTATTGTTTACACTGGTTGCACCATGACCCACGACATAAACCAAAGAAGAATAATTAGAAACCAAACCGATACTTTTCAAAAGACCTTCTACTCGATGAGCCATTTCATCAATGGTAAAACCAACTTGTAGTTCGCCTTCTTTTTGAGAAGCATCTGTGTTTTCAATCACTAACTTCGATTTTTTATGCAAATGTTTAAAAGAGGCAGTGGTAGCAGGGGACATGGAAGGTTTGAAAATATTTAAAAACAATTTCCATGCAGATGAAAACCCTAAGGTTTGACTGATGATCCAACCTAAAAAGAGCGAATGCGATTGCTTGTGATAATGCAAATCTTTAGCTTGCTTTTTCTTTCTATGTTCTTCTTTTACTAAAAATTTTGGGGTAACCGGAGCCGGACATAATTTGGTATAGAATTTTCCATTGACCGGTTGGTAGAAAAACTCAAAATTAAAAAAGGCAGCCGTACCATAAGTTGCAGCTTTAACATCCAAATGCTCAATGTGTCTACGGAACGAACATTCTCTGTCATCCATACAAAACAAACCTTGAAAACTTGGTATTGATTGCTCAAGTTCTTCTTCCACCTTTTTTATATTAGCTAAAACCGAATCATAAAAGGTCCATTCTAAAGCTTGTTGCCAAAGCGATAACACTTCAAACAATTCACTGTGTGCAATACTATCAAACAATGTAAACGATTGATTTTCTACTTTAAATCCGAGTGGAGCCCAAATATCATGAAATTTAGTATCTAAGGCGTCTATTTCCAACAAAAGTTCCAGCTGAATCAATTCTTCTAAGGTAATTTTTTTCGAATCTAATAACGAATTTGGATTGCTTTCGATAGTTGCCACCATCCCACTCCAACCCGGATGACTGAATTGTTGGTCAAACAAATACGTTTCAAACAACGATTCTTTTCCAACCACAATTTCCAAAAGTTGAGTAATAGAAGCTTTTTCTTGTAATAGTTTTTTGGCTCGTGGGGACGAAAAATTTCCTTTAAATGTATTCTTTTCTAATTCTCTGATAGAAGACAAAAAACCTTTGTCATGAACCGGAAAATTCCAAATGGCAATACCTTGATCGAGGTAACTGCATAAAATTCGAAACAACAAACTATGCGTAGATTTTTCCAAATTGATGGCATAATGTTTTTTCCAATTGGAACGTAAACTGCCAATTCTAGGAGAAACCGATTCGTCATAGGATTGATGCAACATTTTATCTTTCCATAAAAAACAATTTTCTTCTCCTTTGTGTTGGAAAATTGTTCGGTCTAAAACAGCTTCCTTTATTTCACCTTTGGCAAAACGATTTCTAAAATCAGACAAAGGCAAATAGGTTTTATAGCCAAAAATAGTTGTGGCTTTGTGCAAGGCTTTATGAAAGGGTAATTCTTGAAAAGCGTGCAAAGTATTGTGATGCACAAAATCTTTTAATGGATTTTGGGCCGGTAAATAATGAGCTAGTTTATGAAGAACGGCAGGTTCATCAAAACCAATTGAATGTGTTTTCATTGAAAATGAAATAGATTAATACACAGTGAAGGTGGTAAGGTGTATCCTTACGATTCAATAAAATTGTGTATTAATAAAGATGGAACTTCCACTTACAAAACAAATCGTAAAGCGGAAGATTGATTGCCTTGGCAAATTTTAATTTGGGAGAAATAGTAACATTAGCAACATAAGATGCACTATTAGTTACTGTTTTAAAAGAAATAAAATCGTAGTGAAATTCATCTGACTCCGAATCACTTTTCTCCAATTGATTCACCGCATTAAAAATAATGAGATGATCTTGTTGTGCATCAACTTGATTATTTTTAGAAGCTTGGATTGATTTTTTTACCGGTTGTGTAGAGAAATCGGTAACTACATAACTTCTAACGAGTCCGGAATATAAAAAGACAAAAAGCAACAATAAGGAAAAATATCCTTTGTGATTATTACATATGTCTTTTACAGTTTTCAAACGAATGAAATTAGGAGTCAAATGTAAATGAAAATAGGTTAACTAAAATCAAATTCAAAAAAAAATTCCGATAACGTTATCGGAATTTTAAAGTTTACTGTTTTCTCTCAAACTTACAACAACCGTGGAGATTAGTATAAGCTTCATTTGAAGCTTTCACTTTGTCAGTATCATGACCTACTTTTGCTACTGCTTCATGCACTTGTTCTAATGAACATTTAGTTTCATCAATAATTAAATGCAAATCTTGATGATCGGCATGCCATACCGCAGACTTCACACCTTTGACAGACAAAGCTGCTTTTTCGATACGTTTTTTACACATATCGCAATTGCCGTTTACTTCAATTTCATGTTTGGCATTTTTGTTTTTCTTTTCTTGTGCTTGAACTGAAATTCCTATTAAAGAAACCATCAGTACTAAAATTATTTTTTTCATTTTTAATATTGTTTTTGTGATTAATCTTCGAAGATATTTATCATATAATAATTTACAATTTACCTGTTCTCAAAATATTATGAAATAATTTTATTATTACTGCAAGGTTTTTAAATTTAATAATTATTTTATTTTCCATCTCAACCCAGCATAATACATTGCTCCAAATATAGGACCATATATCATACTACTATCAAAATAATCCCCAAAAGGATCTGTCGCAGCAATGATGGCATTGGGTTGACGATAATTATTCATATTCTCACCCCCAATATAGATTTCAAAATTTGAACTGAATACTTTAGTTACCTGAGCATTTAGCGTGAAAAACGATGGTGCCATGGCATTCCATTGAAAATCAGTTGGATTGCCGTTTGAAACCGGCATACGTTGCTTTCCTAACCAATTATAGGTGGCATCAAATTTCCATTGTTTTCCATTATCTTTTGTTCGTGTTTCATATGCCAAATTGGTAAAAAATCGGTGTCTAGGCTGCAATACACGTTGCTCTAATCCAATCGAGTTAGTGTTGCGAACATCATAAAATTTATAAGAATTTCTCCATTCCAGATGTGTTGCCGGAGTGATGTTAAAATCCAATTGCAAACTGTTAGCAAAAGACTTCCCCTCTAGATTGTAAAAATTCACTTGTTGTGTAGAAGCGTCTAAATCAACCACTACTTGATTTTGAAAATCGGTTCGATATACGTCTAACCCAATCTCCGCATCTTTACCGAAAATTTTAAATTTTTGCAAAAAACTCAACCCATAATTCCAAGCAATTTCAGGATCCAAATTATAAAAACCGTTGTTTCCATGTGGTAAGGTGGGTAACACAAAAGTACGATTGGAAGCAAATAAATTTTGATTTTCCATAAACACATTCGCTAATCTTTTGCCTCTTCCTATTGACGCTCTTAGTGTTGTTTGATCTGCGGGCTGAAATCTTATATGAGCTCTAGGAGTTAGAAAAACTCCTAATCTGTTGCTATAATCTGCTCTACCTCCAAGCGTGTAACTCAAATCATCAGTATTATTATAACTATATTCAAAAAAAGCACCTGCACCGATATCCGTTCGAGAAAAATCATTAAATTGATACAATTCTTCAAATCTATCCCACTGAAAAGAAGCTCCTGTGGTAAATTTATGTAATGTATTACTGATAATGGAGGCAAAAAGCAGATTACTATACCAACTTTGATGACGCACAAAATAATCTCTGTTTCCATAAAATCCATCCTGACGATAATCCGTAAATTGATTTTGAAAACCAATACTTTGGTAATCCATATCCGGAAAAACATACCCAACTTTTGCACTTGCTAAAAATTGACGTGTATTAATTTCAGAGCCCCAAAACGGATTAACGGATCTTGGAATACTTGGATCAAAGGCTACTTGACCGGATTGTTTTTCATCAACAAAAAACCGCCATTTGAATTCTGCGGAAATACCTTTTTTTCCACAAATACCATATTTCCATTGATTCATTACATTTATTTGACGCATTAATGGATTGTCTAAGAATCCATCTTTGTTCATATCGTTTTTTTCAGTACGAAAATTACCATGCACTAACAAACCTGTCGCCCAATGCTCGTTCAAAACAGTGTGATAATGAGTATTTAGTTCATATCTGCCACCCATAGCTCCAAAAGCATTGATAAAAAGTGTAGGCTCTTCATTTGGTTTTAGAAACTCATAATTTATTTGACCAGAAATACTTTCAAAACCATTGATAACACTTCCTGCTCCTTTAGTAATTTGAATACTATGAACCCAAGGCCCGGGTATAAAAGAAAGTCCGGAATATTGAGAGCCGCCTCTTAATCCAAGAATGTTTTCTTCGGTCATTGTAATATATGGACTGGTTAGACCTAACATTCTGATTTGTCTGGTTCCGGAGACTGCATCAGAAAAATTCACATCTACACTAGGGTTGGTTTCAAAGCTCTCCGAGAGATTACAGCACGCCGCCTTGGTTAATTCCTTCGCAGTCATGTTTTGCACATTGGCTGTTGAACTTAGATTTCTTTGAAGTGAGCTTCTTAACTTTGTAAGTGTTACTTCGTCAAGAGAGGAATCAAACTCCATTTTAAAATTAAAGTTACCGGGTTCATCAACGGTTTGAGTAATCGTTTTAAACCCCACATAACTAATTACTAAAATCGAGTTTTCAGCAGAAAATGGAATCGAAAAGTTTCCTTTATCATCGGAAACAGCACCGATTTGTGTGTTTTGCCAGTAAATATTTGCTCCCGGAAGAGGCTGATTATTGTCGAAAGTAATTTTCCCTGTTACCTTTTCTTGCGAAAAAAGTAAAGCGGAAAACAATAAAAATAATGAAATGATATGTTGTTTTTTCATTAAAAAATGATTTTAAATTAAACGTAATTTTTTCACAAAAGTGAAATGTAGTTTAATCTAAAATCAGGCGTAAAAAACTAATTGAGTATACAATTGATAGAGTGGCGGAGCATTTGCATCGCAATAATAATCAAACAATTGCTCGTTGATTTGTTTTACTCTATTGGTATAAAAAGAAAATTCAACAGTTGGCAACACCGAAACATAATCGAAATCAAACTGTACTTGTTTTATCACTACCTCATCAAAATCCGCTTGAATGGTTTCATCGGAACAACAACCGTCGTGGTTTTCTGAAGAAGCTGAACAACACGCTTTTTCTTCCGAATGAATATCCATTACACAAGGTTCTTCCGTGTTAAATACAGAGGAAACGGATGCAACCGTATCGCCACAATAATGCACATTAAAAGCCAATCCGCTGGAAGAAATCAGCAGATAAAAAGCCATGATTATACTTGTGCACTTTTTGAAATTCATGCTGCAAAGTTACTTTTTTTTGAATACTAACTTCAAAAAAATCTGTTAATTGAATTAAATCTCAACCACTTGACCCAAAAGCGGAACGGTTGCATCAAATCCATACGTATCAAAAATCTTTGTTCGCAAGGTGTCGGCTGCTTCATTTTCACCGTGTACTAAAAATATTTTTTTAGGTTTTTGTTTCAATTCGCTCAACCAATTTAATAAATCTTTTTGGTCACCGTGTGCGGAAAGTCCTTCAACTAAAACGATTTCTGCTTCAACGGGATAATATTTTCCGTAGAGTTTAACTTCTTTGGCCCCTTCTAGTAATTTTCTTCCGCGAGTTCCTTCGGCTTGATAACCCACTAACATTACTGTGTTTTCCGGTTTGTCAATATAGCGTTCCAAGTACGACAAAACTCTTCCACCGGTTATCATTCCACTAGCTGCAATCACCACTTTGGGTCTTTTGTCATAAATGGCATTAATTGTATCTTCATAATCGGAAATCATGGTAAACATTCTACACATTTCTTCACATTCATGCGGATTCAATTTATGCCAATTAGGATTGTCGTTAAAAACATCCAAAACTCTAATTCCCATAGGTGTATCAATTATGTAGGACACGTTTGGAATGCGATTTTGTAGACGCAACTGCCAAATCAAATACATCACAGTTTGCACTCGCTCTACTGCAAAACTGGGTATGATAACATTTCCTCCACGACTAATCGTTGTATTGATAATTTTTTCTACTTCAAACAACACATCATTTTGAGGATGAAGACGATTTCCGTAAGTAGATTCTAAAAAGATATAATCGCCCGATTTCGGTTTTTGAGGCGGATGCATGAGTACATCATCATCTTGACCCACATCACCTGAGAAAATAAGCGTTTTCTCTTCGGCATGTAACTCAATAGAACAAGCACCGAGAATATGTGCTGAAGGAAAAAATTTAAAATAACAGTCATCTGTTATTTTAATCTCTAAATTAGGTTCAATCACTCTAAAAAAGGGCGTTACCCGTTCTGCATCGGCCACGGTATAAAGTGGTTCGGCAGGATTATGTTTGGAAAAATGCTCTTGATTCGCTTTAGACGCTTCTTCTTCTTGAATTTTTGCACTATCAGCTAGAATAAGTTTTGAAATTTGCTTAGTTGGAGCGGTACAAAATATTTTACCTTTAAAACCATTTTTTACTAATAATGGTAACCAACCACAATGATCGAGATGGCCATGCGTGAGCAATACAAAGTCAATCGTAGAAGGTTCAATTGCCAATGGTTGCCGGTTTAACTCTCGTAAAGATTTGATTCCTTGAAATAAACCACAATCGATTAAAATGCGGTTTTCATTCAATTCGACAACTGTTTTTGAACCTGTCACTGTTCCTGTTCCTCCTAAAAAATGAATTTTCATAACTTTAATATATTACATTACACAATTGATATGCTTCATTTAGACAATTTTTAATTCGGTTTTTACTCAATCCGATTTTTGAAAGCCATTCCGATTGTTTAATCAAATCTTTTACAGTGATAAGTTCTTGCATCAACAATTTATCTTTTTCAAGTTGTGTTAATGTAGTTAAGCATGTCACAGGATAAATTTGAGCAGCATCTATTTTGTTTCGCAAACTGTTCCCTTTTGGATAATCCCAGCTTAACAAACTCATACTTGAACAGGTTGCAAATTTTATGGCATCATCCGTAAATCGATTATTAGTCACTATCCAGCAATGATTTATTTGATAATTTGATCCGAAAACCGAAAAATCTATTTCTTTTAAATCATTAAATCGAGACAAAATGTAGAGTGGTACTTTCACATCGGATTTTGCATCTTGATTTCCATGAAATTTGCATTCAATCATCGAAACTATATTTTCCATTTTGAGCAAAACATCCACTTCATGAGAAATGCATTTCCCATCTAAAATCAAATTGATTTGTGTTTGATATCCTTCTAATTCAAATAATTTAGCAATAAACTTTTCAAAGTAAAAACCTGCCGGACCAAGAGCTTGAACAGCTGATCTTAAATTATAACGAGCAGCATGAGCATTGGAAAATTTTTTAAGCAATTGAAAAGCGAGTTTGTAAATTTTTTTGGTTGGAATTCCTTCATACAATTGCTTATCGATTTCAAACATCACTTGAAATACAGCATCATCATCTGCACCCGATTTACGTAAAGAATGTTGAAGTTTTTCTTTATCGAATAAAACCAATTCTCCTGAAAATTTAGTGACTTTCATAACCTTAAAATTTATATTATAAAGTTACGAAAAAAGGATTTAAGAATGCTTTTTTTGGAAATAAAAAGCGGGGATAAAAAGCGGTAAAAATAAAGGTTGAATGATAAATCTTCGAACATAGAAAAGTATGAAATTGCTATCTTCATCAAAAAACAAAACAATACCAAAAAACAACCCTATCAATATAAAAAACAGGAGTAAATAAAGTACGGAAGTAAATTTTGTAATTGACACATCTTTAAACAAAAAATAAATCACAGCAATTGACAAAGAAGTATTCAAAACATAACGAAACAATAGACTTAGAAAAAGTCTGATTCCGTTAAAATCAGGAAAAGGTAAATTAAGGTAATCGTTTTTAAAATAGTTCAAAAATGGATCATAAAACAATTTTTCTTCAAAAAAACGAATGAATGCTAAAGCTAGCACACAAATTGCAATGAAAATAAAATCAATAATTTTAGCCTTTGTTTTGTGTTGCATAAACAGAAAATTTATTCACCCAAATCACCCATAATAAAAACACAACCCCATAAATAAACAGTGGAAAAACAACTCCGTGTAATAAATGTTCTTGTTCAGGATAATGATATAAAGCAATCGCAATTAAAGCAATTCGAATTACATTCAAAACATAAATTAATAGGCTACCAAACAAAATGAATAACACTGTTTTTTTCCAATTTCCTTTAAAAGCAATGACAAAAGAAATAAAAAGAATAATTACACTAATCGCGTTGCAACCTTCTACTACTCTGGCAACTTTTTTGCCTTCTACAAAAAGCATGTTCGAATTTTGTTTGGGATGAGGCTCTAAATGCGAATTATAGTTAAAAAGTTCAATCGTTTGTTGTGTTTGAACACTTACAAGTTCGGTAATTGAATCTATTTCTAAGGAAGCTGAATCAAATGAATTTAAGTAAAATTGATAGAGCGAGGTTAAAACAATATAACTCAAAAAAAATTTCAGTAAAAATGAAAGAAAAGGTTTGTATTGATTAAGGTATTTTTTCAAAACTGTATTTTTAACAAAAATATGTATTTTTAGGCAGTGTTGATGTTTTACCTTTGTAAAAAATTAATGCTATGAATTTTGATGCCCTAAAACCAAAAGTCGTAGAAGTATTCATTCGATTTGATATTTCTCGAGAAGAAAAGTTACAGCTACTTTGTCAACTTTTACATGACAATGTTGATTACTACAATTGGGTTGGATTTTATTTTGCCAACCACGAAGCCCAAAAACTGCATTTAGGACCTTATGTAGGTGCAGAAACCGATCATACAGTTATTCCGTTTGGAAAAGGAATTTGTGGACAAGTGGCCGTTTCTAACCAAAACTTTGTTGTACCGGATGTTTCTGCTCAAGACAATTATATTGCTTGTAGCTTTACTGTAAAATCAGAAATTGTAGTTCCTATTTTTGTAGAAGGCAACAATATCGGTCAAATAGATATTGACAGTCATGTTTTGGATCCGTTTACCTCAGAGGATGAACGCTTTTTAGAATTTGTAACCGAAGAAGTAGCAAAGTTGTTTTAGAAAAACTTGTTCATTTAAAAAATAAATTTACCTTTGCACTCGAATTGGGAAAGACCCTTTCATACATCAAAATCATTTAAATAATATTGGAATGTATTTAACTAAAGAAACTAAAGCTGAAATCTTCGCAAAACACGGAGGGAAAGCTGAAAACACAGGTTCTTCTGAGGGACAAATAGCATTGTTCACATACAGAATTAACCACTTAACCGGTCACTTGAAAAAAAATCGTCATGATTATAATACCGAGCGATCTTTAGTGAAATTGGTAGGTAAAAGAAGAAGTCTTCTTGACTACTTGAAGAAAAAAGATATCAACAGATATCGTGAGATTATCAAAGAATTGAATATTAGAAAATAATCAATAGGAAAGAGGTGCGAAAGTGCCTCTTTTTGTTTTATATATTTTGAAAGAAAAAAGTTTGGTTTTTCATTGGGTTACACAACAACTACACGCAACAACAACACAACGAAACCTAATATTAATACCAAATTAAGGATTTATTTATGATTCCAAATGTAACTAGAGAGGTTATCGATTTAGGAGATGGACGTACCATTTCAATCGAAACCGGAAAATTAGCGAAACAAGCAGACGGTTCTGTGGTAGTTCGCTTAGGAGATTGTATGTTGTTAGCAACAGCTGTATCTGCCAGAACGGCTAACCCAGGGGTTGACTTTTTACCTCTGACCGTTGATTATCGTGAAAAATTTGCCGCCGCAGGAAGATTTCCCGGTGGTTTTTTCAAAAGAGAAGCTCGTCCAAGTGACAGTGAAGTACTAACTATGCGTTTGGTGGACCGTGTTTTACGTCCGCTTTTCCCGGATGATTATCACGCAGAAACGCAAGTGATGATTCAATTGATGAGTCATGATGATAATGTGATGCCGGATGCATTAGCCGGTTTAGCAGCATCTGCAGCTTTAGCAGTTTCGGATATACCTTTTTACAATTTAATTTCTGAAGTTAGAGTTGCAAGAGTTGATGGAAAATTTTTAATCAACCCAAGTAAAGCTCAATTAGAACAATCAGACATCGATATGATGATTGGTGCTTCCATGGATTCTGTTGCCATGGTGGAAGGTGAAATGAAAGAAATTTCAGAAAAAGAAATGGTTGAAGCCATTAAATTTGCTCACGAAGCAATCAAAATTCAAATTCAAGCTCAAGAGCGTTTACGCAAAGCGGTGGGTTCACCGGAATACAGAACCTATGAAGGAGAAGTGGAAGACGAAACTGTTTATGCAAAAATTAAAGCAGCTTCGTATGACAAATATTATGCAATTGCCATGGAGGCTTCTGCAAAAAGTGAAAGAGGAGAAAAATTTGCAGCGGTAAAAGAAGAGGTAAAAGCTTTATTTTCAGAAGAAGAATATGCTGAAAATGCTGATTTAAGTGAATTAGTAAGCAAATACAACTATAAAACACAAAAAGAAGCCGTTCGTAACGTTATTCTTGAAAAAGGAATTCGTTTAGACGGAAGAAAAACTACTGAAATCAGACCGATTTGGTGTGAAACGGATTATTTGCCCTCTGTTCACGGTTCATCTTTATTTACGCGTGGTGAAACGCAAGCCTTGGCTACAGTAACCTTAGGAACTTCAAGAGAAGCAAATGTAATTGATTCGCCAAGCGAACAAGGAGAAGAAAAATTCTACTTACATTATAACTTCCCTCCTTTTTCAACCGGTGAAGCAAAACCGTTAAGAGGAACTTCAAGAAGAGAAGTAGGTCATGGAAACTTGGCTCAAAGAGCTTTGAAAAACATGATTCCTGCAGATTGTCCCTATACAATAAGAGTGGTTTCTGAAGTATTAGAATCAAACGGTTCTTCTTCAATGGCAACCGTTTGTGCCGGAACAATGGCGTTGATGGATGCCGGAGTTCAAATGACAAAACCGGTTTCCGGTATTGCAATGGGATTGATTACAGACGGTCAAAAATTTGCAGTTCTTTCTGATATTTTAGGTGACGAGGATCATTTAGGTGATATGGACTTTAAAGTAACCGGAACAGCAGACGGAATAACCGCCTGTCAAATGGATATCAAAATTGACGGATTACGTTATGATATCATGGAGCAAGCTTTAGAACAAGCCAGAGAAGGCCGTATGCATATTTTAGGTAAAATTACCGAGACGATTGCTACACCAAGAGCAGATGTTAAAAAGCATGCCCCAAAAATCATAATGCGTACTATTCCTGGAAACTTTATTGGTGCCTTAATTGGTCCGGGTGGAAAAGTAATTCAAGAATTACAAAAAGCTACTGGAACAACTATTGTAATTAACGAAGTGGATGAGCAAGGTGTTGTAGAAATTTTAGGAACTGATCCGGATGGAATTGCAGCAGTTTTAGCTAAAATTGATTCGATTATTTTTAAACCTGAAATGGGAGAAGCTTATGAAGTAAAAGTAATTAAAATGCTTGATTTTGGTGCAGTAGTAGAATATACAAAAGCACCAGGAAATGAAGTATTGTTACACGTATCTGAATTAGCTTGGGAAAGAACAGAAAATGTTGCAGATGTGGTTAAAATGGGAGATGTTTTCATGGTGAAATACCTAGGTGTTGATCCAAAAACAAGAAAAGAAAAAGTTTCTAAAAAAGCACTTTTACCACGACCTCCAAGGGAAGAGAAAAAAGACGCTCCAAAAAAGGACTAGTTATATAACATCATCATTTTAAAAATCCGACTCTTAACGAGCCGGATTTTTTTTGTAAATTATCTACTACAATTAAGATAATATTAACAAAAATGTTATATTTGCAACAAATCGCCTCTAAAATAAATATGATTTTGTCACTAAAAAAGATATTTCATTTACTGAACTTACTGTTTGCTTCTTGTCTTATGGGACAAGACTTTACTGTGAATGGTAAAATTACTGATGAAAACAATGAAATTATTGAAGGTTCTGAAATTGTCCTCTTAAGCGAAAACAAAATCATCAGCTCAACCATTTCCGATGCTCAAGGAAATTTTACACTGAAAAGTAATAGCGGTATTTATACTTTACGTCTTTATTTTGTTGGTTCTGTAATTTATCAAACCGATTTGGAAATTGATAGAAACATTGAACTTGGAACTCTAAAATCATTTGACAACACCAATTTGTTAGGAGAAGTTGAAGTTACTTCAAAAAAGAAAATAATTGAATCACAAGTTGATAGAACGGTTTTTAATGTTGAAAATAGTATTCGTGCCGCCGGAAGCGATGGTTTTGAATTGTTAAAAGCTACACCGGGTGTTTATGTTTCCGGTAATTTAATTGGCATAGTTGGAAAAACTACAGCAAGCGTAATGGTTAATGATCGGATTGTTAATTTATCAGGAAATGAATTGGTGAATTACCTTAGAGGAATCAGTTCTGATAATATCAAAAGTATTGAAGTCATTACTACTCCACCTGCAAAATATGATGCACAAGGCAATAGTGGCTTAATTAATATTCGATTAAAAAAAGCAGTTCAAGATGCCTGGGCGGTAAATGTTAGAAATCGGTACATGCAAAACTCCTATCCATCTTATCTGGGTGGAGTAAGTTTCACTTACAATAAAAATAAATTAAGCTTATTTACAGATGTCATCAAACAAGTAGGAAATGACAAATATTGGGAAACACTCAATAATACATTTGCTACAGAAACTTGGGAAGGACGTACAACTCAAAAAGACAAAAGGGATGTAAATAGATTAGCTCTTTCATTGGATTACAAATTGTCTGAAAACACACAAATAGGGGTGAATTATATCGGATTAATTTATCACCCGGGTGCAAAAAGTAACAACATTACGACCATTACTGATAATTCAACCAATGAAATTACAGCTAAATTGTTAACAAAAGGAGACAATAAAGCTACTACCACAAACCATTCCATAAACACCTATTATGTTCAAAAATTAGATACGCTAGGAAAACAGGTTTCTGTTGATATAGACTATTTAAAATATAATGATGATGTAAATAGAAATTTTTCAACAAGAATTGTAGATGCTGATAATAATGCTATTGCAAATCCTTTTATTGCTAACAATACAAGTATTCAAGATATTTCAAATTTTAATGGAAAAATTGATTTGGATTTACCCTCCAAGTGGGCTAATTACAGTTTAGGAGGGAAATTGAGTTTTGTAAACAATTCAAGTAATATTGCTTTTTTTGATCTCTCGAGCGGAGAACCTATATTAGATGTCAACCAAACCAACGATTTCGACTTTATTGAAAATACACAAGCCTTGTATTTTAACTTCAATAAAAAACTTTCAGAAAAATGGCAAACACAGATAGGATTACGCTATGAAAACACAAACATAGAGACAAAAACAATATCACCTGATGCTACCCAAAATCAGGAAAATTTCATTAAATACGATCAATTTTTTCCTTCTATTTATTTATCTTATACTCCAAATGATAATCATAATTTTTCGGTAAATTATAGTAAAAGAATTGGAAGACCCGACTTTTGGAATTTAAATCCTTTTAAATTATACCTTAATTCATTTACAATTGCTGAAGGAAATCCATTTTTATTGCCATCCTTCACTGACAACTACGAAATCAATTATAATTTCAAAGAAAAGCTTAGTTTTAAAGTATATTACTCTGGTACTACTAATGGAAATACTATGCAGTTCCTTACCATTGAAACTGCATCTGAACAAACTATATTACGATATGTTAGAGATAATTTCTTTGATAACTACAGTTTAGGTGGAACTATAACTTATCTGTTTGATAAATTTAATTGGTGGGAAAGTACATTAACAATTAACGGCTTCAACAATGTTACGACTTTTATCAAAGATGTCCCTACTGAGGCCAGAAATGGATTCCGTTATCATATTTATTCCAACAACTCTTTTGTTTTGAATAAGAGCAAATCATTAAGGGCAGAAGTCAACTACCAATTCAATAGTGCACGAAATGAACTCTATTTTACCGGAACTCAATACAACAAACTTGACTTAGGCTTACGTTATGCTATCAAAGAAAAAGGATTAACTTTTGTATTGGATGCATCAGATATATTCAGAAGTTATCGAGCAGACTTTACCAGTGTCATTAATAATGTTGCACAATTCAATAATCAATATTATGACGAAAGAAGAATAATTATTGGAGTACTTTATAAGTTTGGAAATAAAAATTTATCTGCATCCCAAAGAGAAAGCGGAAACCAAGAAATTAAAGACCGATTAAAATAATATTATTTTTTTGTAACTTTTGTGAAATGGTTTACGTATAAGCATCGAAAACAATATTTTTAGTAGAAAAAAAATAAATGAGACAGCTTAAAATCACCAAGCAGGTTACCAATCGTGAAACCGCTTCCCTAGACAAATACCTACAAGAAATTGGAAAAGTTGACTTGATTACAGCCGATGAAGAAGTTGAATTAGCTCAACGCATCAAAGCCGGTGATCAACGTGCTTTAGAAAAATTAACAAAAGCAAACTTGCGTTTTGTGGTTTCGGTTGCAAAACAATATCAGAACCAAGGTTTAACATTACCGGATTTGATTAATGAAGGAAACTTAGGTTTAATTAAAGCAGCTCAGCGTTTTGATGAAACTAGAGGTTTTAAATTTATTTCTTATGCTGTTTGGTGGATTCGTCAATCGATTCTTCAAGCGTTGGCAGAACAATCTCGTATTGTACGTTTGCCTTTAAATAAAATTGGTTCGATTAACAAAATCAATAAAATGTATGCTTTGTTAGAACAATCTAACGAACGTGCTCCTTCAGCAGAAGAAATTGCTAAAGAACTTGACATGACGGTTAATGATGTTAAAGAATCAATGAAAAATTCAGGTCGTCACTTGTCTATGGATGCTCCGCTTGTTGAAGGTGAAGATTCCAACTTATACGATGTTTTACGTTCCGGTGAATCACCAAACCCGGATAGAGAATTAATCCATGAATCACTTCGTACTGAAATTGAGCGTTCATTAGAAACCTTAACTCCAAGAGAAGCAGACGTAGTTCGTTTGTACTTTGGTTTAGGCGATCAACACCCAATGACATTAGAAGAAATTGGTGAAACTTTTGATTTAACAAGAGAACGTGTTCGTCAAATTAAAGAAAAAGCAATTAGACGCTTGAAACATACTTCAAGAAGTAAAATTTTAAAAACATACCTTGGATAATGTCCAAATAAAAGTAACAACAGTTTCATAACTGTTCGTTTTTTGATTGATGATTGAAACTCCGGCTGATTACCGGAGTTTTGCTTTTTTGGGAGCAAAACTCCGGTCTGTTCCCTCGTTACAAAAAACGAGGTCGGGTTTCCGGAGTTTTGCTTTTGTATAGAAAAACATTTAAACATTTAAACATTTAAACCTTTAAACTTTTAAACCTTTAAACTAAAATCTATCTTTGCAGAAACAACAACACAATGAAAAACACACTAATTGCTCCTTCTGTACTTGCCGCAGATTTTTCCAACTTACAACGTGATATCGAAATGGTTAATGCCAGCGAAGCGGATTGGTTTCATATAGATATCATGGATGGCGTATTTGTTCCGAATATTTCATTTGGAATGCCTGTTTTAGAAGCAATCAACAAGCACGCCAAAAAAACGATTGATGTGCATTTGATGATTGTTGACCCTGATCGATACATTAAAACATTTGCTCAGTTGGGTTCTAACAACTTAACTGTTCATTATGAAGCATGTACTCACCTACACCGCACACTTCAAGCCATTAAAGCGGAAGGAATGAAAGCTGGAGTCGCATTGAATCCACACACACCGGTGAGTTTATTGGAAGACATTATTAATGATATCGATTTAGTTTGTTTGATGAGTGTAAATCCCGGTTTTGGCGGACAATCTTTTATAGAAAACACATACAAAAAAGTCAAAGAGCTCAAAGAAATCATCATAAGGAACAACGCTTTCACCTTAATCGAAATTGACGGTGGTGTAACCAACAAAAATGCCAAACAACTTGTGGATGCCGGTGCAGATGTTTTAGTAGCCGGAAACTTCGTTTTTAAAGCTGAAAATCCAACTCAAACAATTGCTGAGTTAAAGAAATTGTTGAGTTAATTCGGGTATTGTTCTAACAAATACTTGATGATATCAGTAGTTGTTACGATACCCACCAACAATTGACCTTCCACAACGGGAAGTGCGTGAAACTCTCTGCAAGATAAAATTTCAGCTACTTCTTTGATAGTGGTTTCCGGTGAAACGGTAACTAATTTTTTTGCCATCACTTGTTCAACGGTAAACATATTATAAACCGTTACATCTACCACATCAGCATCATCATCAACCGCATCAGCAAAAGAGATGCGAAGTAAATCTGTATAACTTAACATTCCAACAATCTTGTTGCTACTCACTACCGGAATATGACGAATGTGGTGTTTTTTAAATAATTGTTCAGCCTTAGTTAAATCATCGGTTAGATTCAACTTTATCACATTCTTAGACATGATGAACGAAATAGGAACATTTTTTTTCATAACGATTAAATTAATGTTCAAATTTCAGGTTATCTTTAGAAAATAAAAATGAGGAAAATCATTTCTTTTTACCTTAAAAATTAGTATATTAAGGCTTGTCTTGAAAATTAATCATTTTTCTTACTTTTTCATATAATTCCGGAAAGTCGCGTTTCAATTCATCGGGGGTTTCAAAAAAATGTTCCATCAAAACGGCAATAAATTCAAATTGATTTGTATAAGCATATGAACGTAAATAATTAGCCTTTTCAAGTCGCTTTTGCATTTCCGGTTGTGCAATAAAATGAATGATTTTATTAAATTTTCTTACAAACAAAAGAGCACTGATATCATCACTTTTCTTACCGTGAAAATGAATCGCATGAGTAAATTCATGTAATCCTAAATTATAATTGTCATTTTCATTTTGAATACCTTCCATAAAATCTTCCCATGAAAACACTATCGCTTTCATTCGAGGATTAAACTCCCCTTTGTGCCAAACTTCATTCACAGTTGAAAAATACGCTTTGGGATAAACAATAATTTTATCAAAAACATCAACAAGGTATTTTCGCATTCCGAAAGTCAGTTTAATGGCTGTTGCAGCAATGATGATTTTCATCTCATCTGTTATTTCCAAATCTTCTTTTGAAATGAACTTATACTTCCTAATGAACTTTACTATTCTATGCCTAAAATATTGCTGTTGTTTTGGTGATAATCGATTATAAAAAGCAAAATGATTTTTTAAGACTTGATGTTTGGAAATTGGCAAATCCAATTTAACCGGATAAAAGTGAATGTAGAATGGTTTTTCTGCCAATTTTACACTAAAATAATCAAGAATACCAATGATTACACCTATAAAAAGGGCAAGAGTTATGATTAGTAAAATTATGGTAATAATGGCTATGTATATCATACAACTTCAAAAACTAAAAATAGGCAATTAAATTGGAATGTTCGACATATAAGCCATGTTAGCGTAAATATTACTTTATTATAATTGAAATTTACTTTACAGAAGCAAGCTTGGATATTTTTTAACACCAAGGGATAGCTTGCAGCCTTCCCTCAAAGCTCCGCTTTGAAAATAGTAAAAACAAAAAAACGCTCAAGCATGCTTGGCGTTTTTTTTACTGTTTATTCGTGACCTCGACAGGATTCAAACCTGTAACCCTCAGAGCCGAAATCTGATATTCTATTCAGTTGAACTACGAGGCCATTATTTTATTGAGAGTGCGAATCTACAATTTTTTTTATTAAGCCAAAAGCTTTTTTACAATTGTTGAAATGGTTTTGCCATCAGCACTTCCGGCTAATGCTTTAGACGCTAAGCCCATCAATTGCCCCATACTAGCCATTCCGGAAAATCCATTATCTTTAATTAATTGACTGATTACCTCTTCTATTTCTGCTTCAGTCAATTGTTTAGGTAAGAATTTTTCAATTACTGCTGCTTGTTGTATTTCCGGGTCAGCCAAATCTTGTCTTCCTTGTTGAATATAAATAGCTGCACTATCTTTACGTTGCTTCACCAATCGTTGCAACAACTTAATCTCGTCTTCTTGAGCTAATTCTTCTTTGGCTCCGCCTTCAGTCAAAGCTAATAAAATAGCCGATTTCACCGCTCTTAATGCTTCTAAAGCCAATGTATCTTTGGCTCTCATTGCATTTTTTATTTCGTCATTAATTTGAATTTGTAAACTCATTTTATATTGTTTAATTATATTAATTTTGGTTGTGCAAAGGTAAAAAAATAACCCGAGAATCATTTTCATTCTCGGGCTAAATTCAAGTTGTTCTATTGAGTTAATCTACATTGTCATGAAGGAAAGAATTGTTTGAACGCAATTGAGCGTCATTATTACTATCTAATCCTAACGACATTCTAGATTGATTTTGTTGTGGCGTATTATTTGGCAATTCAACACCTTGTCTTTTATAAGCCGGAACTTTTTCTAATTCGTCTAAACGTGTTGAATTGGTATGAAACTTATAATTGAAATCTTTTAATTTTTTTCTACGCTCATCTGCACGCATTTTCAATGTTTCTTCAATCGTAAGTTCATTCAACGGATTGATATTTTCTCCAAAATTGGTGCTGAAAGCATTTGGAGTTGACTCAACTTTTTTCAACGTAATGTTTAATTCCTCATTGATGGGTTCCTCAACTACATTTGCAACCGGTTTAGAAGACAATAACTCGTTTTCTACTTCCATATATTCTTCCAAAGAATAACGAATCACACCTGTTTCATTCACTTCTGTCATTGGAATCACTTGCATTGGATCATTCACTTTGATTTCATTTGTTAAATCAGGAGTTAAATCAAAATAAATTGGTTTTTCTTCTTCAATAATCTTATTCGAAGCAATATCAAATGAAAGTGTTGTTTGTTCTTGTTCAACAATTACAAATTCCGGTTCACGAACAAAAATTTCTCTAATTTCAGGAGTTGTTTTTAACAATTGGTTTTCACTAAATGGTGAAACCAATTCAAAACTCACTTCAATATTTTTGATGGAATCAGTGGTTGGAATTAAATCAGAGACCATTTGAGGTTCAATTACCTCTAATTCATCAAGTAATTTAAACACAATTTTTTCTTCTGATTCCACATTACCGTTTCCCAATTCAGTTTCATTTGTGGTTGGAAAAACTGTTTTTTGAGAAAGATCAATTGTATTTGTTTGATTTTCTTCTAACGAATGAATAATCTTTTTTGGCTCAGCATTGACAATTTCTTTTTGTTGTTCAACATTAAAACCAGTTGCAATAATGGTCACCGCGATAGAATCACCTAAGGCTTCATCTTCACCAACCCCCATGATGATATTGGCATTAAATCCGGCTTCTGCTTGAATATGATCATTGATTTCTCCGATTTCGTCGATAGTAATTTCCGCAGTACCTGAAACGATAAGCAACAATACGTTTTTGGCACCGGTAATTTTATTATCATTTAACAAAGGAGAATCTAACGCTGCAACAATGGCGTCTTTCGCTCTGTTATCACCAGAAGCAATGGCAGAACCCATGATAGCTGTTCCGCTATTTGACAATACGGTTTTAGCGTCTTTAAGGTCAATATTTTGTGTGTAGTGATGCGTGATTACCTCAGCAATCCCTCTTGAAGCGGTAGCTAATACTTCATCAGCCTTAGAAAATCCGGCTTTGAATCCTAAATTTCCATAAACTTCTCTTAATTTATTGTTGTTGATAACAATTAAAGAATCAACTTGCTTACGCAATCTTTCTACACCGGCCATGGCTTGTTCTGAACGTACTTTCCCTTCAAATTGGAATGGAATCGTAACGATACCAACCGTAAGGATGTCTTTTTCCTTAGCCATTTGTGCAATTACAGGTGCCGCACCGGTTCCTGTTCCACCACCCATTCCGGCGGTGATGAAAATCATTTTTGTGTTTTGGTCTAACAACTTATCAATATCTTCCATGCTTTCTAAAGCAGATTGTTGACCTACTTCAGGATTTGCACCAGCTCCTAAACCTTCCGTTAAGTTGACACCTAACTGAATTTTATTTGGCACAGGACTGTTTTGAAGAGCTTGTGAGTCGGTATTACAAACCACAAAATCTACCCCTTTGATACCTTGTTTAAACATGTGGTTGATGGCGTTACTACCTCCGCCGCCAACACCAATTACTTTAATTACATTTGATTGATTCTTTGGTAAATCAAATGAAATGCTTCCAAAATCTGAGTTGCTTATCATATTATTTGGTTTTATTCATTAATGCCAATTTTGCCTAATTATTCGGCATTGTCTAAAAATTCTTTTATTCTTTCTACATATTTATCGAAGAAAGAACGTTTTATTTGTTCTGTACTTTCTTTTTTAACTTCTACAGTTTTTGGGGCTTCTGCAATAGGTTCTTGTTTTGGTTCTTCCTTTTTTACATCAGTTGTTACCGATTCCATTTCTGACATTAGAATAGCACTTTTTGTGTTATTGTTAATGCTATTCATCATCAACCCTACAGCCGTTGCATATAATGGACTGGATAATTCTTCATCTGAATTTCCGGCCAAATGTTCATTTGGATAACCAATACGAGTGTCCATTCCGGTAATATATTCTACTAACTGTTTGATGTGTTTCAATTGTGAGCCACCTCCTGTTAAAACAATTCCGGCAATTAATTTCTTTTTCGGATCATCACAACCATATGATTTAATTTCATCATACACTTGCTCAATAATTTCAACCACTCTGGCATTGATGATTTTAGAAAGATTTTTCAACGAAATTTCTTTTGGTTCTCTTCCGCGTAGTCCGGGAATAGAAACAATTTCATTGTCTTTATTTTCGCCTGGCCAAGCGGAACCAAATTTCACTTTTAACAATTCGGCTTGTTTCTCAATAATTGAACATCCTTCTTTGATATCATCCGTAATAACATTTCCACCAAAAGGAATAACTGCAGTATGACGAATGATACCATCTTTGAATATAGCCAAATCAGTCGTTCCGCCACCAATATCAATCAAAGCTACACCGGCTTCTTTTTCTTCCTGGCTTAAAACAGCATCCGAAGAAGCTAACGGCTCAAGTGTTAATCCGGAAAGTTCAATCCCAGCACTTTGAACACAACGTCCAACATTTCTGATAGAAGCTGCATGTCCAACTACTACATGGAAACTACTTTCTAAACGACCACCATACATTCCGATTGGTTCTTTTATTTCTGCTTGTCCATCAATTTTAAATTCTTGAGGTAAAACATGAATAATTTCTTCCCCCGGCAGCATAGCCAATTTGTGCACTTGACCAATTAGTTGCTCAATATCTTTTTCACTGATTACTTCCTCTGCATTACTTCTACTGATATAATCACTGTGTTGAATACTACGAATATGCTGACCAGCAATACCTACTACAACATCTTTAATCATATAGCCTGAATTCTCTTCCGCTTCAGCAATAGCAGTTTGAATAGACTGAATGGTTTGTGTAATATTATTCACAACACCACGATGAACACCTAAACTTTTGGATTTTCCAACCCCTAAAATTTCAAGTTTTCCGTACTCATTTTTACGACCAATCATGGCCACAATTTTTGTGGTTCCAATATCTAATCCTACTGCAATGTTTTCATTTTTCATATGCTTCTATTTTGTGCAAACTACTTGTTGCGTGAATTTCAGGTTAACGATTTTATATTTTTGAATAGAACTATCCAGAACCGCTTTTTGAAAAAAGGCTTTATAGTTCTTAAATTTCCTTTCCATTTGAATCGTTTTACCAAACGCTATGTCATAATCATAATTTCTATTCTTCATAATAACGCTACCTGAAGGCAAAACTTTCACTCCAATAATGTTTTTTTTCAAAAAATCATCATTGTAAATTAACCGAAACAATTCGTTTAATTTTTCGTTATCCTTAACGTTATCCCCCCCCGACAAGATTGGAACTCTTGCAGAATGAATGTCTGACAAGGGCATCTTAGTACCCTTACTATCAATATAGTAGGATTCTTGATATTCAAACACTCTTGCAATAGGTGTCTTCTGTTTTACATCTGCTTTTAACAAGCCATCTACACTTACATAAACCTCTGCTGTTTCAACCATTGCATGTTGGTTGATAGCATTTTCCAAATCATTCAAATCTAAAGCAACTTTCCTAATACTGGAAGCATCTTTTTTATTTTCTATTAACAATTTATTAACCGTTTCGTGCGTGATAAAAAGTTGTTCTCCTACCTCAAATTCAACTTCTGCTTTTGTTAATTTTCTGTTCTCATTTCGCTTCCCTGTAAAAGAGAACAAGAAGCCCACAAGTCCTATTAACAGGACTAACCGAATGTTTTTCCAATTAAAGTACTTTTTCATATAACTTGTTTTTTATTGCACTTACCATTTCACCTATATCACCTGCTCCGATAGTTACAACAACTTCAGCATTTGATTCAAAAATGGTTGAAATAAGTTGTTCTTTTTGCACTAATTTTTTGTTGGGATTATCAATTTTATTCATCAACCAAGAGGAAGTGATTCCTTCCATCGGAAGTTCTCTAGCCGGGTAAATTTCCATGACGATTATTTCATCAAATTGGGCTAGACTTTTTGCAAAATCATCTGCAAAATCTTTCGTTCTACTGAACAAATGCGGTTGAAAAATGGCTAACACTTTTCGTTGGGGATACAGTTCTCTAACCGCTTGATGTACCGCATTTATCTCAGTAGGGTGATGAGCATAATCATCAATAAAAACCAATTTTTCTGTTTTAATTTGATAGGAAAACCTTCTTTTTATTCCATAAAATGAACCTAAAGCTTTAACAATACTGTCGGTTGGGGTGCCATACGTTTTTGCCATTGCTAAAGCCATAAGTGCATTCATTAAATTGTGCCTTCCCGGCAAATGAAATTGTATATTTTGAATTAATTCTGTTGTTGTTTGTACATCAAAAACATAACTACTGTTTTCGATTCGAATATTTTGTGCAACAAATGACCCCATTCCATCAATGGAAATCTTTGTTCCTTCCAAAGGCAAGTCACTTGGAATAAACAAATTCTTTTTCTCAGGAACGCGATTTGCGAACTCTTGAAATGCAGCTTGAATGGTTTCCGTATTTCCATAAATATCCAAATGGTCGGCATCCATTGAAGTGATGCAAGCCATATCAGGATATAGATGTAAAAATGAACGATCAAATTCGTCTGCTTCAACTACCGTTACTGTTTTTCCGGTGCCGATTAAATTGGAATTGTAATTTTCAACTATTCCACCTAAAAAAGCGGTCACATCTACTCCACTTTGAAACAAAATATGTCCCAAAATACTGGAAGTTGTAGTTTTTCCGTGTGTTCCGGCTACGGCAAAACAAAACGTATCTTTTGTAATAATTCCTAACACCTCCGCTCTTTTTTTGATTTCAAAACCATTATTTTTCAAATGATTCCATTCCGAATGATGAGTCGGAATAGCCGGAGTGATGATCACCAATGTATTCTCTTTTTTAAAAGTAGAAGGAATATGTTTTATATTATCTTCAAAGTGAATCTGCATGCCTAATCCGGTCAGTCCTTTGGTGAGTTCGGTTTCGGTTTTGTCATAACCTGCGATATTTTTCCCTAAAAAAGTAAAATAGCGAGCAAGTGCACTCATACCGATACCTCCGATGCCAATAAAATAAACATTATGGATTTGATTTAGATTCATATACTTCTCCCAAAACTCCTAAAGGATTTTATGGTTTTATTTTTTTAATAGTTTACTAATTTCTTTTACAATATCTACAGTTGCATTTGGTTTGGCCAACTTTAAAATTTGACTTCCCAATTCATTTTGCTTTTTCTCGTCGTTGACTAAATTTGAAAAAACAGGTTCAAATTTTTCGTCTAGTTCATTTTCTTTCAATAAAATAGCTCCTTTTTTATCTTCAATTGCCTTTGCGTTTTTAGTCTGATGATCTTCAGCAACATTTGGTGATGGAATAAAAATGACCGGCTTTCCAACCAAACAGAGTTCAGAAACAGAGGAAGCTCCCGCTCTGGAAATGATAAAATCAGCTGCAGCATATACCAAATCCATTCTATCAATAAATGAAACCACCTTAACATTTGGTTTAGCAAAGTGAATGTATTCTTCAAAATAGAGTTTTCCACATTGCCAAATCACTTGAATATTTTGGCTGGTAATAAAATCAATTTCTTTTGCAATCAATTGGTTGATTCGTCGGGAACCTAAACTACCACCAAGCACTAACAATGTTTTTTGAGTGGCATCTAATGCAAAATAGGTCAGAGCATCCCATTTCTTACTTTCAATTGAAAGTAAGTCCTCTCGAACCGGGTTACCTGTTATTTTTATTTTGTTTTTTGGAAAAAACCGTTCCAAATTTTCATAAGCTACACATATTACGGAAGCCTTTTTACTCAAAATTTTATTAGTGATTCCGGGATACGAATTTTGCTCTTGTACAACAATTGGAATGTTCATCATTGCCGCAACTTTTAACAATGGTCCTGAGGCAAAACCCCCTGTGCCAATTACCACATCCGGTTGAAAGGAACGAATGATTTGAAATGAATTGAATAAACTATTGATAACCTTTACCGGAAACAATAAATTTTGAAAGGTCAATTTTCGTTGCAATCCTGAAATCCATAATCCTTTGATGGGATAACCCGCTTGTGGCACCTTTTGCATTTCCATCTTGTCTTTTGCTCCCACAAAAAGTATTTCGCAATCCGGATAATGCACTTTTAATTCATTTGCAATAGCAATTGCCGGGTAAATATGACCACCGGTTCCACCACCACTTACTATGAATTTATAGTTTTTCATTTGTTTAAAACTGCATTCATCGGATTATCTTCAATAGAATAAGTATCGTTATCGTTTTCTGCTTGCTCCTTATTTTTCAACGCTTCTTCATCTTCTTTGAGTTGCTTGTCTATCATTTTTTCAAGAGCAGCATCACGCATAGCTTTTTCTTTGTTTTCGGCTTTGATTTCTTCTTCTTTTTTGGTAACATTCAAAATTATTCCTAAAGCGATACATGTCACCCAAATAGAACTTCCACCGCTACTGATTAGTGGCAGCGTTTGTCCGGTTGTTGGCAACAATTCAACAGCTACTCCCATGTTGATTAAAGCTTGAAAGACAATTGGAAAACCAATTCCAACAATGAGCAATTTGCCAAATAGTGAATTCGCTTTATGAGCTGCTACAACAAAACGGAAGAACAAAAGCATATAAATTCCAAGAATGGTCAACCCTCCGAATAATCCAAATTCTTCCACAATAATGGCATAAATAAAATCGGAAGAAGATTGAGGTAAAAAATGCTTTTGTACACTTTTCCCCGGACCTAAACCATACACTCCACCAGAAGCGATTGCCGTTTTTGCTCTTTCAATTTGATATACTTCATCCGGATCTTGCACATCATCTTTAAAAAATCGTTCAATACGAGATTCCCATGTATTTACACGAGAAGTAAGTGGATTAGGGAAAGCCTTAGCAATCAAAATAAAAAAGGCAAAAGAAACAATTCCAATACCTAAAATTGCTGCGATATATTTTAAAGGATATTTTCCTATGAATACCAACATTAAAATCATGCTAAAAATGAGTGCTGCTGTAGAAAAGTTGGCCGGTAAAATAAACATGAGCGTGATTCCGACCGGTAACCACAAATCGATAAAAGATGATTTGAAAGTGATAGGTTCTTCTCTCGTTTTTGACAAATAACGGGCCACAAAAATCATTAAAACAATGAATGCAAAAGTTGAAGGTTGAAACGAAATTCCAACAAAGGGTAATTGAATCCAACGACTTGCATTTGCTCCGGCTATAACAGTTCCTTTGAACAAAGTATATCCCAAGAGTAACCAAATAAACGGTAACGCAATTCTTGATATACTTCTGAAATAATGATACGGAATTTTATGAATACGATAAATAATGAAAAAACCGAATGTCACATGAACCAGGTGCTTAATCAAATAACTGACCGTATTACCTGTTCCCTTTCCCGCATATGCTAAATTACTACTCGCACTAAATACCGGCATAAAGGAAAACAGAGCCAAAAGGGCTACTAATGCCCAGATGACTTTATCTCCTTTTAAACTTTTTATTAGTGCTAGCATGTTTTAAAATGTCAATTTCAATGTCAAAAATCAAATTCAATTCTTATAAATTCCGAACAGCTTGTTTGAATTGTCTCCCTCTGTCTTCATAGTTTTCAAACAAATCAAAGCTGGCACAAGCCGGTGACAATAATACCGTGTCTCCTCTTTCGCTTAAATGTTGAGCGGTTCTCACTGCATCATTCATAGAAGTCACTTCCACCATCACATCAACCACATTTCCGAAAGCATCAATGATTTTTTTATTTTCAACACCTAAGCAAATTATTGCTTTAACTTTTTCTCTAACCAAAGGCATTAATTCCGTATAATCATTTCCTTTATCAACACCACCAACTATCCAAACCGTAGGAGTTGACATACTATCTAAAGCAAAGAAAGTAGCATTTACATTCGTCGCTTTACTGTCATTAATATATTGTACATTTTGAATTTTCAACACACGCTCCAATCGATGTTCAACCCCTTGAAAATTAGATAAACTTTCTCTGATGGTTTGTTTTCTGATTCTCATTAATTGAGCAACAGAAGTAGCCGCCATAGCATTTTTCATGTTGTGTTTACCTTCTAAAGCCATTGCTTTAGTTTCCATTGTAAATTCTTCGTCGTTGATGTACATTTCCATAGTGTCGTTGTTTAAAAATCCTCCCTTTTTATACTTAGTTTTAAGTGAAAAAGGTATTAGTTGTGCTTTTGTTTTGTTGTGTGTTAACCAATTTATTGTGGCTTCATCATCGGCATCATAAATCAAATAATCACTTTCGGTTTGATTCATGGTTATCCGAAATTTAGAGGCGATATAATTTTCATATTTATATTCGTATCGATCTAAATGATCCGGGCTTATATTTGTTAAAATGGCAATATGTGGCTTATAGTTAATGATTCCATCGAGTTGAAAACTGCTTAATTCGAGCACATAAACATCAAAATCTTCATCGGCTACTTGCCAAGCAAAACTTTTTCCGATGTTTCCGGCCAATCCAACATTTAAACCACCTGATTTCAACAAATGATACGTGAGCATTGTTGTAGTGGTTTTTCCATTACTCCCGGTGATTCCTATGGTTATTGCTGATGTAAACGGAGCCGCAAATTCAATTTCAGAAATCACAGGGATTTCCTTTTCTTTTAGTTTTTTTACAATAGCAACTTTATCAGGAATACCAGGACTTTTCATCACCACATCAGCATTCAGTATTAATTCTTCTGTATGCTGTTCCTCTTCCCATGGAATATCATTAAGTACAAGAACTTCTTTATAATTATCTTTAATTTTTCCAAAATCAGACAAGAAAACATCGTATCCTTTTTTCTTACCCAGTATGGCTGTTCCCACACCGCTTTCTCCTCCTCCTAAAACTACCAATCTCATTTTATCTCAATTTCAAGGTTACAATGGAAAGAATAGCGAGTAAAATTCCAACAATCCAAAAGCGGGTTACAATTTTGCTTTCATGATAGCCCTTTTTCTGATAATGATGGTGCAATGGCGACATGAGAAAAATGCGTCTTCCTTCGCCAAACTTCTTTTTGGTATATTTAAAATAACTTACTTGTAAAACAACTGATAAATTTTCGGCTAAGAAGATTCCACAGATAACCGGAATCAATAATTCCTTACGAATGGCAATTGCAATTACGGCGATGATTCCACCAATTGTTAAACTTCCTGTATCGCCCATAAAAACGGCTGCCGGATAACTGTTGTACCATAAAAATCCAATCAATGATCCAACAAAAGCGGAAATGAAAACCGTCATTTCTCCAGAATTAGGAATATACATGATGTTGAGGTAATTGGAGAAAATAATATTACCCGAAACGAAGGTAAAAATACCCAAGGTTAAAACTGAAATAGCAGATGTTCCTGCGGCTAAACCATCGATACCGTCGGTGAGATTGGCCCCATTTGAAACTGCTGTAATGATAAAAATGACAATAGGAATGAAGACCAGCCAAGCCCAATTTTCATATCCATCTCCCAAAAAAGACAATAAATCAGCATATTCTAATTCATTATTTTTGAAGAAAGGAATGGTAGTAGCCGTAGATTTTTCTTCTAATGGAACAGCACTAATCACCGTTTCAGTTTGTGGTTGCAAAATATTTGAACGTTGCGTATCTTTTCTTACTGTAACACCCGGATTAAAATACAGAACTGAACCTACAATTAATCCCAAACCTACTTGACCAATTACTTTGAATCTTCCTTTCAGTCCTTCTTTATCTTTTTTAAAGATTTTAATGTAATCATCTATAAATCCGATAGTTCCCATCCAAAGTGTAGTTACTACCAGCAGAATGATATAAATATTATCCAACTTCGCCAATAAAAAAACCGGAATCAAAGTGGCCATGATGATAATTAAACCACCCATAGTTGGCGTTCCCGCTTTCTGAGTTTGTCCTTCAAGTCCTAACTCACGAACTGTTTCTCCAACTTGTTGATTTCTTAAAAAGGTAATCACTCTTTTACCATATATAGTAGAAAGTAGCAACGATAACAAAACGGCTAACCCTGAACGAAATGTTATATATTGAAACACTCCGGTTCCCGGAACATCCATCGATTTGTCTAAATAATCAAATAAATAATATAACATAGGTTATCGGTTTTGTATTGCTAAAAATTCTTTTACTACTTCCATATCATCAAAATGATGACGAACACCTTTTATTTCTTGATACGTTTCATGGCCTTTCCCAGCAATTAAAATAATATCATTGGGTTGAGCTAATTGACAAGCTGCTTTTATGGCTTGTTTTCTGTCTAAAACAGACAACATTTTACGGTGATTTTGTGGCTCAACACCTTTTTCCATATCGGCCAAAATGGCTTCCGGATCTTCACTTCTCGGATTATCAGACGTTAAAATTGTTTTATCGCTATTTGAAGTAGCAATGTTGGCCATTAATGGTCTTTTTGTTTTATCTCTATCGCCTCCGCAACCTACAACTGTGATAAGCTGTTCATTTTTTGTACGAATGTCATTAATGGTATTTAACACATTTTCGAGAGCATCCGGCGTGTGAGCATAATCAACAATTGCTGTTATTTTGGAATCAGAAACCACAAATTGAAAACGGCCTGAAACACTTTCCAATTCAGATAAAAGACGAAGCACTTCTAATTCATCAAGCCCTAACTGAACCGCTGCACCATAAATAGCTAACAGATTATAGGCGTTGAATGTTCCGATTAGTTTTACCCAAACTTCATTATTATTGATTTTTAAAAGCAAACCGCTCAATTGATTTTCTAAAACGGTTGCTTTGAAATCGGCATACGTCTTTAGAGCATACGTTAATTTTCGTGCTTTTGTATTTTGAAGCATTAAACTTCCATTCTTATCATCGATATTAGTGATGGCAAAAGCTGATTTAGGTAAAAAATCAAAAAACGATTTTTTTACATCGCGGTATTCAGCAAATGAAGCATGATAATCCAGATGATCATGAGACAAATTGGTAAAAATTCCACCCACAAAATGTAGAGCTTCCGTTCTTTTTTGATGAATACCATGTGAGCTAACTTCCATGAAACAAAACTCAACGCCGGCTTTATTCATCTCAGACAAATAATAATTAATGGTCAATGAATCAGGCGTAGTATGAGTTGCAACATATTCTACCTCATCCACTAAAATCTTTACCGTTGAAATCAATCCAACTTTGTAACCTGCTTTTTTGAACAATTGATAAAGAAGGGAGGAAATAGTTGTTTTTCCATTTGTGCCTGTTATACCAACTAATTTTAAATTTTGAGAAGGATTATCGTAGTAATTAGCTGCCAAAAACGCCAAAGCTAAATTGGTGTCTTTTACTTGAACATAAGTTACACCATTAACAATTATTGAAGGAAACGTATCACACACAATTACAGCAGCACCTTGATTTAATGCTTTTTCAATAAAATCATGACCGTTTGAAACAGTTCCTCTGATGGCAACAAAAACATCATTTAATTCCACTTTTCTGGAATCAAATTCAATTTTTTGAATAGCAATATCTGTTGAACCTTTAACGGCTTCAATACTAACTTTATATAATATGTCTTTTAGCGTTTTCACGATAATTCTAATATAATTGTACTGTTTTTTCTCAGGGCTTCTCCCGGCTGAATGGATTGTTTTTTAACTTTTCCAACGCCAATCACTTTTACTTTCACTTTTAAATTTTCCAAAAGAGCAATAGCATCCATTCCAGACATTCCTTTTACATTTGGAATGGTTTTCATTTCTTTGGAAGAATTCGTGTAAAACGTTTCGTAACTTTTTTCTTGAAGCGGAATTGGCTTTTCTAAATTTTTAATTTCATTTGTGGAAGGCACATCTGTAAAAACTTTTTGTGCAATTCGTTTGAATACCGGTCCGGAAACATCTGCTCCGTAATATCCTTTTGATTTACTTGGTTTATGTACGACTACAATACAAGAATATTTTGGTTCATCGGCAGGAAAATAACCTACAAATGAAGACGCATAATAAAGATTGGCTTTGTCAGCGTAACCCACTTGAGCCGTTCCCGTTTTTCCGGCCATTGAAAAATCTTTTGAATACAATTTTGAACCCGTTCCTCGTTTTACAACATTTTCGAGTACAACTTTTACTTTATCAATAGTTTCCTTAGAGGCAATTTGAGGATTGATAATTTCCTTTTCAAATTGTTTAATTGGCTTATTCCATTCTTTTATTTCACTTACAAAAATGGGTTTTATCATTTCACCATTGTTAGCAATTGCATTGTATAAAGTCAACGTTTGAAGTGGCGTCATGGATACTCCGTAACCATAAGCCATCCAAGGTAAAGTTGTTCCGTACCAATTTTTTTCTCCCGGTTGGGGAATTACGGGCTTTCCTTCTCCTTTAATTTGAAGACCTAAAGGCTGATTCAATTTCATCCGATTTATATGTTCTACAAATTTTTTCGGATTGTTTTTATAGTTTTCATATACCGCTTGAACCAAAACAGTATTAGAAGACACTTCAAACCCTTTAGCTAGCGAAATTTTTCCGTAACCTCCTTTTTTTGAATCTCTCACTCTTCTATTAAAATAAGAAATCTCTCCACCTCTGGAATCATAAACCGTGTTGGTATCGGCCAATCTATCTTCAAAAAGAGCAATTAAATCAAGTAATTTAAATGTTGAACCGGGTTCATGCGATTCTGAAACAGCATAATTGATGGTCTCTGTATATTGCCCATTTTGATTTCTGCCAAGATTTGAAATTGCCTTTACATGTCCAGTTTTTGTTTCCATTACCACAACACAACCATGATCTGCTTCATAATATTCTAATTGCTTCAATAACGCATGATGAGCGATATCTTGGATGTAAACATCAATAGTCGAAATGATATCAAAACCATCTTGTGGCTCCACTTCATTTTCATCTCTAATTGGCTTCCATTGCCCTTTAGCCATTTTTTGCATTAATCGTTTACCGTCTTTTCCATTTAAATAATCTTTAAATGCCCATTCAATTCCTTTACCATCAGGTTCACCATTTGGTTTGATACGTTCATAACCAATTGTTCGTTCAGCTACTAAGCCAATTGGATGTTCACGAACGGTTTTTTGTTCTGTAATTAAACCGCCTTTATATGCTCCTTTATTAAACAATGGAAAACTTTTGATTTTCATGTATTCCGTATAACTCAAGTTTCTGGCTAACAAATAATATCTATTTTTATTTGAACGAGCTTTTAACAATTCCGTTTTATAATATTGAGCCGGTCTACTTAACAATTTTGACAAAGAATCACACAACGGTTGCAAATTTTTATTGAAATCTTCTGCCTTAGGAGCAATCGCATCAAAACGAAGAGTATAATTTGGAATAGAAGTCGCTAACAAGCTACCATCAGAAGAATAGATATTTCCTTTATTGGCGGGAATAACGAAGTTTTTAACTGTCCGTTCTTTTGCTAAATTTCGATAATATTCTCCTTCAACCCATTGGATATTAGTCAATTTTACAGCAATAGCAATGGCAATAATCAGCATAAAAAATGCTACTATATAAATTCGATAAGCAATATGTTTATCTTCTACTGCCATATTTTTTCTGCAAATGATTTTTCTTTCGGTTTGACAACTCTTATTTTTGTTGGTGGCACTGAGGATGGATAAATTCCTCTTTCTTCCATTTTTTTGGAAACTGTGCTTTCCATTTTTAATTTCATTAATTCTGAGCGGCGATCAACAAATTCTGAACGCAGTTCTTTCACTTCTTTATTTAATTCAACTATTCTGAAAATTTTTTTTTCATAATGATGAATATTTGCAATCATTAAGATGGCCAAAATGATAAGAAATACGATAAACTTCCAATTCTTAACCGCATCCTGATTAATCAAAAACTTGGCTCTTAATATGTCATAAACACTCGCCTTCATTATACTTTTTCAGCTATTCTTAGTTTTGCACTTCTAGCCCTGTTGTTCACTTTAATTTCTTCTGCATCGGGTACAATTAGTTTTCCTATTGTTTTGAACGGTACAGAAAAATTACCATAAAAATCACGTTCAGGTTCTCCTTCAAACATGCCGTTTTTTATAAATCGCTTTACTAAACGATCTTCTAAGGAATGATAAGAAATCACACTAAGTCTGCCCCCCGGAAGCAATATTTCCTCCGCTTGTAGTAAAAACTCTTTAAGCACATTCATTTCTTCATTCACTTCAATACGAATCGCTTGATAAATTTGAGCTAAGATTTTATGACTCTTGTGAGCCGGTAAAAATTTTGACAAAACTTGTTTCAAGTGTTCTGTATTTTTTATGGGCTTATCCTTTCTTGCATTAACAATTGTATTTGCTATTGCACCTGCATTAGACAATTCTCCAAATTCAGCAAACACTTTTTTTAGAGTAGCTTCTTCATATTCATTAATCACTTTAAAAGCGTTAAGCTCCCCTTTTTGACTCATTCGCATATCGAGTTCTGCTTCAAAACGAGTAGAAAAGCCTCTTTCAGCTACATCAAATTGATGCGACGAAACACCTAAATCAGCCAAAATTCCATCTACTTGTCGAATGCCATGAAATCGTAAAAAGCGTTTTATAAATCGAAAATTCTCATTGATTAAACAAAATCTTTCATCCGACAAAGTGTTTGCTAAAGCATCTTCATCTTGATCAAAAGCAAATAATTTACCGTTTGGACCTAAACGTTTTAAAATTTCTTTGGAATGACCCCCACCACCAAAAGTTACATCAACATACACACCATCAGGTTGTATATTCAAACCTTCAACGGAAGCCAAAAGCAAAACCGGATTATGATATTCCATTGTCATCATCATTTACATTTCCCATTACTTGTTCAGCTAAATCAGCAAAATCAATCGCAGCATCGTCTATTGATTTTTCATATAAATCTTTGTCCCAAATTTCAACAATGTTAACCGCTGATGACAACACTATCTCTTTTCGGATAGAAGCAAAAGCAACTAAATCTTTAGGAATCAATAATCTACCGGTTGTATCAATTTCCACAACTTTTACACCGGCGGTGAAACGACGAATAAAATCATTGTTTTTCTTCACAAACCGATTAAGCTTATTCACTTTTGCCATCAAAATATTCCACTCTGCCATCGGATACAATTCCAAACACGACTGAAAAACAGAACGCTTCAGAACAAAACCATCCTGCAATGAAGAAGCTAATTGCTTTTTCAATGGAGCAGGAAGCATCAAGCGTCCTTTCTCATCGACCTTACATTCATATGTTCCAATGATGGTATTCAAGCAGTTATAATTTTATTCGTTTGCTAGCAAATATAAAAACATTTTACCACAATTTACCACAAAATACCACTTTGTTAATAAGTTTTACCACTTAAAAAAAATTCAAAAAATTCGCTTTTACTATTTAATTAAAAATTTGATTACAAAAACAATACGATTGACTGTTTTTTTTAATTTTTTACATTTTTTTAACAAAATATATTTCTATTATTCAACAAAAAGAAAAGTATTAATCTCCCCTAAATCATTAATAATTTGACAATTAAACAGTTGAAACGGATTGAATATAAAATTTAGTCTTTTCAATTTAAAACTTGAAATAAACCATACATTCCTTCTTTTTTTAGGATATTATCATATATTTGTGAGGAATTGAAAGAGATATTTTAATGAAAGAAAACTTTAAAAAAGAAGGCAAGTACACTTATTTTGAAGCAGGAGAAGGCACGCCAATTATCGTTTTGCACGGATTAATGGGTGGTTTGAGTAATTTTGATGGTGTAGCTAATTTTTTTCCAAAACACGGCTTCAAAGTGGTCATTCCGGAACTGCCGTTGTACACTCAAAATATTTTAAAAACCAACGTAAAAGCCTTTTCTAAATTTGTTAAAGATTTTATCACTTTTAAAGGTTACGAGCGAGTTATTTTGTTAGGAAATTCTTTGGGTGGTCATGTAGGCTTATACTTCACCAAAATGTATCCTGAAAAAGTTGCCGCTTTAGTATTGACAGGTAGTTCAGGGCTTTATGAAAGTGCAATGGGTGATACTTATCCAAAAAGAGGAGATTATGAATACATTAAAATCAAAACTCAAAATGTTTTTTACAAACCTGAAATGGCTACCAAAGAACTTGTTGACGAGGTATTCAATATCGTAAATGACCGTATAAAAGTAATCAAAACCCTTACCATTGCTAAAAGTGCGATTCGTCACAATATGGCTAAAGATTTACCAAAAATGCATGTTGCAACGTGTTTAATTTGGGGAAAAAATGATACTGTAACTCCTCCGGAAGTAGCTAATGAATTCCATAAACTATTGCCTAATTCAGAATTATTTTGGATTGACGAATGTGGTCACGCTGCTATGATGGAACATCCCGAAAAATTCAACACCATTCTATTAGATTGGTTGAAGAAACATAATTTTTAAAAGTCCGATTGGGCTTTTTTTGTATTACCATGAAAATAAACACCGCTGAATTTGTTATTAGTAACTCTGATGTTAGCAAATGTCCGAAAGATCCTCTGCCGGAATATGCTTTTATTGGCCGTTCTAATGTTGGTAAATCATCACTGATTAATATGATTACTAACCATAAAAATTTAGCAAAAACTTCTTCAAAACCTGGTAAAACCCAATTAATCAATCATTTTAAAATTAACAATAATTGGTTTTTAGTGGATTTACCCGGTTATGGATATGCAAAAGTTTCCAAAAAAACCAAAGATACTTTCCAACAATTTATTACCGATTATTTTGAAAAAAGAGAACAATTGGTGTGTGCTTTTGTATTAATCGACATTCGTTTGGAAGCTCAAAAAATTGATTTAGAATTTATCAATTATCTTGGCGAAAGCGAGATACCTTTTTGCTTAATTTTTACAAAAGCTGATAAAATTGGCAAGACAAAAATTCAAAACCATATAGCTACCTATAAAAAGCAATTACTCGCGAATGATTGGGAAGAAATGCCTCCATTTTTTGTAAGTTCATCATTGGAAGGCACAGGAAAAGATGAAATTCTTCTTTATATCGATCAAATCAACCAAGACATATTCAAGCAAAACGGTTTTTAATCACTACTTCAATTCCAATTTTTCGGCAAAATATTCACAAAAATCCCTCATGGTATCGGCCATTTTATCATCTGTAGTTGCTCGTTGAAAAGTATCAGCCATGGCTACCAAAGTTTGATGAAAAAATATTTTCATTTCATCAACCGGCATATCTTTTGTCCAAAGATCAATTCGCAGTGATTCTTTCGCTTTGGAATCCCATATAGAAAGCATAATGGCTTTGGTTTCTTGGTTTTCAATTCCGCCGTCTTTAGCAGTCCAATTTAGCGATTCAGGAACTTTATTTTCATCAAGGGTAATGTCAAATTTTATTTCAGAAGTTTTGGAGTACATTATTTCTTGGGTTTATATTTTGAGTTAGTAAAAATATCTTTGGCATCCATCAGTAACATTTCTTGAATGGAAACATCATTGTTTTTCATATAAGAACGAACAATTTGCCATCCAATCCAAACGCCGGTTCGACCGGGAGATTCTTGATCAACTTCTAAATAAAATTTAGAAAAAGGAGCCGGAGCAATGAATCGTTGAACCAATTTACTATCGGTATCAAAAAGGATATTTTCGTTAATAAAATATCGCCACATTTCACTTTGGTTTTCTTCACACCATTTGAATTGTTCTTCGGTGTAGCCTATTTTATGATAATCGGAATAAGTTGGTAACAAAATATCTTTTAGATACATTTCTTTTCCAAAATAAATCATTTGCGAAAGAAAACTTTTATCTCTGACCGGAGCAATAACGCGGGTTGAAAAATCAGAAACAATATCCGGTAATATTTGTGATCTTTCGAATGTTTGTCTGAAATAATCCGGGAACTCATAAAACTTATGTTCTTTACCGAGGTATAAATCCAAAGAAATCAACACAACCGAATCATTGTAAATCACTTTGTTTTCATAATCCATTTCAGAAATAAGTGTAATGACTTTTTCAGGTTTCTTTTGGTTTGGGAAATAAAAACTAATGTGTCGAAATAATTCTTCTATCTCGGTCATAACCGGATTAAAATCTTTGTATTCCTTTTGAACTTCAGAATACAATTCACGGTAAAGCGGGTCTTGGATTTTAGCCATAAAAACCGAATCGGGAATCTGTTTTGGAAAAAAAACAGAATGTTGTTGACGAAAAGTAGGAAAATCTGCTACCGGACATTCATACATCAACTGTTCAAATCGCTCTATTTGCAAACGAATTGGTATGGCTTCAATTTCTTTTTCAATCGCTGATTTTTTATCACACGACCAAAAAACAGAAAACAAAAGAATCAAAGTTACTTTCTTCATAAAAGGACAAAAGTTTTGTAGTTAAAGCAGTATATTTATTACTTTTACTTTTTTTAAATCACGGTGCAAATATACTGCTCCAATTAGATAAGTTTATAAAAGATGTCAGAAAAAAACAACACACTTCATGTTGAACAAACAGTTAATTTTATTGTAAATTGGTTAAAAACATATGCAGAGAACGCAAAAGTGAATGGTTTTGTTGTAGGTGTTTCAGGTGGAATTGACAGTGCGGTAACTTCAACATTGTGTGCCATGACAGGTTTTAAAACCATTTGTGTTGAACTTCCTATTCATCAAGCTATTTCGCAAGTGAATCGAAAAAAAGAACACATTGCACAATTAAAAAATAGATTCGAAAATGTTAATAGTTTGTCCATTGATTTAACTTCTACCTTTGAAGAATTCAAAAAAAATGTACCGGAATCAGAAAATCTTGACAAATTAAATTTATCATTAGCCAATTCTCGTTCACGATTGCGAATGACTACTCTGTATTACATTGCAGGAATTCACGGATTATTGGTTGCCGGAACCGGAAATAAAGTAGAAGATTTTGGTGTTGGATTTTACACCAAATATGGTGATGGCGGTGTAGATTTGAGTCCGATTGCCGATTTATTGAAATCAGAAGTGTATCAAATTGGTCGGTTCTTACAAGTACCACAATCAATCTTAGAGGCCGTTCCTACAGATGGTTTGTTTGGTGACGACCGCAGCGATGAAGATCAATTAGGAGCCAGTTATGACGAATTAGAGTGGGCAATGCTTCAAGATGAGCAAGGAAAAGAAGCCGCATCATTTGAAGGTAGAGATTTAGAAATTTTTAACATTTACAAACGGCTTAATTTTGCTAATCAACACAAAATGAAGCCAATTCCTGTTTGTGAAATTCCTAAGGAATTAAGACAATTCTAAAGTATTTCTTAATTTTTTTAACCAAAAAGAGGGTAGGATTAAAAAAAAACATTACCTTTATATGCCCTAAAAAATTATTAATCATTTTTCAACTAAAATACCACTTATTATGATTAAAGTTTGTTTAGCCGATAATCAACCTGTAGTTCACTTCGGGGTGAAATCGTATTTTAAAGACCACGCTGAAATCAGTGTTGTAGGTCACGTAGGGAATTACAACATGATTTTAGATATGTTAAAAATTAAACCAATAGATATACTTGTGTTAGACCTCGAATTAGAAGGATTAACAAGTATCAATTTGGTCAAATACATTTTAAAGGAATTTCCAAGCACAAAAATCATCATTTTCAGTAATCTTTCTGAAAATATTTATGCTCCAAATGCCTTGAAAGCTGGTGTTTCTGCTTATTTACATAAAACATCCAAATTGGAAACACTTGGAAATGTAATTGTAAAAGTAAATAACGGAGCTGTTATTTTTAATGATACCATCAAAAAGAATTTAGCTTTGATTGCAAAACAAAACAAAAGCGAACGATTGTATCGCAAACTTTCCAACCGCGAAATTGAAGTACTTCGCTTTCTAAGTGACGGAAAGAAAAACAACGAAATCTCTAAAATATTAGGATTGAATGAAAAAACTATCAGTACTTATAAACTGAGGTTGCTGACTAAATTGAATGTTACAAATCTTGTAGATTTGGTTAACAAAGCCAAAACATTGGAAATTGTATAATTATAATAGAAAAAGACCTCGTGATTGAGGTCTTTTTTAGTTATAATCCGAACGCATTCTCCCAATTCTTCGAGTGATGTTGACTTTCAATTTGTTATAATCATTTATCATCATCACGATATCTTCAACGGGCATTTCAGGGGTTTCTGATTGAATTTGTCCCATGAGTTCTTTGTTTACTTTGGTGATTAAATATTCTCTAAAGGTCACAATCGTTTCAGAAACTAAACGAGTAAGTACTTCAGCATCGTTTTTTTCTTTTACAAAAACCTGTTTTTTATCTAGCCATCCATGCAATTGATATTTTTCATCATTCATTAGAATATCGGTGACCACTTCTGCATGTTCAGGAGCAAGAGTATTGAGGTAGTTTGTTTTATCAAATTGTTCATTTTGATGGTATTGCGATACCAAATCCAAATAAATAGCATTAAAAATGGGGTTAGCCAATTCAATTTCATCTTCCTGCAAACTCAAATAAATACGTTCATACACTTTTTGATTCACTTTTTCAATGGTTTCCATTTCTTTACCATTTTCATCAAATTGGATGAAAACATTCTCAAATTCAACTTCTTGATGGCCGTATAACAATAATAATTCTAAAACTGATTTTTCTAATAAAGTGAGAATATCAATTTTTGCAACTGGTTCAATCGTATCATTTTTAACGACTTCAAATGCTTTTTGCTCTTGTTTGAATTTTTTATTGGCTTCAGAAAGTTCTTTTTGCGTCATTTGTGCTAATGTACTATACAGCACATCTTCAGAAATATCCATGATTCTTCCGCACTCTTGAATGTAGATTTCTCGCTTTATTCGGTCCGGTATTTTAGAAATACTTGTCACCATATCACGAATAAGCTCCGCTTTTTTGATGGGATCATTCTTAGCATCTTGCATCAACAACGAAGCTTTGAACTGAATAAAATCTTTAGCATTCTCATCCAAATACTTCACCAATTCTTCATATGGTGTTTTTTTGGCAAAACTATCCGGGTCGTCGCCATCGGGGAAAGAACAAACTTTCACGTTCATTCCTTCTTCTAAAATCAAATCGATTCCACGAATTGAGGCTCGTAAACCCGCCGCATCGCCATCAAAAAGTACGGTAATATTTTTGGTTAACCTATTAATCAATCGGATTTGATTGGAAGTTAACGCCGTTCCGGAAGAAGAAACTACGTTTTCAATTCCGGCTTGATGCATTTGAATCACATCAGTATACCCTTCCACCAAAAAACAATTATCGAGTTTGGCAATGGCTTGTTTGGCATGAAAAATTCCGTAAAGCACATTACTTTTATGGTAAATTTCACTTTCTGGCGAATTTAGATATTTGGCCGCTTTTTTATCATTTGTTAAAATTCGCCCACCAAAACCTAGCACTCTTCCTGACATACTTTGAATGGGGAACATCACACGCCCTTTGAAACGGTCAAATTGCTTGTCTTCGCCAATAATGGTCAATCCTGTTTTTTCTAAATATTCTAATTTATAGGCTTTTCCGAGAGCTTCTTTGGTCAAAGCATCCCAGGTATTGGGTGAATATCCTAAATTGAATTTTTTGATGGTTTCATTTGTAAAACCACGTTCTTTAAAATAGGATAATCCAATGGCTTTGCCCTCTTCTTCTTCCCACAAAACATGTTGAAAATACTTGCTGGCGAATTCAGAGACCAAGTACATGCTCTCTTTTTCATTGGCTACAGCCTTATCTTCGTCGCTGGAAACCGTTTCTTCAATTTCGATATTGTACTTTTTGGCTAAATACCGAATGGCTTCCGGAAACGAAAAATGTTCGTGTTCAATCAAAAAAGTAACCGAATTTCCCCCTTTTCCGGTACTAAAATCTTTCCAAATCTGCTTAACAGGTGAAACCATAAACGACGGCGATTTTTCATTGGAAAACGGACTTAAGCCTTTAAGATTACTACCGGCACGTTTGAGTTGCACAAAATCACCAATCACCTCCTCTACCCGAGCGGTTTCGAAGACTAAATCGATGGTGTTTTGCTTAATCATTGGTTTTCTATTGTAGCTTGTAAAAATACAATTCCGTTTTTAAAAATAAGGATTTAAAAAATAAAAAAAGGTGTTACACAACGAAACACCTTTCAAACAAATGTATTAACTCAAACAAATATTAATTGAAATCGAAACGTAAACCAAGTGAAATGTTATTTTGATCAATGGTATTATTTTTAAACATCGGATTTAAATCATATTTTAGATACAAACTTGTGGAACGGTAACCAACATAGGTTGATAATCCATAAGTAAAATCAGAAGTGTTGAAATCACCTTTTTCTTTTACCTTCACTCGAACATCGTCTTCATTGAATTTCAGAATTTGTTTTGATTTGATGTTAAATCCGGCATATCCACCAATTCCAAGTCGGACACTTTTGTGTGATCTAAACCGAACATCTCCTTTTTCATTAACTGATTTAGGTGTAAAGTCAAACTCTAAATGCAAGGGTAAAACTAAATGTACATTTCTAAAACGGCTTTCTCTTAAATCCAAATCAAATTCTTGTAAATTGGTTTGCTCACCTTGTTTTACGAAGTAACGATTATCGGTCGGACGTAAATTGTTATACATCAACGACAAACCGTATTTGGCATGTAACAAATTATTATTTTTGAAAATTCTGGTATTGTAAGTGAAACCCCATTCATAAAAATGTGAACCCCAAACGCGGTAATCACTGTCTTCCAAGGAACCTGTATCGCCATCGTTTACCAAATTATTCAATCCGAAAGCAAAGACAAATTGAGAAGTGGTTCGTTTTGAATTTCGCTTGAATTTGTCTTTTTCACCTTTAAAAACTTTCATGGAACCAATACTTATTTCAGTGTGATTTTCACCAATAGAATCATTAGAATTTGATCCAAGTATAATCGTGGTTCCCCACTTTGCTTTGTCTTCAGAGTGTTTTATTTTACCATCAACAACATCTTTTACCAGTTGTTGAAGTTTAGCTTCTTCCAGAGCCACTTTTTCTTCAATGTTTTTGGCTCTTATCTCTGCTGCTTTTCGTTTTTCAGCTTCTGCTTTTTCAATTGAAATTGTTCCATTTTCTAATAATTTATTGATGTCTTCTATCTCTTGTTTGAGGGCTTCTTTTTCTTCAGAAGTAATCTTTTTGATGTTCTCTGAAATGGTTTTTGCTCTTTCATCAAAAGTTTCTTGACCATACATTTGGGTAACTAAAGTGCATAGCAATACTGCTGCATAAAGAATAATTTTTTGCATAATTTTAAAATTTAACTGTTCGTGATTTGATTGTTTTTACTCGTAATTTCGATTCGCCAAGGTTGACTTTACCGAATTATATTTTTTATTTATCGATTGAATAACTTGATCTCTAAAAGATTCATTCACTTCTTTTTCTGCAGAAGAAAGTAATGCATTCGCATCAACTTTTACAGATGATTTTTTAGAAATGTTAGGGATTTCAATTTTTTCTCCGGTTTCAATTTCAGCTAAAAGTGATTCGGCATTGATGTATTTATTTGTTAATTGTATAGGTTGATATTCAACAATTGCCTCTTCTTTTTTTACTTTATTATCCAATAAAAAATCTTTTTTTGGATTGATTTCAGTGGATGGTTTTTCTATTTTTTTTGTTGGTTGATGAACAACTGTTTCCTTTTCTTTTACTTTTGAAAAAGTATCTTCAATTTCAACAGTTGATTCATTTTTAATCAAATTGGTTTCTCTTTCAAACACAATTGGATTGGTTGGAATTACATTTTCAACCGAATTTTCTTTATTCATCATAAAAATACCAATCAACATAAATCCAACAAAAATGGCGGCAATAGAAATCCATTTAAAATTTCTTTTCGGTTTTTGTTCTTCAACAGAAAGCATGGCATCCAAACGATCCCAAGCATTGGCAGAAGGTTGAATCTCTCGTTGGTTCAACTTTTCTCTGATTTGATTTTCTATATTATTCGGTTCCATTTTCGTAATTTTTTAACTTGTTAATCTGATTCTGAAGCATTTTTCGAGCATGCGATAATTGCGATTTTGATGTTCCTTCATTGATACCTAACATTTCGGCTATTTCTTGATGTTTATATCCTTCAATGGCGTAAAGATTAAAAACCATTTTATAACCATCCGGTAAACTATCAATGAGAAACTGAATATCATCAACCGAAAATTTACTCTCAATATCGTTATGCCGTTCTTCAAAAAAAGTTTCATCTTCCATGAACTTCACTTGCTTTTGAACTCTAATGAACGAAATACATTCATGAATCATAATTCGTCTAATCCAACCTTCAAAACTGCCTTTATGTTCAAAACTCTTCAAACTCGAAAAAACTTTCATAAAAGCAGTAATCATGACATCTTCGGCTTGTTGCAAATCCTTAATATATTGTCTGCAAACGCCCAACATTTTTGGCGAGAATTTTGTATAAATCTGATGTTGAGCATGTCGGTTATTCTCGACAGCCAATCGGATGGTATTTTTCTCGTCTTGATGTAAGTTGATTACTTTCATATTTTAAAAATCAGTCGCGGTTTTCAGTCGCAGTTTTCAGACTTCACAAATAAATTAGATTCTATTGTATAGACGAATGAAGTTTGAATTTAGTTGCATGGGGTTTGAAAAAAATTGAAATAAATTGCAAATAACTAAAATTCAATGATTTAAAAACAACAAAAAATAGTTAAGCATGATAAACTTTTTTTTCAAGAACAGTTTTTGCCTGCTTCGCAGGAGATTTTTACTTCGACTTCGTCATCTTGCAAAATGACAAAACTGTGACTGCAACTAAAAACTGTGACTGTGACTGCGACTGAAAACTGCAAACTAAACACTACTTCTTCCTCTCTATCACATAATTCACCATCAAAATCAAAGCATCTTTATAAGGTGATGTTGTAAAATGATTCAGTAACTCTAAAGCTTCTTGTTGATAATCAATCATTTTTTGCTCTGCATAAGCCAAACCGTTACTTTGTTTGACAAAAGCGATGACTTCTTTTACACGCTTTTTGTCTTTGTTATGGTTTTTTATGGAATTGATTAACCAACTTTTCTCTTTTGGTGAACAGTTATTTAAGGTATAGATCAATGGAAGCGTCATTTTTTGTTCTTTAATGTCAATACCGGTTGGTTTGCCGATGGCTTCGTCTGTATAATCAAATAAGTCGTCTTTGATTTGAAAAGCCATTCCGATCAATTCACCAAACTTTCGCATGCGTTCAACAATTTCTTGATTTTCAGGCAAAACAGAACATGCTCCAAGTGAACAACAAGCCGCAATTAACGTAGCGGTTTTTTGGCGAATGATTTCGTAGTAAATGTCTTCCGTAATATCTAAACGGCGGGCTTTTTCAATTTGAAGTAATTCTCCTTCACTCATTTCACGTACGGCAACGGAGATAATTTTCAATAAATCAAAATCATTGTTATCTATCGAAAGTAATAATCCTTTGGATAATAAAAAATCACCCACTAAAACGGCAATTTTATTTTTCCACAAGGCATTAATAGAGAAAAATCCTCGACGACGATTGCTGTCATCAACCACGTCATCGTGCACCAATGTTGCGGTGTGAATCAATTCGATAACCGATGCACCACGATACGTTCGTTCGTTTACCAAACCTTCTGAAACCATTTTAGCCGTCAAAAAAACAAACATCGGACGCATTTGTTTTCCTTTTCGGTTGACGATATAATAAGTGATTCGGTTGAGCAACGCCACTTTAGAAGACATCGATTCGTAGAACTTTTTTTCAAAAAGTTCCATCTCACTAACGATGGGTTGCTTAATTTGCTCGGTGATTTTCATGAAAGTTCAAAGATAGGTAGAAAGTTAGAAAATCACAACTGGAATTATTCGGTTACCGCTTCATTTTTATTAGCCAATTGACCACAAGCGGCATCAATGTCTTTACCGCGACTTCTTCGCACTTTGGCAATTACACCGATTTTGTCTAAGGCTTTTACGTATTCATCCAAAACAACATCTGAAGCTTGTTGAAACACGCCGTCATCAATTGGGTTATATTCAATCAAATTGACTTTGCACGGCACATATTTACAAAATTTCACCAATGCATCAATCGATTTTTTATCGTCGTTAATTCCTTTCCAAACTACATATTCGTAAGTAACTTTACTTTTGGTTTTTTGGTACCAATATTCCAAACTTTCACGCAATTCTTTCAGCGGAAAACTCTTTGAAAAAGGCATTATTTCGGCACGAATTTCATCAATTGCCGAGTGTAGGGAAACAGCTAATTTGAACTTCACATCTTCATCGGCCATTTTTTTAATCATTTTCGGAATTCCGGATGTGGAAAGTGTGATGCGTTTGGGCGACATTCCCAATCCCTCCGGTGAAGTAATCATTTCGATGGCTTTGAGCACGTTGTTATAATTCATCAACGGTTCGCCCATTCCCATAAAAACAATATTGGAAAGTGGTCGTTCAAAATACAAACGGCTTTCATTATCGATAGCTACCACTTGATCGTAAATTTCGTCGGGATTTAAATTCCGCATGCGTTTCAAACGAGCAGTTGCACAAAAATTACAGTCTAAACTACAACCTACTTGGCTGGAAACACAAGCTGTAGTTCGCGTTTCAGTTGGAATCAGAACACTTTCTACCACCAAACCATCATACAAACGAACAGCGTTTTTAACGGTACCGTCTTCGCTGCGTTGCATTTGATCAACTTTGATGTGGTTGATGACAAAATTGTCTTCGAGCATTTGACGGGTTTCTTTGGAAACATTGGTCATATCGTCAAACGAATAGACTTTTTTGCTCCACAACCATTCATACACTTGATTCCCTCGGAAAGCTTTATCTCCATTGGCTACAAAAAAATCCCGTAGTTGAATTTTGGTTAAAGCCCGAATGTCTTTTTTGGTGGTGTTCATGGTGCAAAAATAGGAAGTATTTACGGAATTGATTGATTAGTAATTTGTAATTTTGTCGAAAATCATCTTATATGCATTTCCTTTCCGAAGATTTAGAAGATTATGTAGCCGCTCATTCGCAAGCCGAACCGGAACTATTGGCTCAATTAAACAAAGAAACCTATCAAAAAGTATTACTACCTCGCATGCTTAGCGGTCATTTTCAAGGAAGAGTTTTAAGTTTGCTTTCAAAATTGATTCGTCCGGCTTCAATTCTGGAAATTGGCACTTATACCGGTTATGCCACTTTGTGTTTATGTGAAGGCATGCAAGAAAACGGAATTGTTCATACGATAGATATTAAAGAAGAATTAGTTGATTTTCAACGGAAATATTTTGACAAATCGCCTTGGGGAAGTCAGATTATACAACATTTGGGTGAAGCTATAGATATTATTCCAACGTTAGAAACGAAATTTGATTTGGTTTTTATTGATGCAGACAAAGAAAATTACCTCAACTATTATGAATTGATTGTACCAAAAATAAACAAAGGTGGCATTATTTTATCGGATAATGTTTTATGGTCCGGAAAAGTGGTTGAGCCTCTGAAAGAAGGTGATTTGAGCACCAAAATTTTATTGGAATACAATCAACGACTGAACAATGACCCAAGAGTAGAAACGGTTTTATTACCTATTCGGGATGGATTGACCGTGAGTCGGGTGCTTTAAGAAACCGGAAAATATTTTGGTTGGATTATTTTATAAAGTCGGTAAAAGAAAGTTCCTAAAAACAGTCCAAAAAGGTATCCCGTTAAAATATCGACCGGAAAATGAAGGCCAAGATAGATGCGACTATACGCAAAAATTAATGGAAATAGAAATAACAAAAACGCATACTTAAAATGTTTGCGAAACAGCAAAAAAATAAACGTTGTGGTAGCCATTGAATTAGAAGCATGACCGGAGAAAAAGCTAAATGACTTACGAGTTAAAACCTCTCTCATCTGACCTTCTAAACTGGTGTCGTTGCAAGGGCGAAGGCGTTCAAAACTGTATTTAAAAAAATTGGTCAGCTGATCAGTAACTAAAATTAAAACGGCTAAAAACAAAACTACATAGCCAAATTGTTTCCAACCGATTTTTTTGATGATAAAATAAAAAATGAATAAAAAAATGGGGGACCAATGGAGTTGTTTAGTGATAATCAACCAAAAACCATCCCATCGTTCTGAACCTAAATTGTTCAGAAAAAGAAACACATTTTTATCAAATTGAATAATTTCTTCCAAAGTTAAAACTGTCTTTTGATTGGTCCGGTGATTTGTTCAATGTCTTCTTTTGCTTTTTCTACTTCTTCAACAATTTGTTCTGTTCCGGTTTGTGAAAGCGGATTAACAGCTTCTGTAAAACCTTCTTTTACTTTTTGAATTTCTTCTGCAATTCCCCCAGTTAGACTTCCTTTATCTAATCCGTTTTGATTAGCACTATTCTGGATTTCACTTTTCAAATCATCAGTAGCATGTTTCAACTGTCGAAACATTTTACCCAATGTTCTGGCTATGTCCGGAATTTTGTCCGAACCAAATAGCATCAAAACCACTAAAATGATGAGGATAAATTCACCTCCTCCAATTCCAAACATACAATTTTACTTTTGAACTACAAATGTACGAAGATTTTTTAGCCCTGATAGTAGCGAAAATCCTTGAAGCTAAAAAAAGTATATTTTCTTGACCCAAAAAAGCGACCAAAGGAAGCTCTTTTTGGGTTTTAGAAAATAACTTTTTTTGCTGAAAGATTGCAGCGAACAGCAGGATTAGCTTCTTATTTTGATTTATCTAATTCGTCAAATTTTGATTTTGCGGCTTCTTTTGGCCAGGTATTGTTTGTCACATCAATATCGGCTGTTTCCAATTTTGGATCAAGCTGAATTTTTTTGATGGGTTTTTCTGTGGCAAAAACACGTGTAGCCGTTTGATTGCTTTTTCGCCAAATTTGTGCCGGAAAGTGATGCGTTTCAGAAGTCCCATCTTCAAATTGTAACTCAACGATAATTGGCATAATCATTCCGCCCGGTTTGTCAAACTCTATTTCGTAAAAATATTTGGGCGATTTTAGTTTTGCTTGTTCCTCAGAAGAAAATTTCTTTGCAATAAATTCATTTAAACTTGAAATATCTTCTTTGGCTAATTCTTTTTTACGTTTGTCATTCAACTCCTTGTGATTGGCCTCAACCAAATATACATACGGACCGTTTGCCGTTCCAAATCTACCTCTACGGGCTCTCACTTCTTTTAATTCGGCAGTTGGTTCATCGGTAACAAAATACTGTTTTACTTCTTTGATACCGATATCTACATAATCGGTGGAGAAAAACCAACCTCTCCAAAACCAATCTAAATCAACGGCAGAGGCGTCTTCCATGGTTCTGAAAAAATCTTCCGGAGTTGGGTGTTTGAATTTCCAACGGTTGGCATATACTTTGAACGCATGGTCAAACAATTCGCGACCCATGATAGTTTCCCGCAGAATATTCAATCCGGTTGCCGGTTTAGAATATGCATTGGCACCAAATTGATGAATACCTTCGGAGTTAGACATAATTGGCTCCAAAAAGCGTTGGTCGCCACTCATATAAGGCACAATTTTGTGAGCCGGTCCACGACTGGAAGGATAATTTTCCATGAAATCCTGCTCGGCTAAATATTGTAAAAACGTATCTAATCCTTCGTCCATCCATGACCATTGGCGTTCATCAGAGTTAACAATCATTGGGAAATAATTGTGTCCTACTTCGTGAATAATAACGCTAATCATACCATATTTAATGCGGTCTGATACGAATCCGTTGGCATCCGGGCGACCGTAATTCCAGCAAATCATTGGGTATTCCATTCCTTGGTCTTCTGCTGAGATGGAAATCGCTTTGTGATACGGATAATCAAAGGTATGACGCGAATATGTTTTTAAGGTTTGTGCTACTGCACGGGTTGAAAATTCTTCCCACAACGGATTGCTTTCATTTGGATAAAGTGAAATTGCCATGACGTTTTTGGTGTCTAATTTCACTGCCATCGCATCATAAATGAATTTTCGAGAAGTTGAAAACGCATAATCACGCACGTTTTCTGCTCTGAATTTCCACGTTTTAGTTTTGTCTGAAAATCCTTTTTCATTAGCCCTTGCTTCTTCGGGAGTAACAATTAATACCGGTTTATCAAAGGTTTTCTCAGCTAATTCATAGCGTTTGTTTTGTTCAGCTGTGAATACTTCTTTTCGGTTCAGTAATACGCCGGTTGCTTCCAGCACGTGGTCGGCAGGCACAGTGATGTTAACATCATAATTTCCAAAAGGAAGAGCAAATTCACCACGTCCCCAAAATTGCATATTTTGCCATCCTTCTACGTCATTGTATACCGCCATTCTTGGAAAAAACTGAGCAATAACGTATAATCTGTTACCGTCTTTCTCAAATTCTTCGTAACCCGAACGACCTCCATCCACTCTGTAATTATTGATATTATACCACCATTTTATGGAAAAGGAAATTTTTTCTTTAGGTTTTAGTGGTGTTGGAAGATTAATCCTCATCATGGTTTGGTTGATGGTGTATGACAATGGTTTGCCTGCAGCATCATGAACAAAAACGATATTAAAACCACCATCAAAACTTTCTTGCATGTATTTTTTCACAAAACCATCAACGGGGATTGATCCATCCATTTTTTGAGATTCTATTAATGGATTTTTAGCATCTCTTCTTTTTTCATTTTGGTCCAATTGTACCCATAGATACTCCAAAACATCAGGAGAATTATTGTGGTATGTAATCGTTTCAAGACCGTCTAATCGTTTGTTTTTATCATCTAAAACAAGATCCATTTTATAATCAGCTTGCTGTTGATAATAGGCAGGTCCGGGAGCACCAGAAGCCGTTCTGAACATATTGGGTGTAGCCAATAAATCATAAAGTTGGCTGAATTTATTGGTGTCGTAATGACCCGGTTCCCGCTTGGTTTCGGTTTTTTCCTGAGCAAATAATATAGCCGGGAGCAAGCCCAAAATTAAAAACTTCTTCATGGTTAATTTTTTGAATCGACTAAAATAAACAATTTCCGAAAGTTGTTGTCGATTTATCAATATTTTAACAACTCCGCAGGATTATTAAACGTTAGTAAAGCACTTTGCTTTTTGGTTAAAACTTGGGTATGAATAATGTGCTGTTGTTCAGGAAGAAAATCAAAAAGAAGCGTGTTTTTGATTTCAAGTTCGTTAACTTTGGGTACTTCTCGAATAACTTGATATATAATAATCACATCGTCTTCCACTTCTTTATCTAAATAAACCGCTGGTTTGAGTTTACTGTTAACTTTTATGGAAAAATTTTCGTTGAGATAATTCTTCAATAGTTGAATTTCTTCCTCTGTTTCTTTGGTTGATCCGATGTAGAATTTCTTTTTATGCTTTTTTTCTAAAGTATTATTCAAATCATCAATAAAAATTCTGCTGGTAATTTGAATTGTTTTTTTTTCTTGAGCAAAATTAATTTGTGTGACAGAAACATAAAATTTATGAAATGAAAAAGATGATAGGAACAAAAAGAAAAATCCCAAAAAAATATTATTTCTCATTTTTACTTTTTTGGTAATTTTTTGTATTCCTTGCTTTTACTGACTAAATAATCAATCAAATCGATTTCTTTGTTTACTTCCAATAAATATTTCACACTAGGGTCGGTATCACAAAAACTCAAAAAAAGACCGATTTCCTCTTTTTTCAATCCCAATGTTTCAGTAAAAAAGTGATAAGTAAATTTATCTCTGACTGCTTCTTGGAAATTTTTATTAGAAGTAAATTTTACCTTTTTTTCCGGTTTATCCTTTTTGAAAATTTTACCAATCATTTTGCCAATTTCAATAAAATCCATTCCATACATAATGGTTCCATCACTAGGCATAGTTGTGTTCCTCAGTGTTGAGTAACGATCTCCTTCCACTTGAATATTCATTATATTTCCTTTATCAATATCTTCTTTTAAATCAGTAACCTTTAGATTTTTTGAATCTTTTTCTAAAATTCCCGACAATGTTCTGGGAGTAACAATCACTTCGTCTAATTCGTTGATAAATTCCTCTAATTTCACTTTTACAATGACTACTTTAAAATCTATTTCATCTAATACTAAATATTTGGATTTAAAAACTACACTGGAAAAAACCAACGTATCTTTTGGTCGGGCATAAATAGAAAAATAGCCAAATTGATCAGAAACTGCTCCTTTATTACTTGAAATATTAAACACTGTAACATTTTCATCCACATGTGATTCTGAAATAATTTGACCTTTAATCACCTCTCTTTGAATAAATTGAGAAAAAGAAGAAAGTGAAAAAAACAATAACAACAATACAAGTAATTTATTTTTCATGTTCATTTAAATAAGTTATAAAATCTTGGGCTAATTCTCCCAGTAAAAAGGCAACACGACTTTTATTTTTAGTCTGAATTGCTTGAGCTAATTCAATATCTTCAACCACATAAAATTTAAATCCGTCAACATAATCAAAAGGGATTTTAAATGTATGAATAAAAGACTCATCTTCAAAATTATTGTCTATCCATTCCATCATTCGCTCTCTTTTTTCTACTTCAATTTCTTTTTTCAGCATTTTTGTTCGCCCGGTAATCCAATTAATAATGGGATCTAATGGTATAATTCCGCCGCCGGATGTGGCGGTGTAAAGTCTTCTTTCGGCGGGAGTTAACTTTTTAGGTGTATAATTGATTATACCCAGCTCTTTCGCATTAATTCTTGTGTATTCCGTTAGTACTACTTCCTCTAGTTCGCTTACTTTAGGTGTCATCACAATTTCAATTTTCCCATTTTTAAGATCCTCAGCAGAAATACTTTTTCGCCAGTAATTTAAATGAACAGCGGAAAAAACAAGCAAATCATCTTCTTGTACTTCAATTTTAAACTCTCCTTTTTCGTTTGTAATAGTTGCTTTTTCTGTTACTAAATTAGTTACATGAATTCCCTCTGCAGAGGCATTTTCTACCTTTACAACACCATAAATTGTTTTCTGACCATAGCTACAAAGCGTGGTTAAAATTGAGACTATAAGGTGCAAAAAAAATCTATTCATCTGAGTTAAGATACGTTAAAAATTCATTTGCCAGTCTAGAAATGCATAAACTTCCATTAACGGTATCATTTGTATTAAGGTAAGTTTTAAATTCTTCATCATAAATTGTAAAAACTTTGAAACCTTCTGTATATTCTTTTGGGATGTTTAGTTGATTGATGTAGAATTCATTTTCATACCATTCGTTTAACTTTTTTAACAACAATTCCTTTTTCTCTATTTCCAATTCACCTTTTAATATTTTTGTTCTTCCAGTTACCCAATAAAGTAGTGGATCTAAAGGAATTTTACCTGTCAAAACACCTATCCAATCTGTTTTAGTCATCTTAGTAGGACGTAATTTTCGTTCAGCGGGTGTATATTCTTTCGGTTTATAATTGATTATTCCCAAATCTTGAGCATTGATTTTGGTATACTCCGTTACCACCACTTCCTCTAATATCTGCTCTTTTGTGGTCATTTCCACTTCAATAAATCCATTTTTAAGGTCGTTTTCCGAAATGCTTTTTCGCCAACAATTTAGATGAACGGCCGAAAAAACGAGTAAATCATCTTCTTGTACTTCTATTTTAAACTCTCCTTTTTCGTTTGTGATTGTGGTTTTTTCTGAAACTAAATTGAGTACATGAATACCTTCTGCCGATTGCTCTTTCACTACAACTTTTCCTTTTATTGTTGTTTGCGAAAATAGCAATGGAACCCATAACAAGAAACCGATAATCACAATATTAGTTTTGCTCATCGAGCAATCTCATTTTAATTTTTAACTAACTCTTTACAATTTAACAGCAAAGATGAAACCATTTTTTGTTTTGTCATGCTATCTCAAGTAAAAGTATTACAAAAAATTCACAACTATTTCACAACTCATTTGTAATTTTTTGTTAATCTGATGGAAATACAATCGCCATGATGTGTATTTTTGTAAAAAAATCATGAAAAACCTACTTATTGCAAGCACTTCAACACTTCACGGTGGCAATTATCTCGAGTATTTGATACCCGACTTACAACTTCATTTTGCACAATGCAAAAGCATTTTGTTTGTGCCGTATGCCCGACCGGGGGGAATTTCGCATGAGGATTATACACTGAAAGTAAAATCATTTTTTGCTTTAATGAATATTAAAGTCAATGGTTTACATGAATTCAACAATCCAATCGAAGCCATTGAAAAAGCAGAAGGCATTTTTACCGGTGGTGGAAATACTTTTTTACTTGTCACGCAATTACATCAACAAAAATTAATACTCCCATTAAAAAAAGCAATAGAAAACGGCACCCCTTTTTTGGGAACTAGTGCAGGTAGTAATATTTGTGGATTAACTATGCAAACCACCAATGATATGCCCATAATCTATCCGCCGAGTTTTGAAACGTTAGGCGTTATTCCGTTTAATTTGAATCCGCATTATTTTGATGCCGATTTACAATCAAAACACATGGGCGAAACCCGTGAAACCCGCATCAAAGAGTTTCATCAATTCAATACACAACCGGTGATTGGATTGCGAGAAGGCAGTTGGCTCGATGTTAAAGGCGATTCAATTGTATTGAAAGGAAATTTATCTGCTCGATTATTTCAACAAAATAAAGAAACGATTGAGGTGGAAAGTGGGAGTGAGATGATGGGTTATTGTAATTAATTCTCTCACAGAAAGCACGGAAAGCTCAGAAAATAACATTATTCAAAACAATCGCTTTAAGATGTTTTCAAACATTTTAAAGAGTGTCGCTTTTTAATAATTTCTCTTTTGAGATGAAAAATCTTAGATAAAGTTATTCTACAAAAAAACCCCAAACAATTGTTTGAGGTTATTAGTTGAGCGGAAGACGAGGCTCGAACTCGCGACAACCAGCTTGGAAGGCTGGAGCTCTACCAACTGAGCTACTTCCGCAAATGTGAGTGCAAATATAGACAAATATTTTTCTTTGTTGCAAATTTTTTTTGAAAAAAATAGCAAAAAACTACTACTGCATTGTAATGAATTTATTCTTAAAAAGTTATACCTTCGTTCATGTTTTTATTTTACTATTTGAGGCTTAACATTTGGAATAATTCAGTATATTGCTCTCTATGATGAAACAAATTTCTCTTTTGTTTGTGGTTGTTTTTGTCCTTTCGTGTAATGAAAAGAAAAAAATCGCTCAAATAACAAATCCGCTTCCGCCAATCGAAATTACCGATGAAGGCAAAGTGTTAGCAATTGATTCCACCAAAATTCAATCCATCAAAGATTCAATAGTCATCGCATTTTATCAAGCCAATCAAAACAGAACTTTTTGGATGGCATTTAATTGTAGAGCATCTCTTTTAACTGTTTTGAACAATGTTGAAGATGAAGGACTAAATCCGAAAGATTTTGACTTAAAAAAAATCAATAAGAATGAAAAATCAATTACTAAACTTTCTGACAAAGAATTAATTGACTACGATATTTTACTTACGCAAAACCTTAAAAAGTTTATATCAAAAACAGCTAAAGGCTCATTAAACCCAAAAAAATTATACAGCGATTGGGACTTGAAAGAAAATAAAATTGACGAACAAAAGTTACTCTTACATTTCCAACGAAAAGACTCTTTTGATTTTGCTCTTAATGAAATTGCACCTCCTCATTTGGTTTATAAACGTCTGAAAGAAAGTTTAAAATTACTCCAACAATTTCCGGATGAAAATTTCAAAAAACTTGAAATCAAAGACAAAATAGTGTTAAACGACACAAATGAAACAATGATAGAAATCAAAAAAAGGCTTTCGTATTGGAGAGAAATGAAAGCTCCGGATTCATTAACGAATGTATATGATGAATCGACTTTTAATGCTGTAAAAAAATTTCAAAGTCGGCATGGTTTAGCTCCTGATGGTGTTATTGGTAAAGGGACAATTGCCTCTTTAAATTTTTCGAAACAAAAAAGGAAAGAACAAATTATAGCCAACATGGAACGTTGGAGATGGTATCCTAGAAAATTTGAAAAAGAATATATGATTGTAAATATTCCTGATTATACATTACGGGTAATTAATGATAAAGATACGGTTAGAACACACCGAACTATTGTTGGAAAAGCAAGCAGAAGTACGCCAATTCTATCTTCCAAGTTAAGCTATATCGTTTTTAACCCAACTTGGACTGTTCCACCGACCATTTTAAAAGAAGATGTTATTCCTGCTGCAACCAAAAATAGAGGTTATTTTGCTTCAAAAAATATTACTATTTACAGCGGTGGAAATATCGTGAGTCCCTATGAATGGAATCCATCTAAAGGAAAATCCTATCGATATGTTCAATCACCGGGAAGCTCAAATTCATTGGGATTAGTAAAAATCATGTTTCCAAATAAGTTTTCTGTTTATTTGCATGATACCAACTCACGAGGATATTTTGAGAAAGAAAACCGATCCTTAAGCTCGGGTTGTATTCGAGTTCAAAATCCATTTGAATTAACTGAATATCTCTTAAATGATTCTGTTAATTGGAACAAAGAGAAAATTGATGAAACAATAGCAACTACTAAAACAAAAAACGTATACATAATCAAACCTGTATACCTTCATATATTATATTGGACGGCTTGGAGTGAAGGAAATCAGTTGATATTCCGAGATGATATATATGATTTAGATAACGATTTGTATAAGAAACTAAGAAATTAATTTCGAGGCAATTTTATAACTTCTGGAAGGATGATAAATAAACAAACACGATTTTTCTTTAATCAATTGAATAATTTCTTGGTTTAATTCAACCGGTAAAGCGGGACAACCTTGACTTCTTCCTAAACGTTTGTTTTGTTTAATGAATTTTTCTGAAACGTAATCAGCCCCGTGAATTACTACCGCTCTTTCACGAGCATTGTCATTAATTCCTTTTTCTAAACCATCTAAACGCAGCGATAATCCGTGTTTTCCAATGTACGTTTCACCTGTAAGATAAAATCCAAGACTGCTTTGAAAAGACTCAGACTTATTTGAAAAAGTAGCAGCAAACTCTTCGCCTGAATTTCTTCCGTGAGCCACTAAAGTATGATATAGAATTGTATTAGTGGTCATGTCAATTACCCACAAACGTTTTGAATTGGCTGACAAACTGAAATCTACCAACGTTAAAATATCGTTTTGGATTAATCCTTTTTGTTTCAATTGATAAAAACCTTCTAACGCTTTAGAAAAACTTTCTAATTGAGGAATTTTAAAATTATTACTGTTCAAATTATTATACAATGAAAATACTTTCGATTCGAAAGCAGTTTTAGTAGAAGCAGCAATATAAGTAGGGTCTGTGGTATTCTTGGTCGGTGTAATAAAAGAAAAAAATCCAAATAACAGCACCGGTAAAAGCTTGTAATTCATTGGTATTCTATAGGTTAAAAATTAGACTTGGGACGCCAAAAATATAAATTAAAAATTTAAAACCAAATTAAATTAAACTAAATATGCTCTTTTTTTTTAAAATAACTCACTTTCCAAAGTGAATTAAGCAGAAAACGGAAAAAAACTACAATTCGTATGTAAAAAGTGTAACAGGATAAAATTTTAACGTCTTTTCAAAATATTTCTTAATGAAATGATAAAGTAATTGTTCCTACAAATGCAATACTTAATTTTGAAAAATGTTTTTAAAAGGGCCTCAACTTTCTGCAATTTTACTCATATCTTTCAGTTTATTTGGAACAGTTGAGTTATTTGGACAAAAAAGAACAGCTGCCTTACGAATAAATGAGTCCATAACCGTTGATGGAAAATTGGATGAAGTAAGTTGGATTAAAGCTCCGTTGGCAAAAGACTTTATCATTCTTGAACCTGAGAATGGTGTTGCTGAATCTCCCGAACGGAGATCGGAGGTTAAAATTCTCTATGATGATAATGCCCTATACATCGGTGCCCTCTTGTATGACAATGAACCTTCAAAGATCGAAAAAGAAATTACTCTACGTGATAATTTTGGTACTGCTGACAATTTTGCAATATTTATTAACGGATTTAATGATGGTCAACAGGATTTTCGCTTTTTTGTCTCTGCATCCGGGGTTCAAATGGACTGTTTAGCAACCGAAAATGGCGAGGACTATTCATGGGACGCTATTTGGAATAGTGAAGTTACAATTACGGATTTTGGCTGGGTGGTTGAAATGGAAATACCATATGCCGCACTTCGCTTTTCAAAAGAAACCGTACAAACTTGGGGTGTAAATTTTGTGCGAGAAATTAGACGTTACAGACAAAAGGTAACTTGGAGTAAAGTAGATCGGGCCATAGGTTCAGTAATCAATCAGGCGGGCATTTTAGATGGTATTGAAAACATCAAAACACCTACCCGATTATTTCTGATTCCGTATACGTCAGGATATATCGAATCGAATAAAAACGGAACAGAAAGCACATTTAAAGCCGGAATGGATATTAAATACGGCATTAATGATTCGTTTACTTTGGATGCCATTTTGGTTCCTGATTTTGGACAAGCTGCTTTTGATGATGTTGAATTAAACTTAGGGCCTTTTGAGCAACAATTTAATGAAAACAGACCTTTTTTTACAGAAGGAACAGATTTGTTTTCTAAAGGAAATTTGGTTTATTCAAGAAGAATAGGAGGGCCACCATCTGTATCGCCTATTATAAGTGAAAACGAGACCGTTGAATCCTATCCAAATACTGTCAATCTTGTTAATGCTGCGAAAATTTCTGGAAGAACTTCTGAAGGTTTAGGAATTGGTTTTTTAAATGCTGTTACTGAAAAAACCTATGCTCGCATTCGTAACAACGTTACCAATGAAACTCGAGAACAATTAGTCGAGCCTTTGTCTAATTACAACATCATGGTGTTTGATCAGCGATTCAATCAAAATTCCTCTGTTTCATTCATAAACACCAACGTTACGAGACTTGGTGATTTTAGAGATGCCAATGTAACCGGCATTGTATATGATATTAATTCCAAAGGAAATAAATACAATTTTTCAGGCGATTTGAAAATGAGTAGTATTTATGATGATGAAAAAGGAAATGGCTATTCAACGTATATAAATTTTGGAAAAACGTTTGGTAAGTACCGTTATTCCATAGCTTCACAATATGTTTCTAAAGATTTTGACATCAACGATTTAGGCATCAACTTTATAACCAATTATCACAATATTGCCGCAAATTTTAGTTATCGGATTTTGAATCCAACCAAACGATACAATTCATTTCGATTAAACACCAACTACTATTTAGAACTTGAAAACTCCACCGGGAAAGCACAAGAGCATTGGATTAATATGAATATTAATTCCAGCACTTTAAAAAATGATTTTATTGGTTACGGTTTTTTTGTAAGTCCTTTTATTACATATGATTTTTATGAATCCAGAGTTACCGGAAGACCTCTTGCTGTTCCGTCTAGTGGCAATATTTGGATATATTTCTCTTCCAATTACAATCGAAAATTTGCTTTAGATGTTGAACCGTCCATACGAATTTTTGATCAGGAAAACCGATTAAATTATGGTTTATTCATAAGTCCGAGATATCGATTTAATGACAAATTAACATTGATTTATTCCACCAATTACAACCGCCAATACAGCGATATTGGCTGGGTAGATTTTACAGAAAATGACATTGTTTTGGCAGAAAGAAATCGCACTATATTTACCAATTCCATCACCGGAAAATACGCCATTAACAATATCATGACTTTGAATTTAACCACCCGACATTATTGGTCTTATGCAGATAACATTCAATTTCATACTTTGTTAGAAGATGGGTCTTTTATTCCAAATACTAGTTACAATAACAATAAAGATGTTAATCTAAATTTGTGGAATTTTGATTTATCCTATTCATGGTGGTTTGCCCCGGGAAGTCAAATAACCGCTTTGTATCGAAACAATGCCCAAAACTTTTCGAACGAAATTAATAAAAGTTTTGGATCAAACGTTGGTAATGTTTTTGAAGATAATTTAAATCATGTTTTTTCAGTGAGTTTACGCTATTTTATTGATTATAACAAAGCTAAAAATTGGTTTAAAAAAGTGTAAATCTCGCGTCCGCAATTACGTATTTCATTATCTTTGCTACAAAATTTTTCCTATGAACAAGAAAGTAATCCTAATGATTTTAGACGGATGGGGACATTCTCCCGATCCTAAAGTTTCTGCTATTGACCATGCCAATACACCGTTTATTGATTCCTTATACAAAAATTATCCCAATGCGGAACTGAGAACAGACGGCTTAAATGTAGGACTTCCGGAAGGTCAAATGGGAAATTCAGAAGTAGGTCATATGAATTTAGGAGCCGGAAGAATTATTTATCAAGAGTTAACCCGAATTAATTTGGCGGTTCAACACAAAACGTTGAATCAAGAAAAAGTGGTGCAAGATGCTTTTTCTTATGCTAAAAACAATCATAAAAATGTACACTTCTTAGGTTTGGTTTCTGATGGTGGCGTTCACTCACATACATCACATTTGAGAGGATTATTGGATGCCGCTCAAGATTTTGGTTTAGAAAATGTTTTTGTTCACGCCTTTACAGACGGACGTGATGTGGATCCAAAATCAGGAAAAGGTTACCTCGAATCGTTGGAAAATTATATTGTTCATTCCAAGGCAAAACTTGCATCAGTTTGCGGAAGATATTATGCAATGGATCGAGACAAACGCTGGGAACGTGTAAAAAAAGCTTATGATTTGTTAGTCAATGGAATTGGAACGCCTTCTACCAATGCACTTGATACCATTCAAAAAAGTTATGATGCTAATGTAACAGACGAATTCATTGAACCTATTATCATGACGAATAATAAGGGTAAAGCACTTGCAACGATTCAAAATGGTGATGTGGTTATTTTCTTCAACTTTAGAACAGATCGTGGAAGACAATTAACAGAAGCTTTGTCGCAACGGGATTTTCATGAACAAAACATGCATAAATTAGATTTGTATTATGTGACCATGACTAATTATGATGAAACCTATCAGAATGTAAAAGTCATTTATAACAAAGACAATATTACCGAAACACTTGGTGAAGTGTTAGAAAAAAACCACAAAAAACAAATCAGAATTGCGGAAACAGAGAAATATCCGCATGTTACCTTTTTCTTTTCCGGTGGAAGAGAAGAACCTTTTGAAGGCGAAACCAGAATTTTACGCAATTCACCAAAAGTAGCTACTTATGATTTGCAGCCTGAAATGAGTGCTTTTGAATTGAAAGATGCTTTAGTGCCTGAATTGCAAAAAGAAGAAGTTGATTTTGTGTGTTTGAATTTTGCCAACGGCGACATGGTTGGACATACAGGCGTGATGGAAGCCGCCATAAAAGCTTGCGAAGCTGTTGATGTTTGTGTGAAAGAAGTAATTGAAACCGCTTTAGCTCATCATTATACCACAATAGTAATAGCGGACCACGGTAACTGTGAAACGATGATTAACCCGGATGGTTCACCTAATACAGCTCATACTACTAACCCAGTGCCGGTGATTTTGGTTGATAAAGAATTAAAAACAATTCATAATGGTGTATTAGGAGACATTGCACCAACCATTTTAGTCCTTATGGGAATTGAACAACCGAAAGCTATGACAAGACACTCTTTAGTATAAATTATATTGAAAACGATTTATAAATTTTACTTTCTTATTTGGATTTTTACTCTCCAAAATTCCTTCGCTCAAGGTGGGGCACCTTCTTGTGCACAATTTCAAGCTAATTTTGAAGCGTATCAATCGTGTGCTACAAGCATCCCATTTCAAAATTCAGTAGGTGGTAATAGTGAAACGTTTAACACAACCTGTATAGAGCAAAATTTTCAAGGCCCTACATGGTTTTTTATTAAAATTCAAACCCCTGGAAATATTACTTTACAAATCAATCAAGTGGGAAATAATGGAATAGGAACTGACGTTGACTTTGTGCTTTGGGGACCTTTTAATGACCTATCCAATGTTTGCAGTCAGTTAAATACATCGGTTGAAGTAGACTGTAGTTGGCTGCCTGATAGTGTTGAAATTGTAACTATTCCCAATGGTCAAGTGGGAGAATTATATGTTTTGTTGATTGACAATTATTCCAATGTGCCGGGAGAAATTACAATTACTCAAATTGGTGGCACAGGAAGTTCGGACTGTAGTTTTTTATCATCAGTAGATATTACTGACGAAACTGGAAATGAAATTACACAAACCGATTACTGTAAACCGGAAACAAAAAGTATAACCGCCACTATTGATGTGACCGACTTTGATGGAAATCCATCCGATTTACGGTTTAATTATACTTGGTTCCGTAATGATATATTGCTTACTACAATAATAAATAGTAATTCAAGCACCAACACCTTAGCAAACCTATCTGAATCAGGGATATATAAAGTAGAAACAACTGCTTATGATAGTACGGACTCAACTGTTGACCAAACTAATTTACCCATTAGTGTAGACGAAATAGAGTTGAAATTTTTTATAACACCAAACATAACAATTGAAAGTTCTACAACAAATTGTTTAAAAGAAAATCCTATACTGCAAAGCACTATTTTAAATCAAAATCTATTTGACCCACTTGTTGACAATCCGTTTTATCAATGGTATAGAAATGACGTGGGTATTTTTGGAATTTCAAATGAAAGTTTTACACCAATATTACCCGGAAATTATTATTTAAGTATAAAAAATGGGAGCTGCAACGAGGTTATATCAAACTCAATTTTTATTTATGACACTCCACAAGTAACTATTCAAGATGCTACTACAATTTGTGATAATGAAAGTTATACGATAACATCTTCGTTTGCGAATAGTAGTAATTTGAGTAACTTGACGTATCAATGGTATCAAGACAATAATCCCATTGTAGGTGCAAACGCACCAACATTATTAGTTTCTACTGCTATTCAAGCAAACAATTCTACTGCCAATTATTATTTGGAAGTTACTGAGGAAGGAATTTGCGTGGGAGATTCAAATACTGTTTCTGTTCAGATAAATGCTGTTCCGGTACTCAATCCAAACCCGGTTATCATAGAACAATGTGATTATATTACCCCAAATAACGACGGAATTGCAACAACAAATTTAACAACAGCATATAACGAAATCACCAATAATGTAAATGGTTTAACCTTGTTATATTTTTTAGACAGTGGTTTAACACAACCTATTTTAAATCCAGAAACTTTTGTTAATACTACTTCAAATCAAACCATTTATGTGATTGCCGTCAATCAAAGTGTTACCCCAAATTGCACTTCAACTTCAGTTGCTACTATTGCTTTGACTGTAAATCCAACCAGTTTATCTAGCTATCCAAACATGGCTTCGGTCTGTCCGGTTTTGAATCAAAATTATGGATTAGTCAATTTCTCTCTACAAGAAAATAGCATTCGAACAACTTTTTTTGGTGGTAATCCTGTTGAAATTACGTTCTATTTAAACGCTGTTGATGCTTCTGTAAAAGCGAATCAACTGAATGATTTATCTCAAATACCAATTGGTATCCAAACCATTTACACACGAATTGAAACAAATAATATCTGTGAGGGTGTGGGAACATTTCAAATAGAGGTTAAAACCCCACCTATTCAAAACAGTATCAATTCAATTAATCTGTGTGAAAATGAGACAGTTGTTTTGAATAGTTTTGATACAGAAGCTTTGCTTTCGCAAAATGCCTCGGTACAAGCCTCCTATTTCAGAACATTTCAAATGGCTGAAAATAATTTCGGTTCTTTAAATAAAAATATTCCACAAGCTTTCCCGGTTGGCAGCAATACAATTTTTGTTCGTTTATTTGACACGACTACACAATGCTTTTCAATAGTTAGTTTCAATATTGAAGTTTTTCCAAATCCGGTTATTTTTGCCCCAAATCCTATTTCGATTTGTGGTGATACGGTTGCTTCATTTGACTTAACACTGCGTAACAATCAAATCACCGGAGGTAACTCAAATTATCAAGTTTTTTATTATGAATCAGCAGCCGATTTAGCCACTGATAATTTTATTGCACAACCGGATGCTTATTCATCAGCTACAAAAACAATTCTTGTAAAAGTCGTTGACCCAACCAATAATAATTGTTCCTCAACAACCAATTTAAGCATAATAGTTGCAACGATTCCCGGAAGTACAAACAACCCTACTCCTATTGAAAAATGTAATGACAGCGGTTTTTTTACTTTTGATTTAACTGAAAGATCTGCAGAAATTCTTGGCTCATCTAGCACAAATAATACTATTATCCGTTATTATGAAAATTTTGCTGATGCACTTAACAACAACAATTTCTTTATTCAAAACCCAACCGATTTTACGAATTCTACCCAGGATTTTCAAAAGATTTATGTGCAAGTGACCAGCTCAACCAATTTTGACAGCGAATCTGGGCAAACTTGTTTTAGAATTTTAGAATTGGACCTTTATGTTCGTCCATTTCCTGAAAATAATTTAAGAACTTTTCCCTATTACATTTGCGTTGATGAAAATGGGGATATTCTAAAAGAAGCCTTCATCAGAACGCAACTCAATGAAACAGCATTTTCTTTTGAATGGTTTGTAAACTTTGATGCACAGCCTGGAAATCAAATTGCAGGAGAATCACTGAGTACATTTTCAACTGATATAGAAGGTAATTTTTCGGTTTTGGTTACAAATATTTCCAATGCGGCACTCTGTTCGAGTATTTTTAATTTTACAACCATCAAAACGTTGGCTCCAAATAATGTCACGATTTCACCACAAAATCTAATCGGATTCGAAAATGAAAATACAATAACCGCAACGGTTACTCCTTTATCATCAGATTATGAATATTCCATTATTCCTGATTTGTGGCAAGAGAGTCCGGTGTTTACAAACATTCCTGCCGGAGATTTTGTGTTACGCGTACGCAATAAATTTGGTTGTGATGAAATAAGCACCACTTTTACCGTGTTAGACTTTCCCCTATTTTTTACACCTAATGGCGATGGTTTTAACGACACTTGGAAAGTGATTGGTTCACCCATTATTGAAATTGTGCATATTTATATTTTTGATCGATACGGAAAGCTTCTAAAACAGATTGGACAAAACGGCAACGGTTGGGATGGCACTTTTAACGGAAGTCTGATGCCTTCTGATGATTATTGGTATAAAGCCGTTTACAAAAAAGGAGGAATTGAACAGGAATTTAGATCAAATTTTAGTTTGAAAAGGTGAAAAACAAACTTAATTCAAAATTCAAGTCCTGCTTCGGTGGGACTTTTTTTATGCTTTTTTACATTAACTATTAAAATTAAGTTAATCAATTTCAAAATCAATAGTAATACTATTAAATTTGCTTTCTTAAATTGTAATTGAAAAGTTTCTGCATGAAAAACATTTTAGAAGGCATCAAAATAAACATTAGCCCTAAAATTTATGTTAAAGATCCGGAAACCTCTGAATTAGGCAAAAAGATTCTTGAAAACAGCATTTTATTAATTGATGAGATTGGGTTTGATAATTTTACTTTTAAAAAATTAGGACAAAAAATTGGTTCCAACGAAAGTTCAATCTATCGTTATTTTGAAAGCAAACACAAACTTTTACTATACTTAACTTCTTGGTATTGGGGATGGATAGAATTCAAATTAGTGCTTTCTACCAACAACATTTCCAATCCCAATGATAAATTACTCAAAGCAATCGAAATTGTGACCGAAGAAATAATTGCCGACAACAATCATCCGCATATTAACGAAGTCCTTTTACATAAAATTATTATTTGCGAATTTTCAAAATCTTATCTCACCAAAGAAGTTGATGGAGAAAATAAAGAAGGCTATTTTTTAATTTACAAACGAGTAATTAATCGAATTATAGAAATGGTAAAAGAAGTAAATCCCTCCTTTCCTCACGCCAAAAGTCTGGTTTCAACTGTTGTTGAAGGAGCTTTGCATCAACACTTTTTAAAAGACCATTTTAAATCAATTACAGATTGTTCTGAAAATAATACCCCCACAGAGTTTTTCAAAACGTTAGTTTTAAAACAAATTACTTAATCATGGAAAAAAAATCAAATTCGATTTCACCGCTCAAACGATTCGTTAATCTTCTTAAACTAGATAAAAAAGACATCTATCAAGTAATTTTTTATGCTGTATTTTCAGGTATTGTAAGTCTTTCTCTACCCCTTGGAGTGCAAGCCATTATTAACCTTATTCAAGGAGGGCGAGTAAGTTTATCGTGGATTATACTAGTTATTGTCGTAATCATTGGTATCATTTTTACAGGTATTCTACGATTAATGCAACTAAGAATAACAGAAACCATTCAACAAAAAATATTCATTCGATCATCATTTGAATTCTCCTATCGATTTCCAAAAATAAAACATAGTGAATTTAATAACAATTATCCCCCGGAAATTGCCAATCGATTCTTTGATACCATTACTGTTCAAAAAAGCTTGGCAAAATTAATTTTAGATTATTCTGAATCATTGCTTCAAATTATTTTTGGTTTACTTCTACTCTCCATTTACCACCCACTTTTTATTTTTTTTGGTATTGTATTGTTCGTTGTTTTGTATTTAATTTTCAAAATTTCTTTTGAAATCGGTTTAAAAACCAGCTTAACGGAATCAAAACACAAGTACAAAGTGGCCCACTGGATTCAGGAAATTGCCAGAAATTATTTTGGTTTTAAAAACAGTATTGAATCTGAATTTGCATTAAGCAAAAATGATAAATTAGTAACAGAATATCTAAAGGCGAGAGAAAGCCATTTTGAAGTTATTAAAAAACAATTCATTCAATTAATTGGTTTTAAGGCACTTATTTCTGCCGGTTTATTGTTAATTGGTGGTTATTTGGTGATTCAACAGAAATTAAACATCGGTCAATTTGTTGCCGCAGAAATCATTATTCTTTTAGTTATTAATTCTGTTGAAAAAATAATAGTGGGATTAGAGACGTTTTATGATGCTTTAACTTCCATCGAAAAAATTGGACAAGTAGTTGATCTAGAGATTGAAGAAATCAATAACACTCAAAGCACCTTTTGTTATAAAAATATACATTTTGAATTAGATCAGCTTAGTTTTTCCTTCTCTGATTCCAATAAAAAAATTCTTAACGGCATTTCTTTAAACATTCATCAAGGAGAAAAAATTTATCTGGTTGGAAAAAATGGTTCCGGGAAAACAACTTTATTACGCATTTTAGCGGGTTTAATTCAGAATAATGGTAGTTCAATATATATTAATGACGAACATTATAACAAAATCAACCTTGAACAATACAGGTCTCAAATTGGAGTAATTACTGAGGGACAATCACTATTTGAAGGGACAATTGCGGAAAACATTACATTTAAAAATCCTCAAATATCCACAGAAAAATTAAAATTAGTATTGGAACAGTTGAAATTAACTGAAATAATTAAACGAATGCCAAAAGGACTGGATGAAAAAATTCTTTCCGAGGGCAAACAATTACCTTCCTCATTAACCCAAAAAATTCTTTTAGCACGAGCAATAATAAATGATCCTTTAGTATTGTTTTTGGAAAGTCCGTTCGATAAAATGGATGATGACGAAAGCAAAGAAATCATCGATTTTATTCTTTCCAATGAAAACAAATGGACAGTAATTGTAACTTCTAAGAACAATTATTGGAAAGAAAAATGTAGCAGAATAATAACATTAGACAAAGGAAAACTAATCTCAGATACGAAATAATATGTTGAATATATCGCAAAATAATATTAACGAGAAAGTTAATCTAACTCGTTTCAATACTATCAAAACATTAAGTGACAGAAAGTACTTTAAAACATTTAACCGTTTGTTAATGTGGTTTTTGATTGGAAGTTTCTTGTTTGTTTTACTCCCATGGACACAAAACATACAAGGATCGGGATTTGTAACCACTGTTTCGCCTGAACAGCGTCCGCAAACCATTCATACTGCTATTGCCGGACGAATTGAAAAATGGTACGTTTCCGAAGGACAATATGTTAATAAAGGTGATACAATTCTGTTTATCTCGGAGATAAAAGATGACTATTTTGATCCAAATTTAGTGGATAATACCGAAAGTCAGATGAAAGCAAAAATACTTTCTGAAGAGTCATACGAGGGAAAAGCGAACTCTCTTTCCTCCCAAATTGCAGCCATCGAACGTGAACGAATTTTAAAACTTGAACAAGCCAGAAATAAAATTGAACAATCGCTTTTGAAAGTAAAAAGTGATAGTATGGATTTGGAAGCTGTAAAAACTCAACTGAAAATTGCCCAAACTCAGTTCAAACGATCACAAGATTTAAACAAGGAAGGCTTAAAGCCAATGACCGACTTGGAAGACAAACGTTTAAAGTTACAAGAATCGGAAGCAAAAATCATCACCCAACAAAACAAATTGTTAACCGCCAAAAATGAGTTAATTAATGCACGTGTCGAAATTAATCGAATTACAGCAGAGTACACTGATAAAATCTCGAAAGCTCAAAGTGAGCGATTTACAGCGTTAAGCAGTCAGTTTGACACTGAAGCTCAAGTGAATAAACTTCAGAATCAAGTGACCAATTATAAAATGCGAAACGAGCTGTATTACATCAAAGCTCCTCAAAACGGTTATGTGAACCGTGCCTTGCAATCCGGAATTGGAGAAACCATTAAAGAAGGAACGCCGGTTGTGAGTATTATGCCGTCTAAATATGATATTGCTGTGGAAACCTATATTGACCCAATTGATATGCCACTGATTCACAAAGGAGAAAAAGTGCGTATTTGGTTTGACGGATGGCCAACCATTATTTTTAGCGGATGGCCAAACTCCTCTTATGGAACTTTTGGTGGAAAAATTGTGGCGGTAGAAAATTTCATTAGTGCAAATGGAAAATACCGTGTATTGATTGCTCAAGATCCGGAGGATAAAAATTGGCCAAAAGAGCTGAATATCGGTGCAGGTGCACAAACATTTGCTCTATTGGATAATGTTCCGATTTGGTATGAACTATGGCGAAAATTAAACGGGTTTCCACCTAATTTTTATACCCCAACTTCTACATCAGAAACAAAAAAATAGTCATCCAATGAAAAACAAAGCCTATCTTTTATTGCTTTTTTCAATTGTTTCTTGGTCACAAAATATGGCTACTGATTCTATCTTAACCTTGGATGCTTATTTGGGTTATGTAAAACAATTTCATCCTTTGGTAAAACAAGCTAATTTAGAAGTAAGTCAAGCACAAGCCGGTATCATTGCCGCTCGTGGTGGATTTGATCCTAAAATTGAGGTGGATTATGAAAACAAACAATTTAAAAATTCTGAATATTTTGATTTATTGAATTCAACTTTCAAAATTCCGACTTGGTATGGTATAGAAATTAAAGCCGGTTTTGATCGTATGGATGGTGTTTTTCTTAATCCGCAAAATACAGTTCCCACTAATGGATTGGCGATGGCAGGAATTTCGGTTCCCATTGGGCAAGGTTTGTTGATAAATGACCGAATGGCCGATTTGAAAAAAGCCAAAATATTTAACAATTTATCGCAGGCCGAACGCGACTTGGAAGTAGCTAATGTGCTTTATACTGCTTCAAACAGTTACTTTAATTGGTATAGAAATTATAACGAATACAAGCTCTACGAAACTTTTTTAAAGAATGCTCAATTTCGTTATGATGGTATAAAAGGTTTAATCACAGCCGGTGATCGTCCCGCTATTGACAGTATTGAAGCCGGCATCTTGGTCAAATCACGCAAGTTAAGTTTGGAGCAATCACGGTTAAAATTGCTTAAATCAAAGTTGGAATTATCGAATTTTTTGTGGTTTGAAAATAATTTACCTTTAGAATTACAAGACGGAATTTCACCGGAAACCGAGTTGGAAAAAAAGGTTGAAAATACATTAAAAACAAACGGATTACTATTGGCCGACATTGATTTTCAAAACCATCCGAAAATCCGTTCGCTTCAAAATAAAGTATCAATTTTGGAGGTTGAAAAACGTCTCAAAGGCGATTTGTTAAAACCTACCATTAATTTGAATTACAATTATTTATCGGAACCGGAATTTGTTCGTGATTTTAATACCGTCAATTATAAGTATGGCATCAACTTTAGCTTTCCTCTATTTCTGCGAAAAGAAAGAGGAAATTTTAAAATGGCTAAGTTCAAATTACAAGATGCCGAATTAGATTTGCAACTTGAAAACCAAGTACTTCGAAACAAAATAGATTATCAATTAGAGGAAATCAATTCGTTGAAAGAGCAAATTAATATAGCAAACGAATTAGTCGATAACTTTACAACTATGCTTGAAGCTGAAGAACGAATGTTCTTTTTTGGAGAAAGTTCCCTCTTTTTAATTAATTCGCGAGAGAATAGTTTATTAAGCTCTAGTTTGCAACAAATCGACACCCAATTACGATTCTGTGCTTCCAATGCAGATTTATTTAAGTTGATTGCAAATCCGCAGTTTAATGAATAATCGGTTAGTTTTTTTAGTTTAAAAGTTTAAAGGTTTAAAAGTTTAAGAGTAAAAAAAGAGAGTTTAGTCATTAGTAGTAATCAATTAACGCTATCCCTTCTAAACTTTTAAACCTTTAAACTCTTAACCTAAATTATAGAATCAACAAATCATCTTTTTAATCTCCATCATTTCATAATATGCCTTTTCAATCCATTCTCGGTGGTTGGGATGGGCAATTTTTACCATTTCAGCAACACGTTGTTTCAATGTTTTTCCATATAAAATAGCGATTCCATACTCCGTAATAATATATTGAACATGTGAACGTGTAGTTACTACACCAGCTCCTTGTTTTAAAAACGGAACAATTCGACTTTCTCCTCTTTTGGTTTGAGAGGGTAAAGCAATTATAGCTTTACCACCAACACTTAAAGAAGCCCCACGGATAAAATCCATTTGACCGCCTACCCCAGAGTACATTTTTCCGCCTATTGAATCGGCACAAACTTGTCCTGTTAAATCTACTTCAATTGCCGAATTAATAGCTACCATTTTTGGGTTTTTCCTAATTCGAGCCGTATCATTCACAGCAGAGGACTCTTTTAATTCCACAAAAGAATTATCATCTACAAAATCATACAATCGTTTTGAACCCATCAAAAAAGTAGCTAAAACACGACCACGTGTAGTTCCTTTATAATTGCAATTGATAATATCATTCTCAATTAGGTCTATCACACCATCCGAAAACATTTCGGTGTGTAATCCTAAATCTTTATGATTAGTTAATTTACTCAAAGCTGCATTTGGAATAGAACCAATCCCCATTTGAAGTGTACTTCTATCTTCGATTAAAGAAGCTATATGACCTCCTATAATTTCTTCTTCTAATGTAAATTCTTCTATTCCATGATTAAAAATCGGCTCATTAACTTCCACTAAATAGTCTATCTCAGATTCATGTAAAATTCCGTCTCCAAACGTTCTTGGCATTTGCGGATTCACTTGAGCTATGACTACTTTAGCATTTTCAATTGCGGCGACTGTTGCTTCCACAGAGACTCCCAAAGAGCAATAACCATGTCTGTCGGGTGGGGATACATGAATTAATACCACATCTAAAGGCAGAACATTTTTTCGAAACAAGTTAGGTAACTCACTCAAAAAAACCGGGGTATAAGAACCATTTCCGGCTTTTAAAGTATGTCTCACATTGGCTCCTATAAAAAAAGAGTTCACATGAAAACTTTCGATTAATTCAGGATTCGCATAAGGTGCTTCTCCTTCTGTATGCAAATGGCAAATTTCAACATTTCTTAATTCCGATGCTCTGGCGGTCAAAGCTTTTGTTAATATGGTAGGGGTAGCGGCTGCGGCATGCACATAAACCCTATCGCCTGATTTAATGACTCTTACAGCTTCTTCAGCGGTGACATACTTGCTCATAATTCCTAAATTTTGAACAAAGATAAGGGTGATTTTTCGTTTAAAAACTGATATTTCTCATTGTTTTTGCTGATTTTAGCCCCGGTAGCAGCGAAAAGTCTTTTGAAGGACTGAGGCAGTTTTTTCTTGGTAAAAAAAAGCGACTTTGAGAAGCTCTTTTTTTACATTAGAAAAACGGCTCAAGACAAAAAAGCTTGCAGCGAATGACGGGAAATAGCTTCTGATAAAAAAAGATAAAAAAGTGTACCTTTGTCACTTTAAATTTTGAATATGATTATCCCTAAAACCCGAGAAGAGATTGAGTTAATGCGAGCGAGTTCGCTATTGGTTTCTAAAACGCTTGGTATGATTGCAAAGGAAATTAAGCCCGGTGTTACGACCTTGTATTTAGATAAATTAGCTGAAGAATTCATTCGTGACCATGGCGGAGTTCCTGCTTTTTTGGGGTTATATGGTTTTCCAAATTCGTTGTGTATGAGTCCAAATGCTCAAGTGGTTCATGGCATTCCAAATAATAAACCGTTGGAAAGTGGCGATGTGATTTCAGTGGATTGTGGGGTTCTGATGAATGAATTTTATGGCGATCATGCGTACTCATTTGAGATTGGCGATGTATCTCCTGAAACTAAAAAGTTATTGAAAGTGACCAAAGAATCATTATATGTTGGTATTCGTGAATTCAAAGCCGGCAATCGTGTGGAAGATGTGGGGAATGCCATTCAAACCTATTGTGAATCAAACGGATATGGAGTAGTTAGAGAATTAGTTGGACATGGTTTGGGAAGAAAAATGCACGAGGATCCGGAGATGCCTAACTATGGTAAAAAAGGTAGAGGTAAATTGTTTGTAGAAGGTATGGTTGTTGCTATTGAACCGATGATCAACATGGGAACCAAAAACATTAAACAACTCAAAGACGGTTGGACGATTTTAACTGCTGATATGAAACCTAGTGCTCATTTTGAACACAATGTGGCATTGATTGATGGAAAACCGGAGTTGCTTTCTACGTTTCAATATGTGTATGATGCATTGGGAATTGTAAGTGATGAAGAGAAAGAGTTTAGAAGGAAACCTTTATAAACCTTCACGCGACTTCCTCCAAAGAAAAGGAAAACAAGACGTTGAAATTTGTACTTATATTGAATTCACTTAAAATAAAATATCCAACTTATGAACTGCAAAACTTGTGATTATTCAATCGTAGATGTTGATGCAAAATATTGTCCAAATTGCGGTGCTAAAATAGTGGATGAACGTCTATCTCTAAAAGGAACGTGGGAAGAATTTATTGGCCCTTTTTTCAGTTGGGATAACAATTTTTGGAGAACTTTTTTCGGAATGTTTAAAAATCCGAAAGATGTTTTGGAAGCCTATATTGGTGGTGCCAGAAAAAAGTATTTTCATCCCTTTTCCTACATTGTATTATATGCTACCATAGCTGTTTTTTTCTATAAATTCTTTCCGATGGAATCAATTATTGAATTTTCTGATGGTTTTTCAAAGGGATTGAACACCAGTAAAAGTCCAAAAGATGATTTAAAAATTGATATGAAATCGCTTATGGAGTCTTTAATGGGATATTATAATTTTTTAATTCTGTCATTAATCCCAATATACTCCTTAACAAGCTTTTTAGTTTATTATAAAAAAGGACACAATTTTTTTGAACACCTAGTATTTAATAGTTACCTGCAAACAAATCTTGGTTTTATATCATTATTACTTCAAGTAATTTTAGTAAATTATTTTGGCATAACTTTTCAAACTTATAGCTTGCTATTTTTGGTTGTTTTTATTGTGTTTACTCTGTATGCTTTAAAGAAACTGTATAATCAAAATCTTAAACAAACTGTTTTTTCCGGAATTTTATATGTTCCTCTGTTTTTTGGATTATATATGGCTGTTTTGTTTATCATCACGATACTTTTTGTTATTGGCATCTTATTAACTAAAATTTAATGAAAAAACTTTTTAAGCTACTATTAAATACCATCCCACGACCAATATTGATTCGATTGAGTTATGTGGTGAGACCTATTTTAGCTTTTTTGCTGAAAGGAAATCGGTTTACTGACCCAATTGACGGGAAAAGTTTTAGAATGTTTTTACCTTACGGATATGGAAAACAACGTAATAATGTGTTGTCCCCAAGTACACTTTCGTTGGAAAGACATAGGTTGTTGTGGTTGTATTTGAATGAACAAACAGACTTTTTTATTTCTCCCAAAAAGGTTTTGCATTTTGCACCGGAACAAGCGTTTTATAAACGTTTTAAATATCAAAACAATTTAGATTATACCACTACGGATTTATTTTCACCGTTAGCAGATGTGAAAGCGGATATTTGTAATCTCCCTTTTAAAGATAATATGTATGATGTGATTTTATGTAATCATGTATTAGAACATATTCCAAATGATACGAAAGCGATGCAAGAATTGTATCGCGTTTTAAAACCAGGTGGTATGGGAATTTTTCAGATTCCACAAGATTTGTCAAGAGCTGCTACTTTTTCGGATGATTCGATTACGGATGAAAAAGAAAGAGCCCGAATTTTTGGTCAATATGATCATGTTCGCGTATATGGAAGAGATTATTTTGACAAACTGAGAACCATTGGATTCAAGGTTATTGAAGAAGATTATACTTCAAAAATATCGCCTGAATTGGTGGAGAAATATTGTTTAGCAAAAGGAGAAATTATACCGGTTTGTTTTAAATAAAACAAAACCCACGATTAAAACCGTGGGCTTGTATAATTAAATAATTTGTAAATTATTTTTCCGGCATTAACATGGCCACGACCTTATCTTTTGAAAGGTATTTTTTGGCTACTGCCTGAATATCTTTTGCAGTAACCGCATCAATTTTTTGTTCAACTTGTAAAATTTCATCTGCTGAAACTCCATAAGTAAACGAACGCGTTAGATAAGACATCCAATAGTCATTTTGTTTAATTTTTTCTTTATAATCTAATTTTTCAGCTTCTTTGAATTTATTTACATCTTTATCTTCCGGACCATTTTCGATAATTTTATTTAATTCTCTTAAGGCTGATTGCGTTAATGCTTCAGCATTCTCAGGTCCACAAGGGAAATTAATAGTAAAATTATAACTTCCGTAGGGCACTTTATTCATACTTCCTCTGGCATTTGCTCCATATACTCCACTTTCATTTTCACGAAGCTCCTCAATCAGTTTAATACTTAAAACCTCTCCGGCAGCTCTTAAGGCTAGAGCTTCTTTTGCATCATATGTACAATCACCATAGAACATGATGTTTACAGTACTTTTTGGGTCTTTTCCTTTGTTTACTACTTTTTTCAAGTCGCCTTTTTTCATTCTATAACCCAAATCAACCGCATTTTCTGTAGTTTGACCTGCTGGTAAGGAGGCTAAATATTGTTTGGCAAACTCTACTAACTTTTGTTCGTCTATGTTCCCAACAAAATAAAAATGGAAGTCAGCCGCATTAGCAAAACGCTCTTTATATTTATTATATGCCAATTCATAATCTGTTTTTTCCCAAGCGGCATCATCAGGTAAGATTCCTTTAAAACGTGGATTATCCTGATTTAAGTAAGTATATAATTCATTTTGAAAATGCATGGTTGGCATTGCTTTCATATTAGCCATAAAACCATTTTGTTTGATTTTATAACTTTCAAAAGCTTCTTTGTCAAAATTCAAATCTGTAAAATAGGCATAAACTGTTTGAAATAGAAATTCCAAATCTTTTGGTGCTGCGGAACCACGAAAACCTTCTTGCGTCCCTCCAACATAAGGATTTACACGGGCAATTTTTCCTGTCATAAATTTGTTGATGTCATTTAACTTCATACCGGAGAAACCTGCCTCTGCTAATCCATTCATTGCCCATTGTACTTTCTCATATTCTTCATTTCCTATTAAATTAGATCCACCAAAACTTAACGCTTCAAAAAGTATTTCATCGTTTTTAAAATCGGTTTTTTTATATGTTACCTTTGCCCCATTTGACAATATTAATGTGGTTGTTCCGATTTTATCGTTGGTATCTTTTTTAACAACAGAACCTTTTTTTACTGGATTACGCAATAAGCTTTCTGCAACAGCTTCATCTACATATGCCTTAATGGTTGATTTATCAATTTTCATAGAATTCAAAACTTCCTGTTCTGTCGGCTTTACCATTCCATCTTTTTCAGGTCCAGTTAAAATAACTACTCTGTTGTCTTCTTTAATGTAACCATTAATTAATTTATTAGTTTCTTCAAGAGAAATAGTAGGTAATAACTTTTGCATGGTCATGTATGTCCATTCAATTCCTGGTACTGGTTCATTCTGTAAAAAATTTGCTTGGTACTCCCAAACATAATTTTCAGATTCTGTTTTATCTTTTTCGTTAAATTGTCGTTCAATTTGAGATAGAAAATCTGTTTTTGCTCTCTCTAATTCACCCGAAGTAAATCCGTATGCTTTTACTCGCTCATTTTCTTCCACTAAAATTTTCAAGGCATCTAGTTGTTTATCTTGAGGGACCATAGCAAATGATTGAAATGCATTCTTAGTTTTAGCAAAAGTACTACCATAATAAGAATACCCGTAAGTAAATGGTGGGTTTGGAGAGTTCCTTTTTTCTTCTAAACGATTATTTAACATTGTTGCAAACAAGCCTATAACTAACTCATCTCGCATATCACCTATAGTTTTAACCACTTTAGGCTCACCATAATCTTTATAAAGCAACTGTACTTGAGTAAAAGCTGCCTCAGGATCACTTTCAATTGCTACAAATGTTTCTTGATGATTAGGAACATCAAATTTAATTCTAGGTTTTTCATTCTTAGGGTTTTTATAGGATGAAAAATGAGCTATTATTTTTTTCTCCATTTCGTTAACATCTATGTCGCCAACAACGATGACACTCATTAAATTAGGTCTGTACCAATCTTTATAAAAATTAATCACTTTATCATAAGTAAAGTTTTCTAATATCTCTTTTTGACCAATTGGAAGACGTTTTGCATAATGGGAATTATACATCATTTTAGGCATAAATCTACCCATCATGCGTTTATCAGCACCCAGACCGATGCGGTATTCTTCAAGAACAACACCGCGTTCTTTATCAATTTCTTCGGGGGTTAATGTTGTATTGAAAGCCCAATCTTCAATTATTTGAAATCCTTTTTCTAATTTTTCTGGGTCATTTGAAGGAATGGGAAGAAAGTAAACTGTTTCATCAAAACTAGTATAAGCATTTAAGTGTTGGCCGAATTTCACGCCAATACTTTGCAAATAATCTACTAATTCATTTTTTGGAAAATTCTTTGTCCCGTTAAAGCACATATGCTCCATAAAGTGAGCTAATCCTTGTTGATCATCGTTTTCAAGAATAGAACCGGCATTTATAACTAATCGTAAATCTACTTTGTTTTCCGGTTTTGCGTTTTTCTTGATATAGTATGTTAATCCGTTCTTTAATTTTCCGATTTTTACTGAAGGATCCATCGGAATTGAGCTGTCTAATTTTAGTTCTTGAGCAAAGACCAAAGAAGGTAAAGCCAACAAAAACATGAATAGTTTGTTTCTTTTTTTCATATAAAAAAATTAATAGTTTATAAATCTATAGCAATAACTCTAAATGTTAAAACTTATTATAATTTATTTAACGAAAAAACTTACTTTTAGAATTAATCTAAAATAAGATTACTAAAGTTTGAGGTTTTTAATTGTTGTATTCTATTTTGCTCATCTGTATAAATTAACAAAACATATAAATCACTCCTTTCATTTAGAAAGGCTTGAGTTTCTTCTATGTCCATCAACATGAAAGCGGTTGCATAACCATCTGCATCTATACAGTTTTTAGCCAAAACGGTTGCACTCAAAACCTTACTTTGTAGTGATAGTCCGGTTTTAGGATTGATAATGTGAACAAATTTTTTACCGGTGAGTGTATCTGTTTTTACTTTTCGATAATTTCCAGAAGTAGCCATTCCTAGATTTTCCAACTTAATTTTAGCAATCATAGTGCGTTCTTCCGGCGATTGTGTGGGGTCATCAATACCAATAACCCAATTTTTATTTTCAATAGTATTTTTACCAAAAGCTACAATTTCTCCACCAATTTCTACTATACCGTTTTCAATACCTTTTGATTTTAAAAAATCTGCCACCACATCTACCGAATAGCCTTGGGCAATGGCATTGAAATCAAAATAGGTTTGTGGAAATTTTTTTGAAATCGTTCCATTTTCATTCAAACGGACTTTATCAAAACCAACATACTGCAATAAACTGTCTATTTTTGCGGAATTTAAATCGATTTTCTGCTTTTTAGGACCAAACCCATAGGCATTAACCAAAACCCCTATTGTGGGGTCAAAAAGACCATTCGTTTCTTCATAAATTCTGGAAGAAACTTCAAATGTTTCTACAAAAAAATCATCGACTACAATTGTAGTATCTCCTTCATTAATTTTGGAAATCTTTGAATCAGGTCTATAGGTAGATAGTGATTGGTCAAAAGCTAACAACAACGAATCGATAGCTTTTTTGGATACTAATTCAGAAGAACTAATGTATTTTATAGCATATGTACTCCCTTGAGCTTCACCTTGAATAATTGTAATTTTATCGTTTTTTTCCTTTTGGCAAGCAATAAAGATTAATACAAATAAAAACAAACTAACTGATTTCTTTAATTCCATTGTAGTTAATAATGTAATCTTCATTTTTAAGTATTGGTTTATCATAGTCTATTGCATTGGCTATACCTACACCGGCATAAAGTACTTTGGCTTTTAATTTTTGAGCATGCCGTTTGAAGGTTTCCATCCATAAAAAATCATAATCCTCTGGATTTTCAGGATAATTGTATACTGTTACTAATACAAAATGTAAAGTATTAGTAGGTTTATCAACACACACAAACTGAGGATGTCGTTTTAATTGACTGTTTACGGCAATAAACTCAAAACCTTTGGTTTCAAGATCTTTTCCCACATGATTCATGGCGATATTATGTAAATCTTGTTGCGATAAAACTTCCATGATGTAAATTTAAGTAGAAAATAAAAAAACAATTCATAAGAAAAACAAAAAACCATTAAGAAATTAAGAAAACTAAGTTTTGTAACTTAACATATCTTAACAACTTAATGGTTAAGTATTCGAATATAAAATTATCCTCCGAAATCGTCGAAACGAATGTTTTCTGGATCTAAACCAAAGTCTTCACCCATTTTTTGAACTGCTTGATTCATCAATGGCGGTCCACAGAAGTACAATTCAATGTCTTCTGGATTTTCGTGTTTAGATAAATAATTATCAATTACCACATTGTGGATAAAACCAACGAAACCATCTCCTTCACCATCTATACCATCTTTAACTTTCCAATTATCTTCAGGAAGTGGCTCAGAAAGAGCTAAATAAAACTTAAAGTTTGGAAAATCTTTCTCTAAAGCTCTAAAATGATCGGTGTAAAACAATTCTCGTTTAGAACGACCTCCATACCAGTAAGTAACTTTTCTACCTGTTTTTACGGTTCTGAATAAGTGATACAAGTGAGAACGCATTGGAGCCATTCCGGCACCACCACCCACGTATAACATTTCTGCTTCTGATTCGTTAATGAAGAACTCTCCATATGGACCTGAAACTATAACTGGATCACCTGCTTTTCTTGAGAATATATATGAAGACGCAATACCTGGGTTTACTTTTGCCCAACCGTTGATATTTCTATCCCAAGGCGGGGTAGCCACACGAACATTCAACATGATTTTTCTTCCCTCTGCAGGATAAGAAGCCATTGAGTATGCTCTTTCAACTGTTTCAGGATTTTTCATTACAAGCGGCCATAAGTTAAATTTATCCCACTCTGCTTTAAATTTATCAGGTTCACCAGGATGTTCAACAGGATGTGCAGTAATATCAATATCAGAATATTTAATCTCACATTTTGGAATTTCAATTTGAATATATCCACCCGCCTCATAATGCATATCGTCTGGTAATTCAACAATAAATTCTTTAATGAAAGAAGCAACACTATAATTTGAATACACTTTAGCTTCAAATTTTTTGATTCCGAATACTTCTTCCGGAACTTCAATTACCATATTTCCTTTTACCTTAACTTGGCAACCTAATCTCCAACCTTCTGATAGTTCTTTTCGTGAAAAATGTGGAACTTCTGTTGGTAATGCTTCTCCTCCTCCTTCTAAAACTTTACATTTACATTGAATACAAGTTCCTCCACCTCCACAAGCAGATGGCAAGAAAATTTTACTGTTTCCTAAGGTTGAAAGTAAGGTATTCCCTGAATCAACCTCAATTTCATTTTCTCCATTAATTTTTAATTTTACTGGTCCCGACGGCAATAACTTCGCTTTAGCACCTAATAAAATACCTACTAAAAGAAAAACTACTAATAAAAAAACGACAACACTGGCTAAAATAACTGAATATTCCATTCTTCTTTATATTAAATTTTTATTCCCATGAAACTCATAAAAGCTATAGCCATCAAGCCGGTAATTAAGAACGTTATTCCTAATCCTCTTAGTGGAGCCGGTACATGTGAATATGCGATTTTTTCTCTAATTGCTGCAATAGCTAAAATGGCAAGGAACCAACCAACACCTGACCCAATTCCATAAGTTACAGCTTCAGATAATGTTCCAAAATCTTTTTGTTGCATAAATAAAGAACCTCCTAAAATAGCACAATTAACCGCAATCAATGGAAGAAAAATACCTAAGGCTCCATAAAGTGCTGGAGCAAATTTTTCAACAATCATTTCTACTAATTGAACCATTGAAGCAATTACAGCAATAAACATAATAAAACTTAAAAAACTTAAATCATAAGCTGCATAATCCTCTCCCAACCAAGATAATGCTCCAGGTTTTAATAAATAATTATCCAATAAATAATTTACCGGAATTGTAATAGCTTGAACAAACACCACAGCTACACCTAATCCAACGGCAGTTTTTACCGTTTTTGATACCGCTAAATAGGAACACATTCCCAAAAAGTAGGCAAAAATCATATTTTCAATGAAAATACTTTTTACAAATAAACTAGCTAACTCTTGCATTGTTATAATTTTTAAATAGCGAGGCTATGATTAGTGTTTTTCAATTAATTTTCTGTTTTTCGAACGTTGTAACCAAATGATGATTCCAACCACGATTAGTGCCATTGGCGATAGCAACATTAAACCGTTGTTTTCATAACCCAAAGCATACAATCCGGTAGATTCAGCTAATGTTGCTCCTTTATGGCCTAGAATTTCCATTCCAAAAAGCTTACCTGAACCAAGTATTTCTCTAAAAAATGCAACAACTATAAGTAATAATCCATAACCGGCACCATTTCCAATTCCGTCTAAAAAGGAAGGCCATGGTTTATTTGCCAATGCAAAAGCTTCTAAACGCCCCATAACGATACAATTTGTAATAATCAAACCAACAAATACGGAAAGTTGTTTACTTACATCATACGAATAAGCTTTTAAAACTTGGTCAACTAAAATTACTAAGGCGGCCACAACAACCAATTGAACAATAATACGAATTCTGTTCGGGATTAAATTTCGTAATAATGAAATAGCAACATTACTGAATGCGGTAACAACTGTTACAGATAAAGCCATTACAATGGCCGGTTTTAACTGAACCGTAATTGCCAACGCAGAACAAATTCCTAATACTTGAACTGTAATTGGGTTATTGTCATTTAAAGGATCTGACAGCAAACTTCTATTTTTCTTCGAGAACAAAGATTCTTTTACTTCTGACATAATTTCTAGTTATTTAAAGCTAAATTCTTTTGTTTAGCAAAATAATTTTTATAATTTGAAAGTCTCTCTTTAATCATGTTAGTCACTCCATTTCCTGTGATAGTTGATCCGGAAATAGCATCTACTTTGTTATCATCTTTTGCTTGAGAGGTATTTCCTTTTGCAACTTCAACACCAACAATTTCTCCTGATTGATTCATGATTTTTTCGCCTACAAATCGATCTTGAAACCATTTTTGTGTAATCTCTGCTCCTAACCCTGGTGTTTCTCCTTTGTGATCAAACACAGTTCCTTTGATTGTGTTTAAATCTTCTTCTAAGGCAACATAACCCCAAATGGCATCCCATAAACCAGCTCCTCTTAAAGGAACAATATAGAATTTTTTTCCATCTTGTTCTGCTACGTAAAGAGGAAAACGTTGGTCTTCAACTTTTTTAGAAAGTTCATTTTTTAGATCAATATCAAAAGCTTTTGAGGATTCATCTACAGAACCATCTATTTTTAATGCCAATTGTTCTTTAATTACTGATGAAAATTGACTAGGAGCTTGTTCTCTTTCAACTACAACACCAACTGAAGCTAAAATATTTTGCATTTTTTCCTTTTTTACATTTTCGTCTTGCAAATCTTTTAATGATGTTGAAGCTAAAGCCAACAAAGCACCAACCACTGCAACCATAATTGCAGCAAACATAAACGTATATCCGTTACTATTTCTATCCATGATTAAGCGGTTTTTAATTGTTTAGCAAGTCTATTTTTTCTTTTCTTAATATTACTTTCTACCACATAATGGTCTATAGTAGGTGCAAAAACATTCATAAGTAAAATAGCTAACATTACACCTTCAGGATAAGCAGGGTTAAATACACGAATTAAAATACTGAAAAAACCAATCAAGAAACCATATATCCATTTACCTTTATTGGTTTGAGCTGCTGATACTGGGTCTGTTGCCATAAATACTATACCAAACGCCAGACCCCCTACAAGTAAATGCAACATTCCAAAATTCATTAAAGGATTAGCTCCCCATAATTCAAATAAGAAAGCAGTAAATGCTGCTCCTAAAAATCCACTTACTATAATTCTCCAGCTTCCAACTCCTGTAATTACCAAAATAGCTGCCCCTACCAAAATCCAAAGAACAGATGTCTCAGAAATAGAGCCTGGAATTGTACCTATAAACATATCCATAACTGAATAATCACTGTAAACTTCTTTGCCAGCAGCTAACTTACCTAATATGGTTTCACCAGAAATTGCATCAGTTGTAGTAGCATCAGAAACCCAAACTTTATCTCCCGACATATATGTTGGATAGGCAAAGAATGCAAAAGCTCTAGCTGTCAACGCTGGATTTAAAATATTCATTCCGGTACCTCCAAAAGCCTCTTTACCAATAATTACAGCAAAAATAACTGATAATGCAAGCATCCATAATGGTAAGTCGACCGGCATAATCATAGGGATGAGCAAACCAGTAACTAAATATCCTTCATTTACCTCATGACCTCTTACAATTGCAAAATAAAATTCTATTCCTAAACCAACTGCATAAGAAACTACTATCATCGGTAATACTTTCCATAAACCATGCATAAAAGCATCCATAAATGGAACTACATCCTGAACTTGAGACATACTTTGATATCCTGCATTCCAGATTCCAAAAACAAGAGCTGGTAACAAAGCTAAAACAACAGTAATCATGGTTCGCTTTAAATCAACAGCGTCTCTTATGTGAGCACCATGTTTAGTAGTATGATTAGGTACAAATAAAAAAGTATCTAATGCATTTACTGCAGGTGCAAATTTTTCAAATTTTTCACCTTTGCCGAATGGCTTTTTAATTTGGTCTATTTTATCTCTTAAAAACTTCATAGCTATATATTTTTATCCTACTTCGTTAATCATTAAATCAAGAGCCTCTCTAATGATTACTTGTGCTTCAAGTTTTGAAGTATTTGAGTAATCAATTAGAGCAAAATCCTCAGGAGCTACCTCGTAGATTCCTAAATTCTCCATTTTCTCGATATCATTTGCAATACAAGCTTTTAAAAGCTGCATTGGATAAATATCAATTGGCATCACTTTTTCCATTTCACCGGTTACAACTAAAGCTCTCTCTTCACCGTTAAGATTTGTGTCAGGTTTATATTTTTTACCCGGCATTAACCAAGACAAAGCTGTTCTTTTCATACTATGCTTGTCTGCTCCGGCAAATGGCATCCAACCAAACATTCTGTATTGATTACCTTCAGGAATCACAGTGATCGAATTTGCGTAATACCCTAAATTACCGGTTAGAGTAACTTTATTACCGGTTAGGACATCTCCTGAAATTATTCTAACATTATCAGAAGATAAATTGCCAGTAACAATATCTTTTATTTGGGCACCAATTTTAACAGAATAATATTGAGGATTTTTAACTTCAGATCCTGATAAAGCAATAATTTTTGTAGCATCGAATCTACCGGTCAAAAACAAATCACCAATGATAGCAACATCTTGAGGTGCCACAACCCACACTTTTTCTCCAGCATTAATTGGATCAATTTTAGAAATTTGCACACCAACATTTCCTGCAGGATGGGGACCATGTACCTTGTGTAACTCTACCCCTTTGGTACTACTAAAAATTGAATTTTGTTTTCCATTAACAGACAAATGTACTTTACCTGTAGTCAATTTAGTCAGAGCATCTACACCCACCTGAAAAGCTTCTAACTTGTCTTTCAAAACCACTTCAATGTCGGCAGACAAAGGAGCTGAACAGTATGCAGAAATAAAAATTGACTTTGGAGAATCAGCAGAATGTGCAACTATATCATATGGTCTTTGTTTGATAAAAGGCCAACATCCAGATTGCAACAATTTTGATTTGATTTGTTCAGAAGTCAATTCTGTAGGATTGATTTTTCCATGTTCAATAAAAGAGTCTTGTGAATTAGCTAAGATTGTAATTTCTTGTATAACTCTTTTTTCACCTCTTTTTATTTCAGCTATCTTTCCACTTACAGGTGAAACAAATTTAACAGCTTCATCGTTTTTGGAATAAAAAATTACCTCTCCTGCTTTAACTTCGGCACCTTCTTTCACCACCATTTTTGGGATAACTTTATGAAAGTCAGAAGGATTTATGGAATAGATTTGAGAACGAGACACTGAGGACACATTTGGTTGGGCCTCTCCTACTAATTTCAAATCCAATCCTTTACTGATTCGAATGTCTTTTGACATATTTTATGAAGATATGATTAGTAAATAGTTTATGTAAATTTAAACGGTGCAAATTTAAAAATTAAATAGAATATCTTTACAGCAATTAACAAATGTCTAATGATTTTTTTGTTATTTATAATTGTTCTAAATTAGAATTGTTTTTCAATAAAAAAATTTAATCTAATGATAAAAAAATATTAGTTTGTACTTTATTTGTTAAAAATACCGTTAATCGATAGTTTGATTTTTGTAATTAATAGTATATTTACTTTTTAAATCTTTGCTATGTATAAATTAATATTTGCAATATTTTCAGTGCTCCTTTCTTTTCTTGTTAAAGCTCAACCAGAACATGAAATAGCACCACCTTTCAATATAAAATCAGCTACATTTGTTCAAGGAAATCAAAACGTAATTCCTATTTTCCAACTTGGAGATCAATTCACCTTCTTGTTTGACGATTTATTTGGTGACGAAGCTAATTATTATTATACTATAACGCATTGTGATTATGATTGGCAAAAATCTCAACTCAATCAAAATGAATATTTAGTGGGTTTAGACAACCAAAGAATAATTAACTATGAAAATTCATTTAATACACTACAATTGTATTCTCAGTATCGGATTTCTTTTCCTAATCAATTCACACGTGGCTTTAAAATTAGTGGGAATTATATTTTGAAAATTTTAAACAATAACCAAGAAGTTATTTTTTCAAGAAAATTTATTTTATTTGAAAATTTAGTTTCTGTTCCTATGCAAGTTAAAAATGCTAGAGAAGTTAGACATCTAAACCAAAAACACAACATAGAGTTTTCAATACGTCCCAATAATTTATTACTCCAAAATCCGGTTCAAAATGTAAAGGTAATGTTACTGAAAAATGGAATTTGGAACACGGCAATTACCAATATCAAACCAATGTTTACATTGGGTACTGAATTAGTTTACCGATATGACAAAGAAACTCAATTTTGGGCTGGTAACGAATTTTTATTTTTTGATAATAAAGACATTCGAAATGCTGTAAACAATATTCAATCTATTGATTCAAAGGGAGGTATTTACAATACATACTTATATACTAACCAAGCCAGGAGGACCAATGAATATACTTTTTTCCCAGACGCTAACGGAAATTTTGTCATTCGGAATGTGGCCACAAGAGAAAATGTAAATGTTGAAGCGGATTATTCATGGGTATTTTTTTCCTTAAGTGCTCCAACTTATTATGGAAAAAAAGATATTTACATTACCGGGATGTTTAACAACTATGCTTTATCTCCTGAGTACAAAATGGATTATAACAAAGAAAAAGGCATATACGAAAAAGCTCTAATTTTAAAACAAGGATTTACTAATTATCAATACACCTTAGCCGATTCAAAAGGGACCGTAGATTTTGAAAATGCAATTGATGGTAACTTTTTTCAAACCGAAAACAATTATTTTTGTTTAGTATACTATAGAGCAAACAACGATCGATTTGATCGTGTTATCGGAAAAGGTATCGCAAACTCAGTTGATATTATCAAATAAACATGTCTGAATCTACAAAAGAAATAAAAAATTATCGCGGTTTAAAATGCTTAAACTGCAATCATCCTTTAGACATTTCTGACAAGTATTGTCCGAATTGTAGTCAAAAAAATTCAACCAAACGACTTAGTTTAAAGGACTTTGTTGATGAATTTTTAGCCAACTTCTATGCATATGATTCTAAAGTAAAAAACACAACAATTAAATTATTTACTAAACCTGGAAAAACTGCAAAAGAATTCATTGATGGTAAAAGATTAATTTATGCTAATCCGTTTCGTTTTTATTTGAGTGTTTCGTTAATTTATTTTATTATTAGTGGTTTAATTAGTAAATATAGTTTTGAAACGATTGAAGATTTAGACCAAACGAATTTGATAAAAAAAGAGGAAACTCAAAAAATACCTAAAGAGGAAAATAAAGAAGAACCTAAAGTAAGTTTAAAAAAAAATATTGCGATTGGTAAAGAAACAGAAGAAATTTCTTCTCAAATCGACTCAATTGAAAAAGAAATTGACAAAGAAGAAAAAAAGGAAAAAACAAAAAAATTCATTCTTTATACGGAAAAACAACTAGAAAAATATGGTTTTTTTAAACGAACAAAATTGAAACTTGAAACCTATGAAAATTTTTTGGATAGTTCTAAAACAACCTATCCTCCTAAAATATTTGACACATTAAAACATCAAAATACAGCTTGGAATCGTTTCTTGCTCAAAAAAACTTATCAACTAAAAAAAATGGTGGAAGAAGAAGATCAAAATGCAAGTGGTCATTCAAAATTTATAGATTATATGGAAGACAAATATCCTTTCATTTTATTTGTTTCCCTCCCATTTATGACAATTGTTTTTGCTCTATTATATTTTCGAAAAAAGTTAACTTATGCTGAACATATGGTTTTTGTATTTAGTTTTATGAGTTTTATTTTTTTATCACTTCTATTAGAAAAAATTATATTTTTATTTACCGATTTTGAGATGGCTTGGATTTTATTATTCGTATTTCCATTTTACTTTTATAAAGCCTTAAGAAATTTTTATCTCCAAAGTAGATGGAAAACAATTTTAAAATTTGTAATTTTGAGTTTTCTATTACCAACAACTGCTTCATTTGTAGCACTTTTTGTTTTGTTTATTGGATTTTTGTTGTATTAAATTATGGTTTCACAAATAACAAGAGGTATTAAAATTTCAGTTTCAACTAGTTTTGAAGGTACTTACTTCAAAAACTACAAGCTTCATTTTGCCTTTAGTTACCATATTACTATTGAAAACCATAGCAAAGATTCTGTTCAATTAATGACTCGCCATTGGGAAATTTATGACTCACTCAATAATAAGGAAATTGTTGATGGCGAAGGTGTTATAGGCAAAAAGCCTGTTTTAAAACCAGGTGAAAGTCACACTTACAGTTCCGGTTGCCTTCTTTCTTCTCCATTTGGAGCCATGAAAGGTTATTTTAACATGATTAATTTTACTACAACTCGCAATTTTAGAGTGATTGTGCCCACTTTCAAGCTAGGAGCACCTTTTGCTTTAAATTAATTCTCAGTAGCTATTCCCGTTATTCGCTACAAGCTTTTTTGTCTTGAGGCGTTTTTCTAATAGTAAAAAAAGAGCTTCTTGCAGTCGCTTTTTTTTACCAAGAAAAACTGCCTCAATCCTTCAAAAGGCTTTTCGCTACTACCGGGGCTAAAAACCCTGCTATCATCCAAAATGTAACAAGTATTACCAAAAATTCAAAAAAACCTTTGTACTTTTGTGTGCAATTATCAAATTCGCATTCAACGAATTCAATGATTGATAAAATGTCTAATAATCAAACATCACACTTATGTTAAAAGGATTTTTTCACGTACCCAAAGCCATCAACGAACCCGTAAAAGCATACGCTCCTAACAGTCCGGAAAAAGCAGCCGTTTTAGCTGCTTACAAAGAAATGTGGAACAGCCAAATCGATGTTCCTTTATATATCGGAAGCGAAGAAATTCGTACCAAAAATACCCGCAATATGACAGCCCCACACGATCATAAACACATCGTAGGAACCTATCATTTAGCTGAAAAAACACATATAGAAAAAGCTATAGCAAATGCCTTAGCATCCAGAAAAGCTTGGGCATCTATGCCATGGGAACAACGTGCCGCTATTTTCCTAAAAGCAGCCGAATTGATTGCCGGACCTTATCGTGCTAAAATCAATGCCGCAACAATGATAGCACAGTCTAAAACCATTCACCAAGCTGAAATCGATGCTTCATGTGAATTAATTGACTTTTTGCGTTACAATGTGGAATTCATGACACAAATATATAACGACCAACCTACTTCGGATTCTTCCGTTTGGAATCGAGTAGAATACCGTCCGTTAGAAGGATTTATATATGCCATCACTCCTTTCAACTTTACCGCCATTGCCGCCAATCTTCCTGCAAGTGCAGCCATGATGGGCAATGTGGTTGTTTGGAAACCAAGTGATAGCCAAGTATTTTCTGCCAAAATCATTATCGATGTTTTCAAAGAAGCAGGTGTTCCGGATGGTGTAATCAACGTCGTTTTTGGTGATCCGGTGATGATTTCAGATACCATTTTTGATCACGCTGATTTTGCAGGAATTCATTATACCGGTTCTACCTTTGTTTTCAAAGAAATCTGGAAAAAAATCGGAACCAACATTCATAAATACAAAACCTATCCAAGAATCGTAGGTGAAACCGGCGGAAAAGATTTTGTCTTAGCTCATCCAAGTGCGAATGTAAAACAAGTAGCTACAGGATTAATTCGTGGTGCTTTTGAATTTCAAGGACAAAAATGTTCGGCCGCTTCGAGAGCATATATTCCAAAAAGTTTATGGCCAGCCGTTGAAGCCGAATTAAAATCAGAAATGGCTACCATCAAAATGGGTTCACCGGAAGATTTTTCTAATTTCTTTACTGCAGTGATTCACGAAGGTTCATTTGATAAATTAGCCAAATTTATCGATCAGGCTAAAAAAGATAGTGATGCGGAAGTAATCATCGGTGGAAATTATGATAAATCCGTTGGTTATTTTGTTGAACCTACGGTTATTTTGACTTCCAATCCAAAATATGCCACGATGGAAACCGAATTATTCGGACCGGTTTTGACCATCTATATTTATGATGATGCTAATTGGCAAGAAACCTTAAAATTAATTGATGAAACATCTGAATATGCCTTAACCGGAGCGGTATTCAGTCAAGATCGTTATGCCATTTCAGAAGCTACTCAAGCCTTAGAAAACAGTGCCGGAAATTTCTATATCAACGACAAACCAACCGGAGCTGTAGTGGGTATGCAACCATTTGGTGGAGCAAGAGCTTCAGGAACAAACGACAAAGCAGGTTCTGCACAAAATTTACTACGTTGGGTTTCACCAAGAACTATTAAAGAAACCTTTGTTACACCTGAAAATTATAGATACCCATTTTTAGGTTAATCAAAAAAAAACATTTTATAAAGTCCGAATAGTTTTTATTCGGACTTTTTTTTATATTTGATAGATTAACAAACTAATTTTCAAAACCATACTGCTTTGCCAATGAAAACTAAAATTACACTTCTATTTTTAATTTATAGTCTCTTTGCTTTTTCTCAAAAAGAGAATTATGCACTTTTAAAAGAACATAGCAAGACTAAAATTTTATACGATCAGGTTTTTGAACTTTCAAAAATCACAAAAGAAAAGAAAACAGAAGTTTCAGCCATGTATTTCAGACAAGTATATCATGAAATTCAACGAGCTGATTACCTTCAACGGTTACCTAAATATGAAGAACTCAAAAAAGTTGCCGATAATGCCTTTTTTGAAAAACAGATTCCGTTGTCCATTTTACTTTCTGAAGTAGAAACCATAAAACCGGAAGCATTTGAAAATAATAGCATTAGTAAAAACAGCAATAATCAATATGTGATAAATTCAAATGAACTGGTATTTGATGTTCACGAAATAGAGTTGATGGCTCCATTAGTTTCAAAATCAAAAAAACAAAACATTGAATTCATTTTAAAAGAAAATCAAATTTTCAACACAACAAACAGAGTAATTTCTGAACTTTCCATTCGAATTAATGAAAATGAGATGTGGCAACCAATCCACATAAACCAACCTTTCTCATTACATTTTAATGGTAACGGAAAACAACCAATCTATTTCAAAATATCTTTTACTGACGGCTCAACAAGATATATCAATTCTACAATTGACATCCTAGGAAATGCATCAGAAAACAATCAATCAGCACTTGCTCAAACCATAACGGCTACAATTCCCTTTCAAGGTTTTGGTGAAAGTCAAGCCTATTTTGGACAAGGAGAATATGAAATCTACTTAGATAATGTTAATCAAGTTTTAGATAAACCCATTTTTCTTTTGGATGGATTTGATCCTGGGGATACCAGAAATGCGGACTTAATTTATTCGCTTTTAAATTATGGAAATTCAGGTGATAATCTAGGCGATATTGTTCGTGATGAAGGATTTGATATTATCGTACTTAATTTTCCTCAATATTCACCTGAAGAAGGTATAATTATTGATGGTGGAGCAGATTTTATTCAACGAAACGCGATGGTTTTTGTAGAACTTATCAACCAAATTAATGCTCTAAAAGTGGGAACAGAAAAAAATGTAGTAATTGGCCCAAGTATGGGAGGATTAATTTCCCGATATGCTCTTCGTTACATGGAAATGAACAATCTAAATCATGATACTCGCCTGTATCTTTCATTTGACTCACCTCACTTAGGAGCAAATGTACCTATCGGATTTCAACATTTATTCAATTACATGGCAAACGGACCATTGGGTGATGTTACATTACAAGATGTTGTTTCTTCTGTTATCAGTAGCTCCGCTGCAAAACAAATGCTAATTGATCATTATCTTGGTCATTTACAAGCAGGAAGTGAAACCGAATTCAACAATGCTATTCAACTTCCAACCGGGGCTCCAAATTTTAGAACTGCATTTCAAAATGAATTAAACACCATGGGATTTCCACAAGACACTCGCAATGTAGCGATTTCTAATGGAAGTAGCAATGGGATAATGATTGGCACACCCGGAATGTTTGTCTTAAACGATTACACTGTAAATGCTTCAGCTACCCAACGAGCTAAAATTGATGTTCGCTTTACTCCTCCTGCCGGGGTATCCAATCAATTGGTTAGCCGATTTAGAGCACAACAAAATATTATCATTTGGATAACCGTCTTTTCTAGTCAGGCAAATGCCGCTTCTCCTTCTACTTCATCTGGTTTAGATTCTGCTCCTGGCGGTATGTTTAATGTTGGTGATTTTGCCGCAGGTGGAAGTGGGAATCCAACTTTAGATGATTTTTTAGCCAATTTAGAAATTGATCGTTTTTGCTTTATTCCAACCTTGAGTTCTTTGGCGATTGCCAATCCAAATTGGTATGCAAATGTTGATGACACTTCGATTTCACCTTTTGCAGCTACATATGTTCCCACAGCAAATGAAGATCATGTAACGTTATCAGAAGGAAATGTTGAATTTGCCTTAAATGAAATTCTAAACGAACCGCTTTCAGTAGAACAACCTATTTTAACTGAAAATATTGTCATTAAAAACCCAATTAAAAATACGATTGAAATATACAGTTCTAACATGATTTCCAAAGCAAACATTTCGATTGTTGATGCTTCAGGTAAAAAAGTTTTCACACAAAATAACATTTCTATCGAAGGAAATCATCAATTGAATGTCAATTTATCGAATGGATTTTATTTGATTAAAATTGAATCTGCTGAGAAAAGTTTTGTAAGGAAGTTGATTAAGAATTAATTTCACTTCTTATAATTTATTAACCACGAATACACGAATAAATTTGTGTTTTCGTGGTTTTATATTTTAAACTTCAACGGCAAATGGACCACTTTTTTCGTCTCAAAAAATTCTTCTGAAAAATAATCGGATAAGTTGTAAAGAGTAGCTTTTGGAAAATCTTTTAATTCTTCCGTTAAATCGCCTCCTTTTAAATATAAAATTCCGTTTTTTAGTGCGTGATTATTCTGTTTTTTGATTTTGTCTTTTATCCAAGATACAAAATCAGGCATATTTGTGACTGCTCGACTCACGATAAAATCAAAATCACTTTTCACGTTTTCGGCACGCAATTGTTCTGCTTTTACATTTTTTAAATCTAACGCAGTAACCACCTCGTTAACTACATTTATTTTTTTTGCTATCACATCAATCAAATAAAAACGGGTTTCAGGAAACAAAATCGCTAACGGAATTCCGGGAAAACCACCGCCGGTTCCAACATCTAAAACTGTTGATTTGGGTTGAAATTCAATCACTTTGGCAATACCTAACGAATGTAAAACATGTTTCACATACAACTCGTCAATATCTTTCCGAGATATTACATTAATTTTGGCATTCCACTCGGGATACAATTCGCCTAATTTTTTAAACTGAACGATTTGATTTTCAGATAAATTAGGAAAATACTTCAAAATTTCTTCCATATTGTGTCATTTTTAACAAAAGTAAACATTTTGGTGTTGAAATTTTATCAAAAGTTACACGTTATGAAATAGATTAATACTTAACTTTGAAAAAAATTTTTTTAATTACATGAATACCACAATTCCAACTTTTTCTAAACAAGACAATCTTAAGTTTTTTAGAACCCTAAACAGTCGAGTAAACAATTACTTCAAAGAAAATAACCTTCAAAAAACCGGAAACTGGAAATTACATTTGAAAACAATCATCATGTTTTCCATTTTCCTCACACCATACTTTTTCTTATTGGCAATGGATATGCCAATTTGGACGTATCTACTACTTAACGTCGTAATTGGCGTGGGCATGGCAGGAGTTGGAATGAACGTGATGCACGATGGCAATCACGGTTCGTATTCTAACAAACCTTGGTTAAATAAAATCATGGGCGGAAGCATCTACATTCTTGCCGGAAATGTGTACAATTGGCAAGTACAGCACAATGTACTTCATCACACGTATACCAATATTGTTGGTCATGATGAAGATTTAGATGCCGGAAGAATCATCCGTTTCTCAAAACAAGCGGAATGGAAATACTTCCATAAATTTCAACATTATTACTCTGTATTTTTATATGGTCTATTAACTTTCAATTGGGCCATTACTACCGATTTTAAACAGATGAGAGCCTATTTAAAACGTAAATTATCGTATGGTGAACCAAAAAGTCCAAAAATTTTATGGACAACCTTAATCATTACCAAAGTAATTTACTTTTCCATTTGGTTAGTTATTCCTATGGTTTTAGGTATCACCTGGTGGAAAGTTGTTTTAGGTTTTGCAGTAATGCATTACACAGCCGGTTTAATTTTAAGCATCGTTTTCCAATTGGCTCACGTTGTAGAAGACACAACCAATCCTATTCCGGATGAAAATGGAGAAATGGAAAATACTTGGGCAATTCACCAATTATTTACCACCGCTAACTTTGCCCCAAAAAACTGGATTGTAAACTGGTACACCGGTGGTTTGAATCACCAAATCGAACACCACATTTTTCCTCATATCAGCCATATTCATTATGGTAAAATTGCTGAAATTGTGAGAGAAACTGCCAAAGAATGTAACCTCCCCTATCATGAATTCAAAACCATGAGAGCTGCCGTTATTGCTCACTTCAAACATTTGAAAGAGCTAGGTCAAGAACCACAAATGGCATAGGTTACATTTTAAATTTAAACACACAAAACACAACTATAATGAATTCGTTATCGGATAGAATTAACAATTTATCTACCTCTCAAACTTTGGCAATGGCAGCATTGGCCAGAGAGTTAAAAGCCCAAGGAAAAGACATCATCAGTTTAAGTTTAGGCGAACCTGATTTTAATACGCCCGACTTTATTAAAGAAGCGGCAAAAAAAGCAATCGACGAAAATTACAGTACTTATTCACCGGTTGATGGATATATGGAATTAAAAGAAGCCATTTGCCGAAAATTCAAAAGAGATAACAATCTCGATTACAAACCGGCAAACATTGTGGTTTCCACCGGGGCAAAACAATCCCTTTACAACATTGCTCAATGTATGTTGAATGATGGTGATGAAGTAATTTTACCCGCTCCATATTGGGTAAGCTACTACGAAATCATCAAAATGTCAGGAGGAATTCCGGTTGAAGTTCCAACTTCCGTAGAAAGTGATTTCAAAATCACAGCCGAACAATTAGAAAAAGCTATTACACCAAAAACAAAAATGATTTGGTACAGTTCGCCTTGTAACCCAAGCGGATCGGTTTATAGTCGTGAAGAATTTACAGCCATTGCCAAAGTATTGGAAAAATACCCAAACATTTACGTAGTTGCCGATGAAATTTACGAACACATCAATTTCTCAGGCACTTTTTGCAGTATCGCTTCTATTCCGGGTATGTTTGAAAGAACCATCACGGTGAACGGTGTTGCAAAAGCATTCGCGATGACAGGATGGAGAATTGGTTACATCGGAGCACCCGAATTTATCGCAAAAGCATGTACCAAAATGCAAGGTCAAGTGACTTCAGGAGCCAATTCCATTGCTCAACGAGCTACGATAGCTGCTGTGGATGCCGACCCAAAGGTGTTGAATTACATGGTAGAAGCGTTTCACAAAAGAAGAGATTTAGTCGTAGGTTTAATCAAAGAAATACCAGGACTAAAAGTAAATGTTCCCGAAGGTGCTTTTTATGTATTTCCGGATGTATCGTCTTTCTTCGGAAAAACGTTACGCGGCACATTCATCAAAGACGCAACCGATTTCTCGATGTATTTGTTAGCTGAAGCCAATGTAGCCACGGTTACCGGAGATGCCTTTGGAAATCCGGATTGCATTCGCTTTTCTTACGCAACCAGCGAAGAATTGTTGATTGAAGCCATGCGAAGAATCAAAGAAGTTTTAGCATAATACAAAAGCCTCAAGGAAACTTGGGGCTTTTTTTATAACTTTGGCGTGACCACAAGGGTCGGGCTTTTCGTTGCAAGTCCTCGCCCAAAGGTTGGTTTTTGTCGGGTTGTGCTCGGCTTCTTTGGTCGCCGGCACAACCCGCAAAAACTCAACCTTTGTGCTGCGGGCTTTCCACTTCAATCTCTCACGCAAACCCTGCTAAATTAGAATATGAAAGAAAAAATAGGTATTCGTTTCGCTCTTTTAGTTGGTCTTCCGGTAGGATTGACTTTTTCAATTCTTGTATTAATTGCTTCTTTATTTCCGCCTTTCAATTTTTTAGTATTTACTTCTGGTTTACAAGTTTTTTGGCATCCATTAATTTGGGGAGGAATTATTCCTTTTAGTTTTATTTTCCTTTTATGGTATGAAGGAAAAAAAATTTCTAATTATCTGATAACTAAAAATATTTTACTTTCAAGCTTTATCTTTACTGCTAAATTAAACATGAAATTATTTTTAATTTTACTTTTTACACTTCTTTTTACATCCTTATTTTTTGGTATTTCAGTAGCTTTAGAATCTCAAATTAAATCTATATTAGTAAGTACAATCACATTACTTATTACTTTTATTTTCGCAACCATTGTTACAACTTTTTCTATAAGTTTAATTATCGTTAAACTGACTCAAAATAAATTAAAAAAATCTGAGAATAATGTCTAAAATCCTCCTACTCGGTTCCGGAGAACTCGGAAAAGAATTTGTCATCGCCGCACAACGAATTGGCCAAACCGTCATTGCTGTAGATAGTTATGAAAATGCTCCCGCGATGCAAGTGGCTCACGGTTTTGAATTCATCAATATGTTAGATGGTGCAGAACTCGACCGAATTGTAGCTAAACACCAACCCGATTTCATTGTTCCTGAAATTGAAGCCATAAGAACCGAACGTTTATATGATTATGAAAAGCAAGGTATAACCATTGTTCCATCTGCAAAGGCTGCAAATTTTACGATGAACCGAAAAGCCATTCGCGACTTGGTGGCAAAAGAATTAGGATTACGAACAGCCAATTACCGCTATGCCACTTCAGCAGAAGAATTGCAAAAAGCAGTTTCCGTGGTTGGAATTCCATGTGTCGTGAAACCTTTAATGAGTTCTTCCGGAAAAGGACAATCAACCATCAAATCAAATGAAGATATTGTCAAAGCTTGGAACTACGCCGTAGAAGGTTCTCGTGGAGATGTGGTGGAAGTTATAGTAGAAGCTTTTGTTACTTTTCATTCAGAAATTACCTTATTAACCGTCACTCAAAACAACAATTTACCCACTTTATTTTGTGCTCCGATTGGTCACCGACAAGAACGTGGGGATTATCAGGAAAGTTGGCAACCGGCAAATGTTTCAGAAAAAGACATTTTGGAAGCTCAGGAAATGGCTCGCAAAGTAACCGAAGCCTTAGGTGGAGCCGGATTATTTGGAGTAGAATTTTTCCTAACCAATGAAGGCGTTTATTTCTCCGAATTATCACCAAGACCTCACGACACCGGAATGGTAACCTTAGCCGGAACACAAAATTTTAGTGAGTTTGAATTGCATTTACGAGCTGTTTTAAGTTTGCCGATAGCCGAAATTACCTTAGAAAAAGTCGGAGCAAGTGCCGTAATTTTAGCTTCTGAAAACTCAAACAATCCCACCTATTCAGGGATGGAACAAATTGCAGCTTTACCCAAAACCGATTTCAGAATTTTTGGAAAACCCACTTCACGACCGTACAGAAGAATGGGAGTTGCCTTAGTAAATGATTCGTTAGACACACCAATCGAAGAAATTATTGAACGAGCAAAAGCAGCAGCAAAATTGGTAAAAGTGAATGCATAATGACCTTGATTTTAGATAACATAGCCAAAATTGTTTCCCTCACTGAAGCGGAAAAAGAATTGTTTTTATCTAAAATTGAAACCAAACAATACAAAGCCAAAACCATTTTGCACAATGCCGGAGAAGTCTGCAAACATTCCTATTTTGTTAATTCCGGATTAGTGCGAAGTTTCAACATCAATGATAATATCGTAGAACATGTTTTGCATTTTGCCTGCGAAGGCTGGTGGATTGGCGACATGTACAGTTTACTTTCTCAAAAACCCGGCAATCTCTTCATTGAAGTAATGGAAGATGCCGAAGTTGTTCTGTTATCCAAAGAAAACCAAGAAGCATTGTACTTTGAAATCCCCAAACTGGAACGCTTCTTTAGAATTTTAACCGAAAATTCATTAGTGGCTCATCAAGAACGATTGATGGATAATTTAAGTTTGTCCGCCGAAGAACGATTTGATAAATTTTGCAAACGGTATCCTTCACTCATTCAACGTGTACCTCAAAAACAAATTGCTTCCTATATTGGTGTTACGCCGGAGTTTTTTAGTAAAATGAAAAGCCGGATGCTTAAGAAGTAGGCAGTTGCAGTTTACAGTCGCAGTATTCAGTCGCAGTTTACAGTCGCAGTTTACAGTCGCAGTTTACAGTCGCAGTCTCAGAGAACTTACAACAGACAACTGATAACCGACAACGGACAACAGACACCCAACAACTTTCTTAACCTACATTAAGTGCCAAACCTTTCCTTTGGTTGTAAATTTGTATCCTAAATAAGAACAAATCTATTCGTTATGAAAAATACAGTTTTACACAAAGCCAATGAAAGAGGTCATGCCGACCATGGATGGTTGAATGCTTACCACAGTTTTAGTTTTGCCAATTGGTACAATCCCGATAAAGTTCAGTTTGGCGTGTTAAGGGTTTTAAATGATGACACTGTTGCTCCCGGAATGGGTTTTGGGATGCATCCACACGACAATATGGAAATTATCACTATTCCATTGGAAGGCGATTTGGCTCACAAAGACAGTATGGGCAATGCAGAAACCATTAAATTTGGCGATGTTCAAGTAATGAGTGCCGGAACCGGAATTCGCCACAGTGAATTTAATCCGAATGCGGATAGAAGAACTAAATTATTACAAATTTGGTTGTTTCCAAACAAGCAAAATGTGGAACCTCGTTACCAACAAATTACCTTGAACGTAAACGACAGAGAAAATAAATTGCAACAAATCTTATCCCCCAATCCAGAGGATGCAGGCGTTTGGATTCATCAAGATGCATGGTTTCATTTAGGTAAATTTGAAAAAGGATTGACTGAAAATTACACTGTAAAAAGAGAAGGAAATGGTGTTTATGCGTTTGTGATTTCAGGAAGTGTGACAATTAATGGTCAACTTTTGGAAACAAGAGATGCATTAGGTGTTTGGAATACTGAAAATCTGGAAATTACGTCTACTTCGGATGCAGAAATTTTGTTGATGGATATTCCGATGGAATAAAGTTTCAAATTAGTTTTTTAAAAAAATCCCAACATAAACTTGAGTTCTGTTGGGATTTTTACTACTCTTTAAGCTTTAAATTGAGATTATCAAAACTAGTAACATCGATTACTTGCTCATTATCAATATCAAACGAGACTTTTATGCTATCCCCTACAATACTAACAGGGATTTCATTTGAAATTTGTGATGATCCCACAAAAATATTTGGATAATCTTTTACTGTAAAATAATAGAAACTATTTCCGTTTCTAACATCACTTTGTATACGACTAATTACAGACGATATTGATTTTTTGGCAGCTACATTCGATGGGTTTATTTTATTACCTGCCATGTTATAAACACTTTTAAAGGAAGTTAACGTTTCACGCATAGAATTTCCAACACCAACAATTGTATAATCGTTGATGGCAACCATGGCGTACATTTTTACTAAGCCACCATCATCTTTTAATGTCATTACATACGTTGGTATTCCATTGATATTATACGGAATAGGTAAAGATGCTTTGTATCCTTTTTCTTGAACTTTACCCTCAGCAGAACTTTGAGCAGCAAATTCAGTTGCCCCACTTTGTTTATAGAATGTCGTTTCTTTGGTTCTTGTATCAACCAAAACAAAACCTACTGCACTTTCATCGCTACCAACGGAGGTCAGACCTGTGTACCAATACGATTTATTATTATGTCCGTAAACCAATGTCAGACCCTCCGTAATTTGTAATTTATCAGTATTTGAGAAATTCCAATAACCATTAACCAATTCACCCCAATCGTTCAATTGGTTTTCAACAAACTCAGCAGGTTGAATTCTATCTACCCAAACCGGAGAATCGGCAATTGAATAGTGTTCGATTTCACCCGTTTGTGCATCAACAACCAAAATTCCATTTGTGTTTTCACCTGAAAAACCAATTTTTTTGTCATAGGTAGCAATAACCCAAAAAGGATTTCCTTGTTCATCAACTTCAAATGTAAAATCGGCTAAACCGGTTGTGGCATAACCATTAAAATAAATATGTCTGTGAATTTCGCTTGAAAAATAGGCATTCGATTGGTATTTAATTTTTAAAGGTTTTCCGTTTATCGTTTGTACTAGTTTTACATCTCGTTCATTTGTGGCAGAAACCATAACATAACCGGGAGTTCCTTCTTTATTATTAAACCATTTGAAAAAACCGGAATGCAATAAGGGTGCTATCCAATATAATTCATTGTTTACTTTCTGGATAGAAAAATTTCCTAATTCAATTTGACTTCCCAAGGCAGGTTGAGAACCAATAATTTTCTCTCCCAATAAATAGGCTAAATTTTGGTCAACTACACGAATTTTATCCATTGATATTGGAGCAATATGCTCAGAAATTTTATCCCCACTGTCAACCTTTCCAATCATCTTTTGATATTTGGAAGCATGAAAAATTGTAGCCGTTGTAATAATTGGAATAACTGAAAGGTAAACTAAAATAATTCCAATAAAAAATAATAAAAATTTACTTGGTCTTGATTTTATCATCACTTTCTTACCCGTACTATCAATTCCAAAACCTAAAGAAATGAAAAAGTAAAATAAAGCCAATACTAATACAATTACACCAATACCGTAAAAACCATAAGAAATTACCGGTAGATTTAAATAAAATAACAAAAATCCAAGAAATAGTAAAAACAAAACTTGTACAAATTTTTTCATCATTATATTTTTTTGATTGATTAGTCGAAAAATAGTTTAAAAGTTACAATTAAACTTATTTACTTTAACAAGATAATGCGTTTAAAATTATTAGTTTTGTTAGATAATTAAATAAAATTTAAAACAAATAGAATGAAAGCATACGTTTTCCCCGGACAAGGAGCACAATTTACCGGAATGGGTAAAGATTTATATGAAAATTCGGCTTTAGCCAAAGAATTGTTTGAAAAAGCCAATGAAATTCTAGGTTTCCGAATTACAGATATTATGTTTGAAGGAACTGCTGAGGAGTTGAAAGAAACCAAGGTAACACAACCTGCTGTCTTCTTACACTCAGTTATTCTGGCAAAAACACTAACCGATTTTAAACCGGATATGGTGGCGGGACATTCGTTGGGCGAGTTTTCAGCATTGGTTGCCAATGGTGCTTTGTCATTTGAAGACGGATTGCAATTGGTTTCGAAACGTGCTTTAGCGATGCAGAAAGCCTGTGAAATCACCCCTTCTACGATGGCAGCGGTTTTGAATTTAGACGACAAAATAGTGGAAGACATTTGTGCTTCAATTGATGGTGTCGTGGTAGCTGCCAATTACAATTGTCCCGGACAGTTAGTAATTTCCGGTGAATACAAAGCGGTTGAATTAGCTTGTGAAAAAATGAAAGAAGCAGGAGCCAAACGGGCGTTGATTTTGCCTGTTGGTGGAGCTTTCCACTCTCCAATGATGGAACCGGCCAGAGAAGAATTAGCTGCCGCAATCGAAGCAACAACTTTTTCTACACCCATTTGCCCGGTATATCAAAATGTTACCGCTAATGCAGTTTCCAATCCGGAAGAAATTAAAATGAACTTAATCATTCAATTAACTGCACCTGTAAAATGGACACAATCTGTTCAACAAATGATTGCTGACGGAGCTTCTAGTTTCACAGAAGTGGGCCCAGGAAAAGTATTGGTTGGATTGGTAAATAAAATCAATAAAGAAGTAGAAACGATTTCGGCTTAATTAAATTTGGCACTTTTTTTGATAATTTATGTACAAATTTTTAACAATAATAACTATGAAAAAAATATTTTTTGGACTAATCGCATTGGGAATGTTTTCTATTTCTTGTAAAGAAACAACGGAAGATAAAATCAATCAAGCCATTGATGCCGTAAAAACGGATGTGAAAGAAAAATCAGATTCTCTAAAAACAGAAGCAGAGAAAAAATTAGATTCTGTTCAATTCAAAACGGATAAAATGGTTGATTCATTGAAAACTAAATCAGAAAAAGCTCTTGAAAAAGGAAAAGAGAAAATTCAAATCATTAAAGAAGAAATTAAGAAATAAAAAAAGGCTGTCGAATGACAGCCTTACTTTTTAACTTCTAATTTTTTGTTCCCATTTCCAAGCACTTGCTAAACTTTCCTCTAAGGTGGATTGTGCTTTCCAACCTAAAACATTATTTGCTTTATCGGTATTGGCATAAGCCGAAGTGATATCACCTTCTCTCCTACCTACAATTTTATAAGGTAATTTTTTACCTGAAACTTTTTCGAAGGCTGTTATGACTTCTAAAACAGAACTACCAGTTCCGGTTCCAAGATTAAATGTTTCTACTTTATCCAGATTTTTATTTTCAACTAATCTTTGTAGTGCTACTACATGAGCTTTTGCTAAATCTACTACATGAATATAATCACGAATAGCGGTTCCATCAGGAGTAGGATAATCATTCCCGTAAACCGATAATTCCTTTCGTAATCCAATTCCGGTTTGGGTGATAAATGGCACTAAATTTTGAGGTACGCCAATTGGTAATTCACCAATTTCAGCAGAAGGATGAGCTCCAATAGGGTTAAAATACCGCAATAAAATAGATTTTATATTGGATACTTTAGCTACATCAGTAATGATTTCTTCACCAATTTGCTTCGTATTTCCATAAGGTGACATGGCAGGTTGAACAGAAGCATTTTCTGTAATCGGCATTTTTTCGGCTTGACCGTAAACCGTGCATGACGAACTGAAAATAAAATTAGCTGATTGCTTTTTTTGTAATTCTTGTAAAATATACACTAAAGCATTAATGTTATTTTCATAATACAATAACGGATTTTCTACACTTTCACCCACAGCCTTTGAAGCTGCAAAATGGATAACCCCATTAATATCAGTATGCTTATGAAACAATTGGTTTACTGCTACTTTTTCTCTCAAATCCATTTGCTCAAAAGCAGGTTTGTATCCAATAATTGCTGCAATTCTATCTAAAACTTCAATAGAAGAATTGGATAAATTGTCTACAATCAATGGTTCAAATCCGGCATTATGCAATTCAACAACAGTATGTGAGCCAATAAATCCAAGGCCTCCGGTTACAAGTACTTTCATGTTTTTATATGATTAGTTGAAAAATTCTAAAACTGAATCAGTTATAAATTTAATTTGTTCGGTATCTAATTCGGTATGCATTGGCAATGAAATCACTTCTTTTACCAATTGATTAGTTACCGGAAAATCTTCTTCTTTATATCGAACATCCGCATACGCTTTTTGTGCATGTAACGGAATCGGGTAATAAATCGCACAAGGAATTCCTTTGCTTTGTAAATGATCCATCAAGGCATTTCTATCCGCATCAATAATTCGTAATGTATATTGATGAAAAACATGGCAATCACAAATAGCACAAATGGTTGGTGCGATGATATTTTTTTGTCCTTCAAATGCTTTTGAATAGCTTCTTGCAGCATTTTGACGAGCGGTATTGTAACTATCTAACAACGGTAATTTTGCATTTAAAACCGCTGCTTGAATACTATCCAAACGAGAATTAACTCCAACAACATCATGGTGATAACGCACATACATTCCGTGATTTACGATTCCTCGAATGGTGTGAGCTAAAGCATCATCATTGGTAAAAATGGCACCACCATCACCGTAACAACCTAAATTTTTAGAAGGGAAAAACGAAGTTGCCCCTACATGACCAATTGTTCCGGCTTTCTTTTTTGTTCCATCCGAAAAGCGACAATTCGCTCCAATAGCTTGGGCATTATCTTCAATGACGAATAAATTATGTTCGTTAGCAATTTGCATAATGGCTTCCATATTAGCTGCTCTTCCGAACAAATGAACAGGTACAATTGCTTTCGTTTTTGGTGTAATCGCTTTTTTGATTGCATCAATTGAAATATTCATATTCACCATATCCACATCCACTAAAACGGGAGTTAATTGCAATAAAGCAATCACTTCAACAGTGGCGGCAAACGTGAAATCAGCAGTAATCACTTCATCACCAGGTTTTAAATCTAATCCCATCATGGCTATTTGAAGAGCATCGGTTCCATTCGCACAGGGAATTACATGCTTTACGCCTAAATATTCTTCTAAACTTTTTTGAAATTCGTGAACTTTTGGCCCATTAATATAAGTTGTTGTATCTAAAACTTCTTGAATGGAAGCATCAACAGTAGATTTAATTTTATCATATTGACTTTTTAAGTCAACCATTTGGAGTTTACGCATTATATTTAAATTTAATTTTATAAGAGTAAGGTCAAAAACCTATATAATAGAACAAAAGTAATTATTTAAGGAGTTATAACAATGAAAATTCTGTAAAGTGATGTATTTTAGCGACACAATTTATATTCTATGTATTTTTTATATAATGTATTGGTTCATTTAGTAGGGTTTCTATTGAAAATCATTGCCAATTTTAACCCAAAAATGAAGCTATTTGTGGATGGAAGAAAAAATGTTTTTGAGCAAATCAAACAAAAAATTGCTTCTAGTGATAAAACGATTTGGTTTCATGCCGCTTCTTTAGGAGAATTTGAACAAGGTATTCCGGTAATGGAAAAAATCAAAACTAAATTCCCAAACCATAAAATCATTGTAACTTTTTTTTCGCCTTCAGGTTTTGAAGTGAGAAAAAACAATTCAATTGCCGATTTAACGATTTATTTGCCATTGGATACCACTCATAACACCAAACAATTTTTAGATTTAATTCATCCTCAAATGGTGTTTTTTATCAAATATGAATATTGGCCAAATTACCTCAATGAACTCAAAAAAAGGCAAATAAAAAACTATTTAATTTCAGGAATTCTCAGAAAAAATCAGGTCTTTTTTAAATGGTATGGCAGTTTTTACCAAAAATGCTTAACTACTTTTGATTTCTTTTTTGTGCAAAATGAAACCTCAAAAAAACTATTGCAATCGCTAGGATATCAAAATGTAAAAATTTCCGGCGATACCCGTTTTGATCGCGTAGTTTCGATTTTGGAAAGAGATAATTCGTTAGATTTTATCGAAGAATTTAAAAATAATACAACCACAATTGTAATTGGAAGCTCTTGGCCGAAAGACGAAGAATTGCTGGTTAATTTCATTAATAATTCTGCTGAAAATTTGAAATTCATCATTGCTCCTCATAATATTAAAGAGGAACAAATAAATTCTCTTTACGAAAAAATTCATAAAACAAAACTGAAATACTCTAATTATTCTATTGAAACACTCCGAAAACCAAGTCCAAAAGAATATCAAGTTTTTGTTATAAATACAGTTGGTATTTTGACAAAAATTTATTCATATGCCGATATTGCCTATGTGGGTGGCGGATTCGGAAATCCCGGTGTTCACAACATTTTAGAACCTGCCACTTTTGGAATCCCCATAGTTATCGGACCTAACTATTCTCATTTTGCAGAAGCAATCGCTTTGGTTAATATGGAAGGTTGTGTTTCAATTTCCAATCAAAACGAATTAAATGAAACTTTGTCAACTTTAATTTCTAACGAAGATATCCGTCACGAAAAAGGTCATATTTGCAGTACTTTCGTGCAAATGAACAAAGGGGCAACAGATGTCATTTTAAATCATATTGAAAATGATAATCTTTAAACCTTTATCCTTTTCAGATATTGACAAAATCCTTCTAATGATGAAGGAATTTTATGCCATCGACAATTATCCTTTTGAAATCGAAACATCCATAAAACTCTTTCATCAATTTCTTGAAGATGAAAACCTCGGAAAAGCTTGGCTAATTTTAAACGAAAATGAAATCGTTGGATACGTGATTCTCACCTTCGTTTTCAGTTTTGAATACCAAGGGAAAATTGCTTTTTTAGACGAATTATACATCAAAAAATCTGCTCAAGGAAAAGGTTTTGGAAAAAAAACGCTACATTTTATTCGTCAAGAAGCTCATAAATTATCGTTAAAAATCATTTATTTGGAGGTTGAACCACACAATCATCCTGCTCAAAAATTGTATATTGCAAACGATTTCGAAGAACACAAACGAAAATTATTCAAACACATTGTAAAATAAGAACTTACTAAATAACTCATTATGAAATTTTTACGCTTACTCATCCTGTTTCTATCCTTTTCTGCATTTGCCCAACAAGGCGGTATGTGGATTCCGTCACTTTTGGAAGGAATGAACGAAAAAGAAATGAAATCGCTCGGCATGAAAATGTCGGCTAAAGATATTTACGATGTTAATAAATCGAGCATGAAGGATGCTGTACCGCATTTCAACAACGGTTGTACATCGGAAGTTATTTCACCAAAAGGTTTATTACTAACCAATCATCATTGTGGTTACGGACAAATTCAATCGCATTCTACCGTTGAAAATGATTATTTAGAAAAAGGTTTTTGGGCTATGCGACTTGAAGACGAATTGCCAAATGAAGATTTAGTGGTTACTTTTATTGTAAAAATTGAAGATGTTACGGCAAAAGTACTGGAAAATACCCAATCGCTTACAAACGAAGCCGATAAACAAAAGAAAATTCAAGATAACATTTCTGCTTTAACCAATTCGCTACCGAAAGAAAGTTGGCAAGAAAATCGAATCAGAGCTTTTTATGACGGCAATCAATACATATGGTTTACAGTTGAAACGTTCAAAGACGTTCGTTTAGTGGGAGCTCCGCCATCCTCCATAGGAAAATTTGGTTCGGATACCGACAATTGGGTTTGGCCTCGTCACACGGGAGACTTTTCACTTTTCAGAATTTACGCCGACAAAAATAATCGTCCGGCAAGCTATTCAAAAGAGAATGTTCCGTATACGCCAAAACACTTTTTCCCAGTTTCTATTGACGGTGTAAAAGAAAATGATTTTACCATGGTTTTTGGTTATCCGGGAAGAACGCAAGAATATTTACCGGCTGTTGCGGTAGAACAAATTGTAAATGAATTAAATCCAGCTAAAATTGAAGTGCGTGATGCGGCTTTGAAAGTACAAGACGGATTCATGAGAAAAGACAAAGCCATCAAAATTCAATATGCTGCAAAATATGCCTCAGTAGCCAATTATTGGAAAAAATGGATTGGCGAAACCAAAGGGTTAAAAAAATCAAATGCAGTTCAAATCAAAAAAGAGTTTGAGAAAGATTTTATGAATAAAGTGGCGAAAGCCGGAAAACAGACTGAATACGGCAATTTACTTTCAGAATTTGAGAAAAATTATAAAGAAATTGCCCCGTATGCTTTAAGTCGTGACTATTTTATGGAAGTTGTCATGCGAAACACCGAACTATTAAGTTTTGGTTATCGTTTGGTTCAGTTAGAAAATCTTTACAATACCAGAGGTGAAAAAGCATTCATGGATAGAAAAGAAAATTTCATCACAGGTTTTGCCGATTTATACAAAGATTTCAACGCTATGGTTGACGAAAAAGTAATGGAACAATTAATAGAATTGTATGCCACCAAATCACCTAAACAATTTTTACCTGAAGGCTTATTGAATCAAGATTTAAAAGCAAAAACGGCAGAAATTTTTAAAAATTCCAAACTAACAAGCTACAATAGTTTTAAAGATTTGCTTGCCGGAGATGCCAAAACGGTTCTTGAAAAATTGAATAATGATAATGGTTTTGCCTTTGTAAAAATGCTAACGGAAGCTTATAATAAAAACGTATTACCAAAATATGACGAAATCAATTTAAAAAATACAGCTTTGCAACGCACATATATGAAAGGAATTTTGGAATTGAGTCCGAAAGAAGCTAGAATTTTCCCAGATGCCAATTCTACGTTACGTGTAACGTATGGAAAAGTGAAAGGCTATGCACCAAGTGATGCCGTTTACTATAATCCGGTAACCTTTTTAGAAGGTGTGATGGAAAAATATGTTCCGGGCGATTACGAGTTTGATGTTTCACCAAAATTAATTGAACTTTACAACAACAAAGATTTTGGTCCATATGCTGAAAACGGTAAACTTCCGGTTAATTTTATTGGTACCAATCACACAACCGGAGGTAATTCAGGTAGTCCGGCAATTGATGCACATGGAAACCTAATCGGATTAAACTTTGACCGCGTATGGGAAGGAACCATGAGCGATATTTATTATGACCCAGCCATTTGTAGAAATATTATGGTTGATATTCGTTATGTTTTGTTTGTAGTAGATAAATATGCAGGAGCAAAACATCTCATTGAAGAGATGAAAATTGTTCATCCGAAACAAAAAAAGAAAAAGAAAAGATAAGATTATAAAATTACCCTCCAAAAAATGGGGTTTTTACAACGAATTTTGAATAAAAAAAAGAATTCAAACGTTTGAAATTCAGCGGTTTTATTTTTTTTAATTTTTTTTAGTAAAAATATTTTGTTGAATCAAAAAATTTATATCTTTGCTCCGAATTAATAATTAACCTTTTATAATTTAGTAAGATGAAAAAAGTAATTTTAAGTTTAGTATTTGTTGCTGCTTTAACAGTAGTATCTTGTAAAGAAAAAGAAGCTGAAGTAACTGAAGAAGTAGTAACTGAAGAAGTTGCTCCTGAGGTTGTTGAAGAGGCTGCTCCAGTTGTTGACTCTGCTGCTGCTGCTACTGAAGCTGCTGCTACTGAGGCTCCTGCTGCTGAGGCTCCTGCTACTAAATAATTAGTAACAAGCTAACAGAAAAAATCATCCCGACCAGTTCGGGATTTTTTTTTGCTCTAAAGTGAAGGAAACTATCGATGTTTTTTTATCTTTTTTAACTTGTTGTACTCTTATTGTTTTACAATATAAAGTAAACTTTAAATTTTGTGAATAAAAAAAGCTTCATCTGTAAAACAAATGAAGCTTTTGTACTCAAGGCGGGACTTGAACCCGCACGAACATTACTGTTCACTGGATTTTAAGTCCAGCGTGTCTACCAATTCCACCACTCGAGCATTATGTGATAGTAGAGCGAAAAACGGGACTCGAACCCGCGACCCCGACCTTGGCAAGGTCGTGCTCTACCAACTGAGCTATTTTCGCGTACAGGTTTTTTTAAAGAACAACACTACTTGGTGAGCAATGCGGATGCAAATGTACTATAAATATTTACTTTTACAAGCGTTTTTTGGAAAAAAATTTTTCAATACAGTGAACCTACTGATAATTAACAGCATACAAATTACAATATTTTGAACACTTACAATTATAATATTTAAATTTGTTTTATCACTTAAAAACACCTTTTCATGTTTAAAAAAACCTTCATAATTCTATTTTACCTCTTTATTCAAAGCATAAATGCCCAAACAATTACAGGAAATTTTGTAATTCATAAATTTAAAGGTATTGGAGGTGATGGTCGTTTAACAGAAAAGGCTAAAATAAAAGACATTTATAATTATGTTTATAGTGATTCTAAATCTAAAATGGTCTTAACAAATCCAAGAGGAACACAAATCGATACTATAAAAAAATATGATGAACTTTACGATTATCACTATGAAACAGTAGAAACAGTTATTGCACCTTCAAAATCTATGTATTTTAAAGATTTTAAAAATAAACTATATGAAAAAAATATCGTTACTGATGGTAAAGAAGTTTACGAAAAAATAAATCTGCCAGAATTAATTTGGACACAAATCAATGAAACAAAAAACATTGAAGGTTTTTTATGTAGAAAGGCAACTACAATTTATACAAGTAATGGATATACGTTGACATATTATGCATGGTACACTGATGAAATACCAATTCAAGATGGCCCATTTCTATTTGTTGGTCTTCCGGGTTTTATTGTTGAACTAGGCGTAGATGATATGTTCTTCATAAAATTTACAAATTATGAATACAATGAAAATCAAATTACAATAATTGACAACATAAAAGATTAGTCTAATTCCTATTTCTTCATCAACATTCTCTTTATTTCATTCAATTTCATCAACGCTTCTACCGGAGTGAAGGTATTGATGTCAATATTCAAAATTTCTTCCTTAATTTCTTCCAATAAAGGATCATCCAAATTAAAAAAACTAAGTTGTAATTCATCCTTTGGAGATTTTATGCCGGATAATTCTTCACTCGAATGATTTTTTTCCAACTTTTTTAAAATCTTTTGTGCTTTTTGAATCACGGTTTGTGGCATTCCCGCCATTTTAGCTACATGAATACCAAAACTATGTTCGGTGCCGCCTTTCACTAATTTTCGAATAAACAAAACGGTATCTTTCAATTCTTTAACCGAAACATTGAAATTTTGAATGCGGTCAAACGTAACTTCCATTTCATTCAACTCGTGATAATGTGTGGCAAACAAGGTTTTTGGTCGGTTAGGATGTTCGTGCAAATATTCGGCAATCGCCCATGCAATGGAAATTCCGTCATACGTACTGGTTCCGCGACCAATTTCATCCAACAAAACTAAACTTCGTTCAGAAATGTTATTCAAAATTGAAGCGGTTTCATTCATCTCCACCATAAACGTCGATTCGCCCATCGAAATGTTATCACTCGCTCCAACTCTAGTAAATATTTTATCGACAATTCCCATTCGCACTGCTTCTGCCGGAACAAAGCTTCCCATTTGTGCTAACAGTACAATCAACGCCGTTTGTCTCAAAATAGCGGATTTACCAGACATATTCGGGCCGGTAATCATAATAATTTGTTGGGAATCTCTATCCAAAAAAACATCATTGGCAATATAGGGAACACCAACCGGCAATTGCTTTTCAATCACCGGATGGCGACCGTTAGTAATTTCTAATTCACACGAATCATCTATAATTGGACGTACATAATTATTTTCAATTGCTAATTGCGTGAATGAGTTCAAACAATCCAATTGAGCAATCAAAGCGGCATTCAATTGAACCGGTTTGATGTAGGTACCAATCCAAATCACTAATTGTTCAAATAATTGTGATTCTAATTGATGAATTTTGTCTTCTGCTCCAAGAATTTTGGTTTCATATTCTTTCAATTCTTCGGTTATGTATCGTTCGGCATTCACTAAGGTCTGCTTTCTAATCCATTCTGCCGGAACTTTATCTTTGTGTGTATTTCTAACTTCTATGTAATAGCCAAACACATTGTTAAACGAAATTTTCAAGGATGAAATACCGGTTCGCTCCGATTCTCTGGTCTCAATTCCTTCTAAATATTCTTTACCGGAAGAAGAAATTGCTCTTAATTCATCTAATTCGGGATGAATTCCTTTGGCGATAGCATTCCCTTTATTGATGGAAACGGGAGCATCATGATTCAAAGTGGTTTTGATTTTTTCACGCAATAAATCACACGCGTGCAAACTATCTCCGATGGCTTTTAAGGATTCATTTGTACTAGCCAAAGCCAAGGTTTTGATAGGAATAATCGCATCCAACGAATGACAAAGATTTATCACTTCACGAGGCGAAACTTTTCCGGTAGCAACTTTAGAAATCAATCGTTCCAAATCGGAAATTTGTTTGATTTGGTATTGAATCTTTTGTAAAACTTCTGAATTTTCCTTTAAAAAAGTCACCACTTCGTGACGGGATTGAATCTTTGCTGCATCTTTCAAAGGCAATGCCAACCAACGTTTCAACAAACGAGAACCCATCGGTGATAGCGTTTTATCTATCACATCCAACAACGTAACCGCATTTGGATTAGTACTGTGGTATAATTCTAAATTTCGAATCGTAAAACGATCCATCCACACATACGCATCTTCAGCAATGCGTTGAATGGAAGTAATATGTTGGATTTTATTATGTTGCGTTTCTGACAAATAATACAAAACCGCTCCTGAAGCTACGATTCCTTCATGCAATTCTTCAATACCGAAACCTTTTAGTGAATTGGTTTGAAAATGCTTGGTTAATACTTCATTTCCGTAATCTTCAGTATACACCCAATCTTCAAGAAAGAAGGTATGAAAATCTTCACCAAAAGCTGTTTTAAATTGTTGTTTGTGATTTTTAGTCACAAGAATTTCGCTCGGACTAAAATTTTGCAACAATTTATCAATGTATTCTTCATTACCTTGAGCAGTTAAAAATTCTCCTGTAGAAACATCTAAAAAGGAAACACCAATTTGCTTTTTACCAAAATAAACCGAAGCTAAAAAGTTATTTGATTTGGCTTGCAACACCTCATCGTTCATGGAAACACCCGGTGTAACCAATTCTGTTACGCCTCGTTTCACAATGGTTTTGGTCATTTTTGGGTCTTCCAACTGATCACAAATTGCCACCCGAAGCCCGGCTTTGACCAATTTCGGTAAATAGGTATTCAGGGAATGATGAGGAAAACCCGCAAGAGCAGTTTCTGAATCAGAGCCGGCTCCCCTTTTTGTCAACACTATTCCTAAAATTTGAGAAGCTCGAACCGCATCTTCACCAAACGTTTCATAAAAATCTCCTACGCGAAACAACAAACAAGCATCAGGGTATTTTGCTTTGATTTGATTGTATTGTTTCATCAAAGGAGTTTCCTTTGGTTCTTTTACGGCGTTGACTTTTGCTGACAAGGTGCTTTTATTTTGGTTAGGATTCAAAAATACAGAAATAAAAATTCAATGACAATGGCAAAAGCAAATTTCAATGGCAAATTTCAATGGCAAATTTCAATGGCAATGACAATGGCAAAAATCAATTTCAATATCAAATGTAAAAATCTAAATTCATTACCTATTTTTGCAATATGAGAAAATTAGCCAATTCTGAACTGGAACGTAAAAATATTGAAGAGTTTAAACAAGCTCAAAAAACACCAATTATCATAGTTTTAGATGATATTAGAAGTTTGCACAATATTGGTTCGGTATTTAGAACTTCTGATGCGTTTTTGATTGAAAAAATCTATTTATGTGGCATCACGGCTACTCCACCCAATAAAGAAATTCACAAAACGGCTTTAGGTGCAACAGATACAGTAGCTTGGGAATATCAAAAAAATGTTTTGGATGTTATTGACAAATTGAAATTAGAAAACATTTCCGTTTTTGCCATCGAACAAGTTGAGAATTCGGTAATGTTGAATGATTTTGAGGTTGAAAAAGGTAAAAAATACGCTTTAATTTTTGGCAACGAGGTAAAAGGTGTATCACAACAAGCTATCGAAAAATGTGATGGTGTGATTGAAATTCCGCAATTGGGGACCAAACATTCCTTGAATATATCAGTGAGTGCCGGAATTGTGGTTTGGGATTTCTTTAAAAAACTGATTGTTTTAGGAGAAAATTAGCATTTTGTCAACCTCTCATCTGTTCGTTATTTCCTAATTTTACAAAATGAACGGTTTCGTAAATACCTACTCCATCTTTCTTACATCTTTTTTGCTTTTATTTTTTGGTTATTCAAGTGAAATTGACATAGCATCTAAAAAAAGCAAAAAACCGTTTACAATAAATGTTGCTCCAATTTTGAGTGCTATCGGGGACCAAATATATTGCCCCGGATCTTCTATGAAAATCGTAACGGACATGACTATTGTTGACCCAGATGACACCGGAATTGATGCCATTTATATTCAAATTTCATCCGGTTATGTGAATGGTCAAGATGTTTTAACCTTAACGGGTAATCATCCAACAATCAACTCAACTTGGAATGCCGCAACCGGAAAACTTACCTTAACTGGAATTTCCGGCCAACCAACTTATGTGGCTTTGGTTGCCGCTATAAAAGATGTTGTTTTCTTTAATTCTTCTACAAATCCAAGTGGTACAAGAACTTTTTCTATTACGGTTGGACAAGCCAATTACCTACCATCAAACGGTCATTATTATGAATATGTACCGGCAATTGGGATTACTTGGAATAATGCCAGAACAGCCGCTGCCAATCGAACATATTATGGCTTGCAAGGTTATTTAGCGACAATTACTGCCCCTGATGAAGCTCAACTTTCAGGAGAACAGTCGGCCGGTGCCGGTTGGATTGGTGGTAGTGATGAGCAAACAGAAGGCATTTGGAGATGGATGACAGGACCTGAAATCGGAATGATTTTTTGGAACGGTGGCATTAACGGAACGACACCCAATTATGCCAACTGGAATAATGGTGAACCTAATAATGCAGGCGATGAAGACTATGCCCATATCACCGCTCCGGGAGTGGGAATTTTAGGTTCTTGGAATGATTTATCCAATACCGGTGAAGCTAGTGGAGATTATCAACCGAAAGGATTTATTGTTGAATATGGTGGAATGCCCGGAGATCCTATTCTTCAAATTTCTACCAGCACAACAATCACAATTCCAAGCATCACTTCAACAGTTGGGCAAAGTAATTGTGGTGAAGGCTCGCTAACATTATCTGCCAACGCATCGGCAGGAATAGTAAAATGGTATGCATCTGCAACCGGAGGCACACCTATCGCAACGGGAACTACTTTTACTACTCCCCTTCTAACGCAAACTACCACCTATTTTGTAGATGCTTTTGAAACGAATTGCACAACCGGAACAAGAACTGCTGTTACAGCTACTATTAACCAAATTCCTATAGTAATTGCAACTAGCCCTGTTACGGTTTGCGGTAGTAATACTGCAACATTATCGGCAACTACAACATCTGGTACTATTAACTGGTATGCAACGGCAACTGGGGGGAACAGTATTGGTTCCGGAACTTCTTTTACAACACCTACACTATCTGAAAACACTACCTTTTATGTTGATGCTATAAATAATGGATGTTCGTTGGGCAATCGAATTCCGGTCTTGGTACAGATTTTTGACTTACCGGATGTTGAAGATGAAGATGTAATTCTTTGCGAAGGAAGTAGTATTACCCTGAATGCCGGAGTTTCAAATGCTACTTATCTTTGGTCGACCGGAGAAAGTTCACCAAGTATTCAGGTAAATGATAACGCCAATTATTTTGTTGAAATCACTTCACTAACAGCCGGAAATTGTTCGGTTACTAAAAATTTTACAATTATTCAATATGATAATCCGGTTATTGAAAATGTGATTGTTAAGAATAATACAGTAGAAATTATCATAAGTGGAAATGGCGATTTTGAATTTTCTATTGATGGTGTAAATTTTCAAGATTCCAACTTTTTTACGGTGAGTGAAGGTGGATTATATACCGCTTATGTTAGAGAAAAAAACTTTAACTGTGGATTTTTTTCGGAACAACCATTTGTAGTGATTTTGGTTCCTACCTTTTTTACACCAAATGGTGATGGATTTAATGATGTTTTACTTGTAAAAGGTCTTGACCGTTTTCCAAATTCATCTTTAATGATATTCAATCGATATGGAAAATTCATTCATCACATTGTACCTTCCCAAACGTTTTGGGACGGAACGTTGAATGGCGAAAAACTTCCTGCAGATGATTATTGGTATGTTTTGAAAATTGATGAAACAACTCCAACCCGAAAAGGACATTTTTCGTTGTTGCGATAGTTAGGCTAACTTGGCTTGAATTTCATTCAAAATAAAAATATAATCTTCCTGAAAATTCACAAAATCCTTATCCGATACATCAATAATCAGAACATTTAGTTGAGTTTGTGTTTTGATAAAATCCAAATAGCCTTGATTGATTTTTTCTAAGTATTCAGCCGGAATTTGCATCTCATAACTTCTGCCTCTTTTTTTGATGTTTTCTAAAAGTTGCTCTGTATTTTGATACAAATACACATACAAATCCGGTTTGGGCATTTCTTTGTGAATAATATCAAACATTGTTTTATACAATCGAAATTCATCTTCTGCCAAAGTAACTTTTGCAAAAATCAACGATTTAAATATATGATAATCGGCAACTACAAAATCTTTAAACAAGTCAAACTGAGCCAAATCGTCAGTCAATTGTTGGTACCTATCAGCCAAAAAAGACATTTCAAGTGGAAATGCATATCGGCTTTGGTCTTCATAAAATTTGGGTAAAAACGGATTGTCGGCAAAACGTTCCAACACTAATTTGGCATTAAAATCTTCTGCAATTTTTGTGGATAACGTTGTTTTTCCTGCACCAATATTTCCTTCAATCGCAATATAATTATACTGTTGTAAATTAATTTTTTGAAGAGGTGTTTCAAACTTCATAATTTCTTTACATTGGCTTTTATCTTCTGCTAAGGCAACTAATTCGGGTAAATATTTTTGTAGAATAGGATGACGCCAATCCAAATTCAAATCACGCATGGGCAACAATACAAACTTTCTGTTTTGCATTTGCGGATGTGGAACTTTTAGTTTATCCGTCTGAATAATTTCTTCATTAAAGGCAATTACATCAATATCAATTTTTCTTGCCTCGTACCCTTCTTGTTGGTTTCTTTCTCTACCTAACTCCAATTCAAGTTGCAAAATTTCATCTAAAAGTTGTTCAGCCGGTTTAGCCGTTTGCATAATTAATGCACAATTATAAAACGCATCGCTTTCAAAACCCCAAGACGGAGTTTCATACAAAGCCGAAACTTTAATAACGGTTCCGATTTGATTATGCAAGGATTGAATAGCTAACTGTATATTTTCCAAACGGTTACCTAAATTACTTCCTAATGATAAAATGACTTGATTTTGAGTGTTCATAGAATAGCAAAATAAGTAAAACTATTTCAGAAATAGTGTATCATTATGATTACTGTTGATAAGTTTCTAAAATCTAAAAAGTATTGTAACAAAATGACTCAAATGTCTACTAATAATATAAACTTAATTTAAAAAATTAAAATATGAAATTTCTAGGGAATGTTTTAGCCACTATTGTTGGTTTATTTGTGTTCTTTATGTTGTTATTCTTTGGTTTACTGATATTTGGTGCCATCTTTGGAGGTGATTCAGAATTAAAAGAAGTAGAAACCAATTCTGTGATTGTATTAGACATGAAAAATGTTGACTTGGATTATGCAGGAAAGTTTAAGGATCCTTGGGTTACACTACTTGCAGAGGAAAGTTCTGTTGGACTTATTGATGTTTTAAACGCCATTGATAATGCTAAAACAGATGACAAAATTAAAGGGATTTCTATTTTAAACAGCAATAGCAGTTTAGGGTTGGCTCAATCAAAAGCGTTGCGAGATAAGTTATTAGACTTTCAAAAATCAGGAAAGTTTATCGTTTCTTATGCTGATTATTTCACGCAAAAGGAATACTATATTAATTCGGTTGCGGACACTATTTATATGAACCCTGTGGGTGAAATGGAATTTAAAGGACTTTCATCTGAAATCATGTTTTTTAAAGATATTCAAGAAAAAACGGGTGTAAAAATGGAAGTTATCCGTCATGGAAAATACAAAAGTGCAGTTGAACCATTTTTGGAAAATGAAATGAGTGAAGCAAACAGAGAACAAGTAACTTCTTTATTAAATTCTGCTTGGAGTTCAATTGTGAATGACATTTCAAAAAGTAGAAACATTACTGTTGAAACTTTAAATGGAATTGCGAATGATTTATCGGCAAGAACACCGGAAATGGCAAAAAACACCAAACTAGTGGACAAAATTGGCTACGAAGATCAATACCACGACGGTATAAAAAAAGCGTTAAAAGTAAAAAAAGACGAAGATTATAACAGTATTTCCATTATGGATTATGCTAAAAATGTATCTAAAACACCCCAAAAAGTGGATAGTAAAGACAAAATTGCCATTATTTATGCTCAAGGTGAAATTATGGGTGGTGAAGGAGATGTTAACGTTATCGGTGAAGGAGCTATGAGGACTTCCTTGAAAGAAGCACGTGAAGATGATAAAATCAAAGCAATTGTATTGCGAATTGATAGCCCAGGTGGAAGTGCATTGACATCCGAATTGATTTGGAGAGAAATTGAATTGACTAAAAAAGTAAAACCGGTTGTAGTATCTATGGGTAATTTAGCTGCATCAGGCGGGTATTATATCGCCTGTAATGCTAACAAAATTATTGCAGAACCAAGTACAATTACCGGTTCAATAGGTGTTTTTGGAGTGTTACCCAACATGACTGAATTATCAAAAAAAATCGGCATCAATACTTCTCAAGTTAAAACACATGAACATTCTGTTGGTTATAGCCCATTTAAACCAATTGATGAAAAATTCAAAGAAGTTACGACTGAATCAGTTGAAAACATTTATACTGTTTTTGTAAATAGAGTAGCTACCGGAAGAAAAATGACTTTTGAACAAGTAGATGCTATTGCACAAGGAAGAGTTTGGACCGGAACTGAAGCGTTACAAAATGGTTTAGTTGATCAATTAGGTGGATTAGATGTAGCTTTAAAAGAAGCTGCTAAATTGGCAAAAATCAAGAAATACAAAACGGTAAATTATCCTGAATTTGAGAAAACTTTTATGGAGTTTTTGAATGATCAAAATGGAATTCCTTTTGCCAAAAACAAAGAAAAATTGATAAAAGAAGAAATTGGTGAAGAAGCCTATCAAACACTTCAAATCCTAAAAAGAGTAACGGCAAAAAAAGGAATACAAGCCTCGTTGCCTTATGAAATTAAAATTCAATAGATAACAAAACCTGACCATTAACGGCCAGGTTTTTTTGATTTTATTAACAACTGTTATCTCTCAATATCCTTACATTTGTTAAAAAAACTTGGAAACAAAAGACAAACTCTTTGCCTATCAAATTTATTTCACATTAGGAGCATTATTCATTGCTTCACTGGTGGTATCCAATTTAATTTTTCAGAAATTTTTTTATTGGGACTTTTTTGGAATTTATCGATTTGAAATTTCGGTTGGAATACTTCCTTATCCAATCACTTTTTTAATTACAGATATTATTTCAGAGGTTTACGGAAAAAAGAAAGCTAATCAAGTTGTGACTTCCGGTATTTTTGCTTCTATTTTTTCACTTTTGATTGTTTATGTAGCAAATAATGCTCCGGCGATCGAAACTTCACCGGTAAATAATGTTGTGTTTTCAACTGTTTTTGGTCAAACTGCCTTGGCTGTATTAGCGTCTATGTTGGCTTATTTAGCCGCACAATATATCGATATTTATATTTTTCATTTTTGGAAAAATGTAACCAAAGGAAAAATGCTGTGGGTGCGAAACAATTTTTCTACCTTTACTTCTCAGTTTGTAGATACATTTGCGGTATTATTTTTGCTGTGTAGTTTTGAAATAATCAGTTGGGATTTGTTCACAAATTTACTAATTAGTGGATTTTTGTTTAAAGTTTTGATTGCCATTTTAGATACGCCCTTTTTATATTTAGCTGTTTATTATTTTCAAAAACGATTTAACTTGGCTAGGGGTGAAGAACTCAATTTAGACTAATTTTTTATAAAACATTAACAAACGGCTCAAAATTTACCAAGAAAAAATGATTAAGAAGATTTTAAAAGGTTTAGGTATTTTTTTACTAGTCGCTATTATCGCATTGGCGGTAGCACCCTTTTTATTTAAAGACAAAATTAAAGAATTAGTTCTTAAATCTATCAACGAAAATGTTGATGCAAAAGTGGCATTTGATGACGTGAGTTTGAATCTTTTCAAAAGTTTTCCAAGAGCAAATGTAACCATCGATAAATTGAGCATTATCAATAAAGCTCCATTTGAGGGTGATACGCTTTTTTATTCCGTACAATTGAACTTAAAAATGTCGATAAAAGAATTATTGAAATCAGAAGGTGAACCAATGGAACTAGAATCATTTTCCAGCGTTGACGGATTGGTAAATATTATCTTTAACAAAGATGGTGTTGGTAATTTTGACATCGCCCTTAAAAAAGACAAAGAGGGAAAAGCTTCAGAAAGCAAGCCTTTTGCCATGAATATTCAAAATTATTCGATTGAAAACCTGAAATTTATATTTACAGATCAATCGTCAAACATTAATATGGTTATTGATAAAATCCACCACACCGGGAAAGGAAATTTTGCCGCTTCAAAATTAGATTTAGTGACAAAAACGGAAGCTATTTTGAATTTGGATATGGATAAAACTAATTATATGAAAAACGTATGGTTGAATTTGGATGCGGTTTTAGGCATTGATTTAGACAACAGTAAATATACGTTCAAAGATAACAAAGCTCTAATCAATCAATTACCAATAGAGTTTACAGGTTTTATTCAGATGGTGGAAGCCGGACAAAATTATGATTTGTCCTTTAAAACGCCTACCTCATCATTTAAAAACTTTTTGGGATTGGTTCCTTCTGCATATAAAGGTGATTTGGATAAAATTCAAACAACAGGCGATTTCAAAGTTGCTGGTTTTGCAAAAGGACTGCTTTCTGACACCACAATACCAAAATTTAATTTAGAAATTACCTCAAACAATGCTTCATTTAAGTTTCCTGATTTACCTAAAAAAGTTGAAAATATAATTATCGATACAAAAATCAAAAACGAAACCGGTTTGATAAATGACACTTACGTAAACATTGATAATTTATCGTTTAAAATTGATCAAGATATTTTTAATGCAAAAGCAAATATTAAAAATATTTCAGAAAATCCTTTAGTTGATGCAGCTTTAAAAGGAACTATTAATTTAGGAAACCTTAGCAAAGCGTATCCAATTAAACTTGAAAAACCGCTTTCCGGAATTTTGAAAGCTGATGTAACGACAAAATTTGACATGCAATCGGTGGACAAAGAACAATACCAAAATATCAAAAATGCAGGTTTAATTAGCATCAAAGGTTTTAAATATACGGATGAAAACGGCAAAGGAATGGATATTAGTGAAGCTGTAGTTCTGTTTAATCCAAGCTCATTAAATTTACAAAAATTTGTAGCTAAAACAGGAAAAAGTGACATTAATGTAAATGGTATTTTAGATAATTTCTATGGTTATGTTTTTAATAATCAAAAATTAAAAGGAAATTTCAATTTGAGCTCAAATCAATTGGCTGTTAGTGATTTTATGACTACTGAGGCACCAACTAAAGAAGGCCAAAAACCAAGTGAAGCCATTAAAATTCCGGCATTTTTAGATGTAACCTTAAACGCTAAAGCCAACACGGTTTTGTATGATAATTTAACCTTAAAAGATGTTTCCGGTAAGTTGATCATTAAAGATGAAAAAGTGACTTTAAACAATGTTAAAACGAACATTTTTGGCGGTCAAATAGGCTTAAATGGTAATGTTTCTACCAAAACAACCGTTCCTACTTTTGCCATGAATTTAGATTTAAAATCAGTAAACATCAGTGAGACATTTACACAATTGGATATGATGAAAAACATTGCACCAATAGCAAATGTTATCAATGGAAAACTTAACTCAACCATTCAATTATCTGGGAATTTAGACGCAAAAGAATTGACTCCGGATTTAAAATCACTTACCGGAGATTTGATGGGTCAGCTGCTCTCAACAACCGTAAATCCATCAAATTCAACTTTGTTGAGTGCATTGGATAATCAGATTAATTTTATTGATTTGAAAAAAATCAATTTAAATGATTTAAAAGCCAATTTATCTTTTCAAAACGGAAAAGTAAATGTAAAACCTTTTGACATTAAATACCAAGATGTAACAGTAAATATAGGCGGTTCACATGGTTTCGATCAAACCATGAATTACAACCTTAAATTTGATGTGCCGGCAAAATATTTTGGAAAAGAAGCCAATAATTTAATCTCAAAACTTTCGCCTTCGGATGCAGCTAAGATTAAAAATATTCCTGTAAATGCAGTTTTGGGAGGAAATTTTTCAAAACCAACCATTTCAACCGATATGAAACAAGCGACTACTGCATTAGTGAATCAATTGGTTGAACAGCAAAAACAAAAATTAATCCAACAAGGAACCAATCAATTAACTAATCTTTTGAATCAAAATAAAAATCCAAAAGATACTGCTAAATCAAACGTTCCGGCTACCAAAGAAGAAGCAAAAGCCAAAACAGAAGAAGCTGTAAAAAACAAAGTAAAAGAAGGACTAAATAGTCTTTTAAACAGAAAGAAAAAAGAACAATAAAAAATATCCCCAAATCATTATAATTTGGGGATATTTCTAACTATCTCATTTATTGTTCTGTCATCAAAGTAATTCTTAGTTTAATTTCTTCCTTGACCGTAATCATCCCGCCTATTTTTTTGGGGGGAACAAGATTAAAATCACTAAAATTTATTGATACCATTCCATTAAGTTGATTTTTTTCAAATTTTAATGGGAGATTTTTAAACAGTTTTTGTTTTCCAACTAAATTTAAAGTTAAATCACAACTGTAATTCTCTTTTTCCCGTTTAAAGTTCATTAAATCAATTTTAACGTTGGGAAATTCTTTTTCTTTTAATGTTTTTCTGAAATCACCATTCAGAATAAAATTACCACAACCAAAATTTCTAACCGGAATAATCTGTGTTATCTTAGTATTTTTTTCGTTCTGATTAAAAAAAAGCGTGTCTTTGGTTTTCATATCATAATTACATTCAAAACCTCCAAATGAAGTAGTACCTTGAACAGTAAACTGTTTTGTACTGACCAACAGATAATCTTTAGGTGTTGAAAACAGTGTTGCTGTTACAACTAATATGATTCCAAAAACACGCATATTCAATTATTTTAGAATGCAATTACGGCTTCCGCTACAAATCCATTAAACTTACCTTCATGTAAGATATTGTTTTCAGCATAACCGTCATATTTTTGATTTACATATTCAAATTTAACCAAAATATTCTTAGTCATAAACCAACCGGCACCAATATTGAAACGTGTAACATCAACATCTTCTTTAGCTAAAGTTTCACCGCTCACATTATTATATCTTCCGGCTACATATAGGTTTTCATTTTTACCAAATCTATAAATCAATTCTGCTCCTAATTGAGTAAAATCTCTTTCGTCTTCTTCAGCTTTAGTTTTTCCACTTACTTTTTCAACCATACCAAAAAATTCTAATCCTTTGTATTTCACAAATGGGTTAACCATAATAGCTGTTAATTCATTGGTAAATCCGGGAGTAATTAAACCTGACGAATAATTATCTTTTGAAGTAGCTAACGTATTTTCCATTACGAAGTAATATCTAGAACCGGCTCGGTCTCCACCATATAAAAATGTTCTGGCAGATTGAGCAGTATTGTAAATAGAACCGGTCAATCTGAAACGTAAATCAGTATTTATTTGTTTATCATAACCAATTTTTGCGATAACAGATGGACTTGTTACTCCGGGTGCATTTGTAGCTTGATTTAATTTTCCATTGGTAGCTCCTAGCATTGCAATCCATCCTTTTCGTTGATAGTAAACTTCTGCACCTACTTCAGTTGTAAATGCATCCATAATATAGTTTCCTACAAATGGATTGTAAATAGCTAAAGCATTATCTGATCTTCTAAAGTGAGCATCACCATAGTTATTTTCCATGTGACCAATTTTAATAGTCATATATTTCATTGTTTCAGCCATAAAACCTTTTCTGATGAAATCTAACTTGTCAAATTGAATATAACCACCTTTTACATAAGGCTCAGGATGGTGGCGAGATGATAAATAAGTTCTCAGGTGAAGATTAACACCATCATACAAAGCAACATCTAAATCAAGATTGGCAGTAGCAAGGTTAAAATTATTTCCTAGAGCTGCCAACTGATTGGTGTTAACATTATTTGAATTTAATACCGAAACGGCATTGTTTTCGTGATCTAAAGCTTGGTATTGTAGAGCAAATGCTCCACCAATTCTTACTTTTACATTTTCAAAAGTTGTAACAGAATCTTTTGGAGCTTCAAACATGATTAAACCTGTTTTGTCATAAGGCCTCCAGTTATTTAACTGATATTGTTGTTGTTGTGCGATAGCAAATGTCCCAATAAGTACAATTGCAATTGTGAATAGATTTTTCATTTTTTTAATTTATTAGAGGTTGATTTAAATTTATTTGAATCTTAGTGTAAAGCTAATTTTTACATCATCACCGGTTTTTATAGTACCCATTAAAGCCGTTGGAGGTGAAATTTTATAATCCGTTAGTTTGAATGCATACGTTCCGTCAAAAATGGTTTGACCACCAACAGTCGTTTCTTTAATTTTTAAAGTAACAAATTTGTTTACTCCAGCAATTGAAAATGTTCCGGTAAAATTCCAAGAACCATCTGTATTTTTACTTGCCGATTTAAGATCAAATTTTACTGTTTTAAATTGAGTCGTCTTTAATGCTTTATATGCATTTTTGTCCATTCCGTTTTTTCCACTTTTGATACTCTCGGCAGGCATCTCGACAGTTAGAGAATTGATTTCAATAATTTTCCCACTTTCTTGAGTCGCTAACAATTTACCATTAGCGGTTTCAGAAACCATATCCCAATCATGCAAACTGGATGTTCCTGAAATTTTCAATAATGGTTTGCTTTCTAGCGTTAAAGTTTTTTGAGCGAAAATAAAAGTCGTGAATGACAAAAAAACAGTCAACAGAATTGCTTTTTTTGAATTTATTATTCGTATCATAATCATGAGGTTTTGAATTATGGTACAAAATTCCGTCCAAAAAAGCAGAAAAAAGATGACAAAAGTCAGTGTTTACATTCTTTTTTTATTCTACGTTAAAAGAAGGATGTATCGAAAACGTAATAGTAATGTCAGATGGAAATTTTAACAACATACCCTTCAAAAGTTCGCACATTAAAAACTGTTCCGTCTTGAAAAAGTAAATATTGACCTTTTATTCCTGAGAGTTTTCCGGTATATCGAGGTGATTTATCTAGGTTTAAACTCATCACTTTTTTGGGATAACTCAAAACCGGATAGTGAAGTTCAAAAAGATTTGGTGTTTCGGCAGCATAAAATTCTTGAACTTCTTTGGGAAGAAAATTTCCGGCTTTAAATCGTTCCTGAGCTAAATCAACAGATGGTATTTCATTTTTTAACATTTTTTGCCAATTGGTTTTATCAGCATACTGATTTTTCAAAGCCACCTCAGTAATTCCTGCTAAATAACGATTCGGAACTTCAACAATTGGCAACGCTTGAACCGCACCTTGATCTATCCAACGGGTGGGAACTTGCGTTTTTCGGGTAACTCCAACTTTCACTTCGCTTGAAAGAGCTAAATAAACAATATGGGGTTGCAATTGCACTTTCTTTTCATATGCTAAATCGCGGTCTTCAATATCTAAATGAGCAGTGCTGAGTTCAGGTTTCATGATCCAATCACCGGCAGAGGCACTCGACATAAAACAATCATAACAAAAACCTTGACGGAAAATTTTTTTCTTTTTACCACATTGCAAACATTGGTAGCCTTGAAAAGAAATTTCAAGTTCTTTGTCTAATAATTGATTGAGATTGAGAAAACTATTTTCGAATACTAAATAATATTGAATCGGATTTCCAAACTCGGTTTGCATTTTGGTTAGAACGCCTTCGTATGTCATGAAAAAGAAAGTTTAAACACTACATTTTGTTGTTTCACAAAATTCGCTACATTTGATGAAGTTGTAAAGGTAAGTTTTGTTCTTTCAAAATTCAATTTCACTTATTAACAATTTAATTCAATAAAATGCCACTACCTATTATCAATTCGATTGCTTCTTGGATTTTGAAAAAAAGGATTCATCAAATTGAATTGTTTATGAAATATCCGAATGAAGTACAAGAAGAATTGTTGTTTTCACTTCTGAAAATTTCTGAAAACACGGTAATTGGAAGACAATATGATTTTCATAGCATAAAAAATTATCAAACTTTTTCTGAGCGAGTTCCCGTTTCTACCTATGAAGATTTAGAACCCATGATTGAGCAAACCCGAAAAGGAATGCAAAATATTTTTTGGCCAACTTCAATCAAATGGTTTGCAAAATCAAGTGGAACCACCAATGCGAAAAGTAAATTCATTCCGGTGAGCAATGAAGCCCTTGAAAACTGTCATTATAAAGCCAGTAAAGATTTATTGAGTTTGTATTTGAACAATAATGAAGATTCGCAACTGTTTGTAGGTAAAAGTCTTCGTTTGGGAGGAAGTAAAGAATTATACGAAGACAACAATACTTTTTTTGGCGATTTATCAGCCATTTTAATTGATAATATGCCGATTTGGGCAGAATTTAGTTCCACTCCAAGTAATCGAGTTTCATTGATGGGCGATTGGGAAATAAAATTAATGGCAATTGTTCAAGAAACGATTCACGAAGATGTGACCAGTTTAGCGGGAGTTCCTTCTTGGATGCTGGTTTTATTGAACAAAATATTGGAAGAAACAGGAAAATCGAACTTACTGGAAGTTTGGCCCAACGCAGAAGTTTATTTTCACGGCGGAGTAAGTTTTGAACCTTATCGAGAACAATATAAAAACCTGTTTCCAAAAACTGATTTCAATTATTATGAAATCTATAATGCCTCCGAAGGATTTTTTGCCATACAAGACCTGAATTACTCCAACGATTTATTGCTGATGTTGGATTATGGAATCTTCTATGAATTCATTCCAATGGATACTTTTGGAACACCGGAACAAAAAATTATTCGCTTAGCAGAAGTTGAATTGTTTAAAAACTATGCCGTTGTGATTACTACAAATTCGGGCTTATGGCGATACATGATTGGTGATACCGTTCGGTTTACGTCTTTAAATCCATATCGAATTCGAGTAACCGGAAGAACGAAGCATTTTATCAATGTTTTTGGAGAAGAATTAATTGTAGAAAACACCGATCAAGCTCTCGCAAGAGCTTGTAAAGAAACAGAATGTGAGGTTACTGATTATACTGTAGCTCCAATTTTCATGGATGGAAAAGAAAAAGGTGCACACGAATGGGTAATTGAATTCAAAAAAGCTCCTGAAAATTTAGACTACTTTAAAAAAGTTTTAGATGACTCTTTGCAATCCTTAAACTCAGATTACGAAGCCAAACGACGTAATAATATGACGTTAAATCCGTTAGTTTTAAATGTGGCTCGTACCAATTTATTTTATGATTGGTTAAAAGAACGTGATAAATTGGGCGGACAACATAAAATTCCCCGTTTATCAAATGAGCGAACGTATTTGGAACAATTATTACAATTGCAATTTGTAGAAAAGAATTAAAATGCATACTTTTACATCATGAAACAATTGAAAATCAATATAAAAGACAACAAATATTTGTTCATGCTAGAACTTTTAAAAAGCATGGATTTTGTTTCTATTGTTGATGAAAACGATTGGTATCAAAATTTATCTCCACAAGATAAAAAGAACATCGAAAATGGTGTTAACGATTTAGAAAACGGAAAAATTTTTTCGCATGAAGAAGTGATGTTGTTAGCCAAACAGAAAATTTCTACTTTAAAAAATAAATGAAAATAATTTGGTCTGCATTAGCTAAAGATTATTATCTAATGATTATAGAACAACTTTATGAAAAATGGAATTTATCAATAGTTGAAAAATTTGAAAAAGAAACTACAAAATTACTTTCTAACATTTCAAATTACAATCACATTTGTCCAAAATCAGTAATAATAAATTATCATAAGTGTGTAATCAACAAACACATTTCTTTGATTTACAGAATTGAAAATAACAATTTAGAAATAATTACTTTTTTATTTAACCAATCTGATCACTCATTCTGATGAAAAAAATAGTCATTCTCTTATTCCTATCAACTTTGTATTCCTGCAGTCCAAAACGATTAGGATGTGGTCCTCGAAGATGTGAAGTAGATTTAAAAAAAGAAATTCCAAATAGTAAACCTATAAAAAATCCCGAAGTAAAAACTTCAGGATTAGTATAAATAAATATTTTTTTGTCTTTAAGAAACTGCCTTTAAGCGTTGTAGCATATTTTTGTTCAACGTATGTTCAGCATAGCTTTTTTCTATATGTAAAGACTTTTCGTCTGAACTTGGCAAATCATACATGGCATCTGTTAAGATGGCTTCACAAAGCGAACGCAATCCACGAGCACCTAATTTGTATTCTAAGGCTTTATCAACAATATAATCCAACGCTTCTTCAGAAATAGAAAACTCTACACCATCCATATCAAATAACTTTTGATATTGTTTGATTAAAGCATTCTTTGGTTCGGTTAAAATCGAACGCAATGTTTCTCTATCCAAGGGATTCATATATGATAGCACCGGAAGACGACCAATAATCTCAGGAATCAATCCAAAATCTTTGATATCTTTCGGAATGATGTATTGCATTAGATTGTCTTTGTCAATTTGATCTGTATTAGCAGAAGCACTATAACCAACCGCTTGACGATTCAATCGTTTGGAAATAATTCTTTCAATTCCGTCAAATGCTCCTCCGGCAATAAAAAGAATGTTTTGTGTATTTACTTCAATAAACTTTTGATCGGGATGTTTTCTACCTCCCTTTGGCGGAACATTTACAACGGTTCCTTCCAATAATTTTAATAAAGCTTGTTGAACACCTTCACCGGAAACATCTCTTGTAATCGATGGATTGTCACTTTTACGAGCGATTTTATCTATCTCATCAATAAAAACGATTCCTCGTTCTGCTTTGGCTACATCATAATCGGCTACTTGCAATAATCGTGTTAAAATGCTTTCTACATCTTCCCCTACATATCCGGCTTCTGTTAAAACGGTAGCATCTACAATCGTAAGCGGCACATTCAACATTTTGGCAATGGTTTTTGCTACTAACGTTTTACCCGTACCTGTTTGACCCACCATGATGATATTACTTTTCTCAATTTCCACATCATCATCATGATTTTTCTGCATTAATCGCTTGTAGTGATTATAGACCGCAACGGACATGACTTTTTTGGTTTGGTCTTGACCAATAACATATTGATCTAAAAATTCACGAATTTCTTTTGGTTTCTTAAGCACTAAATCACTCAAGCCATGCGAATGCTTGTTTTGTTTCAGTTCTTCTAAAACAATTCCGTGTGCCTGATCAATACATTTATCACAAATGTGAGCATCAATTCCGGCGATTAACAAATTTGTTTCGGGTTTCTTTCTTCCACAGAAAGAACATTCCAACATTTCTTTTGCCATTTTTTATGGTAATTGGTTATAGGTAATTGGTAAAACCTTTTCCTAAACTATTTTCTTCTTAACACTTCGTCAATCATTCCGTATTCTTTCGCTTCATCTGAAATCATCCAATAATCGCGTTCAGAATCTTTATACACTTTTTCAAAAGACTGCCCGGAATGATTAGCAATAATTTGATACAATTCATCCTTCAACTTCAACATTTCTTTCAAGTTGATTTCCATATCAGTAGCAACACCTTGTGCCCCACCTGATGGTTGGTGAATCATTACTCTTGAATGCGGTAAAGCAGAACGTTTTCCGGCTGCACCGGCACATAGCAATACAGCTCCCATTGAAGCAGCCATTCCTGTACAAATAGTAGCAACATCCGGTTTTACATATTGCATGGTATCGTAAATACCTAAACCGGCATATACGCTTCCGCCCGGAGAATTGATATAAATTTGAATATCTTTTGAAGCATCAACACTTTCCAAGAATAATAACTGAGCTTGTATAATGTTCGCTACATAATCGTCAACACCGGTTCCCAAGAAGATGATTCTATCCATCATCAAACGAGAAAACACGTCTAATTGTGATACATTTAATTGACGCTCTTCAATGATGTAAGGGGTCATTCCGCTTACAATTTTATCATAATACATGCTGTTCACACCGTGGTGTTTGGTAGCAAATTTTTTAAATTCTTTTCCGAAATTCATCTTAAATAGGCTTTATATAACTGCTCTTTTAAACGTAAAAAAGCGTCAAATTTTACATTTGACGCCCAAAGATACTACTTTTTTTGAAAATTCTTATTCTCCATACATTTCTTTAACGAACTGTTCGTAAGAAACTTCTTTTGTCTTAGCTTTTACTTTTTCTTTGAAAAGACCTAACATCTTTTCGTTCATTACTTGCTCTGACAATCTTTTTACTTCGTCTTGGTTAGAAAGTACACGTGCAACAATCCCGTCAATATCTTCCTGAGTTGGATTCATTTGACCAAACTGAGCCATTTGTTTCTTGATTAATTCAGAAGTATACGCTTTTAAATCATCAAAAGTTATTTGTAAGTTGTTTTCTGTCATTACCTTACCTTCAATCAATTGGTAACGAAGACCTCTTTCAGATTTTGCAAATTCTTCTCTTGCTTCTTCTTCGGTTAGCGGTTTTTCACCTGCGTTTTGCAACCATTTGATTAAAAATTCTGATGGCAAATCAAATTTGGTGCTTTCCAATAAAAATTCGGTAACATCATTTAAGAATTTTTGATCGGCTTGTTGAGCAAATTGTTTTTCAGCATCTTCTTTAATTTTTGCTTTCACTTCGTCAACAGAGGTTACATTTCCTTCGCCAAACAGTTTATCAAACAATTCTTGATTTAATTCTGCTTTTTCGCTAGTTGTTATTCCTTCAATTTTTACTGCTACTTCAACATCTAAACCATGCACTACATCATGATCTACTTTTAAAAAATCCATTAACTTGTGGTCGTCATCGAACAAACCTTTTGTACTTACTTCCACAACATCGCCTACTTTTTTTCCGATGAATTTTTTAACTGTTTTTTTATCTTTAAAAACATCCAAAGAGATAGAAGCAGTATTATTGATTCCGTTTTCTTCGTTTGAAAAAGTTACATTCAAATCATCGCCTTCTTCAACTGTATCTTTTGCAATCAATTTTCCGTATTGTTTTTGAATACGCTCCACTTGATCATTCAACATTTTATCATCAGCAATAATTTTGAACGCAGTAATGTTATTTTTTGCAGACAAATCAACAGAAAATTCAGGAGCTAAACCTAATTCAAAATCAAAAGAAAAATCTTCTTTATCCCAATTAAAATCTTCTGTAATTTTAGGGAGTGGATTACCTAAAATATCTAATTTTTCTTCAACTAAGTAATTGTTCAAACTTTCTTGTAAAACTTTGTTAACTTCCTCTAACATGACCGCTTTGCCATATTGCTTATGAATTAAACTCATTGGCACAGCCCCTTTTCTAAAACCCGGAATTGAAGCATTTTTACGGTAATCAGCCAATACTTTCTCTACTTTAGAAGCATAATCATTTTTGGAAACTTCAACGGTAACCACCGCATTCAAAGCATCCACATTGGTTCTTGTGATATTCATTTCTGTTTATATACTAAAATTGGGTGGCAAAAGTACAACTTTTAAACCACCCAACCAAGTAATAATCTATTGAATTTTAAAATATTCTATCGGTTTTACTACTCATCTTTTCCGGTTAATTTAAAGACTAATGATTGAGAAATGGAGAGAATGATACTAAAAAACATGGCCGTCCAAAATGATTCCACATGAAATCCTCCCACAATATTGCTACACAACAAAACCAAAAGTGCATTGATAACCAACAGAAACAAGCCCAAAGTCAAAATTGTAACCGGTAAAGTAAACAAGATAATAATCGGCTTAATAAAAACATTCAATAATCCAAGAATGATGGCTACATAAACCGATTGAATAAAACTATCCACTTTAACGCCTGGCAACAAATGAGCAATCAACATTACTAATCCGGCTGTTACTAATATTCGAATGACTAAATTCATATTAAAAAGTTTTTATAAATGTATAAAAAAAATTACCTTTTCAAAAATTGGTTCACAATTGAAAAAAACAATTGCGGGTTTTCGGCATGCAGCCAATGCCCTACTCCAAGTATTGTTTCAAATTGAGCCAATGGAAAAAATTGACGGATTTCATCATGCTCCTCATCTTTGATGTAATTGGAATTACCTCCTTTAATGAATAACGTTGCTTTCGAAAATAGTGCCCCTTCAGGCAAGGCCGTTCCTACTTGCTCTATTTCAGCATTGAAAACTGCTAAATTAAATCGGAAAGCCAATTGACCGGGTTCTTTCCAATACAAACTTTTCATCAAAAACTGTCGAGTACCAAAATCAGGAATGTATTTTTTTAATCGTTCATCTACTTGATTTCTATCCGGTTTTAATGAAAAATCAACTGCATTTAATCCGGCTAAAATATCTTGATGATGGGGACGATAATATCTTGGTCCGATATCCGCAACAATTAATTTATGAATCATTTCCGGATGATTTATCGCCAAAAACATAGCTACTTTTCCTCCCATGGAATGACCAATAATGTCAATGGTTGCAAGCTGATGAAATGCACAGTAGTTTAAAATATCATCAACCATCACTTGATAATTGAATTCATCTGAATGAAAACTTCTTCCGTGATTTCGTAAGTCAAGCATGTGTACTTGAAATCCTTCATCGGCAAATTGAGTACCGAGGGTTTTCCAATTATCAGACATACCGAGAAAACCATGCAAAATCAAAAGCGGTTTGCCGGAACCTTCAATTTTTGAATGTAGTATCATGTAATTTTTTTGTTGGCAAGTTAGGTAATTACGGATAAAAACTCAAATTAGTACCTTCTTCCTTTCCATTCGAATGAACCAAATAATGACCAAATTGCAACTGCTGTACTAAAAAATGGATAAAGTAAATAGGTTGCAAAAAGATGTTTCAATCGAATTTGATAAAAATTAGCTACTTGAAAAGCTAGAAAAACATCGATTAACCCTTTTAAAATCAGTAACGGCACTACTTCTAACTTTCCAAAAAACAGCAAAATTAATGCAACAATAAATGCACTATTTGCTGAAAAAACCACAATTGCTGTCATTTTACCCATGAAAGAAGAATATGCAGTTGATTTTCCGGCCCATCGCACTCTTTGATAAAAAAGTGATTTCCATGATGGAGCACTTTTTGTGGATACATAAAAATTAGCATCTTTCAAAAATTGTACTTTTTCAGGAAATGTTTTTACTGCTTTTTGCAACAGAAAAACATCATCACCACTGGCAAGTTGTTCATTTCCTTTAAATCCATTCAATACTTTGAAAAACTTTTTTGAATAGGCTAAGTTGGCTCCGTTGCACATAAATGGAATTTTTAATCCAAAACTACCTATCGTTACCGCTTGTAAACTTGCCATTTCAATTTGCTGAAAATCAGCTAAGAAATTATTTTCCTTCTGAAAAAAAACAGGACCGGCAATCATTTCAGCGGCTGTATGATGAATGTAATTCGATAATTTTAACAGCCATTCTGACGGCACTAAACAATCCGCATCGGTGGTTACAATCCAATTCATCATTGAGTGTTGGATAGCTAATTCAATGGCTGCTTTTTTAGGCGATAGCGATTTTTCAGTCACATTCAACAAAAGAATAGGCAAATCGAATCCGGAAATTTGAAAATCATCTTCAGAACAATCGTTGACCAAAATAATCTCAAAATCATCTTGATGATAATTTAAACGTTGAAAACTAGAAAGAAGAGCATTTAAATTGGTGGCTTCATTTCGAAAAGGAACCACAATACTAAAAGTAATTCTTTCTGAATTTACATGAAAATCACTTTTCTTATCTTTTCTAAATCCCAACAAAAAAGCGAACAGTAACAACAAATAAATTCCGAAAATGAAATAAAATACCATCATCATGAAATGTTTAATGGCTTAAATTTCACTACATAGAAAGTACCAATTAAAACCGGCAAAACTAAATTCATAATCCACATTAAGGTGGTGATAGAAACAATAATCCATTCGTCAACACCTAATTTACCGAACAAAAAAACAGCAACACTACCTTTTATTATAACATCCATCAAGTGAATGGTTGGAATAATGGAAGCCAAAAAATACATAGTAAAAACCGTCAAAATAGCATCAGAATAAGGAATTTCGACTTGGAAAACCAACAATAAAACGTAAAATTGATGCGAGAACAATAAATACCTCAAAACAGAATATTGAAAATTGGCAAAGTGTTTCCTTGCCGGAAAAAGTCTGATTTTCCCCCATAAATGTTCGATGGAATAGCCATAAAAACGCCACTTTTTGATTTTAAAAATAAAAATAAGCAACCCTAAAATGAATATAATGGGTAGCCAAAAAAGATAGCTGTTTTGAAACGATTCATAATCTCCAAAAAGTGGGGAAAGTATAAATAGGAATAAAACTCCCATTATACCGAAAAAAACCGTCACAATCATTTGAGTTGTATTTCCAAGAAAATTAAGGAAAATTATTTTTTTTGCTTTTTCTTTCGAATAATACAAACATTTTGCTGCATATTCCCCTACTCTGTTTGGCGTAAAAATAGAGGCCGTTAAAGAACCTAAAGATTGTTCAACCGCTTTAGAAAAGGTGATTTTTGTAAAACTGGATACTAAATTTTTCCATTTCAAACATTCCAAAACCCAATTAAGCAAAGACATAAAAAATAGACTAATGAAAGTGATGAAGCTAAATCGCTCTTTAATCACATTCCAATTCACTCCCTCCTCTTTTTGTTTTAATTCGGAAAGTAAAAAAAATACCGCTCCACAAACAATGAAAAGTTTGATGAGAACCAAAAGGATTTGTTTAGTTTTGTATGAAATTGAAATCATTAACACAAAGAAACAAACTTTTCGTTTGATTCCTTTAACATTATCAAAAAAGATTGGCAAACGAACGCATCATATTAGGTATCGACCCCGGAACCACCATTATGGGATTTGGATTAATTAAAGTCGTGAACAAAAAAATGAAATTCATGCAATTAAACGAATTAATTTTGAGTAAATACGATGACCATTACACCAAATTAAAAGTCATTTTTGAACGCACGATCGAGTTGATTGAAACGCATCATCCAGACGAAATTGCGATTGAAGCTCCTTTTTTTGGTAAAAACGTGCAATCTATGCTCAAACTTGGAAGAGCTCAAGGGGTTGCGATGGCAGCCGGATTGTCACGACAAATTCCGATTACCGAATACGAACCCAAAAAGATAAAAATGGCCATTACCGGAAACGGGAATGCCAGTAAAGAACAAGTGGCTAAAATGCTGCAACAGTTGTTAGGCTTGAAGGAATTGCCTAAAAATTTGGATTCTACAGATGGTTTGGCGGCGGCGGTTTGTCACTTTTTTAATTCCGGAAAGGTAATTGGAGAGAAAAGTTATTCGGGTTGGGATGCTTTTGTAAAACAGAATGAGAATCGCGTAAAAAAATAGTTTACAGTCTCAGTTTACAGTCACAGCACTGCAAACTGAGACTGTGACTGCAAACTAAAAAAATGTCAGGCATTTATATTCATATCCCCTTCTGTAAGCAAGCTTGTCACTATTGCGACTTTCACTTTTCAACTTCCATGAAAAAGAAAGACGAGATGGTTTTGGCTTTAGCAAGAGAAATTCAGTTGCGAAAAGAGGAGTTCAAAAATGAAGTGGTAGAAACTATTTATTTTGGAGGTGGAACACCAAGTATATTAACGATTGAAGATTTACGATTGTTGATTGATGAGGTTTTTAAAAATTACAACGTCATTGAAAACCCTGAGATAACTGTAGAAGTAAATCCTGATGACTTATCAAACGATCGAATAATCGAACTATCCAATAATCGAATCAATCGTCTCTCCATAGGCATTCAATCCTTTTTTGAAGACGATTTGAAAATGATGAATCGGGCTCATAATGCCCATGAAGCCAAAAAATGTTTGGAAGAAGCCACAAAATATTTCGACAACATTTCACTCGACTTGATTTATGGCATTCCGGGTATGAGCAATGAAAAATGGATTCAGAATATTGAAACGGCTTTGTCTTTTGGTATTCCTCATATTTCGAGTTATGCGTTGACAGTGGAACCCAAAACGGCTTTGCATTCGTTTATCCAAAAAGGAATTATTGCACAGCCGGAAGACGAAGTCGCTCAGGAACATTTTGAAATTTTGGTTGAAAAATTGCAAGAAGCCGGATTCATTCACTACGAATTATCCAATTTTGGAAAAGAAAACTATTTTTCTAAAAACAATTCAAGTTATTGGTTGGGCAAAAAATACATCGGCATTGGTCCGTCGGCTCACAGTTATGATGGTGAAAAACGGGGTTGGAATGTGTCTAATAATTCGCTTTATATTAAATCCATTCAAGAAGGAAAATTACCACTTGAAACCGAAACGTTGTCCAAAACCGATCGGTATAACGAATATGTCATGACGGGATTACGAACCATTTGGGGCATTTCTTTAGATAGAATTCAAACCGAATTTGGACAAATCTACTTAGACTACCTCAACCAACAAGCCGCCAAATACATTGAAGATCATTTGCTTTTTGTGGATGAAAACATTTTGCGAACCACTCGAAAAGGTAAGTTTTTGAGTGATGGGATTGCTTCTGATATTTTTATGTTGAATTTAGGTTAATTTTTAACATTAACAAGTTAAGGATAATTAAGGTTTTCATTAAGCCTTTATTTATTTTTACTAAATTTGAAAAAGGTTTTAACATTAAGAAGTTAAGGAAAATTAAGGTCTTAATTAAATCTTAACTAAACTCAATGAAATCACCCTTAATTTCTTAATGTTTTAAAAAAGTTGAAAAATTGAAAGCAACCATCACCCACCAAAACAAAACCTTCCAAGTAGATTTATCAAAACCTATTGATATTTCGCTGCCCTTATCAAATACTGAAAACAATCCGATTGCTTGGTATATTGAAAAACCACAAATTGAACCTGTTCGTTTTGGTTCTTGGGTGGGAAGTGTAAAAGGCGGTGCAACGACCAATTTCAACAACATTTTTTTCAATCCTCACGGACACGGAACGCACACGGAATGTTTGGGACATATTACGAAGGATTTTTTCAGCATCAATCAAGCTTTAAAAACCTTTTTCTTTACGGCTCAACTGATTTCCATTCAACCGGAACAACAAGGAGAGGATTTTGTGATTTCGAAAAGTCAAGTTGAAAAAGCATTAGGGAATACAATTCCGGAAGCCATTATCATTCGAACCTTACCGAATTTAGAAGAAAAAAAATCTAAAAATTATTCCCATACCAATCCGCCTTATTTGCATGAAGAAGCGGCTATTTTTATTCGCGAAAGCGGTATTCAACATTTATTAATCGATTTGCCAAGCGTAGATAAAGAAAAAGACGAAGGCAAATTATTGGCCCACAAAGCTTTTTGGAACGTAAAAGATGTGAATCGTCTGAATGCAGATGCACGAAAAAATGCCACGATTACGGAATTGATTTTTATGGATGAGAATGTGAAAGATGGTGCTTATTTATTGAATTTGCAGATTGCTTCGTTTGAAAACGATGCTTCGCCTTCTAAACCAATTTTATATAAAATTGAGTGATTAAAATTATGATTAGAAAATTAAAAATAGTTTTAATAATTTTTGCTGGAATTTTGATAGCAATTTCTACTTATTTACTGATTTTTTTCCTTTCTGCAACTGACACTAAAAATGTTAAACTTGAAGGATATGTCTATGATTCAAAAACAAAACTTCCAATAAAAAGTGCAATTATTACTATTGAAAATTACAGATACGAAAGCAATAATGGTAAACAAAACTATGATGAATATTTAGGAAAAGATAATTTTGAATTGATTACAAATGATAATGGATATTACGAAATTCCAATTAATAAAAGTGCTTTTATTGTAATCGAGGTTAAAAAAGATGGATATAAATCTAAAATAGAAAGTGAATACTCATCAAAATATGTGATTTTCAAAACTAATTTAGAAAAACAACAATAATTCTTAAATGAAATGAATATTCAAGATTTATATAATTTTTGTTTAAACAAAAAAGCCGTCACCGAACATTTCCCTTTTGACGAAGATACGTTAGTGTTTAAAGTCGGTGGAAAAATGTTTTGTCTCACTTCTTTAAAAGATTGGGAAAGTGGAACTCCTTCCTTAAACCTAAAATGCGACCCTGAAAGAGCATTGGAACTCCGAGCGGAATATGATGCAATAACGGCAGGCTATCACATGAGTAAAGTGCATTGGAATACGGTTGCTTTTCACAGTGATGTCAATGACAAAATGATGCGGGAATTGATTAATCATTCGTATGAATTGGTTTTCAAAAGTTTGACGAAGAAGGTGCAAAGTGAAGCCGAGAATTCTTAACCGTAAAGTTCACAACGGATTACGGACAGAACGCTAAAAAAACATCTTTGTGAAGCTGAAAATACTTAACCGCAAAGATTCTGTGTTGATTTCCAATTAAAATCTTAATTTTTATTAATTTTGTTTTTCAAGACAGTCTTTGAACTAGTCTCTATAGCGTGTTTAAACCAATTGTGTTTGCACGCTATTTTTTGT